>Ga0265780_10000016_pt1 | contig 477580 bp, 419 predicted proteins | sample P1T30metagenome_FD_192432 | JGI IMG/M metagenome (GOLD analysis project Ga0265780, IMG submission 192432) | Plant litter microbial communities from East Loma Ridge, Irvine, California - P1 T30 | ecosystem: Environmental > Terrestrial > Plant litter > Unclassified | place: USA: California...
GATACCGACCCGCGGTGGGACGGCTTGAAGAAACTATTAACGGATAATAAATAATATAGTAAAATGGCACATCCTAAGAGAAAGACCTCGAAAACAAGAAGAGATAAGAGAAGGACGCACTATAAAGCATCTGTACCTCAAATTGCTACATGCCCGGTAACAGGCGAAGCACATTTATACCACAGGGCTTACTGGCACGAGGGCAAAATGTATTACAGGGGCCAGGTTGTTATAGATAAAGCTGAAGCTGTAGCATAATTGCTTAAAAGTATAGGGTAAAACTCTCACTAAGTGGGAGTTTTTTTGTTAAATACCCTTTTTTTTAAATTACAGCGGCATATTACCTGCCATATTATAAAATTTTTGTAATTTCCACCGCTTTTCGGGGCGTGTTTGCCGCACCCTGAATTGAATGATTATTATAACCTATGAGTAAAATTACCGCTGCCATTACCGCCGTAGGGGCTTATGTGCCAGAGTTTGTATTGACTAACCAGCTGCTTGAATCAATGGTAGATACAAATGATGAATGGATAACATCGCGCACCGGTATAAAGGAAAGGCATATACTTAAAGATGCCGATAAAGGCACCTCATACCTTGCTATAAAAGCTGCCCAGGATTTACTTTCAAAATCAGGCACAAACCCACAAGAAATAGATATGGTGCTGGTAGCCACTACCACACCAGATATGCCTGTTGCCGCCACTGCTGTATATGTGGCTACGCAAATAGGCGCCATTAACGCCTTTGGTTATGATTTGCAGGCGGCATGCTCCAGCTTTTTATATGGCATGAGCACCGCGGCAGCTTATATACAAAGCGGGCGTTATAAAAAGGTATTGCTTATAGGGGCAGATAAAATGTCTTCTATTATAGATTATACTGACAGGGCCACGTGCATTATTTTTGGCGATGGCGCCGGAGCTGCGCTATTTGAGCCTAATTATGAAGGCTTGGGCCTTCAGGATGAGATTTTAAGGAGTGACTCAGTAGGCCGTGAGTTTCTTAAAATAGACGCGGGCGGGTCTTTGCTGCCTGCCTCGCACCAAACTATAGACAATAAACAGCATTACGTTTACCAGGATGGCAAAACTGTATTTAAATATGCGGTAAGCAGCATGGCAGATGTAAGCGAAAAAATAATGTATAAAAATAACCTTAGCCATGATGATGTAAGCTGGCTGGTAGCCCATCAGGCTAACCGCAGGATTATAGATGCCACGGCATCGCGCATGGGTGTAGATGAAGGTAAGGTGCTGGTAAACATACAAAAGTATGGCAATACCACATCGGCCACCCTGCCACTGGTGTTAAATGACTTTGAACACCTGTTTAAAAAAGGAGATAATATTATATTTGCTTCTTTTGGGGGAGGCTTTACATGGGGTGCTATTTACCTTAAATGGGCTTATAACAAAAACTAAAACACACACTTAAAACAAAATACGGAAAAATATGGATATCAGAGAAATTCAAAACCTAATAAAGTTTGTGGCTAAGTCCGGGGCTACAGAAGTAAAGTTAGAGATGGATGATTTTAAGATCACCATAAAAACTACAACAGAGGGCGCCGCCGAAGCCGCTGCTACAGCATATATTCAGCATGTTCCTGTTGCACAGCCGGCTGCTGCCGCACCAGCCGCGCAACCATCGGTACCAGCCGTGCCACAAGTGCCCGCAGCCGAGGATACTTCTAAATTTATAACCATCAAATCGCCTATTATAGGAACCCTTTACAGGAAACCGTCTCCGGATAAGCCTTCTTTTGTAGAAGTGGGCAGTACTGTATCTAAAGGTGATGTGGTTTGTGTTATCGAGGCCATGAAGCTATTTAACGAAATTGAGTCTGAAATATCGGGCAAAATTGTTAAAGTATTGGTAGATGACTCATCTCCGGTAGAGTTTGACCAGCCTTTATTCCTGGTAGACCCTTCTTAATATTTTAGATGTTGAATTTTTAAATGCTAAGCAATTAGCGTTTAAATTACTAAAACTCATCATTTAAAATTTAAAATAATAAAGACGATGTTTAAAAAAATATTAGTTGCAAACAGGGGCGAGATTGCACTTCGTGTAATCAGGACCTGTAAAGAGATGGGCATAAAAACGGTTGCGGTATATTCTACAGCCGATGCAGAGAGCCTTCACGTAAAGTTTGCCGATGAGGCAGTTTGCATAGGCCCTCCGCCAAGTAACTTATCTTACCTTAAAATATCAAATATAATTGCTGCCGCAGAAATTACAAATGCCGATGCTATACATCCGGGATACGGCTTTCTTAGCGAAAACGCACGTTTTTCAAGAATATGCAGGGAACATGGCATAAAGTTTATTGGAGCTTCGCCGGATATGATTGACAAAATGGGAGACAAAGCTACGGCTAAAGCTACCATGAAGGCGGCAGGTGTACCTTGTGTACCTGGATCTGACGGCCTTTTAGAATCATATGCGCATGCCGAGAAACTGGCCGCGGAATTTGGATACCCCATTATGCTAAAAGCTACCGCCGGTGGTGGTGGTAAAGGTATGCGTGCCGTTTGGAAACATGACGAACTTCTAAAAGCATGGGAAAGTGCCCGCCAGGAAGCTGCCGCGTCTTTTGGTAATGACGGCATGTATATGGAAAAACTTATTGAAGAGCCACGCCATATAGAAATACAAATTGTGGGCGACTCATTTGGCAAGGCATGCCACCTTAGCGAACGTGACTGCTCTGTGCAGCGCCGCCACCAAAAGCTTACTGAAGAAACCCCATCGCCGTTTATGACAGATGAACTGCGCGAAAAAATGGGCGAGGCCGCGGTAAGGGCTGCTGAATATATTGCTTATGAAGGCGCCGGTACTGTTGAGTTCCTGGTAGATAAGCACCGCAATTTCTACTTTATGGAAATGAATACCCGTATACAGGTTGAGCACCCTATTACTGAACAGGTAATAGATTATGACCTTATACGCGAACAGATACTTGTAGCAGCAGGTGTGCCTATTTCAGGTAAAAACTACCTGCCGCAAATGCACTCTATAGAATGCCGTATTAACGCCGAAGACCCGTATAATGATTTTCGCCCGTCTCCGGGTAAAATTACTACCCTGCACATGCCGGGTGGCCACGGCATAAGGCTTGATACCCATGTTTATAGCGGATATACTATTCCGCCTAACTATGACTCTATGATTGCCAAGCTTATAACTACAGCCCAAACCAGGGAAGAGGCTATTAGCAAAATGAAACGCGCACTGGATGAGTTTGTTATAGAGGGTATTAAAACCACTATACCATTCCACCGCCAACTTATGGATGAGCCGGACTATGTAGCCGGTAATTACACTACAAAATTTATGGAGTCTTTTAAAATGAAAGATCCTGCATAATATCAAAATCCCGCTCCGGCGGGATTTTTTTACTTAATCCGGCCATATTTACTATTTAAAATACCGGCCAATTAAAATTATCCTATATTTTTGCAATCGGCGGATGCGCTATAAACCCTATAAAATAACGTGATGAAAAATTCTACTACAGCCTTTAAGGCATTCATTGGCACCATGGTACTGTTACTTATGTTTACTACAAACGCGCTTGCCCAGGATAAAATAGCTGAAGGCGCAACAGCAGTTACCAACCAGATGAAAACCCAGCTTTCTTTAAACGACAGCCAGTATACTAAAGTAATGGATGTTAATAAAACCTTTTTAACTAAGGCTACAGAGGCTAACAAAATGGTTAACAAGACAGAAAAAGCCAAAAAGCTAAAAACACTTTCAGATGAAAGGGAGGCCAAACTGAAATCTGTACTAACAGCCGACCAGTTTAAGACTTTTGCGGCAAACAGGGCAAAATATGCCAAAAAGCTCAGAGAATATTACGAAGCAAAATAAGATACTAACCACGCCCAGGCGTGGTTTTTTTATGGGTGTTCAAATTTTATTTCGACATTTTTGGTACGCTGGCCTTCTACAACATCAGGCAAGGTAATATACAGCACATCCTTTTTAAAGTCCATACCGGCATCCTTTGTTGTATAATAGCCTGCCTTGCCCCGGCAAAAGCACTGTATACCAAAAAGCAGTTTGCTGTTTATAGCGTTAAGCTTGTTAAAGGTGCTATCTGTTTCAAAAACTAGTTCCTCTGTATACCCGCTGTCCGAAATCTCCGGGTTGGCGGTTTTGGTATACCTATATTTTACAACTACATTGCCGGGAGCGTCTACAACATGGTAATACGGCCGTTTAAAATCGTCTGTTAGTACTTGCAGGCTTTTGTTTTTAAGCACTTCAACAGTACAGGTGCCGCCCTGTGGGCATGGATTTTTAGCTATAGCAGTAGTATAGGCAGCCTGTTTAGTGCTTCCGCAGGAAGCCAAACCATATAGAAATATCAATAGTATGTTTTTTTTCATGTGCCGGGATCGTATATTATTAGAGATGCATTATTAAGGCAATTTTATTTTTTCAGATAATTTAATTTGGCGCATTTTAGTTATTTAATATGCGATAAAATGCTAATTTACTATCTTCGTGAACTTTATCGACCATAAATTTTGAATTTTACCTAAATAAACTAAATGAGACTACGATTACTTTACGTGTGCCTGCTTATGTGTGCCATAAGTACACTACGGGCGCAGACTACAGCCTGGACAAAAGAGAATCGCGAGGTTGTAGCAGGCTTGCCCCTGCTGGCAAGGGCATCAAACCCTATTGCTTACCATGTGTTTTCGCTTGACCTTGCAACATTAAAACAACAGGTACAGGCCGCACCGTTGCGCACAGCCGGAAATATTTCTACTGTAATAGCTTCTTTCCCTGATGCTGATGGAGCGTTACAAAGTTACCGCATTTACTATGCGCCTGTTATGCAGCCCGGCATTGCGGCACAACACCAGGACATGCGCTCTTATGCCGGTGTAAATGTAAATAACCCGGCAGAAACTATTCGTTTCAGTATTACACAGTATGGCCTGCACAACATGACGTTTGCTCCCGGGCAAACATCATATACCGACCCATACACAACCGATTTGCAGCACTACATTGTGTATAAAAAGCAGGATTTAGCCACAACCCGGACTTTTCGTTGTGATACGCCTGAAAATGCGCATAACGCGCACAAAACCCTTAAAGATAACGTGCAGCAAACCGTAATGAGCACTGATGGTACTTTTAGGGTGTACCGCCTTGCTATGGCCTGTACTATTGAGTATGCTGCATTCCATATAAACGAGGCAGGGCTTAACAATGGTACCCTTGCGCAGAAAAAAGCTGCCGTACTGGCCGCCATGAATGTTACCATGACCCGCGTAAACGGCGTATATGAAAGAGATTTTGCCATAACCATGCAGCTGGTAGATAATAACGAAGATGTAATTTTTATCAATTCTGATAACTTTGATAACAGTAATGAAAATAACGCGCTGCTGGGCATGAGCCAGGAAGTTATAGACGAGTACATTGGATTTGATAAATACGATATTGGCCACGTGGTAAGCACAGGCGGTGGCGGTGTTGCCCAGTTATGGTCGCCATGTTCAGATAGCAAGGCAAGGGGTATAACCGGCCTTCCTTCGCCTGTGGGCGATGCCTATGATATTGACTTTGTGGCGCACGAAATGGGCCACCAGTTTGGCGGTAACCACAGCTTTAATAACGAGTGTGGCGGTAACCGTAATAACGATACTGCTTATGAACCGGGCAGCGGTACCACCATTATGGCTTATGCCGGTGTGTGCGACCCTAATGTGGAGTGGCACAGCGATGCTCATTTTCATGCACGCAGTATTGAAGAGATGTCTGCCTTTATAGCCAGTGCGGGCAATTGCAGTGATAATACTGTAACAGGTAACGTTCCGCCGGTTGCAAATGCCGGTAAAGATTATACCATACCTTATGGCACGGCATTTATTCTTGAAGGCTCGGCTACCGATGCTAACAATGATGCTATGACCTATTGCTGGGAGCAGTACAATAATGATATCTCGGTACAGCCGCCATCTCCTGAGTCTAATGAGGGGCCTAACTTCCGGTCGCTTCCTCCTAAAGAGGCACCGCAGCGTTTTATGCCCGATATTGAGGCAGTGCTGGCCAATAACCTTTACCCCACCTGGGAAGTTATAAGTAATGTGGGCCGTTACTTTGATTTTGCCTTTACCGTAAGGGATAACAATATAAACGGCGGCCAGGTGGTAACTGATTTCATGCGTGTAAATGTAGCCGGTAACGCCGGGCCATTTGCAGTTACAGCACCTGATACCAGCGTGAGCTGGCAGGCCGGGACAAACCAGAACGTTACCTGGAATGTAGCGGGTACCACGGCAAATGGTGTTGATACGCCTTACATGGACATCTTTCTTTCTACAGACGGGGGGTATACCTATCCAACAATATTAGCAGCAAAAGTACCTAACGACGGCAGTGAGGTTGTTACCGTACCTAACGTTGCCGGAAGCAATAACAGGATAATGGTTAAGGGCTATAAAAATATATTTTATGATCTGGGCAACAGTAATTTTAGCATTACAGCACCCGCCACTACTATGGCTATAGCGGTAACCGGCAACCAAAACACCACGGCCTGTAAAGGTAATGATGTTGTTTATACGTTGTCTTACAACGCTTATGCGGGCTTTGCAGGCACAACTACGTATAGCGTAGCGGGCAATCCTACGGGCTCTGTAGTAGCGTTTACGCCAAATAGCACAGCAGCAAACGGAACCGTTACCGTAACGCTTAGCAACACTGCCGGGGCTACCGCCGGATTTTACAGCATGACGGTAACGGCAACATCGGGCGCGGAAACAAAAATTGTACATATGTACCTTGACCTGCTTGACGCCGGCTTTGGCCCTGTGTTGCAGGAAACTCCTGCGGCTAATGCTACTGCTGTAAACAACCAGGCAGTTTTTGAATGGCAGGCAGCTGCCAATGCAACGTCTTATGAAATTGAGGTGGCTACAGATGCCGACTTTACAAATATTGTGGCAACCGGCGCTACCGTGGCCACAACCTTTGCGGCTACACTGGCCGAAAGCACACCATATTACTGGAGGGTAAGGCCTGCAAACGAGGGCTGCTCCGGTGCGTTTGGTGCAGCATTGGCATTTACAACAGGCTACAGCCTTTGCCAGGATTATGCATCGGGTGATGTGCCTGTGGGTATTTCTGATTCAGGTGATACCACAGCAACATCGGTACTTACTGTAAATACAAATGATACGGTGCAAAGCATTACCGTGAGCCTGGATATCTCGCACAGCTGGTTATCAGATGTTACGGCAACGCTAATAAGCCCTCAGGGCACATCGGTAGAGCTTTTCACAAATCAATGTGGCGATATGGATAATGTAAACGCTGTGTTTACCGATACAGGCGCAGCCATACAATGCAGCGGCGGTGACACGGCAATTACCGGCCTTGTATTGCCTGCGGAGGTACTTTCTGCTTTTGCCGGAGAGCTGCCCCAGGGAGAATGGACCCTTGAAATTTATGATAATACTGATGGCGATGGCGGCAGCATTAATAGCTGGAGCCTTAACATTTGTACCATTCAGCCTGCGCTTGTGGGCCTGGATACTAACATTATAACTGATTTTGCCTTATATCCAAACCCTAACAATGGTAATTTTACCGTGCGTTTTAATGCTACATCTGCTGATGATGTTTCTATAAACGTATATGATATGAGGGGCAGAAAAATTGTAGCGCAAACCTATGCTAACAGCGGTGGCCTGTTTGAGCAGAGCGTGGCTTTGCCGGCAGCGCAGCAGGGCATTTACCTGGTAAATGTGCAGCAGGGCAACAGCACCATAACTAAAAAGATAGTGGTTAAGTAACCTGTATTTATAAGATAAAAAAAGGAGGCGGTTTATGCCTCCTTTTTTATTGCCTTTATTTTCCGTTAAAGGTGCTCATGGTATTGGCAATACCGGATAGGCTAAACTCCTTAATAGCCTCTACCGATTGGTCAAGCCTTTCGGGTAGCTTTGCCTTTTCATCATCACCCCATTCGCCCAGTACGTAGCTTACCTGCTGGCCTTTTTTAAACTCGTCGCTTATGCCAAAGCGGAAACGTGCATAATCTGCCGTGCCTAAAACCTGCTGTATGCTCTTTAAGCCATTGTGGCCGCCATCGCTGCCTTTAGCTTTAAAACGTATGGTGCCAAAGGGTATGTTAAGGTCGTCAGTAACCACAAGCAGGTTTTCCAGCGGAATGTTTTCTTTGTCAAGCCAGTATTTTACGGCCTTTCCGCTAAGGTTCATATAGGTATTGGGCTTCAGTAAAAACAGCGTACGCCCTTTCAATTTATATTGTGCTAAAGCACCCAGCTTGGCGGTTTCGTAGGTAAGGCCTTCCTGCTGTACCAGCCTGTCCAGTATTTTAAAGCCTATGTTGTGGCGCGTGTTTACATACTCGGCGCCTATGTTGCCCAATCCGGCAATAAGGTATTTTTTCATGGGTTCTGCGGGTTCTTTTTCTTCTTTTTTCGCTGAAAAAAGTGTGGTTAGCCAGTTCATGCCGTAAAGATAGTTTTTTCTAACACTACTATCATAGTTAAGCAGGCGGATGGAGCATGCAGGGTATAAACCAGCAATGTAAGCGCCAAAACGTATAGTACTTAGGTAGCGCGGCTTAAATAATTTACAGGGTTTTGAGGTATATTATTTTAAAGTGAGCATTATGTAAAAATAAAAAAAGCCGTACAGTAAATGGGTAAAATGCCCGGTGTTTAAAAAAATATGAGTAATTTGCCGCACTTAAAAACAGGCCGTTTTGAAAAGCAATACAAAATTATTCCTTACCATACTTGCGGGACTTTTCCTGGGGGTAGCGTTGGGCCTTTTTGTTTATTATCAGTATCCTAAAGACAGTGCAGCAGGTTTTGCCAAAAACATAAAACTGCTGGGCACGGTATTTATCCGGCTTGTCAAGATGATCATTGCCCCGCTTGTGCTTACCACCCTTGTGGCCGGTATAGCAAAAATGGGCGACATGAAAATGGTAGGCCGCGTGGGCGGAAAGGCCATGGCGTGGTTTATTACGGCATCGCTTATATCGCTCCTGCTGGGCATGGCCCTTGTTAACTGGCTTGAACCGGGCAAACACGTACCCAAAAGTATTCGCGGCTTTGTAGATACGGCTAAAGCCGATGAATTTGCAACCGGTACAAAATCATTCAGCCTCGATAATTTTGTAGCCCATATTATACCTGAAAGCCTTTTTGAAGCGTTAGCAAAGAATGAGATGCTGCAAATAGTAGTGTTCTCTATATTTTTTGGCATCGCTTTAGCCGCCATAGGCGAAATAGGCAAGCCTGTAATAAAGGTGCTCGATACCATTGCCCATGCCATTTTAAAGATGGTGGGTTATATCATGTGGGTGGCACCCCTGGGTATATTTGGCTCTATTGCCGCGGCATTTGCGCTATATGGACTCGACCTTGTAAATGTATACCTTATTTACCTGATTGATTTTGCACTGGGTATAGCATTGTTATGGTTAATACTTTTAACAGCAGGATACCTGATACTGGGAAACAGGCTTTTTACATTACTTAAGCGCCTTGCCAGTCCGTTGTTTATTGCTTTTAGCACCACGAGCAGTGAAGCCGTGTTCCCGAAGCTTACAGAAGAGCTGGAACGTTTTGGGTGCGACCCTAAAATTGTATCTTTTACACTGCCCCTGGGTTATTCGTTTAACCTTGACGGCAGCATGATGTACATGACGTTTGCCAGCCTTTTTATAGCGCAGTTTTATGGCATAGATATGGAGTGGCAAAAGCAGCTGCTTATGCTGCTGGTGCTAATGCTTACCAGTAAAGGCGTGGCGGGCGTGCCCCGTGCATCGCTTATTGTGGTGGTGGCTACCTGCGCTATGTTTGATATACCCGAGGCGGGCATCTTTTTAGTGCTGCCCATAGACCATTTTTGCGATATGGCCCGAAGCATGACCAATGTATTAGGTAACGCGCTGGCCACGAGTGCGGTAGATAAGTGGGAAAAGAAATAGATATTTAAATTTAACAATATAATGAACGATACGTTTCACTGGACACAGCTTTTAAACCCCGAATTTTATATTAACCTGCAGCTTTGGGGCGTGCCTATTGGCATTTATGTGGTACTGTTTATCGTTTTTGCAGAGACCGGTCTCTTTGCGGGCTTTTTTCTTCCGGGTGACAGCCTGTTGTTTCTTGCCGGCATTTACAGCGAATCGCTTATGGCTACCGTTTACAATTTTGGCAATGAACACCTTAATGTTATAGTGCTCTCTTTAATGGTAGCAATTGCGGGTATCGTGGGCAATACTTTTGGGTACTGGTTTGGCCTGCGCAGCGGTGGCTATCTTTACAAAAAAGAAGACTCTTTCTGGTTCAAAAAGAAATACCTTATACAGTCTGAAGAATTTTTTCATAAGCACGGTGGCCGCGCTATTATCTTTGCGCGCTTTATTCCGGTTATCCGCACCTTTGCACCCATTATTGCGGGTGTAGTTAAAATGGAAAAGAAAAAGTTTATGTTCTTTAATATTGTAAGTTCGTTTGCCTGGGCCTTTGCACTAATACTGGCCGGGCATTACCTTTCTACCTTGTTTAAAGAACAATTTGGTATTGACCTTAAACATTATATAGAATACATCATATTAAGCATTGTGCTTATTACTACCGTGCCGCTAATCCTCAATGCGCTTAAAGGCAATAAGGTAACCGAGAAAGAAGCCGTTGAAGAGGCTAATGATGATGAGACCAATATCTTCCCGAGATAATAATGAAGCTCAGCTGGTGGGAAATAAACAGCTGGTTTACCAATGTTGACTACACCATTGTGGGCAGCGGCATTGTGGGCCTGCACACGGCGCTACGGCTGCGTGAACGTTTTCCGCAAAGCAAAATCCTTATCATAGAAAAAGGCCCGCTGCCCCAGGGAGCGAGCACTAAAAACGCGGGTTTTGCATGTTTTGGCAGCCTTAGTGAAATTATAGACGACCTTAACTACCACACCGAAGAGGAGGTAATGTCACTTATACAAAAGCGCTGGGAAGGCCTGCAATTACTACGCAGGCGCCTGGGCGACACTGCCATTGACTTTAAGCCTTATGGTGGTTACGAAATTTTTCCTGACGATGATACTGCCGGGTATGACCACTGCCTGCGCCGCCTGCCGTTTGTAAACGATGTGCTGCGCCCGCTGTTTAAGGCCGATGTGTTTACTGCCGAAACAGACCATTTTGGGTTTGCCGGCACAAAAGACTCCCTGATATTTAACCCCTTTGAGGCGCAGATAGATACCGGCGCCATGATGCAGGCATTGCTAAAGCAGGCTGCCGCCAATGATATCCTGATACTGAACAGCCGGGCCGTGACCGGCGCACATGAAAAAACCGATGGCGTAGACGTTGCCCTGGATGGTTTTACCTTCTTTACAAAAAAACTACTTTTTGCTACCAATGGTTTTGCCGGCCCGCTTACTAAAGGTGCCGTAAAGCCCGCCCGCGCGCAGGTGCTCATTACACAACCTATATCCAACTTAGATATAAAAGGCACATTCCATATGGACCGCGGGTATTACTATTTTAGAAACGTGGGCAACCGCATCCTCCTTGGTGGCGGCCGCAACCTTGACTTTGATGGTGAAACTACTACCGAATTTGGAGAAACAGCACTTATACAAAACCGGCTGGAGCAATTGCTGCGCGAAATTATTTTACCCAATACCGAATTTGAAATTGCCCACCGCTGGAGTGGTATCATGGGTATGGGCAGCCAGAAGCGCCCTGTTGTAGAGCAGCTCTCGGCGCATGTATACTGCGGCGTAAGGCTGGGCGGCATGGGTATTGCCATAGGCAGCAAAATAGGGCAGGAACTGGCTGATTTGTTGTAGAATATTAATACGTGGTATTGTCGTAAATAAAAAAAGTACCATCGTAAGAAAAATGTATAACCCTCCAAAAACCATACTTTAATGAAAGATGTTTTAAGTCTATACCTTTAAATAACTTTTTTATCTTCTTTCTGCATTTATAATATTCTGTATCAAATAAGCGCTCAAAAAACGGTTCATTTATGCTTATAGATCTGAGTTTTCCGTTTTTTGAAAACTCAAGGTAATAATCTTCAAAACAATCCAGTTCATCAACAACATATTTTTCGCCGACTTTTTCTTGTAAATAGGTGTCTATGCTATCTTTAACCGATGCCAGATAATCCCTCTCAGGCTTATATTTATTCCATGAGTTATGTTGCTCTTCAGTCATAATATACATGGTCATATATAACTCATTTGTATACGATTTTCCACCTTCAAGCTTATGTGTAAATTCGCTGTATTTTTTGCCAAGATGCAAAGATTCCATTAGTCTTTTATTCAGGGTTAATACATTGTTTATGTCTTTTTGAACAGTATCCTGGCCATTAGGGCAGCCATATTTTTTCGTGTAAAAGGCATCGCCTGCTTTAAACTTAAATTCAATACCGCTGCAATCCAGGAAGTTTGATTTCCAGCCACTCAGCAGGCTGTCAGTGGGAATGTCATATAGTTTTTGGCCGATTATCCACTTGCCAATTTCCGAAGCCAGGGAGTCTTTTATCTCCAGTATTTCATAAACAAAACATTCGGGCACGCTATCTTCCCGGCCGTCCTTTTTAATATATTTCAGCCGGATTATCTTATTAAGGATCATTCCCTTAAAATTAGTACTGTCATGGCTATAAACATCTACAATCTGCCCAACTTGTTTGTATCTGAAATGAAATTTGTAGGGTGATGTGTCAATCTTTTGAAGGTTGAAGTATTTAATTTCCGCTTCATCAATTTTTTCCTTTCTAACCGAAGAAATATCTTCAATAATTACTTTTTTAAGAGTTGTTTGCGCAATTAATATATGTGCTGAAAGAAAAATTATGAGATAGAGGAAGCTTTTCACAATCAAAGGTTTTCTCAAATTTACATAAAACTAAACATTACTAAAGTATCATGTTTAACTTATTTCGTAATTTCGCCATGTCAACCATTTATCTATGTTTCGCAAAATAGCCCGTGTTTTTTTTAAAATAATCCTTTGGTTTATCGTGCTTTCGGTGTTCTCGGTACTGTTGTTCCGTTTTGTGCCCGTGCCGTTTACCCCACTTATGATAAGCCGCTATTTTGAGCAGAAGGCGGATGGTAAGGAAACACACAGCAGCCACGACTGGGTACCTATAGATAAGATAAGCCCCAACCTGCAAAAGGCTGTTATTGCCAGCGAAGACGATAAATTTTTAACCCACCATGGCTTTAATTTTGAAGCTATGAAAAAGGCATATAAAAATAACAAAAAGGGCAAACGCATAAAAGGGGGCAGCACCATAAGCCAGCAAACCGCCAAGAACGTGTTTTTATGGCAGGGCCGCAGCTACCTGCGCAAGGGGCTTGAGGCTTACTTTACCGTGCTTATAGAGCTGCTGTGGAGCAAGGAGCGCATTATGGAAGTGTACCTTAACAGCATTGAAATGGGCGATGGTGTGTATGGCGCCCAGGCTGCTGCACAGCACTGGTATAAGAAGGATGCGGCCGACCTAACCAAATACCAGGCCGCGGGCATTGCGGCCATATTACCCAATCCTTTACGATTTAAGGCGGTAAAATCATCAGGGTATACCGAGAGGCGCAAGGGGCGTATTATAAAACTGATGCGCTACGTGAAGCTGTATTACTAATGAAAAACTACACGTTATTACTGTTACTGTGGGGTGCCACATGCCTTGCGCAAAAACCCGCCGTTATAGGCATTGTAAGTGATAACGACCTCTATACATCGCCCTACAATGACCAGTACTATACCAATGGGCTGGAACTTTTTTACCGCTACCTGGGCAACCCTGAAAATACTCGTGCCTTAAAAACCATTACTGAATTCCGCATTGGGCAGTATATTTACAACCCTCAATCTGTGCGTGCTGCCGATATTAACGTGCAGGACAGGCCGTTTGCCGGCTATCTTTTTGCCGAGGCGCGCATTAGCAAGTTTTATGCAAACAGCAGGTTGCTCAAGCTTAAATTTCAGGGCGGTGTTGTAGGCCCGGAAAGCGGTGCCGAGCAAGTGCAGGAAGGGCTTCATAAAATTGTAAATTATCCTACCGTAGCAGGCTGGACGTACCAGATAACCACCACGCCGGCGGCACAGGCAGCCCTGTTTTATGCACAACGCGTATACCCAAGCCCGTATGCGCACCGTTTTGAAAACAACTGGGATATGTATCTGCAAGGCGAAGTGAATTTAGGCACGATATGGAACGTAGCTGCCTTGGGCCCCATGGCGCGCATAAGCCTGCGTGGACCGTTGCAGGATATCCACCATTCTATGATGCACGGCGCCGAACCGGAACAGGATAAAACCGAATATAAGAATAGGGGGGAGTTGTTTTTATATGCCAACCCCATGGTGCAGTACATGGCGTTTGATGCTACTATACAAGGCAGTATGTTCAACAATACCAGCCCGGTTACCTTTCCGCTGATACACTGGCGCTTTAATGCCGAAGCAGGTATTAAATACCGCAAAAACAACTGGCTGTATTCCTACTCGTTTAACTACAGGAGTAAAGAGGCTGTTAACCGTGTTATTTCCGGCTATTACTATGGCTCTATACAAGTGAGTTATCTTTTGTAGTTTTCAGTCGCGATTTAAAGTATAATTTGCCTGAAAACTGACTGAGTTTAAAACTAACACATCCGGCCCATAACGCCCAGTAAAATAGCCGCGGGCGCCAGCGGAATAGCCAATAATAAAGCAATATATAGCAGGAGCAATTTTGGCTTTTCTATAATGCAGGCGATGATAAAGACTGCGTTTAGTATAGCCACAACCAATAGCCATACCAGGAAAAGGGCATGCATACCATGAAAACACACACCTATTGCAAATACAACAATTTCTGTAATCAATACCCAATGTGTACCCTTTACGAGCCTGCCGCTACCTGTATTTTGTATCGTGCTTTCCATAATTATCTTGATATAAACTGCGACTGTAAACTACTTCAGGCTCTTTATCCCCATATTATATAAAGCAAACGCCTGCATGTCGCTGCGTTCGGCAATGGTTTGCGCTACCGATTTGCCTGCGCCATGCCCTGCGTTCACATCAATGCGAATAAGCACCGGGGCAGGTCCGCCCTGCATTTCCTGTAGCGTTGCTGCATATTTAAAGCTGTGTGCCGGCACTACGCGGTCGTCATGGTCGCCGGTGGTAACCAGGGTTGCCGGGTAGTGTGTGCCTTTTTTAAGGGCATGTACGGGCGAATAGCCTTTAAGGTAGGTAAACATTTCGGCGGTGTCTTCGGCGGTGCCATAGTCATAGGCCCATCCCGCGCCGGCGGTAAAGGTGTGGTAACGCAGCATGTCCATAACACCCACGGCAGGCAGCGCTACCTTAAACAGCTCAGGCCTTTGTGCTGTAACGGCGCCTACTAAAAGCCCTCCGTTAGAGCCGCCCATGGCTGCTATATACTCCGATGATGTGTAATTTTCTTTAATAAGGTATTCAGCGGCGGCAATAAAATCGTCAAATACATTTTGTTTTTTAAGCTTGGTTCCGGCATCGTGCCAGGCCCGGCCATATTCGCCACCGCCACGCAGGTTGGCCACCGCATAGATGCCGCCGTTTTCCAGCCATACGGCATTGGCTATGCTGAATGCAGGCGTAAGGCTTATGTTGAAACCCCCATAGCCATACAGCATAGTTGGGTTTTTGCCGTTAAGCTGCGTGTCTTTTTTATAGGTAATGATCATGGGTATTTTAGTACCGTCTTTGCTGGTATAAAATACCTGTTTAGACTCATAGTCATCACTATTAAAGTCAACAGAAGGCTTTTGATAAACCGTTGATGTGCCCGTTTTTGGATCAAAGGCATAAATAGTGCCCGGGGTAACATAATTGCTAAAGGAGTAGTACAAGGTTTTCTCCTGCTTTTTTCCGCCAAAGCCGCCCGCGCTGCCCACACCCGGCAGGGCGATGTCGCGCACTAATTTTCCTTTATAATCGTATTGTTTTATAACCGAAACGGCATCCTTCATGTAGCCTGCAAAAATGTAGCCGCCGCCCGTATTGGCGCTAAGCACGTTTTCGGTTTCGGGTATAAGGTCTTTCCAGTTTTCCTGTCCGGGTGCCGCCGCATCTACCGTAACCAGCCGGTTGTTTGGCGCTTTATAATTGGTGAGTATGTATAGGGTAGAACCGTCGTTGCCTATTACGCTCACGTTGCTGTCAAAATTGGCACTTAGGGTAAGTATAGGGCTGTTGGGTTTACCCAGCCCTTTTATGAACAGTTCCTTACCCGATGTAGAATTGGCCGCCGAGATAACCAGGTAGCGCTCATCTTCGGTAAGGTAGCCGCCTATGTAGCGCCTCTTTTGGCTTTCGCCAAAAATTACAATGTCATCTTTTTGAGGGGTGCCGAGCTTATGGAAGTATAGCTTGTGCTCATCGGTTTTGGCGCTAAGCAGGCTGCCTTCGGGCTTTTCATATGTTGAATAATAAAAGCCATCGTTACCCTGCCAGGCAATGCTGCTGAACTTTACATTCTCAATTACATCTTCAAGGGGCGATATGGTACTGGCATCCAGAACCAGTATTTTACCCCAGTCGCTGCCACCTTCGGATATTCCGTAAGCCGCCAGATTGCCTTTTTTATTAAAGCTTAAATCAGTGAGCGATGTGGTGCCGTCTTTGCTAAAAGTATTGGGGTCAAGAAACACTTCTTCGTTACCCTTTTTGTCTTTGCGGTAGATGACGCTCTGGTTTTGCAGGCCGTTGTTTTTAGAATAGTAGCTATAATCGCCATGAGTAGACGGTGCCGAAAGACGCTCATAGTTCCACAACGCGGTCATGCGGTCCTTAATGGCGTTGCGGTACGGTATCTTATCAAGATAGCTAAAGGTAACCTTGTTTTGAGCGGTTACCCAGGCAGCTGTTTCGGCAGATTTATCGTCTTCCAGCCAGCGGTAGGGGTCGGGCACAGCGGTGCCAAAATATGTATCTATTGTAGCGTCTTTGCGCGTTTGCGCGTATTTTATCTCGTTCATTTGTGCGTGCATGCCCAGGCTGTATGCCATGGCTAAGGTTACTCCTATTGTTTTCATAAAAGGAAGGGTTACTGCACAAATGTAACAAAAAGGTGTTTTATGTAGTAAACATAGGGCGGTATTTGATGCGGTGCTTGTACAGTAAAATGCCGTTAAGTAAAACCACCACTATGGCTGCTAAAATACCAGGCACATCTAAAAACATGTGGAACAGCAATATGTTTAACGATAGCGGTACCAGGACTACCAGTGCAAACGGTACATAAAATTTAAAAATCAGCATAAGGCCAATCATGATTTCAAATACGGCCACTACGGTAAGCACATAGCCCGTGGCGGCTAATGAGGCCATAAATTCACCGGCTTGCTGCGGAGGCTGCGGCAATGGGATAAAGGTGTATAATTTATTGGCTCCGAACACAATAAGAATGATGCCAAGGAGGATCCTGACAATTTTGGTAAATTTTGATTTCATAGGCAAACTATTAAAGGGATTACTGAAATGAAAATATTTACCTAAAGTTAATAAACTATCCTGAAATAATTTTATAAAATTTTAAGAATTTATTAGTTGGTACAGATTTTACCGATGAATGGTAGATTTTAGGCGTTTGCAATTGCCGGTACAGGTCTTACTCAAAGTGCTGTTGCCTGAAATCTGTCTGGATGCAAATTCAGGATAATAAAAAAGCCCTGCATTGCAGGGCCATGTAAATTACTGTACAGTAACCGGAAAGCTCACTTCGGCATCGGTGCTGCCGCCGGCACTGGTTATGTTGCCCACTGCCACGCCCGGAGCCGTTTTATTAGGCTCATGCCTTAGTGTGATGGTGAGCGTACCCGTTACCGGTGTGGGCGATGCCGTATAGGTAAATGCCAGGCCTATGGGGTTGCCGTTTACATCTTCATCATCATACTCAAAAGTGCCCAGGCCGCTTTGCTGGTAAAACAACTGGTGCTGGTCACCTTCCTGCTGTACTTCGGCTGTTATATTCTCCATAGGATTTGCCAGCTCGTTGAGGAAGGTAACATGGCCACTGTAAACTTTGCCGGGTGTAAAATTGCCGCCTCCCGATATTACGGGGGCATCCGGGCCATCGCCATCATAATCTGTTGACTTAAAAGTAATAACACTGCCGCCTCCGTCAGGCATGAAATCTACACGAACTGTGGTTATTACCTCTTCTTCGTTTACCGGGGTAACGGCATCATCACTACTGCATGAGCTGAATGAAATAATGCTGATTAACGCAATTGCTGACATTTTTAAGTTCTTCATTTTTTTTGGATTGTTTATGATTAATAACTGAATTTTAATTGAAACTGAATGCTGCGGCCCAGCTCATCGGTATAGAGCCGCTGGCGGTTTAAATAATCACGGTAGGTGGTGTTGAACAGGTTGAATACCGAAAGGCTTATTGCTGTTTGCGTTTTGCCCATGTCAAACCGCATGCCTGTAGAAAGATGCACTAAATGATACCCCTTAGGGGGCCTGCTGATGTTTACCGGCGTAGGCACTAACTCACCATTTACGGGCACATCGGCAGAAAAATCGTAGTTGGGGTAACGGGTTTGCGTAAACACGGCCTCGCTGCGCGCCTCGGCAAAAAAGCTGTGCCATGCGTCTTTTGTGTAGCGAAATGTATTTGTAAGGTTAAGTGGCGGCATATCAATCAACGGCGCATCAGCCTGCGTGTTTTTGCCATATACATAGGCCCCGTTTAAGCTATGGCTGAGGTTTTTTGCAAAATCCCATTGTGTATGGAGGTCAAGCCCGGCCAGCACCACATTGGCCTGGCGGTAGCTGTACACCGGGAAAGTGCCGCGTATGGTATACTCTACAGCCGTGGGGGCCAGGAACATAAAATTATTGATGGCGTTGAGGTATGGCGTTGCTTCCAGCGTAAAAGCACCGCTTGTTTTTAGCAGCGTTGCCGATGCCTTTACAGCCGTTTCTTTGTTCAGCCCCAGGTTGCCCAGTTCTATAGTGGCGTTGCTGTGGTGCAGGCCATCACTGAATAATTCTGACGGGTTGGGGTTGCGCATGGCCAGGCTCAGGTTGGCCACCAGTTCAAGCCCCTGCTGCAATTCTTTACGGAGGCCCACACCGGCCGAAACGTTGTGGAAGGTAAATTTTGGGTTAGTAAGCCACTGGCTGCCAAAATCCTGCGTAATAAAATTATCGTACACGCCATCATAGCCCAAGGCTGTCCAGCGGGTTTTCTGGTAAAACTTAGTGGCATCCATCCGGCTGAAATCATAGCGTACGCCTGCTTCACCTGTGAGGCCCCGGCCAAACCTATGTGAATAGATGCCATAAGCGCCGGCATCATATTTATCATACGTGGGTATAAGGGGGCGCACGCCGGTATCGGGGCTGGCATCATTATGCTGCAGGCTGCCGCTTAGCCCCGCCTTAAAAGTAGTGCTGTCCTGTTCTTTCTTCCAGTCGGCATTTGCCGAGTGGGTGGTAAGGGTAAGGTCGAGCGCGGGGGTATTGGCAAAATCGCCCCGGCGCAGGTCGTACTCCTGCCGGTGGTTGCGCTGAACCGCGTACTGCAATGAGAGTGCTGAGCCATCGGCTAAATCCTTACTAAAATTAAGTTTGCCAAGATGGTGCTGCACTTGCTGCTTTGGATTGCTGATGTTGTGTGTAAAGGGGTTAACCACACTGGGTATGCCGCTATTAATGGCATTAACCAAGTCGGCCACGTTGCCTATGTGCGTGGCGGTTGCAATACCTATGGTTGCGCTGTAAAAGCTGTAAAATGCCGATAGCTTATAGCCCTGCCCCAGGTAGCTTACATCGCCCGAAAGGTTAGCCTCGCGGTTGCCGGAGTTGCTAATAACATAGTTGGGAGCCTCTCGGTCGCCCATGTATTTAACAGAGCCCTGCGCATTCCAGGCCCAGCCGTGCACTGCGCCTTTATGCAGGCCGGTGCTTAGTGTGCCGCCCCTGCCGTTGGTATTGGTTGTAAGCAGCGTACTGCCAAAGAGCGTATCATTAAGCATCTGTACAGGCTCAACCAGGACCAGGCCCCCCACGGCATCGCCGCCGTATTGCAATGCCCCGGCCCCTTTGATAACAGATACCCGTCCGGCCGAATTAATATCAAGGTTGGGCGCGTGCTCTGTACCCCACTGCTGGTCTTCCAGGCGCACATTGTTAGACAGTACAGGCACCCGGCTGCTGTGCAGGCCGTTTATAACAGGCTTTACAACGTTGTTGCCGGTTTTGAGCGCACTAACCCCCGCAATTTCCTTTAGCGCATCGCCCAGGGAGGCATTGCTGTATTTTTCTATTGTGGCGGTGTGCAGCCGCTGTATGGGCATCGTGTTTTTGCTTACATTGTTATCTATAAGTACCACTTCTTCAATGGGTGTTACATCGGGCTGCAAAACCGCATTGAGAACACGGCTGCCATGAAACTCTACAAGGGTATCAAGGCTTTTATAGCCGATATAAGAAATGACTACGCGGTGGCTGCCCGGGGTTATGCCGGTAATAGTATAGGCGCCATCGGGCAGGCTGGTGCCATGCAACGCCTCAATATGTATGTGGGCGCCGTCTAACGGGTGGCTTATATTGGCCAGCACCTTACCCGTAAGCGTGTTCTGGGAGTGTGCGTGCCAGCTACCGGCCATAAACAGGGCCAGCAGCAAAAGGTAAATTCGCATGATGATTTTTGCTTCAGTAATAAATAGTTTCCGGTGATAGAGCCGTTGCTGCTGTAATGGCCTTTCATTTTTTACCACGAGGTGCACAAAGGTTTACACAAAGGGCACCACGTAAACCACCTGCGGTGGAAGTACACAAAGCTTTGTTAACAGGTGTAAACCTGATAACTGTCGGGATTGGGCTTTATGGTAAAAATTAAAGAGTTGTTTACACTGAAACAGGGGGCGCCCGTAAGGCAAAGAGGCTTCCGGCATAATAAGTGCCGCCCTCTATGCTGGCGCGGAAGTAGGGTATATGGGTATATGGGAATTCAAGCGTTAGGCAAAACTGCTGCGGTGCCACAAAAAAGTCAAAGTGGAAATCGCATACCGCACAATCATCGTCATCATGGTCATGATGGTGGCCAATGCCAAACTGCTTTGCTTCTTTTTTTACGCTGTGAGTTGTATCATGATGGTGCTCATGGCTAAACGCATGAAAAGACTGCCAGGCCATGGTAAGCTGTACCAAAGCCATGAGCGTTAAATTAAACAGGGCAAACTTTCTTTTCATTGCAGCAAATGTAATAAAACATTTTTGCTTTACTGCAACAAAGTTGCATTTAACTTTATTTTAGGTACTGCCTCTTACTTTTTTTTAGCCCGGTTTCTTTTTTCAGCAACATCTTTCCTAAGGGTCAGGAATGTTTCCAGGCTAAGGGCGCCTCCGCTAAAAGCCAGGATGGGATAGCCGACAATTACATACATTAGCAATACATCAGGGTTAAAAATATCTATAGAAGCCGTTACAACTACTATTATGGTAAATACTATCGCAACAATAGCTGCAAAGGTTGCTATTAGCGATGTCTTGTTTTTAAGGGCGGTAAAAAGAAAAATCGCTCCTAAGTTAACGGCTACATAACCATACAGTATATAATGGAAGGATGTGAAATGGCTTTTGGCACTGGCACCCATAGTAATAATGGTTGTAAAAACCAGAAATATCAGCATACACACGGTATAGACACTCAGGGCAATTATATAGCGGATGTTCATGTAGCTAATATATTATTTTTGTTTGAAAACATATCTCTTTTTACAACCATCTGTTTTAAATATACAAGTTTTTATACACTCTTTTTCCCGAAATTAGCATCATGCAAACACCCTCCATCACCAAGACGCACATAGCTGTAATGAGTATAGCCGCAGGTATTTGTGTGGCAAACATATACTATAACCAGCCCATATTAAAAGATATTTCGCACAGCCTGGGTGTGGAAGAAAAAGATTCGGGCATCATCTCTGTACTGGCGCAGGCGGGCTACGGGCTGGGGCTGTTTTTCCTTACGCCGCTGGGCGATAAGGTTGACCGCAAAAAATTGATACTCTGGCTTATGGGCATCTTGGTGCTGGTGCTTGTGGGCATAACCTTTGTGCAAAATTTTACATGGCTGTGTATTTTTAGCCTGCTTACCGGGCTGCTTAGTGTGGCGGCACAGGTTATTTTGCCGATGGCCGCCAGTATGGATACTGTGAACCGGGGGCGGACCGTGGGCATTATTTTTACCGGTATACTGGTGGGCATACTGGGCGCACGTGTATTTGCCGGGCTTATTGCCGGATGGCTGGGCTGGCGGTATGTATATGGTATTTCCAGCCTATTGGTGCTTGCGGCCATGGTGCCCGTTTATACCACCCTGCCCAACGTAAAGGCTGTTTTTGAAGGAAATTATACCCGCCTGCTGGGGTCTTCGCTGCAGCAGTTTAAACGATTTTCTACATTGCGCACCACGGCAATAGCGGGCGCCCTAATGTTTGGCGTGTTTTGCTCGTTCTGGACCACACTTACGTTTCACCTGGGGGGCGCGCCGTTTAATTACGGGCCTGATGTGATCGGACTGTTTGGCATTCTTGCTATAGGCGGCGCTATGCTGGCACCACTCTTTGGCCGCCTGGCCGATAAGGGCCGCCCCTTAAAGGCGCAGCTGTTTGCCGGAGCACTGGTGCTGGCCAGCATTATTGTAATTAAGCTTTTTCCGCATTCTGTTGTGGGTTTTGTGCTGGCGGTACTGGGCCTTGACGTGGGCGTTCAGGCTATGCAGGTAACAAACGTAGCTACCATATACTCGCTTGACGCCACGGCACACAGCCGTATCAATACCGCTTATATGACGAGTTATTTTATAGGCGGGGCGCTGGGCAGCTTTACCGGGCTGCAATGCTGGGCCGGCGGCGGGTGGGCTTTGGTTACCTGGCAGCTGCTGGCGTGGTGTGTGCTGGCTATGGTGGTTTTGATAAAGGCAAAGCCTAAAAAGGTTTAATATGTTCTTTTGTCTTGATACAAAAGAACCAAAAAATCAAGGCTCTAACTTCTTATGCTACAAAATATAACCTTCGGCTAAACGATTTGAACTCGCTGCGCTCAAACAGCAAACCGTTGTTAACGCTTCAGCTTATATTTTGCTTAACGCGACGAAGTTTAAGGCCTTTAGCTTCATTCAGAAGTGAGCAGTAAGCTTGCGAAGAAAAAACAACGTTTCCCTTAGCCCCGATGGGAGCGGCATCCTGCTGAGGAACGAAGCAGATAGAGCGGACAGCGGGACCGAACTTCTCAAAGATGCGCTTAGTTTACCGCTTCCTGATTTACTTCTTTTCTTTATATTTCTACTGTTGTAATAAATATAAAGAAGTAGTTTTTGAAACTAAGAACTGAGGTAATTTATGGCAGTTGATATTAAACTCTAAAAGTGAAGAATTAGCGATTCTACTGTAAGTAAATTCTGTAAATACGTAGTGACGTTGCTAATGCGATCTTGAACTCCAAAAGTGAAATATTAGCGTTTTTGGTACAGGTAAATTCCGACATTATATTTTTACTATTAAATGTGAATTTTCAAACTCCAATTGTGAAGAATTAAGCACTTTAATGTAAGAAAAGATTAAGAAAATAAGCTTTTAGTCGCGTTCTTCGAGCACTTTAATCATCCTAAACGATTTTAGGAGGTGCAGCAGACCGGGAATGATGAGCAGCCCCCCGATGATGAGCGATATGCCCAGCACTTTGATAACGGCATCGGGTGCAATGTTGTCTAAAAGGCTGATTTCTTTGTGTTTAGTGATTATTAGATTGGGAAAATGCGGCCCGATGGCGGCTATGAGTATCAGCAGTACTTGTGTGCCGGCTAAAAAACGGCACCAGATGATGCGGCCTATGGTGATAACCCGCCATAATGGGTAGAGCAATAGCCCTGAAAGCCCCACTGCACCAAGCGCCAGGTAGTTGGCAAGGAACTCCTTAGTGAATTCGTTATCAGCTATATAGCCTGCTAAAAGTGTTGCCATGCCCAGCACAACCACCACAATTGTGGCAATGCCCGCCTTGCGCATGTACATACGTTTTTCATAATCTTTGACCTCACCAATGAGGAAGGTAGCCGACAAAAATACGCATAGCGCACTGAAGAAGAAACCTGTTAGTATAGGGAAGGGCTGTAGCCATGGATGTATATAAACATCATAAAATGAATGGTTTAGGGGGTCTTCCAGCAATACGATGTCCCCGTGAAGGAGGGCCCCAAAGGTCATGCCCAGGAAGATAGGCGTTACCAGGCAACTGAATTCAAACATGCGGTCATAGAGCAGCTGGCTCTTGTCTTTCACGGCGTCATAATGTCGGAATACAAATGCTACGCCGCGAAGCGTAATGCCCAGTAAAACAAGGGTTAACGGTATGTGCAGGTAAACAATGATGACGTTGTAGAACAGGGGGAAGGCTATCCAGAGGATTACAATTAATATGATGATCCAGATGTGGTTAGCCTCCCAAACGGGCCCTAAAACGCTATATACCGTCTTCTTGATGCTCTTTTTATGCTCCGGACCTGAGAACAATTCGAGTATGCCGGCACCAAAGTCGGCACCGCCTAAAAGCACATAAAGTACAAACGAAATCACGGCAAAAAGCAGCACAACATACAGCATATCAGGTAGTTTTGGCGTTTAGTACTTTAATTTGGCGGGCCATGAGCCACGTTACGGCAACACTCAGGATGAGGTACAGCAAAATGTACATGTACAGGCTGTAAACCATTCCGGGCATGGGAGTTACGGCATCTTTAGTGCGCATAACGTTGTGGATTATCCAGGGCTGGCGGCCCACTTCGGTTACAATCCAGCCGGCCTCAAGGGCCAGGAACCCAATGGGCGCCATAAAAGCGAAATACAGCCAGTAGCGGCGGTTGCCCTGCCACTTTTTCTTCTTCAGGCTGATGAGGTAAATGATTGATGCCAAGACCAGTAGCATGCCTAAGCTCACCATAACCTGAAAGGCATAGTGCGTAATGGCAACGGGCGGCCTGTCCTGTTTTGGGTAGTCATTTAAACCCTTAACCTCGGCATTAAAGTCGCCAAAGGCAAGAAATGACAGTGCTTTAGGTATCTCAATTTTATGGCTAACGGTCTGATTCTCTTCGTCTACCAAGCCGCCGATGTATAACGGGGCGCCTTTTTCGGTATGGTAGTGGGCCTCGAGGGCGGCCAGTTTTACGGGTTGCCGATGGGCAATATCCTTGGCCGAAAGGTCGCCACTGAGGGGCTGCAGCAAGGCCGCAATGGCGCCAAAAACAATGGCTATGTTAAATGCGGTCTTGTGTATCAGGGTGTTACGGCCCCGGTAGATTTGCCAGGCGTGTATGCCCGCTACAGCAAAAGAGGTAGCGGCAAAGGCGGCAAGGGTCATGTGGAGGGCCTGTGCAAACCACGCAGGATTAAGAAAAGCGGCCACCGGATCTATGTTAAGGAACTGGCCATCAACGTAATCGAAGCCGGAAGGGGCGTTCATCCAGCTGTTTGCCGAAACCACCAATATACCCGATACCAGACCTGAAACCCCAACTATAATGCCTGTAAACAGGTGAAAGCGCTCTGATATTTTGTTCCATCCGTAGAGGTAAAAGCCTAAGGCTACGGCTTCTATAAAAAACGCGGCACCCTCTAATGAGAATGGCATGCCTATTATGGGCCCGGCGTGTTTCATGAATTCCGGCCATAGCAAACCCAGCTCAAACGAGAGGGCAGTGCCTGATACTGCGCCGGTTACAAAGAATATGGCCACGCCTTTTTGCCATGATTTGGTAAGGGTGAGGTATTCCGGGCGGCGTGTTTTGAGCCATTTTGCATGCGATATTACCATAAAAAACGGCATAACCATACCTATACAGGCAAAAACGATGTGAAAGATGAGGGTAAAAGCCATTTGCAGCCTTGCGGCTTCTAAGTTATCCATAAAAACGCGGTTTTTTGGGCACTATAAAGGTAGGGTACAAATGAATGTGATGAAAGGAATTGGAGGATTTTAATATCCCTGTTAATTACCTGAAAATCAATATGTTGCAATGTTAACAAATTAAGTATTTGTTAGTCAATGTTTTAGCCTATTTTTTTAGTGTTTTTTTGCTTAATATTTCACAATTGGAGTTTGAGATTCGATTTTTAGATTGTTCGATTTTTAAAATTTTCGGTGGGCTGTTCGCCGATTTAGTTTTTAGTATAGATTCAGAATTTACTTACATCGAATTTTTTAATATTTCACAATTGGAGTTAGAGATTGCGCTATGGTTTCAGAATGTAAATTCCGAATTTACAGTATTGAGTATATCACTGAAATTCGTATTCCTAAACTTATTAAAAATCCGATTTCTTACTTTTATTATGTAAAATAGGTTTGTTATAAACCGATGTAAAAACTTACAATTTTCGTATAACCCTGAAATGCAGTAATAGGTTAGGGTATGCTAAAAGTCCTTAATTCTTCACTTTTGGATTTCAATATAAAAATTAAATTCCGGAGTGTGAAACCTTCCTAAGGAGTGAATTATCAATTTAGTTTATAGTTTTGCCAGAATGGATATTAAACCATCAATCGGATGATCAATTCGTCTTTGTAGTTATAAAAATCTACAATCTATATCCCAGTGGCGATAGCCCTGTTTCTTTTTTAAAGAAGTTGCTAAAGTGCGCTACTTCTTCAAAACCCAGCACATAGGCTATTTCGCTGATGTTCCAGTCAGACTGGCGTAAAATTATTTTGGCTTCCTGTATTATGCGCCCCTTAATGAGTGCCGATGTGGTTTTGCCGGTTTGCTCTTTAAGTACTTTATTGAGGTGGTTAACATGTACTGCAAGCCTGCCGGCATAATCGGCCGGGGAACGCAGGCTAAGCTGCTGGCTTGACGAAGCTATGGGGAATTGCCGTTCTAAAAGTTCTATAAATAGCGATGTAGTGCGTGCCGAAGAAGTATTTGCGGTATACAGGCCAGTGGACGGCTGCAGCTTTTGCCCATAGTGTATAAGCTCCATCAGGTAGTTGCGCAACAGGTCGTACTTATAAGCATAATTGCCCGAAAGCTCTTTGTACATCCGTGTAAATATACCTCTTATTTCTTCGGCCTCCCCTGCATTCAGCTGAAATACAGGGCAGTTGCCGGGTGTAAAAATGGGCAGGTCTTCTACCACTACCCCGCTTTTGCTGTGCACTAAAAACTCCGGCGTAAAAATGCAGAAGAACCCTTTTTGATCGTCGTCCTGCGGCACCCAGTGATAAGGCACCCGTGGCGAGGCAAACAGCAGCGCATTCTCTTCAATCACAATGGTTTTATCAGCATATTCGGCCCGGTTGCGCCCGCTTATAAAGCTTATTTTGTAATACGTGCGGCGGTTGTAAGGCATAAACGGCTTTATTTTATGGCGGGCCATAACTTCAGCTACATTAAATACATTAAAATGGCCTATCTCCTTACTTATGTCATCGGGCAGCAAGTTGCCGCCCGCACCCGCATCCTTGTAGCGGGAGGCTTCATAAAACTGGTTTAAAGTTGTACTTTCCATATCCAATGATTTGCGAAAATCAAATATATTGAAAATCTTTTATGTAAAGATGATTAGATAGCAGAACTTGGTTCAGTTTGATTTTTACAAATCATCGATTGATTCCTGCAAACAGCAGCGTGCCTTTACGCCGCACCTTTGTAGTGTTAAACATTAATTCAGATTATGAAACTTACAAACAGCAAAATTTTGATAACAGGTGGTGCCAGCGGCATTGGCCTGGGCCTTACAGAGCGTTTTATTGCGCTGGGCAACACCGTAATTATTGTAGGCAGGCGTGCCGCACTGCTTAACCAGGTGGCGGCCGGTAACTCCAACATCATTACCCGTGTGGCGGACCTTTCCAGTGAAGAAAGCCGTATTTCGCTTTACAACTGGGTAGCGGAACAGCACCCTGACCTGGAGGCATTTATAAACAACGCCGGCATTCAAAACTGGATGGGCTTTGATGACGACAATTTTCTGGGCCGCGCCCAACAGGAGATTGTGACCAATATTGAGGCGCCGCTGCATTTAACTGCGTTGTTCTCGCAATTGCCGGAGCTTAAAACGCTGGTTAATGTAAGCTCAGGCCTGGCGTTTGTGCCTGCAAGCAAAATAGCAGTGTACAGCGCTACAAAGGCATTCCTGCATTCATTTACCCTTTCTACGCGCTACCTGCTGCAGGATAAAGGTATCGAGGTCATAGAGCTTATCCCTCCCGCGCTAAATACTGATTTGGGCGGAACCGGGATACACAACGATTTTCCGCCTGTAAGTGGCTTTATAGACAGTGTTTTTGCTGACCTTGAGGCTAATAAAACTGAAATAACCTATATGCACAGTACTGATATGGCAACGGGTGGCCCTGAAGTGATCAAAGCGCGCTTTGATGTGCTTAACCCGCCAAAGTAAGAAATAAAAAAGCACCCTGCTTTTCAGGGTGCTTTTTTTTAATCTCTATAAAAGTTATGTTATTTGTTTGCCGCAACAGCACCCTGGTTCCAGGTTTTAACATCGTTAATGCGGCTGTTGTTAAAGTCAACTTCGCTTAGGGTATTGCCGGTCCAGAAAAACCATTTGCCTGCTTTTTTACCATTCTCATACTCGCCCATAGACTGCTTAGTGCCGTCTTCGTTATAGGCTACCCAGGCGCCATGCAGCTTGCCGTCTTTATAAAAGCCGGTTTGCCTTACGGTACCATTATCATAATAATAAGTGGACTTAACTATATTGTTTACTACTTCGTGTTGTGGGGTAACGCTTTGCGCCGACAGCATTCCTGCAAAAAGCAGCGCGGCTGCAAAAATAATCTTTTTCATATCTGTCTGAATTTTAGGGTTGTTGATAAACTTCTTAAACAAATTTATAAAATTATTTTACACAAAAAACACATTGGCTTAACAATTTGGTAACATTGAGAAAAACTTAACATTGAGAAATTAAAAAATCCTGCGTAAGGGCAGGATTTATTGGTGTTTTAGCCAAAAACAATTTTAAGGCATTTTTATTTTTACGATGAAATATATCCGGGAATCACTCAAAAAAGTACTCAAAGAGCAGTAAATAAATGGAAATTCTCGGATTATGTCTTAAAGTTTACTTTAAAAGCTTATCAAGCTGCTCCTGCAGTTTAGGATCACTCGGCCTTTTAGCATTGCTCTCTACTACATTGCCCTTAGGGTCAATAAGTAAAAAGCGCGGAATAGAATCTATGCCATAAGCCGTGGTAAAACTGCTTTGCCAGGCGTTTTCGGCTACAAGTTGTGTGCCACCCAGCTGCTGGGTTTCTACCATCTTTTTCCATTTGTCATGGTCTTTTATGGCATCAATGCTAATGCTCACAAACTCAATATTTTTACCGTGGTATTTTTCCTCAATTTGCTTAAGGTAAGGTATTTGCTGGCGGCACGGCCCGCACCAGGTAGCCCATACATCTACATATACATACTTGCCTTTAAAATCTTCCAGCTTTGTTGTGCCGCCTTTGGCATTTTCATAATTAAAAGAAGGTGATGGTTTGCCCTTCATCTTGTTGGCTTCAACAGCGCTTTCGGCCATTTGAGTCAGTTGCTGTTTCTCGTCGGCAAGGTCTTTAGTAACCATTGCTTTAAAATCCGGGTCAAGATCTTTGTCAGCCAGTGCATCGGTAGTCTTTTTAAGTATCGGTTCCAGTTTTTTATTTATGTCTTCTACACTTGTACCGGTCTCCATAGCTTCCATAACGGCGTCATTATCCAGCATTTTTTGGGCCATGAGGTTGTTTTCTTTAGCGCCCTTACCTTTAAATTTAATGGTTTCATCAAATTTTTTGGCATCCATGGTCATGGTAAGGTCAAAGCCATTTTTAAGGTACAGCACAGCATATTCGGCACCGTCAAAAAGCTGGTAAATACCGGGCTCGGCTACAGCAAAACTGCTTTGAAACTTGCCATTTTTGTCGCCTTTAATAGTTTGGGTAAACTTGCGCGAACGTATAACCAGCGAGTCGCTGTTTTGGTTTTTTATAGTAGCGCTAAATTTTACAGCATCCTGCGCCAGCGCTCCGGTGGCTACAAAAAGTAGTAATAACAGTATTTTTTTCATCTTTTTTTGTGTTGATATTTTAAAAACGTAAAGTTACAGGTAAAAGTATTACGATGCGGGCAGTAGGGTATAAAATTAATGGAGTAATAGGGCAGTGCTGTAAATTTCGTTACTTTGGCCTTATGAAAATCCAACTCCTTGCTGCTATAGCCCTCCTGTTTGTGCTATTATCTTGCGAAAAGCCCAATCAGACTGTAAAAGTAAAAAACAAGTATTCGCTGGAGCTGCCCGCTTTTTTGGAAGAAGCGACAGGCCTTCATAAACAGGCATCATTGCAATATAGCAGTACCGAAAAAGGGTTATATGTACTGGTTATTGACGAAGAGAAAGCTCCCTTTAATGCTACGGTAAGCCGTAATCCTGCTTTAGGTTATACCCCAAACCTTGAGGGCTATTCAAAATTAGGGGTTGACCACATGGCGGAGGCTACACTGTTTGAGGGTACACCGGTGTTTAAAAACACCACTGTTAATGGCCTGCCTGCCCGTACCATAACCATAACGGGATTGTCAAAAAACATAAACGGCTATTGGTTTGATGCTTATGTTGAGGGTGCAGATAGCTACTATCATATAGTTACGTGGACCACGACCGCACACAAAGCCGAAAACGAAAAGCAAATGCAGGAAATTATCAGTTCTTTTAAAGAATATGATAAAGTGCGGAAATAGCTATTTGCCTTCAGTGTTTAGAATCAATGAAAACTGAAGCAGACAGCTAATAGCAGACAGCTAATTGACTTTCCGTTTTTTGTTCTAAATTTGCACCACAAAAAATTACAATAATGTACAGGAGCCACAATTGCGGGCAGCTAAATGCCACGCACATAAACCAGGAAGTAACATTAGCCGGATGGGTGCAAAAATCGCGCAACAAAGGCTTTCTTATATGGGTAGACCTACGTGACCGTTACGGTATAACTCAGCTTATTTTTGACGAAAGCCGTACTGATAAAGCCGTGCTTGACCTTGCTGCCACACTGGGCCGCGAGTTTGTTATCCAGGTTAAAGGCACTGTTATAGAGCGCGAAAGCAAAAATCCAAACATGCCTACCGGCGAAATTGAGATACTGGTAACCAGCCTGGCCATACTTAATGCATCGGAAACACCGCCCTTTACTATTGAAGATGAAACTGACGGCGGCGAAGATATCCGGATGAAATACCGTTACCTTGACATTCGCCGCAACCCCGTTAAAAACAGCCTTATGTTTAGGCATAAGGTAAGTATCGAGGTGCGCAATTACCTGTCTAACCAGGGCTTTATTGAGGTAGAGACGCCTGTACTTATCAAATCTACACCCGAAGGCGCACGCGACTTTGTGGTGCCAAGCCGCATGAACGAAGGCCAGTTCTACGCCCTGCCGCAATCGCCACAAACCTTTAAGCAGCTGCTTATGGTGGGCGGTATGGATAAATACTTCCAGATTGTAAAATGTTTTAGGGATGAAGACCTGCGTGCTGACCGCCAGCCTGAGTTTACACAGATAGACTGCGAAATGGCCTTTGTAGAGCAGGAAGACATCATTCAAACCTTTGAAGGCCTTGCAAGCCATTTGCTAAAAGAACTTAAAGGCATTGAAACAGGTCCCTTTCCAAGGATGACGTATGATCAGGCCATGAAAAAATACGGTAATGATAAGCCCGACATCCGTTTTGGTATGGAGTTTGGCGAGCTTAATGCCGTGGCACAGCACAAAGAGTTTGCTGTATTTAATAACAGCGAGCTTGTGGTAGGTATTGCCGTTCCGGGTGCTGCTGCTTATACCCGTAAACAGATAGATGAAATTATAGAGTGGGTAAAACGCCCTCAGGTAGGTGCCAGTGGTATGGTATATGCCAAATATGAGCTTGATGGCGCCATTAAATCATCGGTAGATAAATTTTATGATGCCGAAGACCTTAAACAGTGGGCAGCCATTACAGGCGCACAGCCCGGCGACCTTATATTGGTACTAAGCGGCGATGCCCATAAAACCCGCACCCGCCTTAGCGCCCTGCGCATGGAGCTGGCCACACGCTTAGGCCTGCGTAACCCTGAGGTATTTGCACCGCTGTGGGTGGTAGACTTTCCGTTACTGGAGTGGGATGAAGAGAGTGAGCGTTTCCACGCCATGCACCACCCATTTACTTCGCCTAAGCCAGAGGATATGGCTTTGTTAGAGACAGATCCCGGAGCCGTGCGCGCCAATGCGTATGACCTTGTGCTTAACGGCAATGAGATAGGCGGCGGCAGCATACGTATACACGATAAAGCCACACAGGCGCTTATGTTTAAGTACCTGGGCTTTACAGAAGAGCAGGCCCGGGCACAGTTTGGTTTCCTTATGGATGCCTTTCAGTATGGCGCACCGCCACATGGTGGCCTTGCCTTTGGCTTTGACAGGCTTACGGCCATATTAGGCGGGCAGGAAACCATCCGCGATTTTATAGCTTTCCCTAAAAACAATTCAGGCCGCGATGTAATGATTGATGCGCCGAGCATTATAGATGATAAGCAGCTTGATGAACTGCATATCAGGCTAAAATAAAATGAGATATTTAATGCAAAGCCGCGTTTTCTGTTTTAGGAAACGCGGCTTTTTATATTTTTGCTATAGCTAACAACATATAATCAACCAATGAAAACCATCCTGAAAACGTTACTATTTGCATTACTTCCTGCGGCAACCTTTGCACAGGATGCTGTCACTCCTTTAAAATTTGGAATTAACACAGGGGCAACCTATGCCGGTGTGCGCGGCAACCCTGATGTTGATAGTTTTGATGCCGGCCTCGACTACCTGATAGGCGTTTCGTTTGAAGCGCCGCTTAGCAATAAGTTCTCGCTGCTGACCAACCTTAATTATGAACGCAAAAGCTACGGTACAGATATCCAGATTTTGACCGGTGACCCGTTTGATCCTGTTGTAACCTACCGCAATGCTGATTTGCGTTATACGCTGCAATATCTTTCCCTGCCTGTTAACCTTAAATACTATATAGGCAAGTCTAAAGGTCTTTACATTAACGGCGGTGTTTTTGCAGGCTATTGTTAAATGCCATATCTAAAGTTGATGGCGATAAGCAAAGCAGCCAGGCAGGCGTTTCTAAAGATTTTGATTTCGGCGTAAACCTGGGTGTGGGCATATGTTTCCCGATAGATGAAAAGAATGACCTTAATATAGAGCTTCGGGATAACCTGGGGCTTGCTAACATAAACACCGGTTCTACTGTGGGCAATGGCGCCATAAAAACAAATTCCGTTAATTTAATAATTGCCTGGCAGTTTGAATTTTAGCTAAAAGCAAAAAACTGTAAGAAATATATGATTATACAGTAGATGCTTCATAATTAATCAATGATAACGTTTTAACTGTAATAAATTTTGACACAAAACAACAAAAAAGGCCGTTTAATAGTTGTATATTAAATTATTTAACATTTTGCTTTGCCGTGTCATAAATAATTTTAACTTTGGCTCTTATTAATTTTTTTTTATCACATAATGCGAACAGGCAAAGTTAAATTTTTCATTGAATCTAAAGGTTTTGGGTTCATTACAGATGACGAAACAGGCAAAGACATCTTTGTACACGCAACCGGCCTTAGGGCAGAAGGACTGCGTGAAGGCGACAAAGTAAGCTATGTTGAAGAAGACGGAAAAAAAGGTAAAGTAGCTGCTCAGGTTACTGCTATCAGCTAATAAAATTATTACTGCTTACCGCTTACCTTACAGGCCGCTCCGCATATGGAGCGGCTTTTTTGTAAACACCACTTTTATGGTAGCTTTTTAGATGTTTTATTATTAATTTGTTAACTATCAAAATACTATAATGCAAATTATGTAAGCCTGTATTTTACTGGGGGTTTAAATATTATTTAGAACCAGTAAAAATTAAGCCCGCATTCCGTTTTCTGTTTAAAAAACGTTGACTTTGTGGCTGTATCGCATGTATATTTGTGAATTGTTACACAATTATTAGATAATCTTATGGAATCAAGCCAGGTAAGTTACTTCCCTATATTTATGCAAATGCTGCTGGCCATAGGCTTTGTAGTGGGTACCATAGCCATCTCTAACATGCTGGGCCCTAAGCGTAATTCTCTTAATAAAGATAAAAACTTTGAGTGTGGAATCGAGTCTGTGGGCAATGCCCGTATTCCGTTTTCGGTTAAATATTTCCTTGTAGCCATCCTCTTTGTACTCTTTGATGTTGAGGTGATTTTCATGTATCCGTGGGCGGTTAACTTCCGCGAAATGGGTGTAGAAGGGCTTGCTAAAATGGGCATTTTTATGTTCCTGTTAGTGGTTGGTTTTTTTTATGTAATGAAGAAAAAAGGCCTCGAGTGGGAGTAATATTAGGTATGCTTTTTGCATAATATACCTGATAATCAAAACTAATTACAATGAGCGATCAAAAAGATATAAAATTGGTTAACGCGCCGGAAGGTGTAGAGGGCCAGGGATTTTTTGCTACAAAGCTTGATAGTGTTGTGGGTCTTGCACGTGCTAATTCGCTTTGGCCGTTGCCGTTTGCAACCTCATGCTGCGGTATAGAGTTTATGGCAACTATGGCCAGTACGTATGATTTGGCCCGTTTCGGTTCAGAGCGTATGAGCTTCTCGCCCCGCCAGGCCGATATGCTTTTAGTAATGGGAACCATTGCGAAAAAAATGGCGCCAATTTTAAGGCAGGTGTATGAGCAAATGAGCGAGCCCCGTTGGGTTATAGCCGTGGGTGCGTGCGCTTCGTCAGGTGGTATATTTGATACCTACAGTGTGCTTCAGGGTATTGATAAGGTTATTCCGGTAGACGTTTACGTACCGGGCTGCCCCCCAAGGCCGGAGCAGATACTTGATGGTATCCTTAAGCTGCAGGATATTGTAAAATCAGAGTCGGTACGCAGGAGGAGCTCTCCGGAGTATCAGGAATTAATGGCGTCTTATAACATCACATAATGGCTTTAGAAACCACTGTAATAGAAGGTAAACTAACCGATGCTTTTGGCAGTAATGTAACCGGTTTTGTTCAGATGAAAGATATACTCTCTTTTGAGGTTGCGCCAGCATCAGTAAATGATGTAATGCGTTACCTTAAAGAAGATGGCGTGCTTCGCTTTAACTTCCTTACGGATGTTTGCGGCGTGCACTACCCGGATAATGATAAAGAGAGGCAGTTTGCCGTGGTATACCACATGCACAACTGGATGGATAATGTCCGCATCCGCTTTAAAGCATTCCTTGACGGTGATAACCCCGAGGTAGATACAGTAACCAACCTTTTTTTAGGGGCTAACTGGCAGGAGCGCGAAACGTATGATTTTTACGGTATCATCTTTAAAGGCCATCCGCAGCTAAAGCGCATCCTTAATATGGATGAAATGGTTTCGTTCCCTATGCGTAAAGAGTTTCCTCTCGAAGATGGAGGAAGGACGGATAAGGACGACCGTTTCTTTGGCAGGATAACCGATAATGCAACAAATTAACAAGGAATAATTTTTATATAAAATGTCAGACCTGTTATTACCACCAGAGCTACGCTACGCCAAGATGATTGAGCAAAGGCAGAATGAAGACGGCAGCGAGCTCGCTATATTAAACCTTGGGCCTACACACCCCGCCACACACGGCATCTTCCAGAACATCCTGCTTATGGATGGCGAAAGGATTCTTGATGGCGAAGGCACCGTAGGCTACATTCACCGTGCTTTTGAAAAAATTGCCGAAAACAGGCCATTTTACCAGATAACACCGCTAACTGACAGGATGAATTATTGTTCGTCGCCCATAAATAATATGGGCTGGTGGATGACCCTGGAAAAAGCCCTTGACATAGAAGTGCCTAAGCGTGTACAGTACCTCAGGGTTATTGTAATGGAGCTGGCCCGTATTGCAGACCATATTATATGTAACTCAGTACTTGGTGTAGATACCGGCGCCCTTACAGGCTTTCTTTACGTGTTTCAATACCGCGAAAAAATATACGAAATATACGAAGAGATATGTGGTGCCCGCCTGACTACAAACATGGGCCGCATAGGTGGTTTTGAGCGCGACTGGAGCCCGGCCGCTTTTAGGAAAATAAATGAATTTTTAGAAGAATTCCCGCCCATATGGACCGAGTTTGAAAACCTGCTGATGCGCAACCGCATCTTTATGGACCGTACTATTGATGTAGGTCCCATAAGTGCAGAGAAAGCCATGAGCTACGGCTTTACCGGCCCTAACCTGCGTGCTGCCGGTGTAGATTATGATATCCGCGTTATGCAGCCGTACAGCTCTTATGAAGATTTTGAATTTGATATTCCTGTTGGCAAATCGGGCGATACCTATGACAGGTTTTGCGTGCGTAGCGCCGAGGTATGGGAAAGCCTTAAAATTATAAAGCAAGCGTTGGAAAAAATGCCCGAAGGCCCATTTCATGCTAATGTGCCTGATTATTACCTTCCTCCAAAAGAGGAAGTGTACCACAACATGGAGGCGCTTATATACCACTTTAAAATTGTAATGGGCGAAATTCCCGTGCCTAAAACTGAGGTATACCACCCTGTAGAAGGGGGCAATGGCGAACTTGGCTTCTATTTAATTACAGACGGTAGCCGCACCCCGTTCAGGCTGCACTTCCGCAGGCCATGCTTTATATATTACCAGGCATTTAACGATATGGTAAGGGGGCAGATGCTTTCTGATGCCATTGCAACATTATCAAGCCTCAATGTTATTGCAGGCGAATTAGACGCGTAGATATTATGGAGATTAGTAACGTACACCAGGAAATAAACATAACAGACCAGCTGGCTGAGCGCCTTTTTGAGCTGATTAGCCATTATCCGCCTGATAAAAAGAAAAGCGCCCTGCTGCCCGTGCTGCACGAGGTTCAGGATGCCCATGATAACTGGCTAAGCATACCTTTGCAGGATGTGGTGGCCGGAATGCTTGATATTAAGCCTATTGAGGTATATGAAGTGGTGTCTTTTTACACCATGTTCAACCAAAAACCCATAGGTAAATACATGTTTGAGTTTTGCCGCACGTCGTGCTGCGCCATCCGTGGAGCAGAAAACCTGATGGACTATACCTGCCAAAAACTTGGTATTGCTGAAGGCGAAACCACAGCAGATGGCATGTTTACCGTTGTGGGTGTTGAATGTCTTGGCGCTTGTGGCTATGCCCCAATGCTGCAGTTGGGTGATTATTACAAAGAGCACCTTGACAAAGCAAAAGTTGATACGCTTATAGAAGATTGCCGCGCCGGTAAAGTAGAATTACATAAACTGACCATTACACAATAACAATGGGACAAAAGATATTATTAGAGCATATTAATGTTCCCGGCATAAAAACATATGAGGTGTACCGCCAGCATGGTGGCTACCGTTCTGTAGAAAAAGCCCTTAAGGGAATGACACCTGATGAGGTGGTGGAAGAGGTAAAAACCAGTGGCCTTCGTGGCCGTGGTGGCGCCGGTTTCCCTACGGGCATGAAATGGAGCTTTATCGATAAAAAATCCGGCAAACCGCGCCACCTGGTGTGTAATGCCGATGAAAGTGAACCGGGTACGTTTAAAGACCGTTACCTTATGGAGTACATCCCGCACCTTTTGGTAGAGGGCATGATTACTTCAAGCTACGCGCTGGGCTGTAACCTTAGTTATATCTACATCCGTGGCGAATACATGTGGGTATACCGTATACTTGAGGCCGCTATTAAAGAAGCATACGCAGCCGGTTGGCTGGGTAAAAATATATTAGGCACAGGCTGGGATTTAGACCTGCATGTGCATTGTGGTGCCGGCGCTTACATTTGTGGCGAAGAAACCGCGCTTATTGAGTCGCTTGAAGGCAAAAGGGGTAACCCCCGCATCAAGCCGCCTTTTCCTGCCGTTAGCGGCCTTTGGGCTAACCCTACGGTAGTAAACAATGTGGAGTCTATAGCCGTAGTGCCATGGATTGTAAACAATACAGGGGCTGAGTATGCCAAGATAGGCATTGGCCGTTCAACAGGTACTAAACTGATATCAGCGTCAGGGCATTGCAAAAATCCCGGGGTGTATGAAATAGAACTTGGCCTTGGTGTAGATGAGTTTATGAACTCAGACGAATACCTGGGCGGAATGATGGATGACAGGCCCTTGAAGGCATTGGTACCCGGTGGTTCTTCGGTGCCCATCCTTCCGGCTCACCTTATTTTTAAAAATGCCGAAGGCGGAGACAGGCTAATGAGCTACGAGTCGCTTTCAGAAGGTGGCTTTGCAACAGGCTCGATGCTGGGTTCCGGCGGTTTTATCGTCTATAATGATACTGCCTGCGTGGTGCGCAATACCTGGAACTTTAGCCGTTTTTACCACCATGAAAGTTGCGGGCAGTGCTCGCCATGCCGCGAGGGTACAGGTTGGATGGAAAAGGTACTGCACCGCATAGAAAACGGGCATGGCCGCGAAGAAGACATTGAGCTGTTGTGGGATATACAGCGCAAGATAGAAGGCAACACCATTTGCCCGCTGGGCGATGCCGCAGCATGGCCCGTGGCAGCCGCCATACGCCATTTTAGGGATGAATTTGAATACCACGTACGTTTTCCTGAAAAGGTAAAAAACCGTGACCATTTTGTAGCTGAGCCATTTGAAAAGGTGAAGCACCTGGTGGCAAAACAAGTAGTGATTTAGTCATAACGTTAAAAGTCCAAAGTCATAAAGGCTGTTGGCAATAATAGTTTGTCAGGTTTCGATGTAAGGTACCTTAGGGCAACCTTAATGCTGAAACCTGAACTTTCAAACAAAAAATAACAATGAAAGTAACAATAGACGGCCAGGAAATAGACGTAGAACCGGGGACCACCATCCTGCAGGCTGCGCGCAAAATAGGCGGCGAAAGCGTTCCGCCCGCCATGTGCTATTACTCAAAACTTAAAGGCAGCGGGGGCAAATGCCGTTGCTGCCTGGTAGAGGTTTCTAAAGGCAGTGAGGCCGATCCACGCCCTATGCCCAAGCTTATGGCCTCATGCGTTACCGGCTGTATGGACGGTATGGAGGTTAAAAGCATCTCATCTGAAAGGGTGGTTGATGCCCGTAAGAGCGTAACCGAATTCCTTTTGATAAACCACCCGCTCGACTGCCCCGTGTGCGACCAGGCCGGTGAGTGCGACCTGCAAAACCTTAGCTTTAAGCATGGTGCGGCAAAAACGCGTTTTATTGAAGAGAAACGTACCTTTGAACCTGAGAACATAGGCCCATATATCCAGTTGCACATGAACCGCTGCATACTGTGCTACCGCTGTGTAATGACAGCAGACCAGCTTACAGATAACCGTGTACATGGTGTAATGAACAGGGGAGACCACTCGCAGATTTCAACGGCTATATCTAAAGCTATAAACAATGAGTTTAGCGGTAACATGATAGATGTGTGCCCTGTAGGTGCGCTTACCGATAAAACGTTCCGTTTTAAGCAAAGGGTATGGTTTAATAAGCCTTACAACGCACACCGTGATTGCGATAAGTGCTGCGGAAAGACTACATTATGGATGTTTGGTAACGAAATTCAAAGGGTTACTGCACGCAAAGACGAATATCACGAAGTAGAGGAATTTATCTGTAACGAATGCCGTTTTGAGCACAAGGAACCATCACACTGGACGATAGAAGGTCCGCGCAAGTTTGAAAAAGATTCGGTTATAAATGCCAACAACTATACCCGCAACATTGCACCGGTAGTTATTGAAACCGAGCATAATATACTATTAGGACGCGATAGAGACCGTAAAAAGATCAGTATGACGGCCATTCCGCTTAAGCCGGAAGAACAAGAAGTATTTAAAGAAGGAAACGTATAAAAAGTTGACGGTTACCGGTTGTTAGTTGTTGGAAGACAACTCTGAACTTTAAACCTGAAACCTGAAACAAAAAACTAAATGGATAGTGCAATAATTATAGAAAAAAGCATCTTTATAGTGGTAATATTTGCCATTACCATGCTTTTTGCCATGTATGAAACCCTTGCCGAGCGCAAAATTGCCGCGTGGTTCCAGGACCGTATAGGCCCTAACCGTGCAGGCCCCGGAGGTATTATGCAACCACTGGCCGATGGATTAAAGCTCTTTGCTAAAGAAGAATTTTTCCCAAATACACCTAACAGGTTCCTGTTTATTGCGGGCCCCGCTATATCAATGAGCACGGCCCTGATGACAAGTGCTGTTATACCGTGGGGAGACAGCCTTACCATCTTTGGGCGTACCGTGATCTTACAGGCTACAGATATTGATATCGCTATGCTATATGTATTTGGGGTGTTGTCAGTAGGTGTATATGGCATTATGATAGGCGGATGGGCTTCTAATAATAAATTTTCGCTTATGGGCGCTATGCGTGCCTCAAGCCAGATGATATCTTATGAGGTTGCCATGGGTCTTGCACTGATTGCGCTTGTTATGATGACGGAAAGCCTGTCCATGCGTGATATTGCCGCCGGGCAGCACGGTATGAACTGGAACGTATTTTACCAGCCGGTAGGGTTCCTGATCTTCCTGGTATGTTCTTTTGCCGAAACCAACCGTACGCCATTTGACTTAGCCGAATGTGAGGCGGAGCTTATAGGGGGTTACCATACTGAGTACTCGTCAATGAAAATGGGCTTTTACCTGTTTGCGGAATATGCTTCAATGTTCATTTCATCAACCATTCTTGCAGTGCTGTATTTTGGAGCCTATAACTATCCGGGTATGGATTGGGTTAAAGAGGCTGCAGGCGCAAACGTTGCTAACATAATAGGTATTGCAGTGTTGTTTGCTAAAATATGTTTCTTCATATTCTTTTATATGTGGATACGCTGGACGATACCGCGCTTCCGTTATGACCAGCTGATGAAGCTGGGATGGAAGATGCTTATACCACTTGCTATTGCTAATATTGTTATTACAGGTATTATTATACTAATAAGCGACGGCAGGTTTTAATTAAATAAACTAAGCCTCAGGGCAAAAAGAATACTAAAATGTCGATAGAAAGTTTATCATTATCGGGACGTAAAAAGGAGGTTTCCAACAAAAAGATGACCTTTTTGGAGAGCCTTTACCTGGTAGCCATAGCTAAAGGATTATGGATTACCCTCGGTCACCTTTTTAAACGTAAAGTTACCATTAAATATCCTGAGGAAACACGTGAGCTTAGCCCGGTTTACCGCGGCCAGCACATGCTTATGCGCGATGATGAGGGCCGTGAGCGCTGTACTGCCTGTGGTTTGTGTGCCTTATCGTGCCCTGCAGAAGCCATTACCATGAAGGCCGAAGAACGCAAGCCGGAAGAAAAACACCTGTACCGCGAAGAAAAGTACGCTTCTATTTATGAGATTAACATGCTGCGTTGCATTTTTTGCGGCCTGTGCGAAGAGGCGTGCCCCAAGCAGGCAATTTACCTTACTAAAAGCCGCGTTATGGTAAAATCAAGCAGCAACCGCGAAGACTTTATCTTTGGTAAAGAAAAGCTGGTTATGCCGCTTGATATGGCTATTAATAACACTAAACCACAAATGGCGCAATAGTATGATAACAATTTTATTTTACATCCTGTCAGCCGTTACACTGGGCACTGCGTTTCTTACCATCTTCAGTAAAAATCCTATACATAGCGCCATTTATCTGGTGTTATGCTTCTTTTCCATAGCCGGGCACTACCTTATGTTTAATGCAGAATTTCTTGCTATTGTACATATCATTGTATACTCCGGTGCTATCATGATACTGATGTTGTTTACAATCATGCTCATGAACCTTAATAAAGAAAACGAAAAGAATAAAAACCTGCTCTCACGCATTGCTGCGGTTTCATCCTTTTGCCTTGTTGCACTGGTACTTCTAGCCGCTTTTGTAAAGTCTCAGCCCTTTATTGCACGCTATCAGGATTCGGGCAAAGATTACCAGTCAATAAAAGTGTTGGGCCAGGTATTGTTAAATGATTATATGGTGCCGTTTGAGTTTGCCTCAATACTGCTGCTTGTGTCTATGATAGGCGCGGTGCTATTGTCTAAAAAAGAACACATTAACGGTTAATATGGAAAATATATTACAGGAAATAGGCATTGATAATTACATATACCTTTCTGCGCTGCTGTTTTGCATAGGCATCTTTGGGGTTTTGTACAGAAGGAATGCCATTGTTATGTTCATGTCTATAGAAATTATGCTTAATGCCGTAAACCTGCTCCTGGTAGCCTTCAGTACCTTTCACCAGGACGCCGCCGGACAGGTATTCGTCTTCTTTTCTATGGCTGTGGCTGCTGCCGAGGTAGCTGTGGGCCTTGCCATTCTGGTAGCTGTATACCGCAACCACAACGGTGTAGATATTGATAACTTAAAGAACTTAAAAGGATAACGCCCAATGGAGACAAATTTGGCCTTACTATTACTATTTGCCCCATTTGCCGGGTTTTTAATCAATATCTTTTTTGGTAAAAAAATAAGCAGGAATGCAGCAGGATACATTGGCACTTTTGCCATTGCTATATCGTTTGCCGCTACCCTGTTTTTCTTTTTGCAGGTAAGCAGTACAAAAGTGCCTGTAAAAGTGGAGCTATTCGAGTGGCTTAAGCTGCAAAATTTCACGGTAAGCTTCAGCTTTTTGCTGGATCAGCTTTCGCTGCTTTGGCTCATGTTTGTTACCGGCATTGGTACGCTCATCCACCTGTATTCCATCAGCTATATGCATGATGACGAAAACGTACACAAATTCTTTGCTTACCTTACCCTGTTTGTTTTCTTTATGATAACACTGGTAATGGGCAGCAACCTGCTTATAATGTTCATTGGTTGGGAAGGCGTAGGGCTTTGCTCTTACCTGCTAATTGGCTTTTGGTACAAAAACCAGGATTATAATGATGCTGCTAAAAAGGCTTTCATCATGAACCGCATAGGCGACCTTGGTTTCCTGATCGGGATATTTATTCTTGCTTACCTTTTCCACACTGTAGAATATACCGATATGCGCACTGCGCTGGAACATGCATGGAAGGTAGATCAGGGCTGGTTAACCGCCGCTATGCTGTGCCTGTTTATAGGTGCATGTGGTAAAAGTGCCCAGATACCTTTATATACATGGCTGCCGGATGCTATGGCCGGCCCCACACCTGTATCGGCGCTTATACACGCGGCAACCATGGTTACAGCCGGTATATTTATGATAACAAGGCTAAACTTTTTGTTTAACCTTACTCCTGATGTGCTCGAGGTTATTGCTATAGTAGGTGCCATAACATCGCTTGTAGCAGCCTCTATAGGTTTGGTACAAAACGATATTAAAAAAGTACTTGCTTATTCAACAGTGTCTCAGTTGGGCCTTATGTTCCTTGCCCTTGGGCTTGGCGCTTATGAGGTGGCTGTCTTCCATGTAATAACACATGCATTCTTTAAAGCCTGCTTATTCCTGGGTTCAGGTTCCGTTATCCATGCACTGCATGGCGAGCAGGACATGCGTAATATGGGCGGCCTGCGCAAGGTAATGAAAATCACATTCGCTACCTTCCTTATCTCATCACTGGCCATATCGGGTATCTTCCCGCTATCGGGCTTCTGGTCTAAAGATGAAATTTTGATGACGGCATTCCACCACAATACCGCACTTTATGTAATTGGATCTGTTGCTTCAATCATGACGGCCTTTTATATGTTTCGCCTGGTGTATCTTACTTTTTATAAAGATTTTCGTGGTACAGAGGAGCAAAAACACCACCTGCACGAATCGCCGGCGCTTATTACCTTCCCGCTTATTGTTTTGGCTATCCTTGCCCTTGTGGGCGGCGCCATAAGCCTGCCGGGAATCAGCTGGCTTAACGGGTACCTGGCGCCTGTAATGGCCAAACCCGCAGAGCACCATCACTTAGAAAGTACCGAATATATACTTATGGGCATTGCAACAGCCGGAGCCTTACTGGGTATAGCCCTGGCTTATTTTAAATACATTAAGAAAAGCGAAGTTCCTGCACCCGATAGCGAGATTAGCGGCATGGCTAATGTGCTATACAACAAATATTATGTAGACGAAATATACATGGCCATAATTGTAAAGCCTATTTATGCCGTAGGCAGCTTTTTTAAGAATGTTACCGAAGCGGCCATGTCGTGGCTGGTGTTTGGCTTTGGCCGTGCCGCAGTGTTTTTAGGCAGGCAGGGCGGGGTATTGCAAAACGGCAGCGTAGGCTTTTACCTGCTTGTGTTTGTACTTGGCATTTGCGCTATTATAGGCAGTTTATTTCTGATAAAATAATCCATACTGATGAACGTATCTTTTATACTTATTATCTTATTATTCGGTGCGCTGGCCACTTGGTTTGTTGGCGACAAATGGGCCGCTAAGACAGCGCTTATTTTCAGCACGGCGGCTCTTGTGGCTACATGTTTCGTTTTGTATAAATTCGGCCATGCCATAAACCCTGAAACCCACGTTGGCTTTTATAAAGTATGGCTTAGTAACCCACGGGTTTCATTTATATTAAGGGCAGATGGGCTCTCGCTGTCTATGACGCTGCTTACCACGGCACTGACACCAATAATAGTTTATTCGTCGTTCGGTAACCTGTTCCCCAAAACAAGCGCATTTTATGCACTTATAATGTTTATGGCTTTTGCCATGGTGGGGACCTTTTTAAGCGGTGATGGGTTTTTATATTACATTTTTTGGGAACTTTCGCTTATACCTATATATTTTATTGCTCTTTTATGGGGTGGAGGCGATGCGGAAAAACGTAAAAAAGCTGTAGTCAAATTTTTCATTTACACCTTTGCAGGTTCATTGTTTATGCTGGCCGCGTTTATTTATCTGTATCAAAGGAGCGGGTCGTTTCTTGACAACGGCCTCTATGCCCTTGAGCTTTCTGATGCAGAAGAAACCTGGATATTTCTTGCATTCTTTCTGGCCTATGCTATTAAGATACCTATCATACCTTTTCATACCTGGCAGGCAAATGTGTACCAAAAAGCCCCTGCGGCAGGTACCATGCTGCTATCAGGAATTATGCTAAAAATGGCATTGTTCAGTATTATTAAGTGGCAGCTGCCCATAGCCCCGCATTTTGCAGCACAACACAAATACATATTTATTGGGCTTTGTATTGCCGGTGTAATTTACGGTTCAGTACTGGCACTCAAACAATCTAACTTAAAAAAAATGCTGGCCTATTCATCTTTAGCCCACGTAGGGCTAATAGCGGCGGGCATTTATACACTAACACTTGATGGCTTCAGGGGCGCGGTTTTGCAAATGCTTGCTCACGGATTTGTAGTGGTAGGGCTTTTCTTTGCCGCAGAAATAATAGAGCGCAGGCTGGGCACTCAAAAGATAGCCGAAATGGGTGGTATAAGGGTGGTAACGCCTAAGTTTGCCTCAATGTTTATGATACTGGTTTTGGCATCCGTAGCACTGCCGGCAACATTTAACTTTGTAGGAGAGTTTGAATTGCTTTACAGCCTTGCACAGACTAATATATGGATGGCAGTAGTGGGCGGAACTACTATTATATTGGGCGCATTTTATATGCTGCGTATGTTTCAGCAGGTTATGCTTGGAGAAAACAAACGTCCTTTTGCCGATGTAACTTTTAACGAAGGCTTTGTATTCGTATTAATTATAGGCGTATTGCTGTTCTTTGGCCTGTACCCTAAGCCACTGGTTGATTTTATCACGCCTGTGCTTAAGCAGATTTTAACTTTCATATAAAACATTACAACTAAGAAATGGAGATATTAATAGCTATTGCAGGACTGGGTATTATTTGCCTTATAGCTGAAATTTTCAACCTCAGAAAAGCAATTGTACCGGTTACCGTTATAGGGTTACTGGCAGTTTTTGGCTATACCGCCACATTGGCAGTACACCAGGGTACTGTGATATGGCCTTCCCTCCGGATGAACGGAAGCAATTATTTTAACATGATTAAGGCAGACGGTTACGGCCTTGCCTTTTCATCATTATTTATATTGCTTACTATATTTTTAGTGGCACTTACTCCTGAATTTCATAAAAACCACAAACCTAAGCTTTCTGATTTTGTGGCTATAAAGCTGTTTCTGCTTACCGGCGCTATAGCTATGGTAACGTTTGGTAACCTTTCTATGTTCTTTTTGGGTATTGAGGTACTTTCTATAGCGTTATACGTGCTGGCTGCCAGCGAACCAAAAAATGTGAAAAGTAATGAGGCCGGTATGAAATACTTCCTTATGGGGGCGTTTGCTTCGGGCTTTATTCTTTTTGGAATCGCGCTTATTTATGGTGCTACCGGAAGTTTTGATGCTGCCACCATACAAGCCGCTGGCCGTGCGGGCAATTTGCCTGCGTGGTTTGATATAGGTTTTGCTATGTTATCTATAGGGCTTCTTTTTAAAATTGCAGCCGTACCATTCCATTTTTGGGCTCCCGATGTATATGAAGGCTCGCCGGCACTTACTACCGCAACCATGAGCACACTGGCTAAAGTAGCTGCCATGGCGGCGTTTTTTAAGTTATCTTACTCTCTAAACAGTACCATCTCCGGTCCCTATCTTACTATAATCAATACCATCGCTATTTTATCTATGATGGTGGGTAACCTTATTGCATTAAAGCAAACTAATGTAAAACGTATGCTGGCCTTTTCGGGTGTAGCGCATGCAGGTTATATGCTGCTTATTTTCCAGATTGTAACACTTACCGGCGCACAAGCTAATTTATTTTATTACGCCGCTGCTTATTCTATTGCCGGTATTGCTGCCTTTGCGGTAGTAATTAGCGTTTGTGGCAATAAGGGTAATGAAGAGATTTATAATTTTAATGGGCTTGGCAAAACCAGCCCGTTGCTTGCCGGTGTACTTACCTGCGCATTACTCTCTATGGCGGGTATACCTATATTTTCAGGTTTCTTTGGTAAGTTTTTCCTTTTTGGGCAGGTGCTGCATAAAGGTATAAAAGCCGGACCTGAACATATGCAGGCGCTTATTACAGCTATTTTGCTTATTGTATTTGCTATAGTAAGTTCTATCATAAGTGTAGGATATTACTTTAGGCTCATCATTGCCATGTACAGCAAAGAACCTGCGGATGATACCAAGCTGGCAGTACCTTTTGCTTATAAATCAATTGCGGTTATTGCTATTGTTATCAATGTAGTAATAGGCTTGTATCCTGACCTTATCTTAAGCCTTATCAGAATGAACAGCTTTACACAGCTGCTTGTTAATTGGGGGCTTGTCAAATTTTAAATAAAAAAGCACTCCTTGGGGTGCTTTTTTTTATTTACCATCCTTCCTTCAATCCGTCCTTTAGCGCAGCCATGTATTTTTGATGGTTAAATTTATAAAGGTTAGGAGCCTTGTGAGCACCACCCTTCCGTGGCTCATCCAGTTTATCAAGAATATCATAGCCGGTCATTTTACGATAAAAATTACCACGGTTGAGTTTTTTGCCCAGAATTATCTCATACAGTTTCTGGAGTTCCGGCATAGTAAATTCCTCTGGCAATAAGCTATAGCCTATAGGCTTATAATTTAATTCCCTCCGCAATGTTGTTAGTGCCTTCTCCAGTATAATTTGATGATCCATTATCATGGCAGGCAAATCTGCTATATCCTTCCATTCGCAGGCATCAGAAATCTCATCTGCAACGGGCACAACCTTGGTATAATCTACTAATGCATAAAAACCTACCGTTACAAAGCGTTGTTTGTGCCAAAGCGTATCAGGATAATCTTTAAAAAATCCTTCAGAACGGTTCATTTCGGCAAAAACCCTAAATTGCTGAAGGTAAATGTCGTGGGCGCCCGTACGCTCAAAAAGTATACGTGTGGCGGCTTCGGCTATTTCTTCATTTTTACCCATATATCCTCCCGGGAGTGCCCAGCCCTCCGAACCCTTAATTTTAGCGAGTAAAACCTTAAGCGCTGCATCATGAAAACCAAATACCACACAGTCAATTGATATGTGAGGCAGGTAGTTATTCCAGGCATTTTCAGAGCGTTCAGTTAGTATTTCTTTCAGATTCATAGTGCATCATTTTCTTTTCATGTCAAATAAATACGTTTTTTAGCTGAGAATAAAATTTTTATAATACTTTTTGTATATTTGACTAATGTTTCTTTTAGAAGCATTAATTGTTTTCCCAATTAAAGAAGGTTTGGTTATCTTTTTGATAAAAGCCGTTGTGGAAATACAACGGCTTTTTAAATGAGTAGAACTTATATTTATCGGGCAATATTGCGTCAGCTTTATATTATGGTATAACCACCATCTGCAATAAAATATGCTCCTGTAGTAAATGATGATTTGTCGCTGTTTAAAAATACAACAAGGTCTGCAATTTCCTGTGGGGTGCCAAGCCTGTTCATAGTAGCTTCAGCGGCAATAGCGGCCATAGCTTCTTTATCCAGGTGTGCCGTTAGCAATGGGGTTTCTATATATCCCGGGCCTACTGCATTGCAGCGTATGTTTTTTGTACCGTATTCAGCAGCAATGTTTTTAGTAAGCCCCACTACGCCATGCTTTGCCGCAGTATAGGCAACGCTGTTTGGGGCAGCTACCGTGCCATGTATAGAGGCAATATTTACAATGTTGCCGCCACCCTGTTTTTCCATTTGCTCCAGCTGGTAGCGGCAGGCATAAAACACCCCACTAAGGTTAAGTGCAATAACCTTATCCCACGCAGCAATATCATATTCGCCTGTAGGCGCAGCAGGCCCGCCTATACCTGCATTGTTACATGCTATATCCAGACGGCCATATTTTGTAACCGTTTCTTCTACAAACCTTTTGTTATCATTAGGTAATGATGAGTCTCCCTTTATAAACAAAGCATCTCCGCCTGCATCGCTTATTGCTTTTACTGTTTCATTTCCGTGTTCTTCATTTACATCTGCAATCACTACTTTAGCACCTTCACGGGCATATGTTTCTGCAATGGCGCGTCCTATTCCTGATCCTCCTCCAGACACAAAAGCTACTTTACCTGATAATATTGACATAGTTATTATTTTTAATAATGTAAGATACAATTTACGAATTATTAATTTTCCATTGCTTCTAAATAAAGCATTTGGTTTAATTTTAACATACGGTGAATATTTCTTCATTATACGTAGAAAATAATCTATTATCATTACATTTGCTAAATGTATGCATTAATTGACTGCAATAATTTTTATGCTTCCTGTGAGAGGGTTTTCCAGCCAAAATATAATGGCCGGCCCGTTGTGGTTTTGTCTAATAATGATGGTTGTATTATTTCGCGTAGCGAAGAAGCTAAAGCGCTTGGCATAGGTATGGCCGAGCCCGAATTTAAAATAAGGGAGAAACTGCAGGAAAAGGAAGTGAAGGTTTTTTCATCTAACTATTCGCTGTATGGTGACCTGAGTGACCGGGTTATGAAGATTATGCATTTGTTTACTCCAAATGTAGAAAAGTATAGTATTGATGAAGCATTTCTTGATTTGAATGGTATACCGGTTACAGATTATTATAAGTATGGGAGGGGGATGATAGACCGGGTTATGAAATGGCTCAGTTTGCCTATTTGCGTAGGTATAGCGCCTACTAAAACGCTGGCTAAGGCGGCCAATCGTATAGCTAAAAAATATCAGGATCATACCAATGGAGTGTATGTTATGGATACCGAAGAACGACGTTTAAAAGCTCTGAAGTGGCTTAAAATAAGCGATGTTTGGGGTATAGGCTATCGCACGGCCCGCAAACTAAAAGCTATGAATGTTACAACCGCGCATGATTTTACTTTGCCCCATATGGAACCCTGGATAAAGACGAACATGGGCGTTATAGGTATGCGCATTAAGGTGGAGCTGCAAGGCACGCCGGCTATAGGCGATGGCGAGGTGCCCGACAAAAAGAAAAGCATAGCCACAACCCGCAGCTTCCCTAAGCAATTGAAGGATTATGATTTGATACGAGAGCGCGTTAGCACCTTTGCTACAGTAACAGCTGAAAAGCTGCGAAAGCAAAATTCATGCTGCCACACCATTATTGTGTTACTGGTAGCCGATAAGCACAGCATTGATATACCGAAGTATCATTACAGTCGCGCTATAACGCTGCCCTACGCTACCAACAGCGCGTTAACCATAAGTAATGCCGCCATACAGTTATTAAAGCAGCTGATGGCCGATACTGATACCCTTAAGTTTAAAAAAGCAGGTGTAATTGTTACTGAATTGATACCCGATACTACTAAACAGTTCAATTTGTTTATTGATGAAGACCCACGCCACCTGGCACTTATGGAGGCCATGGATAAGGTAAATAAAAAAATGGGTGGGCGTGTAATACGCCTGGGGGCTCAGGCTAAAAAAACATGGGATATGAAGCAAACCATGATGTCGCCACGCTATACCACCGCTTTTAAAGATATACTCACAATACAATGCCGGTAAAAAACTTAACTGTACAGCCATTACAATTTTACACGCCAAATTTTGAGGCGGGTAGTGGCCTGCCCATGGCCGGCAGTACGGTGCAGGCAGGTTTTCCATCGCCGGCATTGGATTTTATGGAGTACAGTATTGACCTCAATAGGGAATTGTCGCGTAATGAAATGGCCACATTTTACATTCGTGTGGCAGGTAGCTCAATGACAGGTGCAGGAATAGATGATGGCGATATATTGGTAACCGACCGCAGCCTAGAGCCCCGGGACGGGTGTATTGCCATTTGCCTTATAGATGCCGAATTTACTGTTAAACGCCTGAGGCTGGAAAGCGACTGCCTCTATCTTGTACCCGAAAATCCTGATTACCCTTTGCTGCGTGTTACCGAACATAACCAGTTCATGGTATGGGGTGTTGTAACCTTTGTAATCAAAAAAATCGGGTAAGTAAAATTTTATGCTTTTCCGGCGCTCTTTTTATAAGTGCGGCCCCACCATATCATAAAGCCAGTAACGGGCAGCATACCTGCTATAAAGCTTACAATAAAGGCTATTATTTTTCCGGGTATGCCCAGTATGGCACCTACATGTATGTCATAGTTTGCCGTAATAAGCTTTTCGCCAAAGTTTTTCTGGCTGTGGTCTCGCACGTGCAGCAGCTTACCTGTATATTGATCAAACTGCAGCTGGTGGTATACATAATATTTCCCTTTATAGGGCTGTACATAAGCCTGTATAGCCGCCAGGCTGTCTTCGGGCATGCCTATGCTGATGGCATCTGCAGTGGCATATTTTTTCCAGGTTGTGGCAGCAGCGGTATCAAAAGCCTTATTTTTATCGCCATTGCCTGGTAATGATTCCTTTTTTACAACCTCCGGAGGCGTAGTGGTTTGCGAACCGGCCACATATACAATAGCCTGAAACCATGTAAATGCCCATACCATACCGGTAAGCGCTATAATAAGCACAATAGCAGATATGTAAAAGCCCAGTATGTTGTGCAGGTCATAATTTTTGCGGCGCCATTTGGTAGAATCCTTCCACTGAAATTTAAAGCGTTGCTTGCGCATGGCCTTCTTTTTTGGCCACCACAAAATAATGCCTGTTACAAGCATTATTACAAATATAAAGGTGCTCCAGCCCACTACCACCTGGCCTATTTCGGTTTTAAGCAACAAGCTCCAGTGCAGCATTTTTACAATATTGAAAAAATCTTTTTCCTGGTCATAAATGGCCAGTATCTCGCCGGTATAAGGGTCTGCATAAATTTGGTAATAATATTCAATGGTATCAAAATACCAAATAGAGGTTGTTTTTTCATTAGCCTTGTAGCAATGAAATTCATAGGCCTTTGCAGGGTCATTATAAATGTGCATGTCTTCAAAGGCAATAGTGTCGCCCACGGCTTCCAGGGTTTTGTTCCACACCACACTTGGTGCCAGCCTTTGCCCTTTAGTTTGGGGCACATAAATGGCATCATGGCGTTGCCACTCGGTTATTTCCTGGCTAAATACATAAATGCACCCGGTTATTGATAGCAATAACACAATAAGCCCGGATGTAAGCCCGAGCCATAAATGAATTTTTCCTGTCCAGTATTTTGGTTTTTTTTTCTTTTTCTTAGTCATCTATAATGGCTAATTTTTGGTAAATATACTTTTTTGTTTTTGGTGTACGCTATATAAAAGCGAATGCCTCCTGCCGGAGCAGGAGGCTATAGCGCTATATGGTTTTATTAAAAATTGTAGGTTATATTTGCGGCAAATATCCTTGGTTTTTGTGGACTAACCGTAGACCAGCCTTTGTAATATTCCTTATCTGTAATATTGTCCATTTTAAGGGTAATTATAAAGTCTTGCGTATTATAAAACACCGATGCGTTAAGTACCGTATATTCCGGTAAAGTAAATACACCCGCTACATTCCTGTTCATAATCTTATTCTCGCTTGCGTAGTTACCGCCAAATCCTAACCCAAAACCATTAAGTGTCCCGCCGTTAAACCTGTAGCTTGCCCAAAGGTTAGCCAGGTTTTGAGGGCCTCCGCTCTCCGGCCTGTGACCCACAAAATCAGGGTCTCCGGCAGTAAGTATGGCATCGTTATAGCTGTAGCCCGCAATTATATTAAAGCCTTCAATTGGGTTAGCAGTAACGCTGAATTCTATGCCTTTATTTGTTTGGGCACCGCCCTGGTAGCTTATTTGCGTGCCGGCACCATACAGGGTATACACCATATCGCTAACCCTGGTTTCATAATAGCTTATAGAGCCTACTACTTTATTATTGAAAAAGTTAACTTTTGTGCCAAATTCAATCTGGTTGGCATGCTCAGGGTCAAAAGTAACCGGTGTGCTTCCGTTAGCATCAATATTTGTAGTAGGGTCGGTATTGACAAAGCCGTTAAGGTAATTGGCAAAAATAGAAAGTTTGTCAAGTATGGGCTGATATACCAGTCCAAATTTTGGTGAAAAGGCGGTTTGTGCACCATTGTCATTAGAAAAACGGTCTACCCTTACACTGGCCATTGCCGAAAGGGCAGGGGTAAAGTTAATAACATCTGAAACATAAGCGCTAAATACTTCCTGGCTTACCTGAGAAGGCGCAGCCGTAGAGCCGGCCAAAATAACATCTGTACCAGCCTGGCTAAGGATGCCTGTATCATCTCCCTGGGCGGCATTAGGTAAACCTGCTGCCGTGGCAATGGCTGTAAACTGTGGCAGGTTAGCACCTATGTATATATAGCCGTTATTAAAATATCCGGTATTGTTGCTTTTTATTACCCTGTTAAAATAGTCCAGCCCTGCAACCATCCTGTTACGCATATTTCCTATTTTAAAATCGCCTATAAAGTTTTGCTGTATATCTGTACCGTATGTTTCAGAGTTTTGTTTTGTAATGTAGCGGGCAAGTACTATACCACCATCAAAAGGCAGGCCTGTCTGGGCAGCAATACCTTCTACAGTAGAGGTTCCTTCATACAGGTAAGAGTAGTAGCCTTCAGATTTTGCAGAGCTTCTTGAAAGTATGGTTTGAGAAGTCCACTGATCAGAAATTTTGTAGTTCATCTGTGCCTGTATGTTAGCTGACGGTGTGTCCATATACAGGTCGTTACTGGTATACGAACGGTAGTTGTCATAACCAAGCTCATCTATATTATTAACCCTAAGCTCTGAACCCCTGTCTAAAAACAACATGGTTTGGTTAGTGCTCCTGCCATTGTAAAATTCTGTATTTACAAAAAACGAAAGTTTATTGTTTACCTTATAGGAAAGCGACGGCGCTACAAACAAAGATTTCCTGAATCCTGCATCCTGAAAGCTGTTTTCAGTATGGTAAGCTGCATTTATCCTTGCGTTTACTTTTCCGGTTGTGCCTAATGGTGTATTAACATCAAGCGTATACCGGTTAAGGCCATAGGTTCCGCCTGTGTAAGATATATTACCACCAAAGGTATTATAGGGTCTTTTAGTAGTTACGTTTATTAAGCCACCATATGATATAAGGCTGCTGCCGTATAATGTACCCGAAGGCCCTTTTATTACATCTATGGTTTCAACATTTGCAGGGTCAGGGCTGCCATTTGTAAGTCCGGGTACGCCATTTATCATGGTAGGCTGTACTGCAAACCCCCGAAGTGAAAAATAACCGGCACCATCTGTAGCCCTGCCGGTAGATTCCCAAAGCTTATCAAGGCCCGGCGCGTTTTTAAGGGCGTCATCAAAATTAGTTACCACCTGTTCTTTAAGCAATTCTGCAGAAATAGTATTGTAAACCTGAGGGTTTTCTATGTCCTTAAGGGGCATTTTAGATACTGTTTCGCTTGTTTGCCTTGCAAATTTGTTTTTCTGGCTTTCTATAACAACCTCGTTTATTTGTTCGGAGCTTTCGCTAAGCACAAAGTTTACGGTAGTTTTTTCGCCCCATGCAAGTGTCACAGTTTCTTCAACCGTCATGATACCTACCGATGATACACGGATAACGTAGGTTCCGGGCTTGATGTTTTTAAACTCATACATGCCCTGCTCATTAGTTGCAGTACTGTAAGCAGTTCCTTTTAATTCTATTGAAATGTTTTCGGCAGGAGTATTATCATTTAGTACAACAGTACCGCTAATACTGGCTTTATCCTGAGCCCAGGACACAAGGGCGCTAAAGATGAGCAGGGTGGTTAAGATTTTTTTAAATGTAATTGTGTTCATTTGTTTCTTTTTTGGTGGCACAAATGTATATACCACAACAATATAAAACAACACTATTTTTAATTATTCTAAATAAACTTAACAATCACATCAACTTTTGATAAATGCTAAATTTTAAGTATTAAAAATTTAAATGATGGTTTTTTTACTATTAAATTATTGAAAATATCTCATAAAAAAAGCCCTGTGCCTTGCACAGGGCTTAATTCAATTTGAACTCTAAGAAAATTAATGTTTTGTAGTAAATCCGTCATCACTCAATTCGCGATGCTCATAATCGGCTACCATAAGTTCCTCATAATTTGGTTTTGTCTTTTTGCCGAACCTGCGTATAAGGCTGTCAAAAATAGAATACACAACTGGTACAATAATAAGCGTTAGGAATAGCGAGCTGGTAAGACCGCCTATTACTACCCACGCCAGGCCATTGTTCATTGCGGCTGCACCACCTGTTGCCAGTGCAATAGGTATCATACCAAATACCATCGCTATGGTAGTCATAAGGATAGGGCGGAGACGGGCATGGTTAGCCTGTACAAGCGCGTTATTGGTGCTTTCGCCCTGTTCTTTTCGATGATTTGTAAAGTCTACAAGTAATATCGCATTTTTACATACGAGGCCAATAAGCATGATAACCCCCAATATGGTAAAGATATTAAGCGAATTATTTGTTAGTGCCAGTGCCACCAGTGCCCCAATAAAGGACAGTGGTATAGAGAACAGTACAACAAACGGATATATAAAGCTGTTATACAACGCTACCATTACAAGGTATACTAAGATAATGGCCGCAAGCAGGGCAATACCCAATGTACCAAAACCTTCGGACTGGTTTTCTTTATCGCCGCCCCACACATAGTTTACACCGGTAGGTTTTTTCATCGTTTTTAAATAAGTAGCTTCCCACTCATCTGCCACGGTACCGCTTGGTACACCTGCAGCCTGTGCCTGGATGGTTACTGAGGCACTCTTATCCCTTCTTTCAAGGAAGCTTGGTCCTGAACTCTCGGTTACATCGGCAAACTGGGACAGTTTTATTTGCTGGCCGTCCTCGTTTATAAATACAAGATCTTTTACATCTTCCACTTTAGAACGGTTATATTCGTTAAAACGGATGTTGATGTCATACTCATATTCACCGGCGCGGAATTTACCATCGGTGTTGCCGTTAAAGGCTGTTTGCATGGTAAGGCCCACCGTTTGTAATGAAAGTCCTAATGAAGACATCTTATCACGGTCAACTTGTACGTTAACTTCGGGGCTACCGCCTTCAGATGTTAGTTTTATAGCGGTTGCACCATTTACCTTAGCCAGGTTTTTAGCTGCCTCATTAGCAAATTTCATGGCGCTCTCTACGTCGGGCCCTGTTACAGTAAGCGCAATAGGCGCTTCATCTGCACCACCCATTATACTTACAGGCACTGTTTTGATTTTAACGCCCACAAGTTTTTTCTCCAGTTCGCGTTTCATCCTTGCGGCAAATACAAAGGTGTTTTCATTACGTTCTTTGCCGTCTACAAGGGTAACTTTAATCTCGCCTTTGTAAGCAGTGGCCATTACACCGCCCATACCCTCGCTGGTTTGCCCAACAGTGGTAATAACCCCGGTAACTTCTTTATTGCTTGTAAGGTATTCCTCGGCCTTCTGGGCTACAAAATTAGACTGCTCAATAGAGGCGTCTTTAGGCAACTCCATTTGTACCAGGAACTGGCTCCTGTCCATTTTAGGGAAGAACTCGCCACCTATAAAGCCTGCGCCTACAAGAGCTATTGAGCCAAAGAATAGCACCAGTATTATAATTAATGTAATTACCTTATGCCATACAGAGTCGATACACCATTTAAGGATACCGGTTACCCAGTGGGTAAAGCGGTCAAGTCCTTTTTCAAAACCTAAAATTACCTTTTCAAAAATATTTTTTCCGGTCAGGTGTTCCAGTTTTCCGTAGCGCGATGACAGCCACGGTATAAGTGTAAACGACGATAGCAGTGATAGCGCCGTGGCAATTACAACGGTAACGCAAAACTGCGATATGATGTTAGACACAAGGCCGGAGCTCATAGCAATAGGAAGGAACACCACGATAATAACTATTGTTATAGCGGTAACGGTAAAGCCTATCTCGGCGGTACCATCATAAGCAGCGCGAACCTTATTTTTGCCCATTTCCATGTGGCGGTAAATGTTTTCCAGTACCACAATGGCATCATCTACAAGTATACCTACCACAAGCGATAACCCCAGTAAACTCATCAGGTTTAGGGTATATCCCATTAGATAGATACCAATAAATGTAGCTATAAGCGATGCCGGTATAGATACCATTACAATAAACGCGTTACGTATACTGTGAAGGAAGAACAACATTACAAACGCCACCAGGAATACTGCTATAAACAAGTCATGTATTACGTTATCGGCGGCAGTAAGCGTAAAATCACTACTGTCATCGGCAATTTGCAGTTTAAGCCCGTTAGCCTTGTAGTCTTTTTCAATCCTGGCTACAGCAGCTTTAATCTCTTCACTCACACTTACCGCGTTGGCATCTGTTTGTTTGATAATTTGCAATACAATTGCACCTTTGCGGTCTACGCGAGATATTTTTTCAACCTCTTTTTGTGCATCCTGCACATCGGCAATTTCACCAAGGCGCACCTGTATACCTTCTTTAGATGATACTACAAGGTTACGCAGTTCTTCAACGTTTTTATATTTTCCCGAAAGGCGCACCAGCATAGAGCTTTCTCTTGTCTGGATGTTACCGGTAGGAAAGTCGAGGTTAGAGCTAAGTATGGCAGCCTGTACGTTAGGTATAGAAAGGCCGTAACCTTTAAGCTTTTCCTGGTCAAGGCTTACCTGTATTTCCCTCTCTTCACCACCCACAAGGTTTACCTGGGCCACGCCATTTACGCGGGCAAGTATGGGCTCAATTTTTTTGTCCAGAAGGTCATAAAACGCCACTTCATCCATATTAGATGTTGCGCCTATGGTAATAATGGGTAAGTCGCTCAATGAGAATTTACTTAACGAAGGCGGGTCTACATCTTCGGGTAAATCTTTTTCAATGGCATTTATCTTGCGTTGCGCATCGTTAAGCGAGTAATCTGCATCTGCTTCAGGCTCAAGGGTAACCATTACCACCGAAAGGCTTTCGTATGATTTGGACTCTACCTTTTTAACCAGCTCCAGCGATGATACCGCGTCTTCTACTTTTTTGGTTACCGTGTTTTCTACTTCGCCGGGTGAAGCCCCAGGATATACGGTAGATATAGTAACTACATTTATCTCGAACTTTGGTATAAGCTCATAACTCAGGCTGCTGTAGCTAAAAAGCCCTCCCAGCGTTAGGATAGTGAACAACACTATAACCAGTGTTGGCCTTTTTATAGATATTTCTGCTATTTTCATTTATGTGTCTTTTAATTCCCCCTTAGAGGATTATAGGGCCTATTTAATGGTACTAACTTTAGTGCCGTCATTAAGGTTTATCTGTCCGCTGGTTACAACTATCTCGCCTTCTTTAAGTCCATCCAGCACCTCTACATTTTCGCCAAATACCCGTCCTGCTACTATTTTAACCATCCTGGCAACACCGTCTTTTACAACAAACACCTGGTTGCTGGCTACCCCGCCTACAAATGCAGAGCGTGGTATGGTTTTAACCGGAGTGCTTTGTGTAGCGCCTGATGCAAAGTTAGCAGTGCCATACATACCGGCTTTCAGTTCTCCGGCAGCGGTGTTTGCAATTTCTATCTCAACAGGAAAGTTAAGGCTTCCATCGGCCTTAGGCGCAATAAAAGTAATCTTGCCGTTAAATGATTTATCAGGATAAACGCTTGCAGTTACTTTAATAGGGCTGCCTACTTTTAGGCCGGCCACGTGCTGCTCGTCTACATTTACCTTAAGTTTAAGTGTAGATACATTTACAAGCTCAAATAATACGGTACCCGGAGATACCACACTGCCTGGCTCTATATTACGGGCGTTTACAATACCGTTTATGCTTGATTTAATACTTGCATCGCCTACATTTATACGTGCGGCATCATACTGAGCTTTTGCATTTGTAAGCGATAGCTTTGCCTGGTCAAGCTGCTGTTTTGTTACACCACCGGTTTTAAAGGCATTTTCATAGCGTTGGGCATCGCTTTGTGCATTTTCATAAGCTGCCCTTGCATTTTGAAGCTGTATGTTAAGCTGGTCGCCTTTTATTATGGCAAGCACCTGGCCTATACGCACCCTATCACCTTCATCGACCAGTACTTTTACCACACGGCCAGAATTCTCTGCCGGAAAGCTCAGTTCCTGCGATGGGGCAAACGTGCCGTTAGCCACATAGTTAAGGTCTGGTGCTGTTGTTTTTACAGTGTCTATCCTTACGGCAACAGCATCGTTTTGCTTAGAGATAAGTTCTGTCTCTGCCGTGTTTTTTTCTTTGTTTCGCATAAGCACATAAGCTCCCAAGCCTACTACAGCTATTGCAATTACTATATATATTACTTTTTTCATGGTGGTTATTAGTTTATAAGAGTTCTTAATTCGCCTTTTGCTTTGATGAGTTGCACTTCGGCCAGCTTGTAATCGAGCAGGGCAGAGGTGTAGTTGTTTTGTGCCTCTATATAAGATGTTTCAGCATCCAGAAGGTCGGTTAATGTAGCCAGCCCCTGTTGGTAATTGTTCTGTGTATTATCAAGCACTTCCTGGGCAAGTGCTACGTTATCCTTTTGGTTGTTTATGGTAATAAGGCTGTTGTTAATCTGGGTAACAGCATTCTCATAAGCAAGGTCTAATGATAGCTTTGTATCTTCCATATCGGCCTGTGTTTCCCTCAGCTGGATATCAGCCTGCCTTACACGGGCACGGGTGCCAAAGCCATTAAAAATAGGTACTTTAAGGTTTACGGCTATAGATGAAAAATCGCTCCAGTACACGTTATCGCTTGGTTTTGCAAACCACGGCAGCTCCGGACCCTGGCCTATGTAGTTATAACCTGCCGATAAGCTCAGCGAAGGATAGTACTCTGCAATAATAGCTTTTTTGTTATAAGTGTACAGTTGCTCCTGTTTTTCAAGCAATACATATTCTGTCCTTCGTTTTACATCTGGCTTTTCGTTAGATATAAGCTGGCTAACATCAAAATCTGTTTTAGGCAGTGTTATGGGTGTTTCTATCGGCATGCCCATATAAAACTTGAGAGCATTTTCCTGCTGTTGCACAGCATTTAGAGCCTGTTGACGCTGGGTGTTGATGTTGTTAAGGTTAACATTCATCCTGTCCAGGTCTATTTTGCGGGCAAGGCCGTTATCAAACTGCCCTTTGATAACATTACGCACCCTGGCAGTATTGTTATAAGTGCTGTCTAAAACTACCAGTTGCTGGCGTTGCACATATACCTGGTAATAGGCATTGGCTACACGCTCAATAACCTGCTCCTCAGTAAGCTGCGCATTTACCTGATAAAACTCTCTGGTGCTCCGGGCTGCTTTAAGGCCGGTAAATACTGACATGTCAAACAGGGTTTGCGTTAAGTTTACACCGGCTGTGCTTACATACTTTTGTCCCAGTGGCGCCAATATCACGGTACCCGGCGCACCAAAGAAGTCGCCCGGCAGCGCGTTAAGCTGCAATATGGGGTTATAGGTAAGGTTGCCGCTTGCTGCTATAGTGGGCAGGGCGCGGGCACGAACCTCCTGAATCTGGTATTCGCTGTTCTCTACCGATAGCTTTGCCTTTTTAGCATCGGCTTTGTTTTCCAGCGCATAAGTTATGGCATCTTTTAGCGTAATTTCCTTAGCGGGGGCTGTTTGTGCCTGTGCCTTGGGCAACGCCATCAAAACCATAAGAAGGGCAATGCCGCTTTGGGTAATGCGCCTTAATGTACTTGGGGTCTTCATTTGTTGTTAACTGTTATTAAATTGATTGATGGTTTACTCTTTACTAAATAATATATCCATTATAATTTGCTTGCGCTCTTCAAGCAGCTTTTCATAACTCTCGTTATTAAAGCCCATAATTTCCTGCAAAAGTGGCCTCATGCTTACCGGAAAGGTAGATAGCGATACATAATTGAGCACAAACTGCTCCGGCCTCATCTTCTTTATATTGCCCTTATCCATCTCAACAGCTATCTCGAGGTAAAATTTATCAAGCATCCTTGACATTGTCTCCTGGTCTTTGTACACGCAACCTTGATTCATCTGGGTTACCATGTATATTTCCAGGTAAGGGTATGTTTTACTTTGTTCAAATTGTAAGTCAAGCGACTCAGAAATTTTTTCTCTAAAAGGCTTGTCACTAAAAACAATAGCTTCCGTGCGGTCATGTTCCTGCTTTTGGGCATCTTCAAACACAGTATTAAACAGGTTATCGCGTGAGCGGAAATAATAATTTATCAGTGTGCGGTTAACTCCCGCTGCGTCTGCAATTTCTTGTGTGGTTGCATTAAAGCGGCCTTCGGTAAAAAATATATGCCGCGCCGTGTCTTTAATTAATTGTTCTGTATCTATCTCGGTAACTTTAGCTGACATTTTTGTTTAACTTTTTTGTTTGACATATTTGTCAAGTGCAAATTTATGTGGTTTGATACAACGTAATTGTTAAAATAACGTTAAGAGTAGTCAACGCTTTCTGCAATATATTCTTCAAGGAGGGCTATGCCGCCCTGTGTGCATATAGCCCGAAGATGATATTCCAGGAAAAGAATATGGAGCTGGTTCATATTAAACAATTCTTCAGGGAAAACGTTGGCATCTTTAGTACCCGATATACCCGTAAAATATATCCTGGAAACAAACTCGCTATTGATATCGGGCCGGTACAACCCTCCTGCAATACCTTTTGCTAAGTTATCCATAACACTTGCCTTCATCCTGTCAAACTGCCTTAAATGCATTTTTTGTGAAATTTCAGGAAAGAACTTGGTCAACTGAAACGCTGCGAGCCTGAATTTATCTTCAAGCGTTTTGCGAAGGTATTTCCGTATTTCAAACAGTTCCTGTATGGCATTATAATTTGAAGTAGATATCTTATCAATCTCATTAAAAATAATCTGCATCAGATTGGTGCCAACCGCTTCAACAAGCTCATTTTTATTAGCATAATGCTGGTAAATCGTCTTTTTGCTTATGCTCATCTCCTGCGCAATATCATCAAGTGTAACACCTTTAAAGCCAAGTTGTATATACATCTCCTTAGCCTTTTCAAGAATTAGTTCGCTTAATTGATTCTCCTTTTCCATGGTGCAAAGGTACAAAGGAAACTTTATAAACCAAAAAAGTTTCCAAAGTTTTTACAATTTTGTCAAAATAAATCGGTTGCACAGCATAACGCAATAAAGTACCTTAGCACAAAAAATAGTTACATGCATTCTATAGGGCACTATCAGCAGGTGGTTTCAGAATATTTTGAAGCCTTAAAATTTGAGAAACAACCTGAAAACCTTTATGATCCAATTGCTTACATATTGTCTTTAGGCGGAAAGCGTATTAGGCCGGTGCTTACACTAATGGCTGCTGAGGTTTTTGGCGCCGATTGCCGCGAGGCGCTGCCGGCATCTGTGGCTGTAGAGATTTTTCATAATTTTTCGCTGGTACATGATGATATAATGGACGATGCACCCTTGCGCCGCGGCAAGCAAACCGTACACGAAAAGTGGGACATTAACACCGGCATACTCAGCGGTGATGCTATGCTTATACTGGCCTACCAGTATTTTGAGCAGTATGAACCCGCAACGTTTATGGCGCTTGCAAAATTGTTTAGTAAAACAGCGCTCGAGGTGTGTGAAGGCCAGCAATGGGACGTTGATTTTGAAACCCGCAATGATGTTACAGAGCCCGAATATTTAAAAATGATTGAATATAAAACGGCAGTTTTGCTGGGCGCTGCAATGAAGATGGGAGGTATTGTAGCAGAGGCATCGGTTGAAAACTGCAACCTTATATACGATTTTGGCCGCAGCCTGGGCATCGCCTTCCAGCTGCAGGATGATTACCTGGATGCGTTTGGCAATCCCGAAACGTTTGGCAAGCAAGTAGGTGGAGATATCATAGAGAACAAAAAAACGTTCCTTTACCTTAAGACCCTCGAAATGGGTAACGCTGCTGATAAAGAAATTTTAAAAGAATGGTTTGAGGCACAGCCCGACGACCCGGCGCAAAAAATTGCCGATGTAAAGGCAGTGTTTTTAAGCAGCGGCGCAGATGCAGCCACAAAAAAGGCTATTGAAGAGTATACGCTAAGCGCTTTCGCCACCCTGCAGGAGATGGATATTGCCGAAGATAAAAAAGAAATGCTAAAAGCCTTTGGCGAAAGCCTTATGAGCAGGAAAGTATGATTGCCGTAAATCAAATACCATACAGCACCCCGGGCCAATGGTGGTTTGCATTAGGTTTTCCGTTTTTAACCTTAGTGGCGCTGGGTATAGACTCACCTGCTTTTATGCAGGCCTATTTTGATGGGCGTATGGTTGCTAACGCCATGTCTGTCGCTTATTTTTTAGGGATGTTCTGGGCTGCGGGCGGCACGCTTAAAAAGCTAATGCTTATTATGGTGCCGCTTTCTTATATAGGCGAGCTTATTTTTTGCAAGCTCCTACACATGTACGACTACCGTGGTGGTGCCATACCATTGTACGTGCCGGTGGGCCATGCGGTTATATATGCGTCAGGCTATATTTACGCGCATACCCGGTGGGCTAAGGCGCAACAGCAGCATTTTGGGCTGTTCTTTGCCGTGTTTTTTACCCTGTTATTTTTATATGTAGGCATTTTTCTAAATGATATTTTCTCAGTAATTTCGGGAGTGTTGTTTTTCCTGTTGCTGCGCCGCAAGCGCTGGCAGCATGTGTATTGCTTTATAGCGCTTTGTGTTATTTTTATAGAAATGGCCGGCACCATGCTAAAGTGCTGGGCGTGGGAGCCAAAAATGTTTGGTATATTATCAACTGCTAATCCGCCCATGGGCGCCGTATTTTTTTATGCCGGGGGAGATGTGCTGCTGGCAAAAATTGTTGATATTTGGGAAAAGAAAAAGCTTAAAAAAATTGGATAAAATGACATTTGTAGCCCCTTTAAATACTGATTTGCTGCTTAGCGAGGCCCAGAAAGAAAAATTGTACCCCAAACTTATTGAGCAGATAAATAAAGATTTTACCCTGGCTAATGAACCGGTAGACCTCCCGGAAGACGCATCGCCCATAACACTTAAACTGGGCGTGCAGGATAAAGTATTTAACCTGATAAACCATAAGTTTGCTGAATACCTTAACCTGCTGTACATTATAGATGTGCCCGAAAAAGACATTAAAGCTCTTAGCGGTGCTGATATATCAGAACTTGCTGAGCAGGTGGCCTTTCTAATTCTAAAAAGGGAGTGGCAAAAAGTGTGGTTCAGGAACAGGTATTAGAATTATAATTAAAAATAAACCCGTATAAACGGCATCAGCGCATCGCTGTATACCCGGTCATTTTCATTAAACAGTACATTATAGCGCAGGCCCACGGTTACATTCTCCAGTTGATAGCCTGCACCTACAAACAGGGCGGTATTCCAAAAATTCTCTTCTTTAAAAGGTATATTATAATCGGCTACATACCGGTCGTCATATTGCAGGTTAACCCGTAGCTGCTCCACTTCAACAGACAGCTGTATTTGCGGTATGGGGTTAAAAAGGCCTAAAATGCTGCCACCATACATCCAGTTTTCATAGTAGTACTTTTGCTTTACAAAGCTGCCCTGCAGGCCCACGCCCAGCGCGGCATACTGGTTAAACTGGTATATGGCTCCCGGCGCCAGCATTACATCGGTGTAGCCGGTACCAAAGGCGGCGCCTGCCCCTCCTCCAAAGCGCACGTGGCTCCAGAATGGATTCTCATCCTGTGCATGCAATGCAGTAAAAAAAAGGGTGAACATCGCCACAGCGCGAAATTTTGTTAAGGAAATTATAAAGGTTGTTTTCATAGCGGCCCTTATGTAGATTTGGTGCACATAAATATATAAAAATCGATGAAAAATTATTACAAATAGTGTACTTTTGCATAAAATTTTTTAAAGACAAGGTCACAAATACATACGTATGGACAGGTTTTCCTTTTTAAACGCAGCAAATACTGCATTTTTCGCAGATTTATACGATCAATATATAGACAACCCTGATAGTGTAGAGCCCAGTTGGCGTGCCTTTTTCCAAGGGTTTGATTTCGCGGCTTCAGATTATGGCTCAGGTGCTACCGAGGTAGTAAATGCAGCTCCTGCGCCACAGCAGGCTGATGCGCCAAAGGCTCCGGTTAGCGACTATTCCGGCATTCCTGAAAAACTACAGAAGGAGTTTAAGGTGCTTAGCCTTATTGAAGGCTATCGCACCCGGGGCCACCTTTTTACCAAGACCAATCCCGTTAGGGAACGTCGCAACTTTAGCCCTACATTAGACTTGTCTAACTTTGGACTGAGTGATGCCGATCTTACCACCGTGTTTGATGCAGGTAAAGAAGTGGGCCTTGAAAATGCTACCCTTGCCCAGATTGTAGACCACCTCCAAAAGGTGTACTGCGGGCACATAGGCATAGAGTACATGTACATCCGCGACCCTAAAACAAGGCAGTGGATACAAAACAGGCTATCAATTAACCACAACCAGCCTGATTTTAACGCAGACCAGAAGAAAAACATTCTTGAAAAGCTTAACGAAGCGGTTTCTTTCGAAAACTTCCTGCATACCAAGTATGTAGGCCAGAAACGTTTCTCGCTGGAGGGTGGCGAATCGCTTATCCCGGCGCTTGACGCGCTTATAGAAGCTGCGGCCGATAAAGGTGTGGAGCAGTTTGTTATGGGTATGTCTCACCGCGGCCGCCTTAACGTGCTGGCTAATGTTTTCGGTAAAAATACTTCAGATATTTTCAGTGAGTTTGATGGCAAGGACTATGATGACGACGCCCTTTTTGACGGCGACGTTAAGTACCACCTTGGCCTTACGGCAGATAAAGTAACAAAAGCAGGCAAGCGCATTAATCTTAACCTGGCGCCAAACCCGTCTCACCTCGAGACTGTTGGTGCCGTGATAGAAGGTATTGCACGTGCCAAACAAGACAGGTATTTTCCTGATGATTTCAGCAAAGTGCTTCCTATAGCGCTGCACGGCGATGCCGCAGTGGCAGGCCAGGGCATTGTTTATGAAATTGTGCAGATGGCAAAGCTTGACGGTTACAAAACCGGCGGTACCATCCACATAGTGGTTAACAACCAGGTGGGCTTTACCACAAACTACCTTGATGCCCGTTCATCTACCTATTGTACAGATGTGGCTAAGGTAACATTGTCTCCTGTGCTTCACGTAAATGCAGATGATGCCGAGGCTGTAGTGCACGCTACCTTATTTGCCCTTGATTACAGGATGGAATTTGGCACTGATGTATTTATAGACTTATTAGGGTACCGCAAATACGGCCATAATGAAGGCGATGAGCCGCGCTTTACACAGCCGAAACTTTACAAAATAATAGCCAAGCACCAAAATCCGCGCGATATTTATGCTGACCAGCTTATTGCATCGGGTACTATAGAAAAAGATTATGTTGCAGGGCTTGAAAAAGCATATAAAGACAACCTCGAAGAAAACCTTGAGGCATCGCGCAAGAAAGACCTGACTATAATTACCCCGTTCATGCTTAATGAGTGGGAAGGTTACAAGCAGGCCGATGCAGAGCAAATGCTTCAAAAGGTAAACACCGCTTTTAATAAAGACCTGCTTACCGATATTGCCAAAACCATTACTGAGCTTCCGGCCGATAAGAAATTCATTTCAAAGATACAAAAGCTTATCAACGATAGGAAAAACATGTATTTTGAAACCGATAAGCTTGACTGGGCTATGGGTGAGCTACTGGCCTATGGTTCACTGATTACCGAAGGTTTTGATGTGCGCCTAAGCGGCCAGGATGTAGAGCGTGGAACCTTCTCGCACCGCCATGCTGTAATTAAGGTTGAGGAAAGCGAAGAAGAGATAGTATTACTTAATACGCTTAAAGACCAAAAAGGCAAATTTCATATATATAACTCGCTGCTTTCAGAATATGGCGTGGTGGGCTTTGATTATGGCTATGCGCTTGCCAGCCCTAAAACATTAACCATTTGGGAAGCCCAGTTTGGCGATTTCTCTAATGGGGCACAGATAATGATTGACCAGTACATTAGTGCTGCCGAAGATAAATGGAACAACCAGAACGGTATTGTGTTCTTATTGCCGCATGGCTATGAGGGCCAGGGTGCAGAGCACTCAAGTGCCCGTATGGAGCGTTACCTGCAGCTATGTGCTAACCACAACATGTTTGTGGCAGATTGTACCACGCCTGCTAACTTCTTCCACCTTTTAAGGAGGCAGATGAAAACCGATTACCGCAAGCCGCTGATTGTGTTTACGCCTAAGAGCCTGCTGCGCCACCCTGCGGTAGTTTCTACGGCTGATGAGCTGGCAAACGGCAGTTTCCAGGAAGTGCTGGACGACCCTATTGCAGATGCGGCCAAAGTTAAATCGTTGGTATTCTGTACAGGTAAGTTCTATTATGACCTGGTTGCCGAACGCGAAAACCTTAACCGCGATGACGTAGCGTTCATTCGCCTTGAGCAGCTGTTTCCATTACCAGTTGAGCAGATAAAAGCCATTATTGCAAAATACAGCAACGCTGATGATTATGTGTGGGCACAGGAAGAGCCGCGCAACATGGGTGCTTACAGCTACATGCTTATGAACTTTAACGAGGTTAAGTTTCGCGTGGCATCGCTTAAAGCTTACAGTGCTCCTGCGGCCGGTAGCTATACACGCAGCAAGAAACGCCATGCTGCTGCCATAGCCATGGTTTTTGATAAAGATTTATTTAATTAATCGTATTTTTGAAATACAATATAGTTTAGCAACACCAATAAAATTATACTGACATGATTTTAGAAATGAAAGTACCCTCTCCGGGGGAATCTATCACAGAAGTTGAAATTGCAACCTGGCTGGTTAAAGACGGGGATTATGTAGAAAAAGACCAGGCAATTGCCGAAGTAGATTCAGATAAAGCCACACTTGAGCTTCCTGCTGAGGCGGCGGGTATCATTACCCTTAAAGCCGAAGAAGGCGATGCTGTAAAAGTGGGCCAGGTGGTATGCCTTATAGATACAGATGCTGCTAAGCCCGATGGTGGCGCAGCACCTGCAAAAGAAGAAAAGAAAGAAGAAGCCCCTAAGGCTGAGGCCCCAAAAGAGGAGCCTAAAAAAGAAGAACCTAAAGCTACCCCTGCACCCGCTGCAAGCTATGCTACAGGAACTCCTTCGCCGGCGGCTAAAAAAATACTGGACGAAAAAAGCATTGACCCTGCAACCGTAAGCGGTACAGGCAAAGGCGGCCGCGTTACTAAAGACGATGCTGTTAATGCTACGCCATCTATGGGTACGCCTACAGGCGGCAACCGTGGTTCTGAGCGTTCTAAGCTGTCTATGCTGCGCCGCAAAGTGGCTGAGCGCCTTGTTGCTGCCAAGAACGAAACGGCTATGCTTACCACGTTTAACGAGGTTAACATGACGCCTATAAACAACCTGCGCAACGAATACAAAGATGCCTTTAAGGCCAGGCACGGCGGCATAGGCCTTGGTTATATGTCGTTCTTTACAAAAGCGGTTACAAGGGCGCTGAAACTGTTCCCTGATGTTAATTCAATGATAGATGGCGACTTTAAAACTACGTATGATTTTGCCGATATCTCTATAGCCGTATCAGGTCCTAAAGGCCTAATGGTACCAGTAGTTAGAAATGCCGAAACGCTTTCTTTCCGTGGTATTGAGGCTGAGATTAAGCGTCTTGCGCTTCGTGCCCGCGACGGACAGATAACTGTAGATGATATGACCGGCGGTACTTTTACAATCACTAACGGTGGTGTATTTGGAAGCATGCTTTCTACGCCCATCATTAATCCTCCACAATCAGGTATCCTGGGTATGCACAATATAATTGAGCGCCCTATTGCCGTAAACGGCAAGGTAGAAATTCACCCCATGATGTATGTGGCCCTGTCTTATGACCACAGGATCATCGATGGCCGTGAGTCGGTTGGTTTCCTTGTAGCCATTAAAGAGGCTTTGGAAAACCCTGCTGAACTGCTTATGGATAACAACCCTAAAAAAGCACTTGAGCTTTAGTAAGTTTCTGATTTTGATATAGGAATCCCCCGCATTGCGGGGGATTGTTTTGTTATATCAGATAGTTCATTTCAGCCAGGATTTCCTCCTTGGCTTATAAATTATTTTTTCCTGCTTTTTATTTGATAGTACTATACAGTGCTCTTCACTATCGCTACCGCCCTCAATACCCTTGATTTCACAATAATTTCTGGGGAATACACATAAATCTATTGCCGTTTGCTCATGAAATTCAGCCATGTAAGAAATTAAATATATTGACTTAGCCTCTATGTCAAGCCATGTATTTTTGCCTTGTGGCAAAATTTCATAATGATGTATAAACCCCGCAAGCGCTTTAAAATTTTGCTGCACTTTATTAAATGCCCCGTTAATAACAGGCCCATCCGTTGCATATTCAATCTGTACATCGGCGTTAAGCTCACTTATGGTATGCTTTAGCAAATCCAGATTGTCTTCACTGAGTTTATTTTTTGTCCTGAAATCCCCAAAGGGAAAATTAAAATAAGCTTCTGCAATAGTGCCGTCATCGTTTGTTTCAACCGATGCTATTTTGCCGTCCGGCTCGGTTAACACCCATGTCCGGGGATTAATTTCGTCGTCTGAAGACAGTATGCTTATCCCTTCCCGCAATGCTAAATCCATCATAGCATGTATTTTGTTACTCAATGTCAATCCTGAAAATCTTCTGTTGTATATGCTGTATTCGTATTTAAACCCCTGATTCCCGGTTTGTAAATTAACTTGAATATACGTTATGTCCTCATCAACATTATTCTCGGTGCAAAACTCATAAAAATTCTCAATCCAAACGAATTTAGTCAAACCGAATTTTTCCTGCAGGTAGTTCTCTACCGCTGTATTTGCCAGTTTTACTTCAGTTAAAAAACATAGTACTTCAATCATATGCTTATATATAATACCTTCAATAGTATTGGTTTGATTAACAGTGAGCAATATAGCATTTTATTCCGCATCCATAAGACAATTTAGTCCATGCAAAGGGCCCAAATTTTATGCTTACCTCCTATAAACAAAAAACCCTGCCATTTCGCAAAGCAGGGTTTCAACCGTTTATATAATGATGTCCTTAAGGACAGAAGTACATAGTAGATGCAGCCAAAGTGCTAAGGTTGCGTGAAATAGTGCTGTGGGCGTAAAATATTTTGTAACTTCATTATAAACTATGCTTGTATGAAGATTGCTACTTATAATGTTAACGGTGTAAATGGCCGCCTGCCGGTACTGCTACGCTGGCTTGATGAAGCAAAACCCGATGTAGTATGCCTGCAGGAGCTAAAAGCCCCTGACGATAAATTTCCTGTAGATGCCATAAACAATGCAGGCTACAATGCCATCTGGCATGGGCAGAAAAGCTGGAACGGCGTAGCCATACTGGCCCGCGGGCACCAAATTAAAGAGATTGGCCGTGCGCTTCCCGGCGATGCCGACGACGTGCAAAGCCGTTATATTGAGGCTATGGTTAATGACATTCTTATCTGCTGCCTTTACCTGCCCAATGGCAACCCGGCACCGGGCCCTAAATTTGATTATAAGCTGAAATGGTTTGAGCGCCTTACGCAACGAGCGCAGCAACTGCTTGATTTTAAGATTCCTGTAATTATGCTGGGCGACTATAACGTAATGCCTACAGACTTTGATGTATACAAGCCTGAGCGTTGGGAAAAAGATGCGCTGTTTAGGCCGGAAGTGCGGGAGGCCTTTGCAAACCTGCGTGACCAGGGCTGGACGGATGCCATCCGCAAGCTCTATCCTGATGAAAAGATCTATACCTTTTGGGATTACTTTCGTAATGCCTACGGCAGAGATGCCGGGCTTCGTATAGATCATTTTTTGCTGAGTCCGCAAATAGCGCCAAAGCTAAAAGCAGGTGGTGTAGACCGCCATGTGCGTGGTTGGGAAAAAACCAGCGACCACGCGCCCGTGTGGATCGAGCTTAAGGAATAGACTACTCTAAATGGGCATGCAGTGCGGCACGGTACTGCGAGGCGCTTTTGCCCGTTACTTCCTTAAATGATTTATTGAAGTGGCTAAAGTTGTTAAAGCCACTTTCATAGCTCACTTCTGATATTGATATCGGCTTCTCTGCCAGTAGCTTACATGCATGTACTACCCGGTATTCATTTACAAACTGTACAAAAGTCTTGTTGGTCATTTTTTTGAAATACCTGCAAAAGGAGGGTACCGCCATGCTTGCTTTTTCCGAAATGTTATCAAGCGCAATCGGCTCCCTGAAATTGTCTTTAACATAATTGAACACCATATTAATACGGTCATTATCCTGTACAGGCGTATCAAGAGAAAAGCCCTGGGCGTTAAGCACCTTATAATCAGATGCCTTTTCGAGATCATGCAATACTGATATGAGCGTTAGCAACCGTTCAAATGGCAGCTGTTGCGCCATCTTTTCCATCCTTTCACCCACAGCATTCCGCGTTTGTGCACCAAAGGCAATGCCACCTCGAGCCCGTGTAAACAGCTGGAGCAAACTGCTGGTTTCAGGGAGTGCCAGGAAGCTATCTCCCAGAAAATCAGGCTTCATCTGTATAACCGTCTCCTTAGTGTTACCGGTATGGTCATCAGTAAAGCCACAGTGGGGCAGGTTACTACCTATCAAAATCAGGTCGCCCTCAGTATAATAGCTTATATGGCTCCCTATTTGCCGCTTGCCCGAACCCCCATTTACAAAAACCAGCTCTACCTCCGGATGATAATGCCACAGGTGTGCCTTAAGATTGGCGTTGCGGTTAAATTTTATGTAGGTAAATGAGCTGCCAAATGAGGGCTCAATCACTTCGAGGGCTGGCTTTAAAATTTTCATATTTACCAAGTTGTCTCGTACAAAATTACTAAAAACACACTCATATTCACTTTATTTAACCAAAAAACGTTTTCGTTAGGTTAATATTACATATAATGTTGTAAATATAGATGTAACACTTATTATAATGTAGCTGTAATTTAGCAGTGTTAAAATTGTTTAACTAAAAAACAAGTAGTTATGAAGAATGTTATGAAATTTGGTTTGGCCCTTGCAGTATTTTTCACTGCGTTTACAGCCACTGCAGGAGATGCTAAGCTATCTGTAACGGTAAAAGAGGGTGCGGGTAAAGTAGTTAGCTTTACAGTAGCAGATGCAAAAGAGGTTCATGTGGCAATATATAGCGACGAGAATGTAATTTTTAATGAAAACCTGAAGGGAAAAGGTAGTGATATTAACAGGAGCTATGACCTTACAGCCTTTCCTGAAGGAACATACTATCTTGAAACTGAAACTGGTACCAAGGTATTGCGCTACCAGATAATCATCGGTTTTAACACGGCTACAGTTAGTAAGGCGGTTAACGAAGTAATTAAGCCCGTGATAGTTAGTGCTAATGGAGTAATTACTTTGAACATATTGAATACAGAAAAGACACCGGTTGCAATTAAAATGTATGACGAAGATAGCAATGAGCTTTATGCTGAGACCGTTACAGGCCAGGAAGCACTTGCTAAAAAGTTTGACGTTAAAAATGCGACAGGCAAAAATATCACGCTGGTAATGAGTTACAACAACAAAATGTTTGTTGAAACCGTTGCGGCGCGTTAAAAAAAGAGGTTTGGTTATAGCAGAGAAGGCCACGCGTAACAGCGTGGCTTTTTCATTTTATATTGCCACTAATCTTATCCATAACCCAGTTGGTATGGGTACCCGTATGCCCTGTTGACGGATGTGGTGTGTTGTTTATCAAGGTGTTGCGCATGTTATGCACATGATGCAGCTGTATGTTTTCAGGATGGTCAATAACCACCTGTTGCGTTCCCGTTTCATTAGTTAGTTCCAGTGGCTCCTCATCAAAAACAGCAAAGGTTATGGTACCCCTGCTGCCATATATAGTAACCCTGTCCTCCCGGGCCGAAGCGCCAAAGTTCCAGGTTCCGGTACCGGTGGTGCCGTTGCTATGAAGCCAGCTCGCTGCAGTTGCATCATGTGCGGTGTAAAGCCCCTGTTGGTTCAGGCTTATGCCATTAACTTCTTTAATATCACCAAAGTAATAGATAAATAGGTCGAGTCCATGGCTGGCCAGGTCATCAAAATAACCTCCTGTAGCTATCGCTGCATCAGTGCGCCAGTTGTATTCCCTACTAAGGTCTGTAGCACTGGGTGCCTTAGTTAAATGCCAGTGAATGTGACGTATAGCCCCTATTTCACCACCATCAATCCATTCTTTTACTTTCAAAAAGCGGGGCAATGACCGCCTGTAATATGCTACAAATAACGGAATACCCTTATCTTCAAAGGCTTGCGTTATCTCAAGGCACTCCTTATAAGTAGGGGCCATGGGTTTCTCAATACAGCAGGGCTTGCCGGCTTCAGCTACTTTTAAAGCATAAAGGTGGTGAGTATCAGGGGGTGTAGCAATGTAAACAGCATCAATTTCGGGGTCGTTTATAAGGGAATCAGCATCACTATAATGCTTTTCTATGCCATGGCGCAGGGCATAATCTGCCGCTTTTGCAGCATCACGACGCATAACAGCCTTAATTTCAAAGCCTTCTGTTTTCTGGTAAGCCGGCCCGCTTTTACGTTCGGTAACGTCGCCACAGCCTATAATGCCCCAGCGTATTATTTTTTTTGTGTTCATCATGGTGGTTTAGCGCCATAAAAATAAGCAAATTTCCGTCACACTTATGGTCGTTATGACCAAAATATATCTTACAGAATTTTCTTTCACACATGTGCGTAATATTTCACTTTCGGAGTTCAAGATTCACAAACAGTGCAGTCTTAAAATTTAGTTTTTTTTTATCCATTAACCACACGTAAATTTCATGTTTCATAAATGTGCAAACTCAAAAAAAGGTGACGTCTTTTTCAAATGTATTTTCCGTAGTAGCCAAATTTAAAAAAAGCCGCCCCAATAACATATCAGGACGGCTAAAATATCTCTGAGGAATGAGATTTTTATTCTTAAGCAGGGTATTGTATTATATTCTGTGGCCGGCATCATCCTTAAAAGATGATTATTCAGTGACAGATGCAAGCGTTTGCTGATAAAATTATTACACCGATTGTATTATATTGGTCCCTATGCAGGTCAAATGCCCTTCATTGCGGCACATGCGGGTGTCTTATTATTACAGTTGTACTATTAAATTACTATAAGGCAGTGGTGTCTTAGGGGAAGTAGTGTGGTGTTTTTCATAATAAGGTGTAGTTGGTTGCTGCTAATGTAATAAAAAATTGCATATCTAATTAAAATTTAACATGCGTGCATAAAAAAAATGCTAGCGGAAAAGGGCAGCATTTTTTTGTCGAGAAATATATTTTGTAAGCTATTATTTAAGGTACACGCAAAAGTTATAATAGTCAATAATAGCTTTGCCTTTAAGCAGTATATCAGCGCCTATAATGCCATGTACAGGCCTGGCCTTATACTGTCGCAGGGCCTCGTTTACATGGCTCATATCAAATATTACCAGGCCAAAGCTTTTGGTGTTCCACCGGCCTAATTTCAGGCTGTTTTTAATAGAGGTCTGTGTTGCCATGCCTGTACCGCCCGCGCCTGCGGCCATGGTATCGCTGTCAGATGCCTGCAGGTTAAAGTAACCTATAGCCTCAAAGCCCACACAGCTGTTGCTGGCGCCTGTATCTAATATAAAATTGCCCTTAATGCCGTTTATGGTGGCTTTTATAAGCAGGTGCTGGGTTTTAGAGAGTTTAAATTTTACACGTTTGTAACCCTTTTGTTTTAGGGTATCATACAGGTTTTCCATCGAGATTTGTGGTTATGGCCATCCAAAATTAGTATAAATTATCATGGCTTGGTTACAAACCCGCGGCAAGTTTGTAATTTTGCGTTTCATAAAACTTCCATGACACTTACAGATACACATACGCATTTATACAGCGAAGAGTTTGGGCCTGACCGCGATGCCATGATGCAGCGCGCTTTTGATGCCGGCGTTACCCGCCTGTTTGTACCTTCTATAGATTCTTCTTATACACAACAAATGTATGATATAGAGGCGCAGTACCCCGGGAATGTGTTTCTTATGATGGGCCTGCATCCCACCTATGTCAAAGAGAATTATCTGGATGAGCTGGCGCATGTAGAGGCGCAGCTTGCTGCCCGTAAATTTTATGCCGTGGGCGAAATAGGCATCGACCTTTTTTGGGATAAGACATTTTTAAAACAGCAGCAGGAAGCCTTTAAGCGGCAGATACAGCTGGCAAAACAATATAGCCTGCCTATAAACATACACTGCCGCGATGCCTTTGATGAAGTGTTTGATGTGCTGGAAGATGAAAAAGGGGAGGGGCTGTACGGCATCTTCCATTGCTTTACCGGCAATTTTGAGCAGGCACAGCGCGCTATAGGCTATGGTATGAAACTGGGCATAGGCGGTGTGGCTACCTTTAAAAACGGAAAGATTGACCAGTTTCTGCACAACATCGGTTTGCAGCATATTGTCCTTGAAACCGATGCGCCTTACCTGGCCCCGGTGCCCCATCGCGGCAAGCGTAATGAGAGTGCCTATACACTTTTAGTAGCACAAAAGCTGGCGGGTATTTATAACCTTACGGTTCAGGAAATTGCCGCTGCCACTACCGCTAACAGCAGTGCGGTATATGGTATTTAAGCAAGTGGTTTAAAAACAGGTTGGTTCGCTATTATTTCTATCCTTCATAATTTAAGCCAACTTATTGATTATGAGAAAATACCCTTCAATGGGTATTTTCTCATAATCAGCGTTTTATACATTTATGGGCCGACTTTCATTATTCGGCAGCGGTAAAATGTATAACTATAAAACAGTAGCTTATGAGAACAAAATTATTATTTACCTTGCTTTTAGCAACATTTGTAATGTCTTGCGGTGGCGATGACAGTGGTGGCGACACTGGCGGGATAGTGGTTAACGGAAAAGTTGTAGACGAAAACAGTAACCCTGTGGCAAACGCGGTTATTAAACTTGACGGTGCCCAAACCACCACAAACAGTATGGGGGAATTTACCATTAGCGGAGGTACCGGCAGCGCGGGCCGCAATTTTATTACCGTTACCAGCCAGGGTAAATTTGATGCTTACAGGGGTTTTATTACACAAAATGCACAACAGGTTGCGCTTGAGGTAATGCTGTTAGATAAGGGCACCTCTGTCAGTTTTAATGGCGCGGCGGGTGCGGTAATCAGCAACTCCGGTGGCAATGTTACTATTGCACCAGGCTCTATTAAAGTAGAGGGCGGCGGGGCTTACAGCGGAGAAGTTAAGGGATATTTGCGCATGTTAAATCCGGCGCAGCCCAATTTTAACCAGTTAATGCAGGGCGGCGATTTTGCCGGCGTAAATGCTTCAAGCCAAACCGGGAATTTAAAATCTTATGGCTTTTATGCCATTGAGCTTGAAGATACGGCCGGTAATAAGCTAAATCTTGCCAATGGCGCTACGGCAGCTTTTTCGGTTCCGTTAGCGGCTACAGAGGTGCCGGATGCGCCGCAAACCGTAAAATTATGGTCTTTTGACAGGGACTCAGGCATATGGGTGGAAGAAGGCACGGCCACAAAAGCAGGTAACAAATACATTGGCACCGTTGGCCATTTTTCAGAGTGGAACTGCGATGACTGGATGTCGGTTACCCAGATATCCGGCAACTGGACCGCCATACCCGCCACGCAATGTGGCAGCGGGCAGGATGTTGTTAGTCCCATTGCATCGGGCACTGCCTACACCATAATTTATAATATGCCCACCGCATCAAGTGGTACTTATACCATAAATGAAGCCTGCGAAAATGCAGGCACCTGCAATGTGTTTGTTTTACATACTGATGACCAGGGAAATATATACAGCTCTCTTGACGGCATCATTACAAAAACAGGCAGCAATACCTTTACTTTTCAGTGCACTATAGTAAGCGCGTGCGATTATTTTGACAGCCCTACGGTTTTTGGCATTACAGGCAACGGTAACTATTAATGCAACCTGCCGGTAAACCTTAACTTTAGCGATAAGCAATATACTGTACATTTCTTATCGCTGGTCCGGGTTTACCGGCAGCTTTTTTTACCGTTCAGGTGGCAGTATATGTTTCTAAAAGGTTTTTAGCGCGTTATAAATTAATGTCTAAAAACCAGTGTTAACTTTTAACCTTATTAATTTCACTATTGCAAATTTAAAGGCATTTTATGGCGTTTAACAAAAATTTTCGCTTTAAATACAGTAATTTTTTGTTCATTTGTACTACGTTAACCTTTCTATTCAGCACATGTCGAAATTTGATCATATCAGGCCCCTTTATGACACCGAAGTAAATGAAGCCTTACGTAGTGTAGTACACCACCCTATGATGAAAGCCCTCATGAGTTTTACTTTTCCTGATGTAGCCGATGAGGTATGGATGGAACAGCTTAAAAAAACACACTCCAAGCGCGATTTCCAGGCAAACTTTATATACAACGCCATCCAGATGGTGCTGCGAAAGAGCTCTGAAGGGCTTACCACATCAGGCTTTGAAAAGCTTGACAAGCATACCCCTTACCTGTATATATCCAATCACCGCGATATTATATTAGATACCTCGCTGCTTAACGTGTCTTTGCTGGATCATAAGCTTATCATGACGGCCAGCGCCATAGGCGATAACCTGGTTCAAAAAACTTTTTTGCATACCCTTAGCCGCCTTAACCGCAACTTTGTAGTGCAGCGTGGGCTTTCGCCAAGAGAATTGCTGCAAAGCTCTAAGCTTATGAGCGACTATATTTGTCAGCTCATTACCCGCGAAAACCGCAGCGTATGGATTGCCCAGCGAGAAGGCCGTACTAAAGACGGTAACGATGCCACCCAGCAGGGCGTGCTTAAAATGCTTGCCATGGGCAGCGATGAGCCGCACCTTATGGATTATTTTAAAAAGCTGCGCATTGTACCGGTGTCCATTTCTTATGAATATGACCCTACCGATGCCCTAAAGATGCCACAGCTACTGGCAGCGGCTAATGATGAGGTGTATGTAAAAGAAAAGAACGAAGACTTTACTACCCTGCTTAGCGGCATTATGGGGCAGAAGAAGCGCATACACCTGCATATAGGCGATGTGCTGGAAACCGAGCTGGATGCCATTAAAGCCGAAGCCGAGAATACAAACAAGCAAATACAGGCCCTGGCCCAGGTTATAGACGATTCTATCATACAAACCTACAAGTTGTGGCCCACTAATTATATTGCTTTTGACCTGATGCACAACTCCACGCAGTTTGCAGATAAGTATACCGATAAGGAGAAGCAGCTTTTTGAGCGCCGCCTCGAGATGCGCATTGATATAGATAACAAGATAATGCGCGAGGGTTTTCTGGCCATGTATGCTAACCCCGTGGTTAATAAAATGAAATACCAGGATGCCTAAGCCCAGGATATTGCTTATTTATACCGGCGGTACCATAGGCATGGTTAAAAATTTTGACACTGGGGCACTGCGCGTTTTTAACTTCAAAAAACTTTTACAGCGCATACCGGAGCTTAAGCAGCTGGACTGCGATATAGAAACGGTCTCATTTCAAAAACCCATAGATTCCAGCAATATGGAGCCGTCTAAATGGGTACAGATGGCCGGCCTTATAAGCGACAATTACAACAATTTTGATGGCTTTGTAATACTGCATGGTAGTGATACCATGTCCTACTCGGCATCGGCGCTAAGCTTTATGCTGCACAACCTGGCCAAGCCTGTTGTGTTTACGGGCTCACAGCTGCCCATAGGCGATTTGCGTACTGATGCTAAAGAAAACCTCATTACTGCCATACAGGTGGCCTCATTGCAAAACAACGGCACACCCGTAGTGCAGGAGGTATGCCTTTACTTTGAATACAAGCTGTACCGCGGCAACCGCACCACAAAAATCAGCGCCGAGCATTTTAATGCGTTTACATCACCTAACTTTCCGGCACTTGCCGAAAGTGGCGTGCACCTTAAAGTACATACAGAGTACCTGCTGCCTAAAATGGCAAGCGGCCCTTTTGCGGCCAAAACCAGCTTTGACGGTAATGTAGCCGTAGTAAAGCTTTTTCCCGGCCTTACGGCAGATGTGCTCAATGCCATGGTACACATACCCAACCTTAAAGGCATAGTTTTAGAAACCTATGGCAGCGGCAACGCACCTACAGAAGGCTGGTTTATAGGCATACTGCAAAAAGCCATACAAAAAGGCCTGCATGTGGTTAATGTAACCCAGTGCAGCGGGGGCCGTGTTAACATGGGCCAGTATGAAACCAGCACGTTATTAAAAGAAATAGGTGTTATAAGCGGCGCCGACATTACCACCGAAGCTGCCATAACCAAGATGATGTACCTGCTGGGGCAGGAGGTGCAGCATCACAGTTTTAAACAGCTGTTTGAAACCGCCCTGCACGGAGAATTATCTCTATAAGGTTGCAATTACAACTTTTTAATCGTTATTTTTGCCCGCATAAAATTTTAGAGAGGTGGCCGAGTGGTCGAAGGCGCACGCCTGGAAAGTGTGTATACTCCACAAGGGTATCGAGGGTTCGAATCCCTTCCTCTCTGCTGAAATGATTTTTTTAGCTTTTCAAAACAAAGCAAAATTTTCAAAAGCTTCGTAAAACCCGCAAAATCAACATTTTGCGGGTTTTTTATTTTCTCAGCCGAATTCAAAATTTTCAAAAGTGCACAAAAGTTTTGTGGCAATTTCGTGGCAATTTTGAATTCATTGAATTTTGCCACAAAAATGGGATTAAGTAACTGGTAATCATACTGGTTAACCTGCTTAACATCTTGACTGATAAACGTTATAATTCGAACTTTATAAATTAATTAATAAGTTGAATTATGTTACAAAACAGTTTTGGATTTACCTTCTTTCTGAAGGCTTCCGCAAAAAAGGAAAATGTTAGGGCTATTTATTTAAGGATAACCATTGACGGGATGTCTAAGGAGATTTCTACTAAACAGAAATGGGATGTGACCCGGTGGAACCAAAAAGCAGACAGGGCTGTCGGAACAAGGGAAGATGCCAGGGTACTCAATCTTTTACTGGACTCACTGGAATTAAAGATCAACCAGTTTAGGATAGATTCCATTAACGACGGGGAAATCATAACAGCGCAAAAGCTGATGGATTATATTCAGGGCAAAAGTACGTCAAGGGCTAAAGTCCTTGAGGAATTTTCGCGGCACAATCAGGAAATTCTAGCTTTGGTCCCTACTGAATATGCCATGGGCACATATGAGCGGTTTGTCACAGCCAGATCACATGTGAAGGATTTTATTGCCTTCAAGTATAATGCTGACGATCTTGAATTCAGGGAACTGAATTTCGAATTTATAAAGGATTATGAATTTTACCTCAAGACAGTGCGTAAGATTAGCAACAATACCGCACTTAAGTATATAGCAAACTTTAAAAAGATTGTTTTACGGGCTATCGACAGGGATATCATAGCGACAGACCCGTTCAAAAGTTTTAAATCCAGAAAGACAAAAATCATTAAAAAGCCACTGACCAGACAGGAACTTGCTGTAGTGGAAAAACATGTGTTTTCGGTGCCGCGCCTTGCTGTAGTAAGGGATATTTTCATCTTCCAATGCTATACCGGCTTGGCATATATCGATGTATACAACCTTAAAAAGTCCGATATTAGGATGGGTGTGGACGGCGAACTCTGGATTTCCACAGAACGACAGAAAACGGGCAGCGCCATAAATATTCCCTTGCTCCCAAATGCACTGGAAACCATCGAACGCTACAAAAATAATCCTATTTGCCTACAACGGGGCTCAGTGTTACCCGTTGTCTCCAATCAGAAAATGAACGCTTATTTAAAGGAAATAGCGGACTTGTGCGGCCTTGATTCTGTTTTAAACACGCATAAAGCCCGCCGGACTTTTGGAAGTACCGTTACATTAAATAACGATGTGCCCATACATGTTGTAAAGGAGATGCTCGGGCATAGCTCGGTGAAGCAAACGGAAGAATATGCCCTAACTGAACAAATAACGATAGGACAGCAAATGAAGCAGCTTGAAAAGCGGCTTAGTGCCGGCAATACAGATAAAGATTCTGAAGCTTCTATAATTTCTAAAATGCAGCAGGAAATATTAGAACTTAAAAATTTACTTTCAATAGCCCAAAAAATATCGTAACCGATTTTTCTTGATGCTTCACTAGTGCGGTGTCTATAAAATAATCTTTTTTTTCCTATTACAGCAGTATAATATGTTCAATCATTAATGTACAATCATGCTGTAATTTATAAAGCCGCTTTACTGAAACTTTAATTTCGTAGTTTTGTTAAACTTACAACCAACATATGGCTGAAAACGATGAAGAGGCTGCAAAAAAACCATTAAAGATTATGGTTGCATCCACTGTTTATAACTTTCAAGATACCTTGGAGCAAATTTGCACTACATTAAGCAGTTATGGTTATGAAGTCCTAAATTCACACTTCAAAACAATTGCGACCAATCCAGCAGTATCTAACCTTCAGAACTGCCTTAATGCCGTAGCGGCTAGCGATTTGGTATTTGGTATTATTACTCCCAGGTATGGTGCTGTAATTGAGGGTGATTTATCGATTACGCATCAGGAAATGCGTCATGCTATAGAACTTGAAAAGCCCAGATGGTTTGTCTCACACCGCGACATTTTTGTCGCTAGGGAATTGCTGAAGCAGTATATGTATTTGCCCGGCGTTGTTCCACAGGAAGCCAATCCCGATTTTGTCTTTAAAAGAACAGGTATTCTTGATGATATTAGATTGGTTTATCAGTATAATGATGTTATCCGCAATGAGGTTGATGTTGATAAGCGGACCGGTCACTGGGTTGATGAATATTATAGACTACCTGATATTTTAAGGGTCATTGAGACTCAGTTCAGGGATGTTGACCGGGTAAGGGTTATCGTAGAAGAAATGAAACAAAAGAAATGAAAGAAGAAGATCAATTGCATAGTTTGTTAAAGGAAGGCGAAAGTGATCAGTTGGAATTTAAAACTTCCATTGATAAGATAGCTATTGGCAAAACCATTTGTAGTTTTCTAAATGCAAAGGGAGGGCGTTTACTATTGGGGGTAGATGAAGATGGGAATGTCAAAGGCATTACTAATGCTCTTAACCAAGCGGAAGACCTGAAAATCTATCTGCTTTCTGAGATTGTACCTGAAGCACCGATAACTATCAGTAATGAACCTATAAATGATAAGCAGATTGTTCTACTTAAAGTATATAAGGGGTCTAAACAGCCCTACATTTTTGACGGCAATATTTACTACCGTAAGGGGCAGGATACTGTCAAGGCAACTTCCAGTCAAATCTCAGAACTAATACACGGAAGGCAAAAATCTGAAATTCATTGGGAACGTAAGCCCGCCATTAATGTAGAATTAGAAGATTTAGATGAAAGACTTATTCTTTCGACTATTGAAGAATCAAGAAGAAACCATCGTGGCAATTTTGAATCTAATGACATCCTCGATTTTCTTTCCTACTATGGACTTTACGAAAATGGATATTTCAGTAATGCGTGTGTAATTCTTTTTGCGAAGAATCCTGCGAAATTCATTCCTCAGGTTCGTGTGCGTCTAACAGAATATGCAGATTCTAAAACCGGTAATTCTTTATTCAGAGATGAAGTTTTAGAGGGCAATTTATTTGATATACAGGACAGGCTCGAAAGGTATATTAGTAATCTTGGCGTTAGAAGTGTATTTTCCAATAACCAATGGAAACGAGTAGATTTTAAATTTCCTATAAAGGCTTTGCAGGAAGGTGTCATAAATGCCTTGATGCATCGCGATTACAGCAGCCCTTCTAGTAGTGCTGTAATAAGTATATACACTGATAAGATAATTATCTCCAATAGTGGTCACTTACCAGGTGATTTAAAGGTAAGCGAGCTTAAAAGGAGCCACACTTCGCATCCAGTCAATCCTGATATAGCCCACATTGTCTTTCTAAGGGGATTAATTGATAAATTGGGCAGAGGTACTTTGAAGGTTTTGGAAGAATGCCATAAAGAAGGGCTTAAAGATCCTGTATGGAAAGATGGTGGTGATGGTGTTACACTTACTTTTAATGGACCAAGAGCATTGCCTAATAAAAAGAATGCAAGAGATGATGATTATAGTGCTGATGTTAATGATGGTATACGTGATGGTTTAAATAAGCTTTTAGATGCAGCAGCAAATGATGGTTTAATTAATGGTATAAGTGATGGTATAAAGATGGAACTTCTAAGAATTGTAACTCTATTAGATGATAATGGGGGAATGAATACAAATGATATTATAGATGCCGCAGATAAGTCTAAACCAACTATTGAAAGATACTTAAGTATACTTAAAAATGCTTATATAGTTAAATTTACTGGTTCGAAAAAAACAGGAGGATATTTCCTGACAGATAAGATGAAACAAATCATCAATAGACGGTATTAAAAGTAATGAGATTATAGACTGTTAATATGTCGAAATGAGGGTTTAATATGGGGAAATAACCAATCTTCATGCAGTCATTTTCTATATCGGTTATAATGTGATGGTTTAAATGATGGTTTATTTATCATGATTAGTGCAATTAAGAGTAAGAACTAGATATCTGGAAAACATATTCCATATATCTACGCTTCTTATAATACCGTTTCTAAAGTAGTAGGAAGGAAGAAAGTAACTTGCGATGTATGGTGAACCGATTTACAATCTATCGACTATTAGAGATGTCAACTTTTCGAAAAATTTAATGACACTTAGGGTATACCTTTCATTTAGCGCATTTGAAGAAATTTCAATCTCATATTCCTTACCTTCTTTCATCGGTCCATGCACATTATCAAACATGCGTGAAATTTCGGGTATAGTATCAATTAGCCTCAGGGTTGCTTATCGTGCATAGTGTAGTGCCCATTATAATGAACAATCTGGTTTCGCAACTTTCTCATATCATTTAAGAAATTCCAATGTGGTTCCAAATCCCGAAAACTGATGCCGCAAAGTTTGCTAATATATATTTTCCCTTTTTCCAAATCACTGGTTCCTTTGAGGTCATCAATACCGAACGGCATTTCGTAAAGGGATTGTAGTTTTTTACACAACAATTTTAGGTGTTTTTCAAGAACAACCTGCGTTTGTATTATGAGGTAATACCGAATTCGATTTGGAAATTCAGCATCAAAATAAAAAAGTTCCGTGCCATGAGCTTCGTCAAATTTCTGGAACTCTTCATTATATTGTTCGACATCCTCTATCCCATCTATGATATCGTATATCGTATTAAAGTGTGCCTGCTTTTCTTCAATGTTGGATTCAATAAAGTTTTGCAAGGCTTGATAATTTTCGATTTTTACAGTCAGGGATGCGTTACACATTTCACAGAACCCGCTGAATTTTCTTTTTCTGTCAATATTGGACGGTGCTATGCTCATCATTGTTCTGCTAAATAATTATGCTAAGTTGTGTAATCGCTGCGTTTTATTGCATAGACTCTATTGTGTTTACTGTTTAAAAAAAATATCAAAAGTAATCGTATTCATGCTAAACTCCATTAGCTCTTGCTAATGCGACATTGTTTTAAACTTCTGAATATTTATCACCAAGAATAAATCTGTTAGATTTTGTAAAGACTGCCTTCGCATAATCATGTATGTCAAAATCTAAAAGTTCTAGCGATTCAATGTCAAGTTTGTCACTGTTTAATGTTAGTATATACTGAAATTCACTGGTTTCAAGGGAATACAAATAATTGAGGCTACGCAGTAAAGTGTCTTGATCAACATCGAATATATTGTCGTGAATTAAGAAGTTCGGATGTTTTTTTTTTGTATTTTCATTTAATAAAAGCGCCAGATCGTATATAAAAACTTTTACTCTTTCAACGCTATGACTTCCGCCATAGTCAATAGTCATGTTGAACTTAACAATATCTTTATAAGTATCTCTGTTGACAGTTACAATATCAAAAGAACAGCCCCTGTTGCCCATTATGTATTCATGGATGTCAGAAATCGTCGCGTTAAAACTCTTTATCTTGTCTTCATTTTCAACAATACATTCATCTATTTTAGTAACTAACTTAGACTTGTTCGCTTTTTGTCTGTTCTTGTCAAGTGTGTTGGCATCATAGTTTTTGAGTTGTGTCCGGATTAGACTTGACTCTTCGCTTCGCTGATGGTAAATAGCCAAACTTTGCTTAAGATTTTTAAATATCCCCTGTTTGTCAAACACATTTAATAACCTCGCCCTTTCGTCATCCAAAGATCGGACATCACTATTTACTTGCTTGTGTTTAGAAATAAGGCTTTTAAGCTTTTCTTCAATTATATGATTCTGAAAGTTTTCTATTTTTGTTTTAAATGCGTTAACCTCATCAAATGATTTTTTTAATTGTTTGCCCAATCCATCCTTGAACTGCTCGTAGATAAATAAAACGTCTTCCTCATCTATTTTTTCGACTGTTGGCAAGGAGCGTATTTTTTTTATACTCAGTTTAAGAAATGTATGTTCGGCTCGCAAGCTACCCAATGCAGAATCAATATCTACGAGTTGATTTTCGATTACGTCAAATGATTCAAAAGTCTTTAATTCTTCTAATTCATCTTCCAGTTTTTTAAGTTCGCCATCCATCGAGTTAACCTGTGCGCGGACATCGCTCAAGTTTTTGAGGCCATTATGTGTCAAGCTACTTCGCAGTTGACTGATGATGGATGCCAATCGGTCTATTTCCTTAATCGTGGACTTGGCAATACGATAAGCGGCAATATCAAAATCCAATAAATACAATGTTGGCGCGAAGTCAGGTGGTATTCTGCTCTTAGTATCAAAATAGCTTACGATATCCTTAAACTCGGAACGTTCGTCGCGGATTGATGGGTTCATTAGTTCCCTAAAAGACGGATTTAAATTTATATTGGTTTCACTGGTATAGAACAAATCATTTAAATAATAAAGAGCATTTTCTAATGTATCAAATGTAGTTCTATTGCCGTTCACGATTATTTCCGGGCGATCTGCATTTTTAATAGATCTTAATATGGTCAACTCTTTATCGTGGATGGAAAGATCCAAGCATATAAGGGTATCAGGGGGTAGCACATTTCTAGGAATTTTCAAAACCCTGCTCCCGTCTTTTTTTCGTAACAAACAAAAATTAATAAACTCAATCGACATTGATTTACCGACACCATTTGTTTTGTTGGAAGAGCCGTCACGTTCACCTAAAATGAAGTTTAAGCCAGTATCAAAATAGATTGGCTTGGTATACTCAGGATATGTATATAATTTTTTTAATTTAATCATTTATGTAAATATAGGGCTCTTCAAAATCAATAATACCAGCAGCATATAAAAACATTAGAGAGTAATGCAGTTGTTCGCCATTTAGCAAATTTTCTCTCTTCAAAAGGCTAGCAATATCATAGATAGAAATTTTACGGTCTTTTCGCATACTTATTTCCTTTAGTATAAGATATCCTATATAGACTATTGAGTGTCTAATCTGCTCATCTTTGGAAATTATACTCATAATTATTAATTAGGAAATACATTACATCTTATCAATTGATGCAAAAGGTAAAATTTAATTGCCATTTCATCAAAATCCAGTCCATCATCCACGCATAATTGTATAAAAAAGGCACATAAATTATCAAGTGCTTCTTGCGGGTCATCATTGCTGCTTTTGAGATACTTTCTACTTATATCTTTAAGATAGGTTCCGATCCTACGAACTTTCACAGAGGATATTTCTGAACTTTCTTTTATAACTTCCAAGGCGTAGGCATATTCGATGTAAAGTTCGGTATAAAGATTCTTTAATACAGGTGCATAATCCTTAAATCTTTGTTCAATTTTATACTCCGGATCAGGTTCGTCTTCGGCTTCATAAACCTTATGATTATCGTCATTGCTTAGAATGTCAATTAAGCACATTATAGTCTTTATCTCATTTGGCTTGGAAGCAGATTTCCAGGTGTAATACTTTTGAATCAATTCGTCGCTAAGCCATTTTTCGATATCCTCTAACTGCGTGAGGTCATCTATACTTGAGATTATGCTTATGATGTGGCCCACGTCCATCACGTCTTTATTCATGTCAAATGAAAAATTAGCATGTGTGATGATATCGCTTCTATTAATTTTGCTTTTAATCACTAAAACTTTTAAAATATCATACTTATTAAAAAGTTTCTTGTTGTTAAACGCATTGACAGTCTCTACGATTTTGCTTTTGGAATTGTTAGAAGTTACCTGAAAGGCGATTCTTCTCTCAGCGTCGCCCAGGTCGATTACAGCTGCATTTGGCTCTGTAATATTTATATTAACTAAGTTATAACCTAAGATTTTATTGAGCAAAATTTTATAAAACTGCTCTGCGTGTACATTTATATCCTGAAGATTTAACTTACTTCTTAACTCAACCTCCGTTTTTAAAACAGCAAAGTGGCTGGTAATTCTATTGATAATTGATTCACGATTTCTCATTAATACTTGTGTCTTGGTTTCAAATTTAACAATTAAAAGGATTTAACCAAGCAAGGCCATACAGTGTGATGCAGTTCTAGCAGATTTATTAGCACATCCCATATCTCGCCCCTAGCGTGCCATTGATTCAAAAATAAATTAAATTTATCGCAATTGTCGCCTCGCCGAGGCGACAATTGCGAGTTACAAATATTTTAAAAAAAAAACAAGCTAACACAAGGATTTTTAACGGTGCTTATTTGGTCAAATGACAGCAAGAGCAACAAAACTGCACAATATTAAAAAGCTTATAACTCCGCATAATAAAAATATATTTACTTGTTAAAGTAACTGTACATTAATTTGTAACGCTATTGAATTAATCACGTATAGTACATTACCCTAACTTTTAATTATGCTACGTTTAAAGATGAAGACACAACCCCAAAGCCTCCTTATATTTTACGTTTGAGGTTACACCCTCAAGATTGTATTTGCCTGTTTTTTGCAATTAAATGAGCGTTTTTTAAAACATCAATATACCATCTTGCTTTTAATTTTACCCGCTATATGCTTATGTGATGGTGAAATTTTCATTAATACCGACAGGTGTTGAGGCATTTACTGCCCAACTGTACAAACTCAGTAACGATAAGCTCCGGAACGAAGCTGTTGTACTGGCCGAAGACCCTCTTGCTTATATTGCGGCGCACTTTGAAGTGCAGCTGCATCAACTTGAATTCCTGCGTAACCTCGATGAGAGTTTTGTGCACATTTTGGGATGGAGCATGGCCATAGCAGTCTTAAGCCGCAGGCCGATCACCTACTCTATGATGAATGACATGGCAGAATTCAGCAGTTGCAGGGGGACATGCATCCTCCTGAGTTCACAATTCTCCCATCATCTGGACGAGGGTGTAATAAATGCAGCAGGTAAAGTTAACGTTCAGGTGTAAGCTGTGCTAAATGATAATAGCAATGCTGTGAGCATGGGAGCATCACTTCATTGCAGGGGCGGCATCTAATGCCGCCTTTTTGCATTAAGGACATGACATCCGATAAAAGTATATCAGCAGTCCTGCCGCACGCAAACCCCGGGAAGGTTTGCGCGCGGCGCGCGCCTCAGACAGGGAGAGGTGCTGCCCTGAAGTCGGCGATGTTCAGGAACATTCCTCTTTGGGTTGTCATCCCGCTTCGAAACAGCTGCCATAGCAATGAGCATCCCATCTGTACCAATGCTGAATTGATAAACAAATCCTGCTTCTCCAGTGCTTCTGCAAGGGAGCAGCTTGGCATATCGCCATCGGTTTCCGTTTGGCGCAGGAGATCTCCGAACTCATCCGTTACAAACGCCAGGCTTTCCGCCGTTTCAAACCTCTCTGACTTGGGCTGCTTCACTTTTCCAATGGTGGACAGGATGACCTGCCCGGTATCTTTCCCATTCCCGAAATCCATCCAGTACCTTGGGGTATTGGAATAATGGCTGCTGCTGTTGACTTCTGCAAGCACTCCAGCAATTTCAAATCGTGCTACTACCGTGTCCACGCAGGAAATAAACATAGCTGCGTTAGCTTTTCCTGACTGGCTGTCAAACTTCTTGTTGACGGCTTTCCAACCTGTACCGAAAAATCTGTTGCAGCGGGTAATAAGGGCAGCCGCTTTTGACAAGCCGACCTCACATTCGGCAAATAATTGCCTGCCACGATTTGCTTCGGTTATCACATCGTCATCCCACAGGCTGACCTGAAATCCTGCATGCCCGAGGGCTTGCAGGCTATGGCTCATGCGTGCGAGGGCGGTCAGCACCTGCGAGCCTGTCCCGCCTGCCCCGATAAGGCAGACTTCTATGGGGTTGGTGGGGTTCAATAGTTCTTGGGCTAAAAAGTGGGCTTTCGGTTTCATCGCAATAAATGTTTTAATTGTCTATTATTAGGGACAAGTTCCGCTACAGGAAATTCGCTGCCAGTTTCAGCGAGGCTGCGGTAAAGGCTGATAAGGTTGCCTTTTATGGGGTTATGATTGGCGATAAGGTGGCTGAAATAACTCCCGAAGAAATAGCCTTCCCACGCTGTTATGAACTCTTCCAAAGATGCGGACTGCCTGATACGTACATCTACCGAACCCATGCAGACATTGCCGTTGTGGTAGAGATTAAAGAAGGGCGCATTATACAAGGGAGTGTTGAGGCTGGGCTTGCTTTTTCCTATCAGGGCAAATAGGGACAGCTTGCTTTTATCCGCTACCCATACAAGGGCAGGCAGCGGCAGTTCCTGTGAAGTAATCCCAAGGCTTTCGGAAAAGTACAGTTTCTGCTTTTTTGGCTTGCTGTACCAAACCACGCTGCCCTTCTCGGCAGGATTAAGGTGCAAAACGTTGGAAGGGAGTAACCCGTGAGGTTTAAGGAAGGCTTTGGCAGCTGCCTTTCGGGTGTCAAGAGCCTTGGCAAGCCCCCGCGCTTCTTTTACCGTCAGGGGGCGGGGATTAAGAGGGATGCCATTCTCGTCCATGTCGTAATATTCGAGGTACAAGTCATTTTCATTGCCCTCAGGCTTAAATACCACAATGGCAGCGGCAGGATGGTACAGGGTCGGCGTTTTATCAGGGTTTTTCATCATCGATAGCATTTAGTAAATAACATAAGTCATCCATTAGCGAAAATAGCCTGCAATCAAAGTCAAGGCTGTCGGTTTGCTGTGCCCGAACATCAAAGATGCGGGTCAGAACAGGCTGCTGAATATCACGGCATTCGTTGAATTCATTGTTCACGTACTCGGCAAGGGTATGGTAGAGCCATCCATTTGTCTCTGCGCAAAATCCGATATACTTATCCATTGTGATGCAGTCGCCTTCGTAACTCTCATCGTCATCCTCATTCAGTACTTTAGTGTTGGCGTGTCGGTACACATGCCCCTGCGGGTGATCCCGCCAAAGGGATAGTGCCTTTTGGGCAACCGACAGGCAGTCGCACCCAAAGCTGTCAAGCGGGTCAAATCCCTCCACCAGTTCCGAAAAGCGGTTCAGGTGGCAGGGATTCCACAGCCTGCGCTGCATCAAATTGCCAATGTATTCGGCGGTGTTCAGTTGCGAGCGGTTGGAATTGTAATCGTCCTGCTCCCATCCTTCGGGGTCATCCTCAACCCACTCCCGTATCATATCGTATTGCCAACAGAGGTAGCTGCCCTCATCGGTGTAGTACGGTATGCCTGCGGCATGGTACAGATACGAACAGGCGCAGAGCAGCAGCTGCGCCGCCCTTTTAGCCCTGCGGTCTTTCAGCATATTGTAAAGTGGCACTACGGGGATGTAATACAGCGTGTTGCCTGTATTGTAGGTTTCTTCGGCATTCAGCACGAGGCTGCCTTTAACATCCCTGCCCTCCGTTATCACTATATCTTCCCTCGTTGCCCGTAGCATTCTTTTGACCTCCCACAAGGCTACTGCCTTGCTGTACGGATAGCCAAGGGAGCGGGTTTCCATCAGGTGCAGGTCGTAATGGTTACAGAGCAGGGTAAGTGAACGGTAAAAATCCCCCTCATCAGATGGTGTTGCTTCGACAGGCTGCCTTACAATATGGGGCAGGAAGCGCACCTTTAGAAAACCATTGGCAGCAGTCCCTGCGGGGCAGACTGCATGCTGTCCCTCTGCACTTCGGCTGCATCTTTCCTCCTGTTTAATTGCAGTAGGAATTGTCCCGCGCTTTGGTGGAGCAGCTTTTGCCTTTTGCTTTTGGGCAGCCGTAGCTGCCCGCTTATCTTTAGTTGCATAATCCATGATTTTACATTTTGCTTTATCCCTTCGTACCCATCATGCTTTCAAAGCGGTACTGTACGGTATCGTCATTGATGACAGGGCCACTGACCTTGGCGGTCGTAAGGATTGGGTAGGTATTGGCATAGAATTGCAGCACGGCATCTATGCTCCATTTTGCATCGGGGTCGGCAAGTGTGATGTCATTCCCCTTCTCCTTCATCAGGAAAATCCTCGGCATCAGTATCGCTGTCAGCATAATTTTCGGTATTAGGTTCTTCATTTTCCTCCTCTTGGATTTCCTCAGGCTGCGCTGCCCCAAAGAGGTCAGGGGCAAACTGTGCTTTAAGGCTTTCCCTGCGCTTGCGCAGCTGTTCTGCCTTGTCGGGATATTCGGACGGCTGCGGCACTTTGCACCACGCCTCCTTAAATTTGCCTTCCGCCTCTAACGCTTCCACCTGCTTCATTGCCTCAAGGAATTTCTTTTCCTTGGGGCTGACTTCTGTGGCAGGCTTGTCAGCCTTCTCGGTTTTCTTCTTCTCCATAGCGGAGTTTTTCCTCGCTTCTTCCTGTCCCTTCAGGAACTGCTCCATGTTGGCAAGCAGCTGTGAGGTTGCCTGTACAGGCTTGGCAATGGCGGGGAAAAATCCCTCGCCGAGTTCCTGCGCCGTACCTTTCAGGATAAGTGGGGGGATGCGCTTCTTTGCGGTGTCCCCGCAGGCATCATCCTGCACAAGCACCGAAACGGTCAGGCTCTCGCCATCTTTGTGCAGGGTCAGGTTCAGGCAGCCCTTGAAGTCAAGGGCTGCCACCTGGCTGAAAAAGTTTGTAACTGCCATAATAGTAGGTTTAGGTTAATCCCCTGTCGGGTAATCGTTAGCTTCCAGTATGCCCCTGATAAGGTTATCTGCTTTCCTTGCCTCAAAGGCATCCTCTTTACTCATGTAAAGCCTTCCAAGCCCTTCAAAGAAGGGCAGGGCTTTGGCAAGCAGCGCAAGGGCTGCGGGTTCTGTGCTGTCATGCAATATGCTCATAACTACTTTATTAACGGTTTATTCAAACAGCAGGTTGACTGCCTGCCTGTACTTTGGGTTCTCGCTACGGCTCGCCTGCTTGATAATACAGTCGATAGTGAACAGGGCATTGTAGCCGTCAAAAAGGTGGTCTGCAAACAGGCTGCTGCTCTTGGTCAGGCTCTTACCATGCTTGCGTAATGCCTCCGCGACATTGCCTGCTACCTTGTACCAAAAAGCAAAGGGGAAGAACGTGCTGTCCCATCCGTTGCGGATGGCTTCCTCGTTGTCGGCTATGTACTGGTGCGCCTGTTGCAGGCTATCCAGTATGCCTTGCAGCTCGTCAGGGAAAAGCCCTGCAAGCAGTTTGCCCTTCTCTACATTATTAAGGTTTTGCAATGGTTTCATAATATTGTTTTTTATGCAGCCCCTTATGGGGCTGCGGTTATACTTTAGTTCATCAATAGTGCAGCTGCCCCGCCCTTAGCGAAGTCGGTGCAGAGGTCAAAGGCTTTCTGCGCTCTTGCCTGCGCCGTACCACCGAGGTAGATGGATTTCATTTTGTCCTCATCGTTCTTGAAGCTGCGCACATTTTGGTAGTAGCCTGTCACGGCGTTGTACGCCCCGAAGACTGTCCCTTTAGTTGTTTCCATCTGCTGCGTATCGCTTGCCATTGCATAGCCGAAAGCAGCATCACAAGCGTTTTTGAACACGCTCGAAAGTTCTTCTTCTGCTCCCTTTTTCAAGAGGTTGAAAGTTTCAGCATTGGGGCAAAGTGCTAACTGTATTAGTTTTTTTACCTGTGCATCTTCAATGCGCACCTTCGTCCAGTCGTTAAAGATGCCCTCCAACTGTACCGAAAGCGTATCCGCCAATCCCATTACCCTGTGGGCATCCTCTAACCGCTGTTTTGCATTGGCGGTGTGCCTGATGCGCACTACATTGGCAGCCGAGCGCAGGGCAGCGTTCAGGGTATTTTGACAAACGATGCGTATAGGGGTAAATGCTGCGGTGATGCTGCCGGAACCGTCGTGCGAGGTTGTCAGGAAAATATATTTTTCGGTAACATCATCGCCATTACCTACACGGATATAGCCGGGCAGCTTGGCAGTAATAAAGATGCGCTCCCCCTGTCCGATAGCCCCTGCGGTTTCGTATAAGATACCGTCCCCACCGCCTACAATGGCGTCAAAGAAGGCGAATGCATCGGCATTCTGCACGATTTGGTAATCCTTGCCCACCACGCCAAAGATGGCATTGGTATCGGTGCGCATAGTAGCATATTGGTCAGGTACTGCAAAATCTATTGCAGGCTCGCTGCCTTTGGCGAAAAGGGGTGCTTTTACCACCTCGTAGTCAAGCCCTGCATGAGCTATCGCCTCACGGCTTGTCGGGTAGTCCTGCACTATTTGCCCGAGGCTATGCCATGCCGTTTGCTTTACGCTGAAAAATGAATATTTTCCTGTGTTCTCGTTGAAATTCAGATTATGTGCCATGATATTAATTTTTAGGATTGTACTTTATTTTAAAAGGGCAGGTCATCGTGCTGCCCGTCAGGACTTACTTGTGTCGCTGTAACTTCCGCTGCTACTGGTTCAGCCTTAGGATGCTTTTCGTCCTGCACCTTGTTCGCTGTAGCCCCGCCACCGTGCAGTGTTATTTTTGAGGTGTGGAAGTTTAACCCTGCTTTTGCCTGCCCTTCGCTATCCACCCATGCCCGTGCGCTTACACGCCCCGAGAGTTCTACAATACTGCCCTTGGTCAGGTACTGCGCTATGCCTGTGCCTATCCAGTAGGAACAATCAAAAAATTCAGTTTGCGTAACCCGCTCCCCGTTCTTAGCCTTGTAGCTGTCGTTAACTGCTACCGAGAAATTCACTACCTTCTTGCCTTCTGATAAGGTGCGCACTACCGCGTCGCCTGTCAATCTTCCTGTAATGTCCATGATGTAAAGTTTTTAATGAAACAATTGTATTGCATCCTCTTCAACCCCTGCCAAAAACAGCATTTTCCAAAAGAAAAAAGGGAAAAAAAGAAAGCCGTCCTGAAGTGTGCGGGGGCATACGGAGCGCTATAAGTCCCGAAGGGTGGCCTGCGGCCATTATGCGCGCGCAGCCTGCGCCCGCACGATAACTTCGCTTGCCTTTTTATCCCTTTTCGCATTGGAAATGCAATCTTTATTATGATTCGTGAAGAATGACGCTGAAGTGAATTGGAAATTGTATTTTAGGTCTGATAATACTTAGTTCCCATGCCTATATATTTTACTCCTGAAAACCGACTGATTTCGTGGTATGGCGACAATGCCATAAAAAAATACAGACCTGTAATTTCGTTGCTGCTCATTAAAAAATATGGCAGTGGGACACACAGTGAAACGGATATCGTAGATGCCCTGTTTTTTATACTTGATTGGTATCAGGATAAATTCATGGAATTATTGAACAATGAGAAAGAGTTGACTTTCTATCAGGGGATTTTCCTTTTACATGAAATGTCTTCAATGCTGCATCAGGAAAGGCCAAATGAATCACCTCTGCAAAATATGGACAGAAAGGAATTCGCGGTATACCGGCGTATATTGAAATTAATATTAGAGCAGGCGTGCGACATTCCACTCATTTCAGGTACGGAGGCCTCTTTAGAATATATGAAAAGCAAGGAAAGTCTCATCGATGAATTGCTGTATTTAGGAGATTTAATTTTCTCGTTCTCAAATCTCCTTGCAGCGCAGGACATGATTGAGGACTGTGTAGACCTGAAATTTACGCCTGACAATCTGTTTTATTTTACCTTTAAGCATCAGTATGGACATGTCATTTCAGAACTGGATAAGAGCTACAACAGCCATTTAGCAAAGGCAGTTACAGGTGAGGATAGCCTTGAGGATTTTATTGTAGCAATTAAGGACTGTATGGGGATAGATTACGGTGCAGTAATCGGAACAATAGAAGCGATCCACAATCATTTTGAGGCTGGGAAATTTGCTTTGGATGAATGGAATATATATCCAATAAACCTAAAGAATCTATATGGCATACCTGTCGAAAAAGGTACTGTTTTCTTAAAGGGGTTAACCCTCAGCAAGGACAATAAGATGTCCTTGAAGGAGGCTGTTTATCGGCCCCATAAAATCAACAAGTACCTCTATCGACCATTCCTGATATGGAATGTTGATGGCAATGATCTAACGTTTGTTGGAGACAAAATATTTATTGAGAGCATTCATTCACTATGTACAAATGCCTTTGGATGGGGCAAGTACCCCCATGAATGGGAAAGCGATTGCTTTAAGAAGTACATACAGCGGAAAGTGTCCTTCAATGATAAAATCTTGGAAGATCAGGCTGAAAAATTACTGGCAACCAATAGCATTCTTTATGACAGGAATATCAGGTCATTACGCAAGTGGAATAACCATGGGTTGAATATCGATAATGAGAAATGCGGGGAAATTGATTTTATTTTTATATATGAGAACAAAATCTTTATTGCTGACTCAAAGCATCAGATAACTCGCTATGATATGAATAATTACAAAAATGATTTTGCATATTTCGAAGCTAATAAAAAATCTTACAATAAAACGTTAGACAGGAAGCTTCAATATCTTAACTCGAAACTATGCGACATTCAAGAGCATTTCCAGGTCCTTACTAATGACCGTGCTTTTAAGCTTCCTTCTACAATAATAGATGGCATTTTTATAGTCAATACACCAACTTTTGTGATGCATAATAATCAGTTTAGGATATATACTCTTAAGTCTTTTGAAGAACTCATAACAGGAAGTTTCAGGGATGAAAGTTACAATATTATGATAGACGAAGGTAATCAGTTTAAAGTTCTTCAAATTGATTACCCGTATTTTAGGAAGCCGGAGTACAGGGTGTTCAATTATGAAGATTATGAGGATGACAATTTAGAATCCCTATAGCATTATGTATTGGCTGAACGGGAGTTTTACGGATTACTGCTTTTGGAATAGTAAAAATACATTAATATGGGGGCAGCGGCTTAAGATATTTCTCCAAAATTTCGCCGCCTTTAAAGGCCAGCTTGCCAATAATCTTATTGTCCGAAACGCTATAATGTATCTCGACATAGAAGTCGTTAATAGCATATAGCTGATGATGAATCCTGTTGTAGACGATATTATCTACATGCACACCGCGTTCCCAAACAGTCTGGTATTGCAGCTCCTCGGAAAGGATAAGGAATTCATACAGCTTCATGTCTGCTTTTGTAAAATTGACAGAGTCAGGGCGTCAGGCTGGCCACCGAAATACTTGTCCAGTACCTTACTAAAAACAGGATTAGAGTTCTTAACATCTGCAAAAAGTGTCATGCAGGAGCGCAGCTTCAAGTCGTCAGGAGTGCCGAATATCTGGTTGGCTGTTTTACCCTCAAGGGCCAGGAGTGCCTGTGAAATCTCAATAAGATGCCTTCCGAGTACAGGATGCCCGAGATACTCCGTAGCCTCAGAAATCCCGTTCAGGCCGAAATAACGCGCAGTATCACTGGTGCCCAGCCCTTTGATTTGGGGAAAAATGAACCACATCCAGTGTGATCTCTTACTCCCTTTTTTCACTTCGGAAAGGGCTGTAAGGTACATTTGGTTCTGTGCTTCTAAAAATCTGACTAATTCTTTGTCCGGCATTATATCAATTCGATTTTGGGATTGCTAAATTACTATTTCATGCGGTATGTTCCAACCGAATTAAACCGTTAAGTGCGATTAAGAAAGCTTGCTTACCCTGCGAAAAGTAAGGTTAATCCGGGGCAGCATCTCTTTAGCTGACTTGGGGATATGATGTTCCCAATAGGTATTTGTTGTCCCCGACATCAACAGCAAAGTGCCGTGGTGCAGGGGAATCTCTATTTGTCCGATAGCTTTATCCGTCTTATGGCGGAACCTGAATGGCCTTGTCTGCCCAAAAGTTACCGAAGCAATAGAAGGGTTTTTGCCGATCTTGTGCTCCTTATCGGAATGCCACGCTACACTGTCACTACCATTGCGGTATAGGTTCAGTAATACGGCATTGAAGGATAGTCCGGTCCCTTTTTCAACTTTATCACGCAATTCCAAAAGCTCAGGCGTCCATGGCAGCGAACTTTCACCTGCTTCCTCCTGCTCGCCATACCAGGCAATCATCCGGGGAGCCGTAACAACCTTATCATACATTGGCATCTGATACTCGTGCCATGGCGTATTATGCAATAGTGCATGATAGTACCGGTCAGCATCTTCCTTAGGAATAAAGCCATCGTACTTCATGAGCTCCAGGTCCGGCAGGTCATAGGTTTTTTTGCCTTCTGTGCCCGATGTGAACAGATCGGTATCATTAAATAGTGTCATAACATTTTAATCTTATTGTGTTGCTTCCTTTTTAGCCTCAGCCATCTTATGCCTTGGCAAGTTGATCTCCTGCTCCTGCGGATATGGGGCGCGGTGGGTCATTGAGACATCTTCGCGCAGCTTCTCCTGAGTGCGGGAACTTTCGACGTCAGTTTCCCTGTAACGGGGGTCAGGTATGAAAGGCATTTTTTCCATCTTCGATATGGTGATAGTTGGAAAATGGTAATCCACTTCCACAGTCCCAAGGAGCAGATAACATCCGCCGCCCTTAAAAGGATACTCCTTTAAGCTGCCGGTGAAATGGGCCGTATCAAAGAATTCTCCATTGGCATCAATCCATGTCCCGAAATACATAGCGCCCATCTTGGTAGGCACGTGCTTGCGTGATACAAGATAGGCGAGCATCTTCACCTGCTTCTTATGGTGTGTCACCAAATCGCATGCCATCACATCACCGCGATAGGATGTTTTTAGCAAGTTAAAAGGCGTGACCGATACCGGAAAACCCAGCAGTTCGATCTCATCGAAGGCATCCTCAAAGGGCGAGCGCTTCAACTCGGGTAGCTTATAGTCCCTGACAGGTTCAGGCAGTAACTGGGGATAGCGGTTCTCCGGCTTAAAATTCATCATGATGCGCCTTGCAGTCACGAGCAGCTCGTTCTTTGCCTTGCCTGTGCAGCGCAGGGCACCGATATAGATCAGTAATTGAAGGCCCTCAATACCGACGGGGATACGGTTGATAAAATCCTCAAGGGACGTATAATTGCCATTAGCATTACGCTCATCCACTATCCGCTGCGCAATCTCTCCCTGCAAGCCCTGAAGCTGCATAAATCCCAGGTACACATCCTTGCCATAGAGGGTAGTTTCCACCAAGCTTTTATTTATGCAGGGGTTATGGATGGCAGCTCCTGACATACGTGCCTCATGCACGTATACCTCGGTACGGTAAAAACCGCCTTGATTGTTGATCACTGCTACCATAAATTCAATCGGGTAATGCACCTTCAGGTAGAGGCTCTGATAGCTTTCCACGGCATAAGATGCCGAGTGTGCCTTACAAAATGAGTAGCCGGCAAATGATTCGATCTGGCGATAGATTTCAGTACTCAATTGCTCCGGATGGCCTTTTTCCGTGCAGCACCTAAAAAAATTATCCTTCACTTTCTGCAGGGCTGACTTAGACCTTCCTTTGCCGCTCATCGCCCTACGCAGGATATCACCGTCGGCAGCAGGTAGCCCTCCATAATGCAGGGCAATTTTGATGACATCCTCCTGGTACACCATGATACCATACGTTTCCCCGAGCTGCTCTTCAAAGACCGGATGGAAATATTCGAACTTATCAGGGTAGTTGTGCCGGAATATATATTCTTTCATCATCCCGCTTTGTGCCACACCGGGGCGTATGATGGATGAGGCAGCTACCAGGGTCTTATAATTGTTGCACTTCAGCCGCCGCAGCAAGCCCCGCATAGCAGGACTTTCGATGTAGAAGCAACCGATAGTCCTGCCTTGCCCCAAAAATTCATTGCATACTGCCTCATCTTTGGATATTGAGGTGTCACGTATATTTACGTCAATCCCCCGGTTTTTCTTAATCAGCTTCACCGAGTCGTCAATATGGCCAATACCCCGCTGGGAGAGGATATCGAATTTGTCAAATCCGATATCCTCTGCAACATGCATATCAAACTGAACGATTGGAAATCCTTTCGGTGGCATTTCCAGTGCCGTAAAGTCCGTGATGGGATCTTCAGATATAATTATACCGCAGGAATGCATCGAGCGCTGGTTGGGGTACTTTTCCATCATCATGCCGTAGCGGTGTATCATCCGTACGATCTCGTTCTTGTCATGCTGGTCCATAGACGTCCCCGATAGCTTATCCAGTTCTTCTTTAGGCCGGCCAAAGACTTTTCCCAGCTCACGGAATATGGATTTGTATTTGAACTCTACATTAGTCCCGCAGAAGGCAACGTGGTCTGCGCCGTAGCGCTTAAAGATATAATCCAGTATAATATCACGTTCCTTCCATGACCAGTCAATATCAAAATCAGGCGGGCTTTTACGGTTGAGGTTCAGGAAACGTTCGAAGTACAGATCAAGTTCCAAAGGGCATATATCGGTAATGCCCAAGCAGTAGGCAATGATGCTGTTGGCCCCGCTGCCCCGCCCAATGTGCAGGAATCCCATCGAATTGCTATACCGGATAATGTCCCATGTAATGAGAAAGTAGCCGCTGAACTCCAGCTGGTGGATAACCTTCAGCTCTTTTTCGACACGTTCCCTTGCCGCGTTGTTCACATGCCCATACCTCTTGATCAGTCCTTGGTGTGCAAGGCTGGTCAGCAGTTCCAGATCGGTATCCCTGCCCGAGGTATAATTTTTCTTATTCCGGGGAACTCCAAACCGGTACTCAAAATTACACGCATCGATAAGCGTGTAGGTGTTGCGTAGTATCTGTGAGTACTGGCTGTATTCCGCTATCAAAGTTTCCATCGGGGCCATTTCCTCACTTGCAGCACAGTAATCATCAGCAGTGAGTTTGCTGCCGAGGGTGTTCAGATCGACAGCCCTTAATATGCGGTGAAGGTTGTATTCTTGCCTACCCCTGAAGGTTACAGGCTGGAGCACTACCATTTTGTCCAGCCTTCCCTTCCATTCCGGGCGGATGAGCATCGAAAGCTCTTTGGGGCGAATGCCTATGTATTCATGCTCCCGCAGTGAAACGGGAACATTATGCATGGGATAGATGACGGCGACATTATCAAAATCCGGGGCAACTCCAGGCAGGGGAACCTTCTCAAGATTGTACTTGGTCCTGTGGCGGTTGATTTCTCCAAAGCCTTTACGGCTTTTGGCCAGTGCGATGTACAGCATCCTGTTACCCTCCCGCATTTCCATACCTATAAGGGGCTTAATGCCTGCCTCATTACAGTTCTTGTAAAACTCATAGGTGCCTGTGACGGTGTTGATGTCAGTAAGGGCTATAGCGGCAGCCCCGCAGGCTTTGCCCAGGGCTACAAGGTCAGCAACGGGTATGGTTCCGTACCTGAGGCTGTGAAAAGAGTGACAGTTCAGATACATATCAGATCGCTTTAGGCTTAATGAAAGCACCGCTGCAGCGCATGACCGCACCTGGCCCGAAACGGTTCTTTATCCTGTCCATCGCCTGGTAGAGCGACATCATCTCCTGTGTATCTTCAAAAAGATTAATCTGGTAGGAGCCCCGCACCAGCTTGCTGAAGCGTACCCCGACAAGGCGCAGGCTCATACGGCGCTGGTAGAGTTTCTCAAAAACTTCCAGCACCGCCCTTGTCAGCGTATGGTCTGCCGAGGTATAGGCAAGGGTAACCTGCCGCGTCTCGGTGTCAAAGTTGGAGTACCTGATCTTAATGGTCACATTGGAAGTCAGCCAGCCTTCGCTGCGCAGCTGATACGCCAACTTCTCCACCATCCCGGAAAGGACGGAGCGCAGGAAAACAACATCCGTCGTATCCTGGTGGAAGGTATCTTCAGTAGACAAGGATTTACGTTCCTGGTAGGGTTCCACAGGATTGTTATCGATACCGTTTGCCTTCTTCCATAATTCCATTCCGTGCTGACCGATCATTTCCTGGAGCACCTTTGCCGGCATCTCGGCCAGTGTCTGGATGTTACGGATTCCGATACGCGAGAGCAGGTTAAAGGTCGCATCGCCCACCGTGGGTATTTTCCGGATGGAAAGCGGGTTCAGGAACTCCTGCACCTGAGGCTGGAGTATCTCAAGGTTGCCTTTGGGCTTGCCTTCCCCGGTCGCGATCTTTGACACGGTCTTGTTTACCGAAAGCGCAAAGCTTAGGGGCAGCCCTGTTTCATGGGTAACTTTAGCCACCAACTCACGGGTCCATTTGTAGGAGCCATGGAATTTGTCCATTCCTGTGATATCGAGGTAGAATTCATCGATGGAAGCCTTTTCCATTACTGGTGCATTCTCTTCTATAATTTGCGAGACCGTATTGGAATATCGGGAGAACAATTCCATATCACCCTTAACGATGCGGGCTTCAGGGCACAGCCGGAGCGCCATCTTTATCGGCATTGCCGAGCGCACCCCAAACCGGCGCGCCTCATACGAGCAGGAAGCCACCACACCGCGGTCACCACCACCGACAATAAGCGGAATGCCTTCAAGGCCAGTATTTTGCAGCCTCACGCAGGACACGAAAAAAGTGTCCAGATCCATATGTACAATCGATCGTTCCATAATCCATCTTATTTGTACTGAACAAAATTAGGACAGATAATCACAAAATAGTCTATATTTGCTGTGATAAATAATCACAAAACGCATATGTCTTTATTCTCTGACAATATCAGGCACCTCAGGATGAAAAAAGGCTTCTCGCAGGAAATCGTGGCGGAGAGCCTCTTAATTTCACGTGACAGGCTGGCAAAATACGAGTCCGGCACCAACCAGGCGCCGTATGAAACGCTGGTAAAAATTTCCCATTATTACCATGTAAGCATTGACCTGCTGCTCACGGCAGATATCCGTAAGATTGACATCGAAGGCCTTATGAAACTAGATGACAACCGTATCCTGCTGCCGATTAAGGTCGACAGGGAAGGAGAAAATGTTATTGAGATCATCCCGCATAAAGCCCGCGCCGGCTATCTCACCGGCTACAGCGACCCTGAGTTCATCGAAGGGCTACAGCAGATCTCGCTGCCTTTTCTGCAGCATGGAAAATTCAGGGCTTTCCCTGTAGCAGGAGACTCTATGCCTCCGCATAAAGAAGGCTCGTTCATTATCGGAAGGTATGTGGAGCGCTTGGGTGATGTCATGGACGGGAGAACGTACATACTGCTGACAAAAAATGAGGGCATCGTATACAAGCGGCTGAACCGCAACGGGAAAAACAAGCTGATATTAAAATCGGATAATACCTTTTATGAGCCGTATGAGGTGAGGGCATCTGATATCCTTGAGATATGGGAGTTTGCCTGCAGTATCGCTACCAAGGAGCATGACCCGGATGACCTGAACCCCGAAACCATTAAGGATATGTTTATGACACTGAAGCAGGAGCTCAGGCAGTTCTCGGCTAAGGCATCCAGCCAGGCCTGATCAACTAAATACTTGTTAAGATACACCGGGCTAAGTAATTAATTTTGTAAATTTAATATGCTAAAAACCGACAATTATGGCTGATAACAAGAAAAAGACAGGCGAGCCGGACCGCTCCCTGATCAATACTTCAGAGAAGTACGAGATGGATTACTGGAAAAAGAAACTCGATGTTTCATCCCAACAGCTAACAGGCGCCGTGAGGGCAGTAGGCAACAAAGCTGATAATGTAGAAAAATACCTAAAGGATAAAAAGAAGTAAGCAGCGCTTACTTCTTTTTGTTTTCATCAGCCTCATCCATCTGTGTGATGATGTTATTCACTTCCGTCTCAGCTTCCCTTAGCTTTGACTGGCAAATTTTAATCAGTTCCGATGCCCGCTTAACCTTTTGGGCAAGCTGGTCTACAGAGATCGTATCATTTTCTATCTCGCCGGCTATTTCGTTGAGTTCTTTATACGCCTCTTCATAAGTCTGTGTCTGTTCCATGTTCTGTTTTTTCTATAACGGTTGAACGTATGTTAGTATCTGCAAGGACTACTTCAATAACAGTCCCTTCACTGATTTTATCGGCGTTGCTGACAATCTCTCCATCCACCTTGACAATACCGTACCCTTTTTTTAAGATGTTTGCCGGGGACATCAGCTTTACTGTGGTGCCGAAACCTTCCATTTTACTGTTGTGGTTTTTTAGGCTCACCAACGATACCCTTTTAAGCCTGTCGGATTCCGAGTTAAGGCTGTTCCTGCGGTTAGCAAGGGTTATCCTTGTAGTCGCAATAGCTTTAGAAGAGAGCTGCAGCAGCTTTCTCTTTTGCGAGAACAGCAATGTCCTTGACTGTTCAATAATATCATGGTTAATGGAGGCCATACTCTCCCTGCGTTCACTGAGTATATCTTTAGTGCCCATCAGGATGGCATGCCTGGTATCGGTAAGTTCCTTGTTATGATATGATAGCAGCTGTTGGGAAGCTATAAGTATGTCTTTTTGTAGTGATAAGAGCGCCTGTTCAAACTTGCGGTTATGCGCGATGATGAATTCAGCTGCTTTAGTAGGGGTCTTTGTCTGCGTATGCACCATAAGGTCGGTTATGCTTTGGTCTTTCTGGTGGCCTATTCCGGTAATAATTGGAATGGGGAACTTAGCCACGGCACGTGCAATGCGATAATTGTCGAACAGCAGGAAATCCGTCTGTGCCCCTCCGCCGCGTGTGATTACCACGGCATCGTAAGGAACCTCCGAATTATAAATCTCAATAAGCTTATTAAGAAGCTGTCCTGCATTTTGATCCCCCTGCACAGAGGAGAAATACTCATCCACATAATATTTATAGCCAAAGGAATTATTTTCAAGAGTATGCTTAAAATCTTCCGCCCCGGCAGATATCGATGAAGACAGTAAAGCTATCCGCTGAACCACCGGCTTGAGATCAAGGCTGTTATTGGGCGTTATATAACTATCACCGACCCTTGAGATAAATTCATTTTGAGCTACCAGCTTTTCCAGCGTTGCTTTCCTCTGCTGTTCCAATACCCCAAGGGTAAAGTTGGTGTCAATATCCAAGAGGCTGACACTAAGCCCGTACACCGCATGGTACTCGACGGCTACCAAAGCCAGTACCTGTATGTTGTTGGTAAAACGCTGGCCCGTCTGCTCTTCAAACCTGCTGATCTGCCGTGAACCTGTTCCCCAGGCCTTTCCTGAGATTTTAGCTAAAAGGTTTGCCGAACCCGCCTCCTTTTCTACCATATCAAAGTTATGGTAGTTTTTCTCCGCCTTATAAGAATGATTTGTAATATCTGCAATAACCCAGAAATGCAGTTCCCCGAACGCTTGCTGCACGGCATGCGATATGCCGGCAGTAAGTTGGGACAACCGTACAGGGGCGGGTGCAGGCTTTTCTTGTAACATATGTATCGGGTAAAGGTGTCTGCTACAAATATATTATAATTTTGAATCTGTTAGTCGGTATGTAGGCGGGGCTACGAAACCCCTTTTAAAATTTAGCTACTACAACAACCCTACCTGATAGCGTCCCATAGCTTTACTGACTGCAAATTGAGACTCTTCCGGTATAAATTTTAAATCCCCGTGCTTTAGTATTATAGCTTTTGTATTGGCGCCTACAAAAACGCTCTTGCCGTTTTTATAGATTGTGCATTCAGAAGCTCCCATGAAGTTCAATTTAGTATCAACAGAAGAAGGCTTAATTGCCACATTAATGCCTTCGCCAGCTAAGCGGACACTAGGATAAAGAACGCCGTCATAATTATGGGTAATGAGATTAGCATATGTGGCTGATAAGGTATAATCTGAATGGTGCAGAATAGAGTCTTTAGCAAATTCTGCCCCTAAAAATGTACTAATATCAAGGCTTACAACTTTATCATGCGGGGTGTGCTTGAATTGTTTTTGGAAAGCTTCCTGGAATTCTATTGATAGCCTTGTTGGCCGTTTAAAGTTTTTGTGATGTAGTACAGAAACGAGTTCAATATTTTCAGTTACTTCCCATGCGCTAAATGTAATATCCTGTTCACCTATGGAATGTAAATCCCGGACAAATTCACTGACCTCAAAAAGTATTGTATAGCGCGCGCTAGAAGGCTCGCCATTGCCGATGCTTTCCGGGACAATAGATCCATAAAACATGGTTTGTTCGGGAGTACTGGCTCTTTGAAAGGTTTTATTATATTGTTGAGGTTTGTAGTTAAGTTGTGTGATATTTTCGAAAGGTTTTGCTTCAGAAAGACGCGCACGGATTATTTTTTTCCCAGCCGGAAGTATTGTTACTATCACACCAAATTTTTCCAAACGTTTCATTATCCCTCTTACCACATCTAAGGGCACAGTTTTGAGGTTCAGTCTCTGAAGTTCATTTATAATCAAAAGATGATCCATAATCTAAATTTAGTTATAATTTAATCTTGGAAAACATGTCTTGTATTTTTTCTATACTTTTTTTAGTAGCAGCTACATCCAGCATTCCTTTATCATCCGTTTTTATATAATCATCTGATAGTGCTGCTACAGTCATATGCTTGCCTATTCTTCCATTACGCCTGATCTTGATGCCTGACTGCTGAGCCTTACTCATTAGGAGTGGTCGAAAATGATCTCTTGATTGTTCTTTGTGCTTGGTATCAATTGGAGAAACTTTAAAACAAAACTTAGCATGCTCTAATTGTAAGTAGTACTTGTAGGTAATATTCCCATGTGTATAGGTGTGGAAATCCCACCAAAACCCAAGAAATCCTCCATTACGCTGATGTACATACCCCCAATCTCCCTGGCCTAACTCTTTTTGAAGCAATGAATAGAATCCCATCCAGGAACTCCAGTTCCATTCGGCAACCGGTAAAGTGGCAAAACTTTTTATTGCCTTGTCTATTTCAAGCAAGTAATTATAGAAGTCATTAAAAATATTGTTAGTTATCCCGGTATTAATGCCAAATTCCAGCACTTCTATAAAGTCTTCTCTAAGGAACAAGCTGTATCCAGCACTTTTGACAGTGCCAAAGTTACTTTGTTGGCCGGTCTTAAGATAAATAGGGAAAATTTTATCCCTAGTGTAGGTAGTTAAAAGATGTGCAAGATATCGCCTAAGCTGATCCGAATGGTCGGAACTGTTAGTCTTGTCTTCTATCAAAAGCACATAGTCATTATTAATTTTGCACAATATGTCAATATTGAAATGCTGGCGTTCCACCAATACCTGCTTAATTCCACCTAATTTTCCCTGGGTTAATTGAACAATAAAATGTTGGGCTGTCTGATGAAGTTCAGGATTTATAGTTTGATATTGAATATCGGCCCAGGATAATAACCAGCAGATAAAGGCATCCTGTGATAATTCCGATGGTGCCCAATTGAAAATATTAGGTCTCATAATAAATGTAATTACTTTACGAAACTACTATTATTTCTTTATAATGAGGTAGGATCTAGCCGGGTCGTTTAATAATTGTTCAATTTCTGACTGTATTATCTCCTGTATATCCTGCTTCACTTGCTCGTAGTTACGCTGTATAATACCTTGGTCAATCTTACGTACAGGCTCAATGTCTTTAAATCCTGACTCTTCTTTCTGAAGTGCCTCGTGGTCGTTCTGTATCTCACAATGGAACGTCTTGAGCTCAATTTTTGACTGCGGATCATCCGCTACCATGCCAACGAATTCACCGGAACTCAGAGCCGCAATTTTAGAGGCGGGAACCGCGGATTCCAACTGTTTGGAGCGGCTGATCGACGTGTCATTACTATTAATAGACAGACTTTCCCGGTCCTGCATGATCTTGCCAAAGCGCTCGGAAAGCTGTTTGGCCGTATCCCCGGTGACCTGACCTGCAACGATATTGCCAACAATATTCATGATTACGTCCGCCTGCTCGCGCCCATAATCCTTGCGGAGCTGGCTAAAATCCTGAATGCCCAGGCAGGTTGCCACCTTGTTGCTGCGCGCTGTTGCTATAAGGCTGTCCATGTTGTTGAGGTATATTGTAGGAAACTCATCAAAGACAAGGCTGCTTTTCTGCATGCCTTTCCGGTTGACCTGCTTTACAAGACGCGTTACAAAGAGGGAAAGCACTGCGCCATATATCTGTATCTTCTGCGGGTTATTCCCCATACAGACAATCTTGGGGTCAGCAGGATTGTTGATGTCCAGGGTAAAGTCATTCCCCGACAGCACATAATACAGCTGTGGGGATGAGAGCCTTGCCAATGCAATCTTGGCTGAGGCAATCTGACCCTCAAGCTGCTCCATGACATCGTTGAGATATGCCGGGTTCAGCTCGACTTTAAAGATGCCGATGCTAATGGCAACTTCAAAGTTAACCACTACCACCAAAATTATGGCTATGACCTTGAGGCAACACTGGCCAAGCACCCCATAAAGGAACTTCAAAATGAGTCGCATAAGGAGGATTTAATGAACTCGCTGAAGAAAGGCAACCTGCAGTCGGCTACTTTTATAAAGGAGGGTCAGGAAATGAAGCAATACATTGAGGCGAATCCGCAGTTTAAAACCCTGACTGTTTATGATGCCCAGCAAAAGCGGGTTGATACAAGGCAAAGCAATGTCCAGCAGCAATCCCAGGAGGAAGGAAAGGGCCAGAAGGAATCGCAAAAAACAAAGGCAGGTGATGCAGATGACGAAGCCCCAGGTGAGGAAAAGCAGAAAAAGCAGCGCCGTAAATCCAGAAGCGTATAATTATGCATGTGCTTGAGCCCCTTACGGTCTTCTTCGAGAGGACGCGAAACGACCAGCGTATCAGCAATACGCACATCGGGATATTCGCAGCATTATTGCAGTACAGGCTGGAAAGGGGCTTTTGTAACCCGATAGATACAAACAGCTTCGAGATTATGGCCATTGCAAAAATCTCTGCGCTCAAAACGTATTACCGCTGCTTAAAGGACATGAGCGACTACGGCTATCTCCGGTATGTCCCGTCCAAGAAAAAAAACAGGGCCAGCAAGATTTACTTTTCGGACTGATTTGCGAATATTAAAATTCAATGTTATGGAAGAGGGTGTAACAAAGGAGGATTTGCGGCAATTTGGACTCCTGCTTATCGGCACGATCCGCAAGCTGATACCAGTCAGCAGTGAAAATGAAAAGGAAGCTGTGCATCCGGAATGGCTTAAAAGCCGCGTGGTGCGTAAGCTCCTTGACATATCTCCGGGCTCCTTGCAAAACCTGAGAATTACCGGCAAGATTCGCTTTAAGAAGGTTTTGGGGTCGTATTACTATAACCGTTCGGATTTGATGCAGTTGTTTAACGATGATAAAAGTTCCGATGAAGCTAAGTGAAATACTACATTATTTTAAGGTAATCGAAAAGGATAGCAGGCTCAACGTTTGGCATGTTGCTATACTTACAGCAATACTGGTTATCGCGCTCCAGCAGGGCCGCTTATTAGCAATAAAAGTCAGCCGGAGCAGACTCATGGCCAAATCGCATGTAAACACTTTACCCACCTACCACAAGTATTTTAAGGAATTGCAGGAACTGGGGTATATTTGCTACAGGCCTTCGTATCACCCTGGAGTGCGAAGTGAAGTAGATTTCTTGAAGCAGCCGTAAATACGGCTGCTTTTTAGCACTTAATTTAACCTCTATAATTATGGCTACAACGTAGCAATTTACAGCGGAGGACTGACGTAACTGGACAAAAACAAATTAGGATAATAGCTCGACGCTGGTCCCCTTCCGAAACACAAATCTAACATTATAATATATCTGATCGCCGCACACATGTTTCCTTACCTTCCAGTTCACATAAGCATCAGTATATCATTACTGTGGCTAACTTACCTGAGTGGCAAATAGATATTAAACACTGCACCAGCTGCGCTGCTGCCAATTGCATCAATTTCTCCCCCGTGGTTTTGTACAATTTTTTTGCACATCGCTAAGCCGATACCTGTCCCTTCAAAGTCTGATTTTCTGTGCAGCCTTTTGAATATACTGAATATTTGGTTAATATATTCCGGGTTAATTCCAATACCATTATCTTTAAACTGCAGCTTAATATACTTCACATCTGTTGGAAGGCCAGCCTGGCTGAGTTCTTTAGCAGTGGGTTCAGATGCACTGATAGTTATACGCGGAAGACTTTCAACTTTTGTAAACTTCAGGGCATTGCCAATAAGATTTGCAAAAAGTTGTGACATTTGCAATGGTATTGCTTTTATAACAGGAAGATCATTATATGTTATTGTTGCTTCTTTTTGTGAAATCAGTAATTCGTAATCTGTACTAATCCCTGAAATTATTTCGCTAAGGTCAATTTCTTCGTAAACATCATCCTTCGTATTAAGTTCTGAATAAGAAAGGACATCCCGGACTAAATTGGTCATTCTTGCTGATGAATTTTTTATCTTAGTAAGATATCCCCTTGCGCGTTCATTGAGGCTATCTGCCGCAGCGCTTTCAAGCATTTGGGAAAAAACGCTTATTTTTCGCAGAGGTTCCTGCAAATCATGCGATGCAATGTAGGCGAACTGCCCAAGTTCACTGTTGGATCTTTTTAAGTTCTCGTTGCTGTCCGCTAACTCTTTAGTCCGCTCCGCGACTATTTCCTCAATTTTCTGATGTGCAATGACCTGTGCCGTCACATCAACAGCTACTGCCATTACACCTGAGATAGTTCCGTCAGGCTCACAGAAAGCTTCGTACACAAAGTTTACAAACACTGTTTCGATAGTCCCATTGCGAGGCAGTGTAACAGGGATCCCTTCAGCAGAAAAGCTTCTGCCGGTAGTATAAACATCATTCAGCAGCATTTCAAAACCTTGTTCCCTGGCCTCCGGAAGGCCTTCAAATATGGGCTTAAATAATATGTCTGTCTCTGACTTGCCCCAGAATTCCAGCATACGTTTATTTGCAATTTCCACAACATGTTCATGCCCCCTAAATATGCACATCGCTACTGGTGCCTGCAAAATTGTATTGCGGAGGTTCCTTTCATTTTCTTCAACCTTTTTCTTTGCAATATTTAATTCTGTGACATCTGCTCCGGTATTCATTACTCCATATACATTTCCTTCCTTATCGAAGAGGGGGGTAAAGCTATAATTAAAGTAGTATGGACGGTTTTTTCCATCAACTATCAGCTCGAGCCGCTGATTTTTTACGTGAAAAGAAGTGCCGGTGTTGTACACGTGCTCAAGTTGATTAAACACTTCCTGGTTTTCTAGTTCCGGCAGTACCTCACTAAATAATTTACCGATGACATCCCTGCCTTTACCCCAGATATCTAAAATAGAGTTGTTGGCAAAGGCCACCTCCATTTCCCTGCCTCTGTAAACCGCTATTGGAAACGGTGCGCTTTCGATCAATGCCCGAATCTCCTGCTCGCTTTGCTCGACCTTTTGCCTTGAAATGACCTGTAATGTGTTTTCGAGTACCCATACAGCCACTTTCTTAACGTTACCTTCAGCATCCTTTAGCGGGGCATAAACAAATGTTACGTAAACTATTTCTTCCTGACCATGACGGATAAGCATCAGCTCAACTTCATTGGCGTAGTATGTTTCGCCTTTTTCAACCACGCCAGCAAGGGCATCTTCATAATAGGGTTTGGCTTCTGCGAAAGAATCCCAATAATATTTGCCGGCTATCGCATCGTATGGCTTCCCGGCCACTTCCAGGAAACTGGCATTTACCACTTCACTAATAAGGGTTTTGGCATCAAGCAGGCAAATTCCGATTGGTGCTTTCACGATCATGTTGGTAAGTTCCTGCTCTTGGGCCTTTAGACTATTCATGGCTAACTGCTGTTCAGTAATATCTACGCTCGAGCTTATATATCCTGTGAACTTCCCGTTATCCAGGAACAATGCGGTCCCCGTTGCTAACAGCCAGCGATATTCGCCTGTTTTGCTAAGCATACGAAACTCGCCCTTCCAGTCCTGCTTCTTTTCAAAAGCAGTCTGGTAAATAGTGAGAAATACCTCCCTTTCACCTTGGTGAATAAGGTCTGCCCATCCATAGTCAGAAAGCTCTTCACTGGTCCGTCCCGTAAGCTTATTCCAGGCCTCGTTGAAGTAAGTAGCTTTCCCGCTGGAGTCACTGGTAGCTATCAGGACTTGTGATGCATCCGACATTGTCCGGAAGCGGAGTTCACTTTCTTTAAGCGCATCCCCACCTCTTAATGTATCTGTAGTTTCCACTGTCGAGAACAGTACTCCTTCTACGCGACCATCTTTATTAAATAGCGGGGAGATGCTAAAACTGAAAAAACATTCTTCAAAATTGCCGTTGCGATTAAGTACTACCCTGAAATTTTCATAGCAGCCAACCCTGCCTGACATGCCTTCGGCAATTATGGGTTCAATATCAGTCCAAAGTTCTTCAAAAGTTTCTTTACAGCTTGCCCCTAAAGCGCATGGATGTTTCAAAGATCCCAAAATGGGTATATAGGCATCATTATAAAACTGAATATAATCCGGCCCCCAAAGAATAGACATAGCCGTGGGATTGTGGAGCATCGTTACAATGTACCCTTTAAGTTCAGGTGTCCAACTGTCAGCTGTTCCAAGTTCTGTTTGTGACCAATCCTTTAGACGCATTTGATTGCCCATTTCTCCTGCGTGCAGAATAAAGCGGGTGTCATCGCTGGGTGAGGTGTATGTCATTGCGCTAAGAATGTTTTTAGTATTGTCACAAGTTGCCCATAATCTGAAGGCTTAGTAATAAAATCATTAGCGCCAAGGTTTTTTGTAGCCTGGATTGTATCTTCATGTGAAGATGTAGATAATACAATAACAGGGATATGTTTTAAATCAAGGTTGCTTTTAATTTCTCTCAAAAATTGAAAGCCGTCCATAATTGGCATATTCAGGTCTAAAAAAATTACATCGGGTGATAGGACGTTTTCGATTAGCTTATCAATTGCTTCCCTTGCATCATATAAAGCGTCTACAATTACGCTGCCTGATGCCTCTTGAGCAGCCTCTAGAAAAATTTCAGAATCTTCTTCGTCATCATCGATATGTAATATGTTTTTATAAACCATATTGCTAATATACGAAAGTAAATGACGCAGCCAACAATGCATCGTCGATGCCTTTGTTTATAGTACGTACGCAAATTTAGCTAAATGAAAGAACAGCGTAAATCGTGGCAATTTCGTAGGCATGTAGTTTCGAAAAATAAGAAAAGGTTACTGCAAAAGTTGTTTAAGTGCGATCCTCTTCCGTGATATCCCCTTTAAAATTAAAGAGAAACTTTAAGTTAATATTGCTGCATAAAAAGCTATTTATATATATCTTGAAAATTGCGCAAATGATTGCTTACAGCTGTAGGCATTTATTTTTATAGGATGAATAGTTTTTAGCACCCTTATGTTAAAGCTATTTGAATTAGAATACTTAACATCAAAGGTTACTCCCGCGGCGCCATGGCAGGGGGCGTTGATAAAGTTCGCAGCATTTATTAAGTGTTTTATTACAGAACGGTTTGAGATAAATAAGTAAAAACCCCCGGCATCTCGCGATATCGGGGGTAAATAAACAACCTAGAGTAATTATTCCTGTTGGCCTTCTTCGGCAGCTTCAAGATTAATGCTATTATAAGCAGCTTCGGTCAGTATTACATCTGCCTCTTTCTCTTCGTCAAGTGTTGCCTGTAAAAGAGCAGCAACTTCTTCTTCTCCCAAAATTTTAGCAAAGGCTACAAGAGTGCCGTAAGAGGCTATCTCATAATGTTCTATTTTTTGAGATGCTGAAATAATACCGGCATCACGTACAGGTCCCGGCTCGGTATCTTCCAGTATGCTCTCGCCTTCTTTAATTAGACCTTCCATTGCGTCGCATTTTTTACCGCGATCCGATTCACCAAGTATTTCGAAAGCCTTAACGAGGCGATCTACCTGGCCTTCAGTAACCGCTACATGGTCCTCAATGGCAGCTTTAAGAGTCGAGTCAAAGGCGTTGTTAGCCATTTTAGGTAATGCTTTAAGTAAAGCGCGCTCTGCATAAATAATATCCTTAAGCTCGTCGATAAATAAGTCTCTGAGCCCTTCGGCAGCACTTGCCTTTGCGGGAACAATTTTCTGTCCTTTGCTGTCATTCTTCTGGTCTGTTGGATTTGCCATTTTACTTATTTTATAAAGTTATTTCTCGCAACTTACTTAAAAAGCGCTTTTTTAAGTAATAAGGCATTGCCAATTAACCTATTTTAACTTTTGCATTTTGGTCTTGACGGTGATGCTTTTCTCACGGGAGCACGCTTCGGTCCATACTTGAGCAGGTCCGCCGCTTTCAAGTTTCCCTGCTGTATGGCAAGTTCAGCAGCGGTCATTCCCTGAACATCCTGTGAATGTTTCTCAGCCCATGCATGAGCAGCAGCCTCACTACTTCGTTGTGGCCAAACATTACAGCAAACAGATAACCTTCAAAGCTGTCGCCCATCAAAGCGGTATTTTCTCAGTTGGTCAGCGGCATTCGCGCGCCCCGGCATTAAGCAGCGCTGCTACCACATCCGGCTGATTATTACGCGACTATAATCAGGGATATAGCTTTTTCATCATGTACGTCCAGATTGCCCATAATAAGCAATATCTTCATTAGAACAAGAACATTTCCCTGGCGTGATGTGGCAAATAATGCCTGTGTAATTTCACCCATGATTTCTATAGGTTGTTTGTCAATTTAACCATAGCCTGTAGTATAATTTTAGTGACGGTCAGTATAATCAAAGGCACTTAAGTCGCCGCTGGTTCGTGGCGCAGCCTGCGCTGCATTATTTTCTGAACCAGTAAACTAAGCTTTGCGCGATAATTCCCCTGTAGCCATTCGATATAGTTCCGGGTCACTGTGCCGAGGCACTTTGCGTATTGCTTGATCCTCCAGTCTATTTCCTTTTCAAGCTCCCCTGCCAGCTGGAGTGCCTCCGATATCGTTGAAGCATTGTCTGCGCACATCAGAGCGTGCTGGCGGATCGAATCGCGAATAACGAACTTATGCTTTTGGCCGCTTTCCGCTGCCTGCTGATATGCCTTCTGTACATCAAATGAAATCTCAAGGCTGTTGGGAAAAGCTGACCTGGCTTCGGCGGGTATGCCATGACTCTCATATTCAGACTGGTTGCCTATCTGCTGCTGGTATTGTTCGGGGCTTTCAAAAACATATTTCCAGTCGACCGGCGCACTCCATTCCCCGAACCTATCAGTGTTATTGCCAAGGTCAATTATCGAAAAGGTTTTCTTTTGTGGCAGCCTTCGCGATCCACGCCCTATCATCTGGTAGTACAGCGTCAGGGAATTGGTCGCGCGGTTCAGTATGACGGCCTGCACGGTAGGTTCATCGAAGCCAGTGGTAAGTATGGATACCGAAGTAAGTATGGCCCCTTTGGTCTTTTTGAACCATGTGAGTATTTCAGCCCGCTCCGCAGCCGCAGTCTTATTGTCCAGATGTCTTACCGGATAGCCCGCTTCATTAAAGAGCCTGCACACTTCCCTCGAGGTGAATATACCTGTATTGAATATCAGGGTTTTTTTACCTTTGGAATGCGCTTCATAAGCTTGCAGCAGGAGGTCAAGCATCGCTGTCGAACTGTAGAGCGCATCAGAGCTACTCACGGTGAAATCTCCATGAGCTGCGGTTTTCAGGGTATTTAGCTCTACATCGTAGCGCCATGTTGTAGGTTTTGCCAGGAATCCCTTGTCAATTAATGAGGTAATGGGTTCGCCAACGATCAATTCGCTATAGCTTCCATTCAAAGGCAGGTTGATGTCAGAACTGAGGGGTGTTGCGGTAATCCCGATCACTATTGCATTTTTAAACTTACCTATGAGTTTTTGGAAGGAGTTGTGGTGGGCTTCGTCAATAATAACAAGGCCGACATTGTCTGTATTCATTTTCCCATCCCTAATCCTGTTTTTTAAAGTTTCCACCATGGCAACATAACATTCATAATTGTCCGTCCGCAATACACGCTTTACAGTGCTGTTGATTGTCTTATTGCGGATACCCCTATTCTTCAGGGTACGTGATGTCTGTTGGCAAAGTTCATTACGATGGGTAAGCACGACAACCTTGCGGCCATATTTCTGGATAAAGCGTGCAGCAATCTCAGAAAAAATGACTGTTTTTCCCCCTCCGGTTGGAAGTTGGTACAACAGCCTATGGTTTAGTGGGCAAGTATCTATTTTATCAAGAAGCGTTGTAACATCGCCAAGCTGATAAGCATAAAGCTCCTTTGTGCCCGCTGCTGTTGTAAGTGTAGTGTTATCCTGCATGATCTTTTTATAATTGGGCTCCAAATTACACAGACCGTTTTATAACTATGGTAAAATTTCTTTAAATTATAGATACAGGACAAGTAGGTATGTATCTTTCAGTACAAGGTCAGCAACATAAGTAGTGCTGGGTGTGTTAAATCAATTCTTGCCGATAATGTTGTCTACATGCATTATAAGGCAGCCGAAAGGCAGGACCATCTACAGAGACGCTCAATCGCGTCACTCTTTTATCATTCGTGGAACCACTGTAGATTCTTGGGATGGCTTCAGATGACAATTTGCCGCCTTACATAAATCTTTTAATTAGCTATCCCGGAAGTAAAATATTAAATTTTGCGCCGCCGCTTTCACTCGCAGTTGCTGAAATGTGGCCCTGGTGGCTTTGGATTATCTTACGGCACATCGAGAGGCCAATTCCTGTACCTTCATAATCATTCTTATTATGGAGGCGCTGGAATATTTTAAATATACGGTCGGCATGTTCCTGTTCAAATCCAATCCCGTTGTCACTGAATTCAATATGATAATATTCTTTGTTCGCATTTAATTGCGGATGTTTTTCAATCTTGCTTTTCTTTGCTCTGCTTGCTGTAATAGTTATAACCGGGGCGACATCTTTTTTAGTAAACTTTAAAGAATTAGACAACAGGTTGCCGAACAGCTGAACCATCTGTGAAGGAATACCGTTAATGATGGGAAGCGTATTGAATTTGATTAAAGCTTGCTTTTTCTGGATCAGTAATTCAAAATCCACCTCAATTGACTGGATTATTTTTGAAAGGTCTACTGTTGTAAATGCTTCTGTGTCCTGATTAACCTGGGCGTATGCCAGTACATCCCGGATCAGTTGCGTCATCCGGCTTGTAGAACTGTAAATTTTCGAAAAATATGCTTCAGACTCCGCACTTGTTGTTTCCAAACTTCGCTGTAGCATTTCTACAAAAGTGCTAATCTTTCGGATAGGTTCCTGAAGGTCATGGGAAGCGATATAAGCAAACTGTTCCAACTCACCGTTAGAACGCTTAAGGCTATAATTTAATTCTGCCAGTTCCCTTGTACGCTCATTTACCGCCTGCTCGATCTGCTTGCGGGTTTCTGCCTGGTGGGTTACCTCTATAGCCAAAACAATTACCTTGGCTACAATGCCATCATTATCCTTAACCGGCACATACTCAAAAGTAAGGTAAATATCTTCGCTGACTCCGTCGCGGATAAGTATCATTTGATGCTCTTCGGTGGTATATTTTTCACCTGTTTTAAAAACGCTATCGAGCACAGGCTGGAAAATATGGGCCACTTCATGCAAAACTTCCCAGTAGGGGGCAGCAGCATATTGCTCTTTGGTCTTACCGGATATTACAAGGAAGCGATCGTTTACCTCTTCGACCCGTACCGGATTCCCGCTTACTACGCAGATTCCGATAGGTGCTGCGGTAATGAGGTTTCGCAATTCTTTTTCCTTCGCCTCAACCAAGTGCCTTGCAAGCACCTGCTCAGTAACCTCTGTAGCTGTGACCATGACCCCATAGATGTTTCCGGAAAGCGATAGGGCCTTATATGCATAGTTATAATAGCCACTGTAGGCTTCCCCAAAGCGGACAAGGTCTATTTTTTCTTCAGGCTGGTAGTACGTTACACCTGTAGTAAAAACATGTTTCAGGCGCAACGGTAATTCTGTTTTTGAGAGTTCCGGCATGGCTGTAAAAAAAGGCATGCCAACCACCGAATGGCCCCGGCCCAGAATATCAAGCATTTTCTCGTTAATACGCTCAATCTTCATTTCAATACCGGTAAATACAACCTTAGCTACAGGGGAATTATAAAATATGTCCAAAGAAAACTGTTCCGCCTTTTCAAGTCTTTGTTTTGCCAGCTTTTGTTCTGAAACTTCAAGTATCAATTGCCTTTTGGCAGTTGTCTCGTCCGTAATATCTTCAAGGGTGCCATTAAAATTGGTGGCTTGTTTGTGCTTATCAAAAAGTGCCCTCCCTTTCGCTCGTACCATTATTTCCTGACAGGAGATCGGATTTATTATTGTGTATTCAATATCATAATGGCCGCCTGACTCAAAGGTAAGTGCATGTGCTATCGCCTTGTTTACGCGGTCCCTGTCTTTTTCAGCAATTACGTCTGTAGCTAAGGACAGTTCTATCTCCTCTTCAGGCATTAGTCCAAACCATGATTTTAAGCGGGCATTCCCGCTGAATTTATAAGTGTGGGGATTCAGGTCCCATGTGCCTAATTCTGCTGCATCAACAGCAAACTGTAATTGTTCTTTGCTTTCCTTTAATTGCAATTCGCTTTCACGCAGCATGGCGTTTGACGTATTAATTTCCTGTAGTGAGGCTACTTTTTCTGTCGTTTCCGTACAGGTTACAAAAACTCCCTGAATAGTGCCGTCATCGTCATAGGCCGGGCTATAGCTAAAGGTCCAGTAGACATCTTCCAAGGATCCATTCCTGTATATGGGCAGTAGCTGGTCCTCATATAATGTTGCCTCTCCTGTAGATAATACTATATCTATGATTGGGCCTATAAAGCTCCAAATTTCAGGCCAGGCCTCTTCGCCCTTTTTTCCGATCATTGGATGTTTGCCTTCGATACCCAAGCTCGGCCTGTAAGCATCGTTGTAAAAACAGAGTAGATCTTTTCCCCAAAAAAGGAACATCGGGAAAGCGGAATGCAACATTATACCTATTGCGGCACGTAAGCTAAGGGGCCAGTCTTCGGGGTCTCCCAATACAGAAGTTTGCCACTTATAATCGCGCATCAGCGCACCCATTTCTCCACCTCCCTGAAGAAAACCTGGATATTTTTTTGTACTCAAGCCCAAGATATTTTAATAGTAAGAAGCGAGGTCAGGATCTTAATTAAGTCATCGAAGCTGTTAGGCTTAGTCACAAAATTAGTGGCACCCAGTTCTCTTGTTGCAGCAATAGTAGCGGGGCTGGCTGAGGTGGAAAATATTACGATGGGAATTTTATTTAGCTGGTCCATCTGTTTGATCTGCTCAAGAAATTCCATTCCTGTCATAATTGGCATATTCAGATCTAAAAATATCACATCCGGAACTACTTCCTGTGCTTCCAGCTTTTGCAATGCTTCTTTCGCGTTGGACATTGGACGACAATGAATTGTATCCGAAACCTGCTCTGCCGCATTGCAAAAGATCTCCTGATCCTCCGTATCATCATCTATTAGCAACAGGTTTTTGTAATTCATGCTATAAATATAGCTAATTATCTTAAAGAACTGAGAGTGTTAGTATAAATTTACAAATGGCGATTTTTGTTAGTGGCATAAAATGTCATTATGTTGAGAAGGCTATGCTCATCCGTATGCCTGGTTCTACTTTTCTAAAAAGAATTATGTACCACAGGCAGGCCCGTTTCTATTGCCTTATCTTCAATCGCTTTTCGCAGGGCATCATAATCCTGTTTGTTTTGTTTTTCGTATGCCACAGCGAATTTTATTAGTGCCCGTTCAAATACTTTGCCCTTACCAATATATCCGCTTATCGCTGCGGCATCGCCAGTCCTTGCATGTGCCTGTGCCAAAGCCCACCCACAAGTAGCTGCGTAGGCCACAAAATTTTTATGGTCCATAACTTCAAGTACCGGTTTTATCTTTGCATCCCTTAACTGGCGTATATAATAATCGCGTCCGGTATCACTGGTAGTCCAACCGAGAAAGATATCTGAAGCGGACTGCATTACTTTTTGCCCTTCAACAACACGCTGTCCATGATTTGCAAATTGGCTTGCTTCACTGAAAGTTTCCAAGACGCTTTCGTGCGCTTCCTTGAATTGCAAAAATAATGGGTCTCCTGTATCAGACATCAGTAAAATAATGCCGCACCACGTACCCACGCTGCCTACACCGACAACCTTCATAGCAACATCCTGTACCTTATACTGGCTTAAAAGCATCTGGCGGTCATTATTCAACGTTTCAAGATACCTGCTATAAGCATTTTGTACCTGTCCAAGGAACGCAGTTTCTTCATTTTCATCCACATGAAAAAGTAATGGTGGATTATCAATGATCCGTATCTGCCCATCTTTTTTAAAAGTAAGCTCCTGGAATTCCTTTTCGTGCGGTGTATGCTCAACGGCTTTTTCAAGCCGCTTAAGGTGGAACCGCTTCATGTCCTTATCACTGCCTGAATTAATAAGGACTTCATAATCTATGGAAGAATACCATACTTCAAGGGCAGACATTGAAGCGTATTTTTCCATGTTAAAAACATAGCTGTCTACTATACTTTTTATTATGGCATCACATTTTTTTTCAGAAAAGCCTTTCCATTTACCGGCAATAGCGAAACTGGCCGCAAGTCGCTTAACATCCCACTCCCAAGGGGCAATTGCCGTTTCATCAAAATCATTTATATCAAAAATAATCCTGCGTTCGGGCGTGGCAAAACCCCCGAAGTTAAGCAGGTGGCAATCCCCGCATGCCTGTACATTAAGGCCGGTCGCCTCGCTCTGTGCCAGATCAGCTGCCATTACAGCAGCGGTTCCCCGGTAATAAGCGAACGGTGATTCGAGCATACGCTCAAAATAAATTGGAAGCAATGCTTTAATCCGTCCTTTTGTATGTTTGCTATGGATGTTCAGGATATCCTGGCTCTTGTCACGTACTAACTTGCTATGCGATGACCTTGGGCACTTCTTACGCATTAATTTGCCGTAGTTGTAGCGTTCTTCTCTGGATGCCTTTACATCTTTAGCATTCCCCAGCCCGCCCCTTGCTGATTTCATCCTACTGTATTTAGATAATAAAAATACGCTTTAGTATCGTTGCATGTTTACAAATTATACATATTTTAAGAGGCCACAGCTGTAGGCATGTTGAATTGATTTATCAAAGGCTCTAATCCTGGTCAACCGGTAAAAGTATTGTGAATGTGGTACCGACACCTTCCTGGGACTGAACGTCTATAGTACCTCTATGGCGCTGTACTATCTTTTTGCAATAGGCCAATCCGATACCAACGGATTTTTCCTGGGTATGAGCTTTTTTGAAAATTTCAAATAATTTTATTCCCTGTTCCTGAAAGCCGATACCGTTATCTTGGTAGGTGATCCTGATAAAATTTTTATAATGATACTGATTGCTGTGCAGTAATATATTCTGGACTATAACTTCGGCTTCTATATGAATAGAGAGCTCATTATCATGCTTTTTGAATTGTAGCGAGTTGCTTACAAGTTCGGCCAGCATATTTACGATCAGATTGTAATCGGCAAAAAATAGGGGAAATCTGCCTTCTGTCAAGTTGTAACGAATATGGTTTAATGATGGCAGCAGCTTTTTGCACGCCGAACCCATGGCATTGCTTAAATTAACCTCGGTGTAATCGAGCTTTTTTGTATCCAGGGCATTGTAACGTTCAAGCCCCTCCAGTAAGGCGCGAGCCTTGTGGATTAGATCCGTTATTTTATTGAGGCTTTTACGGCCGTTATCTCCTATTATTACCTCAAAATCTGCCTTAACTTTTTGGCTGAAAAAGCTTATTTTCCTTAATGGTTCCTGCAGGTCGTGCGACAAGATTTTGTTGATTTCTGTTATCTGATGATTCTTATCATCAAGTTCCCGTATTTGTTGAGACAATATCTTCTCTTTTTCTAAAAGGATGTTACGCATTTCAATTAATCCAGCATTCTCAATCAAAGCTTTCTCAGCCGCATTTTTTGCTGCTACTATGTCTTTTTCAAATTTGTTGCGGTTGGAGATTTTCATTCCACCAAAATGAATATCAAATGATTCACCTTTATTTATGTAGGCCGCATTCAATAATACAGGAAAGTCGGTGCCATCTTTTTTTTTAAAAGACAGGAAAATCTCGTCAGCCTGACCCTGCATTTTGATCATCGGATAAAAATGCGTCTGGAAGAAGATCCGGCTGCCCACGGTCAGCAGGTCATCAAACTTCAGCTTGCCAATATCCTCCGGATCCAATCCTAAATCTGTCAGCAGCGTAGTGTTGATTTTTGTAATGATTCCGCTATCAGAAAAGGTAAATAAATAACAAGGCGATGAGTTATACTCAGATTCGTATAGATTACTATAGTTGATTGACGAGTCGATAATTACGCTGTTATGTAATTGTGAATTAGTTGTATTGTCTCTTCGGGGTGGCTTAAATGCGGGCAGTGGCCTGTTGCCTGCATTTTTATAAATGTGCTGCCAGCAATATTTTGAGCAATGTACTGGCCTACAACGTCCGGAGCAATTGCATCATCGGAGCACTGTAATATTAAGCTTGGAACCTTAAGCTTTGAAAGATCGCTGCGATTGTCAGAAAAGAATGTTACCCTGGCAAATTTACGGCTAATAGTCGGATCTGTCGCACAGAAGCTTTCCTCAAGTTCATGTGCCAATTCGGGACGGCCTTCGTTTCTCATAACCACCGGCGCCAGGAAATTTGCCCATCCTATATAATTATTATCCATAACCTCAAAAAGGCCCTCCAGGTCACGTTGCGAAAATCCGCCTTCGTAACCTTCATCATTGACATACCTGGCCGAGGGGCCAATCATGATCAGGGACTTGAACAGCTCCGGCCGCTGAATTGAAGCCAAAAGCCCTATCATAGCACTAACAGAGTGACCTATAAATATAATTTTATTGAGCTCAAGGGTATCACAAATATCTATAATATCCTGTGCATATCCGTTAAGGCTATCATACCTGTCAATATGATAGGCATCCTTATCTGAGGCGCCACAGCCTACATAATCAAAGGCAATAATCTTATACCTTTTTTCAAAAGCGGGGATTATAAAGCGCCACATATTCTGGTCACATCCAAAGCCATGTGCGAACAGCATGGTTTCACTGCCAGTGCCGTAGGACTTTACGTTATTGCGCTGTATTACATCCATAGACACAAATATACATTTATACGTTCAAAGAATGTGATTTTTTTGAGTTAAGGCATAGTAAATTTAAAAAGTAATAGATTTAGATCTTCAACGCTTGCCTCATTATTTAATGTTACAGCGCATTTTGCGCTCAGGCCTAGCTGGCTCAATTCGAAGCGGGATAAAATCAAAATAAGGTACAAATAGTTGTTTCCAACTTCGCTTCTGGACTTTATATTACCTGTTGGTATTTCGATTTAACCATGTATCCGGCAGGCTGTTTTTAGTTCAATAAGCTGACTACACGATTTAACTACTTAAGTTTTATTAAAAGTGTTACAGGTAAGCCAAGGTTCACTCAATTCGTATTTAGTGATAACAGATCATGGATAGTATATTGGAGAAGGTTTGTTCGATTGTGCGCGAAACTGTACAAACTCTGCCAATTCTATTTTAGTAAAATCTATAGCAACTACGATCGATCCCTGATTAAATATTATACTATCTACAAAACATAAATTTATATCTTTGCAGTAAACCTGCGGTTAATAGTTTTGAAATACTTCTGCCTCATATTTTCACTTGTCGTCCTGCTGTTATCAGCAAGGCCTTGCTGTATAGATACAGATTGTGAATCTGAGCAGATAGAAAAGCATGATCATAAGCACAGTGACAAAAATGATAAAGACTGTAGTGTCTGTTCACCATTTTTTTCGTGCGGCTCGTGCACAGGCTTTATAACTAACCAAATAGTAAGTTTTGAAATAACAAATACTTTAAAATCTAAAGCTGCAGCTGTTGTACAATACTTGCAACCCAGTAGTAAAGAAGTGTTTTTCAATATCTGGCAACCTCCCTGTTTAAGTTAATACATAATTACCTTGCCGCTAAAAGATAGCGGCTATCAATGTATTAATTTAATTCAACCATTTAAATGAAAAATATTTATGTGCTGGTTATAGCGCTGCTTTGTACTGCCCTTTCCTATTCCCAAAATACATTAAAAGCTACTATAAAGGACAGCAAGACCGGTGAAATTTTAATTGGTGCTGCCGCCCTGCATGAGGCTACAGGAAATACCGCCGTTACGGATACAGATGGGATTTTAACGTTAACGAATATCCCTGATGGAATACAGGTCATTAAATTCAGCTACGCAGGTTATCAGGATAGGAACGATACCATATCTTTTCCGCTTCAGGATGATACCCTAATTGCGGTAACTCTTGAAACAGACGAAGAAGAGGATGAAGAACTGGAAGAAGTTGTTGTAACAGCAACACGCAGCAGCCGGACGATAGCGAATATCCCAACGCGGGTGGAAGCAATATCCGGCGAGGAACTGGAAGAAAAAGGAAATATGAAGCCTGGCGATATCAGGATGCTGCTTGCAGAAAGTACCGGTATTCAAACCCAGCAAACATCTGCAACGAGTGGCAATTCCGCTATACGGATACAGGGACTGGATGGAAAATACACCCAGATGATCCGGGACGGTTTCCCGTTATACAGTGGTTTTTCGGGTGGCCTGGGCTTGCTCCAGATTGCACCTCTCGACCTGAAACAGGTAGAAGTTATTAAAGGCTCATCCTCCACACTTTATGGTGGTGGTGCTATTGCGGGGCTTGTCAACCTGGTATCGAAAACCCCTACAGAGGAACGTAAGCTTGATTTTATGCTGAATGGAACTTCGGCATTAGGGCTTGATGCCAGCATGTTTTATGGTCAAAAGTTTGAAAAAATTGGTATAACCCTGTATACAGCGTACAACCACGGCTCGCCATACGACCCCTCAAATGTCGGGCTTACTGCAATCCCTGAATTTAACAGGTATACCATAAACCCCAAATTGTGGCTCTATCTTAACGACAAAACGACACTTAACATAGGGTTAAACACTACAATTGAAAAACGTTTAGGTGGCGATATAGAATATGTAAAAGGTAACGGCAGTGCTGAGCATTCGTATTTTGAAGAGAACAAAACAGGAAGATACAGTACACAGCTACAGCTTGACCATAAGCTTAGTGACAAAGCACAGCTCACCTTCAAGAACAGCATAAGCTATTTTGACAGAAGCATAGCCATGCCGGCCTACCTTTTTTCAGGCAAACAGGTATCGACTTATACAGAAGCAAATTACAGCCGCAATGGTGAAAAAGCCGATTGGGTAGCCGGCATAAATTTACTTACCGACCATTTTGGTGAAGACCAGGCTACCGGCATTCCCCTTCGCGATTACAAGTACACTACCATTGGCGGGTTTATACAAAATACAGTAGACCTAAGTGAAGCGGTAACTATTGAATCGGGTATAAGGGGCGATTACCACAATGAATACGGGTTTTTCTTCCTGCCAAGGATATCGGCACTCTGGAAGATAAACAGCCAGGTATCTACGCGCCTGGGTGGTGGACTCGGTTATAAGGCGCCAACAGTATTTACAGAAGAAGCTGAACGCTTACAGTTCAGGAACGTGTTGCCGGTAGATGTAGCCAATACAAAAGCTGAACGCTCTTACGGCGCTAATTATGATATTAACTATCGCTCAAAATTTTTTGATAATCTTATTGGGTTCAGTATTAACCAGATGTTTTTTTACACCCGCGTAAATGATCCGATTTTACTTACTGCGCAGCCCGATGGTAACCTTAGTTATCAGCAGCCACAAGGCAACCTGAATACAAAAGGCATGGAAACCAATATGAAACTTACCTATGGTGACTTTAAGCTCTTTGTAGGATACACCCTTGCAGATGTCAAACAGGAAATCGATAATCGAACCACAGCCTATACACTGGTATCGCGCCACAGGCTGAATAATGTACTGATGTACGAGGTGGAGGACAAATGGAAGATAGGTGCTGAAGCCTATTATTTTAGCCCCCAAAAACTTAATGACGGAGCTACAGGCAAGAGCTATTGGACGACAGGGATTATGGTTGAAAAGATATGGGAACGCTTTTCATTATTCATTAATTTTGAGAACCTTACCGATACGCGCCAGACAAGGTTTGACAGTATCTATACAGGTAGTATTACAAGCCCGGTATTTAGGGATATATACGCGCCACTCGATGGATTTGTGATTAACGGGGGTATTAAATTTAAACTTTAAAATTTAGGCAATGAGCAAATCATGTTGTGAAGATAATGACGGCACAGGGCAAAAAACGGATTGCGATAAAGATCTTCAAATAAAAAATGAAGATATACCTGCAACTCCCGTCCAGGAGCCTGAGGAAGAAACCGGCTGGCGCGCACACTGGCCACTTTTATCAGCTTTGATGATCCTGGCTGTAATGATTACACTTGAATACGGTTTTGCTATAATTCCGGAATTCCCAATAAACCTTATCATATACGGGTTGGCGTTTATCCTTTCAGGATATAATGTCCTGGGGATGGCGTGGCGCAAAGCAAAACGCTTTGATTTCTTCAACGAATTCTTCCTGATGAGCACTGCTACAGTTGGCGCCTTTGCCATTGGGTCGTACAGTGAGGGTGTTGCGGTAATGGTGTTTTACTCCATCGGTGAATGGTTTCAGGATGCAGCAGTCAGCCGTGCAAAGCGCAGTATAAAGGCATTGCTTGACATTCGTCCCGATGAAGTTACAATACTCAGGGATGGAGATACGGCTATAGTTCATCCAAAAGATGTTGAATTAGGAACGACCATACAGGTAAAACCGGGTGAAAAAGTTGCGCTTGATGGGGAACTGGTCTCTGAAAGGGCGGTATTTAATACCGCAGCATTAACCGGGGAAAGTAAACCTGATTCTAAAAGTAAGGGTGACCTGGTTTATGCCGGGATGATTAACCTCAATACAGTTTCTGAAATTAAGGTTACTGCAAAATTTACAGACAGCAAGCTTAGCCGTATCCTGGAAATGGTTCAGGATGCAACAAGCCGCAAAGCACGCACACAGCTATTTATTAATCGTTTTGCCAAGATATATACGCCCATCGTATTTTGCCTGGCAGTACTGGTTTGTTTTGCCCCCTATTTTTTTACGGATAGTTATGAGTTTTACGACTGGTTTTACCGCGCTTTGGTGTTCCTTGTCATTAGCTGTCCCTGTGGTCTGGTGGTTTCAATACCCTTAGGATATTTTGGTGGAATCGGACTGGCTTCAAAAAACGGAATTTTGTTTAAAGGCTCCAATTTTTTAGATATCATGACCGAAATTGATACCGTCGTAATGGATAAGACAGGCACATTGACAGAAGGGGTATTTAAGGTGCAGGAGATTAAAGCCGATGGAATAGAGGAAACGGAATTACTGCGGCTTGCTGCAGCTATTGAAAGCAAATCGACACATCCCATTGCAACAGCCATTGTAGGGCACGCAGGTAAAGATGCGTTGAAGGACGTAAATATTACCAATGCAGAAGAAATATCTGGGCACGGCCTAAAGGCGACCATTGACGGAAAAGAAATATTGGCTGGAAATGCGAAACTGATGAAGAAATTCAACATTGCCTATCCGGACGGGATTGATACGCTTGTAGATACTATTGTAATTTTAGCAGTTAACAACAAGTATGCAGGTTATATTACTATTGCAGACCAGCTTAAAGAAGATGCCGTACAGGCTGTAAAAGATATGCACGCGCTGAATATTAAAACTGTAATGCTGTCGGGCGATAAGCAGTCGGTTGTAGATGAAATTTCCAAAAAGCTGGGCATTGACCAGGCGTATGGAGATCTGCTTCCCGAAGGTAAAGTGGAAAAGGTACAAGCTCTGAAAAACCAGGGGCACAAGCTGGCATTTGTCGGTGACGGCGTTAACGATGCGCCTGTAGTTGCCCTTGCAGATGCAGGAATTGCAATGGGTGGCCTGGGAAGCGATGCCACTATAGAAACGGCTGATGTCGTTATACAAAATGATCAGCCTTCACGAATTGTTACAGCAATTAAGATCGGAAGGATAACAAAGCGTATCGTTTGGCAAAACATCATCCTGGCGATGACGGTAAAAGTTATTGTACTTGGGCTGGGAGCCGGAGGTGTTGCTAATTTGTGGGAAGCTGTCATTGCTGATGTCGGCGTTGCACTTCTGGCAATTTTGAACGCCGTGAGGATACAGAAAATGAAATTATAAAAAACAATGTATATTTGTTAGCAACATAAAAATAAAATCATGAAATCACTTTTAAAATTATTCTTTATAGCCCTTACTACTATCCTTTTCTCACAGAATTTGTCCGCACAGGAGAAGAAAACAATCCAGACTGTTACCATCAAAACAGCCATAGCCTGTGACCACTGCAAAGCATGTGAGACGTGTGGTCAACTTTTCAATCAAAAGTTACTTAAAGAACAAGGTGTTCAGATGGTTGTGCTGGACGAGAAGGCAATGACAATTAAAGTGACTTATAATTCGAAGAAAACTGATCTTGCCAAAATTAAGACAGCAATCAGCAAGCTTGGGTATGATGCTGATGATGTTAAAGCTGACGTGGTAGCTTATGAGGGGCTGGACGGATGCTGTAAGGCAAGCAGATAATGGACAGGCAAACACACTGGCAGACCGTTTACGAGACAAAGCAACCCAATGAAGTTAGCTGGACACAGGCTGTTCCTGCAACATCACTTGATTTCATTAATAATCTTAATCTTCCGAAGAGCGCAAGTATAATTGACGTAGGAGGGGGGGACAGTACCCTTGTGGATTTTCTGCTGGAGCAGGGATATGAAAATATTACCGTGCTTGATATTTCTGCCAAAGCCCTCGAACGGGCGAGGGCAAGGTTAGGCAGTAAAGCAGAAAAGGTAAAGTGGGTTGTGAGTGATATTACGGAGTTTGTTCCCCAGACCTCTTATGATGTTTGGCATGACCGCGCTGCTTTTCACTTCCTCACGAATAAGGATGAAGTCGAAAAGTATTTAAAAGTTATTAATGAGCACCTCACCGGCTACCTTGTTATTGGAACTTTTTCCGATAAAGGACCAGCAAAATGCAGTGGTCTGGAAATTAAGAGATATACTGAAGGTGAACTTGCAAATGCGATAGGAACACATTTTGAAAAACTAAATTGTAGAACAGAAGAACATATTACACCATTTGGAACAGGACAAAACTTTGTATTCTGTAGTTTTGCTAAGAAATAATATTTTGACAGTAAATAAATGTATAAACTTATGAAGCCAGAGCTAACAAGGCATTAATTTCTTATATTTGTCCCACATTGTAACGTTCTTTAAATCAAGATGTAATCAGGTTGATGGCTGTGGCAATTTCATTGCAAAACGAATTAAAATATCTAAGATGTAGCAATCATGCGAGTTTCAGGGATAAGCTTCGACGCCTATCTTTGTGTACATTTGTAACATCGAATTATAATGTTCTACTTGACATGATAAATTAAAGTCATGGCATTTTTGTGGCAATTATATTTTGAAAATACGATAAGCCAGCATTTAAGCGGGCTTACGAGGTCAGGTTCAAATCTCTTCTCCTCTGCTATAAGTGTTTTAACCGGCTTTCGCAATTTTGTGGCAAATTCAGGGCAAATGAAAGTTTAAAATAAAAAAAGCCATTGGTGGCGAGGGTTAAGCCGATAAGGTTCAAATCCCTTCCCCTCTGCTAAATGATTTTTTGCTATTTAATGCCTGAAAATATCACTCCAAAAAGTTGTGGCAAATTCGTGGCAAAATGGATGTAAAAGTTTAGAAAGCTAGTAATTACTCAGCATACAGAGATAGGTTCATTTCCCTTCCTCTCTGCCAAAAGAAAATCATGCTTCCGCCTAGCGGGAGCATTTTTTATTTCAGCACGTTTCAAAGCGCTGCTTTTAACCTAAGCGCAGTATCCTCTTTTTCTTCACCTATTTACGGCACGGTATTTGGTTATCACTGCCCGATCTGTTATGGATCAATAATTTAACCTAATTATAACCTAATTTATTTTTATGAAAAAATCATTATTCTTAAGCCTCCTGGCAATCGCCTCACTATTCGCTTCATGTGGTTCAGATGATGCTAACGAAACAGTTAACGGGCCTACCGACTGTGAAACAGCCGTTTCGGTAACAGCCGATGCACACGCCGATTATATGGCAGCTACCGGTGAAGACAACATTGCTCAGGCTTGTGTGGCCTACAAAGCGGCTCTTCAGTCTCAAAAAACGTTGTGCGGTGATGCCAATGGCCAACTACAGTTACTTATTAACGGCCTGGGAGATTGCTCAGCCCCGGCTCCGGTTACTGATGGTACAATTACTGTTGTTGCGGGTTCAAATCCTATTAGCTTTGACCAGGTAACCGTTGTAAAAGTGGGCACTACTTTACAAGTTACGGGCGAAACTTCTGCGGCTAATAACTACAGTATTTATTTTGAAGTTGCAGAAGGCGCGGAAGGAGCTAACCTTTTCCAGAATTTCCAGATACAGCTTACTTCGGCGTTTCATATTTATGAAGGTGAAGGGCAGTTTCAGTTTGTAAGCAACATCACTAATAATGAAACAGGCACCCTTACCGGTACTTTTCATGGATATGTGCAAAACGATGACAATGGAGTTATTGAGTTAACCCAGGGAAATATCAGCCTTGATTATTAATTGACGCTGTTTAAATATACCAGAGGGCTGCTTATAAAGCAGCCCTTTTTGCATTACAGCCCTTTCATTTTTTCCTTTTACATACATAATTCATTTTGGCCCCGGTACAAAAATAAACACCGCCGGGCGTCCGGTACCGCATATTTACCCCTGTAATAACACAAAATTGCCCCCTTAGCATAACGTTAAAAAGTAGTTACTTTGCAGGTAATTTTGTTTACTATAACGTTTAAGATATGCAAAAAAGCACCTTTTTTTATAAATGCCACGGCATAAACAGTGCAATTAAAAAAGTAATCTGTACCACACTAATAATGGCGGCTGGTTTTAGTGCGGTGGCCCAGGCTCCGCGCGCTGTGCCCGATAAAGACCTTACAGCATATCTTTTTGTGTATTTTACCGGAAACAATGTTGACCAAGAATCAGTGCATTATGCGGTAAGCCCAAACGGCTATAATTATTACGCGCTAAATAACAACCGGCCCGTTTTAAGCAGCGCCATAAGTGCCACCGGCGGCGTGCGCGACCCACATATACTTCGCGGAAACGACGGTACTGCCTTTTATATGGCCTGTACAGATATGACATCATCTAAAGGCTGGGACAGCAACCGCGGCATGGTGCTGCTTAAAAGTACTGACCTTGTAAACTGGACAAGCAGCGTTGTAAATATTCAAACCGCGTTTCCCGGTAACGAAAACCTTAAACGCGTTTGGGCGCCCCAAACCATTTATGATGAAAAAGCAGGCAAATATATGGTTTACTTTAGCATGCAGCACGGCAACGCCCCCGATAAAATATACTATGCCTATGCTAACAAAGATTTTACAGGGCTGGAAGATGCACCCAGGCAGCTATTTTTTCCTAAAAATGGCAAAGCCTGCATAGATGGCGATATTATAGAAAAAGAGGGCGTGTACCACCTGTTTTATAAAACAGAAACCGAAACTCCGGGCATAAAGGTGGCAACCACCCAAAACCTTACATCGGGCAGCTGGAAAGAATTTCCGGAGTACCTGCAGCAAACTGCCGATGCTGTAGAAGGCGCCGGTGTTTTTAAGCTGAATCATACTGACGATTATATACTAATGTATGATGTGTATACAAAAGGCAGGTATGAGTTTACAAAAAGCACCTGCCTTGAGCATTTTAAAGCTCTAGATAACCAGGTTAGTATGGATTTTCATCCGCGGCACGGTACTGTGCTGCCCATTACCCGCGCCGAACTTAAAACGTTGTTCGCAAAGTGGGGCAAGCCGGCAAATTATCCTGTCCCTGATAATAACCCCGTGCTGCAAGGGTATTATGCTGACCCAGAGATACTGTACAGCAACAAAACCGGTAAATACTATCTTTATCCTACCAGCGATGGCTTTGACGGATGGAGTGGTAATTATTTTAAAGCGTTTTCGTCTGGTAACCTGGTAGACTGGGTAGACGAAGGAATTATCATCGATCTTAAAAAAGATGTAAGTTGGGCCAGCCGAAATGCGTGGGCTCCCTGCATAGTTGAAAAGAAAATCAAGGGGCAGTATAAGTATTTCTACTACTTTACTGCGGCACAAAAAATAGGGGTGGCCGTTGCCGATGACCCCGCAGGCCCGTTTATAGATAGTGGAAAGCCCCTTATAGCCGAAAGGCCGGCAGGTATAACAGGCGGTCAGGAGATAGATCCTGATGTATTTACAGACCCTGAAACCGGTAAAAGCTACCTGTACTGGGGCAATGGCTATATGGCCGTGGCACAGCTTAATGATGATATGGTGTCTATAAAGCAGGAAACCGTTCGTGTTATAACCGTTGACAACACGTTTCGTGAGGGTGCTTACGTATTTTACCGAAAGGGCACCTATTACTTTATGTGGAGCGAGGATGATACCCGCAGCCCTGATTATAAAGTGCGTTATGGCACATCTGCATCGCCCATGGGACCTATAACAATTGCCGCAGATAATATTGTATTACGGGCAAATAAAGATTTAGGCATATATGCCACTGGGCACAATGCGGTGGTGCAGGTGCCCGGCAAAGATGAGTGGTATATTGTTTACCACCGTTTTTCTTACCCTAACGGGCAGGATATGGGCGAAGCAGCAGGCTATCACCGCGAAGTATGCATAGACAGGCTGGAGTTTGACAAAAACCGTAAAGTAATGCAGGTAAAGCCCACCCTAAAAGGAATTGAACCTGTAATAAAAAAGCAGTGATATTTGAATTACTGGTTAGCAAAACAGTGGTCCAAACACAGCCGCTAAACGTAACTGGCATAAATAAATTATCAAATAATAAGCACGTTTTTTGATTTTACATTATGTTTGTTACACGAATGTTGTTTTTATGAAATTCAAAATTGTTGTTTTATGTTTTGTTGCCCAGTTTGTTTGCCTGTGTGCAAGCGCGCAGGATTTTCAGATAAAGCACTTTGATATTAACAATGGATTATCAAATAATTCCGTATTCAGTGTTTTTCAGGATAAGGAAGGATTTATCTGGTGTGGTACTTATGATGGGCTGAATAAGTTTGACGGGTATAATTTTAAAATTTATCGCAATACAATTGGCGATTCCACTTCGCTGGTGTCAAATTCGGTATATACCATTGCCGAGAGTAAGCATGGAGGCCTGTGGACCGGCGGCGCCCGTGGTGCATGCAGGCTAAACAAAACTACAGACAGCTTTGAAAGGCTTTTTTACAACCCTTATTCCCGCGTTTCGCAACGGCACCCCCTTACCAGCGAGGTACACCAGATAAAATGTCTGGCAACAGGCATGCTGGTAGCCACTAAAGAGCAGGGCCTGCTGTATTTTAAAGATAACACAATAACCGGTGCACAGGTTCCGCTTCTGTTGGGCGGAAAAAAAATCTATAATTATGATGCTGTAACGGCTGAATACATACCTCAGCAAAAGGTATGCTGGGTTGCCATCCGCAATTACGGCATCTGCCGCCTTGATCTGGCTACCATGAACCTTTTGCTGGTGCACCGCTTTGACCAGAAAGTGTACTGCCTGCTTCATGACACGTCTATTAAAAACAGCTTGTGGCTCGGCACCGGTTCAGGGGCTTATATACTAAATACCGATACCGGGCTGCTAAGCCAAAATAAGATGGAAGGCAGGCATACCGTGCTCCACATCCTCAAAGACAAATCGGGCACAGTATGGATGGCTACAGACGGGCATGGCATCTTTACCAGCCGTAACAGCGCGCAGGCTATTCCGTATGTGCAGCCGGGCAAAAAACTTATAAGCCAGAGCAACTCGTTTATATGTGTGTACCAGGACCGGCAGGATAATATATGGTTTGGCACCCTGCGGGCCGGGATAAGCCTTTTAGGGCACGATCCGCAGCGTTTTAGCCATGTGCTTATAAACAAAGACGCTGCAAACACGGCACCCCATAATTTTGTACTCTCGTTTTGCGAGGGTTCACGTAACGATATATGGATAGGTACAGATGGCGCGGGCTTAAAGCGCTGGGACCGCACCGCCGGAACGTTTACACAATATACGGCGGGCAGCGGGGGCAACGAGTTGTCCAGCAACTTTATTACGGGCCTTGCCCGCGGCAATGGAGATGACTTGTGGATATCTACATGGTATGGCGGTGTTAACCGGCTTAACACAAAAACGGGCGCCATAACAAGGTTTGAATGCTATAACCCCTACACCGGGCAGGCCGAAAAAAATACCTGGCTTGTTTTCCGGGATGTTAATAATACCATTTGGGTAAGTGCCACTAACGAGGGTACCTTGTATTATTTTGATGATAAAGCGCAGGCTTTCGCGGTGTTTAATAAAGACATCAGGAACCTGCAATGCCTTACTCAAACTAAAGACGGGCATCTTTGGGGAGGCAACTACAGTACACTGTATAATATAGATGTGCTAAATAAAAGCTTTACTACATACGATCTTGGTTATCCCGTGCGGTCAGTTAAACAGGACCATAGCGGTTCTTTGTGGGTGGGCACCCAGGAGGGAGGGCTACTGCTTTTTAATACATCAACAGGTACTTACAGGCGTTTTACAACCAAAGACGGCCTTCCCGGAAACTCAATACTCCGCATTCTGGAAGATAAGCGCGGCGATTTGTGGCTCAGTACCTACAATGGGCTGTCAAGGTTTGATAAAAAAAATATATTCAGGAATTTTTCCGCTTCAGATGGCTTGCAGAGCAACCAGTTTAGCTTTAATGCCGGTCTTAAGCTCTCCTCCGGCGAATTGCTTTTTGGCGGCATCAACGGCTTTAATGTTTTTTATCCTGAGTCGGTCGTAATTGCAAAAGAATCAAAAGACGTGCGCCTTAATGGTATATGGCTAAATAGTAAGCCTTTAAACGGCAACAGCGCCTATTTAAAAGGCACCGGCAGCACAAACAGTAAAAATGTAGAGCTGCCGTATGACCAGACTGCCCTTTCTTTTGACTTTGTATTGCTGGACTACCTGCATCCTGATAAAGTGCGCTATGCTTACATGCTGGATGGCTGGGATGACCACTGGATATATACAGACAACCAGCGTAAGGCTAATTACAACCACCTGCGCGAAGGCAGCTATACCTTTAAGGTAAAAACCCTTAACGGAGACGGCACCTGGAACAAGCCTGTTACGCTTGCCGGGGTAACTGTTTTGCCGCCGTGGTACCGCACGTGGTGGTCTTATGTTTTATATATCCTTTCGGGGTTGGGCCTTATTGTGGCCTGGGTGCGTTATAACAGGTATAAAATTGAAATGGCCCACAGGGTAGAGCTCGCCCATATCGAAAGAAAGCAGGAAAAAGAGATGGCGCAGCGCCAAATGGAAATGTTTACCTATATAACGCACGAGTTCCGCACGCCGCTGTCGTTAATAATCAATCCGCTGCGGCATGCTACTCAAAAACTAAATGTTACAGATGAAGGCGTTACTAAAGAGCTTGGTGTGGCCCACCGCAATGCACGCAGGCTCCTTAGCCTTGTAGACCAGCTGCTTTTGTTCCGTAAGGCAGAAAGCGATGCAGACGAGCTGGTGGTAACGGCTATAGATGTCAAGCACTTGTGCAGAGAGGTTTATGAGTGTTTTGTAAACCTTGCCCGGCAGCAGCAAATAGATTTTGTGCTTGAGATGCCTGATGGCACTGTGGAAATTTTTGGCGATTACGAAAAAATCGAGATAGCCCTTTTTAACATAGCGTCAAATGCATTTAAGTATACTGCGCCTAAGGGGCAGATAAGCATTAAGGTAGCCGATGCCCAGGATAGTGTTGCTATAAGCATTAGTGATAACGGGGCTGGCATTGCAGCCCAGGACCTGCCGCACATCTTTAATAAGTTTAACCGCTCGGGCAGTAAAATAGGCGGTAAGAGTGGTTTTGGCGTAGGCCTTTTTATAACCAAATATTTTGTTGAAAAGCACCACGCATCCATAAATGCTACAAGTGTTAAAGGCGAGGGGTCTGTATTTGAATTGAAATTCTTAAAGGGCTATGATGTCTTTGCAAATATGGCTATTAACCCGGCCCGGCCTAAAATGTCTGAACTTGTAGAAGAGCTGGTTGGCAAAGATACAGTTGAAGATATGTTGCAGACGCCTCCGGCCGTGGTAAAAGCGGATAAGGAACTGCTTACGGAAAAAAAGTCAATACTTATTGTAGAAGATAATACAGAGATGCGGGAGTACCTTCAGTCATTGTTTGCAGCAAACAGGATAGTATATGTGGCCCAAAACGGCATAATAGGCTATGAGCTTGCACAAAAGCACCATCCGGATATCATTATAAGCGATATTTCTATGGAAGGTATGGATGGCCTTGAGCTGTGTCAGAAAATAAAGAATGATAAAGAGCTGGGCCACCTGCCGGTAATACTGCTTACTGCTACCTCAAGCCAGGAAGTGCAGCTTAAGGGGATTTCTGAAGGCGCGGATGATTTTATAACCAAGCCCTTTAACAGCGATATACTGATAGCTAAAGTAGACAGGCTGCTGGAGAGCCGTGGCAACTTAAAAAAATATTTCCTGGATAGCATTACCCTGAAAGATAATGGTACAAAGTTTCCTGCTGAATATGCTGATTTTTTAAAGAAGTGCATTGAAATTATTGAAGCAAACTTTGGTAACCCTGACTTTAACCTTAAATTTTTTGCGCTGGAGATGGGCATGAGCCACCGCAGCCTTTATGATAAGATCAAACAAATTTCCGGTCAAACTTTAAATGCGTTTATACGGTCGGTGCGTTTGCGCCGGGCTGCATTGCTAATGCTTACAGAAAATAAGAACATTGGGCAAATTAGTTCTCAGGTAGGTTTTGAAGACCAGCGCTACTTTAGAGAACAATTTGTCAAGCTGTTTGGCATGACCCCATCAGAATATATTAGGCGTTATAAAAACAACTTCAACCGGGAGCTTAATGTAATAAAAGACGAGTAACATCTTTTATTTGTTAATTAACCCGGCAAATAATAATTAATTGTTTTTAATGGGTATTTGTTGATTATTATGCAATTATAATCGTCTCTTATTTCATTTTTCAAATTTACCACACTTTATTTTCAACTTTAACCCCCTTCTTTTTGCGTTTTACCCCCTTAATTTGCATTCATAATTTGTTTACTAAAACGTTATAGAAGCCTTTGATTTTTTAAAAGATAAGGTAAAAATAGTTTGGGTTAATTTTTTACCTGTTTGCAGTTGGGTTTCTGCAAACAGGTATCCCAACCTAATAAAAGCTGTGCGTAGGGTAGATGATTATACAACTAACCAAACAAAACAAATTCCTGAGGAATTAAATTAAACCATTAATTTATGAAAAACATTACGTTTATTAAAAGCAAAGGCAGATGGCGTTTACTGCTCCTGTCGGCAATGGGGTTATACGCCGGCAGCTCTTATGCTGTCAATCCGCTGTCCGCTTCTTACTCTAAAAGTTACTTCCAGTCGGTTGTAAAAGGCACCGTTACCTCATCAGATGATAATATGCCCTTACCCGGCATTACCGTTATGGTTAAGGGTACTACTATAGCCACGGTAACAGATATCGACGGAACGTATCAAATTGATGCCGCGGGGCCCGATGCCATACTGGTTTTTACCGGCATTGGCTTTACAACACAGGAGATGGCCGTTTCCGGCCAAAGCACAATAAATGTAGCCCTGCCCACAGATATGCTTGAGGTAGAAGAAGTAGTTGTGGTAGGGTATGGCGTTAAAAAGAAAGCTACACTTACCGGCTCCATTTCAGAAATCGACGGGAAAAGCATTGCAAAAAGTCCATCGGTAAATATTTCAAATGGGTTTGCCGGGCGGGTTTCGGGCGTTATAGCAAATAACCGCGCAGGCGAGCCGGGTTATGATGACTCAAGCATTTCTATAAGGGGGCTGGCTACTACAGGTAATAATGACGTACTTGTGGTGGTAGACGGTGTGCCGGGCCAGATAGGTGGCTTAAACAGGCTAAATGCCCAGGAAATTGAAAGTGTAACAGTGCTTAAAGATGCTTCGGCCGCTATTTATGGCAGCCGTGCGGCTAACGGTGTTATACTTGTAACCACAAAAAAAGGCAAAAAAGGTGCTAAAATGGCGGTAAACTATTCGTTTGACCAGGGCTTTTCTTCGCCTACCAGGCTTCCTGATATGGCCAATGCCGCCACATATGCAGAAATTACTAACGAGATAAATCCGGGAACCTATACTGCAGAGCAAATACAAATGTTCAGGGATGGAAGCAACCCGCTTTTATACCCAAATACAAACTGGGCTAAAGAAACCCTGCGCGACTTTTCATTGCAGTCTCAGCACAACCTTAACCTGCAGGGCGGCTCAGAAAACACAAATTATTTTGTGTCGTTAGGCAAAGTATCTCAGGAGGGGCTGTATAAAAACAGTGCTGCAAATTATGACCAGTATAATGTAAGGACAAATTTTGATGCCAATATAGGCAGCAGGCTAAAAATAGGCTTAAGCCTTAACGGGCGCAAAGAAGACAGGATATTTCCTGTAACCGGCGCAGGTGGCATTTTCAGGGCCATATACAGGGCATATCCTACGGTGGCTGCCTATTACCCTAACGGATTACCTACCACCGGTATAGAGCTTAGCAATCCTGCCTTGCTGGGTACCAGCATTGGAGGGTTAAATGAAAACCCAACTTATGTGGTTAATGGCATATTAAGGGGTAGTTTTGACATTGGCCAGGGCTTTTCGGTTGATGGTTTCTTTTCTACCGATATAAGCGAGAGCCGTTCAAAAAGCTTTAGCACACCCTATACCGTTTACCTTTATAACCAGTCTACCCAAAATTATGACCCCCGCATTGTGGGCGGCGGCGCTAACCAAAAAGGCGACTTAAACGAATCTCAAACCAGCACATCTCAGGAAGTGTCAAACTTTAAATTTAATTATAAGCACAGGTTTGGCAACCATAATCTTGATGCGTTTGTGGGCTATGAGCAAAGCAGCTATAAATACCATAATTTTTCTGCAAGGCGCATTAACTTTCCAACAATTACAACACCGGAACTGGGGCAGGGTGGCGCAGCCGCTACAGATGCTACAAACTGGGGCTCATCATCAAACTTTACAAGGCAGAGTTATTTAAGCCGTGTGGCGTATGATTTTAAAGAAAAGTATTTGTTAGACCTTCAGGCAAGGGTAGATGGCTCATCAAACTTTCCAAGCGGAAACCGTTATGGGTTTTTCCCATCAGTATCAGCCGGCTACAGGATTTCTCAGGAAGACTGGTTTAAAAACAGCGTAAGCTTTTTTGACGATCTTAAGTTTCGGGCGTCATGGGGTGAGTTAGGTAATGATAACATTGGCAACTTCCAGTATTTTGATAATTATACCTTTAATAACCGCTACCTGGTAGGCAACACCCTAACATCTGGCATAGACCTGATAAGGCTGTCTAACCCTAACATTACATGGGAGGTATCCAGGAAAACAGATATTGCCGTTAATGCAAGGTTTTTAAAGGGCTTTACCTTTGAGGGTATTTATTTTCAGCAAAACAGGAGCAATATGCTCGAAAGAAGAAACGCCTCTGTACCGGGCACAACAGGTATAGTAAACCCCTATGGCTCAGATCCGCTGGTGCCACTTGAAAACATTGGTAAAGCTAAAAGCCATGGCTTTGAGGCAACGCTTGGCTACAGCCACCAGGGCAATTTTAGCTGGGGTGTATCGGGCAATTTTACCTACGCTAAAAATGAGATAGTATTTGTAGACGAAGCTCCAGGCACGCTTGACTATCAGGCGCGTGCAGGCCACCCAATGAATACCTACCTGTTGTATAATGCTATTGGTATTTTCCGTAATGATGCAGATCTGGCAGCTTATCCGCATGTGTCAGACGCTACCGTGGGCGACCTGATCTATGAAGATTATAACAATGACGGCCAGATTACAGCAGATGATATGGTGCGCAGCAAGTATGGCAATATACCCCAAATGACGTTTGGCCTGGTAGCCGATGCAAGCTATAAAAACTTTGATATATCGTTAGTGTTTTCAGGCCAGGCGCAGGTAAGCCAGTATGTATTGCCAGAATCTGGTACTGTGGGTAATTACTACAGCAGCTGGGCAGATAACCGCTGGAGCCCAACCAATCCTGACGGAACATACCCAAAGGTAAGCGACAGGTCTTCAACGGCAGTAAGCGGCGGCAGGTACAGAAACAATTTCTGGCTTAATGACGCGTCTTTTGTAAGGTTAAAAAATGTACAGTTGGGCTACACCGTGCCTGCAAACTTTTTAGAAAAGTATGGCATTAGCAGCTTTAGGGTATATGCAAGTGCGTTTAACCTGTTTACCATAAGCAAGGTAAAAGATTATGACCCCGAAGGTAATAATGAAAGCGCGCAGTTTTATCCTCAGCAAAAAATCATTAACCTTGGATTTAACGTTCAATTCTAAAAAAAAGAGCAATGAAAAAATTATTTATATTAAAATCTTTAGCCATAACGTTTGCGGCAGGCGCGTTACTTACAGGCTGCGAGAAAGATTACCTTGATATTGAGCCTACTGACCGCGTGTCTGACGCGGCCATACTTGCAGACTCCACCCTTTTTGAAGCGTATGTAATTAACCGTTACATGGGCGCAAAGCTTGCTAATAAAGAGGGCGACTCTAACCAGCCGGGCTTTGGCCGTGGGTTTGAGTACGGCCTGTGGAGTTCTTTAACAGATGAATCAATCTATAATAATGATGATGATACCTGGCTTGTTCAGCAAGGGGCGTTATCTCCTGAAAACCTGGGTATTGCCGGCACGTTTTGGGGCCGCAGCTACCGCAGCATCCGCGAGGTAAATTACGCGCTTACCCATATACAGGAGCTGGGCATGAGCACAGGCCGTACAAACCGCCTTACCGCAGAGTTAAGGTTTATACGCGCGTTTAGATACCATGACCTTATACGCAACTACGGCGAAGTAGTGCTAATGGGCGACAGGGTGGCCCAGTTGGGTGAAGATTTTACAGATCCCACCCTTTTTGACAGGCGCCCTATTGCAGAAAGCATGGCTTATGTGGCAAATGAACTTGATGCCGCTGCGGCAGTGCTTCCTGTAGGCAATTCTAACGACTACGGCGAAGGCAGGGCTACTAAAGGTGCCGCCCTTGCGTTAAAATCAAGGTTACTGTTATATGCTGCAAGCCCGCTTTATACCGGTGGAAGCAATGATGTTCAAAAATGGGCCGCCGCCGCCGCCGCCGCAAAAGCGGTGATGGATATTGGTGTTTACAGCCTGTACCAAAATGGGTATGCCGAAACGTTTACAACATCGGGCAGTAACTCAGAGTATATTTTTGCAAGGTTCTACAATCTTTCTGCAAGGCATTATGCCCTTGAAATTGCACACGGCCCTAACGGCTATGGCGGATGGGGTGGCAATGTGCCGCTGCAAAACCTGGTAGACGATTATGAAATGGAAGATGGAACCATGTTTAGCTGGAATAACCCAGACCAGGCTGCAAATCCATACCAAAACAGAGACCCGCGCTTTTATGCTACCATACTATATAACGGGGCGCCATACCGCGATAGGGATGTACAAACTTTTAAGTCTTACAATACGCAGCAAATGCCCGGAGGCCTTGACAGCCCGCAGGGTCCTGATAACTGGAATTCCAGCAAAACAGGTTATTACTTAAGGAAATTTATGCGCGAAGACCTGCCTATTATCAATCCGTGGGATGTGGCAGGGGTACAAAACTGGATTTATTTCCGCTATGGCGAAATATTACTCAACTACGCTGAAGCACAAAACGAAGCCGTGGGTCCTGATGGCTCTGTTTATGAAGCAATTAATCAAATCAGGGAACGTGCCGGCATGCCTGCGTTACCTGCGGGGTTGTCTCAAAGCGAAATGAGGGAACGCATACGCCATGAACGCCGCATAGAACTTGCCTTTGAAGAGCACCGTTTTTATGATGTGAGGCGCTGGATGATAGCAGAAGTAACAGAAAACCAGCCGGCACAGGGTATTAACATTACTAAAAACGCAGATGGTACCTTAACGTATACCATTATAACAGCGCTTGCAGCAAAAAGTTTCCAGGAAAAGCATTATTGGCTGCCTATACCAAGATCAGAAATTTTAGCATCAGATAACCAGCTGCAGCAAAACCCTAATTATTAAGAACTATAATGAAGAAATTCTCAATATTTTTATGTCTGGCGTATATTTTTTGCGCCTGCAATGACGATGCAGATACTGTGACAGCTTATGTAGATGTGCCAGAAACCCTGGCCGCTACAGATGCGGTAACAAATGTAACGTCAAATTTTAAGGGCGTCAACTGGGCAGACCACAGAGATAATTTTGTAGATACATGGCTTATACTTTCCGGCCTTGATGTAACCGATGATGAAGAAGCGGTTTCTTCAAAAACCGAGACTGTTTTAGCGGCATTTGAGGCAAACGGCATCAATACGGTACGCCTTCCGGTAAATCCTGCAACGGTTTTGCAAAACTGGTGGCCCAAACACTCTTTGGTTATAAGCAAATCGGCCGCAAAAGGCTTTAAAACAGTAGTTGCCTATTGGGAGGGTGCCTCATCAAAAGATGGCAAGGTTGATAATGACACTGCTTTCTGGATGATGTGGGACAAAATTGTGGCTAAATACACGGGCAACCAAAATGTATTTTTTGAGGTGTTTAACGAGCCCCACGGTTATAGCGGTGGCGAACTTAAAGACCTGTACCAGCAGTGGCTGGAACGGTATCCTGACGTGCCAAGGCACCGCATACTGTTAGATGGTACGGGCTATGCCACGGGCGTTAATGAAATTGGTGAAGATGCCCGTTTTAACGGCTGCCTATTGTCGTTTCACTACTATACATGGTTTACCGGTGGCTTTGAAACCACTGCCGACTGGGAGCGCCCCGTGCTTGACCTGGCGTACCCCGAGCGTACAGTTATGACCGAGTTTGGCTGCCCCATGACAAACGGCAAAGTATTTAACGATGCCCCCGGCTATGACATGGAAGAGAATTACCTGCAGGGCATTACCGCCCAGCTAAGGCAAAGAGGGGTAGGCAGCGTGTACTGGCCCGGTATCCGTTCTGAAGATATTTACAGTATGTTCAATATTACTAACGGTAACGTTACGGTTAACAATGCTTCGGGCCTGGAGCGCCTGCGCTATGGCTGGGGAGAAGGCGCCGACCAGTATTTTCCAGCTACACTAAACGATGATGCGTTTTACAGGATACTTAACAGAAACAGCGGTAAGGCGGTAGATGTTAACGGCGGGGCCACTAACAACGGGGCTAACATAATACAATGGGACTATTCCGGCGGAAATAACCAGCAATGGGCTTTGAACGCCCAAGGCGGTGGCTATTTTTCTATTATCAATAAAAACAGCGGTAAATCTCTGGATGTTAACGGGGCTTCGTCAGATGCCGGAACGGGTATTATCCAGTGGGATTATTCTGCAGGCGATAACCAGCAATGGCAGGTTGAAAATGTAGGCTTTGGCTATTACAAAATTATTAATAAGAACAGCGGTCACTCGCTCGATGTTAACGGCGGCTCTGTATGGAACGGCGGAGACATCATTCAGTGGTACTGGAACAATGGAAAAAACCAGCAGTGGGCTATTGCCGCTCCGTGATAAGTTACTGATTAGAATAATTCCCATAATTAAATAAAATGAAGAAAGTTCTGTTTGTATTAAGTGTATTAACCGCCTTTTACTGCCATGCGCAGACCGGTTTTGGAAATGCCGGTAAAATAAACGACGGCTGGAAGTTTACACTTAATGACAGCGTGGGGTACAAAACCCCCGCGCTTAACGATAAAAAATGGAAAAATGTAGACCTGCCGCATGACTGGAGCATTGAGGGGCAGCTTAGCCCCACGCTGGCCAGTTGTACCGGCTTTTTACCGGGCGGCATTGGCTGGTACCGCAAATCTGTTACTATACCTGCCGATAAAAAGGGAGAAAAGGTATACTTATATTTTGAAGGCGTGTACAACCGCAGTGAGGTCTATTTAAATGGGCAATTGTTAGGCAAGAGGCCTAATGGCTATATTTCTTTTGCCTATGATGCCACACCGTATATCAATTTTGGAGGGAACAATATAATTGCCGTTCGTGTAGACCATAGCCAGAGTGCTGACTCAAGGTGGTACACCGGATCAGGTATTTACCGTAACGTTTGGATGGTGTATGCTAACCCCGTGCACATTGCCCAGTGGGGAACCTATGCCTACCCCGAAGTAAAGGGCACTACCGGTAATCTTAAAACAGAGGTTAGTGTAGAAAATGGCCGTAACGAAAATGTTAGCCTTACCGTTTTGCAGGAACTCCTGGATGCTAAAGGTACAGTGGTGGCAAAGAATACAAAAAGTATGAGCTTAAAACCACAAAGCACCGGCGGTGTTACATCCACGCTTAGTGTAAAAAAAGCCAAATTGTGGGATCTTGATAATGCCAACCTCTACACTCTTAAAGTTAGTATAATACACAATGGCAAGGTAATAGATCAAAGCACTACCCAAACCGGGTTTCGCACCTTTACGTTTGATGCAGATAAAGGTTTTGCCCTTAATGGAAAGTGGATGAAGGTAAAAGGCGTATGCCTGCACCATGATGCAGGAGTGCTGGGTGCTGCGGTTCCGCGTGAAGTTTGGCAAAGCAGGCTGCATACCCTTAAAGATCTTGGTGTAAATGCCATACGTACAACCCATAATCCGAAATCGCCTGATTTTTATGAGTTATGCGATGAAATAGGCTTGCTTGTACTTAACGAGGCGTATGACGAATGGGAGTATCCTAAACGCAAATGGCTGGAAGGCTGGAACGTGGGCACACCCGGCTTTCAGGGATCGTTTGATATTTTTGCAGACTGGAGTGAAAAAGACCTTGAAGATATGGTGCGCCGCGACAGGAACCACCTATCGGTTTTTGCATGGAGTATAGGCAATGAGGTAGACTACCCTAACGACCCTTATTCGCACCCGGTGCTGGATGGCGACAAAGAATCGGGCTTTTCACAAGCCGCATACGGCGGATTTAAAAAAGATGCTCCCGATGCGCAAAGGCTTGGCGTTATAGCCCTACGCCTTACTGCAGCGGTAAAAAAGTTTGACAAATCGCGGCCTGTAACGGCCGGCCTGGCAGGAGTTGCTATGTCAAACGAAACGGCTTATCCCGGTGCATTAGACATTACCGGTTATAATTATACCGAAAGCAAATACACATCAGACCATAAAAAATATCCCAAAAGGGTAATTTATGGCAGCGAAAACCGACATGATATGGAGGCGTGGCTGGCCGTAAAAAACAACAATCATATTTTTGGCCAGTTTTTATGGACCGGTTTTGATTACCTGGGCGAATCGGGCAGGTGGCCTTCAAGAGGGTTTTATTCGGGGCTGGTAGATTTCTCGGGCAATACAAAGCCACGTGGTTATTTCCGGAAAGCGCTTTGGAGTGAAAAGCCGTTTATTTATGCAGGTACATATATTGCACACCGTAATAATGACATTAGCATGGATGCAGGGCAGAATTGGAATTATGCCGATAACCAAACGGTTAGGGTAGTATGCTACATGAATACGCCGCAGGCAAAGCTGTTAATTAACGGTAAGCAGATGGGCGAGGTTAAGGAGTATGATAACCAAACAGGTATTGTATACTGGGATGTGCCCTTTCAGCCGGGCATGCTTGAGGTTGTAGGGCTTGATGGCAATAAGGAAACCTGCAGAAGCTCCATTGCCACTACAGGTAAGCCTTACAGGCTTGTTATAAAATCAGATGAAAGCGTGCTCAATGCTAATAAAGCCGTTACCCAGCTCAGGGTTGAGGTACAGGATGAAAAAGGTTTGCCGGTATCAATATCTGACAATGAAATTACCTGCAAGATAACAGGCCCCGGTACGCTATTGGGCCTTGAAGCCGGTAATAATACAGATATGACAGATTATACTGATAATGTTCAGCGTGTATTTCTGGGCAAAATTTTAGCTTATGTGCAAACTACCGGTACTCCCGGTACTATACATGTTGAGGTTACCAGCCCATGGCTGGAGCCGGCTCAGGCAACTATTGAGGTAAAATAGCCAGCTAAGTTATATCATGCCGCTATCATTAATCTTAAGTTATAGCGCGCACATTAATAAACATCAGGTTAACTGTAATGGTTTAAAATTTAGATGTGTTTTTTACATAACCTGCCGGGTGGTTCCGGCAGGTTTTTTTTGTTTGGTTTGAGGTTAAGCGGTTATTATTTAATGATACTGGTTAATGTATCTGAGCGCGTATCTTTAATTTAGTCACAAAAAAAAGCACCCTGTTTCCAGAGTGCTTTTGTAATTTTAACCGTATATGTATATTATGCTACTGTTACGTTTACTGCGTTAGGGCCCCTACGGCCTTCTTCCACGTTAAATGTAACCCTGTCATTCTCGCGAATGTTCTCGGTTAAACCTGAAACGTGAACAAAAATTTCACTTCCACCATTACTTGGTGTAATAAATCCAAAACCTTTTTCTTCATTGAAGAATTTTACTGTACCTTCTTGCATTGTTAACTATTATAATTTTGGTAAAGATACTCTTTTTGTAATATAAATGATTGAAAATGAAATATTTATTTTTAGGCCTGAATATTAAGTAAAGCAGCACTTAATTTGCTGGCTTATAATTACTTTTAAATTTATAATTTTACCCTAACTTTTTATCCATGCAAAAATACAAATATGTTTTACTGTTGCTGCTGGGTGTTTTATTAGCAGGCTGCAAAGTTCAGACAATAAACCTCACGGCGCCCCAAACATTTACCGCTACTTTTGAAACCACAAAAGGTAATTTTGATATTGAGGTTAACAGGCTGCATTCGCCCCTGGCAGCCGACAGGCTCTATAGCCTGCTTAAAAATCACTATTATGATGATACACCTTTTTACAGGGTTGTGCCTAATTTTGTAGCGCAGTTTGGCAGCACAGACTCTCTTAAAATGAAAGAATGGAACGCGCTTAAAGTGCCTGATGAGCCGGTGCTGTACAGCAATAAAAAGGGAACATTAAGCTTTGCACGCGATGTTAAAGAAACACGGGGCACCGATTTGTTTATCAATATAAAAGATAATAAATACCTTGATGCCGTAGACTATAATGGTGTAAAGGGTTTTCCGGCCTTTGGCAATGTTACAAGCGGCATGGATGTGGTAGAAAAACTCTATTCCGGCTATGGCGATACAACCATGGAAGACGAAGCCCTGCTTGCCAACCCCCAGGCACTATTAAAGACCTATCCTAATCTTGACATCATTAAAAAAGCTTACATAACTTCAAAAAAATAAGTTAAGGCGGGGCACTTAACGCCATGAAACTGTTTTTAATTTATATTTTTACGTTTTTACCAATTATTACACTATGGCTTCAGGTTTTTTTGCAATTTTAGATGATATAGCAGCTTTAATGGATGATGTGGCCGTTACAACCAAGGTGGCAACAAGCAAAACAGCCGGCATACTGGGCGACGATTTAGCTGTAAATGCCGAGAAAGCCACAGGTTTCCTCTCATCTCGTGAACTGCCGGTGCTTTGGGCCATAACAAAAGGGTCTCTTTTAAATAAAATTATTATTATACCGGTTGCCCTGGCACTTAACGTGTATTTGCACGTGGCCATAGAGATTATATTGGTTTTGGGAGGCGTATACCTGGCCTATGAAGGAGTAGAAAAAATTATTGAATATTTTTTTCACCATCCTAAAAAAGGGCATGAGGTAATTGAAGAAAAAGAAGAAAGCAGCATTGACGCGGAAAAAGCAAAGATAAAATCGGCCATAACTACAGATTTTATATTGTCAATAGAAATTGTAATTATTGCGCTGGGCACCGTATTAGAAGAGCGTTTAACCATCCAGATAGTTACCGTTTGCCTTGTTGCGCTGTTAGCCACCGGGGGTGTATACGGCATTGTTGCGCTTATAGTAAGAATGGATGACGCCGGCTTTAACCTTATAAAGCGCTCTAACGATAAAGGCTTTTTAGGCCTGGTGGGCAATGTGCTGGTAAAGGCATTGCCATGGGTTATCAAAATTTTGGCGGTGGTAGGCACGCTCGCGCTAATATTGGTATCAGGTGGTATTTTTGTACATAATATACCCTACCTGCACCACATAATGCCACAGTTGCCCGATATGGTTAAACAGTTTGGCCTGGGCCTTATTGCAGGCCTGCTTGCCGTGGGGGTGTATACTGTGGTTAAAAAGTTGCTTGTATTAATTAAAGTGAAGAAATAGTTTATATAATTTCTATACCCAGCTTGCGGTAGGCGCTCAGCGCTTCGCTCATAGGGTCGGCTTCAGTTATAATGGCATCTACATCGGTTACGGGGCATATAAAAAAGGCCTGGGCCGTATTTATTTTAGCCAGTGTAGAAAGTGCAATAACCTGCGCGCTCATCTCTGCCATGGTTTTTTTAACCTGCACATCTTCGTAGCTTTTTCCGGTAAGGCCTATGGTATGCAGGCTGCTAACCCCCATAAAGTAAATATTGGCCCGCACATTGCGTATGGTTTGTATGGTTTCATGCCCTATGGTGGTAAACGCCGTTTTATACAGCCTTCCGCCGGCAAAAATTACATCGGCGTTGGGGTGGTCTTCCAGCACATCAGCCACCGGGAAACTGTTGGTTACCACAGTAACCTTTAAATCTTTAGGCAGCATTTGCGCCACTGCAAGTACTGATGTGCCTCCATCCATAAAAATAGTCTGCCCATTTTTTATAAAGGGTAAAGCCTTTTCGGCAATCAGGTTTTTTTGGCCCACATCATACTTTTCCCTGTCACGGTAATGGTGTGGCACAGAGGAGTTAGATATGGCGCCACCACGCACAGACCGTAGTAATCCCTGTTCATTAAGCTCTTTTATATCACGGCGCACCGTATCTTCAGATACATGCAGCAAATGGCTCATTTCGGCCAACTGTACTTTGCTATCTTTAGCCAGCTGGTCTAAAATAAGTTGAAGGCGTTCTTCTTTTACCATCTTACAATAGGTTTACTGCAAATATACATAAATTTAATATTGCAAAACATTGCAAAAAGTTGCATTATATTGCAGAATATAACTACCTTTGCTGCGTTATAATGCAATACCTACTATATGAAGACGCAAAAAAAGAAAACAATTGGCATTGATATGGATGGCGTACTGGCCGATATTGAGCCGCATTTACTCGAGTGGTACCACCGTGAAACCGGCACGCTGCTTACTAAAGAAGACCTTGAAGGCAAGCAGGAGCATGAAGCATTTCCGGATAATGAAATCTTCAGGAAACTTTTGTACACACCCGGGTTCTTCCGCAGCCTGCCGGTTATGGAGGGCGCTGTACAGGCGGTAAAAGACCTGATGGAAGATTTTGAGGTGTATATTGTATCGGCTGCTATGGAGTTTCCGCTATCACTTTATGAAAAGCACCAATGGCTGCAGGAGCATTTTCCGTTCATCAGCTGGAAGAACATCATCTTTTGTGGAGATAAGAGCATTATCGATGTAGATTTCCTCATAGACGATCACTGCAAGAACCTCGACTTTTGCAAGGGCAAGCCACTTATGTTTACAGCTTTTCATAACGTTAACCACAGCCATCACCAGCGGGTAAGCCACTGGAAAGAGATTCCTGATTTAGTAAGAGACCTGGCCTCCATCCGAAAAAAGGTAGATAAACTGGTTCCGGTAGAGGTGCCCCAACGACCAAGATGGTAACAACCTGCAGGCTTAAAACCTTCGCAGGTTTTTTTATGGGATAACTGAATTAAAATAAACCGTTAGTTTTTATATCCCCAAACAAAAATGCCGTAAAGAAGGATTGATATAAAGACACTTAAGGCTATGTTTGATATAGAAAACTCTTTATTTTGATTGTACATATATAAAAAACCGGATAATACGGATATTGGTAATAAACCATATTTCTTTACAGTAACTAATAATGTACCGGATTTAGATACCTCTCCTTTTATAATTTGGTTTCTCTTCATTATCATTAATTCTTTTTGCGGGGCGAAAAAAATGAAGGCGATGTGAAGCTGAAGTATCCCATATAATTTGGTTATTAGTCTATTTCAAATATAGTAAATATTTGTACCATCACTAAATAAAAAACCGGCCACCTAAAAGGCGCCGGTTCCACATTATAAAAAACAACCTGATTTATTCCGTTTCAATCTTTACCACAAAGGCTTTTTCATCTATGGTTTGTGCAGGCGTGCTAAAATGCAGGCCTTTATCATCCACTTTAAAATCTCTTTTTTCTTCGGTGGCTAATACTGTAACACTCTTAACCTTTGGTACAATATCAAATGTTTTTCCCGTAAAGGCTTCCAGCGTTACCTGGGCATTGGCACCCGGCCAGCCTAAAAATATGGCATAAACGGTGTTGCCCTTGCGGGTATAGCGCACATCCTGCGGCGTGTAAGTCACCTTTTTTACAAACATGCCGCCGGCTTCCAGCTTTGTGGGGCCTTCGCCAAAAGTTTTCCAGGTACAGGTGCCATATATAGCCTCGCCGTTTACTTGTAGCCACTGTCCAATAGTTAGCAGCACTTCCTGCTGGTTTGCAGGTATGGTACCATCTTCCATAGGCGATACATTAAGCATAAGGGCGCCGTTTTTGCTCACAATATCGGCCAGAAGGTCAATAATCTCATCGGCGGTTTTAAGGCCCAGCGTGTTGGTATAGCTCCAGCTGCCTACCGATACGGTTTCATCCGTAAGCCAAAACTCTGGCGTAATATGGTCCATACGGCCTTTTTCAAGGTCTTCCAGGCTCACGGTTTTAGGTAGTTCGCCCTCTTTGTGTGTAACAATAACCTGCTGCTTTTCGGCAACCGAATGGTTGAAGTAGTGCGCCAGGAACTCCTGCTTATATTTCTCAGGTATCTTGGTCATCTTGCTGTCAAAATAGATCAGGTCGGGCGAATAGCCGTCAATAAGTTCCTTAAGCTCGCCAAGCCAGTTTTGGTAAAACTGCTCGCGCGGAATGTTGCCGTACATCATTCGTATAACTGGGTCAGTGCTCGATGTGGCCATATCCGGGTTATACGGAAAGTAAGAGGTGTCATCAAGCCATTTGTCGGGCTCATCCTGAAACAATTGTAAATTTCTGTCTTTATGAAAACTGGTAACCAGCTTTAGCCCACGGCCGTGTATGGCTTTTGCCAGCTCGCCCACAAGGTCGCGGTGCGGGCCCATATCCATACTGTTCCAGGGGTTTATCTTACTGTTCCAGTTAGCCCAGCCGTCATGGTGCTCTGCCACTACACCGCCAAATTTAGCCCCGGCCTTAACCATAAGGTCGGCCCACTCATCGGCATTGAATTTAGAGGCGGTAAACATCGGCACAAAGTCATGGTAGCCAAACTTATTAAGCGGGCCATACGTTTCAACCTGGTGCTTGTTCTCATCTGTGCCCAAAACGTGCATGTTGCGCGGGTACCAGTCATTGGCATATGCCGGAACCGAAAGCACGCCCCAATGCGCGTAAATACCAAATTTAGCGTCTTTAAACCATTCGGCGGTCTGGTCATATTGCGCCAGCGACTCCCAGGTAGGTTCATAATGCCTTACTTCGGGCACGCCTTTTTTTGTAGAACAGGCAGTAAGGGAAAGCAGGATAGATACTATGATTATGTGTTTTTTCATGTATGTGTTTGTTACACAAATTTGCAAAGTCCTCACCCCAACACACTTTTTTCAAAGTGAGTCCGGGGTAAGGACAATATATTTTTGCTTAATAATTATTTTACAGAAACGCTCACTTCACCTTTAATGTTCCTGGAAGAATTGCCCAGTTTAAAAGTGTAGTTACCTGGCTCTACCGTCCATTTTTTTGTGGCTACATCATAGTAAGCAAGTTCTTTAACAGGTACTTTAATGGTAACTGTTTGGGTAGCACCTGCGGCAACCGATACTTTATTAAAGCCTTTAAGCTCTTTATTTGCACGGGTTACTTTGCTGCCGGTTTTAGACGAATATAGCTGTACCACCTCTTTACCATCAACTTTACCTGTGTTTTTTACATCTATGGTTACTGTAATAACATCATCAGTACCGTATGATTTTTTATCGGCTTTAGCATTGGCAAATTCAAATGTAGTATAAGATAAGCCATAACCAAACTCATACAGCGGGGTAACATTTTTAGTGTCAAACCAGCGGTAGCCTACAAGCAGCCCTTCTTTATATTCTTCAGTTGCGCCACCCGGATAGCTTTTTGTAGCATGGGCAGGGCTGTCTTCAATCTTTTTAGGCATTGTCCATGGCAATTTACCTGATGGGTTTACTTTGCCAAGAAGGATATCAGCAAGGGCGTTGCCACCTTCGCTGCCGTTATACCAGCCCCATACAAGGGTTGAGTTTTCTTTTTCAATGTTATTAATGTCAAACGGTGCACCTGCCACAAATACCACAATAGTTTTTGGGTTGGCAGCCTTAACCGCTTTAATAAGCGCCTCCTGTCCAAAAGGCAGGTTTAAATCTTTGCGGTCAGAAGCTTCAGTCTCGTAGTTACGGTTAGAACCTACAAATAGTATAGCCACGTCCGATTTTTTAGCTGCGGCAACTGCTTCGGCAACCATTTTAGGGTCAAGGTCGTTTACGGTTTCTTTAGCTTCCTGTGTTACTTCGCCAAATTTCATTTCTTTTTTAGGCTTGAAGTTTGTCTTGTAACCTTCGGCATAATTAATGGCAACCGATTTTGGAAGCTTAGCGGTAAGCGCCTCAAGGGGGGTAACCTCACGCTTGGTTTTTACACCCGCGCCAAACCCGCCCTGTGCATGCTTGGCTGTAGCGTTTGCGCCAATTACGGCAATACTCTTTATGCCATCTGTTTTTAAAGGAAGCAGGTTTTCGCTGTTTTTAAGTAGTACAACCGATTCTGCCGCAATGTTGTAAGCATCCTTAAAATGTGCATCAGTACTGATACTGCCCGCTACGCGGTCTTTAGCACCACCCATAGCCTTAATGTTGAAAAGCAGCTTTAGTATCCTTTTAACGTGTTTGTCTACTTCGGCCTCTTTAACCTCACCAGATTTAACGGCGGCAAGCAGCGGATTAGCGAAGTAAAATTCATCAAATGAAGGCTTGTTGGTGCCCATCTCAAGATCAGTACCGGCCTCAAGTGCTTTTTTAGTGCTGTGAACGGCATCCCAGTCAGAAATTACAATGCCTTTAAAGCCCCATTCTTTTCTTAAGATGTCTTCAAGCATGTACTGGTTTTCGCATAAATAATCGCCGCGAAACCTGTTATACGCCCCCATAACACTATAGGCTTTTGCTTTGGTTACAGCAGCTTCAAAAGCAGGAAGGTAAATTTCGCGTAGTGTACGCTCATCAATCTGTACATCTACTGTACCACGGTTAGTTTCCTGGTTATTTGCAGCATAGTGTTTTATACATGCTGCCACATTTTGGTCCTGAACACCTACAACATAAGGTACAATAAGTGTTTTATTTAAAAAGGGATCTTCGGTCATGTACTCATAGGTACGGCCGCCCAGTGGGGTACGTATTATATTAAACGCCGGTGCCAAAAGCACATCTTTGCCTCGTGCACGGGCTTCTTCGCCTATTGCCTTGCCAAACGTGGCTGACATTTCAGGATTCCACGTAGCCGAAAGGCCCGCCCCGGCAGGAAAGTAAGTAGCAAAGTCATCAGTACGGCCGGCAGGAGCCCAGCTCATGCGCTCTATTTCTTCACGAATGCCCAGGGGGCCATCGGCCATGTGCACTTCAGGTATACCCAGGTGTTCTACGCCCTCATTGGTAAACATACTGTAACCGTGCAGCATGCCCACTTTTTCCTCAAGGGTCATTTTGCTTACAATCTCATCTATTTTAGCATCAAATTCATCACTCAGCTCTTTCCCTTCATAGGTTGCGCTGGTGCCGTTTTGAGCAACATCATTGGTCGATTTTTCGTCTTTGCAGGATGCCATTACCAGCATCAGCGCCGCTAAAAGTACCAGTGTCTTATTCTTCATACGTTATTGTTTGTAATTATTTGGTTATAATATTGGTTTTTAATGCAATGGCATCTGATGCCCCGCCCACCTGCAATTCAAGTGTTTCGGTTTCAAGCTCAAAACGCTGCTTTGCCACATTCCAGTATTCTAAATCTTTTGCATAAAGCGTAAGCGGAACTGTTTTTGTTTCTCCTGCCTTTATTGAAACACGGGCAAAAGCTTTCAGCTCTTTTACAGGCCGTTCTATTTTTGAATTTTTATGCGATACATACAGCTGTACTACTTCATCACCATCTCTACTTCCGGTATTGCTAACAGTTACATTTACAGTAACGTTGCCGTTCTTTTTAAGCGTAGTAACATTCGTTTCTATTGCCTTATATACAAATGTACTATAAGTTAAGCCATAACCAAACGCATATAAGGGAGTATTTTTAAAATACATGTAAGTACGCCCGTTGCGGATGTTGTAATCCAGCAGCGGTGGAAGGTCTGTAACCTCCCGAACCCAGGTTTGGGTGAGCCTGCCAGCGGGGTTATAGTCACCAAAGAGCACGTTAGCTAAGGCGTTGCCCGTTTCCTGGCTGTTGTGTGCCATGTGTACAATAGCGGGAACGTGTTCCTGTGTCCAGTTTATAGTATACGGAAAGCTGCTCATAAGCACCACAACAGTATTGGGGTTGGCCTGGTGCACCACTTTTATGAGGTCTTCATATTCTAATTCTAACGATTGCCTGTCTACAGCCTCTTTACCGTTGCTGGGCACCGGGCACTGGTTCCACCCGGCATTGCACCACGGGTGGTTGCCCGCAATTACAATAGCTACATCGGCTTCTTTAGCCAGCCTGGCCGCCTTACCGTCTTTATTGTCTAAGGCATAGGTAATTTCAATGCTTTCGCCTGCTTTGGCTTTTAAGCCTGCCAGTGGCGTAATGGTGTAGGGCGGTGTACCACTGTACCAGTCTAGAAGCACTTCATCGGCGCGCGGGCCAATAACGGCTATGCGTTTTATTTTTTTTTTGTCCAATGGCAGCAACTGCTTTGCCGGGTCGTTCTTTAAAAGTACTATAGACTTTTCTGTAACCTCAAGGGCAAACTTTCTATGTGATTCAGAAAGCCAGGGGTCAACAGCTGTTTTATCAGTACCAATGGCTGCATATGGGTTGGCTTCAGCACCGTCAAGCATACCGAGTTTTAGCATTACGCGGTAGTCACCACGCAGTACCTCGTCAATCTCTTTTTCTTGCAGGTAACCGTTTGCAACGGCGCCATAAACACCGTCTTTGTAGTCGTCCAGAAACTGATTGATGCCTGCTTTTACAGCCGCGGCGGCACCCAGGTACTGGTCTGTATAATATTTATGGTCACTTAGCAACAGGCCAAACGCACCGCCATCGGTACAAATGATGCCGTTCTGGCCCCACTCATTTACCGTGATATCTTTTAGCATGGGGTGTACCATGGCAGGTATGCCATTTACTTTGTTGTAAGCTGCCATATAGGCCCGTGAACCACCTTCAACCACACCCATTTTAAATGGAAGCGAGTAATATTCCCTAAACAACCGTTCATCAAAATCTGATGAGGTATAGGTGCGCCCATCCTCATTGCTATTGGCTAAAAAGTGCTTCATCAGAGCGGCGGTTTGCCAGTAGGTTTTATCATCACCCTGGAGCCCTTTTACAAACGCCACTGTCATAGTGCCGTTAAAAAAGGCATCTTCACCATAACTTTCTTCGGTGCGGCCCCAGCGTGGATCGCGCGCAAGGTCTGCATTTGGGGCACGCACTACCAGGCCGCCACGGTTATAATGCTGCCAGGCATAACGTGTTTCCAGCCCCTCAATGGCTGCCACTTTTTGCAATAGTGCAGGATCCCACGTTTCGCCCAGGCCATAGGCCTGAGGGAAGGTAGTGGTAGGCACAGGGTCTTTACCCTTGCCACCCCAGCCCGCGGGCCCACCCAGCGCCAGCCCGTGAAGGCCTTCTACATGGCCGGTGCCCTTAACGCCAAGGCGCGGCACCGACGGATTGGTGCTGAGCGCCTGTATCTTTTCGTCCAGCGTCATGAGCTGCAGCAGGTTGTCAATGCGCTTCTCTACATCCAGATTTGGATTTTGAAAAGGATATTGATTTGTTTTTTGCTGCGCCCACGATGTGGCTGTTAATAGTAGGAATAGGTATAGGCTATACAGCTTCATACTATTTTATCTTTTTAAAACGGATGGCATAGCCACCCGAAGCAGGCAGGTTAAGCGTCATTTTATCTTTGGCTGTAACCGTTTTTTTAGTAACGGCAACTTCAGCAGGGTTGTGTGTTTCATCCGTGCCTGGGGCATCGGCATATACCTGTGCCTCATAGCTTGCACCTTTTTCAAGGAAAGAAAAGTCTATCTCGAGTGCGCGAGCCTTTTCGTTTGTGAGGCTGCCCAGGAACCAGTCAGCACTGTTGCGGTCTTTACGCACGGTAGTTATGTATTCGCCTATTGCACCGTTAAGTACTTTGGTATCTTCCCAATCTGTTGGTACATCTTTAAGAAACTGTAGTTCCGGCTGGCCTTCGTAATTTTCAGGAAGGTCGGCAAGCATCTGGATAGGAGAGTATAGCACCACATACAGCGCCAATTGCTTAGCTGCGGTAGTGTGCACGCGCCTGTTGTTAAAGCCTTTTGTTTCCAGCACGTCTATTACGCCCGGTGTAAAATCCATAGGGCCGGCCAGCATGCGTGTAAACGGCAGTATTGCCTCGTGATTTGGCGGGTTGCCCTCACTCCAGGCGTTGTATTCCTGTCCGCGTGCACCCTCGCGGGCCATCATGTTAGGGTAAGTACGGCGTTCGCCGGTATCTTTTATAGGTTCGTGAAAGTTAACGGCAAGGCCATATTGTGCGGCTTTCTCCAGCACATATCGGTAGTAGCGCACGCCAAATTGCCCGTGGTGCCATTCTTTCATGTTAAGCCTTGAGCCTACCTGGCCAATTTTTATGTTATGCATGCCCATGCGCTTGTACAACGCAAAGCCTTCGTCTATTTCTTTAAGGTAGTTGATTAGGTTAGAGCCGGTTTCGTGGTAACCAATGATTTCCACGCCTTTGCTGCGGCCATAGTTTACTACAGTTTCAAGGTCAAAGTTATCGGCGTTTTTGGTAAAGCTAAACATGTGCATCCTGTTTTCATACCAGGCCGGTGTCCAGCCTTTGTTCCAGCCTTCAATAAGCATATATTTAAAGCCTTCTTTTGCAGTAAAGTCAATATATTCTTTAGCGTGTGCAGTTGTGGCGCCCTGTTTTTCACCTTCCCAAAAAGTGAATTTGCTTATATGCATGCCCCACCATATACCTGTATATTTAAACGGATGTACATAACTTATGTCTTTAAGTTTGGCCGGCTCGTTAAGGTTCAGGATAAGGTATGACTCTATAAGGTCGCCCGGCTTTTCGCCAATTTGTATTGTTCTCCACGACGATGTAAAAGCGCCTTTGTAGCGTGCCTTAATACCATCAGCCCATGGCACAAGGTCAGATTTTAAGAAAGAACCGGTGGTATGCTCCAGCACCATGCTGGGCCAGTCGGTCAGGTTAGCCTCATGGAAGCTTATAGCGGTGTTCTTGTTTTCTATGGTAAGCGGTGTGTGTACCTTGCCCAGCGCGCTTACTGCCGATGGCGTAAACAGGTACTCATAACGGTTTTCCTGATAAGCAGGTATAGACCATGCCTTACCGTCTTCCTTAAGGTTAAAGGCGGTAACCTCGTCCATGATAAAGATGCTGTCTTTAACCCCCTGTTCAGGGAATACATAACGAAAGGCCACCCCATCATCAAAGGCACGGAATTCAATGTTAAGCTTGCGCTTATTGGCATCCTTGCTTTGCAGGTGCACCACCATTTCATTATAATGATTGCGAATGTCTTTCTTTTCGCCCCATACCTGTGTCCAGGTATCATCGTGCGATGTTGTTTTTATATCGGCTACTTCAAAGTTTTTGCTCAGGTCTTCGCCTTTAAGCACAAAACCCATAGCCGATGGGGTAATGATTTCCTGCTTGCCGTGGCTTACGGTGTAAGTAGGCACGCCGTTATTAACAGTAAACGTAATGTTGTTTTTTTTGCCGGGCGAGTCCAGCTTTTGGTTTTTTTGTGCAAATGCCGTTAGTGCTGCAAGCATCAGGATCGGCAGTAACAGGTTTCTTTTTTTCTTCATAATGTTGGGATAACTCTTTAGGCCATTAATAAAAAAAGCGGGGAGATGGAAGTCAAAACAGCTCCCCGCAGACTAAAACTAACTAACCCAAATAATTAATTTAAACTATTTTATCCATTCTGTTTTAAATGTGGTCTTGCCGGTAAGCGGGTTAGGACCCACCTCAAAGCTGCTGCCTTTCTTGGCAGTGCTAACGGTTTGCACCGCGTCAGTGCCCGGCAGGTAAATTTTGCCTGTGGCTGCTGTAGTGGCATCAGTAGCATATACCTTAAGGGTAAGCTTGCTCCAGTCCATATCCTGCGTGCTTTGCGCCAGTTTTATGTGTGGTATAACCGCGCCGTTTTTAACCAGGACTACGATAGGGATATCGCCTGCCTTGATTTTGTGCCAGCCACCGTCATATACTTTTTTAGTCTGGTAGTCTATCCACTGGCCCGGCGGAAGGTATACATCGCGCTCTGTTACTTCTTCTAATAACGGAGCTACAAGCATGTCTGACCCAAACATGTACTGGTTGTCTACCAGCCATGCACCCGGGTCGTTAGGGAACTCTACAAACAACGCGCGCATCATCGGCAGGCCACGGTCTGAACAGTCCTTTGCCTGGGCGTAAATATAAGGCATCAGTTCATAACGCATGTTATCTGCCTTGCGGTAGCCTTCTAAGAAATCTTCGCTGTATAACCAGGGCTCCCTTGGAGGCTCGCCGTGGCTGCGCACGTGAGAGGTAAGCATGCCAAACGGCGTCCACCTGCGATAAAGCGGCTCAGGAGATTTTGTTGCAAAACCACCTAGGTCATGGCTCCAGAAGCTAAAGCCTGAAAGGCCTAATGATAAACCACCGCGTAGCGTAGCGGCAATAGCGCCATCGTTAGTCTCGGCATCGCCGCCCCAATGCAACGGGTAACGCTGGCTGCCCGCCCATGTGCTGCGTGCCCATATAAGGGTGTAGCCTTTTTCTTTTTGTGTAATTTCGGCCACGGCTTTATTGTAGCGCAGCGGATATAAATTATGCTCATAAAAGCCTGTACGCCCGTTGCTGTAAATACCATCGGCCGGCGCGGCTTCGCCAAAGTCTACCTTAAACACGGCAACGCCCTGGTCAAACAAATGCTTCAGCTTGCCCTGGTACCATTTTACCGTTTCGGGATTGGTAAAATCAAGCACGGCATCTTCATAAGGCAGGTTGCCCTTGCGGTCTTTTACGGCCAGGTTGTTGTTTACAATTTCATTAAACAGCGTGTTTTTTGGCGTAAAGTACGGCAGCTGCCAAAGGCATACATTAAAGCCGTCTTTTTTCATGTCGGCCATCATTTTAACCGGGTCTTCAAAACGTTTTGAGGCAAACTCATAGTTGTTTCTCCAGTCTACGTCAAACCAGCCCGTATCAAAGTGGATAACATCACTCGGTATTTTATATTTGCGAAGGTTTTTAGCCACCTCGCGGCCTTCTTTTTCAGAAAAATAGGTAATGCGGCTCATCCACAGGCCAAATGACCATAGTGGTGGCATGGCGGCTTTGCCCGTAAGGTCTGTATACTCATCAAGAATGTCCTTTGGCTCACCTATAAAGATAAAGAGGTCGGCCTCATCATCGCCCAGCATCATTTTATTGGCGCTGCTGTAGTATTTTCCAAAATCAATTGTTATAGGGGCAGAAGTGTGCATAAACACGCCATAGCCGCGGCTGCTCATATAGAAGGGTATGGGCTTATATTGTGTCTCGTTCTGAACGCCATTAGCATCATCCGTCCACAATACCATTTTTTGCCCGCGCTTATTAAAATTGGTGAATGATTCGCCACAGCCAAAGATCTTTTCGTCAGGCTCCAGGCTAAATACCGGCGCCATGCTGCGCGAATAATCGCTGTTGCGGCGCACGTAGCTAAATGGCAGGGTGGGGGTATAGGTATTCTGTAAATCAGAATTATGTAGTGTTGAAGTAAGCAGCTTTCCGGCTGCGTCATACACTTTTACATGCCAGGGCTTGGCTATAATTTCTACACGGCCGTACTTGCTGGTGTACTGGTGGCCTGTTGCAGTTTTGCTGTATTTCCAGCTTTCAGGATGGTTAGGGGCGGTGCCGTTAACCAGCATAAGCGATTCTGCCGGCTGGTGAAACTGCGGGCCCGATGTCATTTTTATCCTTACGGTGCGGTCGCTAACAAACTCTATGGCAAACGGCTGGATGGGTTCAGCTTCATACTCTGTGGCCGGAAACTCGTTTGCCACCACCTGGTCAGGCTTCATTTCGATATTATTGAAGGCCATCCGGGTTTTGTAATTGTACCTTAAGTACTTAACGGTGCCTTTGCCCGTGGCAGGGTCAAAGCTGGCAAGCTCATCGGCAAAATAAAACGTGTTAAGGTAGTCTTCAAAATCTTTGCTCACATCAACAGGGGCGTTGAGCACGTTTGCATTTTGTATTTGTGCTGTTGCCTGCTGCGCGCCAAAAAACCAACATGCCAGTGCGGCAGATACTAGCGTTACTCTTCTTTTATTCATTGGGTTTGTGTTTGGTTATTTGTTTTTAAAGTAACAGTGCTGCTCTTAAGGCCGTTTGCACTGGCAGTAAGCGTTATGCTGCCCGCCTTATCAGTGCTTTGTACAATAACAAGGCATTTGCCGTTTAGCGCGGTGTGCTTATTGCCTTTGTACGGCTCATGGCTCACGGGGTCGCCGCTGCACACGCCCACAATTTTGCCTTCGCCTCTAAGGGTAAAAGTAATCTCGTTATTAGCCGTGGCTGCAAAAATGCCGTCGGCATCCTGAATGTCTACCGTTATAAAGCTCAGGTCGGCGCCGTCGGCAGTAATATCAGTGCGGTCGGCAGTGGCTTTCAGCTGTGCCGGCGCGGCTGCGGTTTTTATCTCTTTTTCAAGCACTACTTTGCCATCCTTTCGCGATATGGCTTTAAGCGTACCGGGCTGATACGGAACACGCCACATAACATGCAGGTCGTCTCCTTTTTTAGCCTGCTTGCCTAATGATTTTCCGTTGAGGTACAGCTCTACTTCATCGGCGTGGTTGTAGTAAGCCCAGACATCTACCGTCTGGCCTGCTTTCCAGTTCCAGTGGGGTAGTATGTGCAGTACATCTTTATCAGTCCATTCGCTTTGGTACATGTAGTACACATCTTTAGGAAAACCCGCAAGGTCTACAATACCAAAATAGGAGCTTATTGAGGGCCACTCATAAGGGGTGGGTTCGCCTATATAGTCAAAGCCTGTCCAGATGTACATGCCGGCCAGGTAATCGTGCTTTTTAATAACCTTCCAGGTTTGCTCGTGGGTAGAGCCCCATGGTGCGTGCGTTTGGTCATAGGCCGATACGGTATTGCCGGGGTTACCATCTTTAAACGGAATATCCCAGCGCACAGGCCACAGCTTTTCCTCATCAGATTTTTCGTCATAATGGCCCCTTGTCTGTAAGGCAGATGTGGTTTCGGTAGCTATAAAAGCCACTTTAGGAAAGTTTACCTTATGCTTTTCGTAGGTTTGGTGCGCATAGTTGTACCCAATGATATCCAGCGCTCCCGATGCTGCCAGGTTGTTGGGCTTATCGGCTGTATTTACAAACTGTATGCTGGCTTCGCCGGGGTTAACGGCAATGGGCGGGTTCATAGCCGCGGTAATGGCGCGGGTAGGATCAAGCGCCTTTACAATGCCTGATAGCTCGCGTGCTATAACGGCGCCGCGCTCATCCCACTGCTCCGGTATCTCGTTGCCTATGCTCCACATAAACACGCTGGGGTGGTTGCGGTCGCGCACAATTTGTGCCTCAAGGTCAATTTTATGCCAGGCATCCCAGTCATTACTGTAATCATTAGGTGTTTTAGCCTGTTTCCACATGTCAAACGCCTCATCCATTACAATAAAGCCCATTTTATCGCACAGGTCTAAAAGCTCGGGCGCGGGTGGGTTGTGGCTGGTACGGATGCCGTTAACGCCCATGTCTTTCATTATTTGCAGCTGGCGCTTCATGGCACGGGTGTTAAAGGCAGAGCCCAGCGCGCCCAGGTCATGGTGCAGGCATACGCCTTTTATCTTGACCTGCTTTCCGTTAAGGATAAAGCCCTTATCAAGGTCAAATTTAAATTCGCGGATGCCAAATGGCGTAGCATAGCTGTCTACCACATTTCCGTCTATTGCTACCGTGGTAACGGCGCTGTACAGTTCCGGCGTTTCTATATTCCACAACACGGGGTTGTTTACCGCCATTTCCTGCTTTAGTACTTTTTCGGTGTTAGCCGGAATTTGAGTTTCGGTTTCTACCGATAATATCTTGTTATCACCCTTATAAATAGTGGTGGTAATTGTTGCCTGTTTATCGGCAGTGTATTCGTTTTTGATGATGGCCTGCAGGTTTATCGTTGCTTTTTGAGCTGAAACCTGAGGGGTTGTTATAAAGGTTCCGTCGGCCGCTATGTGCAGCTTATCGGTAGTTTCCAGCCATGTGTTACGATAGATTCCTGAACCGGAATACCAGCGTGAATTGGGCTGCTTTGCGTTATCTGCCTTTACAATAATTTCGTTTGTCTGGTTTTTACCATACTTTAAATGGGGGGTAAGGTTGTACCTGAAGCCTATGTAGCCATTGGGGCGCTTGCCCAGGTAATGCCCGTTTATCCATACCTGGCTGTTGCGGTATACGCCGTCAAACAACACAGATGTAACCTTAACCGAATCTTCCCCGGCTACGGTAAATGTTTTTTTATACCAACCCAGGCCGCCATTTAGTGCACCACCGCCTGTACCGGCAGGGCTCTTTTCATCAAAGCTTCCTTCAATGCTCCAGTCGTGCGGCAGGTTAAGCGTGCGCCAGGGTGTGCCGGTGCTTATGGTATCTTTATCTTTTTGGGAATCATTTAAATGAAATTGCCAGCCTTTGTTAAAAAGCATTTTCCTTTCGGCCAGCATGGTATTTTCTTTGCTGCTGCACGCGCTAAGGGCTAAAAGGCCCAGTGCGGCTGAAACTGCAATAATGGGTTTGCTAACATTCATTGGGTTATGGTAAATAAAATGCCGGTAAGCAAAGGGAGCTTACCGGCATTAAAGTTTATTCTGCTGGTTTAAAGTGAAACTGTATCTGGCATACACCTTCGCCGGTACGGCTCTGGTCGCGCACTACGCCCATGCGCAGCGATGTGCTTGTAAGCTCCATTACGTTTACTGATGTCCAGTTGCTAACATCGGGGTAGTAATCTCCGCCATACAGCATTTCTACACCACCGTTAAATACCAGCCTGTGGCTTGCAATATCAAAGCTAAAGCTACCGGTTTTAGTAATCTGGTCATTAGTGGTCAGCGCCGTTTGTGTAACACTTACATTATAGCCGCCGTTAAGGTCAAAAGTCATTTTACCCCAGTCTTTCATAGGCATTACCCACTCGTTGCCGGCATAATCAGGAAACCAGTTCCAGTAATCAGCGCCAGACGTGTTATGCGGGTAGTCAAGGCCTGCCCAGCCTATGGGCGATGCCATATCAAGAACCCATGTTTTGCCTGACACACCATTAGTAAGCAGGCTCCACGCAGGATCGCTGAAATACTCCTCGTTGTTTTGAGAGATGGTAACGGTTACAGGTTCTGCGGCTACGCCGCCACCGCGTGTGTAAGCGGTAAAGTATACTTTGTATGTTCCTGCGAATGGAAACGTTGTGCTTACCTGGTTCTGGTTGCTATGGCCCAGCTCGTTTCCGCTGGCATCAGTGTAACTCCAGTAGGGTATTACATCATCGGTAAGATTGGTCATCGTTACCAGGTTAGGGTTAGAAGCATCCTGGGTAACTGATATGTTTAAATCAGCTGCCTTTAGGCTGATTGCAGGAAGCTCTTCCCTGTTTTCTACGGGCTCGCACGAAAATAACATTCCGAAAGCCGCTACGGCTGCAAGCATTTTTGTAATCTGTTTCATAATCATCATCATTTTTATTTATTTATTACCATCCTGGATTTTGCTGGATGGCACCGTTAGAAAGAATAACCTGAGATTGTGGAATAGCAAACCAGCCTTCTGTTTCGGGCCTGAAGCTTTGTGCAAATTCACCACCCATATCAGTGGCCTCAATAGCTGTCTGTGCAACACTCATACTTTGCCTAATAAGGTCAAAATATCTTTCGCCTTCAAGGGCAAGCTCCAGCCTGCGCTCGTTAATTATATTAGCGCTGTTAGCTGTTACGCTATGGGCTGCATCGCCGTAAGCGCGTGCACGCACCCTGTCAAGGCAGGCCTGTGCAAAAGCAGCGTTGCTGTCAAGGTTTAGCTCTGCGGCTAAAAGCAGCACATCTGCAAAGCGCATTACATAGATATCTTCATAATTATCTATCTGGAAATCTCCGGTAAAGGCCGCGTCTACAACACGTGTGCCTTTCTTCCAGCCGTAGCCGGTAAACTGGCGCTGTCCGCGTGCTTCCACGTCAAACGTAAGCCCTTCTGCAGCATAGTCTATTATGGTAGCATCTTTACGGGTATCGCCTGTACCATATGCGTTGTATAGCGATGGCGTTACAGGCGCGCCGCCCCAGCCCTGGCCATAAGGGCCCAGGTCGCCACCACGTGTAGACACGTTTACGGCAAAGCGGTTGCCTTCATGCAAATCCCAGTTAGCATTGCCAGAGCTGTTAAAGCGGATTGCAAATACGGTTTCGGTATTGCCTTCGCCTGCATAAGGCGCGCCTTCAGAAGCCGCGGAAGCCAGCCACAGGCTTGCAAAATTGCCTACAAGGTCATGGCCACTGTTGTTTACAGCATCATTAATATAGGTTACAGCCTCAGGCTTGCTTATTACGCCGGCAAGATCTGACGTGCCATAGTAATCTGTGTAAAATATAAATGCCTTGCCTATAAACGCTTCAGCAGCCCATTTAGTAATACGGCCATAATTGGCATTGCCAGGTGTAGAATAGTTTTCATCGCCCAGGTTATCGGCTGCAAATTTAAGGTCGCTCGCAATAAGCGCGTAGGTAACCTCCGGAGCAGCGCGCGGCAGCTCAAACTCGGTTGATGTAATGGTATGATCAAGCGGTACTATATCGCCAAAAACCCTTGCCAGCTGAAAGTGGTAGTATGCCCTTAAAAACTTAGCTTCGGCCTCATACTGCGTGCGCAGTGCTGTTTGGTCTCCCCATTCTACGTTATCAAGGTTTTCCAGCAATACATTAGCACGGTATATGCCTATGTAGTTGTTTTGCCATATGGGCGCGTTCATTTCTTTATCAGTAACAAACATAAAACGGTCCCACTCTACAGATACGTTGCTGTCGGCAGTGCCAAAACCGCCATACGCATTGTCAGATGCTATTTCGGTATTCATAAGCCACCCGCCATAGCCTTCACGCTGCAGTATGTCATACACGGCTACAAGGCCTTTAAAGGCATCCTGCGGCGTTTTGTAAAAGTTCTCCTCTACCACACTGGTATAAGGCGAATTCTGTATAAATTCTTCAGAGCACGCGCTTAGCGCCAGCACTGATGAAAGTAATATTGCTTTTGATATATTTTTCATTTTTTTTGAGCAGTTTTTTAGAAGTTAACACTTAAGCCCATCATAAAGGTTCTTGGCTGTGGGTAAAAACCAACATCTATACCCCTGGCCCAGCTTTGATTTACGTTACCAAAGCCCACCTCTGGGTCAAGCCCCGGATATTTAGTAAAGGTAAACAGGTTATTTGCAGAAACATATAATCTAAATTGAGAAAATGTGCCGCCAATAACATCAGTTACCTTAGCAAGGTCGCAACCCAGTGTAATGGTCTTGATCCTGAAGAAGTCGCCGTCCTTAATATACAGGTCGCTAAATTTAGTCCTGTTGCCGTTAGCATCTGTACCGTAGGTTACCCTTGGCGCGGTATTAGAGCTGCCTTCTGTAGTCCATCGGTCAAACACATCTGTAGTATAGTTAAAGAATGGCCTTGAATAATCGCGCACCCCATAAGCTATCTGGTTGCCGGCCACACCATAAGTATATACCGATAGGTCAAACGCTTTGTAATTAAGCTGCAGGCTAAGGCCATAGCTGTAATCAGGGTTAGGGTTGCCAATATCTGTTTTGTCATCGGCGGTAATGGTACCATCTCCGTTGCGGTCTACAAATATAACATCGCCCGGCTGCGCGTTAGGCTGTATAGGGTTGCCATTTTCGCTGTAAGCGTCAATCTGGGCCTGGTTCTGGAAGATACCGTTTGTTTGCAGGCCATAAAAATAACCAATAGGCTTGCCTTCTTCTACACGGTTAATCTCGTCTATACCCTGAAATAACAGGTTAGACTCGCCATAAATGATACCGTTCTGGTTAGCTACCTTAGTAACCTCATTTTTATTTTTGCTGATGTTAGCGTTAACAGTTACTCTCCAGTCTTCGCCAATTTTTGCATTGTATGAAGCACCAAGCTCTAAACCGGTATTTTGTATGTTACCACCATTTATATAAGGAGCCTGCGCACCTGCAATTTGTGGCACACTTGCCTGTACCAGCCAGTCTTTTGTAGTTTTTTTGTAATAATCTGCGTTAACCGTAAGGTTTTTAAACAATGTAATGTCTACACCAAGGTCAAGCTGCTCAGATGTTTCCCATTTAAGGCCCGGGGTATTGAGCGCATCGGGGCTGGCACCCGGATCAAGCGGCAGTTCATTGTCGCCTGTGCCAAAGTGGTAACTCTTATCATAGGTAGAAATGGTAGACATGTAAGCAAACCTCCTGTTAAACTGGTCGTTACCGTTTTGTCCCCAGCTGCCGCGTATTTTAAGGGTATTAACAAAGCCATCCTGTGGCCAGAATGCTTCCTGGTCTACGTTCCAACCGGCAGAGAATGATGGGAATACTGCCCATTTTTCATCACCAAATTCTGATGAGCCATCACGACGCACAGTAGCAGTAAACAGGTATTTGTTATCATAATCATACAGGAACCTTCCAAAGTATGATGCAATGTTATAGTCATAACGGTCTCCGGTTACCCTGTTTTGTGTAGGGTCGAGCACGTTATTAAGGTATGCATGAAAAAAGTCGTTAAACTGAAGGTCGCGGCCCAGGGCGCTGCTGTTGCGGGTTATGCGCTCGCGGGCAGAAATGCCGCCCAGTACATCAATATTGTGTTTGCCAAAATTTGTTTTGTACTGGATGGTGTTATCCCATATCCATGAAAAGTTATTGTTAGCGCTTTGCGTAACACTATTAACATCAGCATAAGATACAGATGATAAGTTATAAGTAGGGGTAAATGCCCTGTAATCATCAGTATAAGAATCTACACCAAACGATGTGCGCAGGGTAAGGCCTTTTACCGGAATAAGTTCGGCAAATACATTAGCCACAAAGCGGTTAGATGTTGTTTCCCTAAAGTTAGTGTAGTATAAAAGCCCAAGCGGGTTGGTAATATCAGCGCTCAGGTCTGACGAGCCGTAGCTGCCGTCTTCATTGTAAACGTTGTAGTTAGGAGGCGTGTTTAAAAAGCCCCTTAGCGAGTTGTTGTAAATACCCTGATCTGCAATACCCTTGCTTTTTACACGTGCAAACGAAAAGTTTTCGCCAATTTTAAAATGGTCTTTTACAATATTAAGGGTGCTGTTAGTAGTAAAGGTAACCCTGTCATACTGAGACTGCCCTGTCTGGCTGCCTATAAGGCCGTCCTGCCCATAGTAAGAAAGGCCGGTATTATAAGTAGCTTTATCATTACCGCCGCTTATAAGCAGCGAGTGGTTTTGTTTCATTGCGCCATCGTTAAACAGCTGGTCCTGCCAGTTTGTATTAGGCTGCGCAGCAATTTGCGCGGGTGTGTAAAGTGGCGATAAGCCGGAGTTTACACGTGCCTCGTTCATTATAGTGGCATACTCTGTAGCGTTAAGCATATCAAGCCTTTTGTAGCTTTCCTGAAAACCGGTATAGCTGTTAAAAGACACGTTAATTTTGCCTTCGGCGCCTTTGCGTGTTGTAACAAGTATAACGCCGTTAGCGGCACGGGCGCCATAAATGGCCGCCGCCGATGCATCTTTAAGTACGTCTATCCTTTCTATGATAGAAGGGTCAAGGTACCCAATACCGTTATCTACCACAACGCCGTCTACCACATAAAGCGGTGTAGCGTTGCCCACAGTACCTGCACCGCGAATGTTTACCACCATGCCTGCACCCGGCTGTCCGGATGACTGGGTAATGTTAACACCGGTAGTTTGCCCCTGTAGCGCGCTTGTGGCATCTATACTGTTAGTTTGCTGTAAGTCTCTGCCGCTAACCACGGTTGTGGCAGCAGTGCTTACTTTTCGTCTTTGTGTACCGTAACCCACCACCACAACTTCGGTTATGGCTTCAGATTCCGGGTTCAATGCAATAGAAATGTCGGTTTTACCGCTTACGGCAACCTCCTGCGAGGTATAGCCAAGATAAGAGAATACCAGTACAGCGTCTGGGCTTACGCTAATCTGGTACTTTCCGTCCATGTCGGTTTCTACACCTTTGCTGGTGCCTTTTTCGGTAACGCTTACCCCGGGCAGGCCCATACCGTCTTCGGCACCTGTAATGGTACCGCTAACGGTTTGTGTTTGTGCAAAGGCCGGCATTGCAAAAAAGGTTAACAAGCAAAATAGGCAAAAAGCGAGCACTTTTGGCGGAATAGTAATTTTACTGTTCATAATGATTAGAGAGTTTGGTTATAGTTTTTTTGTTTAGGTTCGCCTAATAAGCATTAGCAATAATCTGTTCAAACAGTTCCTGCTTGCCGCTTATAGGTAGGGGTTCTCCATTCTGACGGGCAATGGCGTTCAGGTTCTCTAAAGTGAGCTCTCCTTTTTCAAACGCGGCACCGTTGCCACTGTCAAATGATGCATAGCGCTGGGTGCGCAACTGCGTATAGTTAGTGTTTGTTAAAATATGCTCGGCACATATAAGTCCGCGTGCAAATACATCCATACCGCTAATGTGTGCAATAAACTTATCTTCAAGGTCTACCGAGTTGCGGCGCACCTTAGCGTCAAAGTTTACACCACCACCCTGCAGGCCGCCGCTTTGCAGCAATACAAGCATCGCTTGTGTGGTTTCATAAATATCTATAGGAAACTGGTCTGTATCCCATCCGTTCTGGTAATCGCCACGGTTAGCGTCTATACTGCCCAGCATGCCGGCATTTGCCGCCACCTGAAGCTCGTGCTCAAAGGTGTGGCCCGCAAGTGTAGCGTGATTAACCTCTATATTCAATTTAAAATCCTCTTTTAAGCCGTACTGGTTTAAAAAGCCCACACATGTAGCCGAATCAAAATCGTACTGGTGTTTCATGGGCTCCATAGGCTTAGGTTCTATAAGGAAGCTGCCTTTAAAGCCCTCTTTGCGTGCATAATCGCGGCACACGGCTAAAAACATAGCAAGGTGCTCCTGCTCGCGTTTCATATCTGTATTAAGCAGGCTCATATAGCCTTCGCGGCCACCCCAAAACACGTAGTTTTCGCCACCAAGGGCAATAGTGGCATCAATGGCAATCTTGGCCTGCGCGCCGGCATAAGCCACTACATCAAAGTTAGGATTGGTGCTGGCGCCGTTCATATAGCGTGGGTTGCTAAACAGGTTGCTGGTGCCCCAAAGCAGTTTAATACCTGTTTCTCTTTGTTTTTCTTTAGCATAGGCCACCATTTCCTGCAGGCGATTTTCAAATTCTGCCAGGGTAGGGGCTTCATCTACCACATCTACATCGTGAAAGCAGTAGTACGGCAGGCCAAGCTTTTCCATAAATTCAAAACCGGCATCCATTTTTGCCTTGGCACGGGCTATAACGTTTTCGTGTTTATTCCACGAAAAAGACTCGGTGCCGGGACCAAAAGGGTCGCTACCGGTATTGCATAGCGTGTGCCAGTAAGCCATGGCAAACTTAAGGTGTTCTTTAAGGGGCTTGCCTGCTACAATGCGGTTTTCATCATACCATTTAAATGCAAGCGGATTGCTGCTGTCGCGGCCTTCAAATTTAATTGTGTCCACCGTTTTAAAGTAGGCTTGTGTTGTTGTACTCATGCGTATTACTTTCTATATTAATTTGGGATTTCCAGTTTTGATAAATATCGGCATATTGCCCTGCCAGCGCCGCATCAGGCTCTATGCGCTCCAGGCAGTGCAGGTTGCTGAAAGCCTCTTCTATATCATTATAATAACCATAGCCGTAAGCCGCGCCCCGCGCCGCGCCATCGGCCCCGCCCGTGTTGTACAGCTCTACGGTGGTTTGGGTAGTATTAGCAAAAATCTGGCGGAATACCGGGCTCAGGAAAAGGTTAGCCTTGCCGGCACGAACAATGTTTCCGCCCGCGCCTATGCTTTTCATAACATCAAAACCGTAGTTCATGGCAAACACGATACCCTCGCAGGCCGCGCGCACCAGCTCAGGGCTTTGGTGTATGTTAAAGTTCAAATTCTGTATGCCCGATGTGGCCGGTGTGTTATTAAAAATACGCTCTACACCGTTGCCAAACGGGTAAAACAGGAGCCCTTTTGCCCCGGGCGTAGCTTTAGCAGCCTCGGCATTAAGGGCATCATATGATATTAAACCGTTTGTACTGCCCAGGCTCATGGTTTTGCGCAGCCACTGGTACAGTATGCCACTGCCATTAATGCAAAGCAGCACACCGTTGCGTTTTTGCTGTTCAGTATCGTTAACGTGGAGGAAGGTGTTTACACGGTTATTTGCATCGCAGGCATCTTTATCAGTAACGCTGTATATTACGGCCGATGTGCCTGCGGTTGTGGCTATTTCGCCGGGCTTAAGCACGTTTAAAGACAGCGCGTTGTTAGGCTGGTCGCCTGCGCGATACGTTATTTTAGCGTCAGGGTTAAGGCCAAGCTCTGCCGCTACCGCCGCAGATAGGGTAGCCTGGTGGCCAAAGGTGGGCACTATTTCGGGTATAAGCGAAGCAGGCAGTTCCATAGCCTCAAGCACTTCTATGGCCAGGCGGCGTTTATTAAAGTGCCACAGGGCCGCTTCCGAAAGGCCGCTGGTGCTGGTTTGCGCCACGCCGGTAAGCTTTGCGGCAATAAAATCGCCGGGCAGCATCATATAGGCCGCTTTTGCAAAAACGTCGGGTTCATTATCCTTAACCCACTTTAGCTTGGCAGCGGTAAAGTTACCGGGGCTGCCCAGAATCATGTTCTGGCAGGCATCGGACCCCATCTGGCTGTAAATGGCGTTGCCGGTTTGTGCCGCGCGGCTGTCGCACCATATAATGGCGGGGCGCACAGGGTTAAGGTTGTTGTCTGTTAGTACAAGGCCATGCATTTGGTAGGCTATGCCTATGCCGGCTGTTTTTTTAAGGTCAATGTTATATTTAGCGCTTAGTTGCTGTATACCGGCTTTAATGTACTGCCACCATGTATCAGGGTGCTGTTCTGCCCAGCTGTGCTGCGGGGCATTGATGGGCATTTCAAAATCAGGCACGCTTATAGACGCAACAATATTTTGCGACGCGGCATCGAGCACCGAAATTTTAATGGAAGAGCTGCCTAAATCGATTCCTAAAAAGTACATTTGCAGTGTTTATTATGGTTATTGTGACCAAAAGACCAGTGTTTACAGGCCAAAACGCCAGTTATAACGTTTTTTCTAATGGTTATTGTGACCACAAGTGTACAAAACTTTTTTTAAATCAGCAATAATTTGATAAAAAAAAATTACTATTCTCACTTGGCATACATAATACTGATATATGTATAAAATTTAACGATATGTTAGTAATTAGTGTATTTTCCTTATATTTGTGATATTATAAGGGAATATGCTTAAAAAATTTATCGACACAGAATCTGGCAAGACAGTTGAGCGAACGGTGATGAATGCCATAACAATAGACTGTGTGATTTTTGGGTTTGATAAAGGTGTGCTTGAAGTGCTGCTTGTGCAGCATGCGGAAGGTATACGCAAAGGCGACTGGGGCCTGCCCGGTGGCTGGATTAAAGAGACGGAAAGTATTGATGCCGCGGCCCACAGGCTGCTGGCCGAACTTACAGGTCTTGACAATATTTACCTTGAACAGCTTAAAGCTTTTGGCGAGACTAACCGTTTTCCGTTAGGGCGCGTTATTACGATAGGCTACAACGCCCTGGTAAAAAAAGAAGACTTTAATATTAAAGCGGGTTTTACCGCAAGCGATGCGCAGTGGTATAAAATTGCCGATGTACCCGCGCTTATATATGACCACAACGAGATAATAAACTACAGCCTGGCTAACCTGCGTAACCGCGTTAAACAGGCACCCATAGGTTTTAACCTGCTGCCCGAAAAATTTACCCTGTTTGAGCTGATGCAGCTGTATGAGGAAATTTTAGGTGTAGAAATGGATAAATCTAACTTTAGGCGCAAGATATTAAGGATGGGCCTTTTAAAAGCGCTGGATGAAAAGCAAAAGGATGTTTCGCACCGGGCGGCGCAGCTTTATGAATTTGACGATAAAATTTATGAGAAGCTTACCAAAAAGGGCTTCAATTTTGAATTCTGATAATTCAATAGTTTGACCTTTTGTTTCTCCGCAACTCTTTTATTATTTTTTTGTCACAGAAAAGTCCGGACTTTTATAGCTATTTCTTCAAGGGCACTATCAAGCTTTTGATGGCGCATACGTAACCATTATTTTTAGTCGCTTACAGGCTTTTCTGTACTGCTGCATTTGTTGTTAACAAACTTGCCGGATGCTAGTTTGCCTCTTAAAATAACGTTTTTCTAAGCCCTGCATTTTTATCAGCACAAATAACATCTAAATCATTTTGTTATTTATACCAATTGGTATATTTTTACATCATAATTTAAATGCAAATGACAAAGGCCCTGCGCACCCGCCAGTTTATTATAGAAAAAACAGCCCCTATCTTTAACAAAAAGGGATATGCCGGCACATCGCTTAATGATATTACCCAGGCAACTGGCCTTACGCGTGGGGGTATTTATGGTAATTTTGAAAACAAGGATGAAGTGGCCCTTGCCGCTTTTGATTATAATTATGGACAGTTAAGCAGCCTGGTAGTGATTAAAATGAGGCAGCAGTCAAAAGCAACCGATAAGCTGCTGGTGTACCTTGATATCTTTGGCAATCCTGACCTTGCCCCTGTATTGTTAAACGGATGCCCGGTGCTTAATACAGCTACTGAAGCAGATGATACACACCCCGGTCTCCGCAAAAAAGTAATTAGCGCACTGCACGGCTGGCAGCGTAATATTGAAGGCGTTATTAAAGAGGGGCAGGAGCTAAAGCAGTTAAAGAAAAAGATTGATGCCACACAGTTTGCCCTGGCGTTTATTGCCCTTATTGAAGGTGGTATAATGCAGGCAAAGGTAACAGGTAAGAACGACGGATTTGATGCGGCAATGAGTGTATTGCGCGGCATGGTAAAAGATTTAAAGCGTAAATGATACTTATACCAATTGGTATAAAAAAATTTAAACTTAAATATACCGGGTGGTATATTTAAGTGTTCACTTAAAAAATATTATTTTGGATACAAAAGAAGCACAGTTTTTAAGGCAGTTTACAGGTAAAGAAGTAGTGAGCAGTCCATCGCCGTTTATGAACTGGCTAAGGCCGGTACTGCTAAAGGTGGAGGAAGGGAGCCTGGCGTTTCAGCATACCATTCGTAAAGAAATGACTAATCCGTTTGGCACCCTGCATGGGGGTATTACCGCGGCCCTGATAGATGATGCCATAGGTGCCACGCTTATTATGTATGGCGAGCCTGTTTTTCATGTTACCATTAACTTAGCCATTGATTATTTTGCGGCCGCTAAAGAGGGCGACGTGATTATTGCCGAGACCCATCTTATTAAAAAAGGGCGCCAGATAGTTAACGCGCAATGCGATGTATGGAACCACGACCGCACAAAACTTATTGCCAAAGGATATACCAACATGCTAAGAACACCACAACCATGAAAAGAGTAGCCATTACCGGCCTGGGCGCTATAACACCCCTGGGCAATACTGTTGCCGAATTTTGGGCTAATATCATTGCCGGAAACAGCGGCGCGGGACCCATTACAAAATTTGATGCCACAAAGTTCAAGACCACCTTTGCCTGCGAGGTTACCGGTTTTAACCCCGAACAATATTTTGACAGGAAAGAAGCCCGCAAGTACGACCTGTTTACCCAATATGCCATTGCCGCTACTGATGAGGCCATTGCACATGCCGGGCTTGATTTTACCACGATGCCGCAGCATGATCGTTTTGAGGTGGGTGTAATCTGGGCGTCAGGCAATGGAGGTATAGGCACGTTTGAAGAGCAGCTGAAGGAGTTTCATGCCGGCGACGGCACGCCAAGGTTCAACCCGTTCTTTATCCCGAGGATGATAGTGGATATTGCCGCGGGTGCCATATCGATTAGGCATGGGCTGCACGGGCCTAACTATGCCACGGTTTCGGCCTGTGCCTCGAGCAATACGGCCATTATTGCCGCCTTTGATACCATTCGGCTTGGCAAAGCTACCATTATGATAGCCGGCGGCAGTGAGGCGGCCCTGACACCATCGAGCATTGGTGGGTTTAACGCATCGCACGCGCTCTCCAAACGCAATGATGACCCTCTGGGTGCCAGCCGCCCTTTTGACCCTACACGCGATGGATTTGTAGCCGGGGAAGGAGCCGGGGCCCTTATATTAGAAGATTATGACCATGCCCTGGCACGCGGCGCTACCATTTATGCCGAAATAGTGGGCGGGGGCATGGCGGCCGATGCCTACCACCTTACCGGTACCCCACCCGATGGTATAGGGGCGGCACTGGGCATGCAGCGCGCCATGGCCGATGCAGGCCTGAAGCCCGAAGATATTAGCTATATTAACGCGCACGCCACATCAACACCTTTAGGCGATGTTAGTGAGATGGTGGCTATTGCAACTGTTTTTGAGGGTCTTAGCGTGCCCATAAGCGCCACCAAGAGCATGACGGGGCATTTGCTGGGCGCGGCAGGGGCAATAGAAAGCATAATTAGCATTATGGCGCTGCGCGATGGCATTGTGCCGCCCACCATTAACACGACGGCTATTGATGACAATATACCAAAGGGGCTTAACCTGGTTTTGGGCCAGCCTCAAAAAGCTGACCTATCCTATGTGCTAAACAACACATTTGGTTTTGGCGGGCATACTGCCAGTACAATTTTTAAAAAAGCAACTGTTTAAAATTTTGCCGGAAGGGTTCCCTAAATCTTCCGGCAAAATAATTGTTTAGTCAATCTTGAAATTTAGGTTGTAGCAGAGGTAAATTTTGTGCTGTACATTTTAACTTGTGTGAAGATAAATTTGAGCTGTTTCAATTTGCAATCTCTAACTCCAAAAGTGAATTATTAGACCTTTTTGAATAAGAATTTTCTTTATAAAAAGCAATTTTTGGGATCCTTTTCTGATTTCCTATTATAAGCTAAATTTATAGGTTTTGTCTATTTCATAGAATCAGGAAATTCAATTAATAAATCCGCATTCTGTTAAATTTGCGTAATTAGTATTCATTTCCTGGATAATCTGATAATTTTACGCCTTTAATATAATATCCCAAATGAAAAAAATTGTAACTGTTTTAGGCTTATCTGCCTTATTATTAATTCAATACAACTGCTCATCGTCAGACAACGGCGGTACCCCCGCTGAACCGGGCACGCCGCAAAACCCAACAAATCCGGGTGTTAATGAAGTTGAATTCTATAAAACAACTATAGATCAGGCATCTAAACTGACACTGCAAAGTGCGGTGCTTGATTTTAGCACAGTTGCTAACGAATACAACACTATTGAAGTGAGTGATGCTACCACCTACCAAACGGTTGATGGTTTTGGCTATACACTAACAGGAGGCAGTGTGCAGGTAATCAATACGTTAAGTGCTTCAAAAAAACAGGAATTGCTTAACGACCTTTTTAGTGCCAGCGGTATTGGAGTAAGTTACCTGCGCATAAGCATTGGTGCCTCTGACCTGAATGATAACCCTTTTACCTATGATGACATGCCCACCGGGCAAACAGACACAGCGCTAAATAACTTTAGTGTAGCACCGGATGCTCCTGTTATCCAAATGCTTAAGGATATTTTAGCCATCAATCCTAACATTAAAATTGTTGCAACCCCATGGAGCGCGCCGCTTTGGATGAAAAACAACAATAGCTTTGTGGGTGGCAGCCTTCAGGCACAATATTATGATGAATATGCCCATTATTTTGTAAAATACATCCAGGCAATGCAGTCTGAAGGTATCAATATTACCGCTGTAACACCTCAAAATGAGCCGCTTAACCCGTATAATAACCCAAGTATGGTAATGCAGGCTACTGAACAGGCAAATTTTATAGCAAACAACCTGGGCCCGGCCTTTCAGGCAGCAGGTATTACTACAAAAATTATAGTTTATGACCATAATTGTGATGTTCCCTCATACCCTACGAGCATTTTAAGTAACTCAGCAGCAAGTCAGTATGTAGATGGATCGGCATTTCACCTGTATGCCGGAGATATTAATGTACTTAGCAGTGTACACAACAGCTTCCCTAACAAAAACATCTATTTTACAGAGCAGTACACCAGTGCCGGTGGAGACTTTGGTGGCGACCTCAAGTGGCATCTTAAAAACGTAGTTATTGGCTCAATGCGTAACTGGAGTAAAAATGCCCTCGAGTGGAACTTGGCCGCTAATGGTGCTCAAGACCCCCATACTGAAGGGGGCTGCTCTGACTGTAAAGGTGCAATAACCGTTACTACATCAAGCAGTTATACTAAGAACGTGGCGTATTTTATTATTGCGCATGCATCTAAATTTGTGCCTGCGGGCTCTGTGCGCATTGCCAGTAATGTAGTAGCTAACCTTAATAATGTAGCCTTTAAAAGGCCCGATGGTAAAATTGTGCTAATTGTGGAAAATGATAATACAGCCGCACTGACCTTTAACATAAAACACAACGGAGAGTGGGTTGCCACCAAGCTGGAAGGCGGCGCCGTGGGTACTTATGTTTGGGAATAACATCTTGATTTGCAATATAAGGGCTGCCTTAAGGGTAGCCTTTTTTGTTTGAGGCATAAAATAGAAAGCCCCGCTGAATCAGCAGGGCTTCTTAATATTCAGCTATTGGTATTTTACCAGAATACGGTATATAATGCTGCAACTGCTGCAATTACAATTAAGGAGCCTACCATAAAGCTGGGGTGTACTTTAAACATGCTGGAGTCAACCTCGAGCCCGTTGGTCTTAATGCCCCTGCGGGTCTCGGATTTGCTGATGATAAACATACCTATAAGGCACGCAATGAACACTATAGACATCCTGTCAAGGAAGGGTATTTCATAAATACCATCTTTTAGTACGGCCCATCCCGATGGTGCCAGGAACGACAGGTCTACCATGCCCGGCAGGAATTTAAGGATAATTGAGAAAAGGAAACCGCCTATTGTGGCAAAAAGCGCCGCATTACTGGTGGTTTGTTTCCAGAAGAAGCCAAGGATGAACATGGCAAAGATACCGGGGCTAACAAAGCCTGTATATTCCTGGATAAACTGGAAGCCACCTTTTTTATCGATACCTAAAAAGGGTGCAATGGCAATAGCCATTATCATGGCTACCACAACCGTTATTTTACCTATATTAACCTGCTTTTTTTCGCTGGCTTCAGGATTAATAGCTTTCTTGTAAATATCTAAGGTAAAGATAGTTGCAATACTGTTTACCTTGCCTGCAAGCGATGCTACAATGGCAGCGGTAAGGGCTGCAAACGAAAGGCCTTTAAGGCCTATGGGCAATAGGTTAAGCAGTACAGGGTATGCGTGGTCAGGGTTTACTTCGCCACCCTGCATCATTTCTGTCTGGAAAGCACCCTCTTTCCAAAGCACGTAAGCGGCAATACCCGGAAGTACCACAATTACAGGCATAAGCAATTTAAGAAACGATGCAAACAGAAGTCCTCCACGGGCTGTTTTAAGGTCGGCGCCCAAGGCACGCTGCGTAATGTACTGGTTACAGCCCCAGTAGTTTAAGTTGGTTATCCACAAACCACCTACCAGTACGGTAAGGCCGGGAAGTTCCATATAGTTTTCGTTCTCTTTAGAAAAAATCATTTCAAAGTGGTCTTTTGCATGGCTGGTCATAAAGCTAAAGCCGTCGAGCACGCCACTGCCGCCAAAATGCTCAGCAACAAGGTCTAACGCTAAATATGTGGTAATAAGGCCACCCAGTATCAGGAAAAACACCTGTATAACATCGGTAAAGCCGATAACCTTCATGCCGCCCAGGGTAATCATAATAGAAAAAACCGCCAGGAACGCGATGCACAGGTTGAAGTCCAGCCCTGATATACTGCTGATTGCAATAGCACCCAGGTAAAGGATAGAGGTAAGATTTACAATTACATACAGCAACAGCCAAAACACCGCCATGATCATGGCAACGGTGCCGTTATAGCGCTGGTGCAGAAACTGCGGCATGGTAAATATCTTATTTTTAAGATATACCGGAATAAAAAATACCGCTACAATAATAAGGGTTATGGCTGCCATCCACTCATAGGCCGCAATGGCAAGGCCCAGTTTAAACCCGCTGCCGCTCATGCCTATAAACTGCTCAGCACTAATGTTACTGGCAATAAGCGATGCACCGATAGCCCACCATGTTAGTGAGCCTTCGGCTAAAAAGTAGTCGCCGCTTGAGGCTTCTTCTTTGCGCTTGCGGTTGTATATCCATAATCCGTAACCTACTATCAGCACGAAGTAGATTAAGAAAACGATATAGTCGTACATGTGTAAAGTTTTCATTGAAGTTTGTATTTGGGTTTTAAAGGGTTAAAGCAATTATTTCTGTTTGTAATGGGTTTCAGAGAGTTCCCTTAGCATGGCGGCACTTTTCTCGGGAGAGATATCACGCTGAGCTTCAGCCATAAGCTCGTAGCCTACCATGAATTTCTTTACACTTGCGCTGCGCAGCAAAGGTGGGTAAAAATGCATATGCAGGTGCCACTCAGGGTGCTCAATGCCATCTGTAGGGCTTTGGTGTATTCCTGATGAATACGGGAAAGATGTTTCAAAAAGATTATCATACTTAACAGTAAGGCGCTTAATGGCATCGGCAAAAGCGGTGCTTTCTTCGGGCGTCATTTGGGTCAGGTCGCCAAAATGCCGTTTGCTGATGATCATGGTTTCGAACGGCCATACTGCCCAGAAAGGCACCAGTACTACAAAGTGTTCATTTTCAAGTACTATACGCTCTTTGCGTTCCAGTTCTTCGGTAAGGTAATCGGCTAAAAGGCTGCGGCCGTTAGCCTCATAGTATTTTTTAAGGTTGGCCTGTGTTTTTTCCACATTCGTGGGAAGCGATGACTGGCTCCAAATCTGGCCATGCGGGTGCGGGTTGCTGCAGCCCATAACGGCACCTTTATTTTCAAAAATCTGCACATGGTTAATAAAGTCGTTACTTCCAAGGTCAATGTACTGGTCTTTCCACACCTGCACAACCTTTTCAATATCAGACACTTCCATTTCAGGAAGGGTAAGGTCGTGCCTTGGAGAAAAGCAGATAACGCGGTTAATGCCCCTTTCCGGCTTAAGCTGAAAAAGCGGGCTGGTAGTGGCCGGGGCCACAACCTCATCTTTTAGAAGCGAGGGAAAATCATTATCAAAAACATATACATCTTTATAATCATCATTACGGGTGCCATCGCTGCGAAGGTTGCCGGCGCACAGGTAGCAGGTGGGGTCATACGCCGGGCGGTCATCGGCAGCTGAAGCCTCTTTTTGGCCCTGCCACGGCCTTTTTGCCCTGTGGGGCGATACCAGTATCCATTCGCCTGTAAGCGGGTTGTAGCGCCTGTGCGGGTGCTCGTTATTATCAAATTGCATGTTGCTCAGTATATTGTTGAGAACCTTTGGCTATCTTAACTTTATAAGCCTCCAGCTTTATGTTGAATTTATCTTTATATTCCCTGCTAACGCGCTCAATAAGCTCATTTACAGCTTCTTTTTTAACCAGGTTGATGGAGCATCCGCCAAAGCCGCCACCCATCATGCGGCTGCCTATCACGTTATCATCATTACGCACGGCATCAACCAGAAAATCAATCTCTTCGCAGCTTACCTCATAGTTTTTGCTAAGGCCATCGTGGGTTTTAAACATCAGGTCTCCCAGTTTTGAAAAATCCTTAGCCTCCAGCGCAGTCACGGCATCGAGCACACGCTGAATTTCGCGCACTACAAACAGGCAGCGGCGGTATATAACATCGCCCAGCTCGTTCTTAACAGCTTCTACCTGCGCCTCATTAAGGTCGCGAAAAGTTTTTACTTCGGGATAGTGCTGCTTAAGTACAGCAAGTCCCTGCTCAACCTCATTACGGCGATCGTTATAGCCCGATGTAAGGTGGGTATGCTTTACTTTGCTATCAAGCAAAAGTAAAGCATATTCTTTAAAATCGGCGTTGTGGTATTCGTATTCTAAGGTGTTGCAGTCCAGTTTTATAACCTTATTTTTCTTACCAAAAACGCTGGCAAACTGATCCATTATACCGCAGTTAACACCCACATAGGTGTGCTCTGCTTTTTGGCCTATAAGTGCAATTTCCTGCTTTGTTAAGCCAAGACTGAATATTTTATTTAGTGCATAGCCAAAGCCGCACTCTACCGCTGCCGATGAAGAAAGACCTGCTCCCATAGGCACGGTGCTGCTGAACGATATGTTGAAACCTGTCATGGCAAAGCCACGTTCTTTAAGCTGCTGTAGCACACCTAAAAAAAAGTTTACCCACATCTTATCAACTGGCTGTAATTCGTCGTTTAAATCAAAGCTATAGCTTTCATTAAGGTCTTTAGCAAAAAGGTTTATTTTGCCATCCTCATTTTTAGAAACAGCAAAGCAAACATACTTATTTATGGCGGCAGGCAGTACATAACCATCATTATAATCTACGTGCTCGCCTATAATGTTGATACGCCCCGGGGAAAGGAAAATATAACCGGGTTCGGCGTTATACTGGTCTTTAAAGCTGGCTGTAACCAGCTGTACTAACTTTTTCTTCATTGTTATCTTTGTATAAAGCTATTCTTAATATTATTAATTTGCTGTATAGCAGGTTTTTGTAAAGCCGTGTGCCCGGTGCGATTCCATCCGGTTCTTTCTACCTCAATGCCACAGTATTTTATTTAACCCAAACTTAACCCAATGGTTTTTCGGTAAACGGAGGTATTGCTGTGCCGGGCAACTGCTTTACGTACCCAAATTTCAACGTTTGTGCTCTACATGCACATAGTTATCGTAATAGCCTGAAGGCTGTTGTTTCTTTTACTCGGCGCTAAAAGCCTCCAGCACAGGCAACGTGTTATAGTCAAAATCCCAAAGCGCCTGGTTTTCAAAAGTAGAGCCATCAGTTGCTTCGTTGCCTTTAAAAGCAACCCACTCACTACCCCAATAACAAAAGCCTATGCCGGTACCCGATGTTTCCACCAGATTGCGAATGGCATAAACGTAATCATACTGGCCTTTTGGTGTTGCGGGGTAGCCTGTTATAAGCTGATCCTGAGTGCCTACAATGTTATTTGTCCAGTCATTCCATCCTAGTGTAAAAGGGTATGCCGTTTCAGCTACCAGTACTTTTTTGTTATGTGCCTGGCCCAGGGTGGTGATGGTATTTTTTAGTTCGTTAAGATTTTTACCATGCCATACAGGGTAGAATGAAAGTCCAATGTAGTCATAGTCTATATTTGCCACCTTATTAAAAAACCATTGGGCACCATCGCCAATGCCGGCATAGTGCAGCATAATCTTGGTATCAGGCGCTTGTGTGCGTATGGTGCTGCTTATAGCCGTAACCAGCTGCAAATAGCCTGCTTCATTATTAATAAGGTTGCCCTCCGGATACATTAAACCACTATTGGTTTCGTTACCTATCTGTATAATATCGGGCGCTATTTCTGTAAGTATTTGAGATGTATAGGCCTGTGCAGCTGTTTTAAGCTGTTCCGCGGTAAGTCCCGCCCATTCAGCGGGTTTTATTTGTGCACCCGGATCGGCCCAGGTATCGCTGTAGTGCACGGTAAGCCATACTTTCAGGCCCATTGCCTTAACCCTTTGTGCCAGCGCTTTAACTTCGGCAAAGCCTGAGTGCGGTGTTGCCGGGTTTTTCCACAGGCGTATGCGGATTGTGTTAATGCCTGCGTCTTTAAGCGTTTGCAGGGCATCCTGGTTAGTGCCGTTGTTTTTAAAATGGGCTCCCGAGGCTTCAATTTCCGGAAGGGAAGACATATCTGCACCACGAATAAAACCATCTTCGGCAACAGGTGGCTGGTCATCGGTTGGTGCGGCGCTCTTGTCGTCTCCGGAGCAGGCTGTTAAAGAAACCGTCATAAAGGCTGCCATTACAAATACATGCATCAATCTTTTCATTACCTTAATTTTAAATTGTTTCAAATAAATATTTTGTATTGTGGCGGTATACATTGCCTCTTTTGAGCACGGAGGTAGGAAATTCAGGCCGGTTTGGCGCATCCGGAAAGTTTTGCGTTTCAAAACAAATACCGCTTTTTGATCCATATGCCACACCTTCTTTACCTTTTATCTGGCCAAAACAATTGCCTCCCACATATATGTGTACCGACGGCTGGTCTGTAACTACCGTCATTTTTAGTCCCGTAGCTTTACTATACAGTATTGCAGCAGGTGTGCCGTCATTATTAAGCACAAACGAATTATCAATGCTTAAAGGTGCCGGTTTGACTGATGTGTAGTTAAATGCTGTACCCTTAACTTCTTTAAAGCCACCGGTTGGTATGCCATCGGGCCTTACTTCCAGTATCTTTTCCGAATGTACAAAAAGTTCTTGTTTTTCAATCGTTTGCGAATGTCCCTCTAAGTTAAAATAAGTATGCTGGGTTAAATTAAGTACAGTATCAGCGGTAGTATGTGCCCTGTAAGTAATATCCAGCTCATTATTTTCGGTAAGCTTGTAGCTTACCTCTACGGTAAGTTCTCCAGGAAAATTCTCTTCTCCGGCAGGACTGGTGTAAGCAAAGGATATGCAGGGGTTTTCACCGCCCTGTATAAGGCTCATCTTCCAGAAAGCCCTCCCGAAACCAGCCTTGCCACCGTGTAGTGTATTGCCTGCATTATTTGCAGATAATTTGTATTCGGTATCGTTGAGCGTAAATTTGGCATCACTTATCCTGCCGGCATAACGGCCTATAACTGAGCCGAAGTAAGGGGCCGAAGGTAATCCGAATGAGTGTATATAACTTTCCAGCGTGTCAAAACCCAGCGCTACATCTATCAAAGTCTTCTTGCCGGGCACTTTAAGTGACGTAATGGTAGCGCCATAATTTATAAAAGTAGCCTCCATCCCTTTACCATTGGTAAGCGTATAGCTGTATACATCGCGCCCACCCGGAAGCGTGCCGAATAATTTCGTAGCGCAGTTACCGGTAAAATGTGGATTTTGGTTTTTTTCCATTGGATTTATAATAATTCAGCATCAAAAATAAAAAAATGTAACTGACAACCATACCAGTACCTACCAGTTTTTGTATATTAGCCACCAGTTTAAATAATTGACATTGAAAGTAATTACCCTGGACCAGCGCTACAGCCTGCCAAAATATAAGCAAATAATACTATCTATAGAGACAGCTATTGCTGAAAAGCGGCTTAAGCGCGGCGATAAACTCCCGTCTGTAAATAAGGTGGCGCTGGAATTTTCATTATCGCGAGATACCGTGTTGCTTGCCTATGATGAGCTTAAAAAGAGGGGGATTATTTATGCCCGGCTGGGTAAAGGGTATTACATTAAAAGTGAGGATTTTATATTTGAACAGCGCATCTTTTTACTGTTTGATGAACTTAACTCGTTTAAAGAAGATGTGTATAACTCCTTTAAGGAGGCTATGGGAAGCAATGCGCACATCGACATTTTTTTCCATTATTTTAGTATTGATGTTTTCAGGAAACTGATTAACGAGAATAATGGACATTATTCTAAATATGTAATAAATCCGGCAACCCTTAAAGGTGCCGCAGATATAATAAAGACACTGCCTAAAAATGATGTATACATACTTGACCAGACTAATGCTGAGCTCATCGAGTATCCTTCTATTCATCAAAACTTTGTGAATGATATGTATGCAGCGCTTCAAAAAGGTAAAAGAAAGCTTGATAAATACCAAAAGCTTATACTTATATTTCCTACCTTTAAGCAGCCGGGGGGCATGCAGGAAGGATTTGTGAAATTTTGTCTTGAAGACAAATTTAATTATGAAATTATACCTGATTTTGAGGGTCATGTACTTAAGCAGGGCGAAGCCTATGTAATACCCAATGACAGGCACCTGGTAAGCGTTATAGAGCAGGCGAGGGCCCTGAAGCTTAAGATAGGCAGAGATGTGGGGATTATATCCTATAATGATACACCTTTAAAAAAAGTGGTAGAAAACGGCATTACAACCATATCTACCGATTTTAATGCCATGGGACGCATACTGGCAGAAATGATTTTGCATCAAAGCCGCACACAGGTAGAAAATGCAAGCCGGCTTATAGAACGCGGATCTTTGTAGGACGGGGTATACACAGGTTAATCTTATGTTATTATGCGTGCAGAAACCCATATTTAAAAGTAAATTTGAGTATCAATTTAAAACAAAATAACCATGCAGATTAACATAAACACAGGCAACCACATAGAGGGTAGCGACAGAAGAGAATCTTATTTTACAGATGTTTTAAAAGAAAAGCTGAAACGCTTTGATGATCATATCACTTCCCTGGAAATTCATATTTCTGATCAAAATGCTAAAGACAGAAGCGGTGCCGCTGAAATTCGCTGTAATATGGAGGCACGTGCCAACGGTGTTAAACCTCTTGCAGTTAGTTGCAGTGCAGATACTATAGAGAAAGCTATAGCCGGCGCAACCGATAAGATGAAGCATCTGCTTGAGCATACATTTGACAAACTTCGCACGCACTAATCAATTAGATATAAACTATACAGCCCCGGGATTATTCCGGGGCTTTTTATATTTTAGCCTGCCGTCTCATATGTCATAATCTAATATATAGAGTGAGTTCAATTTCACGCTCTGGCACAGTTGCCAATAATTGATAAAAAAAAGGCCATACCTTAAAAGTAAGTGTAAACTTTTGCATCTTTGTACAACTATGGATTTGAGCTAACCTTATGCGGCAGTTATATACCTTTTTAGCGTGTTTTAGCATGTTTTTTTCGGCCTTAGGCCAAATTGAGCCTGTACAGCAGGATACCGTTGCAATTGAGAAAGACAGCGTTCCTGAATTTGCCGACCCTTATTATCGCGAAGACCAGTTTTATGCTACCATAAACTATAACCTTATTCAGGGCAAGCCTACAGGCTATTCTCAATATTCATTTTCTACGGGACTTGGTGTAGGCTTTTTAAGAGATATGCCACTTAATAAGCGCCGCAATCACTCTATCGCTCTGGGGCTTGGCTATTCTTATAACAATGTTAAGCATAACCTGGCGGTAACTAAAGAAGAGGGAAAAAACGTATATGCCATTAAAGAAGAAGGTACGTTTGACAAAAACAAGCTGGTATTGCATTACCTCGAAATGCCGCTTGAATTAAGATGGCGTAATTCAGACGCTTCAACACACCAGTTTTGGCGCGTGTATGCGGGCTTCAAAGTAAGCTACCTGTTTTATGATAAAGCCCAGTATAAACCTGATAGCGGGGGCAATTATAAAGTAATAAATGATGCCAATATGAATAAGCTACAGTACGGAGCTTATCTTTCTGCCGGCTGGAATACCTGGAATTTTTACGGCTATTATGGCTTTACCCCGCTTTATAATAATGCTATGATTGAGGGTGAAAAAATAAAAATGCACTCGGTTAAAATAGGGCTTATCTTTTATATCCTCTAATTAAGTAAATTCTCCATCTTTACTTTAAACTTATCCGATTAACCACACAAACCAAAGGGCGGCCTGCGGCAGTATACCTACTAATGTGCCAAGTAAAAGTTCTCCCATTGTGTGTGCCCGTGCCTCAAGCCTTGAAGATGCCACAAATCCGCAGCAGATAATTATTAAAGCAATAAGTGGTAGAAATTGCAAATGGTAATAGGCTGACAGGCTAATTATAAACATAGTAAACGATGCCATGGCTAACATATGAAGGCTTGCTTTTAAGCCTGCTAAAACTAATGCCAGTGCCACTACCGTACTTATAAGTGTGCCTAAAAAATAGTAATACAATTCCGGTACGGATATACCCTTAAGGCTGTATTCAGTAAGCATAAGCAGTAAAAGCGCATATAGAGCCAGGGGTAGCTTGCGCTCTTTTTTATCCAGTAATACGCTCGATTTTAATTTGCCCAGCGACCTTAACAGGTAGTAAAAACTAACAGGCAGCAGCACTGTGAGTATAAGCACTTGTATAAATACAAGGTAGATTTCCGGGCCGTGAAAATAGCCCTGGGTAACAAAAAAATAAAATAAAGTAGCATACACCGGTATAAACAGCGGATGAAAAATATATGTAAAAGAGCGTATAAAGCCGCGCATACTTATATTTTCTTACGCATCCTTGCTACAGGAATATCCAGCTGCTCACGGTATTTAGCAATGGTACGGCGGGCTATAGGAAAGCCACGGTCTTTTAATATATCTGCCAGCTTATCATCCGGAAGTGGTTTTCGCTTGTCTTCTTCCTCAATAACGTTTTTAAGGATATTTTTAATCTCTATTGTGCTCACATCATCGCCCTGATCATTCTTCATAGACTCACTAAAAAATTCCTTTATAAGCTTTGTGCCATATGGTGTTTCTACATATTTACTGTTAGCTACACGACTTACGGTGCTTATATCAAGCCCCACCATATCAGCAATATCTTTAAGTATCATGGGTTTGAGCTTTGACTCATCGCCATCTAAAAAATATTCTTCCTGGTAATGCATAATGGCATTCATAGTAACAAATAGTGTTTCCTGTCGCTGCCTGATAGCATCTATAAACCATTTGGCACTATCCAGTTTTTGCTTTATAAACTGCACGGCATCTTTTTGCTGATGGCTTTTGTCGCGGCTGTCTTTATAGCTCTGCAGCATTTCCTGGTAGTCTTTGCTTACGTGGAGCTCGGGCGCATTCCTGCCATTAAGCGTAAGTTCCAGTTCGCCTTCTACAATTTTAATGGCAAAGTCAGGCACCACATGCTCAATGGGCTTAGCGTTGCTTTCATAAGCGCCACCCGGCTTGGGGTTTAGCCTTTCAATCTCATCTATAGCATGGCGCAACTGCTCCTGCTTAATGTCATATTTAGCAATAAGCTTATCATAATGCTTTTTAGTAAAAGCCTCAAACTGGTGCTCTAAAATATCAATAGCCAGCTCTATAGATGGGGTAGGGGTTTTGCTCTTCAATTGCAACAGCAGGCATTCCTGCAAATCGCGCGCGCCTACCCCGGCCGGTTCCAGCTGGTGTACAATATGTAATATATGTTCTACTGTTTTTTCATCAGTATATACACCCTGGGTAAAGGCAAGGTCATCTACAATATCGGGAATGCTGCGACGAATGTAGCCCATATCATCTATACTGCCTACTAAAAACTCGGCAATTTCCCTTTCATCATCATTCAGTATAAACGTATTCAACTGGTCTGTAAGGCTTTGGTGAAAACTCACGGTTGCCGCAAAAGGCATGCTGCGGTCATCATCATCATCGCTGTAGTTGTTTGCCTGCAGTTTATAGCCCGGCGTTTCGTCATCGCTCAGGTATTCGTCTATGTTTATTTCGTCGGCATCAATGCGCTCGCCTTCATAATCATCATAGTCGTCATAGCTCTCATCATTATTATCAAACTCATCCCGCTCGTTTTCATATTCGTTTTCCATACCACCTTCTAGGGCAGGATTTTCTACCATCTCCTCCTTAAGGCGCTGCTCAAAAGCCTGCGTTGGCAGCTGTATCAGCTTCATAAGCTGGATTTGCTGCGGGGATAATTTTTGAGATAACCTTAATTGTAAATTTTGCTTAAGCATAATAGAAATGGTAATTTGTACAGGATAAAATTACAAAAAACTCGGCTTAGATGCGTAGCCTTTATCATAAAATTAATAGCGAATAAAATTGGGGTATGCTTTTTGATAGCTGTGAGTTCTAATAGCGTCCTCTCATTTTTTTATTTGGTATTCATAAACTTCATACCTGCCATCCGCAGTTTCCTGTATGAGTACAAGAATTTCATTAGTGACAATTTTTTCGTATGTAATCTTGAGAGTGAGCATTACACTTCTCTTATCTTTAGAATACTCCTCTTTAACTACTACTTTATTAATTATTTTCCCAGTTGTTTTATTTATTTGTGAAAGTAACTCCTTGAATTTCATGTAAGGAGTTTTTTGATAAAACCTGAAACTTATAATTTCGTCTACTTTTTTGGCATCAGTTATGTTTGCATAAAAGTATGTCAAAACATCTTCCACATTTCTAGGCAAATTTCCTTCATCTGATGGGGTGTCCGGAATGATTTTTCCTTCACTATCTATGGTAATATCCTTGTTTTGTGCATTTGTGCATAAATGTATTAATAAAATGAAAAATATTGTATAAGCAGTTTTCATCATAAAATTTTTGATTGTAAATCTACATAAAAAAGCCCCCCAATAGGGAGGCCTGTATATTAAAACTCTGCGTTTTGCGGCGTCCTTGGGAAAGGAATCACATCACGAATGTTAGTCATGCCGGTTACAAACAGCACCAGGCGCTCAAAGCCAAGGCCAAAGCCACTGTGCACTGCGGTGCCAAAACGGCGCGTGTCAAGGTACCACCAAAGCTCTTTTTCATCAATGCCCAAATCGGCAATTTTTTGCTGTAGTACCTCAAGGCGCTCTTCACGTTGCGAGCCACCCACAATCTCGCCAATGCCTGGAAAAAGAATGTCCATAGCACGTACCGTTTGCCTTTCCGGTGCAGTATCATCATTAAGCCTCATGTAGAAAGCCTTAATTTTTGCGGGGTAATCAAACAGTATTACAGGGCATTTAAAGTGCTTTTCAACTAAAAAGCGCTCGTGCTCGCTTTGCAGGTCGGCGCCCCACTCGTCTATTATGTAGTTGAACTTCTTGTTCTTGTTAGGTTTGCTGTTCCTAAGGATGTCAATGGCCTCCGTATAGCTTACGCGCTTAAAGTTATTTTCAAGCACAAAATTAAGCTTGTCTAAAAGGCCCAGTTCGCTACGCTCTGCCATCGGCTTGCTTTTTTCTTCATCAGTTAGGCGTTGATCAAGGAATTTAAGATCGTCAGGGCACTTATCAAGTGCATACTTAATAACATACTGTATAAAATCTTCGGCAAGGTCCATGTTGGCATCCAGGTCGTTAAAGGCAACCTCCGGCTCTACCATCCAGAATTCGGCCAGGTGGCGGCTGGTGTTAGAGTTCTCTGCCCTGAACGTAGGCCCAAAGGTATATACCTGCCCAAGCGCCATGGCAAAGGTCTCTGCCTCAAGCTGGCCACTTACCGTTAGGTTAGTCTCTTTACCAAAAAAGTCTTCTTTATAATCTACATGACCTTCTTCATTTAATGGCGGATTAACAGCAGGCAGTGCCGTAACGCGAAACATCTCGCCCGCGCCCTCAGCATCCGATCCGGTAATGATAGGTGTGTTTACATACACAAAGCCCTTCTCCTGAAAGTACTGATGTATGGCAAATGACAGTACCGACCGCACCCTCATAATGGCGCCAAAAGCATTGGTACGCACACGCAGGTGGGCATTTTCCCTTAAAAACTCAAGGGAGTGCTTTTTGGGCTGCATCGGAAATTTCTCGGCATCGCTGTCGCCCAGTATTTCAAGTTCGTTGACTTTAATTTCATATTTCTGTCCGGCGCCCTGGCTTTCCACAAGGCTGCCTTTGATTGATACGGCAGCACCAGTGGTAATGCGTTTAAGGGTTTCAGCTGCGGTGTTTTCAAAATCTACCACACACTGTATATTATGTAGTATCGACCCGTCATTAAGCGCTATAAACTGGTTATTCCTAAACGTTCTAACCCATCCTTTTACGGTTACATCATCAATAGGCTTTGTGCTGTTAAGCAGGTCTTTTACTTTAATGTGCTTCATTGTATTAAAAATTAGTCTTTTGTTTTATGGCAGCTGCAAAAAATAAGTGCAAACGCCTGCAAATGTAGTAAAAAGCGGAATTTTATATTTAATGAATGTGCTAATTTATCTTTTAATAAAGAGGGTGTTTAGAATAAATTAAGCGTAAACGATATTTTAACCGCAACGTTCCTGTCAAAATGGGGCAGGTGGTAGGGGCCGTAACGATAAAAGGCGACCAGCCCCAGCCCTTTAAAAATCTCGTTGAACTCTACGCCGCTTTCATAATAGCCTTTTTCGAGCGTGTTGTAAGCAAGGCCGGTATGGCGGCTGTTATTATCAAGCGCACCCCATGCAAAACGCGTAACCAGCATGGGCGATAGCTTTAACGCACGGAAAATGGTAAACCTTGTCAGTCCGTGCTTTAGCTGCAACATCATGTAGCGGCTGCTAAAGAACTCGTTAAAATACATAGTTTCAAAACTGTTTTTTCCGGCAAAGGTAATGCGTGCCACAACTCCTGTTTTATCAAGGTTATTAGGCGAAGTACTATAAAGGTGCGTTAAAGGCACATCGCCCATGGCCAGGCCGGTTTGCAGCAATGCCATGGTTTTTTGGCCATTAAGATATTTCTTCTCAAACTCGGCACGCAGGTCGAGCTTGCCAAAGTTAAAATCGCTGCCCCAGATGCCTTCTACAGCCTGGGTGTACTGAAATGCAAATTTAGGGTAGCGCTTTTCTACCTCAATGCGCCCCTGGGGTGTTTGCATAAAATTGCTGAATGGGTTCCATTGCAATGATACGGATGCTGTTAGCAGGTCAAATACGCGATAGGGCGTTCCGTTAGGGTTAAATATATACTCAAACTTAGGATCAATGCGGCTGCGCGTTAGCTGCCACATACTCTCTGTCCGCGGGATGATGCGTGTTTCTATATAACCCTGCCAGGTTTGGTGGTTGTAAAAAGTGGAGAGATTGATAGGGCGGGGGTCATATATCTTAAAAACCCTTTTATCTGTAGCAAAATTGGTGCTGCCTATTTCGCGTACATCATCGGTGTAGGAGCCGCCAATCCAGGAGTTGCTAAAGCGGCCTACCCTGATACCCGCGCCCAGGCTGTATTTAAACGCGCCGTCTTTTGTACCATAAGCACCATAAGTACTGATGCGGAAAATTTCTGATACTTTGTCATTGGTTACAAAACCCACACCCAGGCGAAACCCTTCATAATTATTATATTTAATAATTTGCCTCAGGTCCAGGTCAACCGGGCCAAGGGGTATGTAACCGTTAATAATGCGGCGTCCTAATATTATGCGCTGCTCCCAGTTATCTTTAGCTACAATGCTGTCAAGCGCCATATATGTTGTTAAGCTGCGGCTATCCAGCGTATCTGGGCGAAACTGGTTCCAGTAACTTTCAGGGCGATTGATGGCCTCATCCTTAATTTCTATGTCTACCGCACTACGAACAATAGTAAACGGAATGTTGAATTCTTTTTCAAAGTTAGCCGACTCACTATACAGGTATATAAAATCTGACGGTTCTTTTGTGCGGCTTTCGCCGCTGTTTACGGCATCAAACTTAATAGTTTCGCCAAGTATCTTTATGTCTTCCTTGTTGTTGCCTTTTACAATTTTTAAGGTTTTCCTGTCAGGAAACCACAGTTGTTGTGCATCTTCATATCTAAAGTAATGGGTTGAGGTTACATCAATGACATTGCGCACCCTGAAAACAGCTTTTGCAACCCCATAATTTTCAAAGTCGATGTATAAAACGCCGTTTAGCTTTTTCTTTTGGCGGTGCCTGGCGCTAAAGTAAACCATGTAGGTTTTGCGTCCCTCTACATTTACCGTGTCCAGTATTTTATAGTGATATTCTGAGATGGCATCATCAGCAAGCGGCCCGGCATACTTGGTTTCTAACAGGTCTATTTTGTCGGTATATACAGAGTAGCTTTGCAATTTAAGGCCAATAAATTCATACAAAGGCTGCTTGAACCCGGCCATGCGTGTAGCCAGCACGTTTTCTTTAAAGCCCTGCTCTTTGTTAAATTTATATTCTGAAACCTTCTCAGTCTGGTAAATGTGGCGGCGGTCTATAAGTTTTTTAAACTTATAGCGGGTAGAGTCTATTTTTTGAAGTATTCGCCCAGCCTTTTCATAAGCATAAACAGAGTCCAGCTTACCGCTGATAGAATCAGGGTTGGCCGTAACAATCATCCGTTCGTAGGTTTTGTATGTAAAGCTTTCCAGGCGGCGTTGCGGGTCGTTTACAGCCTTACGGCGTATGGCTCTTCCCATAATGTCATTAGCATGGTTGGTGGCGGTAATAACAAGTTCATCAAGCGCATCGGCCCTGGGTTCAAGGCTAATCGTGTAAAATTTAACCGCAGATGATAAGACTGCCTGCCCGTTAGAATATCCGGTATAGCTGGCATATATAGTGGGGGAGGGCTGCTCAAGTACAAGTTTGCCGTCTACATCAGTTATATAGCTTTTACCTGCCGATGTTACAGTTGCAAAAGGGAGTCCAATATTGCTTTGGGCATCTTTGACTGTTATTGTAATTGTGGTTTGCGCCCCAACAGAAAGGGTTAAAAGCAAAAATAAAAGTGTAAGGATTTTCATCAGGCCTTTTTTGCTAAACGCAGGAAGTAATGTTTTGTTACTGCAAAAGTATATAAAAAATCCGCCACAGCGGGCGGATTTAATACTTATACTTTCATGATCTCTGCTTCTTTAATTGCCAGGAGGTCATCAATTTTCTTAATATAACTGTTGGTCAGGTTCTGTACGTCGTCTTCTGCGCTCTTACATACGTCTTCACTCATACCGTCTTTTTCCAGCTTTTTTATTTCGGTATTGGCATCCTTACGGGCATTACGGATGCCTATCTTAGCATCTTCTGCCTCACCCTTAGCCTGTTTTGCAAGGTCGCGCCTTCTTTCTTCAGTCAGGGCAGGTACGCTTATTATAATGTTATCGCCGTTGTTCATAGGGTTAAAGCCCAGGTTAGCTATCATGATGGCCTTTTCTATTGGGTGAAGCATGTTTTTTTCCCACGGGGTAACGGTAATGGTGCGTGCATCAGGCACGTTAATATTTGCTACCTGGCTAAGGGGTGTTGCACTGCCATAATAGTCAACGCGCACACCACCCAGCATTGCCGGGCTGGCTTTGCCCGCACGTATATTAAGAAACTCTTTTTCAAGGTGGGCAAGGCTGCCCTCCATAGATTCTTTGGTGCTGTCTAAAATAAAATCAATTTCTTCCATAGCTATAGAGGTTAGGGTATAGTTATAAAATTAAACGTTTACGGTTGTGCCTACAAGTGCACCTTCGCACACTTTTACAAGGTTACCCGGCTTGTTCATGTCAAACACTATAATAGGCAGTGCGTTTTCCTGGCTAAGTGTAAAGGCAGTAGTATCCATTACATTAAGCCCTTTTGAAAGCACATCATCAAATGTAAGGGTATCATATTTAGTGGCAGAGGGGTCTTTTTCCGGGTCAGCGGTATAAATACCGTCAACACGTGTGCCTTTTAATATTACATCAGCATCAACTTCTACACCACGTAGCACGGCAGCAGTATCGGTTGTAAAATAAGGGTTACCTGTACCGGCGCCAAATATAACAATGCGCCCTTTTTCGAGGTGGCGCACAGCCCTTCTTTTTATATAAGGCTCAGCAATAGCCTTAATTTCAAGGGCAGTTTGCAGGCGTGTAGGCATACCGGCATCCTCAAGGGCACCCTGAAGTGCCATACCGTTTATAACAGTGGCAAGCATACCCATATAATCTCCCTGAACCCTGTCCATGCCGTTGCTGGCTCCTGCTACACCCCTAAAGATGTTGCCCCCGCCTATAACAATGGCTATCTGAACGCCCATGTCATGTATTTGCTTAATTTCCTGGGCATATTCGGCCAGCCTTTTAGGCTCAATGCCATATTGCCTTTCGCCCATAAGGGCCTCGCCGCTAAGTTTTAACAGGATCCTGTTATATTTCATCTTTTGGTGGTGTTTTTTTGCTGGTGCAAATATAGCAATAAAAGTTTTCGTGGGTAAAGAGAATTTTATGATGTTTTACCTGAATTGTTCACTAAGATGTACGGGAATCGCCAGACTTTTGAAGCTATTCAAGTCGCGAATTCCGGAACCTAATCCCTTCTAAACAATTAAATCGGCATAAGACTTTTTAGCCGCCTCATAGCCTATATTAAAAATCTCGTCCATTTTAATGCGGTTGGTTTCAAAAGTGCTGTATAAAGCGAGTTCCTCAGGGCTTATAACCCAGTCGCATAGTGTAAACTTTTGCATATTACTGTTAGCTGAGAGTAAGTCATAAGCACGCGTAGTGACTGATTTAATGGAACGCAGGTCGGTCGCTTCAATTTTTTGTATAGGGCTCACATAAATGCCAATAAGCTTATCGCAGCGCCCTTGCAAAATATCGGTAGGGAAGTGGTTGATTATGCCGCCGTCACTATACATCCTGCCATTTATTTCATAAGGTGATATAATACCCGGAAATGCCGATGAGGCCAAAATGGCATCGGCTATTTTAGTGTCAGAACTAAAAATACGGAGTTTACCTGAAACAAGGTCCGTTGCGGTTATATGCATTTTATAAGGCATGTCGCCCAGGGTGGCATCTTTAAAGATATCATAAAAATAGTCTTTAAACGCACTGGAGTCTATAAACCCAGGCTTGCGAAAGGTAAAATGCTTCCACGAAAAAAAGTAAATAGACTTAAAAAATTCCAGTATCTCCTCAGGCTTTTTGCCCCATGCATATAAAGATGACACAATGGCGCCGCTACTTGTACCTGCAATATGCGATGGATGAATGCCTTCTTCTTCTAAAAATTTTAAAACGCCCGCATGGGCTATGCCTTTGGTGCCACCGCCAGAAAGCACGATGCCAATTGTATTTCCGTCAAACTTCATTTAAAAAAAATTTCCTGCCTAAATTACAGCTTTTTACCTTATGGCCTTTTTTTTGATTTAGTTAAAATAAAATTAATTTTGCGTAAAGATTTGCAGATATGACAGCAATGGAAACCAACATAGAAAAGAGCCTTAAAAACAGTTTTGATTATTCCGGATACAGGAAGCATGTTTCGGATTTACTTGCTGAAGGATTGAGCACCGGAACTACTCAAAGCGAGGCATTAACGCATTATAGTACACTTAATGAGGTGCGTATGAACCGCCTTGACAAAACCGTTACTATTCCGCAGGAATTTATAAACAGGCTCGCATTACTTAAAAAAGAACATATATTGTTAGTGATATCTGAAGGCTGGTGTGGCGATGCCGCACAGATACTCCCGGTTATATATAAACTTGCTGTGGCCAATACCGCGCTAAACCTGCGTATTGTGCTGCGGGATGATAATGCAGCGCTGATGGATGAATACCTTACCAACGGTTCACGGTCTATACCCAAGCTGGTTGTAGTAGAAAAAGATTCACTTATTGCCCGTGCCACCTGGGGTCCAAGGCCACATGATGCCGCGCAGCTTATTGCGGATTACAAGGCTACCTACGGGTTAATTAATGAGGAAGCTAAAACTGCCCTGCAAAAATGGTATTTGCATGATAAAGGACACAGCACTATGGAAGAAATTATACTGCTGCTTGAAAATGTAGAGAATATATAAACAATTGACCTGAGCCGGTATACAAATAAAAAACCTATTGTTTTTTCCACTTAAGGGTTTCCATGATGTTGCGCATGTCATCCTTTAAATAGCTGGCTGCAGGCATAAGGGAGTCAAAATTAGGTTTTGCATAGAAATACATAGAGCCGGTTACAAAATGGTGTACGCTATCGGTTACATAAAACTGTGCATTTGTAGCGGCATTGCCACCCACCTGGCTAAACATACCGTATACACTTTTGTCAAAATTTAAATAAGGCTGGCCTGTAATTTCGCTGGCCTTTATAACATGCTTATAGGTAAGTGTTTCAGCATCGCGCAAAAGCGAATCAATGTTATTATGAACCGGTTTGTAGGTAAGGTAAATTGTAGCCTTCATCTTAGGGTAATAGATTTCAATATTGCAATTGCCTTTATCTTTTACTTTTGCAAGTGAATTGATGCCAAATGTATAGGGGCAGCCCTCATCAAACAATTTATAAGTACCCATAGGATAATCAAGCCTTAAAAAAGCGTCCGGCTTGGGTGTGGCATCATCAGCACATGCTGTAAAAAGCATTGTTGCTAATAGTAGCAGGCCAAAAGCATAAATTTTATGAAGTGATTTCATCAAGCGTAACCTTAATTTGGTTTATTCGTCTCTTATCAACAGATTCGACGGTAAAGATATTGCCATTAAAGTGAATTTTTTGTCCTTTTTCAGGAAAATTGCCATTTAGTTCCAGTAAAAAACCCGCCAGTGTTTCGGCATCGCCACTGGCCTCATCAAAAACAGCTTCATCAACACCCGTTACACGATAAAAATCCCTCAGGCTTATCTTGCCGTCAAACAAGTAGGTTAGTTTATCAAGTTGTGAAAACGCAATATCATCATCATCAAACTCATCGCTGATATCTCCCACAATTTCTTCCAGTATGTCTTCTAAGGAGATTATTCCTGCAGTATCGCCATACTCATCTACCACTATGGCAAGATGATTCTTTATGCTTTGAAATTCTCTCAGCAAGTTGTCAAGCTTTATGCTCTCGGGTACATAAAATGGTTCTCTTACACTGGTTTGCCATGCAAAGCCCGGGCGGTCTATATAAGGTATAAGATCTTTTACAAATAGTACACCTTTAACTTTATCAATATTTTCGTGGTATACGGGTATGCGTGAATAGCCATTTTGTGTAATTTTTTCGAGCACCGCACTGTATGGTTCTGTTATTTCTATTCCAAAAATGTCTATGCGCGGTGTCATAACCTGTTTTGCTTCGGTGGTACCAAACGTTACAATACCCTCCAGTATTTTTTGTTCTTCCTCATTTGCATTACCATAATCAGTTAGCTCCAGTGCCTGCGAGAGCCGGTCTACCGAAAGGTCTGATCGCTGACCGCCAAGCTTATGCTGCAGCCAAAGCGTTACCTCGCGCATGGGTATAGTAAAAGGCGATAATGCTTTGCTAAGGATAAAGAGCGGGTAAGCTACTTTTTTTGCAACCCGGCGGCTGTTTCTTGCAGCATATACTTTAGGCAACACTTCGCCAAAGAGTAATATAAGCAGGGTTATAACAGCAACCTCTACAGCAAAGCGCAGCCCGGGTAATGGTATTGCCGAAAAGGCATTTAGCCTGAAAAAAAACAGGATGGTGCTTATGTTTATAAAGGTGTTTGTAATTACAACGGTGGCCAGTAGTTTTTTTGGCTTTTGCAGCAGGATGTTTATAATATTGCTTTTTTTTGGGTCTTTGCTGTTAATTTTTTCCAGGTCCTGGGGGCCAAGCGAAAACAGCGCCACCTCTGTGCCTGATATTAAAGCAGAACAAAAAAGCAGGAGTATAATGCCCGCAAACCCAAATAAAAGATTTGGGTCTACTGTAAAACTCGAGGGGCCGGGGTCGTCCAAAAGTTAGGATATTAATTAAACATTAAAATGGAAGGTCATCATTAGCAGGCATGGCCGGCAGCGGATATTCCTGCGCTTTAGGCTGCTCTGTATTAAAGCCCTGCTTGTGGTCGAGTTCTTTTTTAGTAGTCAGGAAGGTAAACTCTGTTACCTGTATTTCGGTTGTATACTTAGTTGAGCCGTCTTCGCCCTGCCACTGGCGCGATTTAATGCGGCCCTCCACATATATCTTATCGCCTTTAGTAAGGTATTTTTCACAAATTTCGGCTGCTTTGTTGCGCACCACGAGATTATGCCACTCTGTGCTGGTTATTTTTTCGTTAGTCTGCTTATTTATATACACCTCATTAGTGGCAAGCGGAAATCGCCCAATGCAGTTGCCGCCTTCAAAATAATGCAGCTTTACATCGTCGCCTAAATGCCCTATAAGCATTACTTTGTTTAACGTTCCGTTCATGGCTCTGGTTGTTAATTGTTTGTTTTATGTGTTAACCAAATGTAATGAAATTAATCATTACTGCCAATGCTTCTCTATAAAATTGTAAATTACAATGGGGAACGGAAATAGTTTTAATGCCTCAATATCAATAGCTTCGGGTAAGGGTGCGTCGATATCTACCTGCCAGAAACGGATGTGCAGCTTTTGATGAGACAGCTTGTGTATAATGAGGTCAGGATGCAGCAGTGTAACAACTTTTGGCGTGTTTGTGCCGATGTTGTGCTGTTGAATTAAAGCCGCGGTCTCGGTATCGCTTACCAGGGTTTCTGTCTCCAGCAAAGGAAACTCATACAGGCCGTGCCATATACCCTTTTCTCCACGTCGATTTACAAGGGTGTTGCCATTTGCATCTTTTATAACCAAATAATTAAAAAAGCGGTCAGTTACCTTTTGTTTTTTTAGTTTGACGGGCAGGCTGGTAACACGGCCTGTATTAAATGCAATACAATCTTCATTAAAAATGCAAATGCTGCAATCAGGGTTTTTAGGCACGCATTGCAGTGCCCCAAATTCCATAAGGGCCTGGTTAAAGTCGGCCGCCCTGCCTTTAGGTAGCAGTGAGGCTGTAATTTGGGTAAACTCCTTTTTAGCACCGGATGATGAAATATCGGTTTCAATACCAAAGATGCGGGAAATGACACGGTATACATTACCATCTACAACAGGTACGCCCTCGCCATAGCTAATAGATGCAATAGCGGCGGCCGTATAATCTCCCACACCTTTTAATGTAAGCAAACCGGCATAAGTGCCTGGAAAATTGCCGTCCAGCTCAAAAGCTACCTGTTTTGCTGTGGCATGCAGGTTGCGGGCCCGGCTGTAATAGCCCAGCCCCTGCCATAGTTTAAGTATTTGCTCCTCGGGCGCGTTTGCCATATCAATTACAGTGGGAAAAGCTTCTATAAAGCGCAAAAAGTAGGGCAGCCCCTGTGCTACACGTGTTTGCTGCAGCATAATTTCGCTAAGCCAGATGGGGTAAGGGTGCGAAGTTTTGCGCCAGGGCAAATCTCGTTTATGGTGCAAATACCATTGTATTAAATCATTAGAAAAATCCATAGTTTGTAGCAAGGTTGGCAAAAGTAAAAGTTTATGTTATTAAATTTTAATAGATTAACCTTGAATTATTGTTTTTTTAATTGTTATATTTGCACACTCAAAAAAAATACACACATTATTAAATTTAGAAAAAATGACGAAAGCAGACATCGTAGCGAAAATTTCGGAGAAACTTGGACTTGAAAAAGGAGATGTTCAGGCAACAGTTGAGTCTTTTATGGAGGAAGTAAAAAGCTCGCTTGAAACCGGAGATAACGTATACCTAAGGGGTTTTGGAAGTTTTATCATCAAGACTCGTGCTGAAAAAACAGGAAGGAACATTTCTAAGAATACTACAATCAAAATACCTGCACACAACATTCCGGCATTTAAGCCAGCAAAGATATTTGTAGACGGCGTAAAAACGAATACCGAAGTAAAATAATTTTTTATTAACCAACACCCTTAGACGTTATGCCAAGCGGTAAGAAAAGAAAAAGACATAAAGTAGCTACTCACAAACGTAAAAAGAGAGCGAGAGCTAACCGTCACAAAAAGAAAAAGTAGTGCAAACTACTTTTTCTTTTTTAAGAAAGAGTATTTTGAAACTGCTAAATAGACACTGAGATAAGAGATAATAGATAAAGGCAATAGTTTCGCGTCTGTTATCTCCCATCTTAAGTCTAAATATTAAGTTCATTGAAAAGAGATTTCAGTTATTAGATTTCAATTTCATACTTAGCTGTAAAAGCCGCTGTATAAGATATATGGAAACTGCTTCTGAAACACCGGGTACAACAATGCCTGTAAATTATTGTTTAATCCATCTGTAGTAGTTGATAGTTAATAGTTGCCAGTTTCTGGAAGCTTCCAACAACCGACAGCCAACAACTAACAACCCGTTACGGATAAAAATGTACAGTGTGAACAAAGAATTGATTATTCGATCTGGTTCTGAAGCCGTAGATTTTGCCTTATTAAAAGATGGAAAACTAATTGAATTACATAAGGAAAAAGAAAATCAGGACAACAAAAGCCAGTTTAACGTGGGCGATATTTATATGGCCAAAATACGTAAACCGGTAGCCGGCCTTAATGCCGCTTTTGTTAATGTGGGTTTTGAAAAAGATGCATTTTTGCATTATCATGACCTGGGGCCTAATCTTCCTTCCTTAATTAAATTCATAAAACTTGTAAGCGCAGGTAAAGTAAAAGATTATTCCCTAAAGAATTTTCCTTTTGAAAAAGAGATAGATAAAAATGGTGCCATAGCCGATGTGCTTAGCTCTAACCAGTCTATACTCGTGCAGGTGGTAAAAGAGCCTATAAGTACCAAGGGCCCCCGCATAAGCTCAGAGCTTTCGCTGGCCGGGCGTTACGTGGTGCTGGTGCCTTTTAGCGACCGCATCTCTATTTCACAAAAAATAGAGTCAAAAGAAGAAAAAGACCGCCTTAAGCGCCTGGTGCAAAGCATTCGGCCTAAAGGTTTCGGCGTTATCGTTCGCACGGTAGCCGAGGGGAAAAAAGTGGCAGAGCTGGATAAGGACCTGCAAAACCTGATAGATAAATGGTCAGGCATGTGCAAGCGAATCCCCAGTGCACACCACCCCAGCAAAGTGCTGGGAGAGGTAAACAAGGTTTCATCTATATTGCGCGATGTGTTTAATGACACATTTACCGGCATATATGTAGATGATGAAGACCTGTTTTACCAAACAAAGGACTATCTGCAGGAGATAGCCCCACAAAAAGCGAATATCGTTAAGCTGTACCAAAACCGCGATTTGCCATTGTTTGAAAAATACAACATAGAAAGGCAAATTAAAACCTCTTTTGGCAAAACGGTATCTATGAGCAAAGGCGCCTACCTTATTATAGAGCATACAGAAGCCCTGCACGTTATAGACGTAAACAGTGGTAACCGCTCTAACAAGGCCCTGAGCCAGGAAGATACTGCCCTGGAGGTAAACATGATAGCCGCTGCCGAAATTGCAAGGCAGCTTAGGCTACGCGATATGGGAGGCATTATCGTGGTGGATTTCATTGATATGGGAAATCCGGATAACCGCAAAAAGCTCTATGACTTCCTGAGGGAAGAAATGAGCGATGATAAAGCAAAACACAAGATCCTGCCACCGAGTAAATTTGGTTTGATCCAGATTACACGGCAACGGGTTAGGCCAGAGGTAAATATTAAAACCAGGGAGGAGAACCCTAACGACAGCAATGGCGAAATAGAGGCTCCTATACTGGTAATAGACCGCATAACTGCCGACCTTGAAAGAATTATTAAAAACCACAAAAAAGTAGTGCTTAACGCACACCCGTTTGTGGCCGCATACCTTACTAAAGGTTTCCCATCCATACGCACTAAATGGTATTTAGAGCATAAAAAATGGGTAAAAATTATACCACGTGACGCTTACACGTATTTAGAATTCCACTTTAATGATAGCAAAGGAAACGCTATTTCAGAGTAACAAGAACCGCCCTGCTGATGCATGGGCGGTTTTTTTGTTAAAAATGGCCTGAATATTGATTGCATCTTTATAATCAATAACTTTAATATTATGAAAAATATTTACGCCCTGCTTTTATTTATCCTTCCGTTTGCGTTGAGTGCCCAAGAGGTATATCATATTAAATTCGCCGATCAGGATGCTGATTATAATGTGGCTGTAATAATAAACGCGGATAATACGGGCTTGGTGCGCGTAAAGTATATAGATAGCGACTGCGATGGCGACCTCATAGAAATGACTGCTACTATAACCGATACCTTTAGCGGGTTTATTATTAATTGCGCGAACCCTATATATGCCGGCACCGATAAAAAAGCAAAACGTTATAATCCTGACACCTTTTATCTTACCATGCGCGAAAATGATGGGTGGATATGCAAAAATATTGACAGCAATAAAACAGAAACGCAATGCAGTTTTATGGAAGTAACGGGCATTACTAACCAGGATGTCTTTTTACGGGAGTTTGGGCTGGAATTTTCAAAGTAATACAATTACCGTCAGCAGGCGGTTTTTTTGTATCATCATTCCGTGCTTTTGTATAAGCCTGTTGGCAGGTGGCGCGTATAACTTTGTATCATAATCTAAAAGATACAAAATCATGTCAAAAACAATTTTTATAACAGGCGCATCACGCGGATTTGGAAAACTTTGGGCCGAGGCCTTTTTAAAACGCGGTGATAAAGTGGCGGCTACCGCGCGTAACACTGAATCGCTTAACGATCTTGTTGCTACCTATGGCGATGCAATACTGCCTGTTAAGCTTGATGTTAACAGCAGGGCAGAAAGCTTTGCCGCTATTGCTAAAGCTAAAGAACACTTCGGTACGCTCGATGTAGTAATTAACAATGCCGGCTATGGCCTTTTTGGCACCATTGAAGAAACTACCGAAGAAGAAGCCCGCCAGCAGTTTGAAACCAATGTATTTGGCCTGTTGTGGGTAACCCAGGCCGCGCTGCCCATATTCAGGGAGCAGGGGCATGGCCATATTATTCAGGTAAGCAGTGTGCTGGGTATTGTTACATTGCCGCTTTTAGGCATTTACAACGCTTCTAAATGGGCTGTAGAAGGTATAAGTGAAAGTCTTGCCCAGGAAGTAAAACAGTTTGGCATCAATGTGTCTCTTGTAGAGCCTAACGGTTATGCTACCGACTGGAGCGGAGCCAGCGCGGCACAAAGTCAGCCAATGGAGGTGTATAGTGGCGTACGCCAGGCCTTTACCGAAGCCGGTAGCCAGGAAGGCTTTTATGGCGACCCGGAAGCTACCGCCGATGCTGTGCTTAAATTAGTAGATGCTGAGACCCCCCCGCTACGCCTGTTCCTGGGTAAACATACGCTACCATGGGCAAAACAGGTATATGAGGGCCGCATTGCCGAATGGGAGGCCTGGAACGAAGTAGCTGTTGCTGCACACGGAGCATAATACAATGCATTATAATATTTTATAACTTTACACCAGCCGTCGTATTATTTTATGCGGGGGCTGGTGTTATTAATCCCACATTATTATGAAACATTACAGCAGCGTAGCACAAATGAGCAAAGACACCGGTTTTCCATTGCCGGAAAATCCGCTTTTAGGCTTGGTGGAATGCGAGAAGCTTACCGCATGCGATATTTGGCAGGGCGCGTTTACCAGTGACTTTTATATAATTATGTTCAAAAAAATGCAAAAAGGCATCATTAACTACGGGCGCACAAAATATGACCATGAAAACGGCTCGCTGTCTTTTATAAAGCCCCGCCAGATAATGGAGATTAAAGATGTAGAGCTTGAAGAGAAGGGTTTTTTAGTATACATACATGAAGATTACCTTAATGGGCATGTGCTGCACAACGAGATAAAAAAGTATGGCTTTTTTGACTATGAGGCTAATGAGGCGTTACACCTTTCGCCACGCGAGGAAGATATTGTATGGGAGCTTTTTTATAAAATTAAGGCAGAGTATAATAATACCCAGGACGAGTACAGCTACGATATTATCCTTACGCACATAGACTCTATACTCAAATACTCGCAGCGGTTCTACAAAAGGCAGTTTTTAAACCGGACAGAGCTTTCGGGCGCTACGGTTTCAAAGTTCAACGCTCTGCTACAATCCTATCTTGATAGCGGACAGCTCAGGCTCAACGGCCTGCCCAGCGTAAAGGCCATGGCCGACAACCTCAATACATCATCACGCTACCTGAGCGATTTGCTGCGCCAGGAAACCGGAAAGACAGCGCTGGAGCTTATACATATATTTTTAGTTGGCGAGGCTAAGAACCTGCTGCAATCGTCGGCCATTACCATAGCAGAAACAGCCTATGCGCTTGGTTTTGAAAACCCGCCCTACTTTAGCCGTCTCTTTAAAAAAGAAACCGGCCTTAGCCCTGTGGAGTACAGGGGGCAATTTGTAAATTAAATTATAAATGGTTTTCTTATCCCTTTAACATCCCTAAAAACGTATCACGGTGAATTTCGCGGGCACCCAGGCTTTCCAGGTGGTTGTTGTGCACCTGGCAGTCCAGGAGGTGGTACTTTTCCCGCTGCAGTTTTTTAGAAAGAGCAATAAAAGCCACTTTACTGGCATTGGGCACGTGGCTAAACATGCTCTCGCCGCAAAAAATATGGCCCAGGTCTACGCCATACAGTCCTCCCACCAGCATGCCGCCCTGCCATACCTCTACTGATTTTGCATGGCCTAAGGCATGCAACTTGCAATAAGCATCAGTCATTTCCTGGGTAATCCAGGTGCCGGGCTGTCCATCCCGTTTTATATCACGGCAATTGGTTATCACCTCTTTAAAAGCAGTATTAAAAGTAACCGTAAACATATCCCTGTTTAGCACGTTCCGCATGCTTTTGGTTATTTTCAGTTCATCAAAAAACAGCACCATACGTTCGGGTGGGCTCCACCACAGTATGGGCTCATCATCTTCAAACCATGGAAAGATACCGCTGTTATACGCCAGCATAAGCCTTTGGGGCGATAGGTCACCGCCTATAGCCACGATGCCTTCGGGCGAAGCATGCTGTACCGGTGGAAAATAAAGCTCTCTTGAAAGGAAATACATGCGGCAAAATTACGAATTAGAAATTTCAAACGGTAAAAACCGAAATGATTATTGAAAAAAAGAGATAGCTTTGTAAAGACAAACTGCCAATTGCCATGAAGAAGATATCAATTAAAACCTGCCTTAAAAACAGCATAATACTGTTGCTGCCGCTGTTTGGCAACAACATATTTTCACAGGAAGTAAATCCTGAAAACGATACTATACAGATTAAAGAAGTGGTGGTTGTAAAGAACAGTAAAAAGCTTAAGGTAAAAACACTGTTACTGGATGGGCCATGTTACTACCCTGACAACATGCACAATGCCGCCGAAATTATTACCCTGGCCGATAATTTGCCGGAGGGTACACTGGAGTCTATCAGCTTTTATTTTAATGAGTTGGCGCGCCGGGGACAGGCAGAAAAATTCAGGGATAATGAATTTGAGCTCGTGCTGTATACGGCTAATGGTGATGGTACTCCGGGCGCGCGGATAGTGCATGACCGGCTTACCGTAAAGGTAGCGCGTACGTTTTCCGGACGGCTTGTTATAGACCTTGCCATACTGGCCATAGAAAGTGACGAAAAGATGTTTGTAGGACTAAAACGCATTACCCCGCCGGAAGGAGAGGATGAATTTTTTATAGACTGTGTTTGCAACGGGCTCGATAAGTACATTACGTTGGTGCGTAAGGATGCCGCTTCACCATGGGAACGCCGGTGGCAATGTGCTGCCCTTAAAGCGGAAGTGAGTGTGGCGGCGCACCGGTAAAAGATGGTAGGAACGCTTTAGGTTTATCAGAATGATAATAAAAGCAAAACCCTCACAAACTGTGAGGGTTTATATATTAAGCAAGTAATTGAATAATGTAGCTATCCAACGATCTAATTAGTACCTGTAATACTCTGGCTTATAAGGCCCGTCAACTGCTACACCTATGTAAGCGGCCTGGCCGTCATTAAGTACCTCAAGTTCAACACCCAGTTTAGCAAGGTGAAGCGATGCTACTTTTTCGTCAAGGTGTTTAGGCAGCATATATACTTTGTTTTCGTATGCTTCGCTGTTTGTCCAAAGTTCAAGCTGTGCAAGGGTCTGGTTTGTAAACGAGTTGCTCATTACAAAGCTTGGGTGGCCTGTGGCGCAACCAAGGTTTACAAGGCGTCCTTCGGCCAGGATAAGTATATCTTTGCCGGCAATGGTATATTTATCAACCTGAGGCTTAATTTCAATTTTAGAGGGGCCATGGTTTTTGTTAAGCCATGCCATGTCAATTTCGTTATCAAAGTGGCCAATGTTACAAACAACGGTTTTATCCTTCATTTGCTCAAAGTGGCGGCCTACAACAATATCTTTATTGCCTGTAGTGGTAATAATAATATCGGCAGTAGCAATAACGGTGTCAAGCCTTTTAACCTCATAACCGTCCATAGCAGCCTGTAGGGCACATATAGGGTCAATTTCGGTAACGGTAACAATAGATCCCGCCCCACGGAAAGAAGCTGCTGTACCTTTGCCCACATCGCCATAACCGCATACAATAACGCGCTTGCCTGCAAGCATAAGGTCGGTAGCGCGGCGCACCGCATCTACAGCACTTTCTTTACAGCCGTATTTGTTGTCAAATTTAGATTTGGTAACAGAGTCATTTACGTTAATGGCCGGCATAACAAGTGTGCCGTTTTTCATCCTTTCATATAGGCGGTGTACACCTGTTGTGGTTTCTTCGCTCAGGCCTTTAATGCCGGCAGCAAGTTCAGGAAAACGGTCAAACACCATATTGGTAAGGTCGCCGCCATCGTCAAGTATCATGTTAAGCGGCTCACGGTTTTCGCCGAACCAAAGCGTTTGCTCAATACACCAGTCAAACTCTTCTTCGTTCATGCCCTTCCACGCATATACCGATATTCCGGCAGCAGCAATAGCGGCAGCAGCATGGTCCTGGGTAGAAAATATATTGCAAGAGCTCCATGTAACCTCTGCGCCCAGGGCAACAAGGGTTTCTATAAGCACTGCTGTTTGTATGGTCATGTGCAGGCAGCCTGCTATACGTGCACCTTTAAGCGGCTGGCTTGCGCCATATTCTGAGCGTAGCGCCATAAGGCCCGGCATTTCTGCCTCGGCAAGCTCAATCTCTTTACGTCCCCATTCCGCAAGCGAAATGTCCTTTACTTTATAAGCCACAAACGGCATTGTTGTTGTACTCATGCTTAAAATATGTATATTTGTATTAGCAAAATTTCTGCAAATTTAGTGAATTGGTTTTTAACCTTCATCGTTTTATCTTCAATAAATGCCTCTCTATAAATCTATACTTATTGCTCCTGATACTAAGCTACTCATCTGGCAGATAACAGAATCGCTGGAAGATCTTGGCAGGGACGTGATGCTTAAAGAAGTTTGCGTATCTAAGATGGGTAAAATGAAGAGTGAACAGCACAGAAAAGGTTTTTTAGGAGTGAGGCGGCTTATGCAGCAAGCAGGATATACTGATCTTGACCTTTTTTATGATCCTGATGGAAAGCCCCACCTTAAAGATGGTAATAACATTTCTATAACACATTCTTACGCCTTTTCGGCCATAATAATAGGAAACGCAAATTCAGGTATAGACATGGAGCTGCAGCGCGAGAAGGTTATAACTATTGCCGACAAATTTGTTGATGGTGAATTTGCCTATCTTGACCCGTTGCACCTTGAAGAGTATATGAGAAAACTGATTGTAATATGGTGCGTTAAAGAGGCGGTTTATAAAATGGTATCGCGCCGTGGACTCAGTTTTAAGCAGAATATTGAGGTGTTTCCATTCGATATTTCCCACGGTAAGGGTATGGTCCATGTTGCATTTGAAGAAATTGATGCTATTTATCCGTTTGTTTTTGAAGAAATAGAGGGATTTACCCTTGCATACTGTCTTGAGAACAACACCTTTCTGCCATAATGGAGACTATATTTGATTTTTTATTCAGCCAGTACAAGGAGTATTCTGACTTACATATTATTTTAGAAGCCGTGGCTGTAATTTTAGGTATGATAAGCGTAGTACTGTCCTGGAAAAACAGCGTATGGCTCTATCCTCCTGCTATAATAAGCTCAGTTATATACATGTACCTGCTGTGGGTGTGGCAGTTATATGGAGATTTTATAATCAATTCATACTACTTTTATATGGGTATTTATGGATGGATGCTTTGGGCTAAAAGTTACGAAAACGATAGCGTTTCTCTAAAAATTACAAAGATGTCACATAAAGATTACTTAATTTGTGTATTCATTTTTATAATTTCTATTATATTTGTCTCCAGTGTTTACATATACTTCAATATGTATAAACATTGGTGGGCCGCTATTGATACTATCATGACGGGCCTTCTGTTTGCAGGAACTTGGCTTTTAGCCAAAAGAAAGATTGAAAACTGGCTTTTTCTTATTGCCGGTGATATTATTGCCATACCGCTCTTTTATCTTAAGGGGTACACGCTTACCAGTATTTTAAATGTATTTTTAACCGTAATTGCCATATTTGGCTATTTAGAATGGAGAAAAATTTTACAACACAAAAACCAGCAACAATAAATATCAGCATTTATGCTGAAAATCAAAGTAAGCCGACCGCAGCCCTTCTTAATGAAGAGCCATTTACGGCAGAAAAAAATGGCCGCCGCCTAAACTTTAAAGCTAAAGATATAGGACTGGTTGAGCGGCCTAAGCCATCTGACCTTGCTATAGTTATAGCTCCTGAGGAAAACAGGCAGGCTAATGAGCTGGTTGAAATGCTTAAAAATCAGAACAATTGCAGGCTGCGCATTACAGACGGTTATGATAATGTTTTTGAAAAAGTATCTACAATAGCTGCTGCGCTGGAAAAAGCTTTTGACCTGGGCCTTACAGTATCTGATTTTATGCAGATTTATAACCAGGGTGTAAACCTCGATAATATTGAAGCACAGATCAATATATTTAAAAACGGTATTATAAAAATAAACCTGGAACGACCGGCAGTTATAGGTGATGGCATATCTATATTAAGTAAAGAAGACGCAGAAAGAAACGCCGGATATTTTGATACCAAAAAAGAGCAGTTCAAGCTTAAAAAGTTTGTGCCGGCATCTGGGGCGGCAAGTAGAATGTTTAAGTTTTTGCATGATTTTATCTCTGAATATAATCCTGAAAAAGAGACTATTAACGGTTATATAAACCGTAAGAAAGACAACTCTCTTGAGGTGTTTTTCTTAGGATTAGAGAGGTTTCCGTTCTATAAAACGATTATAGATGCGGCAATAAAAAATATAAGCTATCCTGAGGTTGAAAATGAAAATGTAAGGGAAGATGCCCGTAATTACAGCTTTGTTAAAACAATGATGGATCCTGCCCATTTTGATTTTGCCAACAAGCCTAAGGGTATATTGCCGTTTCACCAATATGATGACCTGGCCGCAACGCCAGTGTATGAGCATCTTCGCGAAAGCGTTGCCTACGCTGACTCTAACGGGCAAACCTATGTGCACTTTACCATATCTGAAGACCATCTTAACGGATTTTTAGATGCTATAAATGAGGCACGCGCTAAGGTAGAAGCCGAAAGCGGCATTAAAATAAACTTCAACTTTACATATCAGCATAAGGAAACTGATACTGTGGCAGTTGACCTTGAAAACAGGCCGTTTCGCGAAAATGGTAAGCTGCTGTTCCGGCCCGGTGGGCATGGTGCCCTTATAGAAAACCTGAACCGACTTTGTGCCGACATAGTTTTTGTGAAAAACATTGATAATGTGCGTCATACAAAAATGGAAACCATTGCTTTATACAAAAAAGCGCTTGCCGGTATATTGGTGCACCTTCAGGAAAAAGTGTTTACCTATCTTGAGCAAATTGAGGCCCGCCAGCTTACCGAAGATGAGCTTGATGCCGTGGTAAGCTTTGCACAGACAGAGTTATCATTAGACTTATCGCCTGATTTTGATAAGTTTACGCTTGAAAATAAGTTCTTGTACCTGGAAGAAAGCCTCAACAGGCCCATTCGTGTGTGTGGTATGGTAAAGAACGAGGGAGAGCCCGGTGGCGGGCCGTTTTGGGTAAAAGGCAACCGTGGCCGCGTATCACTTCAAATTGTTGAAAGCTCTCAAATTGACCTTGATAACAAGATACAGGGCCATATTTTCTCACAATCAACCCACTTTAACCCGGTTGACCTGGTTTGCGGACTTAAAGATTATAAAGGTAACAAGTTCGACCTCAAGCAGTTTGTGGATCCTAACACCGGCTTTATAGTTCAAAAAAGCCGTATGGGTAAAGAGGTTAAGTCTTATGAGCTTCCGGGCTTATGGAATGGCGCCATGGCCGGTTGGATGACGGTTTTTGTTGAAGTGCCGCTAAAAACATTTAATCCGGTTAAAACCGTTAATGACCTGCTGAAGCCGGCACACCAAAAACCCGTGTAAACCCCCGTGGATACTGAGAAAATACTATCTGAACTAAGCTATAAAGCAGTGCGAAGCAGTGGCGCTGGCGGGCAAAATGTTAACAAAGTGTCCAGTAAAGTGGTGCTTAGCTTTAGCGTACCGGTCTCTGCCGCCCTGAGCGATGAAGAAAAAGCACTCGTTCAAACGCGCCTGGCATCGCGTCTTACTGATGCTCAAGTGCTTGTTCTTCAGTGTGATGAAGACCGTTCGCAGTTCAGAAATAAAGATATTGTAACCAAGCGTTTTCTACAGCTTATTGAAGAAGCTCTTAAGGTGGCTAAGCCCCGCAAGCCTACCCGCATACCCCGTGGGGTTATTAAAAAGCGTATGGAAAACAAGCGCAGGCAGGGCGAAATCAAACAGAACCGCCGCAGGCCGGACTTCTAAAAACACCACCTAGTCCTTATAATCTAACTGTAATTTACTATTTTTACTTAAAATATGTAAGTCATGAAAGTAAATCAGTTACAAATTGAAATTGACGGTATTGATAAGGAAATCCTTCGCTTTCTTATGGATGATGCCCGTAAGCCTATATTGCAAATCGCTGCTAAAATAGGTATATCCGGCGCAGCTATTCATCAAAGGCTCAGAAAGTTAGAGCAGGCGGGAGTGATATCAGGCTCTAAATTTACAGTTAATACAAGGGTATTGGGCTACAGCACCATGGCTTTTGTAGGTATTTACCTTGACAGGGCCGCCAGCAATCCTGAGGCGGTTAAAGAACTTAAAAAAATTCCCGAAGTGCTTGAATGTCATTATACTACGGGCAACTGGAGTATTTTGATAAAAATAATATGCCGGGATAATGAGCACCTTATGCAGCTCTTGAACAATAAGATACAACCTATAAGCGGGGTATCGCGCACTGAAACCTTTATCTCGCTCGACCAGCAAATTGAGAGGCAAATACAGTTGTAGCAGTATACGCTGAATGCACTTTTTGAGGGGTTATAAAATTTCCCTAAAAACCCAGTTAAGCTTACAGTCCGTAATAAGAAACAGGATTTTAGTATCAATTTAAAACCTAACGCTGTTAACCTGTCAAAATGGTTAAAATTCTTATTTTCAATACTTTAGCCTTTTAATATTTCACTTTCGGAGTTCGAGTTACGTTATTTTTGCATGTGTATATCAGCGCGTTTAAATTCACAAAAAAAGCCGCTGAAATGCGGCGGCTAATTTCTCTCAAAAAAAATATTTACAGGTTTGAAGCGATTGCTTTTGCCAGCTCCTCAAATTCCTCTTTTTCTAACTTTACCTTATCGCTAAACCTCATTTCGTCCATATGGTTTAGTGGTATAAGGTGTACATGTGCGTGGGGTACTTCCAGGCCTATAACGGCCATGCCCACCCTCTTGCACTGTACAGTTTTTTCAAGCGCCTTTGCCACCCTGCGGCTAAACTGCATCAGGCCCAGGTAGTGTTCCTCCTCCATATCAAAAATCTTGTCAACCTCCTGCTTGGGTATGCATAGCGTGTGCCCTTTTGCATTAGGGTTAACATCCAGGAACGCCAGGTAACGGTCGTCTTCTGTAATTTTATAGGCAGGTATTTCGCCGTTGATTATTTTAGTGAATATAGAGCTCATATTAATGTTCGTCTCTTGATATTTCAAGTACATCAAACTTAAGCGTGCCGTTAGGTACGGTTATCTCGGCGGTTTCGCCCACACTTTTGCCCAGCAGGCCTTTGCCAATGGGGGATGTAACCGATATTTTACCGGCCTTTAGGTCGGCTTCGCTTTCGGCTACAAGGGTATAGGTCATTTCCATGCCGTTGGCCTGGTTCTTAATTTTAACGGTGCTCAAAACAAGCGCCTTGGTAAGGTCAAGCTGAGACTCATCTATAAGGCGGGCGTTAGATACCACCTCTTCCATCTTAGATATTTTTAGTTCTAAAAGGCCCTGTGCTTCTTTGGCAGCATCATATTCTGCATTCTCACTAAGGTCGCCTTTATCGCGTGCTTCGGCAATAGCCTGGCTGGCCTTTGGGCGTTCTATACTTTTTAGCTGATCCAGCTCATCCCTCAATTTTTTTAACCCTTCTGCAGTGTAGTAAGATACTGTACTCATAACTTCATCGTTTATATAAATAGAAAAAATCCCATCAGGACGGGATTCTTTATATGTAAAGATAACATTTTTTTAATATCGATATTTTTAATTATGCAATAGCATACCCCAAAGTTAATTAAATTAAATTTGTTTCATAATTATTAAGGAAATTTTTAACCGCCATGAAAAAATATATAGTTCTACTGCTTGCACTGCCTTTGTTTATGTGCTGTAGCGATGATAATTACAACTTTAACAACCCCTACCTGCCCGGCTATAATTTTAGCCTTGACCTTGACCTTACCCTGCCCCTGTATACCCAGCTGCAGTTTACCGGTAACCCCGTGCGCATAACCACGGCAGGCATAGGCATAAACGGCGTTATCATTATGAATACGGGCGGAGGCTACACTTCTTTTGAGGCCAGCTGCCCCAACCAGGAGCTGAGCAATTGCAGCGAACTCGACATAAATGGTATTAAAGCCATTTGCCCATGCGATGAAGTAGAGTACAGCCTGTTTACCGGCCTGCCCGATACCGATATGAAATATCCGCTAAAGCCCTATCGTATAGAAGTTATCAGCGCTACCTATATAAGGGTGTACAATTAGGCAATGCCGCATATTACCCTTCATACAGCCATAAACGCACCCATAGGCGTGGTGTTTAACCTGAGCCGCAGTATAGACCTGCATAAAACATCAGCAGCACATACAAGTGAAGCAGTAGTTGCCTCACCCATTGTAAACGACATGTGGGCCAGGAGGGAAGGCCTTATGGAACTGAACGAAACGGTAACCTGGCGCGCCCGGCATTTTGGCATTATACAATATCTTACCGTAAGGATAACATCCATGCGCTACCCGTACCACTTTACAGATGAGATGGTGCCCGGTTTTGGCGCGTTTAAAGCCATGGCGCACCGCCACCTTTTTGAGGAAAAAGAAGATGGTACGGTAGTAATGACCGATATCTTTTATTACAAAAGCCCCTTAGGTATACTCGGCAAGCTTGCCGATGCGCTGTTCCTTAAGCGCTACATGCGCAACTTTCTGCAAAAGCGAAACACCATACTTAAGGCATGCGCCGAAGACCCGGAAAAGTGGCGGCATATACCAGGTATTGATGATTCAGGCAGCAGATAGCAGTTCCGCACAGGCACATGTGCAGGAGTGAAGCTATTCCCCTCTTGAGAGCTGCCAGGAGGGGGCATTAATATTTTATAGTAAAAAACCCACGGCATAACCGTGGGTTTTATATTTATAGTAAAGATGCTACGTAGCTAAGCACCTCAGCAGCTAAGAAACTTAGAATTTAAGCGTTAACCCTGCTAAAAAGTTAGCACCGGCCTGTGGATAATAGTACGCGCCGTCATAATAATATCCGTTAGACGAATATTCCTCATCAAAAATGTTGTTTACCAGGGCACTCACAATAACCTGCTTAAATACCTTTTTAGGACTAAACGTATAGCTCACATTAAAATCAGTGGTAGTATACGATTTCAGTTTCGCATCGGGTGTTTCAAGGTTATCCATAAACTGGTCGCCCACAAACTTGGTGGCCAGCATGGCAAACCAGGCGCCATTATGGTACAAAAGCTGGTTAGCCCCTATAACGCTTGGTGAAAAAGCAATATCAGTTTCGCCCAGGTTTAGCGGGCCATTCTCTCCTTCAATAAAAAAGTCAACGTTTTTATTAGCGCTTATGGCCACGTTGGGCCTTAGCGTAAAATGCTCTGTAAGCGCAATGCTGGCATCGGCCTCAAGGCCCAGGCGGTAGCTGTCTCCGCTGTTAGTATATACGGGGGCACCTACGTCATTAAGGGCACCGGTAAGCACTAACTGGTCTTTATAGCGCATATAGTAACCATTTACATTAATGGCTGTTTTGCCGTTGTTGTAGCGCCACCCCAGCTCAAAATCATTAAGGCTTTCAGGTTTGCTGCTGCCATTTTCATAATCATCGCGGCGGGGCTCTTTGTTGCCGCGGCCATAGCTAAAATACAGGGTGTTATCTTTGGCTATGGCATAGGTAAGGCCTGCCTTTGGGTTTACAAAGTTAAAGGTGTCATCAACCGGATCAGCCAGTACACCATCGGCAGTGTAATGCACGGTGCGGTACTGCAGGTCGGCATATATACCCAGCTTTTGGGTAACATTATAGGTTGCTTTAGCATACACGTTAAAATCAGTCTTAACGGCATCATCATCATAGTAATGGTCATCGGGCTGGCTGGCCCCGGCATATCGCGCCCAGATTACCTCGCCAAAATGCGCGCCTTCATACTTGTTCCATCCGCCGCCCACAATCAGGTTAAGCTTCTCATTTTTATAATTAGCCGAAAATGTAGTACCATAAAAGTCGTTATCCAGCCATTTACGGGTAATCAGGTCTTCTTCGGTAACCAGCGTGCCATCAACCGTAACCGGCTGCAGGCCATAATCGGCATAGGTGTCGTTATCGCGATAATTTTCATAATACCCCTTGCCTTTAGTATAGTGAACGGCCAGGTTAGTGCTCCAATTGTCACTTATGCGCTCGTTCCAGTGTAGCTGGTACTGGTCCTGCCAGTAGTTGTCAGTCTCATTGTTATAAAAACGCTCATTACCGTTAACATCGGTATACAGGCCGCTGTAGTTAAAACGGCGGTTTTGCTGCGCTGTGGCGGCATCAATACCATTCCAGGCCTGGTAGGTTTTTTCGCTTCCGCCAAAGGCCAGCGCCTTAATAAGCGTGCTGCCGTTAACATACGTGCCCTGCAAAAAGTAGCTTTTAAGACTGCTCGAAGCCCTGTCTATATAGCCATCGCTCTCAATGTTGCTTAACCTTCCGGCCAGTTCAAAATGGTCATTCATCAGTCCTGAGCTGAATTTAACCGTATGCTTGCGCGAATTGAAGCTGCCGAATGAGTTTGATATTTCGCCCTCCGCCTGCTTTTTATAAGTGTCTGTAAGCACGTTAAGGCTCGCGCCAAAGGCTGCCGCGCCGTTAGTACTGGTACCCACTCCACGCTGCAATTGTATGTTTTGGGCAGAAGAGGCAAAATCAGGCATGTTTACCCAAAAGGTGCCCTGGCTCTCGGCATCATTATACGGTATGCCGTTTATGGTAACGTTTACACGGGTAGCATCGGCGCCACGCACACGTATGCTGCTGTAGCCTATACCGTTGCCGGCATCGGTTGTGGTTACCACGTTAGGCATGTAGTTAAGCAGGGTAGGGATATCCTGTCCCAAATTGCGCGGTGCAATTTCTTCTTTAGTAATGTTGGTAAATGTAACGGGCGTACTGCCGTTAACGCGCACGGCCTGCACCAGTACCTCATCTATAGCGGCAATGGTATCCTGCTGCTGTGTAACGGGTTGCTGCGCAAAGGCAGTAAGTGAAGTAAGACCCAGGGCTACGAGCAAAACTTTGCCTCTTTGCCTCTTTGCCTCTTTTGTAATAAATAAAATCTTCATCCGTAAAATTTGTTTTACGAATAAAAGGGGTAATTATTCTTAATTAAATAATTAGTAATGGTAATTCCCGGCAATGGTTGCGGCGTGCACTCCGCGTGTTGCCTTTGTTTCCCTTGGCGGCATTACCCGCCCAGGTTCTTTGGGTATGATCTCAGCCCGATTGTTTAGGGCACCCCTTTGAGACGCGGCAAATGTAATGCGTTTTTATTTAAAACTGAAAAAAATTATAACTTCAAAAATTATAATCAGATTTTACCTTTTAAGCCTCTCATGGACGGGTTTACAATATTATTTTGTAAGTATATTTTAGCTTTAACAAGTGTTAAAAATTCCTTAAAGTTTAACAATAATAATTTTTTTCTATTCTTTTTAATTGCTTCATTTGCAAGCATTCAAAAAGTGTAGGAGAAGCACTTTTTATGTATACCCATCAAACCATCAAACATGTTATTGCCTGTAAGCACTGCTGCCTGCCGGTTGCATAGCCTGTTGTATAGTTTGTGGCGGTTTTATTCGCTTAACGCTAAAGAAAAGAGTAATGAAATATATTGTTGTAAAAGCAAACAACAAACCGGCACTGCCGTTAACCCTTAAAGAGGCATGCAGGCTACTGAAGCCACAGGCCATTTTTAAAGTGGGCTTTAATGAATTTGAACACATTTCCATCACTGAGATTAATATTGCTGATTATGCCAACGATATTACCTGTATTGTGCAGGTGGGCAATAAAAAGCTGTTGTTGCAGCCCGGCCTTGCCACTCAGCAACAGGTACCGGTACCCGCATTGCTACATGTGCTCAATGACCTGGGCATGGACATACATTTTGTAATTTTTGCCATACATACTTATGAAGAGCTTAAAGGCTTTTGCAGCCTGGACGATCTTAAAAAATTTAGCGCCCATACAGCCAGGCTTAAAATAACATGGCTGCCCAGGCATGCATTTGACTCTAATGGGGAGTGGCTTAAAATGATGAACCATCTTGCTGAAATAGCGCGCAATATAATGTAGTGGCTATGGCCATCATGTTTCTATCAGGATTCTGCCTCTTAAAATGCTTTTGATGAAATTGATGCAGGTATAAAAAAATAGCTGCCCGTCCCCGGGCAGCCTTTCCAAAAACATCTATTCTAAAATTACAATTATGCCAGCGGACCGCCGGCTATAATTTCGTTATTTGAGAACGTCTCAAATTTAGTGAAATTTTTTCTGAATTGAGACGCTAATTCCTGTGCTTTTTTATCATACTCGGCACCATTTTCCCACGTATCCCGCGGATTAAGTACTTCAGCGGGCACATTAGGGCAGCTTTGCGGCACCGCAAGGCCAAAAACAGTATCGGTTTTAAAGTCAACTCCTTCCAGCTGGCCGTTAAGGGCAGCGGTAATCATGCTACGGGTATAGCTAAGCTTCATGCGGCTGCCGGTGCCATAAGCGCCACCGCTCCACCCGGTGTTTATAAGCCACACATTTACGCCGGCTTCCTTCATCTTGGTGCTTAGCATCTCGGCATATACCGTAGGGTTTAGCGGCATAAACGGCGCCCCAAAACAGGCCGAAAAGTTAGGCTGCGGCTCTTTAACGCCCAACTCTGTGCCCGCCACCTTAGCCGTATAACCCGATATAAACCAGTAAGCGGCCTGTCCCGGTGTTAGCTTAGCTATGGGGGGCAGTATGCCAAACGAGTCGGCGCTTAAAAAGAAAATATTTTTTGGGTTATGGCCTATAGACCCCGGCTGTATGTTGTTTATATGGGTTATAGGGTAGCTAACGCGCGTGTTTGGCGTAATGCTTACATCAGTATAGTCAACTTCGTTTGTGCCTTCTTTAAAAATAACGTTTTCCAGCAGGGCACCTTTTTTAATGGCGCGGTAAATATCGGGCTCATGCTCTTCGGTAAGGTTAACCACCTTGGCATAACAGCCGCCTTCAAAGTTAAACACCGTGTTTTCATGCGTCCAGCCGTGCTCATCATCGCCTATTAGGCGGCGGTTAGGGTCGGCGCTCAATGTGGTTTTCCCGGTGCCGGAAAGGCCAAAGAAAATAGCCGTATCGCCCTCAGGGCCCACATTGGCACTGCAATGCATGGGTAGCGTATCTTTAAAAACAGGCAGTATAAAGTTGAGCGCGCTAAATATGCCTTTCTTCATTTCGCCGGTATATCCGGTACCGCCTATAAGGGCAATTTTACGGGTAAAGTTAAGTATGGCAAAGTTGGGGTTGCGGGTGCCGTCTTCTTCAGGGTTTGCCATAAAGCCGGGCGCGCATATAACATGCCAGTCGGCTGCAAAATCTTCCAGTTCCTCCTCTGTAGGGCGAAGGAACATGTTATAGCAAAACAGGTTGCTCCACGCTGTTTCGGTAACGCAGCGCACGTTAAGGCGGTAGTTAGCATCGGCACACACATAGCTGTCGCGCACAAAAACCTCCTTGCTGCTCAGGTACTGGGTAACCTTATCATAAAGCGGGTCAAATTTTGCCGGGTCAAACGGTATATTTACATTACCCCACCATACATGCTGCTCTGTAATGGCATCTTTAACTATAAAACGGTCCTGTGGTGCGCGGCCGGTAAATTCGCCTGTGTTAATTGCAAGTGCCCCGGCAGAGGTTTCTTTGCCCTCTCCGTTTTCAATCGTGTATTCATGCAGCTCCTTAGGAGACCACTGATACCTAACCATCGCATTCCTGATCCCGATCCCGTCTAACGCAATCGTTTTCGTAAAAAGGCCGTAATTATCCATAAATTTGGGGTGTGTTTGGGTTTTAATCAGGCCACAAAGATAATAATAATTTTATTTAGCTTGTTAAATTATGAATAAATTATCGTTTTCGCCTAATTATATTCAAAAACAATACCCCCCAGGCCAGTATTAATAGTAATCCTCCAATGGGTGTAATCCATCCGAAAGGCTTAAAATTAAAGGGCAGTTTACTGTTTAGCGCTAAAAGATATATCGACCCTGAAAAGAACAGCACGCCAAAAACCGTCAGGTAAAAAATGGCCTTTTTAGCCTTTTCTGATACTAAAACCGTAGTACCCGCAAACAGTAAAAACAGCGCGTGGTATATCTGGTACTTAACCCCGGTTTCAAATGTGGCAACCTCACCTGCCGAAATTATCTTTTGAAGGCCATGTGCCCCAAAGGCTCCTAAAATTATTCCCGTTAACCCTAAAAAAGCGGCTGTAGCTATTATTTTTCTATCCATGATTTTTGTTTTTATTGGCCTTACCCCCTGCCGATAGCTATAGGGACTCTCCAACGGAGAGGGGAGCAAGAGCCATGATAGTTATTTCGTCAGGGGTGATGTTAGGCCCTCCCCTTTAGAAAGGGATTAGGCCGGGGCATAAAATTAAAGCGTAAATTTTATTTAACACTAAAAATCTTTTGATAAATATAACATTTGATTACTTTCGTGTGATAATTTGACACTCATTTCCATGCGAAATATACTCATAATAGGCGCCGGGAGGTCGGCTACTGTACTGATAGACTATTTATTAGATAAGGCTGCCGCCGAAGATTTATACCTTACCATAGGCGACCTGAGCGCCGAGCTTGCCGAACGAAAAACCAGTGGGCATGAGCGTGCCCGCGCCATTGCGTTTGATATTTTTAACGAGGCCCAGCGCCGTGAAGAGATAAGCCATGCCGATGTTGTAATATCTATGCTGCCTGCCCACCTGCACTATGAGGTGGCTAAAGACTGCATTGCCCATAAAAAACACATGGTTACCGCCAGCTACATAAGCCCTGCCATGCAGGAGCTTGATGCCCAGGTAAAGGCTGCAGGCCTGGTGTTTATGAACGAAATAGGCCTTGACCCCGGCGTAGACCACATGAGCGCCATTAAAGTGCTTGATGAAATTCGCGACAAGGGTGGCAAGGTGCTGCTATTTGAGTCGTTTTGCGGCGGGCTTGTGGCACCTGAGAGCGATAATAATTTGTGGAACTACAAGTTTACCTGGAACCCCCGCAACGTGGTTTTGGCAGGGCAGGGGGGCACCGCAAAATTTATACAGGAAGGCACCTATAAGTACATACCTTATAACAAGCTTTTTAGGCGTACTGAGTTTATGGAGGTTGAAGGCTACGGCCGTTTTGAGGGCTATGCTAACCGCGATTCGCTTAAATACCGAAGCGTGTACGGCCTTGACGATGCACTTACGCTATACCGTGGCACCCTGCGCCGTGTAGGCTTTAGCCGTTCCTGGAACATGTTTATACAGTTGGGCATGACTGATGATACCTATGTAATGGAAAACAGCGCTACCATGAGCTACCGCGATTTTACCAACGCGTTTTTGCCCTACCACCCAACAGATTCAGTAGAGCTTAAGTTGCGCCATATATTAAAGATTGACCAGGATGATATACAGTGGGATAAGCTGGTGGAGCTTGACCTGTTTAACCCTGATAAAATTGTGGGGCTGCACAACGCCACGCCGGCACAAATTTTAGAAAAGATACTGGCCGATAAATGGACGCTTAACGCCCATGATAAAGACATGATTGTAATGTACCACAAATTTGGCTATGAGCTTAACGGCAACAAGCACCAGATAGACAGTACCATGGTGTGCCTGGGCCAGGACCAGACATATACTGCCATGGCCAAGACCGTAGGCCTGCCCGTGGCTATTGCCGCATTGCAAATACTAAACGGCAACATAAACACACCGGGCGTGCAGCTGCCTATTAACCGCGAGGTATACCTGCCCATATTAAAAGAACTTGAAGAATTTGGCGTTATTTTCAACGAAAAACATGTATCCTACATGGGGTATAACCCGTTTAACGTGGCGGGATAGTTGCCGGTTTAGGGTTTAGGGTTGGGAGTTTAGGGTTAGCTTCACTCTTATGGGTAACCTACGACCCTGTAAGGGTTAAACCTTACAAACCTATAATGAAATTATGGGTTGCAGTACAAAATAAAATCCTGCCTGTGGACACATGGTGGGGTTTTATTTATATTTGCTAAAACAAAGCTATGGCTCGCTGCTTTAAAATCCTGCTGCTTATTGCTATTGTAGTTGCCGGTTGTCGCAATTACCATTATAAAAGGCTTATCCTGAAAGAAAGAGTAGGCAATGACACGCTTATTATTAAAGAGGTTGGCGGAGAGGTGCTTACGGGAGGGATATTGGCATTTAAGAAAACAAAAGATAGCCTGCATAAAATATCCATTATAAATGACGTTTATACTGAAGCAAAAGTAGTAGGGTTTAATTCCCACGCAGACAGCCTTCTAATCGAATTTAATTTTATTCAAAATGATAAACTGATGCGCACTGATACTCTGGGCCTGCCCTGGCACACTTATATTGAATCGCAGAAATTAAAGAATAATCTAAAAATACATCCATAAAGGTTTTTGGTATTTTGTTGTACTTTTATCATCAACAACCCAACCTGAATGAAACAAATTCTGCAAACCGTTGCCCTGTTGCTTGCCTTTACAAGCTACTCCCAAAAACCTGCAAAAAAGAACTACGAATACATCAATCCGCTTATTGGCACGGCCCGGATGGGGCATACCTATCCCGGAGCTACGGTGCCGTTTGGCAGTGTGCAGCTTAGCCCCGATACTGATACCATTGCCTACGAACTCAACAAAAAATACAACGGCAAAGTGTATGAATACTGCGCGGGCTACCAGTATGCCGACGCTACCATAACAGGCTTTAGTCACACGCACTTTAGTGGCACAGGCCACTCAGACCTGGGCGATTTTTTAGTAATGCCCACTACAGGCCCCTTGCAACTAAACCCGGGCACTGCTGCTAAGCCGTTGGGCGGGTACCGCTCGGCCTTTTCCCATAAAAATGAAGTGGCAAAAGCCAATTACTACAAAGTGCTGCTGGACGACCACAACATTACTGCCGAACTTACCGCCACTACGCGCGTGGGTTTCCATCGCTATACCTTCCCGAAAGAAGATACGGCGCACATCGTCCTAGACCTTATGGCCGGCATTTACAATCATAACGAAAAAAATGTGTGGACATTTGTGCGCGTTGAAAATGATACGCTGATTACCGGCTACCGCCAAACGCGGGGCTGGGCACGCACCCGTACGGTATATTTTGCCATGGCGTTCAGCAAGCCTATTAAGAACTATGGTGCGCAGACCTATGATAAAGACAACATTTATAACGGCTTTTGGCGCAAGTTTGACCAGACCAGAAACTTTCCTGAAGCGGCAGCCCAAAACCTCAAAATGTACTTTGATTTTGATGTAGCGGCCAATGAGCAGGTGCTGGTTAAAATGGCGCTGTCGCCGGTAAGCACGCACGGCGCGGTGGCTAACATGCAGCTCGAAGTGCCCCACTGGAATTTTGACCGCACCGTGGCTGAAGGGCAGCAGCTTTGGGAGAAAGAACTGGACAAGATAAAAATTGAAACTATCGCAGAAGATGACAAGGTTAATTTTTACACCGCCATGTACCACACCTTCATCAACCCAACGGTATATATGGATGCGGATGGCAGTTATAAGGGCCTGGACCAGAACATACACAAGGCAGAAGGCTTTACAAACTACACCACTTTTTCTTTGTGGGATACCTACCGCGCGCTGCACCCGTTGTTTAACGTAATTCAGCCAAAACGCAATGCCGATATGATAAGCAGCATGCTGGCGCACTATACCCAGAGCGTGCACCATGCGTTGCCGGTTTGGAGCCACTACGCTAACGAAAACTGGTGCATGATAGGCTATCATGCGGTTTCGGTTATTGCCGATGCCGTGGCTAAGGGTAATACCGGTTTTGATACCGGGCTGGCTTTAGAGGCGTGCATCAACTCATCAAACCTTGACTATTATGATGGGATAAAATATTATAAAGAACTGGGCTATGTGCCTGAAGACAAGAGCGGGGCATCGGTGTCTAAAACATTAGAATATGCCTATGACGACTGGTGTATTGCCCAGACGGCTAAAAAACTGGGCAATAATGATATGTTTGCTAAATATTCGGCACGGGCCGAAAATTATAAAAACGTTTGGGATAAGGATAGTGGCTTTATGCGCGCGCGCCTTGCAAACGGCACTTTTATAAAAGATTTTGACCCGCTGGAAACATCTCAGGCGGGCTATATAGAAGGCAACACGTGGAACTACAGCTTGTACGTGCCCCAGGATCCGGCCGCACTTATTGCCCTAAACGGCGGCGCTGAAAAATTTGCTGCGCACCTCGACTCACTGTTTACCATGCAGCTGCCCGATAAGTATTTTGAACATACTGAGGATATAAGCCGCGATGGCATAATAGGCAACTACGTACATGGCAACGAGCCAAGCCATCATGTGGCCTACCTGTACAACTGGGTAGGGCAGCCCTATAAAACGCAGCAGCGTGTGCGCATGATACTCAATGCCATGTACAAACCTGCGCCTAATGGCCTGGGCGGTAATGATGATGCCGGCCAAATGAGCGCGTGGTACATCTTCAGCAGCATTGGGTTTTATCCTGTGGCACCCGGCAGCGATGAATATTCCCTGGGCAGCCCACTAGTTAAAGAAGCGGTTTTAAAATTAGAGAACGGTAAAACCTTTACCATAACCACTAAAAACCAAAGTGCTAAAAATGTGTATGTGCAAAAAATAGAGCTTAACGGCAAATTGCTTACCGGCACTACCTTAAAGCACAGTGATATTATGAATGGAGGTACACTGGTGTTTTATATGGGGAGTAAAGCGGTTAAATAGCTGCTGAGATGCTGAGTTTTTTAGGTGCTAAGGCTGACGAACCTGAAAATCTTCGTGTAAATCCGTGGTATTCGCTTTGCATCTTCCTTAAAAAAAAACCGCCCCTTTTCAGGACGGTTTTCAATATCGTTAAGGCGGTGGTTATTTGCCTTTATTGGCTTCGGTAATATATTTTTCAAGCGCCATGGTCATGCTTGGTGTACCGGGTGCAGGTGCCATAATATCTATGCGCAGGCCGTGCTCCAGGGCTTCTTTTTGGGTAGTACTGCCAAAAACTGCAATACGCGTATTGTTTTGCTGAAAATCAGGAAAGTTTTTAAATAAAGATTTTATACCTGTTGGGCTAAAAAAGGCAAGTACATCATAATACACATCTTTCAGGTCAGTCAGGTCGCTCATTACAGTACGGTAAAACGTGCCCGGCACCCAGTCTACCTTCAGGCTGTTAAGCACCTGGGGTATATCTTCATTAAGCTGGTCAGATGAAGGTAATAAAAATTTCTCGTCCTTATATTTCTTAATAAGCGGGCTAAGCTCTGCAAAATCTTTCTGGCCTACATAAATCTTTCTTTTTCGGTATACCACATATTTTTGCAGGTAAAAGGCAATAGCTTCGCTCTGGCAAAAATATTTCAGCGTTTCAGGCACTTTAAAGCGCATCTCTTCGGCCACCCTAAAAAAGTGGTCTATAGAGTTCTTGCTGGTAAGTATAATAGCGGTGTAGTTATTAAGGTCAATTTTTTGGGCCCTTACATCTTTTGCGCTAACACCCTCAACATGAATAAATGGCCTGAAGTCTACTTTTACCTTCAGCTTGTGCTGAATTTCGTAGTACGGTGAATTTTCTACTTTAGGTTCCGGCTGCGAAACCAAAATTGTTTTCACTTTCATATATTGAATTTCTCTTTATCTAAGCTTTTGTAAACCAGTAATACATGAAATAATAGGGCGCTATTTCAAGTGCGCAAAGATACAAAATAAAATAGAAGATTTTACCTAATATCAAATTTTGATAATTCCTTAATGAAAGTAGGTAAGAAACCATACTCGCCATAACAATTACACCAAGTATAATGTACAATGCCAGCGCATTAATATTATCATTATAAAACAATACCACGTTTACAGGCAGCAGCAGCAGCCCTATGTACGCCCGGTAATTTACTTTTTGAAGGTTAAATACCTCATTAAACTCTTCTATGCCAAATGAAGCCGCTATAATTTTTTCTATTAAAAACTTTGCCAGTATAAAAAAAGAGAGCAGCGTTACCAGCTGTATGTAAATAAGCCAGTTTGTTTTTTGCGCCAGCTTATTGTCGCTCAGCTCGCTAAGGGCAAACAGTAGTATAAAGGCAAAAGATACAACCTGCACTAAAAACAGCGATATGGTAAACCAGCTTTGCAGGTTAGCGCTGTCTTTATAAATTTTGCTGTACTTGTTGCTCCACCCCAGCTTGCTAAATTCGGCAAAACGGGCGCTAAATACGCTGCGGGTTATGGCCACAATGGCAAAACACAGTACAAACAGTACTGTTGCCCAGTCTTTACCGCCGGTTATACGCTCATGTAGTACAAAATCATGCATGCTGCAAAATTACAGTTTTTTGGCTTGCGTTAATTAATTATACTTTAATTATGTTTTATGCATTTTAAAATGCATTACTTTTGCACCAAAATTTGAACCGCTGCCATGAGTTTAGGAGTTGTAATAATCCCTACCTATAACGAGATTGAAAATATTGAGACTGTTATAGAGGCGGTGTTTGCCCTCAAAACGCCTTTTGACATACTTATTGTAGACGACAATTCGCCCGATGGCACGGCAGATAAGGTGCGCGAAATGCAGCAGCAGTACAACAGGCTGCACCTGGAGGTAAGGCCCGGTAAAAACGGGTTGGGAACGGCATATGTTCATGGGTTTAAATGGGCCATAAAGCGCAAATTTGAATATATTTTTGAGATGGATGCCGACTTCTCGCACAACCCTAACGATCTTGAAAAGCTGTATGAGGCCTGTTTAAAAGGTGCCGATATGGCTATAGGGTCGCGGTATGTAACCGGTGTAAATGTAGTTAACTGGCCGCTTAGCCGTGTGCTTATGAGCTACTATGCATCAAGCTACGTGCGGTTTGTAACCGGCATGACCATACGTGATGCCACCGCGGGCTTTATATGTTATAAAACCAAAGTGCTGGAGAGCGTAAACCTTGACAGGATTAAATTTGTGGGCTATGCCTTTCAGATTGAAATGAAATACAGGGCCTTTGCAAATGGATTTAATATTGTAGAAGTGCCCATAATTTTTACAGACCGCACAAAGGGCGTAAGTAAAATGAGCAGCGCCATATTTAAAGAGGCCATTTTAGGCGTAATAAGGCTGCGATGGAAAAAAATGCTGAACCGACTATAAAATTATAATGAACAGGATACTTATTAAGAACGCGAAAATTGTGAACGAAGGTTCGATTTTTGAAGGGGATGTTTTTATTGAGGACAAGTATATTAAGGAGATTGCCGAAAAGATAAGCCCGAAATCCAGCGATGTAAAAATTGTGGATGCCGAAGGGTCCTATCTTATACCGGGCGCTATTGATGACCAGGTGCACTTTCGTGAGCCGGGGCTTACCCATAAAGGATCTATTGAAACCGAAAGCCGCGCTGCCGTGGCCGGAGGCATAACATCTTTTATAGACCAGCCTAATACCGTGCCTAACACCGTTACACAGGAGCTTCTTCAGGATAAATACAACAGGGCGGCCCAGGTAAGCTATGCTAACTATGGTTTTATGATGGGCGGTACTAACGATAACCTGGATGAAATACTTAAAACCGACCCTAAAACGGTGCCCGGCGTTAAGTTGTTTCTTGGTTCATCTACAGGCAATATGCTGGTAGATAATGAGGCTACGCTCGAAAAGATATTCAGCAGCACGCCCATGCTTATTGCCGTGCACTGCGAAGATGAGGCCACCATACGCACCAACCTTGAAAAGTTTAAGGAGGAGTATGGCGATGATATCCCTGTAAAATTCCACCCCGAGATACGCAGCGCCGAGGCCTGCTATATATCATCTTCACGGGCTATCGAACTGGCTAAAAAAACAGGCGCCAGGCTGCATGTTTTTCATGTGTCTACCGCTAAAGAAACAGAACTCTTTACAAATAAGGTTCCACTCGAAGATAAAAAGATAACGGCCGAAGTTTGTATACACCACCTGTGGTTTACGGATGCCGATTATGAGAAAAAAGGAGCGCTTATTAAGTGGAACCCCGCCGTTAAAACCGCCGCCGACCGCGATGCCCTGTGGAAAGCCCTTAACGACGACCGTATAGATGTTATTGCTACTGACCATGCACCACATACGCTGGAAGAAAAAAATAAGCCCTATACCAGTTCGCCTTCAGGCGGGCCGCTTGTGCAGCATGCTGTTGTAGCCATGTTTGAAGCATTCCATCAAAAGAAAATCACGCTCGAAAAAATTGTCGAGAAAATGGCACACAACCCGGCTAAGATTTTCAAAATTGAAAAAAGGGGCTTTATCCGTGAGGGTTATTATGCTGACCTGGTTATTGTTAACCCGGGGCTGCCCTGGAGCGTAAAAAAAGAAAATATATTATATAAATGCGGATGGTCTCCTATGGAGGGCACCAACTTTAAATCAAGGATAAGCCATACGTTTGTAAACGGGCAGCTGGTTTACAGCAACTGGAAAGTAAAAGACATCCGCGTAGGCGAAGCACTAACCTTTGACAGGTAGCAAATGCTGTGGTATTCCGTAGCTGGGCTGCGGTTTGTGTTTACACTGTTGCAACGGCACAAATCTTGCTTCCTGTATACTGCGTTTATATAACTTTGTGTAAGCATTTATGAAAAAAATAGCCATCATACTTTTATCAGCAATAGCGCTATACGGCTGCGGTGGCCCGGCTGAGCCTAAAAAACTGCTCAGCGAAAAGCAAATGGAAGATATATTGTATGATATGTCAGTTTTGCAGGCCATTAAGAGTTTTACCCCGCAATCGTTAGACAGTAATAAGGTAGATGCTAAAACCTATATTTTTAAAAAATATAAAATAGACAGCCTTACCCTGGCGCAGAACCACCTCTACTATGCCCATGACCTTGAAGCGTATAAAAAAATACAACAGCACATTACCGAGAGGCTAAAAGCAGAGCGGGATAAGCTTGCTCCTAAAAAACCCGCCGCTACAACCAAGCCGGGCGTTAAGAGCGCGGGTAGCACGCCTTCAGCAAAAATTAATACTCCGGTCTTATCTCCGCAGCAAAAAGCAAGGGCTCAGCAAAAGCGCGATTCTGTAAGAAACATTTCCCGCCAAAGGCTTAGCAGGTCGCCTAAGCATAAAACGGGTTCTTAAAAAGTTATTTATCCGCGATATATTCTTTTGCCAGGTTTTGTAAATACTGCATTACATCTGCAAAAACATATCCGGTAGCTGCCACAACTTTGCTGTTATCATACACCTCTGTAGCATGAGATGATTGCGCCATGCTATGTGTAAGCATGCGGTTGCGCATAAGCAGCTTGCTCAAAAGCCAGTCTGCACGCCAGCCAAAACCGGTTAGCAGCTTGCTGGCATACATGCCCGGGCCTTTTTTGCCCATTCCTGCGGCAATGGCATCCAGCATCTCTTTATAATCAGGGTTGGCCGCTACTACTATATAGCGCTGTCCGTTATAATTACCCTGCATAAGTAACAGCATTATATTAACAACATCAGCAACAGCAACAATGCCGCAGCGGCCCAGCGTATAAAAATACTGCCCGCGCTTTACGGCCTTTAGTACCGCGCCGCTGCCCTGGTCCCAAAATCCGTAACCAAATATAAGGCCTGGGTTAACTATAACAACGTTTAGCCCTTCCTGATGGGCGCGCCATACCTCTATCTCAGCACCATATTTGCTAATGGCATAATCGTTATGGCGGGCTTCGGGGTTCCAGCCGGTTTCCTCATCAATTATATCGCCGGCTTTAAGCGGGTCGCCCAGAGCCGCGATAGAACTCACGTGGCAAAACTTTTGTACACCATACACAAGGGAAAGGTTTACCATATTAGCAGTGCCTTCAATATTTACCTTTCGCAACTTATCCTCATCCTTCGGCTGAAACGATATAAATGCGGCACAATGGTATACATGGGTAACTTGTTTAAAAGCGGTTTCGAGCGAGGGGACATCGGTAATATCGCCCTGCACCCATTCTATTGCTTTAAAAAGGGGGGTTTTGCCGTAGTGGGCAAACAGTTTTTTTGTTTTTATAAGGGTTTCTGTTGTGCGGTAAAGTGCGCGTACAGGCCGTGGCCCGCCTGCCAGTTGCAGCAACAGGTGCGCACCTACTAATCCTGTACCTCCGGTAACTAATATCATATAACAAAGGTAAGCAATTTCAGAATTGAGAACGGGTATAAGGAATTAAGTAGTAAGGTTGGCCTTCATCAATGTAATTAACGGCCCTGTAAGTGTTAGTTTTTGTAAGCCCGGGGGTAAAACCGTTGCAAATGAAACGTGATTTCTAAAATTTATTTACAATTGCCACTTACATATTGTATTTTTGCACCGCATTTAAATAGTACACATGAAAAATTTTGTAGCCGAACTGCAATGGAGGGGCCTGGTGCATGATATTATGCCCGGTACAGAAGAACAACTGCTTAAGGAAATGACCACGGCCTATATAGGCTTTGATCCAACTTCTGACTCGTTGCATATAGGCAGCCTTGTACCCATTATTATATTGGTGCACCTGCACCAGCACGGCCACCGGCCTATTGCACTTGTGGGCGGCGCTACCGGCATGATAGGCGACCCAAGTGGTAAGAGCGATGAACGCAACCTGCTGGATGAAGCTACACTTAACAAAAATGTGGAGGGCATTAAGCGCCTGCTGTCGCGCTTTCTTGACTTTAATGCTACTGATGCCAATGCTCCGGTATTGGTAAACAACTACGACTGGATGAAGGAGTTCTCTTTCATTGGTTTTGTGCGCGATGTGGGCAAGCGCATTACCGTTAACTACATGATGGCTAAAGATTCGGTTAAAAAGAGGCTTACAGGCGAAGCTGGCTCAGGCATGTCTTTTACTGAGTTTACCTACCAGCTGATACAGGGGTATGACTTTTACCACCTGTACAAAACGCACAATGCTACACTACAGCTTGGAGGGTCTGACCAGTGGGGCAACATTACCACGGGTACAGAGCTTATCCGCCGTATGAGCGACGAAGGCGGCAAGGGTTATGCCATGACGTGCCCGCTTATTACTAAAGCTGACGGCTCTAAATTTGGCAAAAGCGAAGGTGGCAACGTGTGGCTTACCGCCGATAAAACATCACCTTATAAGTTTTACCAGTTTTGGGTAAAAACCACAGATGCCGATGCTGAAAAATACATTAAGATATTTACCTTTCTGGGTGAAGAAGAAATAAACGCCCTGATTGCCGCACACAATGAAGCGCCGCATTTAAGGCAGCTGCAAAAAAAGCTGGCCGAAGAGGTTACCACTTTTGTGCACGGTGCCGCGCAGCTGGAAGAAGCTATTAAACGCTCTGATTTTGTGTATTCAAAGTTTAATTACGAGGAGCTTAATGCCCTTAACGACGATTTTTTTACAGATATTTTCGGTGAATTTTTCCATGCGGAGATATCGCAGGAGCTGTTGCAGTCTGGCCAGGATATTGTTGAGGTACTTAGCGATGTTACTAAAATATTCCCATCGCGTGGTGAAGCGCGTAAAGGGCTCGCAGCCAATGCTGTGGCTATAAATAAAGAAAAAGTAACAGCTGATTACAGGCTCTCTGAAAACGACTTGGTATTAGGCAAATACATACTGGTGCAGTTCGGGAAAAATAAATCGTTTGTTTTAACGCTAAAATAGTAAAAGAGGCTCCGGCCTCTTTTTTGTTGGGTTCAATAGAACTGGGTGAGGCAGATGTTAAAGTAAATTTGTTTGAGTCTGCAACGTTGAAATATCCACGTGCAATTAACATCACATAACCATTAAATTGCATCCGCGGATATCGCTGTTATCAAAACGCCCCAGCACCTCAAAGCTTTGGTTGATATATTTTTTGCCTAAATCCTGTGTGGCAATAAACGAGCATGAATTTATGTTGGCTAAATCAATAACATTAATGCCGCCGGTTTTGCCATGGTCAATATACGTTAACGCATCCTCAGTATCACGAATTAAAATATCCATCCAGGGCGGGCACTCAAAAACACCATCGCCCAGCGAATACGCCTGGCTTAGCAGCTCGGTCATGCCATATTCTGAATGTATTTTACTCACTCCAAAGCCGTTGCACAACACTTCATGCAGCTCTTCGCGAATCATTTCCCTGCGGCGCCCCTTCATACCGCCCGTCTCCATGATAATTGTATTTTTTAACCTGAATTGCTGCTTTTCTACCAGATCCAGCAGAGCATAGGTTACGCCTATCAGCAGCACATTCTGACCCGCATTATCAAGGGAGATGAGTTTATGAATTAATTCATCATAATTGTGCAGGTAAAAGCCGCTGTCAGGGTTATCAGAGCCTTCTATAAGATCTTTAACCATATAAATGAGCGATGACCCATTGCGCTCAAGGTAAGACGGTAGCAAGGCCAATATGGCATAATCTTGTATGTTGCCATAAAATTGTGTAAAGGCCTGCCTAAAGCTTTGCTCATAATACTGTACATCGGTAACCAGGTGGCGGCTGGTTATCATTCCTGTGGTGCCGCTGCTGGTAAAGGTTTCCTGTACTGGCGCTTTAGAACTCAATACATCATGGCTCTTAAAAAATTGTATGGGTAAAAACGGAATATCCTTTACAGTTTTTACATTTTGGGGGTCGCGGCCTAAAAACATACAGAAGTCCCGGTACACAGCATTGTTTTCATACTGGTGCCGAAATACTTTTAGGGTAATTTTTTCGAAAGCCTTTTTAGACGAAATGGTAAATATATCTGTAGCAGTAACCAAAGCAAAATGTTTTGTGCAAAGTTATGAAATAAAAAAAGCACCGCTTTATGGGCGGTGCTTTAAATATGAAATGTAAGGCTTATTATTGCACAACAAGTTTGCGTGTAGCAGTTTTGTCGCCTTCAGTGATTTTAACAATATATACACCACTTGTAAGGTTTGTAGTGTTTACAGTACCGCGAACGGTTGCGCCTGCAAATACCTGCTTGCCAAGGATATCAAATATAGCAACGGCTTTATCTGCACCGTTGTTTGATGAAATGTTTAGTGTAGCGCCCGCGTTAAGTGGGTTAGGGAACAATTTAAGGCCTGCAATGTCTTGTGTAGATATGCCAACAGAAGCTTGGTCATAGAACATTACATCATCGTAATAAACAAGTCCTGAGTTTCCAACATCTTGATATGCCCTAAAGTCTATCCTAAAAATGGTTGCTGTGGCAGGAGCTACCATTGTGTAGGTAACTTGTTGCCATCCTGCAGTATTTGCATAATAGTCTGGCTGAAGGATGTCTTTGTTATCTTCCAAAGGTGTATTTTCGTCTGATCTCCAAGAAGCCCAATGCCTTGCTTTTGCATTGTCGCTCTCATCTTTAAACCAATAAGAAAATACATATGTATGTCCTACAATAACAGGAATGTCGTTAACCGCTACTTTGATGTTACCGGTTCCTGCAGGAGCAGTCATTAGTGCTGAACTTTCACCACTATGAACATTTGCAAATAAAGTGGCCTGAGTAACTGTACCACCGTTAGCTGACGGAGTAATTGTATAACCTTCAGGAACTCCTTCAGTCCAGGCTTCAAAACCACCGTTTGGTACAAGGTTTGTTTGTGCATTCATTGCAGCAGATATTGCTACAACAGATAGTAAAGTGTAAATTTTTTTCATGTTTCTATTTTTGAGTTTATTTCCTAACAAAAATAGTAACAATTTGTTATAAAATAAAAGGATTAAAGTAAATTTAAGGTAAATTTAATATATAGTAAAATGTGCTCTAACTACTTAACTATCAGCTTTCTGGTAGCAGTGGCTTCACCTTCTTTTACTTTAATGATGTATACACCTGCTGTAAGTTCGCTTATGTTAAGCTCTTTTCCGGTAATAGTGGCCTGAAGTACTTTTTTGCCAAGCACATCAAATATCTCTACATCCTTTGTTTCAGCAAGTTTAGAGGTAATATATATCCTGTCGGAGCTCGCCGGGTTTGGGTAGATATTTAGCCCTTCAATGGGCTCTTTACCGGCAGCAACTGTTGCTTTGCCTTCCTGAGCGGTAGCTCCCAGTGCAAACAAAAAGAACAGTAATGTGATATAAATGTAGTGTTTTTTCATTGATGGATGATTAACGTTGTAAATGTATAAAATTTATTTCAAATACCATACCAAAAAAACTTATGAAAAAATATTAAATTTTATTCTCTCTTTTAACTATTACGCCTCTAATAAGTGATACATTTTGCTTAAACTAATCAATTTATAGATAAAAGGAGTTTTTTATTGTAACTTTCATAAACAAAAAAGGCACCCTCGTTAAAGGATGCCTTTTTAAGGTTGTTCTGTTAATTACTGTACAAGGTTTGTTCCGTTTACAGTTGTCCAGCTGCCTGAATCTATACTTGCGCCTGTAGCAGAAGCACTTGTAGACCAGTTGCCTGTAGGGAAGCTAACAACAATTGCAGATGTTGCGCCCAGTATGTCATGGCTGGTATTGCTTATTTTAAGGTTGGTAAGTTTAATTTTACCTGTGTTAACCTGGTCTGTGTTTGTACCTGCATCCTGTATTTTAAGTGCTGCACCTTCATAAACGGTTGTGCCTTCGGTATAGTTGCCATAACCATCTATTACAACATTGTCAAATTTACCGTTACCTTGTTTTTTAAACTGTATGGCATCTACCTGTACATCACCGGCAACTTCTGGAGTTGTGCCAGCAGCCCTTTTAAGGGTGATTTTAGAAATTGTAGGGAAATAAGCGTTGTTATTAGCAGAAGCTTCTATTTCCATACCAAAGTTACCTTTAACAGCCTGGTAAGCATACCAGTTGCTGTTGTTAGCACCTTGCCAGCCATCCTGCCAGTCAAAAGCGTCATCATAGTTACCGTAAGAAATAAGGTTTGAAGCACTTACTGTACCACCAAAAAACTCATAACCATCATCAGCGCCTTTGTAAGCTACAAGGTGGTCAAGTGTTGTGCCTGAACCTACAGAGTAAAATGTAAAGGCATTGTTTTCTTTAGTACCGTCTGCAAGTTTAGCACCTGCATACTCAACACGTACATAGTGAAGCGCACCACCGTTGTGGCTTGCGTTTGTACCACCATACGTTTGGTTGTTACCGTCTTCAGATGTAGCTGTAGCAACACCACCGGCAGCATTTATAGGAGCATCACCATACATAATGATACCACCCCATGATCCAGGTACTTCAGATTCTTCTGTAAATACTACCGGCGCGTTTGCGGTACCGTTAATTATAAGTTTACCACCTTTAAGTACTACAAGGGCATTATCTCCTGTAGTTTTATCGCAGGTAATGGTAGAGCCTGCATCAAAAGTTACTGTTGTTCCAGAAGCAATTTTAACAATACCTGTAAGGGTGTAATTGCCATAAGCATAATTAGTGTCAGTAGTAATAGTTCCTGTAATTGTACCTTCTACCGGTGCGGGAGTACTGTCGTCATCGCTGCAGCTTGTAAATATCGCTCCTGCAAGTACCATCCCTAAAAGAATTTTTTTCATGTGTTCTGTTGTTTTTAATATTTAATTTCGATGCCTCAAAAGTATGTCGCTTATCTTTTAATGATGTTAGTTAAGTGTTATAAGATGGTTATTGAAAGTTCATCTTAAAGTTATACCAGTGTTAACAAAAGCGGTCATTTGTAAAAATAAAGGGGCGGCTTTTTAGCCGCCCCTTTGGTATATGTTTTGGTTAAAGTTACAGGGTGTAATTAAGGCTTAACGAAAAACCTACGCCACGCTTATAATCTTTTAGTACATAAGAACTTTCAATATACTGGCCTAAATTATCTTTACCCAGCTCAAATTTAACTTTAGGGTTCAGCAGGTTATGTGCCGATAGTTTAAAGTCAAAATGCTGCGATAGTTTGCTGCCCCACACAAGGTCAAGCCTGTTAACCGGCATTTCATACAAATGGTCAATATTATTTGTACCAACGCTAAATATCCTTTTGCCAAAAACCGAATACACAAGCGATACGGTATTGCTCCAGTGCTCGTTAAGGTCAAACTGGTACTTAAGGTCAGAGTTTATAAGCCATTTACTGGCACCCTGTAGCTGGCGGTCTCTGTGTGTTTCTACAGATTCTATGGTTTCGCCGGTATATGTAATGGCAGAATTGTTTACCTTAACTTTAGTATCCATTATAGAGGTGTTAAAGCCCCAGGTAAGGTCTTTAAAGTTATCGGTTAAACGGGCCATGTCAAAAACAAAGTCGGCCTCAATACCATACAGGTTAGCATTTCCGGTATTTTCAAATGTAGTCTGGAAACCTCCGGCGCTGGCTAAAAAAGTACGCTCTATGGCATTGTCTATCTTTTTGCCAAACACGCCTACAGAGAACATTTCTGCATCGGTAGGAAATACCTCCCACTTAAGATCTACATTATAGTTGTCGCTGTTTTTAAGATAGCCGTTACCCTGAACCGATGTTCCGTCGGCATTAATATAAGATATAGGAAGCATCTCTATAAGCACGGGTTTGGTATAGGTTTGCCCTGCTGCAAAACGGATGTTAGATTTATCAGTAACGCTGTATTTTACACTGGCTGCTGGCAATATATAAGTTTTGTTAGTTTTAATGTGCTCATAAGGCTGGCTGAAAGACCCGTTTTCACGATAGCTTATGTCTCTTGAGCTTTGCTCGGCACGAAGGCCTCCGTTAATTTCCCATTTTGTACCGAAGTGCAGTAGTACGGTGGCATACGCCGCATTTACATTATCTGAAAGCAGGGTTTTGTATTGCGCGTTAGAACTTTCTCTAAAGTAAGCGTTGCCATTTTGCAAATCGTTGCTTATCTGGGTATCTATATCATCAAGCGGTGCGGTAAACGCAACCGGGCCGCTGGCATTTTCCGGCCTTGCAGATGATGCAAACCTGTAAGATGTTTCGCTTTCGGCCATGTTGCCGTTATAGCCCACAGTAAGCTGGTGCTGTTTTGTTTCCAGGTTGCCAAATTTCATGGCATATTCTCCGTAGGCAGAAAAATAGTAGTTGCTGCTTATGTCAAAATACTGGCGAAGGAAGTTATTACCGCCATAGCTGGTAATAATGTCGGTTTTATTTGCCTGCAGGGTACCACCAAAGAATTTACGGTCAGGCTGCTGGTATGATGTAGACGAGAATGAGCCACCTGCACGGAAAAACTGGTTCTGGTCATCATTAAGAAAATATTTTCCGGTTGCCTGGGCCGTTATATAGTCACTCTGGTCAAGCTGGTTGGTCCTTAATAAGTAATCAGGGTTGTTGGTCTGGTTATCAAGCACGCCATACTGGTCCATTATTGAGTTTTCGGTTGTCCTTAAGTAAAACGCGTTAAAGCTAAGGTCAAGGCGGTTCTTCTTATAATTTCCGCCCACAAGAACAGATGAGTTTGTTTTATAACGGTAATCTGTAGATACAAAATTATTGTTGTACTGTATCTGGTCCTTGCCAAATAATGTGCGGTCTACTCCTGTGCGAACAGTATAGCTGTTGTCGGCATTTATAGAAAGCAGGTAGCTAAACTTGCCGCCGCTGGTAAAGTCAAACCTTTCAGAATGTAAGAAACCTACGCTGGTGTTAAGCGGGCTTTGGTTTGATGTTGTATTAAAGCCGGTTTTAAATGCCCTGGCCGATTCATCTGCGGTTAACGTGCGGTTAGCAGGTATGGCGCCAAATATTGCGGGCATTTCCCTGTCTTTTCCTGTAAGGCCAAAAAAGCCTTTTGCCGATGCTGCATCTGATGATATTTTAAAGTCGCTAAGGTTATTGTTAGTCGTATAGCCTACGCCTATGCTAAATTTTGTAGTAGCGGCAGAGCCTTTACTTGTAGAAATATTAAAAGTACCACCTGCAAAATCGCCATAAATATTAGGGCTAAATGTTTTAAACACATCTACAACACCCACAATATCGGTAGGAAAAATATCCAGCGGTATAATTTTCTGAAAAGGGTTGTTAGATGGTACAGCCAGGTCGTTTATCAATAAGTTGTTGTAACGGTCTTCAAGGCCACGCACAAAAAGCCCGCGAGAACCCACTTTAGTTATACCTGTTATTTTGGTAAGGCCTTCTTCTACATCGCCAATGCCTTTTCTTGAAAGTTCCTGCGCGCCTATACTCTGTTTTATCTCTACGGCCTTTTTTTGTTCCACAAGCAACGCCGATTCTTTTTCGCGGTTAACCTGCTTTTCTATAACCACGTCTTCAATAGCCACACTGTCAGATCCCATTTCCTGGTCTATAACCTGTGTTTGGCCGGCCACTACGGCAACGGGTACTTCTACAGTTATATATCCCAGGTAGGTATAAACCAGCGTTACGTTGCCGGCGGGTATGCTTAACGTGTATTTGCCCTGCTCATCTGTAGTGGTGGCGTTTTGAGTGCCTTTAACAACCACACTGGCAAAGGCAAGTGCTTCGCTGCCCATATCTTTATCGGTTATGGTACCGGTTACCGTTCCTTTTTGTGCAAAGCCTATTGCAAAGGTAAACAGTGTAATTAATAAGAATTTAAGTTTCATTTCGTGTTGTTATAATTTTGCTGCAAAGAAACCTCGGGACAATGAACCGAATGTTAGCTAATGGTTAGGTTTAGATTGACTATTTATTATTAAATTGTTAACACATTAAATAATCGTTACCACGTTTCATGGTTTTGTATTATCTTTACCTTTACAGCCGCAAAACATATGCATAACACTGTTATGAAGAAAAAAGACATTAAGATCTTACTGGTTGATGATGAGCAGGATATCCTGGAAATCGTTGGGTATAATCTTACACAGGAAGGCTACCAGGTAGTAACTGCCGTAAACGGTAAAGAGGCTGTTGCCAAGGCAAAAAAAGAGCTTCCGCACCTAATTATTATTGATGTAATGATGCCCGAAATGGACGGTATGGAAGCGGTGGAGAACATCCGCAAAATACCGGAGCTGAGCAACGTTATCATTACGTTCTTAACCGCCCGAAGCGAAGATTACAGCCAGGTGGCGGGATTTGATGCCGGGGCAGATGATTATATAGCTAAGCCCATTAAGCCAAAGTTGCTGGTAAGCAAGGTAAAAGCCCTGCTGAGAAGGCTTAAGGAAGATGAGAATAAGGAAGACGTGCTAAGGGTGGGTACTATTGAAATTAACCGCGAGGAGTACAAAATTGTAATGGAAGACCGCGAAATTGTACTGCCACGCAAAGAATTTGAATTGTTTTACCTGCTTGCATCAAAACCCGGCAAAGTCTTTAAAAGAGAAGAAATTCTTGATAAAGTTTGGGGCAATGAAGTGGTTGTGGGCGGCAGGACAATAGATGTGCACATCCGCAAGCTGCGAGAAAAAATAGGAGATGACATTTTTAAAACCATAAAGGGCGTGGGCTATAAGCTCGAAATTTTGTGACGTTAAAACTTAAAAAATCATACAAATTTGCCGTTAAGTCGGCAGTATACGTAACACTATTTTCTACGGCACTGGTAGCGGGCTTGCTTAGCCTGTTTGCACAGTTTTCCTGGAAAATAGTGTTTCTTTTTAGTATATCAGTATTCGCTTTTGCCTTCTTTATGCTGCAATACAGGGTAGAACGCTTTATATACCGCAGGGTAAAAAAAATATACGATGATATTTCGCTCTTAGAATCGAGCAGTTTTCGCAATAAATCAATCACTACAGATATGGTTACCCTTACGCGTGAGCTTGAAAAATTTGCCCGCGATAAGAAATTTGAAATTGAAACCCTTAAAATACGCGAAGAATACCGGCGTGAATTTTTGGGCAATGTATCGCATGAGCTAAAAACCCCCCTGTTTACCGTGCAGGGCTACATACTTACCCTGCTTGATGGCGCCATGAATGATAAGATACTGCGCAAAAAATACCTGCAGCGTGCCGAGAAGGGCGTGGAGCGGCTTATTTATATAGTGCAGGACCTTGATATGATAACAAAAATGGAGGTGGGCGACCTTAACCTTAATTTTATAAAGTTCAATGTTATTGAGGTTATACAAAACGTATTTGACCTCCTGGAAATGAAAGCCGACAAGAAAGGTATTATGCTAATGTTTGACATGAAGTACATAAAACCTATTATGGTATATGGCGACCAGGAAAAAATACAGCAGGTAATAACAAACCTGGTGGTTAACTCTATAAAATATGGCAAAGAAAACGGCACTACAGAAGTAGCTATAGAAGACCTTGTTAACAATAAGGTAATCATCCGTATTAAAGATAACGGCGAGGGTATAGAACAAAAGCACATACCACGCCTGTTTGAGCGGTTTTTCAGGGTAGATAAAAGCGGTGCCCGCACTGAGGGAGGCTCAGGCCTGGGACTCAGTATAGTAAAGCATATTATAGAGGCGCACGACGAAAAAATGTATGTAGAGAGTACCTTTGGCAAAGGCTCAGAGTTTTCTTTTACCCTCGAAAAGACAAAATAAATCCTTCCACTTAGCCATGCCGTTTATTTCTTTAAGCCCTTTGTAAACGTCAGCTTTAGCCAGGTCTTTAACCTTGAAGTTTTTTTGTGTAGCATAAGGCACCAATCCGGCTTTCTTAAGCTTTTTAGCCAGGTATTCCTGCTCATAATGGCCCGGGGTGGGTATAAAGAACGCTTTTTTCCCAAGCTTAGCAAGGTCCATAATAGTGGTATAGCCACTACGGCATAGCACCAGCCCACTTTCATTAAAAGCCTGTTCAAGGGTTGCGGTGTTCATGAAATTGTAAAAAATTATGTTGCCCCTTTTTTCGGTTTTCTCTTCATCCTCAACTACGCCACGAATAAATATAATCCTGCCCATTTGCCCATACAGCTCTTTTACAAGTTTGTCTTCCAGCAATTGCCGCTGTGGCTCCGGCCCGCTGAGCAACACCATAAGATCATATTTATGCGTAGCCGGCTTTTTATGCAGCCGGCTCATAGGGCCTATATACTTTAGGTTAAGAGATGCATCTTCGGTATGGCCCAGCCTGCCGCTTAGGTTAGGGCTGCCTTTAACATCGGGCACCCAGCACTCAGTATACTGCCTTATAAATTGCTTATGCAACTCTGCGGTAATAAAATTAGTATCGCCCGGCACACTAAGCAGGTGTGTAATATAAACATTAGGCAGGCCGCTGCACCGGGCGCCGGGCCTGCTGTCAGATACTATACCATCAATGCCGTGTTTTTGCACCAGATGGCCCACATGCCTGCGCTCCCGAGCCACGGCGCGCAATATCCTGGGCATGCCCAGCAGCTGCTTTACCTTAAAAAAAGACCCCTTATGCGGGTACTCTATACGGCAGGGTGGGAGCTCCAGGGCGGTATGCTGCGGAAATTCTTTTTTTAATAAGGCAAGCGCCGCCCCATCTGATGCTATAATGGGCTCAAATCCATGGTTGTCAAGTGCTTCTATTATGGGTATACAGCGTGTGGCATGACCCAGCCCCATGTTTAACGGCGCTACAAGTATCTTCTTTTTGGTTTGCAAAACAGGCTGTTTTTTAATAACTATTTAATAAGTGCAATCTAAAATTATTTCCATTGCCATATATTTAGTTAATTTTACCAAAAATTTAATTTTACGAGTGGGAAGCAAGAATAAACTAAGACGCTTTAGAGAGAACGAAACATTTAGCAATGTTATGCAGCCATCGCGCGAAGATGCCATGGCCGGTACTTTTGAACTAAAGGGCAAATGGAATACCGATTTTTTTAAGAATGATAATCCTATAGTGTTAGAGTTGGGCTGCGGTAAAGGCGAATATACCATAGGCATGGCAGAACGCTACCCCAATGCAAATTACATAGGGATAGATATTAAAGGGGCGCGTTTTTGGCGCGGAGCAAAAACAGCCGTAGGGCAGGGGCTTAACAACGTGGCCTTTCTGCGCACGCAGATTGAGCTTATTGAGCATTTTTTTGCCGAAGGTGAAGTAAGCGAGATATGGATAACATTTCCTGACCCACAAATAAAATACAAGCGCACCAAGCACAGGCTTACCAATAGCGAGTTTTTGCAGCGTTATAAAAGGATATTAAAGCCTGACGGTGTTGTTAACCTTAAAACCGACAGCGAGTTTATGCATGGCTATACCCTGGGGCTGCTGCACGGGCAGGGGCATGAGGTTATATATGCAAACCACAATGTATACCGCAACGAAGGCTCTCCTGAAATTGTTACCGCTATACAAACGTTTTATGAGCAGCAATATCTTGAAAAGGGCAAGCCTATTACCTACATCAAGTTTAAAATAAAATAGCATGGAGTACATCCTCCCGGTATTAGCGGGTTTTGCAATTTCTTTTATTGGCACGTTGCTACCGGGTTTACTTAACATGACAGCGGCTAAGGTAAGCCTTAAAGAAGGCCGCAGCAGTGCCCTTATTTTTGCATCGGGCGCGGCATCGGTAGTGCTGGTGCAGGCTTATATTGCCCTTACGTTTGCAAAGCTTATTAACCGCAGCCCCGAAATTATTTATACCCTTGAAGAAGTGGGTGTATTTATATTTGGTGTACTTACTGTTTATTTTTTCTTTTTTGCAAAAAAGGCCAAAAAGAAAAAAACTGCCGAAGGGCTTATAAAGCCGCGCAGCAAAACCGGTAACTATTTTTTAGGAGCCATGCTTTCGGCGCTTAACTTTTTCCCTATACCCTACTATGTTTTTATAAGTGTTTCGTTTACAGCATACAATCTTTTTGAGTTTAATAACCTTACTATATTTTTATTTGTTATGGGTATAGTAAGTGCCGCCTATCTGGTGTTTTATATTTACATTGTTTTCTTTAAGAAATTTCAGCACAGGACAGAATTTTTTATGCGCAATGTAAATTATTTTATAGGTTCTATTACAGGTATTATAGCAATAATGACTGCTTTGCGCATTATTAATAACCATTAATAATGGCTAAACAAGAAGATAACTTTTTTGAAAAGGTGTATGATGTGGTGCGGCTTGTACCTTATGGCCGTGTAACCAGTTATGGCGCTATAGCAAAATACCTGGGCGCTGCACGCTCTGCGCGAATGGTGGGGTGGGCCATGAATGCTGCCCATGGCCATGAAGATGTGGCGGCCCACAGGGTAGTAAACCGTGTAGGGTTACTTACCGGTAAGCATCATTTTGAAGGCACTAACCTTATGCAGCAACTGCTGGAAAGCGAAGGCGTAAAAGTTAAAGACAATAAAGTGCTTAACTTTAATGCCCTCTTTTGGGATCCGGCAAAAGAACTGCTTTAAAAGCTATCTTATCATTGCAAAGTGTCCTTTAACAGTGCGCCCGTCTTCCAGGTGCAGTAAAAACCAATAATCTGTACTGGGCATGTTATGGCCGTTATAGGTACCATCCCACCCGGGCCCTGTTGCTTTTACATCGCTTAAAAGCTTGCCGTATCGGTCAAAAATAAAAATTTTACTGTTGTTGTAATTGATGCCATTTATGCCGGTAATGTGCCAGTAATCGTTAGTGCCGTCATCGTTTGGGCTAAAGTATTTAGGTATGGCCAGTACAGCTACCTGCTGGCTAACAATGCCGCAGCCATTTATATCATATACATATATGCTATGCACACCGGGTGCTACATTTTCAAAGTATGGTAACTCCTGCCATGGCCCTGCCGGGGCATCAAGGCTGTACATGTAGCTGGTATCTACTCCGCCTGTAGGCGATACATACAGGGTTATGGTATTGTTTTCAGTAAGGTCTGTTACTTTAATATTATCTATGTGCGCAATATTGCTGGGCACTACATGTATGGTGCGCAGCTTGCTGCATAGTGTAGGGTGTGTAATATCTGTAACCATTACAGTATAGGTGCCGGGCTGGTTTACCATAATGGTCCGGGTAGTTGCCCCAGTAGACCAGAGATAGGTATAGTTTTGGGCATTTACAGTTATATCGGCATCCAGCCTTATATAATCCATAGTGTTAAGGCAAACAATATCGGTATCATCAACATCAATATCCGGCAGTGGGCGCACGTGCAATATAACTTCGCGAATGGCCATACACTGGTTGTTTTGCTCAATCCTCGCAAATGCAGATTGCTGCACCGGCAACTCATTAGTATAAACAGCGTCAATCGCGTTTACTTCCATCAGTGCATCTTCAGGGTTAGCATAATAAATTACGGTCATGCCCGGGGCTTCAAAGTCTGCCTGGGTCAGGTCAAATTCTGCAAAGCCGTCTTCGGCACCATCATCATCGCAGCGCTCTATCTCCACTGCGGCAAATACATTAGCCGTTACCTGTAGTTCCAGCGGTAGTATGCGGTAGCAGCCTGTGGCTGTAGTTGTAACCTTAGCACTTATTTGCTGCGGATTAGCAGTATTAGTAAACGACCCGGTTATGGCGTCAGTTCCGGCCAGCGCTGCAGCATCATCAATAAAATAGGCAACCGTAAAGGCGGCATCGCCATTAGTAAAATAGCCGTCTGCCTCGGTCAGGTTAAATGCTGTAAAGCCGTCGGGGTTAAAGCCGGTGTCGCACTGTACCAGTACTGCATCCAAAACTTTGTCTGGTAATGGATTTACAGTAAGCGTAACCGGCAGTATGGCCACGCAGTTTGTGTACGTATTGTTAGCAATACGGCCATAAATGGTTTGCGTATTGGCCGTAGTGTTATAATAATTTTGCGGCAGTGGGTTTTGCGGCACAGCAGCATCGGCCTGGCTGGCGTAATATGTGGTGGTAAAACCGGTGCTTTGTACCCATTGCGTAGTTAAATCATTAAGGTTAAACGTAGCCTTGCCATTAGTGTCATCACCATCATTAGCATCATCATCGCAAATGGCAAAGGCGTTGCTGCCCAGGGTAGGGGTGTTGGCTACTAAAATCTGGAATGACCCTATAGCGTAGCACTGCGAGTTTGCATTGTTTTGTATGCGCGCCCAAATGGTTTGCGGATTAGATGTATTTGTATATGCTGCAGCGCTAAGTGCTGTATTTGCATTTGCCTCTGCATCGGCCTGCAGGGTATAATATTTTACGGTAAAACCTGCGGGGTTTTGCGTACCCAGCAGGGCAGCATTATTATCTGATAAAGTAAACGACGCAAACCCGTCATTGTCAGCATCACATTCTGTTAAGGCGGGTGCCGTGTTTGCTACGGGTACCGCATTTATGGTTACATCGCGAGATACGGTGCTGGTCTCACCTTCCCGTGTTATGGTAGCCACTACACTATACGTACCCGTTGCAGGGAATATGTGCTGTGGTGCCATATCTGCGGATGTAGCAGAACTATCGCCAAAGTTCCAGGAAACGGCATCGAATGAATTGTTAACCGCCAGTTCAAATTGTGTGCTGTCGCCTAAGCATGTGTTTTGAAACGTGATGGAAGCCGAAAACAGTGATGTGATAAAGGGGGGCAGGCCAAATATGCCAAAAGTGCCACTTTGCAATGTAACGCCGCTACTAACATAATTGCAAAGTACTCCGTCATCATCAGGATTATTTATTACATCGAGCATCGGAGACCCGTTTACCGCTTTGTAGATTTTTCCGTTAGGGCCCAGTTGCAAAGCAGTAGAGCTGTCAAACCCCACCGTTATTGCGGTAGCAGGAATATCGCTGCTCAAAAGGTCATATTGGTTTACAAGCCCATCAAAAGCAGCATATAATTTTTTTGTCTGGGGCGAAAATTCTACGCCATAAGGGTTTACATCGTTAACTATAAGCTGAGGGTTTGTCAATACCCCTGTCTGGTTGTCAAAGGCATAAAGATATACACAGCCGTTAGTAGAAACGCCGCCGGTGGTTGTGCCCAGCTGCTGGTGCGCTATGGCTATAAAATTACCGTCCGGAGAAGCTTTTATACAGCCTATGGCATTGCGCCTGTAACCCGATGTAGGCACCACAGGAGTTACCTGGGTTACTACCGGCGTGGCGTTTACACCGTTTTCATTTACAGAAAATGCGTAGAATTTATCTATAAAATGAGCAATTACCCAAAAGCCCGTGCCGTTGTAATTTTTAACGGCGGTAATTTTTTCAGAGCATTTGTATTTTGCTTCGTCAATATTGTCAGGGTCATAGGTTAAAAGGTGTGTGTTGCTGGTAACTACATCGCCCACGCTGCCATTAGTGCCGGTAACAGAAAGGTCTACAACAGAGTAATTAAGGCCATTATTATAGCCATCATCGGCAGCCGGCTGAAATTGTGTAATATTATTGGGCTCAAAATAATCGCCGGTATATTGTGCAGGGTAGGTAGCCGCGTTTTGATGGTGGGGCTCATCTACCGTAAAAACATAATAAATATTCGGGTCGCCCTTTTTTGGCACAATTATACCTGATAAGGTGCTTGACGGGTCTCCTAAAAGGCCTGTGCCCCCGGCATAATTTGCATTAGGCATCACTACATGGTTACGGTCCCAGATGGTGCGCCCATCGGTATAAAAAAGCAGGTTGCCATCAGCGTCGCTTATGGTACTGCAGCCTTCGTTAGTAACCATCTGGCTGCCTGTAAGAATTTGCACTGAGCCGTCATCAAGAAATTTAATGCCGGCCTTGTTACCAAAATACCAGTTGTTGGCTTCCTTTTGCGCGAAAGAAGCCAAGGTGTAAAACAACAATAGTAAGGTGGTGGTATATCTCATTGTAAATATGCTGTAATAATTAGGTGATGATAACCCTTATCGTATCAACGAAAAGTGGCCTTTAACATTGCGGCCGCTTTCCATTTCCAGTACAAACCAGTAGTCGGTTGCAAAAAGGTTGCGGCCGTTATAGGTGCCGTCCCACCCTTTTTCTGTACCCCAATAGCTCTTTATAAGCTTGCCATACCGGTCAAAAATATTTACGCGGGCACCGGGATAATTAGAAATGAAATAAACGTTCCATGTATCGCCAGCACCGTCTTCGTTAGGCGAGAAGTATTTTGGGTAATTTAAAATAACCACTTCTTCGGATACTTCTTTACATCCGTTTTTAGAACGGATATATACCGTATATACCCCTGCGGAAAGGTGGTTAAAGAAGTTGTTGTCGGTATATGTTACCCCATCTAAAGAAAATTCAAAGTCGGTGGGGTTGAGGTTCACGTTAATGGTAATAGCGTTGTCCTGAACCGTAAAATCATGTATTTGCAGGGTATAGGTAATATCGGGCAGTTGCAGCACCTCAATTGTAAACGATGTGATATCATGCCCAAAACATCCGTTTATATTTTCTATCCGTGCCCATATTGTTTGAGTGGTATATGCCTGGGCATTAGTAAAATATTGGTTTAATGGATTAACCTCATTCTGGGCATCCTGCAGGTTGGCATAATAAACCACCTGGGTGTCAGCCTGGCCGTTTTGAATGGCAGGTGTGTTAGACCAGAGATCAAACATCTGGTGGCCGTTTTCAAAGGCGTCGCACAAGTAAAGGTTTTCCGGCTGGCCGGCCTCCAGTGGGTTGATTACTTCAATATCAAAAGGCAGTACGTTAACGCAATTTGTAATGGTGCTGTAAAAGCGGATGTAAACCGTTTGCGGGTTTGATATATTAGCAAAAGCTTCAGGGTTTATAAGGGCATTGGTACCCAGCGTAGCCTCGGCGGTATCGGTATGGTAACTCACCGCTATATCTGGCTGGCTGGCCAGGAACATGGCGGTATGCGTTGTAAGGTTGAAGGTGGTAGACAGGTCATCAACGGCATCATCATCACACTTTTGCAAATTGAAGACAATATTTTGCGGGTTGATAAACTGCGGCAGGCGCTGCACCCTTACGGTAAAGGCAACAATGCGGTAAGTAAGGCATCCGGCACTGCTTTCAAGGCGCGCCCATATAATTTGCTGTACATAAGCCCACTGGTTTTGGTGCAGGCCTGTAATAGGGTTAACCCCGTTTTGGGCATCCGCCTGGGTGGCATAATAGCTCACCACACCATTAGCGGTACTGTTGATTATTGCCGCGTCATTTTGTGTAAGGTCAAAAAGGTTAAAGCCGTTTTTGTTATCATCGCACAGCACTATACTAACCGGCTGGCCGGGATAAAGCGGATTTAATATTTCTATAGTAAAGCTGGTGGTTGTAAAACAGCCTGAAGCGTTTTCCATACGGACATATATGGTTTGAAGCACAGCGGTATTTGCATAAGCCAGTGGATTTGCAATGGCCGATGTTTCGTTTTGCGCATCTGATGCCGTAATGTAATAAGTAACCTCCATACCGGTTTGTGTACCGATGAACATGTCCTGGTGCGTAGTAAGATTAAAGGCTGTGGCATTATTGCTGTCAGCATCTTCATCACACAAGGCAAGATTTATGTTGGTGCCCGGGGTGATATTGAATACAGGTAACGGCATGGCCTGCACTGTAAATGAAATAATATCATGACCATAGCAACCTACTGTATTTTCAAGCCTTGCCCAAAGTGTTTGCGGCGTGGTGGTAGCCATAAAAGTGGTTATGGCCCCGGTTTCGTTTTGGGCGTTTAACTGAGAGTTGTAATACGTTACGGCGGCAGTTGTATTGCCGTTTTGTATGGTAACGTTGTTTACGGTAAGGTCAAACAGCTCAAGCCCATCGCCGTCGGCATCACACTGCACAAGTGGCCCAAAGGGCGCTATTGTAACCGGATTAGTGATAATAAGGTCAAAGGGCAGTATGTTGCGGCAGCCGGTGGTAGTGCTTTTCATGGCTACATACACGGTTTGCGGATTAAACAGGTTAACATATGCCTGCGGATTTTGAATGGGGTTTATGCCCAGTTCTGCATCGCCGGCACTGGTGTAATAAGAAAACTGCATGTTAATCTGGTTGCCCTTAAACATGGTTTGGTGCGTGGTAAGGTTAAAAAGTGTAGACTGGTCGTCAGGGCCATAATCATCGCAATCTGAAAGGTCAGTAGTAATACCTGCCGGATTTTCAAAATAAGGCAGCGGTATTACAGTTATGGTAAAATGCTTAAGGGTATGCTGGCGGCAGTTATTAGCGCTTTCAAGGCGCGCCCACACTACCTGCGGGCCATACTGGGTTTGGTTTTGGTATAATACGGGCAGCGGGTTTACGGCATTTTGAGCATTAGCCTGGGTGGTATAATAGGTTACGTTAGTGGCTATATCTGTGGTGCCTTTTACAAGGGCATCATTTTGAGAAAGGTTAAAAGTGTTAAAGCCTGTTTTGTTATCATCGCACAGCGCAAGGTTTGCCGGCTGGCCGGGGAAGAGCAAATTTTCAATTTCAAGCGTGAAATCAAAAAAGATGGGGCAGCCGTAAGAGTAAGCCATGCGCACATAAATGGTTTTAAGTGGCACATTGCTTACATAAGCCTGTGGGTTAGCGATAGGTGAAATGTTGTTTTGGGCATTTTCGAATGTTGTATAATAGGTAAACTGCACATCGGCCTGAGAGCCGGTAAACATGCCCTGGTGCGTTGTAAGGTTAAAGGCTGTGGCACCATCATCAACAGCATCATCATCACATTTAATAATATTGATATCAATATTTTGCGGATTATTTGCCACCGGCACAGGGGCTGCCTGCACGGTAAACGAAACCACATCGTGCCCAAAGCATCCCTGTGTGCCTTCCAGCCTTGCCCAAAGCGTTTGTGCTGTGTAGGTAGCGGTAAAGCTTGTTATGGCGCCTGTTTCATTTTCGGCATCAGCCTCACTAATGTAGTAGGTTACTAAAGCCGTAGTGTTACCGTTTTGAATGGCCGGGTCATGTTGTGCAAGGTTTGCAGTTTCCTGTCCATCCCCATCATAATCGCATGTAAAAAACGGTGACGATGCCGCTTCTACCGCGCTGCTAACGGTAAGTATAAAAGATAAATATGTACTGCAATTTGTAGTATTATCTTTTATGCGCACATACACGGTTTGCGGGTTAGCCGTATTGGCATATGCCTGTGGGCTGCTAATAGGGTTATTGCCCGTAACGGCATCATTTGTATTAGTGTGATAGGTAAATGTGGTGTTTTGCTGGCTGCCGTTAAACATGGCCTGGTGTGTGGTCAAATCAAATAAGGTAGACTGGTCATCAGGGCCAAAATCATCACAATCAGTAAGATTTATGTTAATGGCGGCGGGGTTTATAAGCTCTGGCCCCGATGCGGTAATGGTAAACGTTTTAAGGTCATACCCCAGGCAGCCGTTGGTTTTCATGAGCCTTACATAAATGGTCTCGGTACCGGGCATTTGGTTTTGATACTGTGCCGGCGTAGCAATAGGGCCGGTGCCGGCAATGGCGTTTTGAAGGTTGTTATAATATGTAACCACACAGCCGGGCTGTCCATCTATAACGGCGGTGTTATTCTGGGTAAGGTTAAATACCTCATAACCGTTGTTATCCGGGTCGCAAAGCAATATGTCATCAGGTTCTCCCGCGGGCAAAACATCGCGCGACAGGGTAAAGGTTTCGGCAGAAAAGCAACCGGTAACAGTATTGGTCATCCGCGCGTAAATGGTTTGCGGGTTTTGTATATTATGATAGGCTTCAGGGCTTTCTATGGGGTTAATGCCATTAGTAACATCATTACTGCTAAGGTGATAGGTAATATCAACAAACGTCTGGCTGCCTATAAACATGGCCTCATACTGTGTAAGGTCAAAGGCATATTGCGGGTCATACTGGTTGTTGGCATCACAATCTGACATATCCAGCGGTATGTTATCCGGATTTAAAAATACGGGAACATCATGAAACGTTGCCGTGCCGTTAAAAGATATATTAAAGTTGCCAAAGCCATGGGGCCGGTCTACAATAATATAATAATGTTCGCCACCCTGTACCGTTATCCAGTTTATAAACGCATCACCATCCGGCCCCGGCCCTTCAGATACATCCAGGCTTTCTTCATTCATACCGGTGGTATTATAAGTAAGGCCGGCCTGGTTAGGGTTAGTAGTGCTGCAGCGTATGGCGGTTCCCAGGTTATTACAGGCCACATCGGGCCCAAACATCCAGAAGTCAAAGTCAATAACCGTATCGCTTGTAGGTGGGGTAATTGTAAAGCCCAGTGTGCCACCGTCTTTTATTAATATTTCAAGCCATACGGTGTTGTTTTCGCCGCTTGAACAGGCATTGCCGGCTGTTATTTCAAATACATTACCCGGCCCGTCTGCATCCAGGTCTATAAAATCGGCAGTGCCGCAAACCATTATGGCATCAGGGCAATCATTTTGCGCTAATGCAATAGCAGGGCAGCAGGATATAAACAGATAAAGTAGGAAGGAGTAAAATTTCACAGCATAGCAATAGTTAAAATTTTTATAAAATTAATAAAATAAGGTTAAACAAAACAAAATACAGGCGTTAAAAGTCTGAAATTAAAATTTATAGGCCTTATCATATTGAGGTAAATGTATAAAACAGGCGTGTCAATAAATACCCTAATTTAGTATTTTGCCTGTTTGAAGTAGAAATTGCTGGTTTCTATTAAGAAAAAGAATTTTTCGCAAGGTTTACCGCGCTAAAAAAACGTTTAACCTCATGTAATTTACAGAGACACTTTTTCTGTGTAGTTTTGAATAACGATACTCCCTGCTAATGGCAAAAAAGACACAACAATACCTGCTGCACCTACTTGGCTCGCTGATTTTTATCAGCATACCCATACTTTCATCGCCCGATCTTGACAGCAATGCCAGCTTTATACATATTAACCCTTTCCAGCGCGAGTTTTTGTCGTACCTGCTGTTGCTTGGTTTTTTTTACTTTAACTACCTCTATCTTATACCTCAATGTTACTTTGCCCGTAAGTACGGGCGTTTTTTTATATGTGCTCTGGGCTGCTTTTGTATAATTGCTTTTTTGCCAAGCCTTATTATGCCCGGCCACATGACGCAAGGCGTGGCTATGGCGGGCATGCCAAAGGCTAACATGCATTTAATGCCCGGCAGGCATCACAGGTTTTTTTTGCCGCCTGTTCTGGGCATTGCCATGTTGCAGTTTTTAATGGTTTTTTCGTTATCTTTTCTTTTACGGGTAAACCGAAGGATCAATGCCATACAAAGCGAGAAGCTAAAGGCAGAAGTATCTTACCTGCGCGCGCAGATAAACCCCCATTTTTTGTTCAACACGCTTAACAGCCTTTATGCGCTTGCGCTGGAAAAAAGCGATGCCGCACCCGGGGCTATCTTAAAATTATCTTCTATGATGCGGTATGTAGTTACAGAGAGTGGACGGGACCGTGTGGCACTGGAAAGTGAAATAGCGTACCTTAAAAATTATGTAAGCCTGCAGCGCCTGCGCATGGATGATACCACTGTTTTTACTTTTAAAATTAGCGGCGATACAGCAGGTAACTACATCTCGCCCATGCTGCTTATACCTTTTGTAGAAAATTCTTTTAAATATGGCCTTAACCCCGATGAGGGCGGTGTTATTGACATTACTATAGCAATTGAGGGGAATGAATTGACGCTTTATGCAAAGAATAAAAAGGTTACAGTGGTAGTGCCACCGGCTGAGGAAAGCAGGCATGGTATAGAAAACACCCGCACAAGGCTGCAGTACCTGTATCCGGATTTGCATACCTTTGAACTATATGATGGGGCAGATTATTTTGAAGTGCGCTTAAAACTTATATTATCATGATTACAGCCATAGCAATAGATGATGAGCCGCTTGCGCTTAAGATAATATCGCACTTTTGCAGTCAGGTAGATTTTATAGCGTTGCAAAAAACCTTTACTAAGACCGATGAAGCCTTGCAATACATACAAAATAATCCGGTAGACCTGCTGTTTTTAGATATACAGATGCCAGGCCGCACGGGCATAGATTTTTATAAGATGGCAGGTCCCGGGGCCATGGTTATTTTTACTACGGCTTATAGCGAATATGCCGTGGAGGGGTTTAATGTAAATGCTGTTGACTATTTGCTTAAGCCCTTTAGCTTAGAGCGTTTTATTACAGCGGCAGATAAGGCCGCCAAAGAAAAGAGACTGCGCGAAGGTTTGCCCGGCAGTAGCCACCTCCTGGTTCGGGCAGACTATAAACAATACCGGATAGATTTTTCTGATATATTGCTAATTGAGGGGCTTGATGACTATATACGCATCCACCTGAAAGATAAAACCGCCATAACGGCACGCTTTTCAATGAAAAATATTCTTGAAAAACTACCTCCTCAAGATTTTTTGCGTGTACACCGTTCCTATATTATACCTGTTAAAAAAGTAAAAAGTATCTATAACAAAACCATACAGACCGAAGATTTCGTAATTCCTATAGGAGACACTTATAAAGACGTTATAGTTAAATACTTTTAACTCTTATGGTTGTGTTTGCCTCTTTTTTTAACACATACGCCTCAATTTATGAGTTTTTGAGGTGAGTAAACGTACTTTTGCCACGTGATATTTTAACTCAAAAATTTTTTTTGTTGTATTGAATTTGAATACCTTGCAGCACTTTTTTAACAATTTTCTATTATTCTATTAACCCAAAATGAAAAGAATTATTACTAAATCCATTTTGCTTTCCGCGTTTTTTTGCTTTATGTCTTTACAGCTTACAGCACAAGAATCGAAAGCATTTGGCAAGCCAATAAAAAGAAATCCGGAAAATGGTCTTATACGCTGTGCCAGTAGCGAATATGAGCAATACCTGCGTGAAAAATACCCTCAGGAAACCCGTGAGCAGTTTGAAGTATGGCTTAAGGAAAAAATAGCGGAGCAAAAATCTGCACGTTCATCTAACAGTACCAATGCTATAATAAACATACCTGTGGTTGTGCATGTAATTCATAATGGTGATGCTGTGGGCAGTAACGAAAATATTGCAGCTGCGCAGGTTTTATCTCAAATTACAGTTCTTAACCAGGATTACAGGAGAATGGCGGGCACGCCGGGCTTTAATGACTATGAAGTAGGTGCAGATACTGAAATTCAGTTTTGCCTTGCTAAGACAGACCCTAACGGCAACCCTACCGATGGTATAGACAGGGTAGACCTGGGGCAGGCCAATTGGGGAAGTTCCAGCCAAAGCCAAACGATAGATGAGATTGATAATAATGTTAAGGCTGCTACCTACTGGGACCCTAAGGTATACATGAATATATGGACGGTAAACTATAACCCTGAGTGCGACCTTTTAGGCTATGCGCAGTTTCCTAACACCAATGCGGTACCCGGTGTAGGTACAGACAATGGTGGAGAAAGTACCGATGGTGTTGTTATAGGTTACAGGTACTTTGGCTCAAATGCTATATATCCGCAGGGCAGCTATACATCTCCTTATAACAAGGGGCGCACCGCTACGCATGAAGTTGGGCATTTTCTTGGCCTGCTGCATATTTGGGGAGATAACGGTTCTTGTACTGTAAACGCGTCAGACTCTTTTAAAGATTACTGCCCGGATACACCCGCAGCCAATACAGAGCATTATGACTGTTCGTATGACGATTCATGCCCTGCATCATCAGGAGAAGATATGATTAATAATTATATGGATTATACTAACGATGCGTGTATGGATGTTTTTACCCAGGACCAGAAAGAAAGGATGGTAGCGGTTATGAATAATGCTACCCGAAGAAAATCTCTTAAAACATCTACTGTGTGCCAGGCGCCTACAGGTGCTACCGAAGATTTTAACCTTCTTAACAACATGAGCATTTATCCTAACCCTACACAAACAGTGCTTAATATAGCATCAGAAGATGGCGACATGCCTGATGCCTTTACTATTTATAATAACCTGGGCCAGCTTATTACAAGCGTAAAAGTGAGCGGCAGTGCAAACCTTACCATTAACACATCCGGTTATGCTACGGGAGTATACTTTATTAAGATTGACAAAGGTAATCAGTCAAAAACACTTAAGTTTATAAAGAACTAAATTGCTTTAAAACATATATCTTTTATATAGAAAACGGGAGCCAGAAGGCTCCCGTTTTTATTTTTTATGGTGCTGATTACACGTAAAAAAAGAGCCCCGATAACATTCGGGGCTCTTGTAATAAATTTGTGCCTGATTATATCTTAAAAGTAACCACCGGCCTTACCGCATGGTTAACAAGATCTTCGCTTATGCTGCCGTTAAAAAAGTGGGCAAGGCCGGCACGCCCGTGTGTGCAGATGCCCACAAGGTCAGCATTAATATTGTTTGCAAAATGCAGTACCCCTTTTTCTACATCGGTATCATTATATATATTAATACTGTAGCCATTACTTATGGTAAAGCCTGCGGCAAAATCGTTTAAAAGCTTTTCTGCGGCATGTGTGCTTTTAAAGTTGTTTGGTGTATTTATGTATACAAGGTGTAGCTTTGCCTTAAAACTGTTTGCAAAATCTACGGCCTGTGCAAAAGGTTTTTTAATTTCTGGTGTAAAGTTAGATGCAAATACAAAAGTAGCGGGGTTAAAGTTAACCTCTTCCTTTTTAATAACAAGTACCGGCACTTCAGATGTTCTTACTACCTTTTCTGTATTGCTGCCTATAAACATTTCCTGAAACCCGCTTGCACCGTGAGATCCCATTACTATAAGGTCTATATTGTTTTTCCTGGCTGTTTTTACAATCCCTTCAAAAGCTTTGTCAAACTGTATCACTTCAGATACAGTAATGCCTTCAAGATAGCTGGATGATTTTACATCGTTAAAAAGCTCGTGGGCTTTTTTCATAAAAAACATAACTTCAGGTATCTCGGTAGCATCTGTAACGGCGTCACTTTCCTGGCCCGGCACTTCAAGCAGGTGCAGCAATACAATTTCGCCATTATTTTCGCGGGCAATTTGCGCGGCTACTTTAAGGGCATATTCCGCATAGTCTGAAAAGTCGGTTGGGACTAAAATTTTTTTCATAATTAAGTGTAAGTTTTTAACAAAAATTGGCTGAATTTTACCGTCTAAAAGTATAAATTAATTTTACATTATCCAATGATTTTCAACTTATAAAAATAATTAGTATATTTGCGCAGTTATTTAGTAAAAACAAATAATGAGGGGGCAGCAGCCCCCTCTTTTTATACAAATATGGCATTTAAAGAAAAAGTGGCTGCATTGCTTAATCAGGGGCTGGAAGAACATCCGGAACTGTTTTTAATAAGCCTTGACATAAACAGCGCAAACAAAATTACCGTTACCCTTGATGGTGATAATGGTGTTACCCTTAAGGACTGTATTGACATAAGCCGTGCCATAGAGCACAACCTTGACCGGGAAGAAGAAGATTTTTCGCTTGAGGTAGCCTCTGCAGGGGCAACCAGCCCGCTTAAGCTGCCCAGGCAATATAAAAAGAACATAGGGCGCACGCTGCTGGTTAAGCTGGCCGATGGCAAAGAGATAGAAGCGCCGCTGGCCGATGCTACCGATGAGGCCGCTATTTTAGAATGGACTGCCCGCGAGCCAAAACAAGTGGGTAAAGGAAAAGAAACCGTGGTAAAGAAGGCAGAGGTGCCCTATGCGGATATTAAAGAAGCAGTTGTTGTAATTAAATTTTAAAAATAAAGAAGTTGGCATGGAAAATCTGGCATTAATAGATTCGTTTTCAGAGTTTAAAGATGATAAGCTTATAGACCGCGTAACCCTGATGGCGATACTGGAAGATGTATTTAGGAATGCGCTGAAAAAGAAGTATGGCAGTGATGATAATTTTGACATCATTATCAACCCTGATAAAGGGGATATGGAGATATGGAGGAACCGTGTTGTGGTTGCCGATGGAGAGGTAGAAGATACCAACTCTGAAATTTCGCTTTCTGAGGCGCGTAAAATTGAGCCGGATTTTGAAGTAGGTGAGGATGTATCTGAAGAGGTAAAGCTTATACAGCTGGGCCGCAGGGCCATACTTGCGCTACGCCAAAACCTTATCTCTAAAATACACGAACATGATAATACCAACCTATACAAGCAGTTTAAAGACCTTATAGGAGATATTTATACCGCAGAGGTGCACCATGTAAGGCCAAAAGCTGTAATTTTGGTGGATGATGAGGGTAACGAGATTGTTTTGCCGAAAGAAAAGCAAATTCCGTCAGATTTTTTCCGTAAAGGAGATAATGTGCGCGGTATTATAGAAAATGTGGAGCTTAAGGGCAACAAGCCACAAATTATTATGAGCCGCACCTCTGAGCTGTTTCTTGAAAAACTGTTTGAACAGGAAATTCCGGAAGTGGCAGACGGCCTTATCAATGTAAAAAGGGTAGTGCGCATACCGGGCGAAAAAGCCAAAGTAGCGGTAGACAGCTATGATGACAGGATAGACCCCGTGGGTGCCTGTGTGGGCATGAAAGGCTCAAGGATACACGGCATAGTGCGCGAACTGGGCAATGAAAATATTGATGTTATAAACTTTACAGCAAATACGCAGCTGTTTATATCAAGGGCATTGAGCCCCGCTAAAGTTTCGTCTATTAAAATAGATGAGGTTAATAAAAGGGCTGAGGTGTTTTTAAAGCTGGAAGAGGTAAGCAAGGCCATAGGCCGCGGCGGGCATAACATTAAACTGGCAGGATTATTGACGGGTTATGAGCTTGACGTTATTCGCGAAGGTAACCCTGCTGAAGATGAGGATGTTGAATTAACGGAATTCTCTGACGAAATAGATGAATGGATTATAGCAGAGTTTGCTAAAATAGGCCTGGATACGGCAAGGAGCGTATTAAACCAGGATGTGGCAGACCTTGTAAGAAGAACCGACCTTGAGGAAGAGACCGTGCTTGAGGTAATGAGGATACTTAAAGAAGAGTTTGAGGAGTAATATGGGCTACTAAACTAACACTGCAACAACACAACCATAGAAGATAATAGTAATAAAAATTTATGTCTGAAGAAAGAGCAATAAGAATAAACAAAGTTTTAAGGGAACTAAACATTTCGCTGGACAGGGCCGTGGAGTTTTTAAAAGACAAGGGCCATGTTATTGAGGCAAGCCCTAACGCCAAGATATCCAACGAAGAGTTTAATGCCCTTTACAACCAATTTTCTGCTGACAAGGGCAACAAAGCTGCTTCGCTTAAAGTGAGTGAGGAAAAGAACAAGGAAAAGGAAGCGCTGCGTGTAGAGAGGGAAAAAGAGCTGGAGGAAAAAAGGAAGCAGGAAGAAGACAGGCAAAGGCAGGAAGTAATTAAGGCAAGGGCTACCATAACAGGCCCTGTTGCAGTAGGCAAAATAGACCTTAATGCCCCTAAAAAGCCCGAGCCGGCCCCTGTAGCCGCTTCTTCAGACGCACCGGCACCTGTTGCCACACCCCAACCGGAGCCACAGCCCGAAAAGCCTGCAGCCCCTAAGGCAGAAGAGGTAAAAGAAGTTAAAGAAACCCCGCAGCCCGTGGCAGAACAGCCTAAGGCAGCACCACAGGCGCCACAGCAGCAGGTACAGCCACAGGCTGAAAAGCCAAAAACGGGGCCTGCCATACAGCCAAGGCAGCCCCAGGCCGAAACGCCTGCAGCACCGGCCGCAGCCCCCGCAGCACAGCCTGAGGAGGAAAAAATACAAACGCAGTACACCAAGCTAACCGGTGCCACGTTTACAGGGCAAACCATAGACTTGTCTCAATTTAACAAGCCTAAAAAGAAAAAAGAAGATTTCCGCAAGGATGCGCCCAAACCCGGCACACCGGGGGCAAACGCAGCCGGCGCCGGCAGTGCGGCCGATAAAAAGAAACGCAACAGGATTACTCCTAACACTAATAAACCGGGCGCCCCAGGTGCACCCGGCCAGGGCAACAACCGCCCCGGTGGTGGTGGCAGTATACGCCCTAACGCGCCGGGACAAGCAAGTCCGGGTAAATTTGGCCCTAATAAAAGGCCTGCAATTGTTAGCAAGGTAGAGCCTACCGAAGAAGAGGTTAAAAACCAGATACGTGAAACGCTTGAAAAACTTCAGGGTAAAGGCAGCAAATCTAAAGCGGCCAAATACAGGAGGGATAAGCGTGACACCCACCGCCAGCGTACCGATGATGAGCAAAGGATGGCCGAGGAGGGAAGCAAAACACTTAAGGTTACGGAGTTTGTAACCGTAGGCGAAATTGCTACCATGATGGATGTGCCTATTACAAAGGTTATCATGACGTGCATGAGCCTGGGTATAATGGTTACCATGAACCAGAGGCTGGATGCTGAAACGCTTACCATTGTGGCTGACGAGTTTGGCTATGATGTAGAGTTTATTACAACCGATATTGAAGAAGCTAAAGAAGTAGTAGAAGACAGGGCTGAAGACCTTGTGTTCCGTGCGCCAATTGTTACGGTAATGGGCCACGTAGACCACGGTAAAACATCACTTCTTGACTACATTCGTAAAGAAAATGTAATTGCCGGAGAAAGCGGCGGTATAACCCAGCACATTGGTGCTTATGGTGTAACGCTTGATAACGGACAAAAAATAGCATTTCTTGATACACCGGGTCACGAGGCGTTCACCGCCATGCGTGCACGTGGTGCCCAGGTAACCGATATTGCCATTATTGTGGTAGCGGCGGATGATGACATAATGCCACAAACAAAAGAGGCCATAAACCACGCACAGGCTGCGGGTGTGCCTATCATTTTTGCCATAAACAAGATTGATAAGCCGGCTGCAAACCCTGAAAAGATTAAAGAGCGCCTTGCCGGTATGAACCTTTTGGTTGAAGACTGGGGCGGTAAAATACAATCGCACGATATTTCTGCTAAAGCAGGTACAGGCGTAAAAGAACTGCTTGAAAAAGTATTGCTTGAAGCCGAATTGCTTGACCTTAAGGCAAACCCTGATAAAGCAGCGGTAGGTACTGTGGTTGAGGCATTTCTTGATAAAGGCCGCGGTTATGTATCTACAGTGCTTGTACAGGGTGGTACACTTAAAGTGGGCGACTATGTACTTGCCGGTAAGCACCACGGTAAAATTAAGGCCATGCACGATGAGCGCGGGCATAATGTTAAAGAGGCAGGCCCATCTCAGCCCATCTCAATATTAGGTTTAGACGGTGCCCCTACGGCCGGTGATAAATTTGGTGTATACCAGGACGAGAGAGAAGCCAAGCAAATTGCTGCCAAGCGTACACAGCTTATGCGTGAGCAATCTGTGCGTACACAAAGGCACATTACCCTTGCCGAGATAGGCAGGAGGATTGCACTGGGCCAGTTTAAAGAGCTAAACATTATCCTTAAAGGAGACGTGGATGGTTCGGTTGAGGCGCTTAGCGACTCGTTCCAGAAACTGTCTACCGAAGAGATACAGATAAACATTATACACAAAGGTGTAGGTGCCATAACAGAATCTGACGTGCTTCTTGCATCGGCATCAGATGCCATCATTATCGGCTTTAACGTGCGCCCTTCGGCAAGTGCCAGGCAGCTGGCCGACCGTGAGGAAATTGACATCCGTAACTACTCAATCATCTATGATGCCATTGACGACCTTAAAGATGCGATGGAAGGCATGCTCAGCCCGGAAATGAAGGAAGAAATTACCGGTACTGCGGAAATACGTGAGGTATTCAAGATATCTAAAGTGGGCTCAATTGCCGGCTGTATGGTAACTGATGGCAAGATATTCCGTAACTCAAGGATAAGGCTTATCCGCGAAGGCGTGGTAATCTTTACAGGAGAGCTGGCTACACTTAAGCGCTTTAAAGACGATGTTAAAGAAGTGTCTAAAGGATATGACTGTGGTATACAGGTTAAAAACTATAACGACATACAGCAGTATGACATTATAGAGGCCTACCACGAGGTTGAAGTTAAGAAAAAACTGAAATAACCAGTTTAAATTATAAGTAAAAAATCCCGGAATGTTCCGGGATTTTTTTATGTTTACAAGTGATATACCATACCGCTGCAAATGCTTAGAAAATTAATTCTTTCCCTCTTCATTTTGTTTTTTTATGCCGGCATGCGGGGGCAGCAGGAGGTGTATCTTAAAAAGATAGACTCGCTTAAGCAGGCATTAGCTACAACCAGAGTTGACACCACAAAGGTAAACCAGCTAAATTATATCAGCAGTTATTATTCAGGCCTGGGCGATGCGCAAAATAGTGGGTTATATGCGCAAAAAGCTATGGATTTAGCGCAGAAAACAGGTTGGAATAAAGGTGCTGTGCATGCCTACATCAACATGGCTAACCAGCCCGGTGCCGACGTAAATGCCTTGTTAAATAAGGCGCTTAACGAGGGATTTAAGTCAAAAGACAAGTCGCTTATAGCTTCGGTTTATGGCCTGCTGGGCCAAACGGCTACCGATTATACAAAAAAGATAGCATATTTTAAAAAAGCGCTCACTTTATATAAGCATGTAAAGGATAATAAAAATTATGGGAGGAAACTTTCAGAAATTGCCTATGCGTATGAATTAAAGGGGATGTATTTTGAAGCGATTGATTATCGCATGCAAAATTTAAAATTTAATGAACAAGTTAGCAATACTATAGGTGTAATAGATGCAAACCGTATGCTGGGGCTTACTTATTTAAATAAAAATGATAAGGTCAGGGCGCTGCAATATTATGAAAGGACCCTGAAAATTGCTGATAAAAATAAAGCGGATGCCGAGTTTATGCTTGACATAAACAATGATATAGGCCAACTTTATGCTGACCGGGAAGACTATAAACAAGCGCTTATGCATTATAATGCAGCATTGGAATATGCTAATGGCCCCAGGTTTTTGAAAAAGCAGGTTGTTGTTTTACTAGATATAAGCGCTCTTTATTTTAAAAAAAGTGAAACAAAACAGGCGCGGTTATATTTTGATAAGGCTAAGCAAATTACCGATGGAATGTCAATTTCTATAGATAAAATATCTGCCTGTAGCTCAGTAGCAGATGCTGCCTATAAATCGGGGGAATACCAGGAAGCAGCGAAATACTATGAAGAGATTTTAAACATTGGAACTGAATTTGAAAAAGCCGGATATCCAGGTACAGAGATAAGGCAGATAGGTATGTCAGGCCTTGGCGCATCATATCTTATCCTTGCCAAACAGCAGGGCAACAACAGGCAGCTTTTGCTTAAAAGCATAACCTGTCTTGAAACCGTACTACCGGTATACAGGCAGGCAAATAGTTTTAAAGAACTACAGGAATGTTCACAACGCCTGGCTGAAGCCTATGAACTCACCGGGCAGTACTCTAAATCTATTACCGCTTACAAAGATTATATTACCTATAAGGATAGCATTTCATCTATAGAACGGGAAAACGCCTTTACAAAAAAGGAAGCCGATTTTGAATATACCCAAAAAGAAAATGACTTAAAAACCAGGCAAAAACTTGCCATTGAAAAGGAGCAGGCCAACCGTAACTATGCCTTTGCAGGTATAGGTGTACTTGTGCTTATTGCCGGCGGAGCCGGTGTGGCCTATAGCCGCAAGCGAAAAGACAACCGCCTTATTGCTGCCGAAAAAAAGCGGAGTGATGACCTGCTACTTAACATATTGCCGGCAGAAGTTGCAGAAGAACTCAAGGCAACAGGCGAGGCCAGCGCTCAGTATTATGAACAGGTATCTATTATTTTTACAGATTTTGTGGGCTTTACAAAGCTGTCGGAAAAATTTAGCCCCGAAGAGCTTATAGGCGAACTTAACTACTGCTTTAAGGCGTTTGACAACATCATCACCAAACATAATATTGAAAAGATCAAGACCATTGGCGACAGCTACATGGCGGTTAGCGGGCTTCCGGCCAAACATGCGGGCCATGCTAAAAATGCGGTTGAAGCTGCCGTTGAAATGCGTAATTTTATCGAAGATTATAAAAATGAGCGCCAGGCACAGGGCAGGGTGTATTTTGAAATGCGCACGGGCATAAACAGCGGCAATGTTGTAGCCGGTATTGTGGGCATTAAAAAGTTTGCTTATGATGTGTGGGGCGATGCCGTAAATATAGCCAGCCGTATGGAGAGCAGCGGTGCTGCCGGTAAAATAAATATTAGTGAGAGCACATATGAGCTTGTTAAAGATGATTATGCAGCCGAATACAGGGGGGAGCTGGATGCAAAGGGCAAAGGGCTGATTAAAATGTATTTTGTAGAACCGAAACAAGACGGATGGATATAAACCGGGTAAAAGATTTTATACTGGCCAAGCAGCAGGATGGGTTGCCAAGCCACCTTACTTACCATAGCGTAGCACACATACAGGATGTGTATGATGCCGTTAACAGGCATATTGCCGCGGCTGCAATTACCGGAGATGATGCGATGCTGCTGCAAACCGCGGCACTTTTTCATGACTCGGGGTTTATGGAAGAAGCCATGGGGCACGAAGAGATTTCGTGTAAATTTGCCATGCAGTACCTGCCGGGTTTTGATTATAACGAACAGCAGATTGCGCAGATATGCGGGATGATTATGGCTACTAAAATACCGCAGCAGCCACAAACGCCCCTGGAGGAAATTTTAGCCGATGCCGATCTGGATTACCTGGGGCGTGATAATTTTGAAGCTATTTCAAACGGGCTTTATGAAGAGCTGAAGCACTCCGGTGTTATTAATGACGAAGATAGCTGGAACCGCATGCAGGTGCGTTTTTTTGAAAGCCACCACTATTTTACCGCTAATGCCAAAGCCTGGCGTAACGCTAAAAAGCAGGAGAACCTGCAACATATTAAAAATAAACTAACCACCTTATAACATCAAATGGAACCTGTTGTAAACAGACTTAACCTTAAAGATTCTTTTACTGATTATGCCTTTATTATTGTGGGCATACTCTCTATCAACTTTGCGCTGAAAGGCCTGCTGGTGCCCAATCATTTTTTTGATGGAGGGGTAACAGGCCTGTCGCTGCTGCTGCATGAAAAGTATCATTTTAATATTGCCTACACCATTGTTGCCCTAAACCTTCCGCTTATTTTAGTAGGGTACCGGCTGGTGGGTAAAAAGTTTTTTATAAAGACATCAATAGCAGTGGTTTTGCTGGGCATGTGCCTGTTGTGGGTGCCTATTACAGAGATTACGCACGATAAGCTTATCATATCTGTCTTTGGCGGGTTTTTTATTGGTCTGGGCGTGGGTTTTGGCATGCGCGGCGGCTGCGCGCTTGATGGTATCGAGGTGCTTGCCGTGTACACCGGGAAGCGTGTGGGCTTTACCATGAGCGAAATCATATTGGGCCTGAACATTATCATCTTTAGTGTCTCTGCGTTGTTCTTTGGGCTCGAAACGGCCTTTTACAGCATGCTTACCTACTTTGTGGCATCGCGCACCATTGCCTATGTGGTAGATGGTATTCAGGAGTTTACCGGAGTTACTATTATATCCTCTAAAAGCGAGGAAGTAAAGGCATATTTGGTATTACAAATGGATAAAGGCATTACTGTATATAAAGGCGAACGCGGCTTTATGAAGCATAGCTTTGAGGTAAGCACCGATGTAGATATCATTTACACGGTAGTAACCCGCCTTGAGGTGCGCCGCTTAAAGGCCGCCATGCATGAAATTGACCCTAAGGCATTTATGTTTAGCCAGTCTATTAAAGAGACTGCGGGAGGGGTGCTAAAACGTAAAGATCACTAAACCAACCTTATTCACTATGCGAAAATTTACCTTATTTATTGCTGTATTTTTATTGTGTATTACTACGTATGCCCAAAAGCAAACCGAGTATCATTTATTGTCGCTTTCAGATAAAAATGATGCTGTGGCGGTGCCGATGAAATTTTATGTGGCCGGTGTATATGATGGCCGCCAGTTTACAGATAATATTGGCACAGTACAAAAGGGCATTACTAACCACCCTGTGCTGGCCAATTTTGAAAAGCCTTTTATAGACGAGCTTACCCAATATCTTACAGCTGCCTACCCTAAAAGAGATGATACCTATCCGGTGTGGGTGCGCATAAATGACCTGTATGTAAGCGAATATACCGATAGGGATGAGGAAACCGGTTTTGCCTCAGCCGTTATGGATGTTATGATTAAAAAAGGCGATTCGCTGTTTATTGAGGGCACCTTTGGCGGAAATGTAGAAAGTACGGGCATGGATGTTACTAAAAAGCACCCCTACCGCATAAAACAGGCACTTAACAAATGCCTGGGCCTCTATGAGGTGGCTCTTCCGGAAGACAGGCAGCACGAGCCTTTTACAGAAGATAAAACCCAACGTGAGATTCCCGTAAAGCCGGCTGAAGGCATATACAGTTCGTACCTTGATATGGTTAAGAACAAACCACTTGGCACTAACTATTACCTTCAGCAGGATAAAAAAGACAGCAGCAGGTATTATGTAATAAATCGTACTAACAGCATGAGGTGCGATAATTACTATGCTTACAGCGATGGTGAAAATGTGTATCTTAATGTAGCACGCTACACACACGAAAAATATTACGCAAAGACTGAGCGTATTGCCAATAAATATTTTATTGACAACCTTGCTTACGACCAAAAGAGGGCCATTACGCAAATGGCCATGTACCACATTGCAGGTATTGCAGGATGGTTAGCTAACAGCGATGTAAAAATGCCGTTACTGGTAGACTGCTACAGCGGCCAGCCCTTTTTTCTGTCTAATAACGGCATTAAAACGCTGCTGGAGCCCGAACCCCAGCTACTGTCCGAGTATAAGAAAAGCAGGAAAACACCTGAAGATATTAAGGCCGTAATAACAAAATATTACGGATTGCATTCTGGTAAATAACATTGTTGTAAAAGCACAAAAAAACAAAAGCAGCCAATAGCTGCTTTTGTTTTTTATCGGGTACTGCTTAAATCTAAATCAATACTCAGGGGCCAGCTCAACAGCCAGGCCGTCAAGGTCTTCGGTTATGTTTATCTGGCAGCCCAGGCGGCTGTTTGGCTTTACGTTATACGCCTCACTGAGCATGGCATCCTCATCAAGGCCCATTTCGGGCAGGGCCACATCATTTAGCACATAGCAATGGCAGCTGGCGCACATGGCCATGCCGCCGCAAATACCTATGGTACCCTCAGGGGCCAGCTCATAGGCACGCACCACCTCCATAATATTCATGGCCATATCAGTAGGTGCCTGTATGGTATGTGTAATTCCGTCTCGGTCGGTAATACTTATTGTTATTTCACTCATTGTTTTTAAGTTCAAGGTTCAGGGTTTAAAGTTCAAGGTTCTTACTCGTACATTCTAATGGGCAACTTTGAACTTTAAACTTTGAACTCTGAACAAGAATTACTCTATCGCTTTTACTACCTGCTTTTCGGCTTCCTTACGGGTACCGTCAAAGCCGTCTACGCCGCTTACTGTTGTGTATTTAAGCACATATTTTTTGCCGGGGTTAAGCTTATTGAAAACGCTTTGGCACATCAGCGTGGCTTCGTGAAAACCACACAGTATCAGCTTAAGCTTGCCCGGATAGGTGTTGATATCGCCTATGGCATAGATGCCCTCAATATTGGTTTGGTAATCGAGCGCGTTGTTAACCTTAATGGCGTTCTTTTCTATCTCAAGGCCCCAGTTTGCTATGGCACCCAGCTTTGGCGTAAGCCCAAACAGCGGTATAAAGTAATCTGTTTCTTTAATGCTTTTTTGTCCGTCAATTTCGAGTTCGATGGACTCTACCTTGCCGTCGCCGAAAACATTGGTTACTTCGGCCGGGGTAATGAGGTGTATTTTGCCCTGGTGTTTAAGTTCAGTCACTTTCTCAACCGAATCTAAAGCGCCGCGAAACTCGTTCCTGCGGTGCACCAGCGTAACCTCGCTGGCTACATTGGCCAGGAAGATACTCCAATCCAGCGCAGAATCTCCGCCACCGGCAATTACAATGCGCTTATCGCGGAAAAGTTCAGGGTCTTTTACAAAATACTCCACACCTTTTTCCTCGTAGGCGGTAATTCCTTCAATAAGCGGCTTGCGGGGCTCAAAACTGCCCAGGCCACCGGCAATGGCTACGGCTTTAGCATGGTGCTGCGTGCCTTTATTTGTGGTAACTATAAACGTGCCGTCTTCCAGCTTGTCAATAGTGTGGGCGGTTTCGTTAAGGGTAAAACCCGGCTGGAACTGCTTAATCTGTTCCATGAGGTTGTCTACCAGGTCGCCTGCCAGCACGCTTGGAAAACCGGGAATATCAAAAATTGGTTTTTTGGGGTACAGCTCTGTAAGCTGGCCGCCGGGCTGTGGCAAAGCGTCTATTATATGGCATTTCAATTTAAGGAGGCCCGCCTCAAATACGGCAAAGAGCCCTGTAGGGCCCGCACCGATTATTAAAATATCTGTTGTAATCATTTGCTGTATATGGTAAAAGCAATTTTATGGCAACGCTGCCTAAAATTGCTTTTAAAAATTATGATATTTATCAGCCAGGCTGATTATTTATTTTATACCTAAGCGATGTTAACCACGGTTTCTATTTGCGGGGCATACTTTTTAATGGTAGTTTCCACACCCGCCTTAAGGGTCATCTGGTTAACACTACAGCCCACGCAGGCGCCTTCAAGGCGCACACGCACATGCCTGTCATCTTCTATATCTATAAGCGAAATATTTCCTCCGTCAGATTCTAAAAAGGGACGAATTTCATCTAATGCCCTTTCTACACTGCTCCTGATTTCTTCTGTTGTCATTTTATTTCTTTTTAACTGCCGAACATCCGGCCATAGTAGTTATTTTAATGGCCTCTGTTGCTGGCAGGTTTTCATTGCGGTCTACGGTTTCCTGCACCACGTTACGGGCAAGCTCCTCAAACACACCCTCGAGCACGGTTGCGGTTTGCAGCGCTGCGGGGCGGCCATAATCGCCGGCCTCGCGTATGCTTTGCACTATAGGCACTTCGCCTAAAAACGGCACCTCAAGGTCTTCGGCAAGGTTGCGTGCGCCTTCTTTACCAAATATATAGTATTTATTATCAGGAAGCTCTTCGGGCGTAAAGTAAGCCATGTTTTCTATTATGCCCAGTACCGGCACGTTGATGCTCTCCTGGCGAAACATTGCCACACCTTTCTTAGCATCGGCAAGGGCTACAGCCTGCGGTGTGCTTACTATAACGGCACCTGTAATGGGCAGTGCCTGCATAAGGCTCAGGTGGATATCACCCGTGCCCGGCGGCAGGTCTAACAACAGGAAGTCAAGCTCACCCCAGTCGGCATCCCAGATCATCTGGTTAAGTGCTTTGCCGGCCATTGGGCCACGCCATATAACCGCCTGCTCAGGGCTTGTAAAAAAGCCGATGGACAGTATTTCTACACCGTAGCTTGATATGGGCTTCATTTTGCTTTTGCCATCTACCATTACCGATATGGGGCGCTCGCGCTCTACATCAAACATAATGGGCATAGATGGCCCGTAGATGTCGGCATCGAGCACGCCTACCTTAAAGCCCATTTTAGCCAGGGTAACGGCCAGGTTAGCCGTAATGGTAGATTTACCCACGCCGCCCTTGCCGCTTGATACAGCTATAATATTAGTAATGCCCGGTATTTGTTTGCCTTTTATTTCAGGCTTTTCCGGGGCCTCCACTTTTACATTCACTTTTATTTTTACATCAGGCGAAATACGTTCGTGGATGGTTTTGATGATATCTGCCTCGGCACGCTTGCGGATGTGCATGGCCGGGGTGCTCATTACAAGCTCTACCACGGCTTCATCGCCAAAGGTGAGCACATTGCGTATGGCGCCGCTTTCTACCATGTTTTGCCCTTCTCCGGCAAGTGTAATGGTTTCCAGGGCTTTTAATATTTCTTTTCTATCTAATTTCATAATATTACAAATCGCTGACAGCCTGTAATTAAGACTGATTTTAAATTGCAAAGATAGTGTGAAAAGTTTATAATGTGAAAGATTAAGTGGCTAAGTTTTTAAGGGATTAGGGGGCATAACCATGCAATGCCAAATTATAGTTTATTGTTCTTTTGTCTTGAAACAAAAGAACCAAAATTCAAGGCAGCAGCTTCTTATGCTACAAAATATAACCTTCAGCTAAACGATTTGAACTCGCTACGCTCAAACAGCAAATCGTTTTTAACGCTTTAGCTTATATTTTGCTTAACGCAACAAAGCTGAAGGCCTTAGCTTCACTCAGGCGTGAAAATAACTACGTGTAATCTGGCTAGCAGTTGACAAGCTACAAAACAAAAGCCCCCCGTTGTAGCGGAGGGCCATTGTATAAAGCTGATAATAGATTTTAGTACTTGATAAACTGAAGCGTTTGTGCGCCGCTGCGGCCTTCTACTTTTACAAAATAAACGCCGGTTGCATAACCGCTTATGTTTATTTGCTGGTTGTTAGCTGTTATTTTGCCATTGCCCACTACCTGGCCCAGGTTGTTGTAAACCGTGTAAGCATCCGGCTGTGCCGTGTTTTGTGCTACCGCAATGTTTATAACGCTGTTTGCCGGGTTAGGGTACAGGCTTATGCCGCTTTGCGCGTTAAAGCTGCCCGCGCCCAGTGCGTTTTGTATGCCAAAAGGAGTATCCTCCTGATCGGCAAACGCGCCGCCTTCGGCTATAATGGTGCCATCTGTAGTAGCTACGGTATAAGAGCCCTGGCCATAGGCGCAGCAAATGCCGTCTCCCCCAAGGTCCAGTATGGTAAAGGTATAGCACTGGTTGCCCTCTATGGCCACCTCTGTAACATACGTTTGATTACTTTCATAAAACTCAGGGTTAGTAACATCTATGCTTATGTACACAGGCTCATCATTACTATCCAGTAGTGCCCACACCGTTTCATCGCCATAATCATCTGTATTGATGGTTACTACAATTACCTGGTTAGTGTTGTACAGGGTTGTAATGCTAAATGATGTGGTTGCGGCATCGTTAAGCGCCATTTGGTCGGCCACCCCGTTTACAGAAAGCATGGCGGTTGTAAAGGTGTGTTCGCCCTGGCCCGGTGTAAGGCCTGTTATGTTTACAACGGCTTGCTCCTGGTAAGCCAGGCTGCCGGTCCATGAATAGGTTACCGATGCCTGGTTATCAAGCTGATACGTAAATTGTGCCGATGTTATGGTATTGTTGCCTGTGTTTTTAATAATAATTTCGGGCTCAAAGCCACCAATGCAATCGGTATTAAAGCTTTGTATGTTTAGTGAGCCATCATTATCATACACAATGCCCGGCACGCAGCCATTAGATGTAATAAGGTTGTGCCTTCTTGGCGAATTTTCGAGTACAGCCTGCATGCGCAGCTTTTGGCCCGCGGTAAATACGTTTTTGCAGCTATCATCTGTATAATCCATGTAGTTTGCAATCATATCGGCACCTGCCTTAGTAGGGCAGGAGTCAAAGCCTGCATCGGGGCAGCCCTGGTTAGCGCTGTAATGTATAGGGGTATCTGCACAATAATCGTCTGCGGTGCAATTATCTTCATCGCCCCAAATGTGCCTTAAGCCAAAAAAGTGGCCTACCTCATGCGTGGCGCTGCGGCCTTTTGTGCCAGGTATATAGTTACCATCGGGATATATATCTTCTGACCCAAAATATTCGTAGGCTATAACCACGCCATCTGTATTGGCGGCAACGGGCATGCCATCTATATCATCAAGGCCTTCATTGCCGGATTGCACCGGAAACTGCGCGTAGCCGGCCAGCACATAAATTTCGCTGATGGTAATACCGCTAACTACCCACATGTTAAGGTATTTTTCGGGGTCCCACTGGGTGTCGGCTTTCATTTCTTCAATATCGGCCATATCCCAGGCGCCGTTATTTGCAATGTTATGACGGATTATGCCGTTTGTAGCCAGGCCGTTAGGGTCGCGCTGGGCCAGGCAAAATTCAATTTCCATATCAGCGCCTACTGCATTTGTGTTGTAACCGGGTGTATTTGCCATTTTGCGAAAATCCTGGTTAAGCACTGTAATTTGCGATAGTACCTGCCCCTCAGGGATGTTCTCGTTTTGGCCCTCCAAATCGCCGTTATGTACCACATGCACCACTACGGGTATGGTTACTACCTGGTTTGTGTTAAGGCCGTTTCTTTGCTGGCCGGCTGATTTTAGGGCTGCTACCTTTGGCGCGAGCCATTGCTCAAACCGGGCCGTGTTTTGTGTTGCGTTGCTTTGCACAGTGCCACAGTTAAGAAATTCTGTCTGCCTGCCAAAGCGTTTAACAGCATTGCTGTTTTTGGGCTGCTTTTGAGCCTGCATGCCCAGCGTAAACAGGCCGGTGGCAATAACTGCCGCAGCCCTGTGGGTAATGGTAATCATATATTTTTGTGTTTTTAAATGGTTGTTTTTCCTTATGGGACGAATATAAGGCAGATTTGTTACACCGTGAAATTTAAGGTTTAAAGTTTTAAATTTACGCTTTGCGCAGCCTGCAGTGCCCATGCCCCGTTATATTGCTGCCGGTTATCTGTACTGCTTAAGGCAGCTATAGAAAAAGCCCCGAAGTATCTTCAGGGCTTTAGCAGTAGTGTGCAGTTTAGTATAAGTAACTTTTTACAGGGCTATATTGATGCCAGGTCGTGGTGCATAATGTTTTCTTCAATGGCATTCCACAGGCCTATCCGCTTTTGCAGCGCCAGCCTCGAAATGTCTTCTACTTCTTTCCATTTCTGGGCATCGCCGCCACACAGGTCAATAACCATTTGCAACGCCATGGGCCCATGCTCATCTGCATCCAGCTCAATGTGCCTTTCAAAATAATATATCAGCTTACTGAGGTTGGTCTCCGGAAAGTTAACCTGAAAGTTGCGCAATATCTCGGTAAACATGCCGGGTATAAGGTCTTCGCGGCCAAAGGTAAAGGCAGCGGCAATTTCGTGCGGCTTGCCCTGGTCTATAACCCTGAAGGTAAAGTCAAGAAAGGCCTTTATATCTTTATGCAGGCCACTTTTTTTAATGGATACCAAAATGTTCTGGGTGGCTACCACATCATCAAGAAAGCGGCTTATCTGTGTGGTATCTGCACCGCAGGCCGCCATGGCATCAAGGTACATTTCAAAATGGCTCTGGCGTTTACCATCCAGGTTAAGGTCGGTTTCCTCGGCCAGCACTATTTCATTTATTAAGTAGCGAATCTCGGGGTTGCCTACAGGCAGCCACGGCACGTGGGTGCAGGTTAGTTTTGCCTGCAGTGCCTTGAGCAGCGACATAAAATCCCACACGGCATATACATGCCCCTGCAGGAACTGCCTCAGGTCATCAACGGTTTTTACCCTGCTGTACAGCGGGTGGTTTAACAGCTGCTCTCGTTGGGGGGCCAGCACGCTGTTTATGGTAGTAGTTTCCATAGCATTATTTTTTACAAAATTACTAAAGCTTTGCCTCAATATGAAGCTTTGCTATCGATTTTACTAATACAATAATAATGCCCTATTATCTATTTAGCTAAAATACTAACGGCAATATTAATGAAATATTAGGCATGAGATAAAATGATATGTACGTAGTGGTAAGCGCAAAGGTTTTAGTTAATAAGTTATATGGTTTGGGGTTTGGGGTTACAGTTTCAAAGTTGCGGGTTCAAAGCTTCAGTTTCAAAGTTTCGGTTGGCAAAAAAAAACCTGCGTGTTTTGTCCGCAGGTTTTTGAATATCTTTTTTATGCTTCTGATTGCAAACCTAAATCTGAAAGTCACGCAATCTTTCGAATCTCAAACTCCGAAAGTGAAAAATCAAGCTTTATCGTGTAAGACAATTCTTAATTTTTAGTTAAAAATATTGAAGCTGAAACCCCTGCGAAGATACTTAAAATGGCATCATCTAAAAAACCGGATCTCAAACTCCGAAAGTGAAATATTAAGTACTTCCGGGTAAGTAAATTCTTATTTTATTTAAAAGCGGCCAGCCCTGTTACATCCATGCCGGTTATCAGCAGGTGGATGTCATGTGTGCCCTCATAAGTAACTACACTTTCAAGGTTCATCATGTGGCGCATTATTGAATATTCTCCTGTAATACCCATTCCGCCAAGCATTTGGCGTGCGTCTCGGGCTATGGTGAGTGCCATATCTACATTGTTTCGCTTGGCCATAGATATTTGTGCTGTGGTTGCTTTACCCTCATTTCGAAGCACACCCAGCCTCCATGTAAGCAGCTGCGCCTTGGTGATTTCGGTAATCATTTCGGCTAACTTCTTCTGTTGCAGCTGTGTAGCGCCTATGGGCTTATCAAACTGTATGCGTTCTTTGCTGTAGCGCAGGGCGGTATCATAACAGTCCATAGCAGCGCCAATAGCACCCCATGCAATACCGTAACGTGCTGAATCTAAGCAGCCAAGAGGTGCGCCAAGGCCTGATTTGTTAGGTAACAGGTTTTCTTTAGGCACTTTTACATTGTCAAAAATCAATTCTCCTGTGGCAGAGGCCCTTAACGACCATTTGTTATGGGTTTCGGGCGTAGTAAAGCCTTCCATGCCGCGTTCTACTATTAATCCATGAATCCTACCGGCCTCATCCTTAGCCCATACCACAGCTATATCGGCAAAAGGGGCATTGCTTATCCACATCTTTGCGCCGTTAAGCAGGTAATGGTCTCCTTTGTCTTTAAAGTTGGTAATCATGCCGCCCGGGTTAGAGCCGTAGTCAGGTTCGGTTAAGCCAAAACAGCCCATAAATTCGCCGCTTGCAAGCTTTGGCAGGTATTTAACACGCTGTTCTTCAGAGCCATACTTCCATATAGGATACATTACTAAAGAAGACTGTACCGATGCCGTAGAGCGCACACCGCTATCACCACGCTCAATTTCCTGCATGATAAGACCGTATGAGATCTGGTCTAGCCCCGCGCCGCCATATTCTTCAGGAATGTAAGGGCCAAAGGCTCCTATATCGGCTAATCCTTTGATTATCTGGGTAGGGAACTGCGCTTTTTGCGCGTAATCTTCAATGATAGGTGAAACTTCGCGCTTAACCCACTCACGGGCAGCATCGCGCACCATTTTGTGCTCTTCTGTTAGTAATTCGTCTAAATTATAATAGTCAGGAGCCTGGAATAGATCGGGTTTCATTTGCTTTATTGTTTTTGACAGAAGCAAATGTAACTACATTTCTAACAATTAAGCAATAATATGTTGTATTTTTTGATTTAAATTTAAAAATAAGCTCACTCCTTAAGTGTAATGAGTATAACAAACAATTAAGGGTAGAATTTTACACCCGGAGGTAGAAGTCTTTAGTAAGATCAGTATATTCAGGAGTATACTGATGGCGTGCGGTTTCAATAACCATTTCATTAACTTCAATATCCGAAATCTCTTTCCTGCTGAAAGCCAGAAGGCTACGCTTGGTTTCGCTTTCAGGCGTGCCTTTAACGCGTGTTATTTTGAACGGATGAAGTTCCTCGGCTGCTGCCAGGGTTATAAAATGGGCTTCCTCCTTATAGGGAAGGATGATGGCCAATACACCGGTTTGGCTCAATAACAGGCCTGCCGCTTCGGCTAAATCTTCGAATGGAAGCGATTCTGCAAAACGTGCTCTATCGCGCTGTTCATTACCGCTGGTATAATCTTCGGTATAAAAAGGAGGGTTAGAAACTATCAGATCATACTCATCTTCAGGCTCTTCCATAAATTCGTCCAGTCCCGCATGATAACAAAACAGGCGGTCACCCCAGGGCGATGCCTCAAAGTTATCAACACATTGCTCATACGCATCGTCATCAATTTCCAGTGCATCAATTTGTTCTGCACCACTGCGCTGCGCCAGCATAAGCGCTATAACGCCGGTACCCGCGCCAATATCTAATATAGAGTGGGGGTTATGGTCTACAGGAGCCCATGCACCAAGTAAAACGCCATCTGTGCCCACCTTCATGGCACATTTATCCTGATTGATGCTAAAGCGTTTAAATTGAAAGACAGACATTTAAGATGTGCTATTTAAATGTTGGGGTATAAAAGGGTTGCAAAAGATGAAGCTGATTTAAAGGGACAACTTTAAGAGGCTAAAGGAAGCTACTCGGAAAGATATAAATCTACAAGGCCTTCAGGTGTATCGAGCTCTATGGTCTTGTTTTCACGGTCTACCTTTACTATAAAGTGGTCAATCATAGGGACCAATATCTCAATATCGCCTTTTTTTATTTCAAAAAGTGCCTGTGCAGATGTATCATTTACACCCACTATAGTACCTATGTCGCCCAGGCGGATATCTTTTGCGGTATAGCCAATGATTTCGTGAAAGTAAAACTTGTCGCCTTCCAGCTTTGGCAGCATGGTAAGGGGCAGGTAAACCCCACAGCCCATAAGGCGGTCAGCGGCTTCTTCGCTGTCAATGTCTTCAAACTGAATGCGCAGGAAGTCGTTTTTATGCAGCTGGCTTTTTTCAATAAAAAATGGAACCAGATGATTGTTGATTTCAACAAACACTGATTCCATGTTTTCATAATACCCTGGGTCATCGGTATCCAGCCATGCCAGCACCTCACCCTTGTAACTAAATTTTTTGGCGATTTTACCTAAATAGAAACAATCTTCTTTACGCATAACGCCTCTAAAAAATTAAGCTTGGGTTTCTTCTGTGTTTTCTTCAGCAGAAGCAGTTTCTTCAGTACCTTCTTCTGTTGTAGCTTGCTCAGCAACAGTTGCAGCATGTAAATCGGCTTCAGCCTGTTTTGCAGCAGCAATACGGTCTTCGTTAACTTTTTTCTCTGCTTCAAGGGCTTTTGCCTTAGCATCAGCCTTAGCGTCAGAAAGGTTACCTTTTTTAGCGTCAATTTTACCTGCTTTCTCATCCACCCACTGGCTAAATTTAGCATCAGCCTGCTCTTGTGTAAGGGCGCCTTTGCGCACACCGCCATCAAGGTGGTGTTTTAAAAGAGCACCTTTGTAAGATAGTATAGCCCTTGCAGTATCTGTAGGTTGTGCACCATCGTGTAGCCACTGTACAGCGCTGTCTACATTAAGGTCTATAGTTGCAGGGTTGGTGTTTGGATTGTAAGTACCTAATTTTTCAAGGAATTTACCATCTCTTTTAGAACGGCTGTCTGCCGCTACTACCCAGTAAAAAGGTTTTCCTTTTTTACCGTGTCTTTGTAATCTGATTTTTACAGGCATCTTTTTAAGATTTTGTGGGGTACCCGACCCCTGATTATTTAAGCGTGCAAATATATAAAACTTTATAATACAAATATCGTAAAACGCAGATTTTATGATTTTTGCCGTTTTACATATTTCAAAATATTAAATTTTATTGTGATTTATTTCTTTTTGATTAGGATATATGCCATAAAAAACTATTTTTGTCGTTGTAAAAGTTGATTGACCCCTTCTAACAATATAATTAATGAAAAAGTTTTTGTCTCTTTTAGTGTTGCTGGCCGTGTTAACCTCATGCGAAGAAGATATACAGTTTAACACTCCTGCCGTACAAGCCCTTAAAAACAATGAGCTTTGGAGGGCTACAGAATTTTCGGCTACAAGGGGTATCGACAATTCTCTTACCATCCACGCTACAAACGGCTTTGAAGAACTTGTGCTTAAAACAGCCAGTACAGACCCCGGAGAATACCAGCTTGGGGAAAATGAGACGGATAAAGCATCTTATGTACTTGTTGTAGATAATTTTCAGGAAAATTACCAAACCGGCGCTAACCTTGGCAGCGGCGCTATTACTATTAGTGATAATGTAACAGAAACAAATGTGGCCGGAGGCTTTATAACCGGCACGTTCCATTTTGCCGCAGTAAGCGAAGACGGTGAGGAAATTTATTTTCAGGAAGGTGTTTTTTACAAAGTACCCATTACAGCAGGTCAATAAAAATATGAAGCACATATACTATATATAAAGCCCCAATGAGGGCTTTATTTTTACCTCTGCCGCACTAATGTATTAAAGTTTTATTAAATATTAATAAAACCCCTATTTATAATTAAATAAGTTTACATTTGTAGAGTGTCTGCAAGAATTAGTTTTAATCAGGCCAGAGAGTACAAACACCTATATAAAACAAATAATCCGTTTTTATGAACATTTTCGTGGGAAGCCTTCCGTTCAGCTTGGGCGAGGCAGATTTAAAAGAGTCTTTTGAGGCTTATGGTCCGGTTGATTCTGTAAAAATTATTACAGACAAAATTACTGGTAGAAGTAAAGGTTTTGGTTTCGTTGAGATGCCAGATGATGAATCAGCCGAAAGAGCTATTAATGAGCTGAATGGTGCAACTGTTGCCGGCAGGACAATCGTGGTTAACAAAAGTGAGCCGCGTCCTCAGTCAACTGAAAGAAGAAGCTTTAACAGCAACAGCCGTCCAGGTGGCTTTAATCGTGATAACAACCGTGGTGGCGGTGGTGGCGGCTTTAACCGTGACAACAACCGTAGCGGTGGTGGTGGCGATTATAACCGTGGTGGCCGTTACTAACAATATACAGAGCGCAAATTATTAACCACCCTTTTGGGTGGTTTTTTTGTTTTAGGGCTGCAGCAAATTCCTGGTTGTTTATAACTTTTGATAACCCTAAAATTAAAAATCGTACTTTTGATAAACGCAATTTTCTGCCGTCTTTTTCGTTAATCTATTAAGAATCCAACTGTTAGTATGTACCTGATTTTTGACACTGAAACAACCGGATTACCCAAACGCTGGGATGCCCCTGTAACCGATACTGATAACTGGCCACGCTGTATACAGATAGCATGGCAGCTGCATGATGATATGGGGCAGGTTATAGAGCACCAGGATTACATTATCAGACCGGATGGATTTAATATACCTTATGATGCTGAGCGTATTCATGGCATATCTACAGATCTTGCCATTGAACAGGGCATAGCGCTGGCCGACGCACTGGCACGTTTTAACGATGCGCTTTCTAAAGCATCGTTTATAGTAGGCCAAAATGTGGGATTTGATGTAAATATTATGGGTAGTGAATTCCATAGGCATGGTATGGAAACGCGCCTGGGCAGCATGAAGGTGCTGGATACCTGTACCGAAATTACTGCCGAAATGCTTAGGCTGCCCGGTGGCCGTGGCGGAAAATTTAAATTACCCACACTAACAGAACTGCACGAGTACCTTTTTGGAGAGCCTTTCTCTGAAGCACACAATGCTACCGCGGACGTTGAAGCTACTACACGCTGTTTTCTTGAACTTCTTAAAAGAGAGGTTTTTACACACCAGGAGCTGGATGTGCATCCTACGTATTTTCATGAGTTTAAAATAAAAAACCCGCAGCCTATACAGCTTATAGGCCTTAAGCACATTAACCTTAAGCAGGCCAGTGAAGAGGTGCGCGTGCGCTTATCAACTCTTAAAGGTGCCGAGGCTGTAACCCACACATCACCTGTATATCAGCGAGATCTTACTGATGTCGATTTTGTGCACCTGCATAATCATACGCAATTCTCTGTACTTCAGTCTACTATTAGTGTGCCTGATTTAGTTAAGGTGGCCGCTAAATATAAAATGCCGGCAGTAGCCATGACAGATCATGCTAACATGATGGGCGCTTTCCATTTTGTGAGCAATGTTATGAACCACAACAAGGCTGCCGAAGCTAAGAACAAAGCTGCCGTTGAAGTGGGCGAGGAGCCATCAGAGGTTATTATGAAACCTATTGTGGGATGTGAGTTTTTTGTTTGCGAAGACCATAAAGATAAATCACGGAAAGACAACGGCTACCAGATTGTACTGCTGGCTAAAAATAAAAAAGGTTACCACAACCTGGCCAAAATGTCGTCAATAGCTTATACGGCAGGCTTTTATTATGTGCCCCGTATAGATAAGGCGGTTATAGAAAAATATAAAGAAGATATTATTGTGCTATCGGGCAACCTTTATGGTGAGGTGCCCAATAAGCTTTTAAATATGGGTGAAAACCAGGCAGAGGATGCCCTGCTGTGGTGGAAAGATAAATTTGGGGATGATTTTTATATGGAGGTCATGCGCCACGGCCAGGAGGATGAAAACCGTGTTAACGACGCGCTTGTTAAACTTGCGCGCAGGCATGATGTAAAGCTGGTGGCTACAAATAACACCTACTATGTAGAAAAGGCAGACTCTCATGCGCATGATATTTTACTATGCGTTAAAGATGGCGAAAAACTGGCTACCCCTAAGGGGCGGGGCCGCGGTTTCCGTTATGGTATGCCTAATAATGAATATTACTTTAAGCCGGGCGAAGAAATGAAAGCCCTGTTTAAAGACCTCCCTGAGGCTATTATAAACATCCTGGAAGTAGTAGATAAAATAGAGATCTATTCTTTATACCGAGATGTATTGCTGCCTAAATTTGGCATTCCGGATGAATTTTTAGTTGCAGAAGATCAGGTAGATGGGGGTGTAAGGGGTGAAAACAAATACCTGGAACACCTTACCTATGTGGGTGCTAAAAAACGCTATGGAGAGATTACTGAGGCTATTAAAGAGCGTATCGATTTTGAGCTTAATACTATTAAAAATAGTGGTTACCCCGGATATTTTCTTATTGTTCAGGATTTTATTGCCAAGGCCCGCGAGCTCGATGTTTCGGTAGGGCCGGGGCGGGGGTCGGCAGCAGGGTCAGTTGTGGCTTATTGCCTCAAAATTACTAATATAGACCCTATTAAGTATGACCTCCTTTTTGAGCGTTTCCTTAATCCGGACAGGGTGTCAATGCCCGATATTGATATTGATTTTGACGACGAGGGCCGTGGCCGCGTTATGGACTATGTTATTAATAAGTATGGCAGCAGCCAGGTGGCACAAATTATCACATATGGTACCATGGCGGCTAAATCATCCATTCGTGATACGGCACGGGTTCTGGATTTGCCTCTTTTTGAGGCTGATAAAGTAGCTAAGCTGATACCAAACATGAAACTGGCCAAGATATTTACTATGGACCAGAATGCCCTGCGTGGTGCCCTGCGAAGTGACGAGTATGACCGCGTGCAGGAGCTTATTGCCATGGCAACCGGTGGCGACCTTACCGGTGAAACCATTCAGCAGGCTAAAGTGCTTGAGGGTTCTCTAAGAAATACCGGCATCCACGCATGTGGTGTAATTATTACGCCCGATGATATTACCAACTTTGTTCCGGTGGCTACCGCTAAAGATTCAGATCTTTATGTAACGCAGTTTGACAACTCAGTGGTAGAAAGCGCCGGCTTGCTAAAGATGGACTTCCTTGGGCTTAAAACCCTTACGCTAATAAAAGATACTGTTAAGCTGGTTAAATACAAGCATAACATAGACCTGGATCCGGAAGAATTTCCTATAGACGATGTAAAAACATACGAGCTGTTTCAGCGGGGAGAAACCGTAGGTATCTTTCAATATGAGTCGCCCGGCATGCAGAAGTACATGAAGGAGCTTAAACCTACCGTTTTTGGCGACCTTATTGCCATGAACGCCCTGTACCGCCCGGGGCCGCTGGAATATATACCGAGTTTCGTTCGCCGTAAAAATGGCGAAGAACCCATACAATATGACCTTGATGCCTGCGAGGAATACCTTAAGGAAACCTACGGTATTACCGTATACCAGGAACAGGTGATGCTACTCTCGCAAAAGCTGGCCGGCTTTACAAAAGGTGAGGCTGACGTTTTGCGTAAGGCAATGGGTAAAAAGCAAAAGGATGTACTGGATAAGATGAAGCCCAAGTTTGTAGCCCAGGCTGCCGAAAAGGGCCATAATCCTGCTACGCTCGAAAAGATTTGGAAAGACTGGGAAGCCTTTGCGAGTTATGCCTTTAATAAATCGCACTCAACGTGTTATGCCTGGGTGGCCTATCAAACGGCTTACTTAAAGGCGCATTATCCGGCAGAGTATATGGCGGCGGTGCTTAGTAATAATATGAACGATATTAAGCAGGTTACCTTTTTTATGGAAGAGTGTAAACGCATGGGCTTAGAGGTTTTGGGTCCTGATGTTAACGAGTCGTACTATAAATTTACCGTAAACGACCGTGGAGCCGTGCGTTTTGGCATGGGTGCCATAAAAGGTGTGGGCGGTGGCGCGGTGCAAACCATTGTAGAGAACCGTAAAAACGGTAGTTACAAATCTATATTTGACCTTGCAAAGCGCATTGACCTGCGCGCCGCCAATAAAAAAGCATTTGAAAACCTGGCTCTTGCAGGTGGTTTTGATTGTTTTGCGGCTACCCACAGGGCACAGTATTTTTACATGGATGTTAGCGAAAATATTAACTTCCTTGAAAAAGCCATACGATATGGTTCTAAATTCCAGGAAAATGAAAACTCCAGCCAGGTGAGCCTCTTTGGCGAGGCCAGCGAAGTTCAGATTCCGGAGCCGGTAGTGCCGCCTTGTGAAGAGTGGAGCACTATGGAGAAACTTGCGAAAGAAAAAGAGGTAGTGGGTATTTATATATCCGGACATCCTTTAGATGACTACAGGTTTGAAATGAAATACTTTTGCAATGCCCGCCTGGAGGCGCTTAAAAACCTTGAGCAGCATGTAAATAAAAACCTGAGTTTTGGCGGAATTATATCAAATGTGCAGCATAAAGTAGCCAAGAACGGTAAAGGTTGGGCCTCTTTTGTGCTGGAAGGCTATGACGAAAGTTATGAGTTCAGGATTTATGGTGAAGAATACCTCAAGTTCAGGCACTTTCTTATTGGTAATAATTTCACCTATATGAAAGTTATGGTGCGCGAAGGCTGGACCAATGCCGAAGGCAAGAAAGGCGACCCGAGATTACAGTTTGTGGCCATACAATACCTTCAGGATGTGCTTACGGCATTTGCTAAAAAACTTATCATTCAGTTTAATGTAGCCGAACTACAGGAGCATATTATCAATAATCTTTTTCATCTGTTTAATGGTAATAAAGGCGATAACCAGGTTACATTTGAGGTAATGGAGCTTGAAAAAGTAAAAAAAAGGTTAGAGATAGCGGCGGCGGCTTCTGTAAAGGAAACAGCGGGCGATATGGATGATGATGAATTTGCCGAGGCAGAAGTTACAGAAAATATAGTGGCAGATGTTGAAGATGTGCAGGTGGTAACTAAACTTACTATGCCCAGTCGTAAACTTAAGGTAAAGATTTCTACAGAATTACTGCACGAACTGGATAAATTACAAATAAATTTCAAACTTAATTAGATATAGATTTTATCTATACCTATAATAGGCAAAAGCTATATGTTTAACATGAGTTTTAGATACTAATAGCGTAACTTTGTATTTAAATATAATAACTAATTTACACACAGCATATGGCACAAGCAATAACTGATGCTACTTTTGAAGAAGTAGTGTTAAAATCAGATAAACCAGTATTAGTAGACTTTTGGGCAGCATGGTGCGGCCCTTGCCGAATGGTAGGCCCAATTATTGAAGAAATTGGCCATGAGTATGAAGGTAAAGCCGTAGTTGGAAAAGTTGACGTAGATGCAAACCAGGAATTTGCCGCTAAATACGGTATCAGGAACATCCCTACAGTACTTGTTTTTCAAAATGGTGAAGTAGTAGGCCGCCAGGTAGGCGTTGCCCCTAAGCAAACGTACACTAACGCAATAGACGCATTATTATCATAATCGCATTTGCAACCTTATACACGAAGCCCTGACGTTTGTCAGGGCTTTATGTTTTTAATCCACACCTATTTTTGCACTATCCTGTTTGATAGTGTAATAGTTGCCTCACTATTGGCACATCCTCTGCTTTGTATTTAAATTTGCATATATATAAATGTATAAATTAATTATCATGAATTTAGAATCGTTATTTACACCTTTTATATACAAGGGGCTTACGTTGAGAAATCGTTTTGTTATGGCACCCATGACGCGGGCATTTGCAGCCGATGGTATTCCTACCACGCAAATAACCGACTATTATACACGTCGGGCAGCAGGCCAAGTAGGCCTTATACTTACAGAAGGTACGGTTATAGACAGGCCGTCTTCTAAAAATCTTAACGATATACCCAACTTTTATGGTAATGAAGCCCTTGCCGGCTGGAAACAGGTAGCAGATTCAGTGCACGCCTCGGGTGGTGCCATTGCGCCGCAGATATGGCACGTAGGCAACACGCCATATGGATGGGAGCCGCCAAAGCCTTTTGAAAGCCCTGAAACAATGACGCGCGAAGATATTGATGAAACAATTAAAGCCTTTGCAAAAGCCGCAAAAGCTGCAAAAGATAATGGGTTTGATGCGCTGGAGCTGCACGGGGCGCACGGTTACCTAATAGACCAGTTTTTTTGGGAAGGTACAAATAAACGTACAGATGAATTTGGAGGCAAGACTATAAAAGAACGAAGCCGTTTTGCAGTTGAAGTGGTTAAGGCAGTGCGTGAAGCGGTGGGGCCGCAGTTTGTAATAATACTGCGCATATCGCAATGGAAGCAGCAGGACTACAGCGTAAAACTTGCCCATACGCCGGATGAGCTGGAGGAATGGCTGGTGCCGCTGGCCGAAGCAGGGGTTGATATCTTCCACGGATCACAGCGCAGGTATTGGGAGCCGGAGTTTGACAACAGTGACCTTAACTTTGCCGGATGGATTAAAAAAGTTTCCGGCCAGCCCACTATTACTGTTGGCTCTGTAGGGCTTGCCGGAGATGTAAGTGAGACATTTTCCGGACAGAATACGCAACTTTCAGGCTTGGAGGAACTTGTACGCCGCTATGAGCGCGGTGATTTTGACCTTGTAGCCGTAGGCCGGTCACTGCTTCATGACCCTGAGTGGGTGCTAAAGGTACAGGCCGGCCATTTAGATAAACTAAAGCCTTTTGAGGCTGCAAGCCTGCAAACGCTTTACTAACAAAAAAGCCCTGATATTATCGGGGCTTTTTGTTTTTATGAATCCGACGTAATTCATTACATTTGGAATTATGAAGATTGATGCACAATTAGAGAAGATATCCGCCTTTAAAAACCTTGAGCTCCTGGCTAACCAAATAGTGGAGGGTTTTATATCGGGCATGCACAAGAGCCCGTTTCACGGCTTCTCGTCAGAGTTTGCCGAGCATAAGGTGTACAACCCCGGCGAAAGCACAAAAGCTATAGACTGGAAGCTGTACGCGCGTACCGACAGGCTGTACAGTAAGCGCTATGAAGAAGAAACCAACCTGCGCTGCCACATTATTATAGACAACTCATCGAGCATGCACTACCCTAAGTTAAAGGATGGGCAGCCGTTTTATGAAAATAAGATAGGATTTTCGGTACTCGCATCGGCGGTGTTAATGGATTTGCTTAAGCGTCAGCGCGATGCCGTAGGGCTAAGCATCTACAGCGATAGTTATGAGTTTTATTCGCCCGAAAAAGGCAGTGGCAGACACCACCGCATGCTCTTAGATAAGCTTGAGGGGGTACTGGCTTCGCCCGCAGCACCTAAAAATACAGATACTACTACCTTTTTGCATCAGATAGCGCAAAAAATGCACCGTCGCAGCATGATCATATTGTTTACGGATATGTTTCAGCCGGGTAACGATGAGGCACTGTTTAATGCCCTGCAGCATTTAAAGCACGATAAACACAAGGTGGTTTTGTTTCATGTAATGGATAGAAAAACAGAGTTTAGCTTTGATTTTGACAACGCCCCACGAAAATTTATTGACCTTGAAAGCGGTGATGAGGTAAACCTTTTTGCCGAAAACGTAAAACAGGAGTATGAAAAGCTGGTGGAAGCCTATTTTAAAAAGGTTGCCGATACCTGCATACAGTACCGTATCAAGTATGTCCCGGTTTCTGTAGACGAAAAATTTGAAAAAATTTTGACCACTTACCTTGTTGAAAAACAAAAGTTTGGATAATTTTGTAAAAAATAATTATGTGAATGTTATAAAAAGATTTGCAAAATTGAAAAAGGGTCGTATATTTGCACCCGTAATAATGACACAAACAACGCTAAGTTGCTAATCATTAAGAACGCTGGTTTGGTAGTTCAGTTGGTTAGAATACGTGCCTGTCACGCACGGGGTCGCGGGTTCGAGTCCCGTCCAGACCGCCAGTAGTAAAGAAAGCCCTGCTTAAAGCGGGGCTTTTTGCGCCCAAATACATTTTCTTCCGTTAGGGGGAAATTACGATAGTTGTGTTGTTTATGCCGCGCGAGCGGTAGGTTTAGTAGTTAGACCAATGAAAAGCTTTCCATTTGTTTGGAGGGCTTTTTTGATTTTATGCCATTTGCGCTTCTAAAATAATTTTGCTTACTTTTGGTTTCGCGCAGTATAGCGACCATTACCAATGAAAAAACTGGCCTTTTTACTATTTCCCTTACTACTGGCTTCTTGCCGGTATTTTGAAAAACAGGTGCCCGATGAGGATGCGCTGCTTCAGGATCGCTTAAAGGAAATCGACTGGAAAAATGTGAGCAGCTACCCTTCAATGGCAGAATGTGACGCCATAACCGATAAAAACCTTAAAAAAGAGTGCTTTTTTACCGCCCTGGCAAGGATGGTGCAGGAAAAACTGGGTGCCGATACCATTGCAATGCTGGCTCCTAAAATGGATACTGTTCAACTGAAAGTGACCGTATTTCCTGATGCCTCGCTAAAATTTGAGCCTCAATTCCCTATAGATAGTGTAAATTATGATAAGGAAAGGCTGGACAGCGTTATTAAGGCCCGTCTGGTAAATTTTCCTAAAATTGAACCCGCCCAAAAAGAAGGCGTACCTGTAACCAGCCAGTTTTTGCTTCCTGTTATACTTGATGCACAGGCTCCTTAGCAGGCTTGTAGCGCAAAACAAATATGCTGCCTATGCTTACCGGTAGTACAATGTTGAGCAGCCATTGCAAAGTGGCGGCAAATACCACAATCCACGTATTAATACCCATAAGCCCAAAGAAGTAACCGGCAACACCTGCCCGTACCGCAAAATCTGTAAAGGCAAAATTGGGTAATGAGGAACCTAAAAAATATACGCCGGTTATGGCCGCCATCATTTCAATATAAGGCAGTTGCGTGCCAAAGGCCAATAATATAAAGTAATGCTGGTGGGTTATGCTAAGATAACGCAACAATGCCATAAAGGCATTTTTTTGGTGTATTTGCCTGGGAATCTTATTGATACTTGCAAATAGCCGGTGCAAAGAATAGCCCTTTATGGTTATGTTTCTAGACATAAAAACTAAAGCCAGCAGCGCTACGGCTCCTAATAGTATCAATACCAGGAGCATAGTGGGAACGAGATGATACAGGGTATTAAAAGCAATCAGTCCCGCCAGGCCAAAAACTACAGCAATTATCATTTGGATACCGTTGCATACCAAATTTAAAAAAACAATTTTTCCGGCATGTTCTTTCTTGAAATACAGGGCTTTAGCGGCATATTCGCCTATGCTATTAGGGGTAAATACGGCCAGGGTAACTGCGGCAAGTACCTGTTGGGTACTCTGCCATATGCTGATATGTTGCAGCGTGCCAACTAATGCCTGCCATTTTAAGATTTCAGAATAACGATTTAAAACGGTAAGGATTAATACTATAATTATTGGAAGCAGGGCATTTTTTTGCGTCAGCCTTTCAATAAATTGCGTCCAGTCAAGTTTATCATTGTTAGCCAGGTGGTTGTATATATAGTAAAATGCGCCTCCCACCACTAAAAGTTTGGCTAAAAGAACAAGGAATTGCTTAGTTTTGCGAGATAATGCCGGCATCCGGCAAAAGTACGTAAACATTGGCAAACGAACGCATTATATTAGGCATAGACCCCGGTACCACCATTATGGGCTTTGGACTTATAAAGGTGATAAATAACAAAATGCAGTTCCTTCAGCTTAATGAGTTGGTGCTCAGTAAGTACGATGACCATTATATGAAGCTTAAAGTTATTTTTGAGCGTACCATAGAGCTTATTGAAACCCATCATCCTGACGAGATTGCCATTGAGGCTCCCTTTTTTGGTAAGAATGTACAGAGCATGCTCAAGCTGGGCAGGGCGCAGGGTGTAGCCATGGCGGCAGGCCTTTCCAGGCAGATACCTATTACCGAATATGAGCCTAAAAAGATAAAAATGGCAATTACCGGCAATGGAAATGCCAGTAAGGAGCAGGTAGCCAAGATGTTACAGCAGTTGCTTGGGCTTAAGGAACTCCCTAAAAACCTTGACAGTACAGATGGTTTAGCCGCCGCCGTATGCCATTTTTTCAATTCAGGCAAAGTAGTGGGCAGCAAAAGCTACTCCGGCTGGGATGCCTTTGTAAAGCAAAATGAAGGCCGTTTAAAATAATTTGCATAAATAGCAATAAGAATTTGTCCTTAAAATTTACCTAAGAATTTACTTACGCGTAAATGCTTAATTCTTCACTTTCGGAGTTAGAGATTGGATTTTTAGACTGTTCGATTTTTAGACTGTTCGATTAGCTGTAAAGTCAGAAATTACCTACCCGAAAACCATCAATTTTTCACTTTCGGAGTTTGAAATTCGATTTTTGGATGGGTCGATTTTTTAGATAGGTCGATTTAATAAACCGCATGTATTTTTGCATAAATTATCTTAGGCCGTTTTACCAAAAAATCTCCCGACCTTTGCCTTAAATTTCCACCGCTAAAAAAATGGCAGGCATTTACATCCACATTCCGTTTTGCAGGCAGGCATGCCATTATTGCGACTTCCATTTTAGCACCTCCATGAAAAAGGCGGCCGAAATGGTAGATGCCCTTATTGCAGAAATCGGTATGCGTAAAAGCGAGTCGGCCAATGAGGTTATCGAAACCATCTACTTTGGCGGCGGTACCCCATCGGTACTGACAAACGATGAGATACAGCGCCTCATCGATGCCGTGTGTCAAAATTACGCCGTAACGGCTAATCCCGAGATTACGCTCGAGGCTAACCCCGATGACCTGTCGCCCGATCGGATAGCCCGGCTCTCTAACAGCCCCGTTAACCGCCTCAGCATTGGTATCCAGTCTTTTTTTGAGGAGGACCTGAAGCTTATGAACCGTGCCCACAATGCCGCACAGGCCGAAGCCTGCCTTACCGAAGCTGTAAAGCACTTTAATAACATCTCTATCGACCTTATTTATGGCACGCCCGGCATGGATAATGCTAAGTGGCTGTATAATATAGAAAAAGCGCTGTCGTTCGGCATACCACACATTTCCAGCTATGCCCTTACGGTAGAGCCTAAAACAGCCCTGGCTAAATTTGTACAGGCCGGCACCATACCCGCACCGGGTGAGGAGCAGGCCCATGAGCAGTTCCTTATGCTGGCCGACAGGCTTATCGCCGAAGGCTTTGTGCACTATGAACTGTCTAACTTTGGCCGTGAGGGCTACTTCTCCAGGAACAACACTGCCTACTGGCTCGGCAAAAAATACATTGGCATCGGCCCCTCGGCGCACAGCTATGATGGCATCCGCCGAAGCTGGAACATTGCAAACAACAGCCTGTACCTTAAAAGTATGGCCGCAGGCACCCGCCCGGCCGAAACCGAGACCCTTACCATAGCCGACCGTTATAACGAATATATCATGACGGGGCTGCGCACCATCTGGGGTGTATCTGTAGATCGTGTGGCAAATGATTTTGGCCATGCCTATAAAGACTACCTCCTCAAAGAAGCCTCAGCCTACATTGCGCAGGGGCTGCTCAGCCTTGATGGGGGCATCCTTACAACCACCCGCAACGGTAAATTCCTGGCAGACGGTTTGGCAGCCGACTTGTTTTTTGTAGCTTTGGAATAAGAAGAGGTATCAGATGGCAGGTAGCAGCCTACACCAGTGCAGCTATTCCCCTCCTTCGGAGGGATGCCCGCAGGGGGTGGTTTCTATCAGAAAGCATTGAGTGCAGCTATTCCCCTCTTGAGGGGTGGCCGCAGGCCTGGGTGGTTTTTTCAATCCCGAAGCCATCGCGACATTAGCCCCGGATGCAATCCGGGAAAATCAAATTATAAGACCAACATGAAAGCAACCATACAGCATAACAACACAATATTACAGGTTGATTTAAGCCAGCCAATAGACATATCGCTGCCCATTACGGCCGATGGCATAAACCCCGTAGCGTGGTACCTGGGGCAGCCCACTATTGAGCCGGTTAAAATGGGCGACTGGACAGGTAAAGTAGGGCAGGGCAGCAGCACTAACTTTAACAACATTGCCTTTAACCCGCACGCCCACGGCACGCACACCGAATGCCTGGGGCACATAACCCGCGATTTTTACAGCGTTAACAAGGCGCTGAAGCAGTTCTTTTTTGTAGCTGAACTAATTTCTATAGCACCGCAGGCACACGGAAGCGACCAGGTTATCAGTATGGGGCAAGTAGAGGCCGCCTTAGGTAATAAAACGCCTGAGGCACTCATAATACGCACGCTGCCTAATGAACTCGCCAAAAGGCATAAAAATTACAGCCATATTAACCCTCCCTATCTTAGCGAGGCCGCTGCGGCCTATATTGCCGAAATAGGTGTAGAGCACCTGCTCATCGACCTGCCCAGCGTAGACCGCGAGGAAGACGAGGGCCGCCTTTTAGCCCATAAAGCTTTTTGGAATGTAAAAGATATCAATAACCTTAACGATGATGCCCGCCACACCGCCACCATAACCGAAATGGTTTTTATACATGATATAGTGCCCGACGGCCCTTACCTGCTCAACCTGCAAATAGCCAGTTTTGATAACGATGCCAGCCCCAGCAAGCCGGTTCTGTATAGAATTTTAGATAATTAATATATTAATATTTCAGATATGTTGGAGATAGAAGAAAAAGCGATTCAGAAGTTTTATGAGTTTAACGATGGCTTGTATGAAGAATTTGGCGGCCTGATGGTACGGCCGGGTGCCACTATATATGAAGAAGATCTCCTCATGTTTTTTTATAATACAACGCAATACGTCCTTACCGGAGATTTTTCTTATATGATTGTGGGACACGGGGGCGTTATCGTGGATAAGGCAACGCTGGATCTATATGAAACAGGAAGCGCTTATGCACCTGAATATTATATTAACTGGTTTCGAAAAGACAGGGCGGCGTTTGATAAAATGAAACCGCTTTCTTTTTAGATGATTAGAATTTAGAAGAGACTTGAAGATGATAGAAGGGGGGATGAGACACCAGGCAGCACCTGTTTTATGTAGGGATATTCCATTCCGACCGGAGCTTTAGCAGAGTTGAGGAATCTCTAAATTGTGAATGAATCACACGTAACATCAAAATTATACGTAATGATAAAAAGGATAGAATATAGAAGCTCTCAGGAAATGATTGATGAAATTGAAGAGACAGGAGTTGATATTAATTGCAGGGATGACTTTGGTTACAGTCTTGTAATGCTTGCGTTGCTGGCAAAAAAAATAGAGTTGGTTTATTATCTTTTAGAAAGAAATGTTGATTTAAGTACAATACTTAAACAGGAAAACATAGCACATTATCATTGCCAATGGAATTGGGACGAAAGTTGGGACGCTGAACTGATGCAAGAGTTGATAAAAAAGGGAGTCGATATTCATTTAAGTGATAGAGGGGGAAATCAACCTTTGTGGTATGCAGCGGTAAAAAATGGAGGGTTCGGAAGGACTCTTGACTTAGTTGAGGTCTTACTAAGGGCAGGAGCCGACATGCACCATAAAAATAATGTAGATAAAACACCTAAAATGATTGGGGAACTTTTAAATGACCCTGAACTTTTGAAGGTGTTTAATAAATATGATACTATATAAAGCCATTATGTACCCACCTGGGTAAAATCAGGGGTATAAGCTAAGCAGCTAAGCGCCTCAGAAGCTGAGAAGCTCCAATCAACCGACAACTAACAACCGACGACCAGATGACCGTAACCGACTATTACGATTACTGCCTTGCCCTGAAAGGTGTTACAGAGCACTTTCCGTTTGATGAAGATACCCTGGTGTTTAAAGTAGGCGGCAAGATGTTTGCCCTGTCATCCTTAACCGGATGGGAAAACAACACCCCTTCGGCTAACCTTAAGTGCAGCCCGGAGCGTGCCCTGGAGCTGCGCGCCGAATATAACGGCATACAGCCCGGCTTCCACATGAGCAAAACCCACTGGAACACCGTAACCATAAATGATGATGTAACCGATAAGCTGCTCCGCGAACTTATTACCCACAGCTATGATCTTGTGTTTAGCAGCCTGACGAAGAAGATTAAAGAGGAGTTGCAAAGTAGCAAAGAGGCAAAGTAATAAAGAGGCAAAGTAACAAAGAGGCAAAGTAACAAAGAGGCAAAGTAACAAAGAGGCAAAGTTAAGGGTAGATTGCATCTGTATCACATAAGAGTGAAGCTATTCCCCTCTTGAGGGGTGGCCGCAGGCCGGGGTGGTATCTCTTCAACTCGCAACCCTCAACCCTTAACTCGCAACCTTCAACGCAAACAACAAAAAATTAATTAGCACAATTTAGCCCAACTTTGTACATTTGGAAATATAACCGTACCAAACGATGAAAGAACAGTTTAAAAAGTTCCTTAATGAGGAGCAGGACCCTAAAGCCATAGAAAAGATAAGCGCCAAACTGGCCGACCTGCTTATGAAGAATGAAGAAGTGGGCTATATAGGCGTACAGAAAAAGCCGGCTATAAACGTGTTTCCGGATAGCGTGGTGCTAACTAACAGGCGCATTATTATCTGTAAGCCTAAAAACCTGGGCCTCAGCATGGATTTTACTGATTATGCGTGGGCGAACATAGGCGGTGTGTTTAGTAAAGAAAACATACTGGGGTCAGAATTTTCCTTTACAACCCATACTGACATTACCGTTAGCATAGATTACATTCCTAAAATACAGGCACGCAAAATGTACACCTTTGCTAAAGAGCAGCTGGAATTGCTCAAAGAAAGCCAGGCTCCCGCTAAAGCCGAAGAAGAGCCACCTTATGAGCCGCCCCTTTTTAAAGACCTGGTAGATATCAATGAAGAAATTGAGGAAGTAGAAACCGAAGAGGTAACCAATTTCAGCGAAATAATGAATTCAGGGTTAAAACCAGAGCATGTAGAGTATAAAGAAGAGACGGAGCCATTGCCTGCGGGAGAGCACAACCCGGCAGGCGCCGAAAAAAAGGGGCTGGCAGACCTTACTAAGGAAGAGCTGTTTGATAAGCTGCACAACTACAAAAAACTGCTTGATAACGGCCTTATACTGCAGGGTGAATATGATGCCTATAAAAAAGAAATACTGAGTCACCTTTAAGAAGGTGCTGAGGTTCTTAGCAAAAATATTAACCCTGCTCATGGCAGGGTTTGTTGTTTTATAATCGTGCTTCGCAATGACAGGGAGTGAAGAAAATCTGCCAATCCGTGTTTTAAAAGCTAAGCTCCTCAGCACCTCTTTAAACTACATCACACTTTTCTGCTTCTCACTAAACGTATCCGCCTGAAGTTCCAGCATCTCAATAGCCTTTTTCTTCTTATAATCATACAAGCCCCTGTCTGTCCTTATTTCGGCATACACATCATCATAAATACCTGCATCGGTAGACTGTAACAGGTTGCGCTGGTGCGTGTTTTGCGCCAGGTTGGTGCGCACGGCGGCCTCGGCATCTTCCAGCTTAAAGTCATATTCGCCCTTTGGCGAAAGCAGCTTGGCAATAATGGGCGATGTTTCTATGGCTAAAAACAGCAGCATGATAAACAGCGACGGCAAAAACGGCAGCTTATTAAGCGCGTTGATGCGTGCCATAAGTCCGTCAAACCCCTCAATTATGGGCTGTGTATCGGCTACTTTTTTATCAAGGTCAGCCTGTAATGTTTTAGCCTGCTTCTCGTTTTCGGCAATTTTCGCCGCATTGTCGGTGCGAAGTGTTTCCAGGTCCTTTAGCGCGGCATCGTGCTTTTGGCGCTTTTCTGCATACACAGGGCCTTTGCCCAGCTTCTTGGTTCCGGCAGTACCTTCGGCTTCGGTAATATAGGTAGAGTATAAGGCGTTAACCTCTTTTTCTTTTTTTAGCATCTCGCTTTTCAGGCTGTCGGTTTGCGCCTTGTTCTTATCCAGGTCGCCCTGAAAGTAATTGGCTACCTGCTTTTTATTAGCAATAGCCATATCATTCTTTTCCTTAAGCAGCACGGTATTAATCTCCTTCTCAAAAATTTTTATTTCGAGTGGTTTGGATATAACAATAGCAATAATTACGGCCAGGATAATACGCGGCATGGCCTGCAGAAATTCCTGCCCAAAGCGTTCGCGCTTGCGTATGGTGCTCACTATAAACCGGTCAAGGTTAAAGATGAGCAACCCCCATACCAGCCCAAAAAAGGCAGCGGTAAGCACGTTGTCAAACACAGTATAAAGAGCATATCCGGCGGCTATCCAGGCCAGGAGCGCCGTGAAGAAAACGGTGGCACCTATGCCGGCATACTTGTTTTGCTCTCCGTTAGAGCAGGAGTAAATAAGGTTGCTGTCTGCCCCGGAGCAGGTAATAAAAAAACGCTTTAACATGATTGATTGTTTTTGATGATGATTGATGCTGCAAATGTAACGTGTTTTCTATTGCAAATGTTGTAAGGCGCTGGCAGGTTTTAGTTTAGGGTACAAAAAAATCCGCTCCCGCAAACCGGGAACGGATTAAAGCCAGGGCGCGCTATTTATATTTTACTCAAGGTGTACCGGCACGGTATAGCTGGTGCGCACCGGTTTGCCGTTAAGCATGCCCGGTTTCCAGTTTTCGCTAAGAGCTATTACCCTTGTCAATTCTTTAGTTATGGTGGCATTGGTTTCCTTCAGCACTTTTATATCGGTAACAGATCCGTCTGTTTCTACTACAAAGCTAACAGTCAGCTTCATGTCGCCGGGTGGCAGGCCTTTCATGTTAATATTTTTTCCTATCATGGCCCTGAACGCGTTAATGCCCCCGGGGTACTCAGGCTGTGGTGTGGTTTGTTCGGGCTTATAGACGGCTTGTTCAGGTGCAGTGGCATTGCTTTCTTTGAGATATTTTATAGCGGCCCCGCTGCTGTTAGTGCTTAGACGATTGCCGTTTTCTGCTACAACCTTGCCATCTTTATATTCTTTAGTAACGTTCATGGTAAAGGTATCACCGCTAAAATGTTCAAACGTATAATACTGCTTAAAATACTCAGGGGTATGTAAGTGAAACTGGTACGGCTGCGGATAATCTGTACTGCGGGCATTTTTGTGTACAAAACTTCCGCTAACGTGTGCAAAATCCTCCGGCTTGTAGTTGTTCAGCACCTTATTATCCACTTTTTTGCCGTCAATCCAAATGGCATAAGTTTTAGCATCTTTATAGGCATTAAGTTTTTCGCGGGTAGGCTGTTTAGGGAGTATGGGCTGTGGCGCATCGGGCATATACTTGTCTTTTTGTGCATCGGTAAGGTTTTCATAACCGGTATCGATTTTTACACCGTTTGCTTCATCATTTATTACAACCCTTACGCCGCTAAAAAATTTATCGCGTTTTTGCTTCAGCGTAAGCGAGTCTGTAACCGTTGCAGGCATAGCAGCAGATGCGCCTTTGGTTTGCGCAACGGTTTCGGTGCTCAGGCTGTATAACAGCCCGGCAAGCACAGGCAGCGCCGCAAGCTTAAGCAGCAGTGCCCTTTTAGGTGTGGTTTTTGTCATCATGGTAAATCGTTTTTTAGTGATACTAAAGTTAAGGCTGCTGGCCAGCGCAAAAGTGGTGACGGGAGTAGCGCGCTGCAGCAGCAATTGCTGGTAGGTTATTACATTATTACTTTGTTTTAATACGGCCTCATCGGCTAAAAATTCGTGTGTAAGCTGCATGGCATGCTTATACACGTAGAGCAACGGGTTAAACCACAGCACGGTTTTAAGCACCTCTATAAAGAGTATGTCAAGCGTATGCTTTTGGCTTACGTGTGCCAGTTCATGGGCAAATAGTTCCGGCTCTATAAGGCCACTTGCATATTCCTGCCTGTTGATAAAAATGTAATGCAGAAACGTATGCGGACCGATGATATCATCAGCCAGGACCAGCGTGGCCTTTTTATACTTAAGGGTTTCGCTCTGGCTGATTATGTTTTTAAAGCGCCACAGGTTGTTGCCGAACCTGAATAGCAGCACAGCGGTTATTATGCCATATATACCCCAAATGATGTAGGGTGTGTAATCTGTTGCAGGTGTTGCTATAGGTACGGCCGTACCGGTAGCGGGCGCCGGCAATGTTTTGATAAGGAAGGTTTCAGCGGCCACTTCAACATAAACAGGAATGGCAATCAACGGAAGCGCCAGGCTAAAAATTAGTGCAGTCAGCAGGTATACGCGGTTAAAACGGTGCATTTTTTGGTTTTGAAACAAGGCATAGTACAGCAGCAGCAACGCCGCCATGCTTAGGGCTGACTTGAATAAAAAGGCCGTCATTGCTGTTTGTTTTTAATTTGGGTATCAATCAGCTTCTTTAGTTCCTCAAGCTCTGCGGTACTCATATTGGCCTCTTTTGTAAAAAATGAGGCAAATTGTGATGCCGAGTTATTAAAAAAATCCTTTACCATGCTGTTTACCTGTTTAGAAAAGTAATCCGATTTTGCCACCGCCGGAAAGTACTCGCGGCTCTTGCCATATTCTTTATAGCCCACAAAGCCCTTATCGGTCATGCGCTTTAGCAGTGTAGCCACAGTGGTAGCCGCCGGCTTTGGCTCCGGAAACAAATCCAGCAAATCTTTCATAAAAGCTTTTTCAAGCTTCCACAGCAATTGCATCAGTTGTTCTTCGGTTTTGGTCAGTTGCATGTTCTACAAGTTTAGAATTTGTTCTACAAATGTAGAATATTAAATTATCCGCGCAACTTTTCAGGAAAATATTTTTAGTACACACCATTATTTTAACAATATCTAACCATTAATACTGTTTATTTGTACCATATACTATAGAATATGAAGTACTCCTTAACCGCCTTACTGCTTTTTGTTTTTACGCTTGTTACAGCCCAGCAGCATTTTATTATACAAGATAGCCTTACTAAAGCCCCCGTTCCCTATGCATCGGTTAACCTGCTTAACAACTTTGGGCTGTATGCTGATGCCAATGGTAACTTCAAAATTGCTGATACACTCATAAAGCAGGTAGAGATTTCTTCAATGGGATATGCTGCTAAAAAAGTATCCCTTAAAAATAAGACTGGTGTATTATACCTGTCTCCTGAACCCTTTGCGGTTGAGGAAGTTATTGTTAACGCTGAATATGTAAAGCCCGATGAAAAGGTTATAAGGCCGAAAGGCCACCAAAATAACCCTAAAATGGCGGTTAGCCGCATGGGCATGCAATATGCAGTATACATTCCCGGCACCGGTACAGACAGTTTTATTAGCAGGCTGGCACTGCCGCTCATGAAGAACGATTTTGTATTTAATTATGAAACCCGTAAGAGCGTCTTTATTGAACTGCCCTATAAAACTCTGGTTAAGATTGCCTTTTTAGATAGTAACAATGGCATTCCCGGCGAAAGGTTCAGCGATTTTGAGCAGGTAGTGGTGATAGGTGGTGGCGACCAAAAGTTATTTGAAGTAGAGCTTACCCAAAATGTAGCGCTGCCTTCAAACGGCATTTTTGTTACATTTATAATTTTAGGCAAAGCCGATGACGCGGGCAACCTTACCAATGAACTTTCGTATGATGAGGTGGTGTACCCGGATGGCAGGCGGGAGCGCAGCTGGAAGCAGCAGCAGCCTAATTTTCCGTTATATGAAGTTAGCAAAGGGCAGGTGCCCACCTTTACGCGCAGCAGTTTTGATTTTGATACGGTATGGAGGGCCATTGATAAGCCACTGACGTTTAACCCCGCCGCTACTTTTAATGGTTTTGCAGTAGGCATAGGCTACACATTGCTCACCTATAAATAATCCAGCTAATTTAAAGGTTATGAAATACCTCTTTACACTCCTGTTTTTTACGGCTGTTGCCACAGCGCAGCAGCGTTTTACACTGCAGGACAGCCTTACCAAAATGCCCGTGCCTTACGCATCGGTTAACCTGCTCAATAATTATGGCCTCTATGCTGATGCACAGGGCAGCTTTACCATTAGCGATACACTGGTTAAGGAGGTCGAAATTTCCAGCATTGGCTATGCTGCAAAAAGAGTAGGTGTTAAAAAGGGTACTGGCGTTATCTATCTTGTACCCCAGCCGGTAGCAATAGAAGAGGTGGTGATTTTGCCGAAAGACCTCCTGAAACGGAAAGAAGCTGTAACTAAGCCAAAAGGACATCAGGATATTAACCGCCTTTATATGTCGTCTACCGCGCTGCAATATGCCTTCCTGGTAAAGAGCGATACGCCGGATGGCTATCTATCGGCACTGGCATTGCCGCTTATGGAGGCGGCGTTTGAATCTGAAGGCCAGCCCGGCGTATTTACTGCTGTAACGTTCAGCACGCTGGTTAAAATTGAGGTGCTGCAAAACATAAACGGCCAGCCTGGTGAAAAACTGGGCGATTTTGAGCAACTTGCGGTGGTAACTAATAACGGTAACCTCAAAAAGTTTGATATTGCATTGAAAGAAGAGATTGCACTGCCCGCCGAAGGGGTGTTTGTGCAGCTAACCATTATGGGCCGGGCCGATGAAAAGGGCAACCTCCTGCCCGGTGCCGGTTATACCGTGTATAACGATGAGAACGGCATTACCCGTTTGTTTATGCGGCATTGCCAGCCTAATTTTCCGTTAGTGGAACGGCCTAAAGGCCCACTGACGTTTATAAAACAGCCCTTTAATGATAACATATGGAAAGCCATTAATGAGCCGCACCTGCATGCAGCAAAAAAATACCCTGACTTCAATATACCCTTTGGCTACACCGTTGCCACCTACAAATAATTGCGGTTAACGTTCTTTCCCCTTAAATTTTATAATGTCAGGGGTAAGGCTATCCTTTATTAATTTATAAAACAGGGTATCTGTAACTACTTCTACATTTAGCTTAGGTTTTATTACCGTATCTTTAGGCAGGCCGCCATGTTTATAACGGTCTTGTGCGGTAATGGTATGTTGGTATACGTCATATCCCTTAACGCTGATAATTATCTTGCGGCCCACATAAGGCGCGTTTTTTTCAATAGTATTGTTTATAAGCCTGTCCCGCTCGGCAGGGGTAAGTTTTTCGTCTACCTCCATTTCAATCATGTCGGCCTCATAGCCAATGTCATAGCCGGCCAGCGCATTCGCGTCCGTACGCATATCTGCGTGCCGGCTCGCTGCCTTAGTAACGCCCTGTCTATTAGGGCTGTTTGATGTTAAAGCACCACTCATGGCAACTTTTTTTACAGCGACCGTGTTTTGCGCAGGTTTTTTTACCTGGGTGCTAACTACAACTTCAGTGGCTGCTATACTGTCTTCAGATGTTTCTGCTGACTGCCGCGCCTGACCCTGAGGAGCCGTTATTACTGTTTCCTTTACAACTTTAGGGTTTTGAGGCACATCTTTGCCCCGCGGCATAAGCAACCATGCTGCTACGCTTAAAATAGCCATCCCACCCAAACCCAGCAGCCATTTGCCGCCTTTCCTCCCGGGCGTGGCAGGAGCCTCTATATTGGCCTCAATCTTTGCCCACAGCGCTTCGCCGGGTGCTTCGTTAAACGTGTCGCTACGGTCTTTAAAATAGTTGTCTATATCTTTATTTTCCATCGCTTGCGGTTTTTGTAGTAGTACTAAAAAAGGTTTTCTTGAGCTTTTCACGGGCATAGTTAAGCTGGCTTTTGCTGGTGCCCTCGCTTATGCTCAGCTGCTCGGCAATCTCAGCATGTTTATAGCCCTCTACGGCATATAGGTTAAAGATTATACGCGCGCCTTCCGGCAGAATTTTAAGCATTTGCTCAATGTCGCCTTCCAGCACCATGGTGTCCGTCCGTGCCGTATGGTGCAGCTGCAGGGCATCCGGTGGCACCTCCTGCTGAAAGGTGGTCTTTTTGCGCAGTTCCATCAGGCAACAGTTCACGGCAATGCGCAGTATCCAGCCCTCAAAGCTTCCCTCACTTTTATATTGCCCTATTTTTTGAAAAACGGCTAAAAAGGTGTTCATGGCAATCTCTTCGGCGCGTTCCTTGTCCTTCATATACCGTTTGCAAACACCCATAACTTTAGCGCCAAATGTGCTGTACACCTGGTGCTGGGCCATACGGTCATTTTTTTTGCAGCCGGTTATGAGTTGGGCTTCGGTCATTTATTTAATTACGTGTTACGTTTTTTACAGAATGAAATTTAATTATTTCCGGGCTTAATGTTGCGGTTTCCTCTTGCGGCGCAATAAATTCATCGTACACAATAGGGGTTACCTCGTTGCCCTCCAGGTCTATAAAACCATACCTGCCGCCAATACTTACTATTAGCCAATTGGGGTTAAAGGCATCGGCATTTGCAATTGCATCATATGCGGGCTCAGCTATTATAGTGCCGTTGGCATCAATAAGCCCGCTAAGCCCATTTTGAACAATTACGGCAAAACCCGGTTTCACTACATCAAAGGCATGCAGTTCCTCATACACCGGCTCAAGTATAACCCCGCCATCTTTGCTTAAGTAGCCCATGCCATTATCGCTGTAGGTGGTTATCCAGTCTGGCTGAAGTGTAGCAGGTTCAATAGTAACAGTTTGTGCCTGCGCATACAATGATACGGCAAAAAGGCAAAGGGTAAGCATCTTTTTCATAGCAATTAAGGTTTTAAGGGTTGTTTTTACTAAAGATGCGGGCAGGTAAGCAAAGGGTTGTAATGGGTACAAAAAAATCTGCTTTTTAGGGCAGATTTTTTTTGCTGGGTTTGAGTAAGCATTCCCCTCTTTTAGAAGGGCGGGTGTTTGTTTATGAATGAGCCCACCCCGGCTTCGCCACCCCTCCGGAGGAGGGTAATGCCGCGGCTGCTTTTACAGCACGAATGAAGCTACTGCCTAATCTTTAAAAAGTTCTGTAAAATACTTATAGAACAACGGGATGGTCTCGATACCTTTTGTATAATTAAAGATGCCAAAATGCTCGTTAGGCGAATGTATGGCATCGCTGTCAAGGCCAAAGCCCATCATGATGGTCTTGCTTTTAAGCTCTTTTTCAAACAGCGCCACAATAGGGATGCTGCCGCCGCTGCGCACGGGTATGGGCTTTTTACCAAAGCTTTCTTCATAGGCTAATGCTGCAGCCTTATAGCCCATGCTGTCAATAGGCGTAACATAAGCCTGGCCACCGTGGTGCGGGGTAACTTTTACAGTAACACCTTTTGGGGCAATGCTTACAAAATGCTTTGTAAATAAGTCTGTAATTTCATGCCAGTCCTGGTCGGGCACCAGGCGCATTGATATTTTAGCATAAGCCTTGCTGGCAATAACCGTTTTGGCACCTTCGCCCGTATAGCCACCCCAAATGCCGTTTACATCAAGTGTAGGGCGAATGGAGTTGCGCTCGTTAGTAGTGTAGGTAGCCTCACCATAAATGTCTTCTATATTAAGCGCTTTTTTATAATCATCAAGAGAGAAAGGTGCTTTTGCCATCTCATCGCGCTCTTCGCGGGTCAGCTCTTCTACCTTGTCATAAAAACCGGGAATGGTAATGTGGTTGTTATCATCGTGCAGCCGGGCAATCATCTTAGCCAGTATGTTGATGGGGTTAGCCACCGCGCCACCGTATAAGCCGGAATGCAAATCGCGGTTAGGGCCTGTTAGCTCTACCTCTACATAGCTAAGCCCGCGCAGGCCGGTAGTAATACTGGGCTGGGTGTTGCTTATCATGCCGGTATCGCTAATAAGTATCACGTCGTTTTTAAGCTTTTCCTGGTTGCGCTCTACAAACCACGCAAGGCTGGGAGACCCTACTTCTTCCTCGCCCTCAATCATAAACTTAACGTTGCAGGGCAGGTTGTTGTTTTGCACCATATATTCAAGTGCCTTAACGTGCATGTACATCTGTCCTTTATCGTCGCAGGCACCCCGGGCAAAAATAGCACCGTCTGGGTGCAGCTCTGTCTTTTTTATTACCGGCTCAAACGGTGGCGATGTCCACAAATCTACCGGGTCCGGCGGCTGCACGTCATAATGGCCGTATACTAATATGGTGGGCAGTGCCGGGTCAATAATTTTTTCGCCATATACAATAGGGTAGCCGGGTGTTTCGCATAGCTCTACTTTATCGCAGCCGGCAGCCTTAAGGCTGGCCAACACGGCATCGGCAGTATTAATTACATCCTGGCTGTAGGCGCTGTCTGCACTTACGCTCGGAATTTTAAGCAGTTCAATGAGCTCATTTATAAATCGGTCTTTATGCTGACCGACGTAGCTTTTTATGTTATCCATCTTATTTATAATGATATACGATTGAATGCCAAAAATAATGAAAAAATAATTATTATTTTTTGGTCGATTTGCTTGCAAAATTCAAAAACTGCCGTATATTTGCACCCGTAATAATGAAACAAACACTGTCATTTATTACTACCCTGCGGGTGTGGTGAAATTGGTAGACACGCCAGACTTAGGATCTGGTGCCTCACGGTGTGTAGGTTCGAGTCCTATCACCCGCACAAAGCCTCTGAGAAATCAGAGGCTTTTTTTATTTAACAAGTCATGGCATCGCCTTATCAAATATTATTTTGGTTTGAAATAAAGTTTACTACTTTTACTACAAATGTTTTAGTAAAACTATTAGTATGCTTCCCGCTATAAAAAATCTCCATGATGTGTGGCTCTCTAACAGAACGCCGCAAAACACCCCGGCCCAGCAGCAAATATCTTTTGATGACCTTACAAATTCTATCATCAGTACCGGGCCTTTTTCATTTTATATTATCGATTTTTTTGATATGTCGCTGTCGCACATCAGCCCGTCACTCTTCCAGTTGCATGATTTCCATCCGGATACCATTACATTTAATGATGTGCTGGGTGCCATTCACCCAGATGATATAGATTTTGTGGTAAAGGCTGAAGCATTTTTAACAAAATTCTTTTTAGAAAATGTAGACCGCCATAAATTATTAAGCTATAAGATAAGCTACTGTCACAGGGCAAAATTTAAAGATGGAACCTATGCCCTGATAAACCACCAGGCCCTTATGCTTACCATGGATGATAGTGGCGGTTATGGAAAATCGCTTAACATCCATACGCGCATTGACCACCTTAGCAACCATAACACCTATAAAATATCGTTGATAGGCCTTAACGGGGAGCCATCGTTTATGAACCTCAGCCTTGATGAAGACGATAAGGAGGTAAAGCAGTTTTCTAAAAGGGAAATTGACATTATAAAGCACATAGGCGACGGACTTAGCAGTGCGGAAATTGCCGATAAACTTTTTATTAGCGAAGCAACGGTAAAAGAACACCGTAAAAATATACTCCGCAAAACCGATTGTAAAAACACGGTACAGCTTATTAAGAACTGTGTGCTGCAGGGCATCATTTAAATGCTTATCCTGTTTCTATCTTATATAATTTGGAGAAACACAGGCCTGCCAGTACTCAACAATATTTTTTATCAGGTTTTTAAGTTCGCTAAAACTTGACGGCTTTACAAAAAAGCCCTGTATAGATTTAGAGTACGCGTCTATCACGTCCTGCTGCTCTGCAATAGTAGAAAAAAACAGGTAGGGTATGGATTTTAGCCTCAAATCTTCGTTTTCGTGCACCTTTGCACGCAACTCCATGCCGTTAAGCTTTGGCATGTTAATATCAGAAAAAATTATAAAAGGCTCTACAGATGTTTCAGTTAAATATTTCAGCGCTTTTTCGCCGTCGCTAAAAAATATAATTTCATTGCTATAGTCAAGTCTGGTAAACACCTCCTGAAGTATTTCCTGGTCATCCTGGTCATCTTCTATAATTATGATAGGTCCTTTTTTGTTCATTGTTGGGTATTGAATAGGGAAAGGTATCAAATAATTTTTGACCGCCTGCAGTTTTAACAGGATTTTGTCTTACCCTTTTGTTAAAAGCAGCCACCCTGCCTGTGTTATGGCGTATTTTAGTTTTATGAAAGAAATCTTTTTTAAAGACCCGGAAAGCCTTTTACAGGTAGCCATTTGCTGTGGTATCGCATTTTTTACACTGTTTTTATTTATCCGTATTTCGGGTAAGCGCACGCTGGCAAAGCTCAACGCGTTTGATTTTATTGTAACGGTAACACTTGGCTCTACCTTATCATCTATGATGCTGCGAAAAGTGCCGCTGGCAGAAGGCGCCCTGGCCCTGGCGGTTTTTATTGCATTGCAGTATTTACTGGCACTACTGGCAAGGTCTTCTCAAAAAATGGAACACTTTATTAATTCTAAGCCCATATTGCTTTACTACAACGGCGTTTTTTATGAAGATGCTATGACACGGGAGGGCATTACAAAAAATGAGATATATGCAGAAATAAGAAATTTCAGGATGGAAAGGCTCGATAAAGTGAGGGCCGTTGTGCTGGAGCTTAACGGGGAAATATCGGTTATTAAAAAATCTGTTTTAGTAACCGGTGAATCATCACTAAAGGACATCGAAATTATATAAGGCATAGCCATACGCTTAGTATATTACCAAAACATTATAAAACGCAGATAATGCTTGACCGTTTGCGCTGTGGGGGTTATCTTGCAGGCTATTACTATCAGCCAGGATATGCCATCTCAAAAAAAATACAGCCGCCCTGTTTTAAAACGTTACCAGCCCGATGATACCTATAAAGCACTGCCGCTTCCGGCCCCTTCGGGCAGGTATCCGTACCATTTAGATGCAGGTAAATTTACGGAACTACATTCAGGTAAATTCAGTTTTCATATGGTAGGCGATACCGGGGGCATGCGCTACCCTGAAGGCCAGCATAAAGTAGCCGAGCAGCTTTTGCGGCAAATTGAGCACAGCAGTGCGGGCGAAAGCCCTGCGTTTTTATATCACCTTGGCGATATTGTGTACCATTATGGCGAAGCAGAACATTATGACAGGCAGTTTTTTAAGCCCTACGCGCAATATCCGGGGCCTGTATTTGCCATAGCCGGAAACCACGACAGCGATGTTAACCCCGCTAACCCAGTCCCTTATAACAGTCTCGATGCGTTTACCACCGTATTTTGCGATACCAGAAGCCGCGACATAGCTTTTAATAAAAGCAGTTCGCGTAAAAGTATGGTGCAGCCCCATGTGTACTTTACATTGCAAACACCCCTGGCCAACATAATTGGCCTGCACAGTAATGTGCCTAAATTTGGCTATATTGATGATGATCAGCGCAACTGGTTTGTAGAAGAACTAAAGGCGACGGCAAAAGAGCGCCCCGGCAAGGCCATTATTGTATGCGTGCACCACGCGCCTTATACGGCCGATGTTAACCACGGTTCCAGCCTGTACATGATTAATTTTTTAGAAGCTGCCTTTGCAGAAAGCGGTGTGCGGCCTGACATCATTTTTAGCGGGCATGTGCACAACTACCAGCGTTTTGAAAAAACATATACTGACGCAAAAGTGCTCCCTTTTATTGTGTGTGGCGCCGGTGGCTTTGATGAACTGCACGACCTGGTATCTGTGGGCGACCCTATGTTTAATGATGTGCACCCTTTGCTGGAAAATGTGCAGATGCAAAATTACTGCGTAATGAAACACGGGTTCCTTAATATTACACTGGAACGGAAGGCTGGAGGCGTTTCCATTTCCGGAGACTATTACGCCTTAGGCGCCGATGCCAAAGACAACGTGCACGCGGACCGCTTTGAATATTTTTGCGGATAAAATATATTAGTAATAAGCCTTATTGCTTAACTAATGCCCATTTTAAAACCCCTTGTTTAATATCCATACAGTTGCCATTGTCATCTGTTTCTTTACAATCAATGCCATAAATTAGCAGGGAGTCCGCTTTAAACTCAAAACAATGGGTCAGTTTTTTTTCGTCTTTTTTGCTGCCTAAATAAACAATATCTACATCACCCATACCTGCGCCTATATAGTCATTTTCTACAGTATAAAATTTGTAGTTATCCAGCCCGCTAAGGGTGCCGTTTGCCCCTAATGTCACTGGTATACTGCCCAGCATATATTTTCCTTCAAAAAGCATTTTTTCAGGTAAGCCTTTATCACCCGGCATCCTGATGTAGGTTTTTCCCCAAATCTTCAGTTTGGTGCCGTTATCGCTAAAATCAATTTTAGACAAATTATTTTCACCGGCATCGGCCCTGAGATAAAAAGAACCGTTACTATTTATAATATGGAAATCTGCACCGCCGTCATGATACGTACAAGGGTATGCCCGCTCTTTATACAATTTTGGAATGACAAAAAACTCCCCGTCGTCCTGAGACCGTCGTGGCGATTTAGTTTGCTTCAGGGTGCTGATGTATGTTTCTGCAGCCCAAAAGCCATGGAACGGTATAGTTGTATTTCCTGATGGCGCCTGCACTGTAGCAGCAATTATTTTTGTTTCGCCAGTCGCAATGTTACGGGCTTTCTCTGAACATGAAAAAAATAAGAGAGCCATTGTAAACAACAAAGTATATCGTGTCATTTTATTACCTGAATTTGCGGCTAATTTCACAAATAAAAAGCACATGCCAAATTATTTACCTGTATATAAAAAATAAAACTGCCCGCCCCGGATTCATCCGGGCGGGCAGTAATAAATAATCAACTTAATCTTTATTTTTTCAGGTTACGACACTATAAATATAGAGGCAATACTAACTGCCTGGTCTCCTGTAATAATTTCATCAAAAGATTGTGTGGCACCGTTTGCGGTAAGTGCCGGGCCGTTTGTAGCGGCAAACGTAGTAATGTTTACACCGCCTTGTGTGGTGTTTTGCTCACCATCATAAATAGCCTGTGTAAATGCCGGAAGGCCACCACGGTCGTTGCCGGTAATCCAGCCTCGCTGTCCGCGCAGCCTCCTTATTTGAGATGCGTGGCGCGCTTCAACAGAGTGTATCTGCAATGCAGCGGTTAATAGGTCGCCATTGCTCATTAAGTTACCGGCCTGGCCTTTGTAGGCACGTACACCAGTATCTTCAAAAGCCTGTGCTACTGCAAGAAACGTTTGATAATTTGTAAAGGTATCCAGCTGGCCATCCATAGTAAAGTCAAACTGGGGTTTTGCAGGGGCATCAGCACCCAGCGCCTGTTTTAAAAATGCTACGTGGGCCGCTTCGTGCTGGCTTACCTGTGCAATATAAGCCTGGTCAGATGTAGGTATAAGGTTGTTTGAATCTAATGCCATGGCATAAAATTCATCTTCAAGATATTCCAGTGTAAGGGCAAGCTTTAGGGCAGCCGTAGCGGTTGCAGGAGTTGCTGTTGATTGCGCAACGGCTTTGTTAGATGAAAACAGCATGCCAAACGGAACTGCTGCAAGGGCAGCGCCGGCTCCAATTTTACCAAACTGCGAAAAACTGTCCCTTCTTGAGGTTGCGTTGTTCAGGCTTTTTAAAACGCCTTCATCGGTAAACGATTCTATAAGTTTTAAGATGTTCATGATTTCGTGATTTTAAAAGTTAGTTATGGTAAATATTGTGCTGTAAATTGTGTCTGTATAAAATCTAACGAAGCCACTATAGGCACAATTTGCGATGGCTTTTTAGCAGCGTCAAGTCCGTTACCATCTACAACATCGTTTCCGGCAAAATCAGCCGATCCCGGGTTTAGCAATGAGCGGATAGCCGCTGCGTGCCTTGCCTCTACTGACACTATTTTACCTGCAATTACAAGATAATCAGGCGTGGTAATGTACCTTCCTGCGCCATTATAAGCCGCAACTCCGGTATCTTCAAGTGCTTTTGCTGTGTTTAGCACGCTGGCACGGTTACTAAAGTTTACGCTCTCATAAGCAAACTCAAGGTTTGGCAATACTGTTCCGGTAGTGCCTGCAAGGGCACCGGTAAGCGCTGCTTTAAAAAACTCCCTGTGGTAAACCTCGTGCTGATAAAGGTCTGCCAGCACCTGTTGCTCCTCTGCGTTAAAGGTTGAGCCAAAAGTGTTGCTGTTAACCACACGTGTGTAAAAGTCAGCTTCAAGCTGCTCAAGGGCATAAGCATAGGTAAGTATACCCGCATCGCCTCCGCCAAGGTCAAATTTGCCGTTGCGCACACCCGGCAACTGGCTGTTGTCTACATTACTGCCCGCGTCGTCATCGTCGCTGCAGCCTGCTAATAGAAGTCCGGTTCCCGCCAGGGTAAGGCCACCCATTTTAAGGAAGTTCCTCCTGTTGGTAAGGGTGCCGGTAGCTACTTCTGAGACAGATACATTAGTCTTTTTCATAATCTAATCGTTTAAGGTTATTAATTGTTGGGTGTGGTTTTCAATTGTCTGGAACCCAAAGTTAGATTTACATACGCCATATAAGTGTTAAGGGTTTTTAAGAAATAGGAATATTTTTCTTACGTTAACAGTAATTTAAGACAAGAAGAAGAAGCTTGTGCAAACGTTAAGCCAGTGAGAGCACATGCCCAACCTTAAAGCATCTGTTTTTATAAATATTTTCTGGATGCGGTTTTTATGGTAAGTTTAAGCTTTAATTAACTCTTGTTAAAGAACAGTGTAAAAATGCAATCCTTAAAAGAGTAAGTTAAAAGCTACGTTATGGTTAATTAAGCTATGCGATAAATATTATTAAATTGTGTTATTATGATTACAACTACAAGAATTTCGTAAATTTTTCGTTACTTTACATTATAAAACATCACACAAATGAGACCAAAAGCAACGTTAAAGCAAATAGCAAAAGAACTCAATGTTTCTGTATCAACCGTGTCAAAGGCATTGAGCAACAGCCCGGAGATAAGCGAGCCTACCAAGATAAAGGTGCAGGAATTTGCCAAGCTCAAAAATTACAAGCCTAATAACATTGCGGTAAACCTTAAAAGCAAACGGTCTAAAACTATTGGTGTTATATTACCCAATATTCTTAACCCGTTTTTTGCCAAGGTTTTTAGCGGTATAGAAAAGGGCGCTAATGAAAGGGGTTACAATGTAATTACCTGTATCAGCAACGAGTCTCTTGAAAAGGAAATTCACACCATGGATATCTTAAGCAACGGTACCATAGACGGGTTTATACTTTCTATATCTGAAGAGACGCAAAAGGAGCAGGAGTTTAAGCACTTTAAAGAAGCAATTTCTGATGACCTGCCTATTGTAATGTTTGACAGGACCAGCGAAGATGTAAACTGCGACAAGGTAATTGTAGATGATTTTGATAGTGCCGTACACGCCGTAAACCACCTTATAAAAACAGGCAGTAAAAACATTGCGCTGCTTAGTAATATAGACAACCTGAGCGTGGGCAAGCTGCGTGCCGACGGTTACTTTAAAGCGCTTGAAGACAACGGTATTAAAGTGAACGAAAATTTAGTGCTTCGTACTGAAAATTCTGATGAGTTTGATGAAAAGATAGTAGAGCTGCTGGATTTTAAAGGAAAAAAAATAGACGGCATTTTTGCACTGGAAGAGCATGCCTCTGTAGCGGCGCATAAAGCGGTGCTTAAAGCAGGCTATAAAATACCCGAAGATGTACAGATTATAGGCTTTGCAGATGGCGTTTGGTCGCGCAGGCTTACACCAAGCCTTAGCACCGTAAGCCAGCATGGCCCCGAAATAGGTGAGGCCGCCGCCGAATTGCTTATCAACAGGCTGGAGTCTAAAGCGGATGATATGCCGGAATATGAAACGCGTATTATTAAAACCGAACTGCGCCAGCGGGAGTCAACCAGAAAGTTGTAATCAAATTATTTATAAAAAGAAAGGCCGCATTTTTGCGGCCTTTCTTTTTATAGCAATATAATATAAGGCTATTCTTTAGTGAACTTATTCTTATTGCCGGCCTGGTCCAGCATAAATGTGTTACCGTTAAAGGTTATTTTTATGCCTGCCTGGTCAAATTTAAATTCGGTAGCGCTAAGGGCTTCCAGCGGAAAAGCTCCCTGCCCCGTAGCCTGGGCAAAAAATTCGCCCTGATTATATATAATAGTAACTTTTAAGGGAAAGCCGGGGCATGCATATGTACCTGTATAGCCCTCGAGTATTTTAGCATCAACAGCTATGGTTTTAAATTCAGGAAAATCATAAGGCATGTTATAGTAGCAGCTCATAATACCTATTACAATATCATTCATTTCCATAACCTCGCCGTTATCAGTAAGGGCTATAGCCACATTTTCTTTACGGTTGTAGGCCAGCATTGAGCTAAAGCCCTCAATATGCCCACCGTGGCCCCAAAAAATTTTTTCATGAAAAGGTATGGGAAAAATACCCCGGCCAATATTGTGCTGAAGCGTTACCATTGAAGCAATTGACTCAGGACTTATAATTTTTCCGGCAAACAATGCGGTTATAAACCTGTTCATATCAGCTGGGGTGCTTTGCAGCCCTCCGGCAGAATAGGAAGCACTTTGATCCCACTCATCCAGTTTCTCAAAAATTTTCCCTGCCATCAAATAAGACCTGGCCTCATTTTCATCCTTTTCTATCGTATTATAAAAAGATGTTTCGGTAAGCCCCGCCTTCTTTATTACCATATTAGTTACAGATTCTGTATACGGCTTTTTTGTTATGGTTTCTATAATATAACCTAAAAGCAAATAGTTACTGTTGCTGTAGTCACTTTTAGTTCCTGGCTCAAAAACACTTTCATAGCCTTCTATCTGCTGTACCATATCACTACTGCTGCTTTTTTGCTGCAGGCGCTTTTCAAAGTCGGGCGCATTGGTATAATTAAAAATACCACTGCTGTGGCTCAGCATGTTGTTAATGGTAATCTTATCGGCATTTTTTATTTTGGGGTAAAATTTAGATAGTTTCGTGTCAAGCGTTAGCTTCTTTTCCTCAATAAGCTTAAAAATTACCGAAGCCGTAAACATCTTGGTTATAGAGCCTATTTTGTACTTAGTGCCAGCATTAGCTTTTTGTTTGCTATCCGCATCGGCATAGCCATAGGCTTTTTCAAAAACGGTAGTACCATTCTCGCTCAGGCTAACTGATCCCATGAATTTATTATTATCTGATAAAAACGTAAGCAGGCTGTCAATTTTTTTGTACTTATCCTGTTGCTGAGCAACGGCTGCCATGCCCGTAAAAACCAGGGCACAGGCTAAAAATGTTTTCTTCATAATATTGATTGATTGTAGCAATAGGACTACGGTATGCTTAAAATGTTACAGCCTACTGCTTACTAAATACGGTAGACTCTCCATTTTGCTTTAAAGTAAAGCCTGTTGGCGTAAAATCCATAATGATGCCTGCCGCGTCATGTGTAAAAGAAGTATTGCTTATGGGCGACACATAAAACGTGCCCTGCTCATCGGCATGCACGCGAAGCTTGCCGTTAACCGCTTTTACATTGATGGTAAAAGGTAGTGCGGGCGTAGCATAATTACCCTCATAGCTTTTTAGCAGGGCCTCATTAATAGTGAACTCTATAAAGGTGGGAAAACGGTAGGGCAGTTTGTAGTAGCAGCTCAGTATGCCCATTATAAGGTCTTCGGTGCTGATGTTCTTTGCGTTTGACAGTATAGAAAAACTAAGGTCTTCTTTAGGGTAATAACACGTAACCGATGTAAAGCCCTCTATGGTACCCGTATGGCCTATGTAGCGCCTCTCGGCAAAGGGGTAAAAAAATACGCCCATGCCATTGCCTGTATCGCTGGCGGTCATTAACTTAAGCGATTCAGGCCTGATGATCTTCCCGGTAAACAGCGCACGCATAAAACGAGTCATATCGGTAGGGGTACTTTGCAGGCCAAACGCTCCCCCCGCAACTGACTCATGCCATTCGGGAGCCAGATCCCATTTGCCGTTCTGGTACATATAAGAGTAGGCTTCTTTTTTCTTAGGGCTTATTTTGCCAAAGCCATAGGTGCTTTTAAGCTGGGCGCGGTTAACAACGCGTGCGGCTACATTTTCTTTATACGTTTTTTTAGTGATATCCTGAATAATGTAGCCCAGCAGCAGGTAGTTGCCGGCACTGTATGCCGCCCGCTCGCCGGGTGCAAAAGCGGGTGTGCCCTCCTGCAGCCTGTCCGCCATAGCCTTGCGGTTTTGCAGCTCATACTGGTACGATGCAAAGTCAGTTGCCTGGGTGTAGTCAAAAATACCGCTGGTGTGGTCCAGCATCTGGCTTATGGTTATCATTTCAGCATTAGGAACCTTCGGGAAGAATTCCGAAAGCTTCGTAGTTAGCTTCAGTTTCTTCTCTTCCACCAGCTGAAAGATTATGGCCGCGGTAAAAATCTCGGTAGCCTGGCCTATTTTATATTTGGTGTCCTGCGTGGCCGGTATTTTTGCCTGTACATCGGCAAAACCGTAATTGCCCTGAAACACCACCTGCTCTTTTTCGCGAATGGTAATGGACCCCATGAACTTGCCATTGTTGTAAAAGTAGTTCATAAGGCTGTCTATTTTGTCAAATTTAGCGCCATCAGGGTCCTGGGCTGTAGCAGCCTGGGCAAGTATAACGGTTAAGATGAGTAATAGTGCTTTTTTCATTCAGGTATATAAACTGCTATTCAAAACGGTCAGGGCCGGCTAAATATTGCATCAATGCGCCTCCAGCCAGCTCACGCCGGTACCCATATCCACCTCTAAAGGTACATCTAAAATAAAGGCATTTTCCATTTCGTGCTTAATCAGTGGCTTAATAGCTTCCAATTCGGTATTATGTACGTCAAAAACAAGTTCGTCATGCACCTGCAGCAGCATTTTGCTCTTCCAGTTTTCGGCTTCAAGCTTTTTTTGTATGTTGATCATCGCAATCTTGATAATATCTGCCGCGCTGCCCTGTATGGGGGCGTTAACAGCATTGCGCTCTGCCGCGCCGCGCACCACCTGGTTTTGCGAGTTGATATCCTTTAAATATCTCCTGCGGCCGGTAATGGTCTTTACAAAACCGTGCTCACGTGCAATTTGCACCTGGTCGTTTATAAACTGGCGCAGGGTGGGGTAGGTGGCGTAGTAGGCATCAATAAGGTCTTTAGATTCGCCCCTGCTCAAAGAGGTCTGGTTGCTCAACCCAAACGCCGAAACACCATATACAATACCAAAGTTTACTGTCTTGGCATGGCTGCGCTGCTCGCGGGTTACCTCTTCTAAAGGTACATTAAATACTTTGGCGGCCGTACTGGCATGAATATCCTCCCCATTCTGGAACGACCGTATCATTTCAGGGTCGCCACTAAGGGCCGCGATAATACGCAGCTCTATCTGCGAGTAGTCAGCGCTTAGTATGGTATGCTCTGCATCGCGCGCTATAAATGCTTTACGTATCTGCCTGCCACGCTCGGTACGTATGGGTATGTTTTGCAGGTTAGGGTTGTTGCTGCTCAGGCGGCCGGTGGCTGCAACGGTTTGCATATAATCAGTATGCACGCGGCCAGTAGTGGGCTGTACCTGCAGCGGCAGTGCATCTACATAAGTATTTTGCAGTTTAACCAGCTGGCGCCATTCTAAAAGGTCGGCCACAATAGGGTAGTCCTTCGCCATGTATGATAGTACTTCTTCGCCGGTGGCATACTGGCCTGTCTTGGTTTTCTTTTGCCTGGCTCCGCCTATTTTTAGCTTGTCAAATAGTATCTCTCCCAGTTGTTTTGGCGAACCCAGGTTAAAGCTTTGGCCGGCGGCCTCATAAATTTTTTGCTCAAGGGCTTTGGCATCGCTTGCCAAATCTGCCGAAAGCTCTTTTAAATAGGGTACATCAAGGTTAATGCCTTCGGTTTCCATGCTGGCCAGTACCGGCATTAACGGAATCTCAATTTCATCAAACAGTTTCTGCGTGCCTGTACGCTCCAGTTGTGGCGCAAAAAGCTCTTTAAGCTGTAGCGTTATGTCGGCATCCTCAACTGCATATTCTTTAACAATTTCCACATCTACATCGCGCATTGTTTTTTGGCCTTTGCCTTTTTTGCCAATGAGCGCCTCAATAGGCATTGGTGTGTATTTTAAATAGGTCTCGGCAAGTATATCCATACCGTGGCGCATATCCGGGTTAATAAGGTAATGCGCAATCATGGTATCAAAAAACCTGCCCTTAACGATAATACCGTAGTTGGCCAGTATCTCAAGGTCATACTTAAGGTTCTGGCCTACTTTTTCTATATGCTCCGCCTCAAAGAAGGGCCGGAATTTATCAACCAGCTCCTGTGCCTCAACCCTGTCGGCAGGTACAGGCACATAAAAGCCCTTTCCCTTTTCCCAGCTAAAGGATAGCCCCACAAGCTCTGCTGTAAGCGTGCACACGCCTGTAGTTTCGGTATCAAAGCTTACACTGGTTTGTTTCAGCAAATTTGTTATCAAAAAATTTACGGCCATGCCCTGGGCCAGCTGGTAATGGTGATCGGTATTTTCAAGGGTGGCATAAAAGCCGGTATTGCCTGCCTCTACATCAGCCGCTCCCTCTTCAAATAATGAGAACTGCTGATCAGTCTTAGTAATGGTTTGGGTAGGTGAGTAGCCTTGTGTAGGCACCTGGTCATATTCTTCGCCGTGTGCAAACAACCTCTGGAACTGCTCTGCCAGGCGGCGGAACTCAAGTTCGTTAAATATCACTTCTACCTTATCGGTATCGGGCTTGGTTAGTTCATAATCGGTTTCGTTAAAAGTAACATTACAGTCGGTTATAATAGTAGCCAGCTTTTTGCTCATAATGCCCAGCTCTTTGTTGGCTTCTATGTTTTCACGCAGCTTGCCTTTAAGTTCATGGGTGTTGGCCAGCAGGTTTTCCATACTTCCATAATCCTTCAAAAATTTCTTGGCGGTCTTTTCGCCCACACCGGGTAATCCGGGAATGTTGTCTACCGCATCGCCCATCATCCCCAGGTAGTCAATAACCTGCTCGGGCCTCTCAATTTCAAAACGCTCTAAAACTTCGGGCACGCCCCAAATTTCAATACCGTTACCCAGGCGGGCGGGGCGGTACATAAATATATTATCGCTAACCAGCTGTGCAAAATCCTTATCGGGTGTAACCATAAAAACCTGGTAGCCTTCTTTTTCGGCCTGCTTGGCCACCGTGCCTATAAGGTCATCGGCCTCGCAGCCGGCTTCTTCAATAATAGGTATGTGCATGGCCCGCAAAATATCCTGTATATAAGGTATGGCTAACTTAATAGCTTCGGGCGTCTCGTCGCGGTGGGCCTTATACTGCACATACATTTCTGTACGCACAAAGCTGCCTTCTTTATCAAAAGCCACGGCAAGATGGTCCGGCCGCTCACGCTTTATTACATCTATAAGCGAATTCATAAAGCCCAATATGGCACTGGTATCCATGCCTTTTGAGTTAATGCGGGGGTTTTTTATAAAGGCATAATAGCCACGAAAAATAAGTGCGTAAGCATCAAGAAGGAAAAGCCGTTTTTGCTGTGACATGAAAATTTATTTGCTGTAAAAATAAGCAAACCGATGCACAAATAGAAATTTTATAATAAGGGAACACCCCGAAGCTTTTGTGAGCCGCGGGGTGCTGTATATATGGAGTTGATAGTTTTAAAAGTGCTGTAGCTGTTTTCTGTGAGTCAAAATTACGGCACCTTTTCTGAAAAAAATCCTAAAGGTATCTTATGGTTTTGATAAAAAAAGGCCTCTCCCCAACCCCTCTCCAAAAGAGAGGGGCTAGCTACAGAGTGCGTATTGTTATGAAACAGATAATACCACTGGCCAAAAGGCCTGGGTGAAGTTACTCCCCTTTCCTTTGGAGAGGGGCCGGGGGTGAGGTTATGCTCAGAGGCCCCGAGCCAAAATATGCAATCATTAGCGCCGCGCCCGTCATAGAGATGTTCTTCATAAAAGAAACCATATCCATTTGTTTGGTCATAGGGTCAGTCAACGTCCAGAAATTATGCATTACAAAAGTTACCGGTATCAGGAAGGCAACCAGCGTCCATGCGCCCCACTTCGCTTTATAGCCAATAATTATGGTTATAGCACCAAAGATTTCCATAAGCCCGGTAACCGGCACAAGAATGTTAGACGCAGGAACGCCTTTAGCTGCGGCAAAGGCAATTGTCTCTGCACCAAAGTGCCCAAATGCAGACATTAAAAATATAAGCGAGAACAGTATCCGGCCCAGTAACAATGCATACTTCATTTTGTAAAATTAAATTGGTTAATAATGCTGTAAAAGTAGTTACCTTTGCTATATAAAAGTAAGTACTATATGTTTGTATAGTGCTATCAAACACTATAGCAATGGAAAAATCAATGCGCAACCCTGAAACTTTAAACCACTCTGAATGCACGTCGGCACTGGTACCTGTGCGTGATGCGCTTGACTTGCTGAGCGGCAAATGGAAGCTGCCCATAATAATAGCCCTTACCTTTGGCGCAAGGCGTTTTGGCATGCTGGGTCGCGAAATACCCAAGATAACCGACAGGATGCTGAGCAAGGAGCTGCGGGACCTGGAAATTAACGGGCTTGTAAAACGCACCGTGCATGACAGCATACCCGTAGTGGTAGAATATTCGCTGACAGAATATGGATATTCTTTAGATGATGTTATAAAAGCGCTGCACACCTGGGGTACTAACCACCGCCAGCGTTACCGCAATGCTGACAAAATGTAAGTGCAGCCTGACAGAGTGTTTGTGGCATGCTTTATGATGCCTGACACCTAACAAATTATAACCTGATGTTTCGTCGTTTCCTGATTTTTCTTTTTGTATTTGTAATTATTGCAGAAATATACACCTTCCAGGCGGTAAAAACTGTTGTAAAAGCCCGGTGGGCGCAGTGGCTTTACCTGGCCGTCTCGGTACTCGTAATTATTTACATAGTATATTCTTTTACACAGTATGACAGCCGCCAGGGGCAGACTAAAAAGTCGCTCTATACCATGGCACTGCTGCTTATAACCCTTATACCCAAACTGCTCATTGCTATTGTAATGCTGGGCGAAGATGTGGTGCGTATCTTTACCGGTATCTACACCGCGCTTACCGGTACCCGTGAGGGTGATTTTTTGCCCGACAGGCGGCGTTTTGTAAGCATGGCGGCACTGGGCATAGCGGCTATTCCGTTCTTTTCAATGCTCTATGGTATTACGGTGGGTAAATATAATTTTAAGGTGCGAAAGCAAACCCTGCAGTTTCCTGACCTGCCCGGTAATTTTGACGGCTTTACCATTTTACAGATAAGCGATGTGCACAGCGGCAGCCTTGATGATAAAGAGAAAATTGAATACGCCATTAACCTGATCAATAAGCAGCATAAAGATATCATCCTCTTTACAGGCGACATTGTAAACAATGTGGCCGAAGAAATGCATCCGTGGATTGACACGTTTAAAAAGATAGAAGCACCAGAGTTTGGCAAGTACTCTACATTAGGCAACCATGACTATGGTGAATATATTGAGCTTTCACCGGCAGATAAGGCAGCTAACTTTGAAGCGATTAAAGGCCTTCACAAACAGATTGATTTTAAGCTGATGCTTAATGAGCATACTAAACTGCGAAAAGGCGACCAGGAGATAGCGCTTATAGGTGTAGAAAACTGGGGGCATAACTTCCGTAAGGCAGGCGACTTGAAAAAGGCATCTGCAGGTTTAACCCCGGCTGATTTTAAGGTGCTTATGAGCCATGACCCATCGCACTGGGAGTATGAGGTTAAGAACAATGAAAACAATTACCACCTTACGCTGAGCGGCCACACCCACGGCATGCAGTTTGGTATAGAGATTCCCGGATTTTTACGCTGGAGCCCGGTGCAGTATGTGTACAGGCAATGGGCCGGGTTATACAGGCACATGGGGCGTTATATTTATGTAAACAGGGGTTTTGGCTTTCATGGCTACAGCGGCAGGACAGGTATTTGGCCGGAAATTACGGTTATCACGCTAAAAAAAGCATAAAAAAAATATGGGTATGGTAAAAATGTTATATTTGTATGAAAATTTACCATAATTAAGGTTTTATATTTCAATTAAATTACCGTTTATGTCAAAATTCGGAGAACTTATAAGCTCTCACGTTCCGGTACTGATAGACTTTTATACAGAGTGGAACGAGCCTTCAGTATCTATGCACCCGGTTATAAGGGATGTAGCGGCAGCACTGGGCGACAAAGCAAAAGTTATAAAGATTGATGTGGATAAAAACCAGGAACTGGCCGAAGCGCTGCGTATCAAGGGGCTGCCCACACTCATGATTTATAAAGACGGGCAAATGGTATGGAGGCAAAGCGGTGAGCTTGATGCCAATACTATCATTGGCCTGGTGCAGGAGCAGATCTAAGCTAAAATACCAAAAGCATATCCTTCACTTTTTAAGTGGGCAATAGCCCTAGGCAAAGCATATTTTACATTTACGGAAGCCTTTATGCTGTCGTGAAATATAATAATACTGCCGGGAAGCGTATTGTTTATAACATTTTGCAGGCATTTTTGCGGCATAATGATTTGGTCAAAATCAGCGCTTAGCACATCCCACATAATTATTTTGTACCCCTTTTTTCGTATGGCCCTGGCCTGTGCGCTTTTTACTTTGCCATACGGCGGCCTAAAGAGTTTAGACGGGTTAGGTATATGCTGTGCAATTATCTGCTCGCATTTCTCAAAATTTTCAAGATATACCCTATAGGGGTTTTGCCAGCCGTTGAGGTGGTTAAAGGTGTGGTTAGCTATGGTATGACCATCATTAATAACCTGCTGCAACACGTGTGGGTGTTTCCTGATATTATCGCCTATACAAAAAAAGGTGGCCTTTATATTGTGTTCTTTAAGAACGTCGAGTACCCAGGGTGTAATTTCGGGTGCCGGGCCATCATCAAATGTAAGGTATACAGTTTTGCCTTTGCCGGGTATATCCCATACAAAACCACTAAAGAGGCGTTTTATAAACGCTGATGTCTTTACCCAGTATGCTTTCATTTGTTGAGATGTTCAGGTTCTAAGTTGCTTAGGGTTCTGAGTGCTTTCTAAGTGCCTTAGCGCCTTAAATCCTCAATGCCTTTGCTGTTACTCACTCTCCTGCCCAAGCAATTTTAATTTGCCATTATAAGCGTTAAAATCCTTGCGGCCCTTATTATACAATTGAATTTCGCCATTATCTTTAAGTATATGCAGCAGCCTGCGGTAACCCTGCAGGTCAGCAGCAATATCAGAAGCTACATCTACCTTATCATTGTAAGGAAGGCTGCACCAGTAATCCAGGTTTTGCTTGTACTTAGCGCTAATTTGCGCTATAAGCTGCCTGGCTTTTTCTTTTTCGCCCACTTTATAATAGCCTTCAATAAATGGGTTTATAAAAGGGTAGTAGCCATAATAATCTATCGGCATCTTTGTTAAAGCAAGGTCAATTACCTTTTTGGCCTTATCTGTTTTACCTTCAGCAATTAAAGCTTCCATAAGGCGCGACAGGTTGCTGCGGTAGCTAAGGCTGTTACGGCGTGTTTCGGGGTCATGATAAATATCAGCACTCTCGCTATTACCCCAATCCCAGCCGATTACAATGCTGTACATTTTATCAGTATCTATACCGCCCATATCTAATGATGTGCCCCCTTTAGGCATAGGTGTTTTTACAGGTACCAGCTTGTACACAAACCCTTCCAGCTGCAGGTAATCCCTCATCCATAAATATTCATCTTTGCTGGCGCTGCCACCTGAAAAGTACACAGGCCTTTTCCATTTGTTATTTGCAATGATATCCAGCATCATGATGCGGTTTTTATACAACACGCTTTTAGGCAACTCAATATCAATGTAGGGCACTATAGAATCATACTGGTGCGGAGCAACCATTTTGCGCTTAATAATATCTGCCTTATTTACAGCCAACCTTACTTTATTGGTAGGATAGTAGTTTTCCCAGTGCCCGTTACGCAGCTCTTTTTTAGCGGCTATGGTATCAAGGGCTATAAAATCCATAAGCTGGTTCAGGTCTATGCGTTTGTCTGTTGTAGGGGCATAAATTACAATATCACGCACCCCCTGCTGATATTGTTCATGCTTAAAGCGTATGGGCATAGGGTCGCTGTCATAGGCACGTGCCTTCATCTGGTCAATATACCAGTCAGTACTAATCAGGCTGCTGTTAACCACGCGCACATCTGTGCGGTAACCCTCTACTTCCTGGGCGTACCATAGCGGAAACGTATCGTTATCGCCTATGGTAAACAGTATGGCGTTTTTTTCGCATGATGACAGATAGGCCTTTGCCATAGCCAGTGCAGTATACTTGCCGCTCCGGTCATGGTCATCCCAGTTTTGAGATGCCATAAGTACTGGCGCTGCCAATAACGTTACCGCAATAACCACCGGCACGCTAATTTTTGGCTGGATGTATTTTTTAAGTCCGTGGTAAAGGGCATACACCCCAAAGCCTATCCAGATGGCAAAAGCATAGAAAGATCCTACCAGGGCATAATCGCGCTCGCGGGGTTCAAAAGGCCTCTCGTTAAGGTATATTTTAAGTGCTATGCCTGTAAAGAGAAACAGCGTGAGTATAACGTAAAAACTTTTAGGGTCTTTTTTAGCATGAAATATAAAACCTATCAATCCTATTAAAAACGGCAGCATAAAATACACGTTATGCCCCTTGTTATTTGCCATATCAGGCGGAAGGTTGTCCTGGCTGATAAGGCGCGGACTATCCAACGGACTGATACCTGTAATCCAGTTGCCCTCCAGGCTGTCGTAATGGCCCTGTATATCGTTCTGGCGGCCGCTAAAGTTCCACATAAGGTAGCGCCAGTACATATAGCCAAACTGAAATTCAAACATAAACTTCATATTTTCTATAAGCGATGGCTTTTCTATAACAAGGTAATTGCCATATTTCTGGAGGAATTTATCATACTCTTTAACGCCAAATTTTCCGCTGTGGTACCCCGCGGTAAACTGGTTAACCTCTGCTTCTATCTGCCCGCGCATTTTAGCCGATTCAATGCCTGCCTGTTCTTCGGTCATGTTTTCAAGATCGTACCCCATTTCATAGAGGTCATCCATATAATCGTGCAATGGGTCCAGCTTATAGGCAGGAGGTGCAGTAAACACCATATAATTTTGTATGTGGCCCGGGCTGGTGCTCCACATCCTTGGCATAAAGCCCTTTTGGCTGTTATCGCTGTTAGATATGGCGTTCTTAAAGTTATTTACAATAACATACTTACCTGTTTTAAGGTCGCGCTGGTAGTTGGGCTTTTCATCTTCATACGGCTGCTTTTTATCAGTACCCACATAAGTCTCTGTATACATAGGGCCATAAAACAGCTTTTGTTCACCATACTGCTCGCGGTTATAGTAAGCCAGTACCTCGGCGGCATCGCTGGGGCGGTTTTCATTAATAACCGTGTTGGCATTGGCGCGTATGGGCAGCATCATCCAGGTGCTAAAGCCTATCATTATAAACAGCAGGCACAGCACAATGGTGTTATACAACGGGAGTCCCTTCTTTTTTGTGTAGCGCAGTGTAACGTAAAACGATGATACCATAACCAGAAACACAAACATGGTTCCCGAGTTAAAGGGCAGCCCCATACTGTTGACCATAAAAATTTCAGTCTTGCCAAAGATGGCCAGTGTGTAAGGCAGCAGCAGCTTAAAGATAAACAGCAGTATGGCTACAATAACTACATTAGCTATAAGGAAGTTTTTAACGGTTATGGTCCTGTAATTTTTAAAGAAGTAAATAAAGCCGATTGAAGGCAGCGTGAGCAGCGCCATAAAATGCACCCCAAACGAAAGGCCTATAACCAGCGATATGATAAGCAGCCAGCGGTTGCCGCGCGTAGTGTGCATATCCTGCTCCCAGCGCAGCCCAAGCCACAATAGGAGGGCTATGAATAGTGAGGCCATGGCATACACTTCGGCTTCTACGGCGTTAAACCAAAAGCTGTCGCTAAAGGTAAAAGTTAATGATGCTACTGCCGAGGCGCCTAATATGGCTATAGCGTTGTGGTTGTTAAGTTCAGAAAATTTTGCCACAAAGCTTTTAAGCAGCATGGTCATGGACCAGTACATAAAAAGTATGGTAAACGCGCTGGAAAATACCGATACCATATTAACCATGAGCGCAATCTTATCGCGGCTGATGGCAAACATGGCAAAAAACGCACCCATCATCTGGAACAGCGGTGCGCCCGGTGGGTGGCCCACTTCGAGCTTTGCTGCCGTGGGTATATATTCGCCGCAATCCCAAAAACTAAGGGTGGGTTCTACGGTTAGCGAATAGGTTAGGAGTGCAATGGCAAAAACAGACCATCCCAGGATGGTATCCCATTTTTTAAAGCTAAATGTTATCATGTATGGCCTAATGTTGCTATAACAATTGTTATTGCAAAGAAACTGTTTTTTTGCCAAAAGCCTGTAATAGTAGCCGTGTTAAAGTAGGGTAAATAAAAAGCGGCAGGGATTACCTGCCGCTTAATGTATTATTCAATTTCTATCTTAAACTGTTTAAACCAGTCGGCATAGCTATTAAATTTAGTTTTATACTGGTTGTAGAATTCAGTATCTTTATTTTCCAGCATTATAGAAAGCAGGCTCCTGTAGCTGTCAAATTCGCCCTCAATTTCCATCCTCATGCCGTTTTGTGTAGAAGGCGGCAGTGATTTATAGTACTTAAGATTCTGCACGCACTTATCTATAAGCTGTTTGAGCAGTTTTTGGGCGTTAGGCTTATCGCCCACTTTATAATAACCATCGGCAAAGGGCTCTGTAATAAAGTAAAAGCCGTAGTAATCTACCGGAAAGTTTTTAATAGTAATATCTATAACTTTTTTCGCCTTGTCTATTTTGCCTTCTTCTATAAGCGCCTGCATAAGCCTTGCCAGGTTTTTACGGAAACTGATGCTGTTTTTTCGCGTTTGCGGATCGTGGTATATGGCAGTGCTTCCGCCGTTGCCCCAGTCAATTTTTGTAAACACGTTATACATGGTCTCAGTATCTACATACCCAATATCCAGCGCACTGGCGTATTTTGGAGGGGTGGTTTTAACCGGCACCAGCTTAAGGGTCATGCCGCTAAGCTGCAGGTAATCTTTCATCCAGGCATAATCTTCATCGTCAAAACTGCCGCCGCTAAAGTAAATAGGGCGTTTCCAGTTGTTATTACGAATGATGTCGAGCATTATCATGTTGTGCTTGTAAATAGCATTTGTAGGCAAGGTAATTTCTATGTTAGATACTATAGAATCATATTGAGATGCCGGCACCACTTTGTTTTTAATAACCTGGTTGCGGTCTACCGGTATGCGTATTTTATTAGAGGGGTAGGTGTTAACAAACTGTCCGCCGCCCAGCTCTGCCTTAGCCCTTGGGTCATCAGATTTTAAGAACATCATAAGGGTGTCCATGCTTATACTGCCTTCGGTGCGCGGGTCAAAAATCATAAAGTCGCGGGTACCATCTACATACTGGCTATGGGTAAATGATATGGGCAGCGCTTCACTTTTATAAGCCTTGCGCTTCATCTGGTCTATGTACCAGTCTGTAGGCAGCAGGGTAGAGCATACAATGCGCACATCGGTGCGGTAGCCTTCAATTTCCTGCGCATACCACAGCGGGAAAGTGTCATTATCGCCAATAGTGAAGAGTATGGCATTGGGCTCACACGACGCCAGATAGGCTTTAGCCATAGCTATGGCAGTGTAGCGGCCGCTGCGGTCATGGTCGTCCCAGTTCTCTTTAGCCATAATAACCGGTGCACCCAGCAGGGTTACAGCCAGTACAGCCGGCACAGCAATTTTAGGTGCAAGGTATTTTTTAAGGCCATCATAAATGGCATAGATGCCAAAGGCAATCCACATGGCAAATACATAATAAGAGCCTACCAGGGCATAATCGCGCTCGCGCACTTCAAACGGCCTTTCGTTAAGGAAAATCTTAAGGGCTATACCCGTAAATAAGAACAGGGCAAGCAGTACGTAAAAGCTTTTCAGGTCTTTGCGCGCATGAAATACCATACCCACAACGGCCAGTATAAACGGAATGGCATAATAAGCATTGCGGCCCTTATTGTTTGCCATATCATCGGTAAGCTGGTCCTGCGGGCCAAGCCTTGCTTCGTCAAAAGGGGTAATGCCGGTAATCCAGTTACCGTCTACATTATCATAACGGCCCTGCTCATCGCTCTGGCGGCCGCTAAAATTCCACATTAGGTAGCGCCAGTACATGTAGCCAAACTGGTACTCAAACATAAAGCTCATGTTTTGCCCAAAGGTGGGCTTATCTACAATAAGGTAATCGCTGTATTGCTTTAAAAACTGCTGGTACTCCCTTGAGCCCACCTGTTTTTGTGCATAGGCAGCCTTAAAATCGGCCACCGCTTTTTCAAGCTCGCCCTGTATACCTGCTGTATATTGTGCTGCCTGCTCTTCGGGCATGTTTTCTACATCGATACCATGCTGCATTAAATCAGAGGTATAATCATGTGACGGGTCCATACGGAAGGTTGGCGGGCCTTCAAACATTATATAGTTGCTTATATGGCCTGCATCGGTACTGCCCATGCGGGGCATAAAGCCTTTGTGGCGGTCATCAAGGTTTTGCTTAGAGCCTTTGTAATTTTTATTTACAATTTCATATTTGCCTGTTTTAAGGTTGGGCTCATAATTAGGCTTGCCATCTGTGTAGGGGTTTGTACGGTCAAGGCCTGCAAAAGCCTCGGTATACATAGGGCCATAAAACGTTTTTTGCTCCGGGTACTGCTCACGGTTATAATAGGCAAGCACATCGGCCGCATTGGCAGGGTTGTTCTCGTTAATGGTGGTATTTGCATTGGCACGTACCGGCAGCATTATCCAGGTGCTGAAGCCTATCAAAATAAACAGCAGGCACAAAAGGATGGTATTGTATAAGGGTAATTGCTTTTTTTGTGTAAAGCGCAGGCCAAAGTAAAATAACGCAATGATAAACAGGAACATAAATATGGTGCCCGAGTTAAACGGCATGCCAAGTTCATTGACCATGAATATTTCGGTCTTGCCAAAAAGCGCCAGAGTATATGGCAAAAGGAAACCGAATACAAAAAACAGCACCATTACAATTAAAATATTAGCTATGATGAAGTTTTTTACCGTAACGGTTTTGTAATTTTTAAAGAAATAGATAAGGCCTATTGAGGGTATGGTAAGCAGTGCCATAAAGTGCACGCCAAAGCTTAAGCCCACCAGCAGCGAAATGATAAGCAGCCAGCGGTTACCGCGTGGGTTGTGCATTTCTTCGCCCCATTTAAGGCCGGCCCATAACAGGAGTGATATAAATAACGATGCCATGGCGTATACCTCGGCCTCGGTGGCATTAAACCAAAAGCTGTCTGAAAATAAAAACGCAAGCGATGCCACGGCCGATGACCCCAATATCATTACACTGTTGTCTTTGTTAAGGTCAGCAAAGCTGCCTACAACATTTTTCATGATAATGGTAAGCGACCAGAACATAAACAAGATGGTAAACGCGCTTGACAGTACCGATACCATGTTAACCATTAATGCGGTGGTTTGTGGCCCTGCAAACATAGAGGCAACTGCGCCTGCCATCTGGAAAAGAGGAGCCCCGGGCGGATGCCCCACCATTAGCTTTGCTGAGGTTGAAATATATTCGCCGCAATCCCAAAAGCTAAGAGTGCGTTCTACCGTAAGGCTATATACCACTAAGGCAACGGCAAAGAGCGCCCAGCCTGTTATGGTATTCCATTTTTTAAAGGTAAGGTTGTTCATAAATATCCAAACATGTATTGTATTGCAAAGAAACTGTTTTATATGCTTATCACAACGCTAAAAATATTTTTTTAATATTTTTTATTGCAAAATTTGGATTGAAAAAAAAATGTGCTACATTTGCACCGCAATAAAGCACAATTGGTCTATGGTGTAATGGTAACACTACTGTTTTTGGTGCAGTCGTTCTAGGTTCGAGTCCTAGTGGACCAACGGAAAACCTCCCATTTATGGGGGGTTTTTTCTTTTTTAGTATATTTGTGATTTACAATAAATTACAATTTTTTATGCAAAATTCTGAACCTTTATTCCGTAGGCAAAACTTAACATCAGTGCTTGTTTATGCAGCTATAAACATGGTTATAGCTTCCATCTTCAATTTTGCATTTAGCTACAATATTTACATTCCTATGATGGCCGTGCATTTGGCGGTTTCTGTTGAAGTCAATTTTTTGGTAATAAAAAAGGTGAAAAGCAGTAGCCTGTTTTTTTTGAGAGGTTTTTACTATTTTAGGTAAAAAAATGACAGTCATATACAGGAACTATTTCTCAAATTTTGTGATTCCGAAAGAAAAGGCAGAATTGCTGGATGAATACAAGGTTTGTTATATTGATGAGGCTACAGGTTCGCTTAAGAGGATTTACACTGTACTTGATGGCAGGGTAGATTGGGTTGAATATTACTTAGAGCCCGGCGAAAATGAGACTGAAATTACAAAGCTATATGGTGAGGAGCTTGTTTGTTTCATTTTGAGAGGGGAGCAGATTGAGGATTTTGTAGTGGAGCATCATAGATATTATCGGGACAATAAACTAAGTTCTGTTAGCGATGTTGTGTGTGATATATATGGGAATACAATTTGTGCACAAGAACTTGATAGTGCTACCCTTGAGCCTCTCTTTAAAGAAACCTCTAAGTATTTTTATCGTTATGACGAATATGATGAAGAATGGGGCAGTCCCAGAATAATCAAGGCAGGATATAAAAAGGATGGCAGTTTAGACTATCTTTTATACAGTCCTACGCCGGAGAATGAGCAAAATGACGAACGATATGATTCCGGTAGCTTTAAGGCATTGCAGGCGCAGTTTTCAGAGGATTTAAGTTATTATTTAACAGCGCGCCTGCTTCCTTAATTGCAAGACATAAAAAAAGCAGCAAAGTTGCCTTTGCTGCTTTTTTTATGGTAAGCTAACTGTGTTAGCTGTGTCTTAAGCTTCTACTTCAAACGGAAGTATAGAAACGTAAGATTTGTTGTCTCTTTTCTTTTGGAATTTAACAACACCGTCTACTTTAGCGTGTAGTGTATGGTCTTTGCCCATATACACGTTTTCACCCGGGTTGTGTTTAGAGCCTCTCTGCCTGATAATAATATTACCGGCAATTGCAGCCTGGCCACCATATATCTTAACGCCTAAACGTTTCGACTCTGATTCCCTGCCGTTCTTCGAACTACCTACACCTTTCTTGTGAGCCATGATGTTTTCTTTTTAATTGTTAGTAATAAAATTATTCTGCAGTTTCAGCAGTCTCTTTTTTGGCAGCTTTTTTCTTAGCTCCCGGAGCAGTTATTCCTGAAATAAGAATCTGGGTTAAAGACTGGCGGTGGCCATTCTTAACTTTGTATCCTTTTCTCCTTTTCTTTTTGAAAACAATAACTTTGTCTCCTTTTAGGTGCTGAAGCACTTTGGCTTCGATTGAAGCACCTTCTATAGCCGGGGCGCCTAGGGTTATTGTTCCGGCGTCATCAAGTAAAAGAACCTTTGCAAAAGATATTGCATCGCCTTCTTTACCTTCTAAACGGTGAACATAAACCTTCTGGTCTTTGCTAACTTTAAATTGTTGCCCTGCTATCTCTACGATTGCGTACATAACAATGTGGTTTAATTAAATTTTAAGGCTGCAAATATACAATTTATTATTTATGGGGCAACAGGTTAGGTAAAAATATTATGTAAATTGCTGTGTATAGCTATTGTTGCAGCAAAATCACAAAAAATAATTGCTATATGTGTAACAAATTACCGAAATTGCACACCAATTTTCAAAATCAAAAATAATTCAATAATTTTTATGAAAAAATCCATAATGGCTTTAGGTTCGCTTTTGACGCTTGGTGCTGTAGCCCATGCGCAAAAGGTAGAGTTTGAAGAGTATAACCTAGACAACGGATTGCACGTTATCCTGCACCAGGATAAAAGCGCCCCGGTTATTGTTACCTCTGTAATGTACCACGTAGGCGCTAAAGACGAGAACCCTGAAAGGACGGGATTTGCACACTTTTTTGAGCACCTTTTGTTTGAAGGTACAGAAAACATTAAGCGTGGCGAATGGGATAAGATAGAAGCGGCACACGGCGGCAGCGGCAACGCAAACACTACCGATGACCGTACCTATTATTTTGAATCGTTTCCCAGCAACAACCTTGAACTTTCATTATGGATGGAGAGCGAGAGGCTATTGCACCCTGTGATTAACCAGGTAGGTGTAGATACGCAAAATGAGGTGGTTAAAGAAGAAAAAAGGATGAGGATGGATAACAGCCCTTATGGCAACCTTTTTACCGAGATTAAAAAAGGCCTGTTTAAAGTGCACCCTTACCGCTGGATGACCATAGGCTCTATGGAGCACCTTGATGCTGCAACGCTTCAGGAATTCCAGGCTTTCAACAAAAAATTCTATGTGCCTAACAATGCCGTGCTTGTTGTAGCCGGCGACCTTGATATTGCGCAGACAAAAAAATGGATACAGCAGTATTTTGGCTCAATACCAAAAGGAGCGCCTGTAGCCCGCCAAACGTTTACTGAGGCGCCTATTACACAAACCCTGCACGCTACATATGAAGACCCTAACGTGCAGCTGCCCATGATTGTGGCTGCCTACAGAACCCCATCTATGAAAACAAGGGAAGCACGTGTTTTAGACCTTATATCGTCTATACTAAGCGATGGAAAAAGCTCAAGGATATATAAAAAAGTAGTAGACCAGAAAAAAATGGGTATGGAGGCATCTGCCTTTGCTTATAACCTTGAAGATTATGGCGCTTATATAATGTATGCCATACCTATGCCGGGCTTTACCGCAGAGCAGGTACTTAAAGAAATGGACGAAGAGGTTGTAAAGATACAAACAGAGCTTATATCTGATAAAGAACTTGAAAAGCTTAAAAACCAGGCCGAAAATACCTACGTAAACCAAAATGCCAGCATAGAGGGTGTTGCCAGCAACCTGGCTTCTTTTTACATGCTGTATGGCGATGTAAACCTTATTAATACTGAAATAGATATTTACCGCACCGTTACTAAGGAGGAGATAAGGGATGTTGCAAAAAAATACCTTAACCCTAACCAAAGGCTGGTACTTGACTATTTGCCTGTTAAAGAAAAAGCTGAAAACTAAGAAACTGATAAAACCATCATGAAAAAAGTATTATATATAATTGCCGCATTATTTGTTACTGCCGGTGCAGTGCAGGCTCAGGAAAGGCCTATGCCCAAGCAGGGGCCAGCACCCAAAGTAAACGTAGGCAAGCCGGAAACTTTTACGCTTAAAAACGGCCTTACGGTGCTTGTGGTAGAAAACCATAAGCTGCCACGCGTGTCTTATAGCCTTACTATGGATAACGCCCCCTATGCTGAGGGCAATAAAAAAGGTGTTAGCGATATGACCAATGCGCTAATGGGCAGCGGCACAAAAACCATGAGCAAAGATGCCTTTAATGAAGAGGTAGACCAGCTTGGGGCTAATATTAGCATTTGGGGCAGCGGTGCCGCAGGCAGCGGCCTTAGCAAATACAGCAGCAGGATACTGGAGCTTATGGCCGATGGTGCCCTTAACCCTGTGTTTACCCAGGAAGAATTTGACTCGCAGAAGGCTCAGATACTTGAGGGGCTTAAATCTGAAGAAAAAAACGTAAAATCTATAGCAGGCAGGGTTACCGGCGCGCTTATTTATGGTAAAAACCACCCAAGTGGAGAATACCTTACAGAGGCAACCCTTAACAATGTTACCCTTGCTGATGTTAAAGAGAACTATAATACTTATTTTGTTCCGGGCAAGGCATATCTTGTGGTTGTGGGCGATGTTAAGTTTAAAGATGTAAAAAAACAGGTTACAAAACTGTTTAGCTCATGGGCTCCGGCTACGGCGCCTACGGTTGCTTACAGCGACCCTAAAGATGTACAGTATACACAGGTTAACTTTGTAGACGTGCCAAACGCGGTGCAGAGCGAAATAGCTGTGGTAAATGTAAGTAACCTTAAAATGACCGATAAAGAGTACTTTGCGGTACTTTTAGCTAACCAGATATATGGTGGTGGCGGTACAGGCAGGTTGTACAGCAACCTTCGCGAAGGCCACGGCTGGACCTATGGTGCTTACTCATCTATCGCGCCAAGCAAATATGTAAGTAACTTTACATCATCTGCCGCGGTAAGAAATGTGGTTACAGACAGCTCTGTAGTAGAAATACTTAATGAGCTTAAAAGAATAAGGACAGACCTTGTTAGTAAAGAAGAGCTTGAAAATGCCAAAGCTAAGTACATAGGCAGCTTTGTAATGCAAATTGAAAAGCCTGCAACTGTGGCACGTTATGCACTGCTTACAAAAACACAAAACCTTCCGGAAGATTTTTATAAGAACTTTATAGAAAACATGAACGCTGTTACACCTGAAGATGTAAAAGCGGCGGCCAATAAATATTTTTCGGCTGATAACGCAAGGATAATAATTGTGGGTAAAGCAGCCGATGTGCTTCCGGGACTTGAAAAAAGAAATATCCCTATCAATTATTTTGACAAATGGGGTAACGCTACACAAAAACCGGTAACCAGCAAGCCAATACCTGCCGGTGTAACGGCTAAAACGGTACTTGAAAATTATATTAAGGCCATTGGTGGAGAAAAAGCGGTAAAAGCCGTTAAATCTGTGGCTACTAAATCTACCGGTAAAGTGCAGGGCATGCCTATTGTGTTTACCATGAAGGTAAGCGCAGAGCACAAACAGCTTGTAGAGATAACCATGGAAGGAATGGGATCGCTGATGAAGCAGGTTGTGGGCGACAAAACAGGCTTTACCATAACCCAGGGGCAAAAAGTGCCTATGGAGGCCGATGAGTTTGCAGAGTCTAAAGCGGCTGCGGTTCCGTTTGAGGAGCTTGACCTGGTTAATAATGCCGAGGCTAAATTAACAGGCGTAGAAGTTATTAATGATACAGAGGCATATGTTGTAAAAAAAGGTGACAATGCTTATTTTTATGATACTAAAACAGGTCTTAAGATAGCTGAATCAAGCGATGAGGAAGGCCAGGATGGCAAGAAAGTGCCGATGTTTAGGTATTACAGCGACTATAAAGACGTTAAAGGTATTAAAGTGCCCCACCACGTAGTTATGAACGTAGGTATAGAACTTGACCTTACTGTTACCGAAGCAAAAATAAATGAAGGTGTTGCACCTGCTGATTTTCAGTAGCTATAAAACATCATAACATAAAAAGAGGCTGCCCATGGGCAGCCTCTTTTGGTATATGGGCATAAAAAAGCACCTGGGTTTGACAGGTGCTTTTTTATATAAAATCAGTATTACTTATTAGGCTTTACCAGCAGGGCATAAGGATATTTTTTATGTATTTCTTCAAGCGCCCTTTCTGCATCAATGCGTGTGGCATAGCTGCCCACCCAAACTTTATAGGTAGGGCTTTCAAACACAATAGTGCCATCGGTGTTGTCAAAGGCCTTTTTAAATTCCTGCAGGGTTTTGCGCGCTTTTTCGTTATCGCCATAAAATATTTGCACCTTATATTTGTCGTCAACGGTTATCTGCGCGTTCATTTTGCGCTTTTCGTTAAGCAATTCTTCAAATTTAGGGTCTTGTGTTATGGTGGTTTCAGCTTTTTGCGCCAGTGCGGCACTGCCAGATAACAGCGCGAAAACAGCTACATAAAAATGGGTGTTAATTCTTAAAATTCTCATACTTAAGCAGGTTTGAAACAAATGTACAACATATTATTTTATGCCGCCAAATGTAATTTATTTAGAATTATTATAAATTATAAGATAACATTTAAATAGGGTTTGAGAATTGGGCTTAAGTCGTATTTTTGCTAAAGTTTTTTTAAAAGTATAGTGTTTGCACAACATACCATTAAAAACTATACCAAATTATGTCGATAATCATCTTTAATATGAAAAAAGTGGGTAACCATACTTCGATTTCAAGAATTTTATTGTTCTGCCTGGCGGTTTCGCTAACTTTTTCCCTCTCATCTTATGCGCAGGAGAAATCTTCTCCCGGTACCGTAACAACCCCGGATCCGGGGTCTACAGCCACTGCGGCTCCAACTGCAAGTGCTGGTACGGCTGCCGCGCCATCTGCCGGAGCGGGCGATCCTGCTAAAGGAAAAGAGCTTTTTAACACCAATTGTGCTTCATGCCATAAGCTTGATGCAAGGTCTACCGGCCCTGCGCTAAGGGGTGTGGCTGATAAGCACGACAGGCAATGGCTGTACAAATGGGTGCATAACAGCAGCGAACTGATCAAATCAGGCGATGCTGAGGCTGTAAAGCTTTTTGCAGAGAACGGTAACGTTACCATGACGCCTTTCCCGCAACTGAGTGAGGCTGATATAGACAATATACTGGCATATACAAGCGAAGTGGCTCCGCCTCCAACAACACAACAGGCCGGCGCTAATGCTGCCCAGGGTGGTGGTGGCTCAGGTGCTTCTGAAACGCTTATACTGGGTGCTTTAGTACTCGTGCTTGTAGTGCTTATAGTAATGCTTGTGCTGGTAAACAAAACCCTTAGAAGGGTAGCTGCTGCTAATGGCGTAGTGATTGTTGAAAAAGAACCGGGCATTTCTGTATGGAGGGCTTATGCTAAAAACCAGTTTCTGGTACTTGTAACGGCTATACTGCTGTTGCTTTCATCTGCTTACTTTCTTTACGGCTGGCTAATGCAGGTAGGTGTAGATCAAAACTACGCTCCGGTACAGCCTATACATTTCTCTCACAAAATACATGCAGGTGATAACGGTATCGACTGTAAATACTGCCACTCTGCGGCAAGGGTTAGTAAAAACTCAGGCATACCATCGCTTAATGTGTGTATGAACTGCCATAAAAACATTGCGGAATTTGCGGGCGATAAGGACTCTGTTTATAAAGACCACTCTAAGGAGTTTTATACTGCCGAGATCCAGAAGCTGTATAACGCCACGGGATGGGATAAGGCAACGCAAAAATATACAGGCAAAACATCTCCGGTTAAATGGGTAAGGATACACAACCTGCCTGACTTTGTTTACTTTAACCACTCTCAGCACGTTAGTGTAGCGGGTATAGAGTGCCAAAAATGCCACGGCCCTGCTGAAACATTTGAGGTAATGAAACAGTTCTCGCCGCTTACAATGGGCTGGTGTGTTAACTGCCACCGCGAGACTAATGTAAAAGTTGAGGGCAATGCCTACTACGAAAAAATCCACGCTGAACTTGCCAAGAAATTTGGTAAGCAGAACCTTACTGCTGCCGATATGGGCGCTACTGAGTGTGGTAAATGTCACTATTAATAAATCTATAAGAAGCTAATATCTATATACAACATGGCATCAAACAAAAAATACTGGCAAAGTGTTGAAGAGCTGAACGAAAACAGCTCTATTGTTGAGACGCTGAGAAACAACGAGTTTGTTGAAGAAATTCCTACGGATGAGTTTCTTGGCGACAAGGAAGCTTTGTCATCTTCATCTACAACCCGTCGTGACTTTTTGAAATATGTAGGCTTTAGTACCGCTGCCGCTTCACTGGCCGCGTGCGAAGGCCCGGTTATAAAATCTATCCCTTATGTAGTGCAGCCGGAAGAAATCATTCCGGGTGTTGCTGAGTATTATGCCACAACCATGGCAGACGGTTTTGATTTTGCCAACATACTTATTAAAACCCGTGAGGGGCGCCCTATAAAAGTTGAAGCCAATAAACTGGCAGGAGCTAAATTTTCGGCTAATGGCCGTGTGCACGCGTCTGTGCTTTCATTGTATGACAGCCTTCGCCTTAAGCAGCCTTTAATTGATGCCAAGCCTGCTTCGTGGGCGGCGGTTGATGCCAGGGTGAGCAAAGGCCTTAGTGATGCCGCAGCAAGTGGTGGCCAAGTGGTGGTGCTTACAGGTACTACAGCCAGCCCGTCTACAGACAGGCTTATTGCAGAATTTGGCGCTAAATATGCTAACTTTAAGCATGTTGTGTATGATGCCGTTTCTTCATCTGAAGCGCTTGACGCTTACCAGGCCGTTTATGGCGAAAGAGGCCTTGCCGATTATGATTTCAGCAAAGCTGACGTAATCCTTTCGGTAGGTGCTGATTTTCTTGGCGACTGGCAGGGCGGCGGCTTTGATGCCGGTTATGCCCAAAACCGCATACCGGTTAAAACGGCTACCAAAACGTATATGTCTAAGCATATCCAGATTGAGGGCAACATGAGCCTTTCTGGCGCTAACGCAGACAAACGCATTCCGCTTACTGTTACACAGCAAAAATATGCTGTAGTTAAAATATATAATATTGTTACGGGCGCAAACGTGCCGGTGCCTGCCGTAGATAAAGCCTATGAGCAGGAAGTGCTTAATGCTGCAAAACAGCTTAGCGATGCCGGTAGCCGTGGTGTGTTTGTAACCGGCCTTGATGATGTAAATGCGCAGCTTCTTGCTATTGCAATTAACAGCAGGCTGGCATCTGAGGCATTTAAGCCTGCCGCTACACGTTATGTGCGCAAGGGCGATGCCAAAGCGGTATCGCAGCTGGTAGCCGATATGAAAGCCGGTTCAGTACATACGCTTATCATGAGCGGTGTTAACCCGGTGTATACACTGCCTAACAGCGCTGATTTTGCCGAAGGCCTTAAAAAAGTAAAACTATCGGTTGCCTTTACCCTTAAGGAAGATGAAACGGCTAAAAAAGTACACGTGGCTGCCGCGGTGCCTCATTACCTTGAGGCCTGGGGAGATGTTAGTGTGGCTAAGGGCTATTATGCCATTACGCAGCCTACCATACGCCCGTTCTTTAATACAAAACAATTTCAGGAGGCGCTTTTATCATGGAGCGGCAACAACCAGCAGTATGATGATTACCTAAAAGCGGTAGCGCCATCATTCTATACAGGTAAAACCTGGAACCAGCTGGTGCATGACGGTGTTGCCGTTAGCGATGTTGCCCCTGTAGCCGGAGCGGGTGCGGGTGCTGATTTTGCTACTGCCGCTGCCACGCTTGCCGCTGCTAAAGCTTCAGGCGATATTGAGCTTGTACTATATACAAAAACCGGCCTTGGCGATGGCCAGCAGGCTAACAACCCTTGGCTTCAGGAGTTTCCTGACCCTATTACAAGGGTGTCATGGGATAATTACATTACCGTATCTAAAGCGGATGCGGTTGCACTGGGCCTTGAGAACTGGAACGTGGCAAACGGCGGCCTTAACGGCAGCTATGTTACCGTAACGGTTAACGGCAAAAAGCTGGAGAAAGTTCCGGTTATTATTCAGCCGGGCCAGGCTAAAGGCACTGCGGGCCTTGCTTTAGGGTATGGCCGTGCAGATGGCATGAAAAAAGAAATGCAGGTAGGGGTTAACGCCTACAACTTATATAACGGCTTTAACTCTTTCCAGAACGCCAAGCTTACTAAAGAAGGCGGGGAGCACGAGTTTGCATGCGTTCAGCTGCAAAAAACCCTTATGGGCCGTGGTGATATTGTTAAAGAAGCTACGTTAAAAGAATACCGTGAAAATGACGCTGCCCACTGGAATGAAATGCCACAGGTATCGTATGACCATAAAGAGGTGCCTGCCGCGTCTATAGACCTTTGGGAGTCTTTTGACAGGACAACTGGACATCACTTTAACCTTTCTATAGACCTTAACGCGTGTACAGGCTGTGGCGCATGTGTTATTGCCTGCCATGCCGAAAATAACGTACCGGTAGTAGGCAAGAGCGAAATTCGCCGTAGCCGCGATATGCACTGGCTGCGTATTGACAGGTACTACTCATCTGAGTCTACTTTTGCAGGCGATGTTGAGAAAAAAGAGTCGGCAGACGGACTTATCGATTCTGTGCAGACCTTTAATGCCATGGAAGACCCTGCGGATAACCCTCAGGTAGTATTCCAGCCGGTAATGTGCCAGCACTGTAACCATGCCCCGTGTGAGACTGTATGCCCTGTGGCTGCGACATCTCACGGCCGCCAGGGACAAAACCACATGGCTTACAACCGTTGTGTGGGTACCCGTTACTGCGCTAATAACTGCCCTTATAAAGTGCGCCGTTTTAACTGGTTCCTTTACAGCAAAAACAACGATTTTGATTTCCACATGAATGATGATATGGGCCGTATGGTACTAAATCCAGATGTGGTTGTGCGTTCTCGTGGTGTAATGGAAAAATGTTCGTTTTGTATACAGGCCACACAGGCCGTTATACTTGATGCAAAACGCAATGGCAAGCCGGTAACCAATGATGCCTTTAATGATGCCTGTGCCTGTTCTGCAGCGTGCTCAAGCGGCGCCATGGTTTTTGGTGATGTTAACAATACCGAAGACCCTATTGTAAGGCTTAAGGAAAACGAGAGGGCTTATCACCTGCTTGACCACATTGGCACAAAACCTAATGTATTCTACCACGTTAAAGTAAGGAATACATAGTAGTTAATAGTATTAATAAAGAAACAAACATAAAGGATTATGTCGTCTCATTACGAAGCACCCATTAGAAAACCTTTAATTATAGGTAACAAAAATTACCACGATGTAACAGTTGATGTTGCAAGGCCGGTAGAAGGCAGGGCTAACAAGCAGTGGTGGATAGCCTTTACCATTGCCCTTATAGCCTTTCTTTGGGGCGTAGCGTGTGTTGCCTATACAGTAGGTACCGGTATAGGTACCTGGGGATCTAATAAAACAGTAGGCTGGGCCTGGGATATTACCAACTTTGTATGGTGGGTAGGTATCGGCCACGCCGGTACGCTAATCTCTGCCGTACTGCTTTTATTCCGCCAAAAATGGCGTATGGCCATTAACCGTTCTGCAGAAGCGATGACCATCTTCTCTGTAATACAGGCAGCCATGTTTCCTGTATTTCACATGGGTCGCCCGTGGCTTGCATACTGGGTAATGCCAATACCTAACCAGTTTGGCTCATTGTGGGTTAACTTTAACTCGCCGCTTCTTTGGGACGTATTTGCAATCTCTACATACTTATCTGTATCGCTGGTTTTCTGGTGGACAGGTTTGCTTCCTGACTTTGCTATGCTTAGAGACAGGGCCGTAACACCTTTTACAAAAAGAGTTTATTCAATATTGAGCTTCGGCTGGAGCGGGCGCGCTAAAGACTGGCAGCGTTTTGAAGAAGTGTCGCTGGTACTTGCCGGCCTTGCGACCCCTCTTGTACTATCTGTACACACCATTGTATCGTTTGACTTTGCTACCTCGGTAATACCGGGCTGGCATACCACGATCCTTCCTCCGTACTTTGTTGCGGGCGCTATCTTCTCAGGATTTGCGATGGTTAACACCCTGCTTATCATTATGAGAAAGGTATCTAATCTTGAAGCATACATTACCGTTCAGCACATAGAGCTTATGAACATCATTATCATGATTACAGGTTCTATTGTGGGCTGTGCCTATATTACAGAGCTGTTTGTAGCATGGTACTCTGGCGTTGAATACGAGCAGTACGCGTTTCTTAACCGTGCTACGGGCCCATACTGGTGGTCTTACCTTTTGATGATGACGTGCAACGTGGTTTCGCCGCAGGTTATGTGGTCTAAAAAAATCAGGACCAGTATTGCCGCTTCGTTTATCATCTCTATTGTAGTAAACGTGGGTATGTGGTTTGAGCGTTTTGTTATCATCGTTACCTCGCTTCACAGGGATTACCTGCCATCATCATGGACCATGTTCCAGCCTACATTTGTAGACGCGGGCTTCTTTATAGGTACCATAGGCTTTTTCTTTGTGCTGTTCCTGCTTTACTCCAGGAGTTTCCCGGTAATTGCGCAGGCCGAGGTTAAATCTATCATGAAAACATCGAGCGAAACTTATAAAAAGAAACGTGCCGAACACGATAACGATTCACATTCAGAACATAATCATCACTAATATCCATGAGCAATAAAGTATTACATATATTGTACAATGATGATGATATCCTAATGGATGCAGTAAAGAAAACCCGCGCTGCCCATCATCACATTGAAGAAGTTTTTACGCCATTTCCGGTACACGGCCTTGATAAGGCTATGGGCTTAGCGCCTACAAGGCTTGCTATTTGCGCGTTTCTTTATGGCCTCGTGGGATTATCTGTAGCTACCTCTATGATGTACTACATTATGATTGTAGACTGGCCACAGGACATTGGCGGCAAACCAAGTTTTACCTATTACCAGAACATGCCGGCTTTTGTACCGGTAATGTTTGAGATGACCGTGTTTTTTGCGGCCCACTTAATGGTTATAACGTTTTATATGAGGAGCAGGCTTTGGCCGTTTAAACAGGCTGAAAATCCTGATGTTAGAACAACCGATGACCACTTTTTGATGGAAGTTGCAGCCCATGGCAATGAAGATGAGCTTGTAGCTTTCTTTCAGCAAACCGGCGCTGTTGAAGTAAAAGTAATTGAAAAGCACTAATACGTATGAAAGCAATATATAAAATAGCATTATTAATAACTGCATCTGCAGGTGTTACTTCGTGCTTCAATACATCGGAGCCTAACTACCAGTATATGCCTAATATGTATGAGCCGGTAGGTTATGAAACCTACATGGAATCTGACGCTTTTCCTAACGGGAAAGAAGGCCAGCTGCCTGCTGAAGGTTCTATACCAAGGGGCTTTGTGCCTTATGAGCTGCCTAACAGCCCAGAGGGCTACGCGGCCAGTAAAGCTAATGCTGTGCCGGCTGACAGCGCGCCTTATGACGCGGCTAAAGCTAAAGAACTATACACTATTTACTGCGCCATTTGCCATGGCGATAAAGGAGATGGCAAAGGCAACCTTGCTGTAAGGGAAAAATTTGCGGGCGTACCTGACTATAAAGCCAGGGAAATTACCGTGGGCAGCGTGTATCATGTGCAAACCTATGGGTTAAACATGATGGGCAGCTATGCTAACCAGCTTAACCAGGCAGAGCGCTGGCAGGTAGCCCAATATGTTATGGAACTTAAGAGTAAATAGCGAATTTGAATTGTAGAACACTGAAAGCATATAAATATGTACACATTTTCTAGTAAATTAAAAACTTTTGCCTTTATACTGATGGTGCTTGGCGCCCTGGGTGTAGGCTACAGTTTTTTTACTGCACCGAAAACTGCTGAAGAAGCTGAGGCGATAATAAACGCTGCGAATGCTCATGGCCACCACGGCGAGGATGCCCACCATGGCCCTGAAGCTAAAGCGCATGAGCACGAAGTTAATGCCGAGCATACTGAAAATTCAGGAGTGCCTGAAACCGATTCTTTACCGGAAGCCAAAGGCGCAACCGGTGAGGTTGAGATTGCCGGCGATGCCAAAAACAGTGCAGACCATGCAGCAGCTGCTGCACCGGCTGAGGCCGAGGCTGACAAAGCTTCGCCTACTGGTGACGCCGCCACAACAACAGAAGAAGCCCACGCGGCCCACTCTGAAGTTGCTGCAGCTACTGAGGCAGAGCACGGGCATGAAGGCCATGCAGAAGCTGCCGAAGCGCATGATGCCCACCAGGGCCATAAAGCTGAAGGTGCCCATGCTGAACACGCCGATGCACACGATGCCCATGCCGAGCACGAAGAGCACAAACAGCACCAGTTTCACCAGCTGCAAAACAAGCCATGGGCCGGTGTATATATTGCCGCCCTGTTCTTTATGCTGATATCTCTGGGTGTACTTGCATTTTATGCTATACAAAACGCCGCATCTGCGGGTTGGTCTCCAGTTCTTTTCAGGGTTATGGAAGGGATTACCAGCTACCTTATATGGGGTGCTGCCATAGTATTTGCACTGCTTGTTGCAGGCGTACTGCACTGGCACCACCTGTTTATCTGGATGGATCCTGAAGTTGTTAAGGCAGACCACCTTATACAAGGCAAGTCAGGCTACCTTAATGCTACATTCTTCCTTATCCGCGCGGCCATCTTTATGGGCGGATGGATATGGTACCGCCAGTATTCCCGTGCAAAATCGCTTGCGCAGGATGAGGCTACGGATAACCTTTCTTTTAAGAAATCCTTTAAGGCTGCGGCGGCATTCCTTGTGTTCTTTATTATTTCTGAATCGATCATGTCCTGGGACTGGATCATGTCGGTAGACCCGCACTGGTACAGCACCCTGTTTGGCTGGTATGTATTTGCAAGCTTCTTTGTAAGCGGCATTACTACCATTGCCCTTATAACCTTATACCTTAAATCAAGGGGTTACCTGGAGTATGTTAATACAAGCCACATCCATGACCTTGCCAAGTTTATGTTTGGTATAAGCGTTTTCTGGACGTACCTTTGGTTTTCGCAATTTATGCTTATGTGGTATGCTGATATACCGGAAGAGGTTGTTTACTTTAAAATGCGTATAGAAAACTATAACCTGCCATTCTTTGGCATGGTGGCCCTGAACTTTGTGTTCCCGATACTGATACTTATCAATACCGACTTTAAGCGCCTTTCATGGATTGTAACGCTTGCGGGTATCATAATCCTTTGTGGCCACTACATAGATTTCTTCAACATGATTATGCCGGCTACCGTGGGTGACCAGTGGTTTATTGGCGCCGGCGAAATAGGTGCGGTACTGTTCTTCTTAGGCCTGTTTATCTTAGTGGTATTTACTGCGCTAACCAAGCAGCCGCTGCTTGCTAAACGTAACCCGCTGATTGAAGAAAGTAAGCATTTCCATTATTAATATTTAAAGAAATAAACAAATGACAGGTTTATTGATATTTGCAGTTTTAGTTTTATTAGGCATTGCAATATGGCAGTTAACTAAAATATTCCAGCTAACCCAGATTGGCAACCGCCCTGCTGACGATTACAGCAGCGAGGTGGCTAATGACAGGGATAATAATGTGAATGGTTACCTGATGTTTGGCTTTGTTGCCTTCATCTATATCTTTACAATTGTAGCACTTGTTAAATGGGGCCATTTTTCGCTGGGCACCCCGGCTTCAGAGCACGGCCCGCAGTATGACAACCTATTGGCCATATCATTCTGGCTTATATTTATAGTACAAACCATTACCCAGTTCCTGTTACATTATTTTGCCTTTAAATACAGGGGTAAAAAAGGCAAGGTTGCTTTTTACTATGCCGATAATGATAAGCTTGAGTTTATATGGACCATTATTCCGGTAATTGTGCTTGCAGGACTTATACTTTATGGGCTTTATGCCTGGACAAACATTATGTTTGTTAATGATGAAGATAAAGAAGATGCTATTTATGTAGAAGTGTATGCCAAGCAGTTTAACTGGGAGGTGCGCTATGCCGGTGCCGATGGCAAGTTGGGCAAAGCTAACGTTAGGTATATTGAAGGTGTAAACACCATGGGTGTTGATATGGCCGACCCTAACGCTGCCGATGATATACCGGCAAGTGAACTGCACCTGCCAAAAGGAAAGCGTATCATCTTTAAGTTCCGCTCTCAGGATGTACTGCACTCGGCTTATATGCCACACTTTCGCGCACAGATGAATGTTGTCCCGGGTATGGTTACAGAGTTTAGCTTTATACCTACCGTTACCACAGCCGAAATGCGTGAGGACCGTGCCATAATGAACAAAGTTGCTAATATTAACCAGATACGCTCTCAAAAAAGCGCGGAACTTGTAGCCGAAGGTAAAACAGCCCTTGAGCCTTATACCTTTGATTACCTGCTGCTTTGTAACAAGATATGCGGCCCGTCTCACTACAACATGCAAATGAAGATTGTGGTTGATGAGAAAGCAGATTTTGACAAGTGGCTTTCTGGCCAGAAAACACTTGGCGTTGCCGTTAAGGAAAGCCAGGAAAAACCGGTAACACCGGATGCCCCGGGTACGCCCGTGCAGGCAGTAGGAGGAGACTCTACAGCTGTTATGCCGCAAGATTCGACCAAAACAGTAAGCCAGGCTAAGCCTGCTTCTACAAAATAATTTTTTTAAAATACTTATAATTAAAGAAATATGTCAGCAGTAGGACACGAACACGCTCACGACGAACACCACGATGCGCACGAACATCATCACAAAGACACGTTTATAACTAAATACATTTTTAGTATAGACCACAAGATGATTGCCAAGCAGTACCTGCTTACAGGTACCATTATGGGTATTATAGGCATCATCATGTCTTTGTTATTCCGTATGCAGATTGCATGGCCGGAGGAGTCGTTTACGATATTTAAAGTGCTTTTAGGCGATAAGTTTGCACCGGGAGGTGTAATGAAAAATGATATTTACCTGGCCCTTGTAACCATACACGGTACCATAATGGTATTCTTTGTGCTTACAGCCGGTTTGAGCGGTACCTTTAGTAACCTGCTTATACCGCTGCAAATTGGCGCACGTGATATGGCTTCGGGCTTTATGAACATGATATCGTACTGGATGTTCTTCCTGTCATCAGTAATCATGGTTATCTCATTGTTTGTAGAAGCAGGCCCTGCCTCTGCCGGATGGACTATTTATCCGCCGCTATCGGCACTGCCGCAGGCTATACCGGGCTCTGGTGCAGGTATGACGCTGTGGCTGGTTTCTATGGCTATATTCATCGCTTCATCGCTAATGGGATCACTTAACTATGTGGTTACCGTTATCAACCTTCGTACAAAAGGTATGTCGATGACAAGGCTTCCACTTACCATCTGGGCATTCTTTATTACGGCTGTGATTGGTATCGTATCGTTCCCTGTACTGCTTTCTGCTGCCCTGATGCTTATTATGGACAGGAGTTTTGGTACATCATTCTTCCTGTCGGATATCTTTATCGCAGGCGAGGTGCACCATGCACAAGGTGGTTCTCCGGTATTGTTTGAGCACCTATTCTGGTTCCTGGGTCACCCTGAGGTATATATTGTACTTCTTCCTGCCCTTGGTATCACTTCTGAGATTATTGCAACCAACTCGCGCAAGCCTATCTTTGGTTACCGTGCCATGATTGCCTCTATACTTGCTATTGCATTCCTTTCGACCATCGTTTGGGGCCACCACATGTTTGTATCAGGTATGAACCCGTTCCTTGGTTCGGTGTTTACCTTTACAACGTTGCTTATTGCAATCCCATCTGCGGTTAAGGCATTTAACTATATTACAACCCTGTGGAGGGGTAACCTGCAGCTTAACCCTGCCATGTTGTTCTCTATAGGCCTTGTGTCGACATTTATTTCAGGTGGTTTAACAGGTATCATCCTGGGCGACAGTACGCTTGATATCAACATCCATGACACGTATTTTGTAGTGGCCCACTTTCACCTTGTAATGGGTATCTCAGCACTTTATGGTATGTTTGCCGGTATTTACCACTGGTTCCCTAAAATGTTTGGCAGGATGATGAACAAAACCCTTGGTTACATCCACTTCTGGGTAACGGCGGTTTGTGCCTACGGTGTTTTCTTCCCGATGCACTTTATAGGTATGGCCGGTTTGCCAAGGCGTTACTATTCAAATTCAGCTTTCCCGCTGTTTGATGAACTTCAGAATGTAAACGTGCTTATTACCATATTTGCCATTGTAGGTGCGGCGTTCCAGCTGGTATTCCTTTGGAACTTCTTCTACAGCATATTTAAAGGTAAGAGGGCGCCTCAAAACCCATGGAGGTCTAACACCCTTGAATGGACTACCCCTGTGGAGCACATCCACGGTAACTGGCCAGGCGAAATACCTGAAGTTTACAGGTGGCCGTATGACTACAGTAAACCGGGCCATGATGAGGATTTTGTACCTCAAACTGTACCGATGCAAGAGGGCGAGGAGCAGCTTCACCACTAAGATCATTCTTATTCAATATAAAAAAAGTGACAGGTTAACGCCTGTCACTTTTTTTATTGGGTACGATTACATATATAAGGCTTTATAAAAGATAGCTCAAGAGGTAGAATTTTTCAGAAGGAGTTAAGTACCATTTCTCAAATTCACGCAAATTGAACTTGGTTGGTACTAAAAATTTGGTATTCATTTTTATTTCGCTATGTCTAAAACTATATTAGGATGCTTAACTACTTTAGCCTATCTCTAACTCCGAAAGTGAAAAATTAGGCATATTCATGTAGGTAATCTCTGTCTTTATGAAAGTCAACCCAGGCATCAAAGCTCTGTAATCTAATGATGATTCTTAAACTCCGAAAGTGAAGAATTACGTATAGTCAGGTAAGTTTTTTCTGTAAATAAAAGAGCCTGCCACATATTGCGACAGGCCCTATATTTTTTGAATTTCTTAAACTGTTTTAGGTTTTGTAAGATAATACACCGGTATGCCTGCAAGCATAATAACAACCCCCCAGCCACAGGTTTCGGGCTTGTCTTTGAGGAGCATAAAGCAGAAAGCAGCTGCTAACACAATATAAATAAAAGGCAGCACCGGATAACCGAAAGCCTTATAAGGGCGTGGTGCATCGGGCATTTTCCTGCGCAGTATAAAGATGCCAAAGATGGTCAGGATGTAGAATATCACAACGATAATCATCACATAATCAAGTAAATCGCCATACTTTCCGGTAAGGCAAAGTGCTGATGCCCAAATGCACTGAAACCATAATCCCCATCCCGGAACGCTGGCGGTATTAAGGTTGCCCGCCTGCTTAAAGAACAGGCCATCTTTAGCCATAGTATAGTATACGCGGGCGCCCGCAAGTATTAGCCCGTTGTTGCACCCAAAGGTTGATACCATGATCATTATGGCAATTATATAGGTGCCAACATCGCCAAAAACATACTGTGATGCGGCTACAGCCACACGGTCTTCTGCGGCAAAGGCTATGGCGTCAAGCGGCATTACGGCTACATACATAAGGTTAGCGCTTATGTAGATAACTGTAACTATCAGTGTGCCAAGAAAAAGGCTCAGGCCTACGTTGCGTTGGGGGTTCCTAATTTCACCAGAGATAAAGGTTACACCGTTCCACGCATCGCTGCTAAAGAGTGATCCCACCATGCTGGCTGCAATGGCAGAGAACAGTACGCTGCCGCCTATTGTTACCCATTGGCCCGAGTCTTTTACGTACGATTTTGCGGTCCAGGCATCGGCCCAATTGGCGTTCCAAACCTCTGATTTAGCGGCAAGTACAAATCCAAATACAATCAGCCCGAAAAGTGATGCAATTTTTGCAATGGTAAATATGGTTTGTATGTACTTGCCGTTTTTAACACCCCTGCTATTAATGTAAGTAAGTAATATTATGGTAATTATGGAAACTATTTGTGCGGCATTCAATTTAAAGCTTCCCATTTCATACAGGATGTGCTTTTCGCTTAGCGGGCTATACAAATAAGCGGCAAATTTGCTAAAAGCCACGCCCACAGCAGCTATGGTTCCCGTTTGTATCACGGCAAAAAAGCTCCAGCCATACAAAAATGCAATAAGCTTGTTATAGGCCTCTTTAAGGTATACATACTGTCCGCCAGCTTTAGGAAACATAGCGCTCAGCTCGCCATAGCTAATAGCGGCAATCATGGTCATAAGCCCTGATATTACCCATATTAGCGTAAGCCAGCCGGCACTGCCTACCTGCCTCATTATATCGGCGCTTACAATAAAAATACCCGACCCTATCATGCTGCCTACCACCAGCATAGTGCCGTCTAGCAGGCCCAATTCGCGCTTTAAGTGCTTGTCTTCGTGTTGTTCTTCCATTGGTTTGTGTTTGGTTTATCTGCTAAAGATATAATTTTTAACAATATAATAATGTAGAAGGCTGATTTTACAGGTCTTAGAAGCGTATGACACGCGCTTTTCAGTGGGCGCCTATCCTGCTTTCGCCTCTATCCCTCGATGCGCTGCGGGGATAACGGCGCTATCAGAGCTAAAGGGCTTTAATGTTAATTCTTTGCCATCTGCATACATTATATGCATAAATAAACTGTAGATTTGGTTAAAATGAAGGCTATGAGTACTACTGATTTTAAAATAAACGAGGCTGAAAAACAATTTGAACTCCACATTGGCAGCCAGTTCAGCCTGATCGAATTTTACCGTGAGGGTGAAAAAATCTATCTGACCCATACTGAAACTCCTGAAGAACTTAGAGGCAAAGGTGTTGCTAAAGAACTGGTTAAACGTACCTTACAATGTGCTAAAGACAACGGTTTTATTGTTGTGCCGGCCTGTTCTTATGTGGCCGATTATGTAAATAACCACCCGGAGTGGCGTGATATCCTTTCTGACGGCTATCAAATGTAAATAACTCAATTTGCGTTATATTTGCGCTATGAACGCAAATTTAGACCCTACCAGCAACAATTTTAATCCGGAAGAGCTTGATCTTGAGAAAAAGCTCCGCCCCCTCTCGTTTGACGATTTTACGGGGCAGGAGCAGGTGCTTGATAACCTGAAGGTTTTTGTGGAGGCGGCTAACCAGCGTGGTGAAGCACTGGACCACACACTGTTTCATGGCCCTCCTGGGCTTGGTAAGACTACATTAGCTAACATTTTGGCGTCAGAGCTGGGCGTGGGTATTAAGATTACAAGCGGCCCCGTGCTCGATAAACCTGGCGATTTAGCGGGTTTGCTAACCAACCTTGAGGAGCGAGATATCCTTTTTATAGATGAGATTCACCGCTTGAGCCCCGTGGTAGAGGAGTACCTGTACTCAGCCATGGAGGATTTTAAGATAGACATCATGATAGAGAGCGGCCCTAATGCGCGGTCAGTACAAATAGGGCTTAACCCGTTTACATTGGTTGGTGCCACCACACGTTCAGGCTTACTAACAGCACCCATGCGGGCACGTTTTGGCATCTCGAGCCGCCTGCAATACTATACCACTGAGCTCCTTACTACCATTGTGCAGCGTAGCTCCATGATACTTCGTATGCCTATAACCATGGAAGCAGCAATAGAAATTGCAGGCCGCAGCCGCGGTACACCGCGTATTGCCAATGCACTGTTGCGCCGGGTGCGCGACTTTGCCCAGATTAAGGGTAATGGCAAAATAGATATAGAAATTGCACGTTATTCTCTTAAGGCACTGCATGTTGACGCGCATGGCCTTGACGAGATGGACAACAAGATACTCACTACTATTATAGATAAGTTTAAAGGCGGTCCCGTAGGTTTGTCTACACTTGCCACCGCCGTATCTGAAAGTGGCGAAACCATTGAGGAAGTGTATGAGCCGTTCCTGATACAGGAGGGTTTTATCATCCGCACGCCCCGTGGCCGCGAAGTTACCGAGAAGGCTTACAGGCACTTAGGTAAAGTACAGCCGGGTATACAGGGAGGGCTTTTTTAAGTTAGTTTAGAGTTTCAGGTTTCAGGTTCAAAGTTGCTTACTCATACCTCTAAACTGCTTATACTAATGAAAATGAGGATGCCGGATGATCAATAACAAACAGACATACACCGATTTCATCAAATCTGAAGCCAAACGCATTGGCTTTATGTCCTGTGGCATATCCCGGGCCGGCTTTTTAGAAGAAGAAGCACCACGGCTGGAAAAATGGCTTAATGACAACCGCCATGGCAAGATGCAATACATGGAAAATTACTTTGATAAGCGGCTGGACCCAACACTGCTGGTTGACGGTGCTAAAAGCGTAATTTCCTTACTGTTAAATTATTACCCTGAGCAACAGCAGGCGTCTGACACTTATAAAATTTCTAAATACGCTTACGGTCAGGACTATCACTTTGTAATTAAGGAAAAGCTTAAGGAACTGTTGTATTCTATCAATGAAAACATTGGTGAAGTAGGAGGCAGGGCTTTTGTAGATAGTGCACCGGTGATGGATAAGGCCTGGGCAGCAAAGAGTGGCCTTGGCTGGATAGGAAAGAATAGCAATCTGCTCAGTAAACAGGTAGGTTCTTTCTTTTTTATTGCCGAACTGATAGTAGATATTGAACTGGAATATGACCATGCCGTGACCGACCATTGCGGCTCCTGCACCGCCTGCCTTGATGCCTGCCCCACACAAGCCATCATTCAGCCCTATGTGGTAGACGGCTCAAAATGCATCTCATATTTTACCATCGAACTTAAAGAGAATATACCCGAGGAAATGAAGGGCAGCTTTGCCGACTGGGTTTTTGGGTGTGATGTATGCCAGGACGTTTGCCCCTGGAACCGCTTTAGCAAGCCGCATCGCGAACCGCTGTTTAACACAAACCCTGATTTGCTCTCATTTACTAAAAAAGACTGGGAAGAAATAACCGAAGATACCTTTAGGGCGGTGTTTAAAAACTCTGCGGTAAAGCGCACAAAATTTGACGGGCTTAAAAGAAATATCAATTTTTTGAAAAAGTAGCCTTATTTGGAGATAACCTTTAAGCCGGTTTCATACTACAGCACGCTTACCTTCCATACTTTACCTGTTATTAATCTACTGCCATGCACATACATTTTCATGTAGAGAAACCCGAAAAAACACTTACAGATGCCAAAGTAAACTCGGTATGCCCCATGTGTAAAAAAATAGCAAGGATACGTATTATAGTAATCCAGCCTTATGTAACGATATTTTTTATACCCATGGCTCCCGTATTTAAAGAAAAGGTAGTGCGCGGCATCTGTTCAAACTGTGACGCACGTTTTAGCCAAAAATACTTTACCGATGCCCTTAATCAACGTTACAGGGAACTCAAAAAAAGACCGCCGTTATCAATGTTTACGGGCACTGGTATTTTACTTATACTTACAGCAGGCATTATAGCTGTAATTATTATGATGAAAAACATGGAAGCTCAGGCTGTACTTAATGCGCAGCAGGAAGATGTTTATACTATAAGGCTGGACGCTGACAGGTTCACACTTATTAAAGTGAGCGCAGTTAAAAATGACAGTGTTTACCTCGTTAAAAACCGGTTTGAAACAAATGGCAGCAATGGCTTTGATGAACTTTATGACAAGCAGTATGATACTGTAGTAAAAGTAGTGCCAATAGCACAGATTAAAGAATGGTATGATTCAAATTTCATTGTGGGCGTAGTTCCTCATGATTAAAATCTATTCGTTAAAAGAAAAGCGTTAAAAATTTCCCAGTTTAAGCTATAGGGTTACCTTTGTGAATTCGTACAAAAGCCAAAAACAGCATGAATCAATACAGCAAGCGCCGCGAAGCGTTATTATACCATGCCAAGCCGCATCCTGGCAAAATACAGGTGGTGCCTACTAAGCCCTATGCCACGCAAAGAGACCTTTCGTTAGCATATTCGCCCGGGGTGGCAGAGCCCTGCCTTGAAATTGCAAAAGATAAAGATAAAGTATATAAGTATACCGCCAAAGGAAACCTCGTAGCCGTTATATCTAACGGCACGGCCGTACTTGGGCTGGGCGATATAGGCCCCGAAGCCAGTAAGCCCGTAATGGAAGGTAAAGGCCTTTTGTTTAAGATATTTAGTGATATCGATGTGTTTGATATTGAGGTTGATACAAAAGATGTAGAAGCCTTTATACAAACCGTAAAAAATATCGCGCCCACCTTTGGCGGCATCAACCTTGAAGATATTAAAGCGCCGGAATCGTTTGAAATTGAGCGCCGCCTTGTAGAAGAACTCAACATTCCGGTTATGCACGATGACCAGCACGGAACGGCAATAATATCATCTTCTGCGCTTATAAATGCAGCCGACCTTGCGGGTAAGCAGTTGTCTGAAATCAAGATAGTGGTATCCGGGGCGGGGTCAGCAGCACTGGCATGTGCTAACTTATATGTGCTGCTGGGCGTTAAGCCAGAAAACATTACCATGTTTGATATAGGTGGTATGCTGGTGCAAAGCCGTACAGACCTGTTAGACCTGCAAATGCGCTATGCACAGCCCGGAGATGCGGTTCCATTGGCGCAAGCCGTAAAGGGTGCTGATATGTTCCTGGGCCTGTCAGTAGGCAATGTGCTTACCTCAGAAATGCTGCTAAGCATGGCTAATGACCCTATTGTGTTTGCTATGGCTAACCCCATACCTGAGATTGATTATAATGTAGCCATCAATACCCGCGAAGATGTAATTATGGCAACCGGCCGTAGCGACCATCCTAACCAGGTAAATAACGTACTGGGTTTTCCATATATTTTTCGTGGCGCGCTCGATGTAAGGGCGACTAAGATAAACGAGGCCATGAAAATGGCTGCCGTGCACGCGCTTGCGCACCTTGCAAAGGCTCCCGTACCGGAGCAGGTAAATATTGCATATGGCGAAACAAAGCTGTTATTTGGCCGCGATTACATTATACCTAAACCTTTTGACCCAAGGCTTATCGCTGTAGTGGCGCCTGCCGTTGCAAAAGCTGCTATGGAAAGCGGTGTGGCCCAAAAACCCATACACGACTGGGATAAATATACCGAGGAGCTTTTAGAGCGCCTGGGTAACGATAATAAAATGGTGCGCCTGCTTACCAATCGTGCTAAAAGCGCTCCAAAACGCATTGTATTTGCCGAGGCAGACCAGCTGAATGTGCTTAAGGCAGCGCAGATAGTTATGGAGGAAGGCATTGGAGAGCCCATATTATTAGGCAACCGCGAAATTATAGAAGAGCTTAAAGAAGAGATAGGGTTTGATAATAATGTTACAATTATAGACCCGCGGTCTGAGTCAAAACATCCACGTTTACTGGCCTACGCCGATGAATTCTGGAAAGTACGCAGGCGGAGGGGCATAAGCCAGCTTGATGCCGAAAAGATGATGACACAGCGCAACTATTTTGCGGCCATGATGGTAAACCAGGGCGATGCTGATGCCATGATAACAGGCTATTCGCGCAATTACCCTTCTTCTGTTAAGCCCATATTGCAGCTTATTGACAGGGCGCCGGGCGTGGGCAAAATAGCCACTACAAACCTGATGCTTACCGGCAAAGGCCCTATTTTTATATCAGATACTGCCATTAATCCTAACCCTACCGCAGATGAGCTTGCAAAGATAGCGCTCATGACGGCGCGTACAGCCCGTATGTTTGGACTGGAGCCCGTTATAGCCATGGTGTCATTTTCAAATTTTGGTTCGTCTCAGGATCCCAGTGCCGTAAAAGTGCGTGAAGCGGTATCATTTCTTCATAAAAATTATCCGGATATTATAGTAGACGGTGAAATTCAGGCCGACTTTGCCCTTAACCCGGATATGCTTGCCGATAAATTCCCGTTCAGTAAATTGAGGGGTAAAAAGGTAAACGTCATGATATTTCCTAACCTTGAGTCGGGCAATATCACCTACAAGCTATTAAAAGAACTTAATAAAACGGTATCTATAGGGCCTATAATCATGGGGCTCGAAAAGGCAGTACATATAGTGCAGCTGGGCGCCAGTGTTGAAGAAATGGTAAATATGGCTGCCGTTGCGGTAGTAGATGCGCAGGAAAAAGACAAGCGCCTTAAAATGACCAGAAAATAACAAATAGCAACAGTCTCATAAATTTTGTTATTTTTGGAACTGCTTAAAATACAGATATGATAGCACAATTACAGGGAAGGCTGGTAGAAAAATCGCCTACAGAGGTAGTAATAGACTGCCATGGCGTGGGCTACCAGGTTAACATTTCGCTGCACACTTTTTCGCTCCTGCCCGATTCAGAGCATATAAAGCTGTATACTTTTTTACAGATTAAAGAAGATGCCCATACTTTATTTGGGTTTGTTGAAAAGGCAGAACGGGAACTTTTTAAGCTGTTATTGTCAGTATCTGGGGTGGGGGCAAGCACCGCCAGGACAATGCTGTCATCATTAGACCCCAGGCACATTATACAATCAATTGCATCGGGCAATGTGGGTGTAATACAGAGCATAAAAGGCATTGGCACTAAAACGGCCCAACGTGTAATACTTGACCTGAAGGATAAAGTGTTAAAACTGTATGATTTGGAAGAAGTTTCGCATGCGGGTTACAATACAAACAGAGATGAAGCGTTATCTGCCTTGGAGGTGTTAGGCTTTAACAGAAAATTGGCAGAAAAGGCCGTTGAAAAAGTGCTTACGGTAACCCCGGGCGCCACCATTGAGGCAATTATAAAACAAGCATTAAAAAACTTATAGTCTTTGAAAACAGAGTACTCTAAAGAATTTTTCATAAAAATAAAATATACCCTTTCTGTAGTTTTTCTCCTTTTTGGTGTAATTGCAAACGCGCAGATTACCGATGAGGAGGAAGAAGAATTTTTAAAAGCGCAGGATACAGTTAAGGGATATAATAGCGGAAAAGTAGAAGTGGCTAACCCCACCAGTATTGTTGATGCTTATACTTATGATGCGGTTAGCAATAGATATATCCTTAACAGCACCTTTGAGGGCTTTAATATTACATATCCCATAATATTAACCCCAGACCAGTACCAGGAATTGGTATTGCGCGAAAATATGCGCAGTTATTACCGCGAAAAATCTAAGGCGCTTGACCCTAACGCTACACCGGAGCAGCAAAAAGACCTGCTGCCCCGCTATTATGTAAACTCCAGTTTTTTTGAAACTATCTTCGGTGGTAATACTATTGATGTAAAGCCCCAGGGATCTGTAGAAATGGACCTTGGCGTGCGCTACACAAAGCAGGACAACCCCTCGCTTTCGCCCCGCAACCGGAGTACTTTTACTTTTGATTTTGACCAGCGTATAAGCATGAGCCTTATGGGTAAAGTGGGCACCCGGCTTAATGTAACGGCTAATTATGATACTGAGAGCACCTTTGCCTTTCAAAACCTTATAAAGCTTGAGTATACCCCTACAGAAGACGATATCCTCCAGAAAATAGAAGTAGGTAATGTTAGTTTTCCGCTATCTAACTCATTAATCAGAGGGGCTCAAAGCCTTTTTGGTGTTAAGGCGCAATTGCAGTTTGGTAAGACTACCGTTACAGGTATATATTCTGAACAAAAATCGCAAACCAAGACCGTGACTGCTCAGGGTGGCGGTACACTGCAGGATTTTGCCCTGTTTGCCTTAGAATATGATGCCGACAGGCACTTCTTTCTTTCGCAGTACTTCCGCAATCGTTATGATACATCCTTAAGGGGCTATCCGTTTATTGATAGCCGTGTGCAGGTTACCCGTATAGAGGTGTGGGTAACCAACAGGCAAAACCGTATAAACGCTACCGAAAACAACGCGCGCAACATTATTGCACTACAGGATTTAGGTGAGTCGCAACTTACTAAAGGCGTTGCCCCTGGTACTGCTGATATTACAGATGAAACAGTAGGCTTTAATGGCAACCCTGCATTTTTTAATACAATGTTTAACAGTTATCCGGATAACAGCAATAACAAGCTTGACCCGGCCACAATAGGTACAAGCGGCTGGCTGGCTCCCTCTATCCGTGAAATTGTAACTGTGGATAACAACAGTTTTACAGGTGATATTGCTGGCCAGGCTTCTGAAGGCCGTGATTACTCAAAACTTGAAAATGCACGCAAACTTAGCACCAGCGAATATACTTTTCACACACAGTTAGGTTATATATCATTAAACCAGAAGCTTAATAATGACGAGGTGCTTGCCGTAGCCTACCAGTATACGGTGGGAGACGAAGTATACCAGGTGGGAGAATTTGGTACTGATGGTGTAGATGCCACTGTGGTAGATACAAACACTGATGGCTCAACCCAAAATGTAAGTACCCAGACGCTTATATTGAAGATGCTGAAGAGCAACCTGGTAAATATTAACGAGCCCGTGTGGGACCTGATGATGAAAAACGTATACCAGATACCTAATGCCTACCAGCTTAGCCAGGAAGACTTCAGGTTTAACATCTTGTATACTGACCCTTCTCCGCTTAACTATATTAAGCCTGCTGAAGATGCAAATGGCGCACCTATAGACCCTTTTCCGGCCGTTGACCCCGAAGTAAACCCGGAGCTTTCTGTGGCAGATACGCCTTTATTGCGTGTGTTTAATGTAGACCGCCTTAATTATACTAACGACCCTCAGGTGGGTGGTGATGGTTTTTTTGACTTTATACCCGGTTTAACGGTAGACGCACAAAACGGGCGCCTTATATTTACTACGGCTGAGCCATTTGGTGAATTCCTGTTTGATAAGCTAAGGCTTGACAATGCAGAGACATATACAGATGCTACAGAAACATCATATAATGCTAACCAGGAAAAATATGTGTTCCGTAAGCTTTATAAGAGCACGCAGGCCGATGCTTTGCAGGACAGCGAAAAAAATAAATTCCAGCTTAAGGGCAGCTTTAAGTCAACAGGCAGCAATGGTATATCCCTTGGTGCTTTTAACGTGCCTCAGGGCTCGGTAGTAGTAACTGCCGGTGGGCGCACGCTTGTAGAAGGCCAGGATTATACGGTAAATTACCAGATGGGTACCGTACAGATACTTGACCCGTCTCTTGCGGCATCAAACACGCCTATAGAAGTATCGGTAGAAAACAATGCCACCTTTGGCCAGCAAACAAGGCGTTTTACGGGTGTTAACGTAGAGCATAAATTTAACGACAAATTTTTAGTAGGGGCTACGGTTATCAACATGAGCGAAAGGCCATTTACCAATAAAACAAATTATGGCCAGGAGTCGGTTAACAATACCATCATGGGCCTTAATACGGTATATAGTACAGAGGTGCCTTTCTTTACCAGGCTGGTAAATAAGCTGCCCAACCTTGATACCGATGTACCCTCTAATTTCTCATTTAGGGGAGAGATAGCCTATCTTAAGCCGGGCGCGAGCAAGGCTGACCAGTTTAATGGCGAGGCCACCACTTATGTAGACGATTTTGAAGGTTCTCAAACCACTATAGACATGCGCTCTTTTAGCGGATGGAATCTATCCAGCATACCTGTAAAAACATTCTTTCAGGACCTTAACCCTGCGGTAAATGATATTTCTGCGGGTTATAAGAGGGGCAAGCTGGCGTGGTATACCATAGACCCCAGCTTTTATGTGCCCAGCTCATTGCCAGATGGTATAAGTACTCAGGATCTTGCCACTAACCGTACAAGGCGTATTTTTTATGAAGAGCTTTACCCGCAAACTGATGTAGTGCCCGGGCAAAGTACGGTTGTAACCACACTGGATCTTTCTTACTTTCCGCAGGAAAGGGGTCCGTATAATTATAACCCTGATTATGTAACCGGAATAACACCCGCACAGGCTACAGAAAACTGGGGCGGTATCATGAGGCCCATAACCTCGACCAATTTTGAGCAGACCAATGTTGAGTATATCCAGTTTTGGGTGCTTGACCCTTATTATGGCGTTTCTAATGACCCGGGTGCCGACCCTACCAATACCGGTGTTTTGGAAATTAACCTTGGAGAAATATCTGAAGATATATTAAAAGACAACAGGAAACAGTATGAAAACGGCCTGCCGGGAACGGATGGGCAATCTACAACCTTTACCACCGTGTGGGGAGAAGTGCCGGTTTCGCAATCGCTTATTTATGCTTTTGATACTGACTCGGGCAACCGCACGCTGCAGGATGCCGGTTATGATGGTATCCTTGATGATCAGGAAGGCCAGAATACACCTTATGCAGGCTCTGCTGACCCTGCCGCAGATAATTATCAGTTTTTTCTAAATGCCACGGGTAATGTTATAGACCGTTATAAAAACTACAATGGTACACAGGGCAACTCGCCCGTAGATATTGCAGGTTCTAACCGTGGTAACACAACACTGCCGGATACCGAAGACATCAACAGGGATAATACCATGAATACCATTGATGCTTACTACAGGTATACTATCAATATTGAGCCCGGAGCAGTAGTAGGCAGTGGTTACCTGGTAGACGAACGCATTACACCAAATATATCTTTACAGCCAGGAGGAAATGGCCCCACTACAGCTGCCCGCTGGCTGCTTTATAAAGTACCGGTAACGGTAGACCCAGACGATACTGACCGTATTGTAGGGGGTATAAGCAGTGTGCGTTCTATACGTTTTATGAGGATGTTTGTAACCGGCTTTAAAGATGATATAACCCTTCGTTTTGGTGCGCTTGACCTTGTGAGGGGAGAGTGGAGGAGGTATACCAATTCTTTTGATGAAGTTACCGATACCGACAATGACAGCACTATAGATGAAACCGGATTTGATGTGGTTTCAATAAGCGTGCAGGAAAATGCACAGAAAAAACCGATAGGCTATGTGTCGCCACCGGGTGTAATGCGCGAGCAGTTGTACAGCAACAATGCGGTAATAAACCAGAATGAGCAGGCGCTTTCGCTAAGGGTATATTCATCAACCGGTTCTACTGCAAACAATAGCGGCCTTGAACCGGACGATTCTCGCGCGGTCTTTAAAAACGTGAACGTAGACATGCGCCAGTATAAAAAGATACGTATGTTTTTTCATGCAGAGGCGCTTTCAAGCGATGCAAACGCAGAAACTCCCGAAGACAACGCTTTAAACAGCGGCGAGCTGAAGGGCTTTTTAAGGTTTGGTAACGACTTTACAGATAACTTTTACCAGGTAGAAATGAAACTGGATGTTACAGCCTTTAATGCCATCAGTGCAGAAGATATATGGCCTAACGACCTTATTATTCCGCTCGAAGCACTTACCGCGTTAAAAATCAGGATGCTTCAGGGCCAGGCCGGCGATCCTGATGAAAATGGTGTATACTGGTTTGATGTAGACGATAAAATAACCATTGGTATTAAAGGTAACCCTAACTTTGGGTATGTGCGCACCCTTATGGTGGGTGTTAAAAACGGCTATGAGGCCGGAGCAGCCGGAGCGCGCCATTTAAGGGGCGAAGTATGGTTTAATGAATTGCGCTTAAGTGATATTGATAGTAAAGGCGGTATGGCGGCAACAGCAAGTATGGATACTAATTTTGCCGATTTTGCCACACTTTCGGCTACAGGTAACATGAGTACCATAGGCTTTGGCACGGTTGAGCAAAGCCCTAACGAACGCAGCAGGGAAGACCGCAAGCAATACAACCTTGTAACAAATATAAGTGCTGGCAAGCTGCTGCCTAAAAAATGGCATATTAACCTGCCGTTTAGCTATAGCGTGGGTGAGGAAACCATTACACCGCAGTACGATCCGTTTTACCAGGACGTAGAGCTTGATCAGTTGCTGAGCATAACACAGGACCAGGCAGAACGCGAAAATATAAAGAACAGGGCTATAGATTATACCAAATTAAAGAGCATTAACTTTATTGGGGTCAAAAAAGAACGGGCGCCAGAACAAAAGCCTCACGTGTATGATCCTGAAAATGTTACGCTTTCTTATTCGTATAACCAGACAGACCACCACGATTACCAGATTGAAAATATGCTTGACCAGCAGGTAAGGGCAACGGCCGACTATAATTACACATTTCAGAACAAGCCGGTTGAGCCATTTAAAAATACTGCTTTTATGAAAAAAAGCCAGTACTGGAAACCGTTGAGTGACTTTAACTTTAACTACCTGCCCAGCAACCTGTCTTTTAGTACTAACATTATAAGGCAATACAACAGGCAGCAGTTTCGTAATGTAGATGTAGAGGGTATTCCTATTTCGCCGCTTTACCGCAGAAACTACTTCTTTAACTACCAGTATGGCTTTAACTATAACCTTACTAAATCGCTCAAGTTTAACTACTCTGTAGCTACCAGCAACATTGTGCGCAATTACCTTGATGAAAATAACAGGCCAATAAATGAGTACAGCGTGTGGCAGGATTTCTGGAATACAGGCCAGGCAAACACCCATACCCAGCAGTATGTAATTAATTATGACCTGCCTATAAACAAGTTGCCTATTTTTAGTTTTATAAAATCAACATACAGCTATACAGGTACTTATAACTGGCTGCGGAGTACAGAGGCGCTTGCCTATACTATTGACGGCATACCATTAGGCAACACCATACAAAATAACAACTCGCACAGGCTTAACAGTACCCTTAGCATGGACCTGCTGTATAAGTACCTGGGTTTAGGGGCTAAAAAGCCCGTAAAAAATGCACCCAAGCCAGCGCCTAAACCCGGGGAAAAAGTTACTGCAGCACCTAAGCCGCAAAGTAATGGCAATGTATTTGTAGATGGTATTATTGGAGTACTTACAAGCGTTAAAAGCATACAGATAGATTACACCGAAACTAATGGTACAATATTACCCGGCTACCTGCCTACCATAGGGTTTTTAGGCACCACAAGGCCGAGCTTGGGCTTTATTTGGGGCAGCCAGGATGCCGATGTAAGGTATGAGGCAGCCAGAATGGGGTATCTTACGCCATATCAGGAGTACAACCAGAGCTTTACGCAGGTATCTACAAAAGCCCTTAACCTTACGGCCAGGGTAGACCTGTTCCATGACCTTACTATTGATTTAAAAGCTGACAGGACAAAATCTGATAACTTCTCTGAGCAGTATGATGTTTCAATAGATGACCTTACGGGGCAGCCGCAATATAATTCGAGGTCGCCTTACTCTTACGGTAATTTCCAGGTATCAACAATACTTATCGCTACCGCGTTTGATAAGAGCGATGTAAACGGTTCCGCCGCGTTTGACCAGTTCAGGGAAAACAGGATGATAATTGCCGACAGGCTGGCATCTCAGTATTATGGCTTGCCGGCTGATGCGTTGCCAAGATATCAACCGGGTACTCCTAATGAGTTTGCTACGGCTAACGCCGGTTATCCGGTAGGTTTTGGGCGCAATAACCAGGCAGTCCTGCTTCCTGCATTTCTTGCGGCTTACAGCGGCCAGGATGCGGGCACATCATCAACAGGTGTGTTCAGGAATACGCCACTGCCTAACTGGGTAGTTAAGTATACCGGACTTATGCGTTACAAGTACTTTAAAGACAGGTTTAAGCGTTTCTCACTGCAAAGTGGTTACAGGTCATCTTATAATATAAATTCTTACCGTTCTAACCTTGAGTATAACCAGAGTCCGGGTGGGCAGGATAATAATGGCGTAGGCAATTTTTATAATAAGTTCATTATTTCAAACATTAACCTTACTGAGCAGTTTAACCCGCTTATACGTGTGGACATGGAAATGAAGAACTCGATGAAAATTACAGCTGAGGTAAGAAAAGACCGTACACTTAACATGAGTTTTGATAATAACCTGCTAACAGAAGTGAGGGGTAATGATTATGTGCTTGGCCTTGGTTACCGTATTAAAGATGTTATAATCAACTCAACCCTGGCAGATAACCCTACAAACATCATTAAAAGCGACATTAACCTTAAGGCTGATTTTACTTTAAGAAAGAACCAGACTATAGTGCGTTACCTTGATTATGATAACAACCAGCTGGGCGGTGGCCAAAATATCTGGTCGCTTAAGTTTACTGCAGACTACGCGTTTAGCAAAAACCTTACGGCCATATTCTTTTATGACCACTCGTTTAGCAAAGCGGTTATATCTACATCATATCCTATCACTAACATACGCTCAGGCTTTACTTTGAGGTATAATTTTGGTAATTAATTGTAAAAAGTATTTTGAATTATTACGATAAAACATACATTTGCCAATAAAACAACAACAAACATGAATATTCCAGCAGATTTAAAGTACACAAAAGACCATGAATGGGTTAAAATAGAGGGCGATACAGCAACCGTAGGCATCACAGATTTTGCGCAGAAAGAACTTGGTGACATCGTTTATGTTGAAGTTGAAACCCTTGACCAGTCGCTTGATAAAGATGAAGTTTTTGGTACTGTAGAGGCCGTTAAAACGGTATCTGATTTGTTTTTACCGCTTGCGGGTGAAATAACAGCTTTTAATGAATCACTTGAAACTAATCCTGAGCTGGTAAATACTGATCCTTATGGTGACGGATGGATGGTAAAAGTAAAGATATCTAACCCTGATGAACAGGCTGAACTTTTAAGCAGCGAACAATATAAAGAGCTTATAGGTGCATAGCAAATACTTTTGGGCGGCAATATTCTGGACTGTAGTTATTGCAGTATGCTGCCTGATAAGTATGAGAAATTTTGACAGCGTTGAAACAGGTGTAAGAGGGGATAAGTATGTTCATTTTACCTTTTATTTTATCTTTACAATGCTTTGGTACTTGTTCTTAAAGTTTAAAAACAACGATACTACGTTCAAAATAAGGCTCCGCGTTTTTATTTTGGCATTTGTTTTCGGCCTTATAATAGAGGCATGCCAGGAGTTTTTTACTAAAGACAGGAGTGCAGATATTTTAGATGTGGTGGCAAATACTTCAGGAAGCCTTGGTGCAATACTTACACTATGGCTTGCAGATAAGTTTAAGACTAAAAAATTATAATAAAATCCCGGTTTTCCCGGGATTTTTTATTTAGAATAAATGTGGGGCAGGGTTAGAAAGGTTTACTAAATAAAAAACCTCTCCCTTGCGGGAGAGGCGTCCTTTTTCATAGCAATTTGGTAAAGGATTTTCTTTTTCTTAGCAACAATTTTTACAAACAGCTTTATAGTGTTGTTTATATATAATAGACACATAAAATACCAAAAGGTTGCGTTGGGTATTTAAATTTTTTATAATATTTATTTGTGCCGCTTTTAAAGGTTAACGTTTTGATAAGAAGCTTTTTTTGGACTATCTTTGCCCCAGTTTTTTTAAACCCAATGAAAATTACTTTGAACGCTTCACAAAACGAGTTTTCTTTCCGCTCGCTACTTGCCGATTTTGCAGCTATTACTAAAGCCAGGCTCGCAATAAGCGTAGTTTTTTCGTCTGTTGCCGGTTATTTACTTGGCTTCTCTCAGGAAAATCCTTTTCAGTGGCTTACCCTCATATTGCTTACCATAGGGGGGTACTGCATGGTAGGTGCCTCTAATGTTTTTAACCAGATTATAGAAAAGGACCTGGATGCCCTTATGGACCGCACAAAGAACCGTCCTATACCTGCCGGAAAAATATCGGTAAGGGCTGCCTTTATACTTGGAGCACTCCTTACTATCACAGGGCTGGTTATTTTATATAATATAAACCCTAAAACCGCAATGTTTGGGGCTATCTCGATCTTTTTATACGTGAGTATTTATACGCCATTGAAGACCAAGACGCCGCTGTCAGTGTTTGTGGGTGCTTTTCCGGGGGCAATCCCTTTTATGCTGGGCTGGGTTGCTGCTACCGGCCGCTTTGATATTGAAGCCGGTACGCTATTTCTTATTCAGTTTTTTTGGCAGTTCCCACATTTTTGGGCCATTGGCTGGTTCTTATTTGACGATTATAAAAAGGGGGGCTTCTTTATGCTGCCTACCGGCAAAAAAGATAAAAAAACGGCTATACAAATCATTTTGTATACTATATGGCTCCTACTGGCATCACTGCTGCCGGCAACAGGTTACACAGGGCAGTTTAAGTTAAGCCTTCCGGCGGCGGCAATAGTGTTTCTTTTGGGCATATGGATGCTCGTGGCCGGTATAAAGCTGTATAATAAAATGGATGCGGTTACGGCTAAAAAACTTATGCTTGTAAGTGTTTCTTATATATCGCTGCTTCAGGTTATATATGTTATTGATAAATTTTTACGATAGATAAATGATAATGGCACAAAATGTTAGAATGACGGCCCGGGAACATGAAGAAAGAAATGCCCGGTCAAAAAAAATGCTTATGTGGTTTGCCATGGTAAGCATGTTTATGATGTTTGCGGGTCTTACCAGTGCTTATGTGGTAAGTAGTAGAAGGCGCGACTGGCTTAAAGACTTTAAGCTTCCTGATGCCTTTGTAATAAGCACCGTGGTTATAGTATTGAGCAGCATTACCTTTATACTGGCAAAAAAAGCAATTCAGAATAATAACAGGGGTGGGGCAACCGCCTTGCTTTTAACCACACTGATACTGGGTGTGGCCTTTGTGGGGCTGCAGTTTTATGGCTTTGAGCAGATAGTAAAAACAGGCCATTATTTTACCGGAGTAAACAGTTCTGTAACCACCTCATTTTTATATGTTATTGTGGTTGCACACCTTGCCCACCTTTTTGCGGGGCTCATTGTGCTTTTAGTGGTAATTTATAATCATTTTAAACAAAAACACACCCCTTCTCAAACCCTTGGTATAGAGTTGGGTGCAATGTTTTGGCACTTTCTGGATGTTTTATGGGTATATTTGTTTTTATTTTTCTATTTCTATTAATAGAAAAAAATGTACATTTGAAAACTTTTTAACTTAATATCGTTATATGGCAGCGACAGTTACTTCAACGGCCAGTACTACAGGCAAAACATGGGATGGCGGAAACGAGCCTATGGGAGCAAGCTATGGCAAAATGATGATGTGGTTTTTCATCGTTTCTGATGCGCTTACCTTCTCAGGATTTCTTGCGGCTTATGGTTTTTCAAGGTTTAAATTTTTAGGAACATGGCCCATTGCCGATGAGGTGTTTACGCACTTTCCGTTTATGCATGGTGTAGATGCACCCATGTATTATGTGGCATTGATGACTTTTATCCTTATCTTTTCATCTGTAACTATGGTGCTTGCTGTAGATGCGGGCCACCATATGAAAAAAACCAAAGTAGCCATTTATATGGTGCTTACCATAATAGGGGGCTTTATATTTCTCGGCTCACAGGCCTGGGAATGGAAAAACTTTATTAAAGGTGAGTTTGGCGCAATAGAGACTAAAGGCGGCGCTATATTACAGTTTGTAGATGCAACTACCGGAAAAAGGGTAGCCCTTGCAGATTTTGCTGCGCATTTAGATACAGAAGCCATGCAGAAAACAAAAAGCAACGGTATATGGTTTCAGGATGCGCCTTCGCTTCCTACCTATACGGTAGCCGAAGTAGTTGAAGGCTTTAAAACACATCCTAATATCGTAATCAGGACAGAGCATATAGAACATAAGCATAAAGTTGTGCTTGACAGGGCAAAATCTGAAGAGGCGCTAAAGGGGGCTGCACTTGTAGTAGAGGGCGCTAACCTTAAGCATAATGAATATGGGCATAAGCTGTTTGCTGATTTCTTTTTCTTCATTACCGGTTTCCACGGTTTCCACGTATTTTCTGGTGTAATGATTAACATCATCATTTTCCTTAATGTACTTGTAGGTACTTACGAAAAAAGGAAAAGTTATGAAATGGTTGAAAAAGTTGGTTTATACTGGCACTTTGTAGATTTAGTGTGGGTATTTGTATTCACCTTCTTTTACCTTGTTTAATATTAATAGTAAAGAATAATGGCACATACTCACGAATCAAATACCGGAAGGATCTGGAAAGTTTTTGGAATCCTTTCTTTTATAACCATAGTAGAAGTTGCATTTGGTATCGCTAAACCTGATTTCCTTTTTCAACAGGACCTGTTCAGGTTAAGCCTGCTTAACTGGCTGTTTATTATACTTACCATTGTAAAAGCCTATTTTATTATGTGGGCATTTATGCACCTTGAAGGCGAAAAAGCCAGCTTAAGGTGGTCTATTGTGGCTCCATTGGTATTCCTGATACTCTATTTGGTACTGATCTTACTAATAGAAGGTAATTATATATTTGAAGTGTTTCATGATTCTCCATATAAATGGATTTTCTAAGTACATATTAATCATAAAAAGGCGGTTTTTTCAACCGCCTTTTTTAATTTTGCACCATATTTTTTCCTATGCTCTTATGAAACGAAAAATAGTGCTCTTAATTTTGCTTGCTTTACCGCTTTTGCTTTACACTTATTTTTCTATGGTAAAGCACAACTCACTTTATCTTCCTGTTATTACCAAACAGGTTGCAGAGCTGCCTAAAGGCACCATTGCAGATAATAAGCCACTTCAGCTTAAAAATAAAATAACTATTATTGGTTTTTTAGGCGATGATGTGCTGGGCAGGCGCGAAAATATCTTCAATATTAATCAAAAGATTAATGCTAAATATAAAGATTTTGATGATTTTCAGGTTGTTATACTTGTCCCTGATGGAAAACAGCAAGAGGTGCAGGAAGTAGCTTCTAAATTAAAAACAATGGCCGATATAAGCAACTGGAGGTTTTTGTATACAACTAAAGCTGCTATAGCCACCTTTTATAAATCATTAAAAGTTATAGAGCCCCTTGGTAAAGATGCCGGCAGTGCTAATTTATTTATAGTAGATAAAAATCTGGCATTGCGGGGGCGTAAAGGCAAGGTAAATGATGGTACCTCTCAATATAAAGACAGTTACAACTCTTATGAGGTTTCTGAACTTGGTAATGAAATGACCGATGATGTAAAAATATTGCTTAGAGAATACAGGCTGGCTTTAAGAAGAAATGCGCCGAAAGGCGTTAAACGCGAAATATAATAATGAAGAATAAATCATACATAGGCATTTCCTTTATAATACTGGTTTTTGGTATATGGTTTGTGCCTAAAATAATAAAGCGGATTAGTAACGGCACTGTGGTGCAAAATGACCGGCTTAATGTAAGTGAAGATGGTAACGGTAAAGACTCCGGCTTATTTGTAGTAGGGAATGTGCCTAATTTTACGCTTACTAATCAGGATGGCGCTACCATAACACAGGATTTTTACAAGGGTAAAGTGTATGTGCTGGAATTCTTTTTTTCTACCTGCCCGTCTATTTGCCCCATAATGAATCAGAATTTGCTAACGGTGCAACGCGAATTTGCTGCCGATAGGGACTTTGGTATAGCATCTATAACCATCAATCCTGAATTTGATACCCCACAGGTTTTAAAAGAGCATAAAAAGTATTTGGGCATAACATCTGCCAACTGGCAGTTTTTAACAGGGGATAAAAAATATATACATAACCTGGCCAATACGGGCTTTAAAATATTTGCAGGGGAGAATGATAGCGCCCCAGGTAGTTTTGAGCACAGTGGGCTGTATGCGCTTGTTGATAGAGACGGCCATATTAGGTGCAGGCTGGACGAAACGGGCAACCCTATAATGTATTATTCAGGCCTTAACTATTCAGATCCGGATGGGCTTGAGCAGGATGCGCGCGGCAAGTATAAGCCGGGTGTGGATGCCATAAAAAAAGACATTAAAAAACTACTTGAGGAGTAATGGAGAATACTGTAAATACTAACGCAGAAAAAAAATATAATAAATGGATTGTTGCAGTGTCAATTGTTATTCCAGTTGCGGTAGCGGCCCTGTTTGGTATTAATTTAAAGAAGTTGGGGTTTGATGTACAGCCACTTTCTTTTTTACCGCCTGTCTATGCTGCCATAAATGGCCTTACAGCCATTATTTTATTTGCTGCGGTTACGGCTATTAAAAAAGGTAGTCGCGTGCTGCATGAGCGTCTTGTAAAGGTGGCAATAGCATGTTCTGTCTGCTTTTTAGTAATGTATGTAGCTTACCATATGACATCTGTCAGCGCAGTTTATGGCGATGTAAATGGTAACAGCGTTTTAGATGATAGCGAGGCGGCAAACGTGGGCTCAATGAGGTATCTTTATTTATTTATATTGCTTACTCATATTGCACTTTCTGTAATAATTATTCCATTTGTTCTTATAACTTATGTAAGGGGAATTGATGGAGATTACGAAAGGCATAAAAAAATATCGCGCATTACATATCCTATGTGGATGTATGTCGCCATTACTGGTGTCATAGTTTATTTAATGATTTCTCCGTATTACCTGCATTAATTATGAATGCTCTAACTAAAATAACAGCTTTTTTTTTGTTTTTAATCACTTCTGCGCAAATGCAGGCACAATGTGCTATGTGCCGCGCTGCCCTTGAAACCGGTGGCGATACCGGCCAGGCAGAAGCTGTAAATGATGGTATTGTATACCTGATGATTTTTCCGTACCTGCTTGTGGGAATTATGGGCATTGTGGTATACCGCCTTTATAATAAAAAGAAAAAGCCGGAGCAACAGGTTGAGCAATAATTGCTGTCAATTAAAATAAAAACTCCGGGAGCAGATATTTTCTGCTCCCGGAGTTTTTATTTAGCACATTGGGCTTATTTCATGCCGTCTACTTTAAGGTCTATGCTGCCGGAGCCATTTATAAAGGCAATAATGGCATTATCTGTTAGCTGTACTTTTTCAAATACAAAATCATCAAGCTTACCATTTACAAATATGCCGGGCATGGGCGAATAATTATTTAGGTAACCCTGCAGGCTCTTTTTGCCTTCTTCAAGGTTTCCTTTTATAGAATAACGGCAGTTTTCCTGTATTTTTTTTAGTATTATGCCTTCAGCAAACCAGTTCGCTGTTCGCATTAGAGTGCTTTTAGTATCAAGAACATAATCCATATTATCAAAATAAATTTCCTGGGTTACGGCATTATAGTTAGGTATGCCCGCCAGGTATATGGTGCCGTTAAGGCTTCCGGTAAGTTCCAGCGCTACAATCATTTTATTGTCTTTACTCCATAGATCAACTTTTTGCACTGTAACCTTTCTTTTACCCGAAGCAAATTCCTGCCCCTGAAAGTTTTTTGTTATAATAGCCGATGCATTTTGATATGTACTTACCGCAGCAACCGAGATATTTACTTTGTCAGTTATCACCTTTACGGGCTTAAGCACCACGTTTTCTTTTTTAAATGTAACTTTTGGCTTTTGTCCCACCATGGTCTCCATACTACACTTAAGGCCCATTTGCATGGTTATTTGTTTTTTATCCAGTTTGGCATCAGTAACATAGAGCTCAGTAGGTGTAAGCTTAAACCATGTCTGGTATTGCTCGCTGGTAAGGTAGGGTTCGCTTACTTTAGTTAGTGCGTCCAGTACCTGCGGCTTAAAATCAACAACCTGAGTAATGGCCTTGTCAAGCTCGTCTTCTATACGTGATTTAAACAATTTTATAGCAGGATTAATAAGATAAGTAATGGCTACTTTTTGACCTGCAATGGTTATGGTCGGGCTTTCATTCCATTCTAAAGACTGTATTGTGGTTTCGGTACTCATTTTCCAGTTGCTCAGGCCCACTTTACTCATAAAAGTTATGGTTGCATTGAGGTTAAATTCACGGGTATCGTGCATATCTACACCCAGTGCTGTGGTACCATAGCGCACTTTTGCCGCTATTTTAATAGGTACTACAGATTGTAACCTGCCCTTTTGCTCAGTAAACTTAAATGGCGCTGTTTTCCATACTTTCATGGATACATTATCATCTTCAATTGCTTTGTCTTCATATACCATACCTGTAAATAATTTATTTACCTGTGTTTCAATATCAGCGACAGCGACACTAACCGGCAAGTTAATGAAAGAAGTGGTAGTCTGATATACTACATCGGAAGTGTTTCCGGGTTCGGGTTTAAGGGCTTCTATACGCTTTGCAGTACCGCAGCCGGTTAGCATAAAGAAACCTGTAAGCAGGGCAGGAAGTAGGGTTTTCATAGTATGTCTAAAAATTAATACGGTGCAAAAGTAAAATATATTTGTAACAATTTTAACACTCAATCGACTAATAAGAAAATAAACACCTTATGCAGGCGTTGATATAATTGGTAAATTTGTACCTCCATTTTATGGAATCTATATGAAAAATAAAATAACCATAGTGCTTTTTTGCCTCCTGGCAGTTTCTTCCATAGCCCAGGAAAAAAAATGGACGCTGCAGGAATGTGTAGAATATGCCTTTAAGAATAATATCTCAGTACGCCAGAGCGAACTGGATCTTAAAACCACTGAGGTTACAAAAAGTGATGCCATTGGCAATTTTTTACCTTCGGCTAATCTTAGTGCGGGCCATTCCTGGAACATAGGTCTTACCCAAAACCTTTCGGGTATATTACAGCAGCAAACCACTCAGTTTACTACGGCGGGATTGAGTACCCAGGTAGATATTTACAGGGGCATGCAAAACCAGCTGCAACTGCGCAGGGCAAAAATGGCTATTATAGCGGGGCAATATCAATTGCAAAAAATGAAAGATGACGTAGGGCTTAATGTGGCAAATGCCTTTCTGGATATCTTATTTAATAAAGAAAACCTTAAGGTGCAGCAGCAGCAGTTGCAAATAGACCAGCAGCAGGCGGAGCGCGCTAAACAACTGCTGGAAGGCGGCCAGATACCCCGTGGTGACCTTATGGATATAGAAGCCACTGTTTCTACTGATAGGCAGCGCGTGGTGCAGGCCGAAAACACGCTCCTTATTTCTAAGCTTAGTCTTGCCCAGTTGCTGCAACTGGATGATTTTGCAACCTTTGATATAGCCGATGAAGAATATAATATGGAAGACAGTGAAGTATTTATGCAAACTCCCGCAGCTATATTTGAAAAAGCACGTTCATTGCGTACCGAAATTAAACTGGCACAGGCTAACCTTGATGTAGCACAACAGGATGTTAAGATAGCAAAGGCCGCTTACCAGCCATCGCTTACCGGTTTTTACAGCCTTAATACCCGTATTACATATGCTGATTATACTACCTTTGATGAGCAGGGACAATTAATATCATTTAGCCCCCCGCCATTCTGGACGCAATTTTGGGATAACAAAGGGCATTCGTTTGGTTTTCAGCTTAGCATACCCATACTTAACGGATATGCTACAAGGAATAATGTAGAGCGCTCTAAAATAACGCTGGAAAGATCTAAACTGGCTTTTGAGCAGCAGGAACTTGACCTTGAGCGCACCATATATACTGCTTATACTGATGCCCAGGGTGCCCTAAAGGCTTATGATGCGGCTGTATCTGCAGCAAATGCCAGGGCAGAGTCATTAAATTATGCTACAGAGCGCTATGGGGTAGGGCTTATAAACGTGTTTGACCTTAACCAGGCCCAGGTACTATCAGTAAACGCTCAAAGCGAAGTACTGCGTGCTAAATATGAGTTTATTTTCAGGGTAAAAATTCTTGAGTTTTACTTTGGCTTACCAATTTTTCAAAAACAATAATCATGTCTAAAAAAACTATTTACTATTTACTGGGCGCGGTCATTTTAGTTGTTGTGGTACTTCTTGTACTCAAAAAAAATGGCACCATTGGCAATAATGATGAGGGCAAAGAGGTTGAGGCAGCCATAGTAAAAGAAACCACTATAGTAGAAACTGTTACAGCAACCGGAAAGGTACAGCCTGAAATTGAAGTCAAAATATCATCTGAAGTTTCAGGGGAAATTATTGGCCTGCCCGTAAAAGAAGGGCAGATAATTAAAAAAGGTGACCTGCTGGTGCGTATTAACCCTGACCTTTATGAAAGTGGCGTGAGCAGAAACTCAGCGGCCCTGTCAACTTCTAAAGCCGGATTAAGCCAGGCCGATGCACAGCTAAAAGAAGCAAAGGCAAACTATGACCGCAATAAAACGCTTTTTGAAAAAGGTGTTATATCAAAATCTGAATGGGATAAGATTACTTCTGCCTATGATGTGGCAAAAGCTGCAAAGCAGTCGGCATATTTCCAGGTTCAGAGTGCCGGTGCCTCAGTAACCGAAGCACAGGATAACCTTAACCGTACCACGATTTATTCGCCGGTAGACGGCACAATAAGCAAACTTGATGCTGAATTGGGTGAGCGGGTAGTGGGTACGCAGCAAATGACAGGTACAGAGATACTTCGTGTTGCTAACCTTAATAATATGGAAGTAGAGGTTGATGTAAACGAAAATGATATTGTAAAAGTGAAAATTGGCGATGAAGCCAATATTGAAGTGGATGCCTACCTTAAGAAAAAATTTAAGGGCGAAGTAACAAGCATCTCAAACTCTGCAAGCGATGACCAAACGGCTGACCAGGTAACTAATTTTAAGGTAAAAGTGCGCATCCTAAAGGAATCGTATGAAGAGATGACTACAGGTAAACCTGCAAATTACACACCTTTCAGGCCGGGAATGACGGCTACTGTTGATATAATTACTACCCGGAAGGAAAATGTAATTGCGGTGCCTATAAGTGCTGTTGTTGTAAAAGCAGATACTACCGCTGTAGCTAAAGATATAGTAAAAGACCTGGAGCAAAAAGAGAAGGAAGAAAAAACAGGCGTTACAGAAAAGAAATATGAATGTGTATTTGTAATAGAAAAAGGTAAAGCTGTTTTAAGGCCTGTAACCACAGGTATTCAGGATGATACTAATATTGAAATTATTAGCGGCCTTAAAAAAGGCGACAAGGTTATTACGGGTCCGTATGGCCTGGTAAGTAAAGAGCTGAGTGCTAATGACAAAGTAAAAGAGAAACCGGCAGTTACCGCAAAATAATATGGCTTTCATTCTAAACCTGGAAACCGCTACTAAAAACTGTTCTGTAAGCCTTGCTAAAGACGGCAAAACGGTTGCCCTTGCCGAGTATGCGGGTGAGGGATATGCCCATGCCGAAAAGCTACACATTTTTATAGGGGAAGTGCTTGAACAGGGCAGCATAGGATATAATGATCTTCAGGCTGTTGCGGTAAGTATGGGCCCCGGCTCTTATACCGGGCTGAGAATAGGTGTTTCTGCGGCTAAAGGCCTGTGCTACGCGCTGCAAATACCCCTTCTTGCTATTGACACCCTTGAGCTGCTTGCACGCAGGGTTTTTATTGACAACGGGGTTATTGTGCCCATGATTGATGCCCGAAGGATGGAAGCATATACCGCTGTTTTTAATAAAGATTATAACAAGATACGCGAAACGAAAGCAGAGATAATAACTGAAGACTTTTTTACTGATATTAAAGGGCCTGTGCATTTTGTGGGCGATGGTGCTGCTAAATGCCGCAGTGTACTAATTAGTGATACGTTTATATATCATGAAGAGGTAGTGTACCCTTCGGCTATGCAAATGGATACCCTGTCTTTTGAAAAATACAAAATAAGCGACACCGTAGATGTCGCTTATTTTGAGCCTTTTTATTTAAAAGATTTTATTATCGCCAAATAAATTTATATCAGCGTTTGTATGTAAGACGCAACCTTAACAAGATCAGTATCTTTCTCTACATCGAGCTTATTATCTTTAATATAGTCAAGTACTTCTTTGTTTTTTCCGGGAATAAGCTTTGCGAATTCTTTTTTGCCGTCAAAAAAAACGGCTTCAGCATCGCCTACTTTTACATAATATTCATCGTCGGCACGTTTATAAGCTGCTGCCTTAGCTGGCTGGTAGCTGTTTGCCGCCTCCCTTTCCGGCTGAAAATAAATGCGTTCTCTTTTGTATATCTTTACCTTAGGGCCATCGCTAATAACAGTAAGGTAACCGTCTACAACTTCATCCTTATCCGTTTTATATTTTACAAGCGCATATTGCTGGCCGTTCATGTTAAAAGTAATCGTTACGCCTTGTTCTTTTGCTAAGGTCTGGGCCGCCTGGTTTTCGGGAGTGGTAAATTCGAAATAATCATTATAGGCATTATAACGCACCATTACAGGCATGTCTTTATTACTAACTTTGGCAGGCATATATTTTTCATTAATATATTGCGTGCCCTGTGTAGCTCCCGCTGTCTCTTTTCTTGCAGAAACAGTTCTTCCATCGCCATAAGCGGTTGCCGACTGGCCTGATGTTTGCGCCGTAGCTGCTGCAAATGATGCAATAAATACAAGCGAATAAACTAATTTAAATCCTTTCATTTCTTTAATCTTTTGGGTAGTATTAATAGTAATAATTAAGGCGCCAAATATACCTTATATTCATTAAGTACAAAAGCGACACTGCATTGTATTTATTAATTTAACAAAAAACATGCCAATGATTAACGTGTCATTTTTACAAATATTGTAAACAGTTATATGTTTTTAGAATAATTTTTGACATAAATATCCCTCTGCGGAAACGGTATTTCTATATTGGCATGCTCAAAGGCAGCTTTTATGTTCTCATAAAAATCAGATACCATGGCGCCATAACTGGCGCGTTCTGCCCAGATCATTACGTTAAGTTCAATGGCATTTTCTGCCAGTGCTTTAATTTCGATGGCCGCCCTGGGCTCAGTCAATACTTTTTTGTCAGATGCTATTACGGTATTGATTATGTTCTTTACTATTTTAAGATCAGTACTATAGCCCACGCTAAGTGTAATATCTGCACGGCGAAGTGGCTCCTGGGAGAAGTTCTTAATGGTGTTGTTAGATAGTGCCCCATTAGGCATATACACCACCTGGTTAGTGGATGTTATGAGCCGGGTGCTAAAAATTTGTATGCTGTTAACAGTTCCGGCCTGGCCCTGAGCCTCAATGTAATCGCCTATGCGAAAAGGCTTAAACAGTATGATAAGCAAGCCGCCCGCAAAATTGCTCAATGACCCCTGTAAAGAGAGGCCTATTGCCAAACCGGCCGCACCTATGGCCGCTGCAAATGTTGTGGTTTCTACACCCAGCCTCCCGATAATGACTACAAATAGAAAAGCCCTTAAGATCCAGGTGGCTACGTCAAGAATAAATTTAAGCAATGTAGGGTCGTGCTCAGGCTTTTTTGTTATGATGCCGGTTATAACGCGCCTGAGCACTTTAATAAGTATGAGCCCGATAATAAGTATGCCTATGGCCTTAAGTATGTTAGGTAAATATCCTATTAAGCCATCTGTAAACCAATGTAGTACCTGGTCAAGTTGCGTTTCTTCTTTCTTCATGCTACTGTATTAATAAATCATTCAGGGTTTCCTGCAAATTTTCCGAAGGTAGATTACAGGCCTTATTTTGGCAAACATAAAACATTAAACTATTCTCTGCAAAACGATTCTGTAAAAAAGGTACTACAGATTTAGCAGTGCAGCCCGCTACAATAACATGAGGCAGGTATTCCTTGTTAATCGCTTTAACGGCCTCTGCCGCGGCTTCACCGCAAACAGCGAGCTCTCTGTTATCCGCTGAGAGTTCCTGCCATAAGTTAAGCCAGTTACTAAATGCCGAGGCATAGTCAAGATTGGGTATAACCTGGTGCAGCATTTGCAATGCAACTTTTTCATAATAGCTGTTATCAAACAAAATGCTAAGCCGGTATAACACATTAGCCATGATAGAATTAGATGCCGGTATAACATTATCTTCCGTTTCATAATGCGGGGCTACAAGCTGCTCCCCATCGGCCGCAGCATAAAGAAAGAATTGTTTTTCCGGGTCGTAAAAATGGTCAAGGCAGTAATCGGCTAACTGCTTTGTAATCATAAGCCATTTTTCTTCAAGTGTGGCTTCATACAGGCTTATTAGAGCTTCAGCCGTAAGCGCGTAATCTTCTAAAAAACCTTTTATTTTGGCAGTGCCATTTTTATAGGTGCGCCACAAATAACCATCAGGATGCCACATGTTGGTTGTTATAAAGGCAGCGTTGCGCTTCGCGGCTAATATATATTCCTCATTACCAAGTGCTTTGTAAGCATCAGCATATCCTTTAAGCATAATAGCATTCCAAGCTGTCAGCACTTTGTCATCAAGGCGGGGTTTGGGTCTTTTATTTCGCTCAGCATATAAAGTTTGTTCCCACTGCTGCTTTTTTTGCTGAAGTTCAGGCAGGGTCAGGCCATTAACCGCCGCACTATCAGTAAGTTCCTCATTTTGAATCAAAACGTATCTGCCATCTTCCCAAAAACCAAACTCGTTTATATTGAATACCTCTGCAAATAGTTCAAAATCAGGTCCCAGCAAATCTTTAAGCTCCTGCTTTTCCCAGGCATAGAAAGCACCTTCCTCAAGTTTCCCGTTATGGTTCAGGCTGTCAGCGTCCAGAGCGCTGTAAAAAGCGCCTTCATTTGTTGTTAGCTCTGTCGTAATAAAAAAATGCGTTTTTTCTATAACTTCTTTATAAAGTGGGTTTTGCGTGCGTTTATACGCTTCAGCATAAAGGCTCATCAATTGGCCGTTATCATACAGCATCTTTTCAAAATGCGGTACATGCCACTCCATATCAACCGAATAGCGCGAAAACCCGCCGCCTACAGTATCAAAAAGGCCTCCCCAGGCCATGCGGGTAAGGGTAAGGTCAACAAAATCAAGTAGTTCTTTTGTTTTAGTCTGGTAGCCATAACGCTGCAGGAACACGTAATTATTGGGCAGCATGAATTTGGGTGCACGGGCGTAGCCCCCATAATCCCAATCAAAACTTTTGGCCCATTTTTGTACGATTTTTTTTATATGGGTAGGGGGTAATATTTCACTTTCGGAGTTTGACTTTGCTAACCCGATGTGCTTAACACCCTCGAGTAATTTTTCGGCATAGTCTTCCATTTTATCCCGTCCTTCTAAAAATAATTCCTGAAGGTTATCCAGCGCTTCCATCCACTGTTTTTTGCGAAAGTATGTACCGCCCCACACCGGCCTTCCATCGGGCAGTAAAACCACGTTCATGGGCCAGCCGCCCTGGCCGGTCATCAGCTGTACGGCTTTCATATACGTAGCATCTACATCCGGGCGCTCCTCCCGGTCTACTTTTATCGAAATAAAATGCTCGTTCATCAGTGCGGCCACTTCATCGTCTTCAAAGCTTTCGTGCTCCATAACATGGCACCAGTGGCAGGCCGAGTAGCCCACGCTCACTACAATGAGCTTATTTTGCTGGCGCGCCGCGGCAAGGCTGCCGTCATTCCAGGCTTTCCAGTGTATGGGGTTGTTAGCGTGTTGCAGCAGGTAAGGGCTGGTTTCAAGGTGCAGTTCGTTCATGATGGCAAAATTAAACCCTAAAGTTAATAAACCCCACCATGACGTCAAAAACCTTTAAGAAAGTAGCTGGTAAATTTTTTGAGAATGATATAGGCATAAAAAAAACCGCTCAGTGAGCGGTTTTAAATTATTCGGCTGCTACAAGCTTAACCGCGCTGCGGTAAAGGTAAGCCCCGTGTATGTTGCGCTTGGCAAAACGCGCGGGAGAATCGGCATTTACCATTTTAATGTATAATGCTTTAGGTACCCCAAAGTACTCATACTGGTTACCATCAGCAAATTTCATAAACAGCACATTGTTGTCAAAGTAAAACTCAACCAACGGCTGTGTAGATGTGGTAGCGGTGTATTCTGCCTTAGTTTTTTCAAGCGTTTCCGGCGCTATGCTCACTAAAAAGTGGTAAGCCTCAATAAAAATCGTGCTTTTTTCTTCAGCGGCAAGCCTTTCTGCATCATCCGTAATGGTGTCAGGGTGATGGTCCTTCATGCTGTTCCTGTAAATGGTTTTCAGCTCTTTAAGGGTGGCGTCTTTGGTAACATTGAGTAGTTTGCGGTACTCAACAATTTTCTTCATATTCATAATGCTGTCTTTTCTTTGGGATGAGCCGCTGCGTTTTGCGGCAAAATGCGTGCAAAGGTACTACTATATGTTTAAAAATCAAATGAAAAGAATATTTCGTAACGAAAACTTTATATATCCTGCCATGCTTTTTCAAAAGTGTGCTGCATGAGCTTGTTGAAATCTTCTAAAGAACTCACTTCCCCGCCCCGGGCGTATAGCGTTTGGTTGATAGCCAGATATAGTTTTATTTTTTCGCCCCTTATTACAACCCTGTACCGCAGTATACGAAGTTTATTGAGCCCCCATTGCTTTTCTACCGGGTTTTCAGAAGTAACTGTTCTCATTATTGTCCTGAAAATATCGGCTGAAATGTATTTTCTGAAAGAATAGAGATATTGGTCAAATTCAAAGTTGTACCTAATACAATCAAAATTGTCATCTGTACATACCAGTGGGTTATTACAAATTATTTCAGTTGCAAGAACATCATCCACGAGGTATTTGTACGTATTAAAAAGGCCGGCCTTAACATTCTCGCCTTCATCGCGATCCATTTTCCCTATATATATAAATTCGCAGGGCAGGTTTAAGTTTAAATAAGCGACAAATTTGTGGTGGCCGTCTAAAATATAGAAAGTAGTATCGGAATAGCCTCCGTTGTTATGGCCAAAAATTAAAACTTTGGGCCGTAAACCGTTCCTTATTTTTTCTTTATAAAATGCAACCCTCTCATTATCAATTGCAGAAAAGGGCTGGGTAAACATGTAATTTACTTCAGTATCATTATAAAAGTGGCTTGTAGAATACTGTATCTCATCTTGGTTAACTAATGAGCAACGTTGAGAGATGTGATATTCTCCTGAACAAAATAACTGCATGAATACTAACAGCTCCTTTCTAACCTCTTCTTCAGAGCCGTTTATGAGTACATTATTAAAATTATGTATTTTGTCAATTTGGTCTGCCTCCGGGCTCAGCACAAAATATCTTCCTACGGTTCCATAATTATCATACCAGTCAGCCACCACAGGTTTACGTATTTTTAAAGATGTTACCAGCCCGTCATAAAAAATGCCTATTATGCCTTTGCCATTTTCAACCGTAATACGTTCGTCCATTGTTATTATTGTGAATTAATTTTGCACCTAATTAAACGACTTCCTGAACTCCAGCGGAGACAGGCTGGTCTTGCTCTTAAACAGCTTGCTGAACGACTGCGGGTGTTCAAACCCCAGTGCATAGGCCACCTCACTTACTGATAGGTTAGTGGTAGACAATGTTTCTTTAGCCTTTTCTATAATCTTGCTGTGTATGTAATGCTGCGCCGTTTGCCCTATAAGCGCCCGAAGCATATCGCTCAGGTAGTTGGCTGAAAGGTGCAGCCCGTCAGCCAGGTATTGCACACTTGGCACACCCAGGTTTGTAGTGGCATTGGTATTAAAATAGGCATCAAGCATAGTGTCCAGCTTTTCGAGCATATCATTGTTTACCACCTTGCGGGTAATAAACTGGCGCTTGTAAAAGCGGTTGGCAAAGTTGAGCAGCAGTTCTATTTGAGAAATTACCACATCCTGGCTAAAGTCATCTATACGGCTCGCCAGTTCTGCCTCAATCATTTTAAAGATGGAGATGATGGTAGCTTCCTCCTGTGCAGAAAGGTGCAATGTTTCATTAGCCGAATAGGAAAAAAAGCCAAACTGCTTTATGTTTTTTGCCAATGGGTAGTTCCATAAAAAGTCAGGGTGTATCAGTAGCGTGTACAGCGAATCCTGGGTTACACGCTTTCCCTCATCATTAATATGCCCTATAACCTGGTTAGGCGAGGCAAATATGAGGCCTCCTCCGTCAAAGTCATAATAATGCTGACCATACTTTAATTTGCCGCCGGGCTGTGGCTTGTAGGCTATCTTATAAAAATTAAGTACATGTGAGCCCTCCGGTATGTTTATGCACGGGCTGCCATTGATAAGGCTTATCAGCGGATGAAGCGGCTGGGGCAGGTTAAATATGCGGTGCGCATCTGATATGGAATCAAATTTAAGATGGCTGAGCTCTTCTTTTTTCATGACTATAAACTATAATAATAACCGATACTTTTGCAAATATCGGTTATCATAGGTTGATTTTCAATAGTTTGTTGCTTAAACTTTGTCCTGTGCAGCATTAGAAACAGCTGCCCATGCTTCCCATTCTTCCATCCTTTGGGCATAATCTTTTTTAACCCAGGGCAGGTTCTCGCTGCCTAAAAAGAAGCGCAGCGGCGGGTTTTCGGCATCTATGGCAGCAAACAAGGGTTCGGGCGTGGCCTCAGGGTTGCCGCGTTTCAGGGTTGCAAGGCCTTCAAAAAACTGCCCTTTAAAATCGTTATAGATTTCCATGCCCGGTGCAAATTTAAGCGACTCCGGCGTACCAAATTCCGTTGCATAAGCCCCCGGCTCTACAATGGTTACCTTAATGCCAAACTGTGCTACTTCTTTAGCCAGGCTTTCGTGTATGGCTTCAAAAGCCCATTTAGAGGAGCAGTAGTAGCCTATAACCGGCAGTACCACGTGCCCCAGGTTGCTGGAGGTGCCCACTATATGCCCGCCGCCCTGTTTGCGCAGCAGGGGCAGGGCAGCCTGTATAACAGCCACCGGGCCCATAACATTGGTTTCATACATGGCCCTTATCTCATCGGGCGATGCCTCTTCAACAGTACCCACAAGCGAATAGCCGGCATTGTTTAACACAACATCAAGCCTGCCAAAGTGCTCATGAGCTGCATGTACGGCAGCTTTAACCTGTTCATGGTTGGTTACGTCAAGCTCCAGTACAAGGGCGTTATCGCCATACGTTTCTTTAAAATGCGCAATGCTTTGTACATTTCTTGCGGTTGCGGCAACTTTATCGCCGCGTTTTAGCGCTGCTTCGGCCCATATACGCCCAAACCCACGTGATGTACCGGTTATAAACCACACTTTTTGATTTTCCATTATTTTATTATTTAATTAATGATAAGCCAAAGGTCGGTACATGCAGAAGGGCTATCGTAGCCTAATTCAGGGTGTTTGTAGCCGAATTTTTTAACTGGGAGCAACGTGCTCAAAAACCCGGGAATTTATGTTCATATTCTTGTAGGGCTTTTACGTATTAACCTGTTATATACTATTGTACAGCTTTATACCTAAAACCATATACTATGAAAAACAAATTACTTTTACCGCTTTTGCTGGCGGCTTCGGCAGCGTTTTCCCAATCAGGCATCTTAGATACATCATTTGGAACCGATGGGAAAGTAGTTACAGGCCTGGGCGCTAACAGTAATACGGCAAATGCAGTAGCGGTACTGCCGGATGGAAAATTGTTAGTAGGCGGGGACTATATAAGCGCGCACGGCGAACATGATTTTGCCCTGGCGCGGTTTAACACCGATGGCACTTTAGATCTTTCTTTTGGCGCAGGAGGAAGGGCTGTAACCAGTTTTTTAGATAACGGACACAATTACAGCTATATTACGACTATTTATTTGCTGCCCGATAGTAAGTTTATAGCTATTGGCACCTCCGGTATGGCAAGCGTTTTTTCAAAATTAGCCATAGTGCGCTATAATGCCGATGGCAGCATTGATACAGGTTTTGGGGTTAATGGAAAGTTAACCAGCAACTTGTGGCCTAATACCTTGCAGGGCAGCAAATTGGTGTTTTTACCTGATGGAGCATTTATTGTTACTTCAGCTAAACTATACCCTGCTACGCAAAATTATGACATTGGTATAGAAAAATATACGGCAGATGGTATTTTAGATACCACCTTTGGCATAAACGGCCAGGTTATTACCACTTTTGGCGGTAACATTGATACGGGCAGAAACACGCCTGCATCCATTACGCTAAAGGCAGATGGTAAATTTGTTGTGGCCGGTAGTTATAACCCCGGCAATAATACAAAAATGGCCCTTGCGCAATTTAACCCAAACGGCACATTAGACACAAGCTTTGACGCAGATGGTAAAGTAGTGGTTAACTTTGGTGCAGGGGTGTATTCTGATGGTCTGCAGGCTTTTACTGAAGCTAATGGTAAAATAACCGTGGCAGGTACTGCGTTTACAAATACCTCAAGGAGTTTTGCGCTTGCCCGTTATAATGCCAACGGCACCTTAGATACTGCTTTTGACGGTGATGGCATGGTTTTAACGCCCTTGGCGGCCGATGATGATTATACCATGATAAATACGGTAATCAGGCAGCCCGACGGGATGTTTGTAGTAATGTGCAAGCCGCCATATTTTTTACTGGAAAACTCTGATTTGGTTATAAGGAGGTACGGTGCAGATGGTGCGGTAGATGCTACCTTTGGAACCGGCGGAAAAGCCTCGGCAACATTTGATACCGGTGCAAACGAGGTGGAGGCCGCCGCGATAACAGCAGATGGAAAAATTGTTGCGGTAGGAACATCAATCCCTTTAGGTGAAAGCCATAGGGAGTTTGCCATTGCACGGTTTAATGCAAACGGTACGGCAGACGCTTCTTTTAGCGAAGACGGAAAAACGACCGTGATGTTTGAAAAAGGCGATGATGTATTAGCGGCTTTGCTGGTGCTGCCCAATGATAAGCTGTTGGCCATAGGCAGTTCCGGCTACAGGGAGAGCAATAATTTTGTTCATAATGATATTGTGTTATCTAAGTATAATGCTGATGGCAGCCCCGATACAACCTTTGGTGCTTCCGGCAAAATATATTCTGTAATAGCAGAAAACAGGTATACCGTATCTGCTGCTGCCTTGCAGGCTGATGGTAAAATAGTGGTTGGCACTATGTATGCTAATTATGCACAAACTTATTATCAGTATGAAATATTACGCTATAATGCCGATGGTACCCTGGATGCATCCTTTGCATCAGGCGGGCGTGCCGCTGTAGCTTATAATGTGACATCGATACAATTTCAGCCAGATGGCAAAATAGTTGCTACCGGCGACGGATATTTTACCGGCAACGGAGATGGCTACCGGTTTTGTACAAGCCGGTTTAACGCTGATGGCACCTTAGATACCGGGTTTGGCACAAACGGCCATGCCTTTATACCTTTTGGCGGCCCTACATTTGGTATGACAACTGCCGTGCTTCAGCCCGATGGAAAAATCGTACTGGGCGGCTCTGTGTCTACGCCAGATTTTTATAATGGGAATATGGCATTTGCAGGGGCAAGACTTAATGCTGATGGAACTATTGATACCACTTTTGGGGTTAATGGCAAAATATCGGGTTTATATGGTGATGACGTGTATTTCTTTTATAAAAATTTTATACAGCCGGACGGCAAAATTATAATCGTAGGGCGGTCAGCAGGTGCCTCGTTTAATTTTACAACCGTAAGGTATAATGCTAACGGCACAATAGACACAACCTACGGAACCAACGGTATATCTTCAACCTTTTTGCCGGATTACCGTGAGGTAAGGGCAGTTGTAATGCAGCCTGACGGTAAATTTTTAGTTGCCCTGGGTAAATACAATGCAGCGCCTGACAGCTATGATTTCAAGGTGAGGCGTTTTAACCAGGACGGCACTTTTGATACCGGTTTTAGCAATCAGGATGGCCTTATTACGTCTTTTTTTAATGGATATGATGAGGTATTTTCTGTCGGGTTGCAGTCAGATAATAAAATTGTTGTTGCCGGAAGCACCCAAAACGGCGCGAGCAAAGACTTTGCCCTGGCGCGGTATACTAATGAGGTGCTGGGTGCCGGGCAATTTGCCGGTACTTTTAACAATGTAGTTATATATCCTAACCCCGTTAACAATGTACTGCATATTAACGGTGATGCAGGTGTTGAGGTTATTAGATATACCATATACAATATGCAGGGTCAGGTGGTTTATAAAAGCAGCGGTAAAAGTTTAGAGGTTGAAACAGCAGGTTTTAGCAAAGGTATTTATTCTATTACAATTGTAACATCTACGGGACGTATCAATAAAAAATTCATTAAAGAATAATAAAAACCTAAATGGCAAGAATAAAAAACCCTGATAATCAAAAGACTATCAGGGTTTTGTTTGTTTCTTGTGGTACCTCCAGGAATCGAACCAGGGACACATGGATTTTCAGTCCATTGCTCTACCAACTGAGCTAAGGTACCATGGCAATAAAATAGAACTTAAAAAATAAAACCCCGCTTTTAGCGGGATTTGTGGTACCTCCAGGAATCGAACCAGGGACACATGGATTTTCAGTCCATTGCTCTACCAACTGAGCTAAGGTACCGTTGTAAACGCGGCTGCAAATATAGAATCATTTTTACACTATGCAAAACAAAAGATAAAAAAAATCAATTGCTATCTTTGTACTCTTAAAAAACACAAAATGCTCTTAACGCTCGATATTGGCAATACAAAAATTAAAGCCGCTGTATTTGAGGATGATGTGCTGCTTCAAAAGTTTATTTTTGATAAAGAAGAGGGGCTTTCAGAAATAAAAAATATTTTGAAAATTTTTCCGGAGGCCACTAAAAGTATCATGTCTGCGGTAGGGAAAGAAGATGATAAGCTGTTATTATGGCTAAAAGAAAATACTGTGTTTACTGCCATAAGCCATACATCTGCATTTCCGTTTACAAATAAATATGCCACCCCCGCCACGCTGGGCATAGACCGTATGGTGCTTGCGGCAGGCGCTGTACTGCAATACGCGGCGCAAAACAGGCTTGTTATAGATGCCGGTACCTGCACAACCTACGATTTTATTGATGCCCATAATAACTACCTGGGAGGCGCAATTTCGCCGGGATTGCAATTAAGGTATACTGCCATGCATACTTTTACAGCAAAACTTCCGTTGTTATACCCGGAATTGCCCGGGAGTTTTATTGGCAACTCTACAAACCAGTCTATGCATTCGGGCGCTATAAACGGCCTTTTGCACGAAGTAGAAGGGTTTGTTCAGCAGTATTTAGAACAGTATCAGGATGTAACGGTAATATTAACGGGAGGCGATGCTGATTTTTTGGCTAAAAGATTAAAAAACACCATCTTTGCCAATTCAAATTTCCTGCTGGAAAGTTTGAACCATTTGTACCATTATACGAACCAGAAATGATTAAACACGTTATTGCAGGCCTGTGCCTTCTTTTTTCTACCCTTGCGTTTTCACAGGAAAATAATGCTTCCCCCTATTCATACTACGGCATTGGCGATGTAAAGTTTAAAGGCACTGCCGAAAACAGGGCTATGGGCGGCTTGGGTATACTGGGAGACAGTATACACGTTAACCTGCAAAACCCCGCAGGATACGGCCTGCTTAAATTTACAACTTTTACCATTGCTGCAACCACCTCTAAAACCGGGTTTAAGACTACTGAGCAAAGCGACAGGTCAAGCCGCACCACATTAGATTATATTGCCGTGGCCATACCGGTAAAAAAACTGGGTTTTGCCTTTGGGCTTATGCCTTACTCAGCTGTGGGTTACAGGATTGAAAATACTACACAGCCTGACCCCACTGACGGTTTTGCCCGCTATAATAAATTTTCGGGCAATGGTGGCCTTAACCGTGTTTTTGGCGGGGCCTCTTATAATATCAATAAAAACTTTAGTGTTGGTGCAGATTTTCAATATTTCTTTGGCGATATTGAGACCAGCACGCTTACTTCTATTCCTAATGCCGCATTGCAATATGGAACCCGTGAAACGAATACGGCTGAATATGACGGCATATCTTATAACGTGGGGGCCATGTTTAAGACCCGCATAAAAAATAAATGGGAAATGTACCTTAGCGCTACCTATACCCCCGAAACAAAGCTTAACAGCCTTGTAAGCCGCAATATTTCTACTGTTTCTATTAGTAACAGCGGTACAGAGGGCGTTGTAGATACCGTAGACCTTACATTAAGCGATGAAGACCTTACGCTGCCCTCTAAATTCTCGGCAGGCGCGGGCTTTGGCCAGGCCAGGAAATGGTTTGCCGGCGCAGAGTTTACCGCCCAGGAGGCAAATGAGCTTGGCGCCAGGTTTGAAGGTGTGAGTAATGTGGCATTTAAAAAATCGCAAAGAATGTCAGTGGGTGGTTACTACATCCCTAAATTCAATTCGTTTACCAGCTATTTTAGCAGGATTACCTACCGCGCCGGTTTTAAATATGAAAAAACAGGCCTTGTGCTTAACAACCAGGATATTAATGATTATGCCCTTACCATGGGCATTGGCCTGCCGCTAAGCAGTGTTGTGGGCTCTATAGGCAGCTCTAACCTTAACATAGGGGCAGAGATAGGCCGCAGGGGCACTACCGCAGCCGGCCTTGTGCAGGAAAATTATGTAAACATATTTATAAGCCTGTCATTAAACGACAGGTGGTTTATAAAAAGGAAATACGATTAATACAATAGCAGCATGAAAACAAAAGCCCTTTTAGTACTTATTGCAGGCGTAGCGGCTCTTGCCGCGCATGCACAGGAATTTAAATGCGAAGATAACTATAAGGCGCTACAGCAAAGCGTAAAGGTAAAAGCTTATGGCGATGCTGCTCCGGTGCTTGCAGGACTGCGTAAAAACTGTCCAAAATATAATGTAAGCCTTTATACAACCGGTGAAAAAGTACTAAAGTACCAGGAGGCTAAAGCAGAAGCGAAGGATAAGAAGGCCTATCTTGATGATATTTTTGCATTGTATAATGAGCAGGAAAAATACTTTCCGGGATCTGGGGCGGTACCTAAAAAAGTAATGCTGCTGCACGACAAAAAGCTGCTTACTGATGATGATGCGCTTAAAATGCTCGATGGCGCCTTTGCAACGCATAAAGGTTCTTTTACAGACTATAACGCGCTTGAGCGGTACTTTAACCTTTATCTTGCGCAATATGCCAAAGGTGATAAAGGCATAACCCAGGAAGAATTTATACAAAAATTCAGTACCATGGCAGGGCAGGCGGCTTACGCAAAAAACCAGGCTGAAGAAAAAAGGGCTGCATTGCTTAAAAAGCAGGAGACTACCATGCTTGAAGATGAAGAAAAGCAGTTTCTGGCCGATGCCCCAATTACAATAAGCGCGTTTGACGCCGTTACAGATAATATGGTAAAGCAGAGCGCCAAGTACTTTAACTGCGATAAGCTGGAAGCGTTTTATGCCGCACAATATGATAAAAATAAGGCTGATACTTCCTGGCTTGCAGGCATGGTAACAGTGCTTTCGGCATCAAAATGCAATACATCTGCCACATTATATGCCGGCGCTAAAGAGCTGTTTGCACAAAAACCGTCAAAAGAAGGTGCGCTTGTGTTGGGTAACCTGTCGCTTAAAAAGACAAACAAGGTAGAGGCTGTAAGTTATTTTGAAAAGGCAGCGGGCTTTGCTGCAGATTCCCTTCAAAAGGCTGATATATACTTTACCCTGGCCAGTACCATGCGTAACGGCGATAAGGCAGCATCTAAAAACTATGTGCTTAAAGCAGCTGCGTTAAACCCTAAAAGCGGCAAACCTTACCTGCAGCTGGCAGAAATGTATGTTTCGGCAGCGTCTGACAAAAATTGCCCCATGGATGATTTTGATAAAAAGGCCGTTTACTGGCTGGCTATTGAAACTGTAAAAAAGGCAGAGCAGGCAGAGCCTAAATATAAAACTACTGTTGCCGGCCTTTTAAAAAGGTATGAGGCTAAAGTGCCCACAAAAGCTGATGTTAAGGCTGCCGGTAAAAGAAAAGGTGATGTTATTGCCTTTGGCTGCTGGATTAATGAGTCGGTAACGGTGCCCAAGCTTTAATACACTGAAATGAAGATTTTTGGCAATTATATATACTTTCTTGTTCCCGCGTTAATTATAGCGTTAAGTGCCTGCGAAAGCAACTTTAAAGAGGTGCAGCGCCTTGGTAGCGTAACCTTTAGCCCCGTAGGCCAGACGGAGGATATTAACCTTAAATATACTGATTCCGGAAAGGTAAAGGCAGTTTTGGTAAGCCCCCTTATGATGGATTACACTAACCTGGAATATGGGTTTAATGAGTTTCCTAAAGGGGTTAATGTAACGCTGTATGATGATAATAACAGGCAAACCCACGTGGTGTCTGATTATGCCATACGGTATGAGAACCCCGACCTGATAGACTTGCAGGGGCACGTAAAGATAACATCTGACGATGGTAAGGTGCTGGAAACGGAACAGCTGTACTTTGACCAAAAAAATGAATGGTTTTATACCGAAAAATATTTTAAATTTACTGATATAAAGGGCAGTAACTTTGAAGGTCCCGGCATAGATTTCAGCAAAGACTTTAAAGTGGTGCACATGCAAAAAAATACCGGCCTTATTAACAACCTTGATTAACAATGTCATATTTTAAATACATCCCTTACCTTTTTCTTATAGTAGCAATATTGTTTATTGTTGAAGCAATAACCCGTTATAACGAAGGCCATGACCCACTGCCGCATGTAATTTTAGCCGTGTGTGCCATTGCTATGTTTTTTATACGCCGCAGGTCGCACAAGCGCTTTCAGGGGCCTAAAAATTAAGGCATGGAAGCGGCAATAATCACTATATGCCTTTTATTGTCAGCTTTCTTTTCGGGCATGGAGATAGCCTATGTTTCGGCTAATAAGGTATATCTCGGCGTAGAAACAAAACAAAACTCCTTCCTTTCAAAAATTCTCACCCGCCTAACCCAAAATCCGCCGCAGTTTATAGCATCAATGCTGGTAGGCAATAGTATCGTGCTGGTAATTTATGCCTACCATATGGGCAATGTAGTGCTTTTATGGCTGCCGCAAATGCACGTTGTATGGCAGGTAGTGCTTCAGGTAGCGTGTGCTGTTGCTATTCTCCTGGCCACGTCAGAATTTTTGCCCAAAGTATTTTTTCAGGTATATGCTAACACCCTTATTAAGCTCCTGGCCCTTCCGGCATATTTGTTTTATGAGTTGTTTTACTGGCCGTCTAAAGCGCTAATGCTGGTGTCAGATTTTATCCTTGTAAAAATCCTGAATACTAAAGGCGACAGCCAGAAAGCTTTTTTTACAAGGGGTGATTTAGATGGCTATGTATCGCAGGAATTCAAATCGGCACATGAAAAAGAAGAAATAGATTCTGAAATCCAGATATTTAAGAACGCTCTGGAATTTTCGGGCGTGTTGTGCCGTGATATCATGACACCCCGCACAGAGATTGCAGCGGTTGCCATAAACGATGCCGTAAGTGAGCTTACGCAGCTTTTTGTAGATACAGATTACAGTAAAATAGTAGTATATAGCCGGGATATAAATCATGCGGTGGGCTATGTGCACTCTTTTGATCTGTTTAAAAAACCGGCATCTATAATAGATATTATGATACCCATAGAGCATGTGCCCGGCACCATGCTGATTAAAGAGGTGCTTGACCTGCTTACCCGCCGGCGCAAAAGCATGGCTGTGGTGCTTGATGAGGTAGGCAATACAGCGGGCATTGTTACAACCGAAGATATTATTGAAGAGCTTTTTGGTGAAATTGAAGACGAGCATGATGATGAGGGTTCTCTTGTAGATGAGCAGGCGCCGGACGGCAGCCTGTTGCTCTCGGCGCGTTTTGATATTGATTACATAAATGAAAAGTATGCCACAAACCTGCCTGTAAACGAGGCATACAGCACCTTGGGCGGACTTATAGTACACATTGCGGGCCACATTCCGGCTAAAGGTGAGGTGGTGAAGATTGGGCAGCTACGCCTGGTTATAGAGCGTGCATCGGCTAAATTTATTGAGCTTGTTAAAATATCGCCGCAACCGATTGAATAAATTAACTAAAACTTCTCAAAAAATAACGCCACTATTTTTATTATTAAGGAGATAATTGTATTTTCGCCCACTGAATTAAAATTTAACAAAAATAAAAAATGGCGGTTTTATCTAAGATTAGGCAGCGTTCTATATTACTTATAGGTATTATAGGTTTTTGCTTACTTGCATTTATTGTAGGCGATATTATACAAAGCGGTGGCTTTGGTATCACAAAAAATGTAGGTAGTGTTAATGGAACGGACATTCCTGCAAATGAGTTTATGAAAGAAGTAGGTACTATGCAGGGCCAGAGTGCCACAGCGGCTACCAACTCAATTTGGAACAGGGAAGTTGAAAATATCCTGTATGATGAAAGGTTTGAAAAAGCTGGTATCAGGGTAGGTAAAGACCATGTTGTAGATGTATACAGCCAGATTTTGGGCCAAAACCCTCAGTTTGTAAATGCACTTGGGCAGTTTGACAAGGCTAAATTCAATGAATTCCTTGTAACCATGAAAGAGACCAACCCCGCGCAGTACAAGCTTTTTGAAAGCGAAAGGCCAAGGATTGAAACTTCTGCTAAAAAACAGTTGTATGTTAACATGGTAAAGGCCGGTTATTTTACAACTAATATTGAAGGTCAGCAGCGTTATGCTCTTGAAAATGATAAGGTTAACTTTCAATATGTATTTGTTCCTTACAACACAGTTAACGATGACCAGGTTAAGGTATCTGATGAGGAGCTTATAGCTTTCATGAAAAAAGATGAGAAGAAATACAAAGCAGAACCTTCACGTGATGTTGAGTTTGTACTTGTAGAAAACAAACCGTCATCTGTTGATGAAACCGAGTCTAAAAAAGAAATTGAAGACCTTCTTGCCCCAAAGGTAAAATATAATAAAGAGACGGGTAAAAACGATACAGTGCCCGGTTTTGCAGGCATTCCTGCTGCTGAGGTAGCACAGTTTGTTAACGAAAATTCTGAGATACCCTTTGATACCACGTATGTAACCAAGGCCGCGCTTCCGGCTGCATTTGCAGAGCAGATATACAGCACGCCTGTAGGCCAGGTATTTGGCCCTTATGCCGATGCCGGTTATAACAAGATTACAAGGATGATGGGTAAAAAGCCGGGTGCTACCGTAAAAGCGCAGCACATACTTATTGGCTACAAAGGCAGCCAGACGCCTGACCCTAAGATAACTATGACTAAAGAGGAAGCAAAGGCCAAAGCTGACCAGCTGCTTGCACAGGTTAACGCTAATCCTGGTTCTTTTGCCCAGCTGGTAAGAGAAAACTCTGTAGACCAGGGCTCTGTGGCTAATGAGGGTATCTATGATAATATTGCTCCTAAAAAGATGGTTCCTCCATTTGATGAGTTTATCTTTAACAACCCTATTGGCAAGACCGGAGTGGTTGAAACTGACTATGGTTTCCACGTAATCAAGGTTTTAGATAAATATGAGGGTGTTCAGGTAGCTACCATTGCCCGCAAAATAGGCGCCAGCGATGCTACTGTAAATGCTAACTTCAATAAGGCTACCAAACTTGAGATGGACGCCAGGAATGGTAAGAAATTTGCCGACCTTGCTAAAGACGGTGGCTTTACCATAGTACCGGCTAACGGCCTTAAGTCATATGATGAGAATGTTCAGGGCATAGGAGCTTTAAGGGCTTTAGTGCGTTGGGCTTATGAAGACGGTACTAAAGTGGGCGACGTTAAAAAGTTTGATACCCAAAACGGCAGTCACGTTGTTGCAAGGCTTAAGTCTATCAATGACAGTGGTTTAATGTCTGTTGAAGAGGCTAAAATCAATGTGTTGCCATTGGTGCGCAACGAAAAGAAAGCTGCTATAATAAGGAAGAAAATGGCAGGTGCAACCCTTGAGGATGTTGCTAAGGCATCAGGTTCAAGTGTTACTGAGGCTGCTGCACTTAGCATAGCCAACCCAATGATTGCAGGCGTAGGCCCTGAAATTAAGGTAGTTGGAAAAGCTTTAGGACTTGCTGCCGGAAAAACTTCTAAATTGATTGACGGTGAGGCCGGTGTATTTATGGTGCGCACTAAATCAGTTGAAAAAGGCCCGGGCTTACCTAACTATGGTGCTGTAACTAAGATGGTTACTGCCCAAAACAGGGGTAATGCAGAGGCTAAGCTTACTAAAGCGCTTAAAGATGAAGCCGATATCGAAGATAACAGGTTCCAGTTTAACTAAGTTTAAGCTTACAACATATATAAAAATCCACCTTCGGGTGGATTTTTTATTTTTACAGTATTTTCTTACTCTGTATGGTTTAATAATTCACTTTTGGATATCGGGAATTGCTTATTAGAGTGTTCTGTTTTTTGGCAGTGCCCAACTTTCACAGTGCCCTTTACCTAAAATTTTGATGTATGGTGCCAAAGATTTAGCGTCCGGATAGCGCTTTTTAAATTATATCGTCAGTTTCAGGAGCAAAATAATCCCTATAAACGTCTATATACCAAATAATTATAAGATGTTTTATTTCTTTTTGATTCACAATATATCGTCAGTTTCTTCTAAGTTCTTGAAATTTGCTGCCCATACGTCATTTGGATTCATTTTGCTTCGAAAGATTCCGCCAGATGGTGTGTTAAATTCGAGCGAAAATTTTAGCAAGGAAAGTGGGAGGGTTGTAATGTGAGTCAAAGCAATCAATTTATGGCAGCAGGTTGACGCAATTCAATTTTGCCGTTAGCAATCAATTTCGTAGCAAATAGGCTTGGGATGTTATAGGGCCGTAGGAAATTAACTTTTGCTACTACTCCGATTTAACGTCCAGCGCATCGCGCAGCGCGTTGCCTGCCATCATAAACGCCAGTACCAGCAGCAGCATGGCAATTCCGGGCGCTAAAGCCAGCCACGGCTTGCCTAATATAATATAATTGTAATGGTCTTTAATCATGCCGCCCCAGCTGGGTACAGGCGGCTGTGCGCCAAGGCCGAGAAAGCTCAGGCCGCTTTCTACCAATATGGCACTGGCAAAATTGGCTGCCGAAATAACAATAACCGGCGCCATGCTGTTAGGCAGTATGTGGTTAAAAATAATGCGGCGGTTGTTATAGCCCAATGCCCGTGCGGCAGTAACATACTGCATCTGGCGGATGCTCATAACCTGCCCGCGCACCACGCGCGCCACCTCTACCCACATGGTTAGCCCTACGGCCACAAACACCTGCCAGAAGCCCTTGCCAAGGGCCAGCGTAATGGCAATAACCAGCAGCAGGGTGGGTATGGACCATATGATGTTTACCAGCCACATAACAAAGGCATCTGTGCGGCCGCCATAGTAGCCCGCTATGGCACCAAAAAATATGCCGACTACCAATGATATAAGCACAGCCACAAAACCTATAGACAGCGATACCCGCGAGCCCACAATAAGCCTGCTAAGCAGGTCGCGGCCCTGGCTGTCTGTGCCCAGTATAAATTTTTCAGTAGAAATGTATTGTTTTTTAAAAGTGCTGCCTTTTTCAACCTCAAATAAAGATAAGGCCATGGTTTTGGTTACCGCCAGGTCAGGCTCATCGGTATATTCGCGGTAGCTGAGGCTATCGCCTTTTACGGCATAATCTAAAAGGGGTATTTTAGGCAGCGGATTGGTCTTCCCGCTAAAATATTCGGTAAAGCCCATGCCCTTTTGTGCACCGGGTGCGGGCAGGTGCAGCATGGTAACAGTAAACCCGGGCGGCTTGCTGTGTATGGCCAGGTCGCCCCAGTTGGCATTTTGTGTTTTATCGGGTGCCAGTATATAAGCAAACACCGCTACCAGCAGCAGCAGTGCTATAAATAGTAAACTTAAAACGCCCCAAAAGTCCTTTCGGTACTTTTGGAGCGCCAAGCCTGTAAGCGATTTGCCGGTTTTATCCATTAATGCTTATCGGGTTTTATTGAGCACTTTAGAAGGCTTTATGTTGGCAGCGGTCTTACTGCCCTGCATGTCCTGCAGCACATTAATCGCTTCTTCTACATACATGTCTTTGCTAAGGCTTTCATACCATATTTGTTTTTTCTCGGCCAGGGCAGGATCTTTTTTAAAGATTTCCTTTTCATAAGGCAGTGCCTCAAACACAAGGCTGTTCTTGTATTTTTTAAGCTCCTTAAATTTAGCGGTAGCCGCCTCGCTTTTTGCCTGCTCGGTTTTAAACTTGTCTATGTTAAGGCTAAAGGTGGTTTCGTCTTTTTTATCGTTAACCCATTTGGCATTTTCATCCATCAGTTTAAACTGCGGATTAGCTGCCATCCTTTTTTTGCTGTTAGCCACCACACCCGTAAAATCATTGCCAAAACGTTTAAAATCAGCTGCGGGCGGAATTTTATCCCATGGCAGTGCGTTATCGCTGTCGCGCTCGCCCATGTCAATATAGCTGTACTGGTCTGGCATTACAATATCGCTGTAAACGCCCTCACGCTGTGTAGAGCCACCGTTAATCCTGTAAAATTTCTGTGTGGTTATCTTAATGGCACCCAGGTCGCCAAAGGAGCTGCTGCGCACAAAGTTGTTCAGGTCATATATATTTTGCACGGTACCTTTACCATAAGTGTGCTTGCTGCCCATAATTATACCGCGGTTGTAGTCCTGTATTGCGGCGGCAAAAATTTCTGAAGCCGAAGCCGAAAAGTTGTTAACCAGCACCACAAGCGGGCCATCCCACTGCACTTTGCTGTTAGTATCGGCAAGCACTTTAGCATCCTTGCCCTCTTTGCTGCGTTCGCGCACCTGCACTACAGGGCCTTTTTCTATAAACAGGCCGGTAATATCTACCACGGTTTTAAGAGATCCGCCTCCGTTATCCCTTAGGTCAATAATTAGGCCTTCAATGCCCTGCTCTTTAAGCCTCTCTACCTCAAGGGCTACGTCTTTAGCCGCGTCGCGGTTGTTTTCGTCCTCAAAGTCGATATAGAATTTTGGCAGGTAAATAACGCCGAATTTTTTGCCGTTTTTGTTAACAATGCTGCTTTTTGCATAGGTTTCTTCCGTTTCTACCACTTCGCGTACTACAGAGTACACCTTCATGCTGCCGTCTACCTTTTTAACGGTAAGGCGCACCTCGGTGCCTTTTGGTCCTTTTATTTTCTTAACCACGTCGTTTAGCCTCATACCGGCAATATCAACGGGGTTCTCTTTGCCCTGTGCCACCTTCATAATAACATCGCCCTGCTCAAGCTCCTTGCCCCTCCAGGCCGGGCCGCCGGGTATTACTTCAGATATTTCAATGTAATCGCCTTTCTTTTGCAGGCGTGCGCCAATGCCCTCAAATGAGCCCCTCATGCTGGTGTCAAACTTTTCTTTGTCATCCGGCGCAAAGTAAAACGTGTGCGGGTCAAAGCGCTCTACAATAGAGTTCAGGTATACGCTAAACCACTCGTCGCGGTTCATTTTATCTACAAAGTCAAAATAGTCGTCAAGCGATTTAAGTGTAGATTCCCTGGCTTCTTTTTCAAGTTCGCCAAAAGATTTGTTTTTTGTTTCTGCCGGTGCCGGTTTAGCAGCGTCGGCAACGGGTGCCTCCTGCATTTTTTGCTTATCGGTAACCGTTGAAAGTACGGATAGTTTTAGCTGTTTTTCCCAGCGGTCGCGCAGGCCGGCATCATCTTTAGGATAAGGCTGCTTTTCATAATCTACGTTAAGGCTTTCGTTTTTGCTAAAGTCAAACGGCTGCGCCAGTATGTCGCGGTAATATTTTTCGGCCTCTTTGTTGCGTTGCAGCAGGCGGTTGTAGGTAAGGTCAAAAAAGGCAAGGTCTTTTGTTTTTATCATCTCGTCCAGCCTGGTTTCATACTTTGCAAACTCGGTAATATCGGCCTGCGTAAAAAACCTTTTGCTGGGGTCAAGCGCCTCCAGGTAAGCCTTATAAACGCCTTTGCTAAAATTGTCGTCTATGGTGGCCGGGCTATAGTGGCCGCTTTCTATAACATAGGTAAGCAGCTCTATCAGGGTCTTGTCCTTATCTGTAGATGATTCTTTGCTTTGTGCAAAAAGGGTGCAGCTAAGCAGCGTGCTGCCTATCAGGGCAACGAGCGCAAATTTATAGTTTCTCTTCATAAATCTTAAAAAAGCTTTCATTTCAGTTCTTTGGGTAATAGATAACAGTATATCATTAAAAAGCGTGCCAAAGTTTCCTTAACAGGAAATCTGCTCCGGCGGGCACCGCTAAATTGCTTAATTTAGCTAACGTAAAAGTACAACTCTTATTTTGATAATTGCAAGTAGGGAGGTAAAAAGCTTTTGTGAGAAACCTCACCCCTGGCGAGCTACACTGGGTGTTGAAGACCTCACCCCCCCCCGGCCCCTCTCCAAAGGAGAGGGGTGTAGCTACACAGGATGTTTTGATAACGTTTTATGATTATGTAGCAACAATGACGTACTGTACCCGTCCCGGCCCCCCTCTCCTTCGGGGAGGGGCCGGGGGTGGGGACTTAAAAGCAACATTATAAAGTAATTATATAGATACTAATACACCCTGTACCCGTCCGGGCCCCCCTCTCCTTCGGAGAGGGGATGAGGGTGAGGTAAAATAACAATAAAAACTATGACACAAAAAAGACCTTTGATACTGGTAACTAATGATGATGGTATAACCGCGCCGGGCATACGCGCCCTTATAGACGTTATGAAAACCCTGGGCGATGTAGTAGTGGTAGCACCCGATAGCCCGCAGAGCGCCACCGGCCACGCCATTACCATTAACAGCACGCTGTACATTAACAAGGTAAACATAGACCCGGATGTTGAAAAGGAGTACAGCTGCAGCGGCACCCCGGTAGATAGCGTAAAATTTGCCGTAAACGAGATACTGCACCGCAAGCCCGATTTGTGTGTAAGCGGCATTAACCACGGCAGCAACAGCAGTATTAATGTAATATACAGCGGCACCATGAGCGCCGCGGTAGAAGCCGGCATAGAGGGCATACCCGCCATTGGCTTCAGCCTGCTGGATTATAACTGGGAGGCCGATTTTGAGCCCATAAAGCCCTATGTAAAAAAAATTGCGCAGCAGGTTTTGCAAAGCGGCCTGCCCGATGGGGTTATACTCAACGTTAACCTGCCTAAGTTGCCCAATAAGGATATTAAGGGCATTAAAATTTGCAGGCAGGCAAAAGCCATGTGGCAGGAAACATTTGATAAGCGCAAAAATCCTATGGGGCGCGATTACTACTGGCTTAGCGGCAAGTTTGTTAACCTTGATAATGGTGAAGATACCGATGAGTGGGCCCTGGCAAACGGCTATGTAAGCGTGGTGCCGGTGCAGTTTGACCTTACCGCGCACCACGCCATGCAAACGCTAAACGGGTGGAACTTGTAGGCACGCATAGTTTTCATAAAGATTTGGTAAAGTTTAGGTAAAGTATTGTTAACCGTGATGGGCGTAAGTGTAAGAATTTTAATCTTTGCGGCTCGAGAAAACTTAATTTTTACACAAATGCTTATGAAAAAACTTGTTATGATGGCCTTCGTAGCCATGGCAATGATGTCTTGTTCTGATGATGATAATGAAAATGTAGCACTTACAGGTACGTGGAAACTTACCGGTTTTACATTAGACCAGGGAGTAGACCTTAACAATGACGGTACTGCTTCATCTAATCTTATTACAGAGTCAGGCTGTTACAACAACTCAACTGTGGTATTTGGTTCAAGCAATTCCGCTACGTTTAACATCCAGGAACTTGATATTGATTATGAAGTAGTATCAGGTACACAAAATTCGTATGAATATACGGTAGACTGCCTTGGCGGCGAAAATGAAACCACTACGTATACTACATCGGGCAACAATGTAATTGTTAACGTAGGTGGCGAAGAGATGGTGTTTATCCAGAACGGAAACAAGCTTACGTCTACCTTTGTGGGCGGTGGTGTTCCTGTAAATGACAATGGCGATACTGATTTTCAAATCTTAACCGGTACTGTAGAGTTTACAAAACAGTAAACCAAACGTGTTACTTACTATATAATATTCCTTATCAGGAATTTAAGTTGCCCCCTGCTGTTGCGGGGGGCAATTTTTTTATATCTTAGGTAACTGTATTCAGGTTTTTTTGCGTTAGCTATAGTATGTCCGTAATGTTATGAAAAAAATTATCGCAATGCTGGTTGCAGCCGCCGCATTTATGTCGTGCACTGCTGATGATACTACTACTACTACAGTAGCGCTTACCGGCACCTGGAAGCTTACATCTATAGTGGTGCCTTCTGCGTGGGACCTCAATAATGATGGTAACTACACCTATGACCTGGTAGCCGAATCCGGCTGCCTTGACAACTCCAGCCTTTTTTTTGATGCCGATGGCTTTGCCACCGTGCGCATACAGTCTTTAGAGCTTGAAGAAAATAATGAAGGCAGCCAAACAACATATCACGTTGCCTGCACAGGCCCCGAAGCAGAAACAAGCGCTTACACGGTATGGGGCAGTGAAGTTACTTTTATGATTGAAGGCAACCCGGCAACATTTACAATGTTGGGCAATACCCTGGCCACATCACAGGGCGGCAGCACGCTTACTTTTACCAAAATATAACCCGTTACTCCCGGCTCCTGCATAATACTCCCCCAATGGGTTTTTTTGCATAATCCCAATTGTTTCCAGATTGCTGTATCACATTGCATTAAAATTAAAAGATACAGTTATGCAATTACGGATGATCTATACAATGGGTTGCGTTTTAAGTTTAGCGTATAACAGCTATGCGCAGTTGAGCCCGCCGGGATTGGGAGATACAAAAGCCGCTTTTTGGTCGGCATTGGGGGTAAAGCAGCGGCTGGATGCTAAAGATGCCCTGCTGGTTTATGCGGGCGTGGGCCGGGTAAGCGGGCCACAGGGCAGCAACCTTTTTAATGATCCGTCAATAGCCGTGGTAAACGCCGAATTGTACCATACCTTAAGCCCCTCCCTTAAATACAGCTATGCCCTTAGCTACCGCAGGCAGGATCATTATGATTATAGCCTTACAGATTATGCCGATGCGCCCACTGTAACGCAGGAATTTCGTGCATACGGCAGGGTGTCGTATAGTTTAAAGGCATCATTTGCAAAATATTCGCTTACGTTACGGCAGGAGGTGCGCGAATTTTTTGATACCGGTTTTACCCCTGATAGCAACGAGCTGCAATTGCGTACGCGCCTCAAGGCAGGTATGGCCATACCTCTGGATAATCACGGTAATAGCCTTACCGGCACCGCCGAAACCCTGTTTTCTGTAACCAACAAAAACGGATGGGATACTTTTGGCTATAAAGAAAGCCGCTTTTGCCTGTATTATACATATGCGCCGGCATCGGCACCCGTGGTGTTCGACGTAGGCTACATGAACGACCTTGTAGGCCAAGGCCATGGCCATACAGATGCAGGGTATCTCGCCATTGATGTGGTGCTGGTCGATGTTTTTTAATTTCCCTTAACAGGCCATAAAAATCATCCTTCGGCCAAACCTTCAGGTATCATTTACACCCGCTTCAGCAGGGGTAAGGCAGGGATTCTGTGGCTAAAGAATAATTTCTAAACTTTAAAAACGTAAGTGGTTATTATATATTTTTATAGTAACCACTTTTAATACATATAATAATGAACAAGCAACTGGTTATTATCTTATTTTTTCTTGGCAGCATTGCCTATCCTCAAAGTAATATTACAGTAGCTTTAAGCCTTAACGACTGCATTAACTGCACCCTGTCTATACATGAGCTGAGGGATAAATTAAATAATCCTAAAATCAGGTTTTTGCTGAATGAAGAGCTTGAGGCCGACTCTACACTTGTAAATACTCGTACCGGTCTCAATAATTTCTCGCCAAGGGAGGTCGTATATTCCGACTCCTTATATAATAAATTTGCTAAGGGGGTAAGGAGTACGGTTTCGCTGATTAAAGATGGTAAGTTAATTTATACTGACCTGCTTTATAAGCTTGATGTAGATAAATTTGTGGGCGAGTATAACAAGGCATTCACAACTATTTCAGCCACGGGCAATAATGTAAATATTTCAAAAACCACTTCCGCAAGCAGTTTTAAAGGCGCTAAGGTGGCAGTTAGTGCAACAGGCACCCGGTGCTTTAACGCATTGCGCAAGGGCATTATGCAAATTCAGGCAGATGAAACCCTGCTGGTTTACAGTACACAATTAAAACGCTATACCTATTATGACGGCCAGGGCAATTCTAAAGACATAGTTGCCGATAGCCTCTGGATGAAAATGGCATACCAGACGTATTATAAAGATAAAGGCTGGCAAAAAGAATATAAAGCCATGAATGAGCTCATTTTGCAGGCGCCTAATGTTTTGCCGGCAATAAAATATGGCAGTAAAGAAGGTAATAAATTATTGTTTTTGGTAGATGTAAGCTTTATGAGGGTGGCCGGAGATAATGATGTACACATATCTAAAAAAGCATTCCTGGCAGAATTTGATATTAAAAAAAATGCGCTTACTAATTGTTTTTATATTGATAGCCAAATGCTGGATGCTAAAGGTTATTACATTAATAGCAATGGGTTTACTAAAAAAGACGGCGTCTACTTATTTGCGTTAGGATCAACTTTAGATCCTGTAACAGATACAAAATTTATAGCAACATACCTGCCAAATAAAAAATCAGGCAATATTTTAGAATTGAAAGAAATTTTAGGCGCCAACATTCCCGAAAACTACCTCAAATATGGCCTTAATGGCAATTTTCAAAGTTATACATTTGATAATAAACTTGTTTGCCTCAATTTTGGCGAATATATTTATGACTGGAAAAATAAAATTAAATATCCTGTTCCTTATACAAAAGAAGAAACCGAAAGCCTTGCCACTATTTACGATATGATGATAAAAGGGGGCAGCAGGATTACAACCTTTTTTTTATATGATATTTTTGATGGGCCCGGTAATATCTATGTACTGTATACAGATCCTGCCAATAATCTTAAATTAATTAATATTGATAAAAAGACAAAGGCCAAGGTAGAAAGTAGGATAATAATAGAAAACAGCAAACTTAATACCTATAAAAGCAATGAAAGCTTCCGTATAAAAAACAGCAGGCAGCTTATCTATATTGATAATAATAACTGCCTGGCTTATTTAGATATTCAGTAATCCTGCTTAAACCTGGCGCTGTATAATTTGCCATGGCGTTAGTAGGGGGCAAATTATCTTTTGAATCCACCATACCCCTAAAGTTCCATGGTGATTGCCCCAATTTAGCCGCGGGACTATATAAATTAATTTTCGCTAATTTTGCTGTGTAACAAACGGGCAATGAAATATTACATTATAGCGGGCGAGGCCAGCGGCGACCTTCACGGGGCCAACCTTATGAAGGAACTCTTTAAAAAAGATCCACAGGCAAACATACGCTTTTGGGGCGGCGACCTTATGCAGGCCACAGGTGGTACGCTGGTAAAACATTACCGCGACCTGGCTTTTATGGGCTTTGCCGAAGTAGTGGCTAACCTGCGCACCATCTTTCGAAATATAAAATTGTGTAAGGAAGACATACTTGCCTTTAAGCCCGATGCTATTATTTTTATTGACTACCCGGGGTTTAACATGCGCATTGCAAAATGGGCTAAAGGGCTTAACATCAAAACGCACTATTATATATCTCCGCAAATATGGGCGTGGAAAGAAAACCGCATTAAGGCCATTAAGCGCGATGTAGACCACATGTATATTATATTGCCCTTTGAAAAAGACTTTTATGAGCAAAAGCACGAGTTTGCCGTGGAGTTTGTGGGCCACCCGCTTATTGATGCCATACAAAACCGCGTGCCTGCAGATAAAGAACAATTTATAAAAGAAAACGGGCTGGATGCAAGGCCCGTAATAGCACTGTTGCCCGGCAGCCGAAAGCAGGAAATTGCAAAAATGCTGGAGCTTATGCTATCGGTAGTAGATGATTTTCCTGATTACCAGTTTGTAATTGCCGGCGCGCCCAGTCAGGAATATAGTTTTTATGAGCAGTTTCTTAATAACGAGCGCGTGCATTTTGTAAGCAATAAAACATATGACCTGCTAAGCATTGCGCATGCGGCGTTGGTAACATCGGGCACTGCCACGCTCGAAACGGCTCTTTTTAAGGTGCCGGAGGTAGTTTGCTACCGTGGCGGATGGATTAGTTACCAGATAGCAAAACGCGTAATTACGCTAAAATACATCTCACTGGTTAACCTTATTATGGATAAAGAGGTGGTAAAAGAGCTCATTCAGGACGAGCTTAACAAAAAAAATATCGCTGCCGAACTGTTAAAAATTTTAACACCGCAACATCGTGAGAACCTCCTGAAACAGTACGATTTACTGGAAAATTTGCTGGGTGGCTCAGGTGCCAGCGAGAGGGTGGCGGGGTTAGTAATCACACATTTAACATAGTTTCTTAAAGTTTTATTAAATTAACTTCCCTATATTTGTGAAAACACATAATCGAGAATTTGATTAGATAAAAGAAAAGATTTTGAAGTATATCCAGTCCCTACACCTAACCTTACTGCTTTTAATTACCTCAATAGGCGCTTCTGCGCAAATAGTAACTTCTAAGAAGGAGGCCCAGGAAAAAGGGATCTATGCATATGCTGATAAACCGGTAACCATTGCTAAGGCACCCGCCAGGATGCAGGCTGCCGCCCCCGCGCAAATGCCTGCCCGGGTTGAAGAAAGTACCATAGCCGCTATTGAGGCAGTAACATCTGATGCTGCGCCTACCACACAAAAAGCTAAGGGTGGCCCCAAAAAAACCGAAGACCCAAAAAAGAAAAATAAAAAGAAGCAGCCCGTTGTTAATGATGAGCCTACTCCGGCAGATTTTACCCCGGAGGCTTATGAAAGCTACTTTGCACAGCAAATAGTAAACAATGCCATGCAGTTTGAAGGCGTGCACTACCGTGGTGGTGGCACTACAGCGGCCGGTATGGATTGCTCCGGGATGGTTTATGCAACGTTTAAAATATTTGATGTTACACTGCCGCGCAGCTCTGCCGCAATGGCCGCCGGCGCGGGTGTTGAGATAAAGCTGGAAGAGGTTAAAAAAGGCGACCTGCTGTTTTTTGACAACAATCCCGGTAAAAGAAGGGTAAACCACGTGGGCCTTGTAACCGAGGTTACCGAAGATGGTGAAGTTAAATTTATCCACTCTACACTAAGCAGCGGCGTAATGGTTTCATCAATGAACGAGCCTTACTACATCAAAACTTATGTACAGGCAAACAGGGTTATAGACGATATTAAATAGTTTTACTATATTTCAATATCCGTCATACACCCATGATATTGAAATACCCTGTAGTACCCCTTACAATTTTTACGGCACTTGGCATCATGGCCGGTTATTATGTACAGCCTCCGCTAACGCTGTTGTGCATCTTCCTTTTCGTTTCTGTTGTTGCCATGTCAGGTGCGCTGTGGTATGCAGGCAAAACACTGCTGCAAAAACCATGGTTTGCCATAATGGCCTGGCTAATGGCTTTTTCTTTAGGCCTGGTTGTGCAATACCTGCATTATGGCCCTAATCAGGGTTCACATTACAGCCACATTGCTACAGGTGGCAATCCGGTGCTTAAAGGCGTTGTTAAGGAGCGCCTCAAACCAAATGAGTATTCAGAAAAATATTATGTAGATCTTTCCGCTGTAGACAAACAGCCGGCTACAGGTACCATTTTAGTTACTGTGCCTAAAGACAGCCTTGCTAAAACCCTCAACGCCGGCGATGTGCTTTTTATTGGCGCACAGCCACAACCCATTACCGCGGCCCGCAACCCCTACCAGTTTGATTATGCCGCCTACATGGCAAAGCAGGATGTGTTTCATCAAATCAGGTTAAAGCAAAACTACATTATTGCCGGGCAACAAAAAGATTTTAATTACTACATACAACAGCTGCGCGATGCCCTTATTGGCAGCTTTGCCATACATCACTTAAGGCCCCAAACGCTCCAGGTTATCAATGCGCTGCTCTTTGGCCAGCGTCAGGATATGGACAAGCAAACCACAGACAGCTACACCAGTGCTGGGGTAGTACATATTTTAGCCATATCCGGGCTGCACTTCTCGCTGCTGTTTTTGGCCTTCAGCCGCCTGCTGGACCCACTTAAACGCGTGCCAAAGGTGGGCAGGGTAGGGCACCTCATTTCCATTATGGTTTTGATGTGGGGGTTTGCATTCATCACAGGCTTGTCGGCCTCAGTGGTGCGTGCGGTGGTTATGTTCAGCATCATCCTCCTGGCCGATGCGCTAAACCGCAGGGCAAACATATATAATTCGCTGGCCGTATCCATGCTTATCTTGCTGCTGGCTAAACCCGCCTTTTTGTTTGATGCCGGGTTCCAGCTCAGCTACCTGGCGGTATTTGCCATTGTGTGGTTGCAGCCGTTGTACAACAAGCTGGGGCAGGCTAAATACAAACCTGTGCAGTGGGCAAAAGACACCGTTGCCCTATCTTTTATAGCACAGCTGGGTGTCCTGCCGCTAAGCCTGTATTACTTTAACCAGTTTCCGTTGCTGTTTTTACTGGCAAATGTGGTGGTCATTCCGTTATCTAATATAGTCCTGGGGCTGGGCATCATTACCCTGCTGCTCAATTTTACCATTCCCGCACTGGCTGTCTGGACAGGTAAAGCGCTCGAATTTTCTATTACAGCCATGAACAGCTTTATTGCGTGGATTGCCTCTTTTGAAAGCCTTGTGCTGAAAAATATACCTTTTACGCTACTGCTCAATATTTTATTATACACGCTGTTGGTTACGGCTTTACTGTGGCTTTACAAGCAGTCGTTTAAGCGCTCAATAGCGGTACTGGGCAGTGTTATTGTTTTTCAGGCGGCGTATATGGTTACCGCCTATAAATTTAAAGCACATGAAGAACTGGTCATTTTCCACAACTACGGGAATACGCTTTTAGCGGAAAAAAAGCCGGGCGTCATTACCCTGCTCAGCACCGATAGCACCGTTTTAGAGAGCCGTACAGTAAGGGATTATGCAAGAGGTAGCTTTACTTCTAAAGTGCGGTTAAAGCCGCTGCAGCCGCTGCTGTGGCATAACGGCAAAAAGATTTTGGTGCTCGATAGCCTGGCCCTTTATCCCATGCACTTGCAGCCCGATGTGCTGGTGCTTACGCAGAATACAAAAGTTAACCTGGACCGCGCCATTCATGATTTGCATCCCAAACAAATTGTGGCCGATGGCACCAGCTACAACAACGTTGTTGCCCGCTGGGCCGCTACCTGCCAAAAACAAAAAATCCCTTTTCATGCTACTGCCGAAAAGGGATATTATATTGTGGAATAACTTCCTGTTATGACTTTTTTGCAACAATGGGGTTTGCCGTTGCCAGCCACGCCGCTGGTCCGCCTGCTACATAGCCTGTGCTGCCCATGGGGGTGAGGTTTACTTTACCGTCATCAGTTTTAGCTGCGTTTACAAACCATACGGTAGGGTAGCCGCGCACCTTAAGCGCCCCAGATAGCTGTGCATTTTGCTGCTTTAGGGCATCGGGCTGTGCCGCCCTCCGCGGAAAATCTACCTCTACCAGTATAACATTTTCTTTAGCCCATGTGGCAAACTCGGGTGTTTTAAGCACCTCTTTTTGCAGCTTCATGCACCATCCGCACCAGTCGCTGCCGGTAAAGAACAGCAGCATGGGTTTTTTAGTACTGGTACTAAGGGCCATGGCCTTGTTCATATCGGTATGCCACTCTAACGCGTTTTCCTGGGCCTGCATGGCCACCGCGCTAAAAGTTACAAACAGGGCTACCATAAATTTCTTCATAATCATTTATTTTGGATATTATTAAACCAAAAAGAATGCCATTATTAACGCACGCCGTGCATCAGTTTCTGGATGGGCTTGTTGGCAACAATTGCAATAATACCTATAGCTATAGCTACAATGGTAATAATAAAGAAAAACATGCCAATACCCTTTTCTTTGGCAATTTCGGTTGAATTTTCGCCTATGATGCCTGCTACTTTATTAGCAATGGCAATAGCCAGGTACCAAACGCCAAACATAAAGGCAATCATCCTGCTTGGCACCAGCTTGCTAACATAAGAAAGCCCCACCGGAGAAATGCATAGCTCGCCCATGGTGTGGAAAAGGTATACAAATACCAGCCAGAACATACTAACCGATGCCGCTTTAGCCCCCGGTGCAATATTCCAGCCGCCATAGGCTAAAAAGCCCATGCCAAGGCCTAACAATATAAGGCCGATACCAAATTTAGCGTTTGCAGAAGGGTTATATTTACTCTCCCACCATTTAGAAAACAGCGGCGCAAGGGTAATTATAAACAGTGAGTTGAGCACGTTAAACCACGTGGCCGGAATTTCGGTAAGCGGCACTGTTACCTTGTCGATTTTAAGGGAGTCAAGCGTACTGTCAGAAAGGCTCATGTAACCTGCCGAGTAGAAATCTTTAGTAAGCATCCACAGGGTTATGGCCCAGATGATGACAAAACTGATGCTCAGCAATATGTTTGCAAGGGCATAATGCTTAAACGTCTGCTTAAACAGCTTTAGCAGCACCCAGGTAATAATGGCCAGTGGCACAACCGCGATAAGCGAATTCACCACAAGGTAAATAAGGCTGGCGTTGCCCGTTAAAACACGGCTGGTATAATCTCTGGCAAAAATGGTAAGCGACCCCGGAGCCTGTTCAAACACTACAAAAAAGCAAAAGGTAAGCACTGCAAAAAACGTAACCGCATATAGTTTTTGCCTGGTTATTGTGGCATACTGGCTAAGCCTGTAAAACAATATGAATAAAAACAGCACCAGCGCCGTAATGATAACATAATTGCTGAAGTCATTATTGCCAAACTTAAAGAAGTTAACTGTGCCATCAGAAATTTTAGAAACCGGGTCGTTTATTACCCATGCAAGGCCCAGGATACAGCATACGGCGATAAGGGCCAGCTGCCATCCTGTAAAGGGCACACGCTTATCGTTATCGGCCTTAAGGGCCAGTTCTTCTTTAGTGGCATTGTTTGTGTTTATTTCCATGGCATCGCTGTTAGCCAGCGCCAGGTTGCTTGCCATCTTTGGCGTAAGCCCTATGGTGCCAAATATGTTCTGCGAAAAATAGAACTGCAGCAGGCCAAAAAGCATAAAGATGCCCGCAAGGCCAAAGCCGATGCTCCAACCCACTTTTTCACCAAGGTAGCCGCACAGCAATATGCCGAAGAACGCGCCTGCATTTACACCCATGTAAAAAATGGTATAGGCGCCGTCTTTTTTCTCAGGCCTGTCCTGATACATTTCAGATATGATAGAGGTCATGTTAGGCTTAAAGAACCCGGTGCCAAAAACCAGCAGCGTAAGCCCCAGGTAGATGAAGAACGGGCTTTCTACCGCCATGCTCGCGTGGCCCAGCGTCATTAGCAACGCACCCACAATTACTGCCCAGCGGTAGCCTATAAGCTTATCGGCAAAGTAGCCGCCCAGCATGGTGCTCAGGTAAACAAGTGCCGTATATGAACCGAACAATGCATAAGCATTGCCCTCGGGCCAGCCCCAGCCGGGGTGTGCACCGGTTAAAGACGCCGTTAAGAACATTACCAGCAGCGAGCGCATGCCGTAGTATGAAAAACGCTCCCACATCTCGGTAAAAAAAAGTACAAATAACCCTGCTGGGTGCCCCAGGACATTCGTTTTAAAAAAGTCGTTAGACGTTGTAGTTGTAGACATATATATAAATAGGTTGTATTTAATTTTTTATTTAACCTCCTGCATCAGTTTCCTTACTAACGGAGAAATAGCGATAAGCACAATACCGGCAATAAGGGCATAAATGGCAAGCTGGTAATAACCATCTGTATAGGTGGCCAGCTTTTGCGGAAGCGAATCATTTTCGCCGCCTTCACTAAGCCCTGCACCCAGGATACCTGCGGCATACTGCCCATATGCACTGGCCAAAAACCACATGCCCATCATAACGCCCTGCAGCCTTTGTGGCGATAGCTTGGTCATGATGGAAAGCCCTATGGGCGAAAGGCACAATTCGCCAAAAGTAATGATAAAATAGGCTACTACAAAAACATCAAGGCTGGCAATTCCTGACCCTGCAATTACCTCAAAAAAGCGGGTAGTGTAAAAGGTGTAAAATCCTCCTGCAAGAAATATAAAGCCAAGGCCAAACTTAACTACAGTATTTGGCTCAATTTTCTTTTTAGCCAGGGCTATCCATACAAGCCCTACTATAGGGGCAAATATGATTACAAATACCGAGTTAGCCGCATTGTTTACACCATTAGGGTCAAGTGTAAAAACACCTGCAACCACATTATTAAGGTTTTTTGCTGCAAACAGGCTTAATGATCCGCCGCTTTGCTCAAAAAATGCCCAAAATATAATGGAGAATAATATAAAAACCAGCGCAGCAATAAGCTTTCTGCTTTCTTCCCATGTATGTTTTGTCATTTCATATACCAGGTATAAGAGCGTAAGCGGGCCTATAGTGTACATAAAGTAATCAGTATACTCGGTTTTTGCTACCATAACCATTACTACCGGAATAAGCAGCAGTGTTAAAGCATACACGGCATAATCATACCATGCCTTACCTGATTTTACCGTAACTGAAACTGTGGTAGGCTCTGGTGCTATAGTGCCAAAACTATCGGCTTCGGGTATCTTTTTAATCCGGTCGTTTTCATTCCTAAAAGGAGAAAGGCCTATAGGGCCAAGTGTTTTCTGGGTAAATATAAACGTCACAAGGCTTATGGTCATTACTATACCGGCTAACCCAAAGGCAACATTCCAGGCGTATTCTACAGGTATAAAACTGCTGAAAAGTTGGCCCTTACCAATAGAGATGCACGCATATCCGCCTAATAAGGCACCGATGTTAATGCCCGAATAGAACATAGAAAAGCCCGCGTCTCTGCGGCTATCGCCTCTTTTATACAATGAACCCACCATGGTAGAGATGTTTGGCTTAAAAAAGCCGGTACCTATTACCGTAAAGCTGATGCCTAAAAAGAAATTACTTTCAGGAAAAGGGTCGAACGCCAGTATGGCGCTGCCAATAATCATTAATATACCGCCCCAGAAGAGCGATTTCCTAAAGCCTAATATTTTATCTGCAAAAAGCCCGCCTATAAAAGTAAATGCATAAACAAAAGCCTGTGTAGCACCATATTGCAGGTTGGCCTGGCTGTCAGTCATGTGCCCGCCATTTTCTAAAATAAGGTGGGTCACCATAAAATAGGTAAGTACACCGCGCATGCCGTAAAAGCAAAAACGCTCCCACATTTCAGAAAAGAAAAGACCCCACAATTGCTTAGGATACTTGCCTTTAAAGCCCTGGATTTCTTCTATGGTAACTAATGTATTTGCCATTATAAATTCTCTTTAATAAAGTTGGTCATTTTTGTGTACAGCTGCAGCCTTGTGGCGCCGCCATATATACCGTGGTTCTTATCGGGGTAAATAGCCCAGTCAAACTGCTTGTTTGCCTGTACCAGCGCCTCTACCATAAGCATGGTGTTTTGCAGGTGCACGTTATCATCGGCGCTGCCGTGTATCAGTAAATATTTGCCTTTTAGCTTAGATACATGGTTTATAGGCGAGTTCTGGTCATAGCCCAGCGGATTTTCCTGCGGGGTTTGCATGTAGCGCTCGGTATATACACTGTCATAAAAACGCCAGTTTGTAACCGGTGCCACGGCAATGGCCATTTTAAAGGTATCGGCCCCTTTAAGTATGCAGTTGCTGCTCATAAAGCCGCCATAGCTCCATCCCCAGATGCCTATGCGGGCAGGGTCAACATAGGGGTAGCCGGCTATCAGCTTTGCAGCGTCTATCTGGTCTTCCACCTCAAATTTGCCAAGTTCTTTATAGGTCACTTTTTTAAATTCGGCACCTTTGTAACCCGTCCCGCGGCCGTCTACGCAGGCCACAATATAGCCCTGCTGGGCCAGCATATAAAACCAGTAGTCGTTACTGGTGTTCCAGGTATTGGCCACCTGCTGGCTGCCCGGGCCGCTGTACTGATACATAAACACCGGATATTTTTTAGCCGGGTCAAAATCGGCAGGCTTTATAAACCACGCGTTAAGCGTATGGCCTTTTTCGGTGGTAATGGTAGTAAATTCTTTTTTAGGGAGGTTGTAGCCCGCAAGTTTGGTAAGCAGGGCGGTATTGTTAACCACTTCTTTAACCGTATTGCCGTCTTTACTGCTGTTTAGTGTAAAGGTGGGCGGCTGCGCGGCACTGGAGTAAAAGTTAAGGAACAGGTCAAAATTAGGGCTGAAGGTAGCATCGTTTGTGCCGGTCTGGCTGCTGAGCCTTACTTTATTTTTGCCGTTAAGGCCTATGCGGTAGATGTCGCGGTTAATGCTGCCATTTTCAACCGACTGGTAGTAGATGTTGCCCGTTTTGTTATCAAACCCATAGTAGGCGGTTACTTCCCACTTTCCGGTGGTTACCTGCTTAATCAGCTTGCCGGTCTTGGCATAGTGGTAAATATGGTTGTAACCGTCTTTCTCGCTGGTCCAGATAAAGCTGTTATCGTTTAAAAACGTAAGGTTATCGGTAATATCCACGTAGGCGGCATCAGTTTCGTTCAGTATTACTTTGGCAGTGCCTGTATTAGCATCCACAAAAATTAGGTCAAGGTTGTTCTGGTGGCGGTTAAGTACCTGCACACTCAGGGTTTGCGCCTCGTTAGTCCACTTTATGCGCGGAATGTAAAAATCAGTATAACTGCCCAGGCTTATGGTTTTGTCGGTACTGGTGGCTACATCATACATATGCAGGATAACAGTAGCGTTCTTTTCGCCGGCCTTTGGGTATTTAAACGTTTGCGCCGCCGGGTAAAGGCCCTGGTTGTACACCATCATGCTAAACTCCGGCACGGCTGCCTCATCAAAGCGAATGTAGGCTATTTTATTACCGGCCTTGTTCCAGTCAAAAGCGCGCACAAAGGCAAACTCTTCCTCATACACCCAATCGGTAATACCGTTTATTACGCTGTTCTTTTTGCCATCGGCAGTAATTTGCTTTGTTGTTTTGGTCGCCAGGTCAAAAATATAAAGGTTATTTTGATAGCCGTAGGCAACCTTTGTCCCGTCGGGCGAAAAGGCAGGCTCCTGCACTTTGTTTTCAGAAAGCTTTACCAGCGATTTGCCAGCGATATCATAAATATAAAAGTCGGCGGTAAACGAGTGGCGGAAAATTTGCTCGCTGCCTGTGGCCAGCAGTATTTTCTTTTCATCGGGGCTAAAGGTGTAGCTGTCAATGCCTTCTTTAAATTCTTTAAAATTTTTAGAATCTACCACCGTACCGGTCTTTTCGAGTGTGGCAAAATCATAGAGGTCTATTGTGGCTGTACCCGCATTATAATTTGCATTAAGCACCGTGTACTGGTTGGAGTTTTTCATGGCAATAAGATCGTCCATGCCCTTTGTGCGGAAGGCTCCCTGCCAAATTTCCTGCAGTGTTATTTTTTGCTGTGCTACAGCCGGCATTGATGCCATTAAAAACAATAAAAGCGGGTATTTAATGTATTTCATTTTATAGATGGTAAAAAACCTCCAATTTTAGTAAAAATTTATGAATTAAGGGTTCTTTTTTTTGTTAAATACACAGCGGCTGTTTTAGGCGTTAATTTAATTTTAGCAAAAGCCAATGCTAACTGCTATCTTTGCGCTTCACTACTATTTTAAGCTACTGATAATGAGCAAAACAATAGCCGGTTTTAGCAAACTGGGCAAGCAGCAAAAAATTGAATGGCTTACAAAGCACCATTTTATAAACCCTGAAGCTGCACAGGAACTGCTAAAGCAGTACTGGAACGATGATGCTGCCCTGCAAAAACTGCACGATGAGTTTATAGAAAACACCATAACCAATTTTTACCTGCCGCTGGGCATTGCGCCCGGTTTTGTAATAAACGGCAACGATTATACCATACCCATGGCCGTTGAGGAGAGCAGCGTTGTGGCTGCCGCGGCAAAATCGGCCAAGTTCTGGGCGGGCAGGGGCGGTTTCAAAGCCACGGTTCTCAGTACCGAGAAGATAGGGCAGTTGCACTTTACCTTTACCGGCGGTGCCGAAAAGCTGCAACAGTTTTTTGACACCATAAAGCCGAAATTCTTTACCGCTACCGAAGACATTACCAAAAACATGCAAAAGCGCGGCGGCGGCATATTGGATATTGAGCTGCGCGATAAAACCGCCGTGATACCCAACTACTACCAGCTGCACGCCACCTTTGAAACGGTAGACAGCATGGGGGCTAACTTTATAAACTCGTGCCTGGAGCAGTTCAGCAAGACGTTAAAGCAGGAGGCGCTTAACCATGACGCCTTTGCCGAAGATGAAAAGCACATCGGCGTTATCATGAGTATACTGAGCAACTATGTGCCCAATTGTGTGGTGCGTGCTGAGGTATCATGCCCCGTAAGTGATTTGAATGAAGACAAAAACATAAAGCCGGAGGAGTTTGCGCAAAAATTCCTGACGGCAGTACAAATAGCCGAGGTAGAGCCCTACCGTGCGGTTACCCATAATAAAGGTATAATGAACGGTATCGACTCGGTGGTGGTGGCTACAGGCAACGATTTCAGAGCGGTAGAAGCCGGCGTGCATGCTTATGCCGCGCGCAACGGGCAATACAGCAGTCTGAGCCATGCCAAAATTGAAGACGGCATCTTTACCTTCTGGATGGATGTGCCTTTGGCACTGGGCACCGTAGGCGGACTGACCACCTTGCATCCGCTGGTAAAATTCTGCCTCGAGATGCTGGGCAGCCCATCAGCCAAAGAATTGATGGAAGTGGTGGCTGTGGCAGGCCTGGCGCAAAATTTTGCCGCGCTGAGGTCGCTTACTACAACTGGTATACAGCAGGGCCACATGAAGATGCACCTGATGAACATACTGAACCAGCTGGGGGCTAACGAGCACGAAAAGCACGCCGCCATTAAGCACTACGAAAAAAATACCGTGAGCCACAGCGCTGTGGCCGATTTTATAACCGACCTGCGTAAAAATGACCCTGCCCGCATTGAAGAAGACTTTTTATAGCAACGGCAAACTGCTGCTTACCGGGGAGTATACTGTACTCGACGGCGCTACGGCATTAGCGGTGCCCACAACATTTGGGCAAAGCCTGGAAGTGGCCGGCACTGCCGGTACTATGATACATTGGACCAGCCTTGATGCTGATGGATCTGTATGGATGGAGGTTGCCGTTAGTTTGGATGATATTATCAAAAACAATCAGAGCGGGACTTCGGCGGAAGCCAATACCCTTATTAAAATACTGCACCAGTCCCATACGGCTAACCCCGCAATACTACAGTCTGGTTTTGATGTAACTACCAAACTCACTTTCCCAAGGAACTGGGGCCTGGGTACATCGTCTACACTTATTAATAATGTGGCGCAGTGGTTTGGCATTGATGCCTATGGGTTGCTGGCCGATACCTTTGCCGGCAGCGGCTATGATATTGCCTGTGCGCAACACAACACGCCTGTATTATATAGCCTGAATGACGGCAAGGCGGAGGTTATTCCCGTAGCCTTTAATCCCGCATTTGCAGAAAATATTTATTTTGTTTATCTGAACCAAAAGCAAAACAGCCGCGATGCCATTGCCGCCTACCGCGAGCGCCGGCAGGAGATAACTACAATTGTTAGCCGTATCAACAGCCTTACACAGGATGCCCTTGGCGCGAAAAACGTTCGTGACTTTGCCTCAGCCATGGAAAAGCACGAAGCCCTAATGGCAGGTGTGCTGGGCATTACCCCGGTGCAGGAACGCCTGTTTCCTGAATTTAAAGGCGTAATAAAAAGCCTGGGTGCCTGGGGCGGCGATTTTGTTATGGCGGTTGCCGAGGAAAACCCGGTTATTTATTTTAAGGAGAAGGGCTATGAAACAGTAGTGGGGTGGAGGGATATGGTTTTATAGGTGGTTTGCTTAATTCCACAGAGATAAGCAAAGAAGGCACAAAGACACACAAAGTTTTTGAGGTAGAGACAGGCTTTGTGTGTCTCAAGAATTATTTACAACTCACCCAGTACGCAACTCAAATACAATATAGTGGCCAGCAAGTTCATGACTGGCATAGAGAACCATCAAAGGCGTAATGCGCCAATTATAAGTAATGACCTCGGGTCAATAGGGGCGGTACTAAAGGGGGCTGGTAGCTTTAAGGGTTTTACTGATAGCGGGATAGTTTGTGTTTTTAGAAAGGCTAAGCGGCACTAAAAGCTGTAAGGCTATAAAACAAAAAGACAAACCCTAAGGCTGCCAGTGTCGTTCTCTATAATATTATGCTTTTCTAATATGTTTTTCAGACTCTTAAATGCCTATTTATAAAACACCTAATCTGAAACATTACCTAGTATATTTCAAAGATGTTTTTATTATAAGTGACAATTCCAATAGAATTAATATCAAAAAGCATATTATATTGAAAACTAATATGCTGTTTAATAAAAGAGCATCATTGATTTTAATATTTAAAAGACTTAATAATCTTAATTCGCTTTTACCCCATTCTGACTCATTGGATGAAACACTAGAAATAAAATACAAAATAGAAACAAGAAGGATAGAGTAGATTAATTTAGTATTAAAATCCTTTTTAATTATAACCCACAACAGATTAATAAATAGTATAAAATTGATAATAACATCAAAATAAAATATCATATCAGTTTTTAATCTTTTAGGAGTAAATAAAGTTATGGCTAATCCTAAAATTAGGATAATGACAGAAATATATTTAATCTTCATAAGTATTTATTTTTTTAAGGTTTGTCATTGACGATGGATTCTTAAGTTTAGTTAAACTCCCTCTTATTTTGTTTATAACTTCCATACCTAAATTTCCAGGGCAATATCTATTTTTTCCTCAACGAAGCCCTGATGGCCGGTGTGCTGGGTATTGCCCCTGTGTAGGAGCGCTTGTTTCCTGAATTTAAAGGCGTACTGAAAAGCCTGGGCGCCTGGGGTGGCGATTTTGTTATGGCTGTTGCCGAGGAAAACCCGGTTATTTATTTTAACGAGAAGGGCTATGAAACAGTAGTGGGTTGGAGGGAGATGGTTTTGTAAATTAAGACTGGAGGCTGTCAGTATTAATAAGACAGCATTTGTAAGATAACAATTTGATCTTCGCAGCCCAAAGGCTGTATTCAATTGTTAATCTGATGAATTAGCCGGTATTTCTTGTTCATATTCTAAAAGAAGGTTATTTAGTTTTTCAAGCTCTTCTGGTTGAACCTCAGAATAAATTTCTTCAATTTTTTCTTTCAATAACCTAAATTCGTCTGAGTTTAAAATTTTGCCCCGTTTTATTATCTTATTAATTTCTTTTTGAGTTTTTCCAGATTGGTCATACAAATCCTTGCCAAATTTTTCTTTTAACAAAATATTGAGTTTATCAATATTTTGACTATTCATATCCAGAGCCATCTGAGTACTATCCTTCAAGGCGAGTCGCATCCCCCGCAGGTTTTTTTCTTCATAACCTTTTGTAATTCCACGTCTAAAAATATGGATGTAGTTAGTTCCAGATATTGAATCCAGGTATTCAACAATAGTTAGACACCAATCTTTTATAAACAAAAGTTCTTCCTCTCTGTTTTGATTTTTCTCCCTCATTTTTGATAACTTAATATTCTGCACACCAAACTCATATTGGTTAGGCCCACAACTTTAAAATTAACCCCCAACTCTCAACCAATTAACCCGCGCAGAGCGACTACCACTCATTCACCCTATTGGCATCCAGCTTGATAAAGATAAACAAAAGCAGCGTAAACGCCCAGAAGCTGGACCCGCCGTATGAGAAGAACGGGAGGGGCACGCCCACGGTGGGGAACAGCCTGATGAGCATAGCAATATTTACAAAAAAGTGCATGAATAAAATTGCCGCCACACAATAGCCATAGGTGCGGCTGAACTTGGATTTTTGCCTTTCGGCGAGGTAAATGATACGGAGGAGCAGGGTTATGAGCAGGCCAATAACCACGAGTGCGCCTGCAAAGCCCCACTCTTCGCCCACGGTGGTAAAAATATAATCCGTATGCTGTTCCGGTACAAAGCCGCCCTTGGTCTGGGTACCTTCCAGGTAACCTTTGCCCAGCCATCCGCCGGAGCCAATGGCAATCTGCGCCTGGTTGAGGTTATAGCCCTCTGCCTTAAGGTCTACCTCTTTGCCAAAAAGCACCTTGATACGGTCTTTTTGGTGGTCTTCGAGTACGTTATTAAAAACATAGCTTACAGATAGTACAAAAGCCGCAGCGGCCACTAATACTATTGTATAGGCAATAGGGTTGCGGTTAACGCGTTTGGCCAGCATATAATGCAGCAGCAGCGCCAGGATAATGATTATTATAAGGAAAACCGGTTTTATGAGCAGTGCCAGCAGGAACAGCACAATAGCCGAAAAGCCCAGCACAAGGTAAATACCGGGCAGCCCCTCACGGTAGAGTACAAACATGAGCGACATAAATATCATGGCGCTGCCCGCATCGGGCTGCAGCATAATGAGTATTACCGGTAAAAAGATAATGGCAAACGCTATAAGCTGGTGGTTTATTTTTTGCAGGTTTATTTGTACATCGCTTAAGTATTTGCTAAGCACTAATGATGTGGCAATCTTTGCAAACTCTGACGGCTGAAGGCTAAACCCGGCAAAAGAGTACCAGTTAAGCTGCCCTTTGTGGGGTGTACCCAGCACAAAAAGACCGGCCAGGAGCAGCAGGGCGCCGCCATAAAATATAAAGGCATACTTATCAAAAATCTTGGCATCTATAGACAGTATTACTATAATGAGCGGTATACTGCCTATCATAAACAATATCTGCTTGCCATATACCTGCCCAAGGTCAAAAATAGAGGTCTCCTCATTAGGCAGCGATGCCGAATAAATAGTCATCCAGCCCATGCCTACCAATACAATGTACAGCAGTATGGTTATCCAGTCTACACTATTGGTTACGCTCTGGTTCTTCATTAGTGGTTTATGCTAAACGGTTCTCCGCTCAGGTACTTGTCATAAGTAGCTTTAAGGCCACCGGTAAGCATGCGGGTTTCAAGGTCTTTGCGGGTTATGGTGCCCTTAAGGTATTTTTCTATCATAAGGCTGGCAATGGGCCCCGCCCATCGGGCACCCCAGTAACCGTTTTCTATAAACACGGCAACGGCAATTTTAGGATTGTCTTTTGGCGCAAAGGCCACAAATATAGAGTGGTCATCAAGCTGGGTGCGCACCCCGTTTATCTTGGCAAAATTCTCGGCTGTACCGGTCTTGCCGCAAATATCTATGCCGTCTACACGCAGGTGCTTGGCAGTACCAAAGTTATACACGTCAAACAGCCCCTGTATAACGGGGTCAAAATACTGCTTGTCTACCGTGGTGTAGTGCTTTTCGGTAAACTTCTTGTCTATGCTGCCGCCCTCAATCTTCTTGATGATGTGGGGCGTGTAATACCACCCTTTGTTAGCCACGGCCGCCATCATGTTAGCCAGCTGTATGGGTGTCATTTTTATTTCTCCCTGGCCTATTGAATTAGATATTATGGTGCTGCTCCTCCAGCCGCCGTTAGGGTAAAAGCGCTTGTAGAACTTGGCGGTGGGTATAAGGCCTTTGCGCCCCGGTGGCAGGTCATAGCCTAAAAAGTTGCCCAGGCCAAAGCTTTGCAGGTGGCTGCTCCAGGCGTTAACGCCATCGGCCGGCTTAGAATATTTATCTATGGTTAGTTTAAAAACATTGCCAAAGTAGGCATTGCAGGAGTTGTAGATGCCGTTGTTAAGGGTATGCGGACCCGAGCCGTGACATTTCATAAACGCGCCACGCCCGTAGCTAAAGCCGTGGTGGCACATAAACACGGTGTTTTCATCGATAACCTCTTCCTGAAGGCCCACCAGGCCTGTCATTATCTTAAAGGGCGAACCGGGGGGATACTCCGCTAAAAGGCCACGGTCAAAAAGCGGGATGCCTATGGTGTCTTTTTCCAGCATCTGGTAGTTTTTTGAGCGGTCGCGCCCCACCAGCAATGCCGGATCGTAAGTGGGTGCGGTAACCAGCGCCAGTATTTCGCCGGTGCTGGGCTCTATAGCCACAATGCCGCCGCGTTTTTCAAACATCAGGGCCTCGCCATACTTTTGCAGCTCCATATCGATGCTTAGCGTAATGTCTTTGCCCTGAACGGCCAGCGTATCGTAGATGCCGTTTTTAAACGAGCCTATTTCGCGGTTAAAGCGGTCTTTTTGCACATACTTTACACCCTTTACACCGCGCAGTATCTCTTCATAAATTTCTTCTACGCCCTGCTTGCCTATAAGGTCACCACTTTTATAATACGGATGCTTTTGTATAATGGCATCGTTTACCTGCTGTATGTAGCCAAAGATGTTTGAGGCCACGCTTACCTGGTAATCGCGCAGGGAGCGCTTAACAATGTCAAAGCCCTTAAAACGGCGTATTTTTTCCTGAAAGGCGGCAAATTCTTTTTTGCTGAGCTGCGGCAAAAAGATGGAGGGCAGGCGCGGACTGTATATGTTAGCCTTTTCCATGCGCTTGTCATAATAGGCGCGGTCTATGTTGAGCAGGCGGCACAGCTCTTCTATGTCAATATCTTTTGCTACCTCGCGCGGGGTAACCATAATATCATAAGAAGGCTGGTTAGCCACAAGCAGCTTTCCGTTGCGGTCATATATATAGCCACGCTCCGGGTATTCGTATTTTATCTTGATGGCGTTGTTGTCAGATTTCTTGATGTAGGAGTCATCCAGTATCTGCAAATAAAAAAGGCGTGCCACAATAAGCAATGTTGCGGCAACAATAAGTATGGGCAGCAATATCTTTCTCATTCTTTAGCGGGCTTGATAAGGTATATAATGATAATGCTTATAATAAACGTAAAGATGGTGGTGTATAGCGTGTTGAGCAATACGGTAAGTATAAGCCCAAACTGAAATATCTCTAAAAGATACAAAATTAAATGGTGCGTAAGGATGCAGATAAGTATAAAAGAAAACCTTTCGGGCGATAGCCTGTCGTTAATTTTTATGGTCTGGTATTCAAAGCTGATACCAAAGGTAAGCTTAAAGAACGGCCGTCTTAAATAGGCCAGTACCACACAGGCTGCGGCATGCGGGCCGCTGGTGCCGGCAAACATATCTACGCACAGGCCCAGCACAAAGGCGCTTACCAGCAGGCCGGCCCTGTTGCCGTTTACCGGATACAGGAGTATAAATAAAATGTAAGGGAAAGGGTTGAGGTAGCCAAACATGTTAAGGCGGTTAAACACAACCACCTGCAGGGCCAGCAATCCTATAAACCGGAAAATGTTTACTAATACCGTACTGTTCATTTTATTTTGGTGCGGGCGTTGTGGCCTCCTGTAGCTTTATAATTTCGTCGCGGTGCTTGTTTTCTACAACATATACATAGTTAAGGCTTGTCATATCGTTAAACAGCCTTATATCAAGCGTAAAATAGTTGGTAACCTTATCCTTGTATATTTTGTATACGGTACCTATAGGTATGTTTTCGGGGAATATGGTACTCTCGGCACCGGTAACAATGGTGTCTCCCACGGTTACGGTGGCCAGGCGGGGCACATCGGTTAGTTGTGCGTAGCCGGTGTTTTTGCCGTTCCAGGTAAGTGTACCAAAGTGGTTGTTCTTTTTGATCTTGGCGCCCAGCCTGAATTTTTTGTTGAGCACGCTGATTATAGTAGCATAATTATCTGATGTTTGCTCTATGTAGCCCACTACGCCCAGGCTGCTTACCACACCCATATCTTTGCGCACGCCATCTTTATAGCCGCTGTTTATGGTAGGGTAGTTTTCCTGCTTGTTATAGGCATTAGCAATAACCTTGGTTTGTATCACTTTATAATCGGCAAAGGCGGCATCAATTTTAACCGGAGGGCGGTTAGTGCTGTCCTGCGTGTTGTAGAGCAGGCTTTGCAGGCGGGCATTTTCATAGGCCAGGGCCTCATTTTGCTGGCGCAGGCTAAAGTAGGCCTCTACATTGTTTATTTGCTCATACACATACCCGCTTACGGCATTTGCCGATGTTACAGCCCTGCTGCGGTGGTAAGAATGCGATTGTATGGTAAACGTTAACGATATGCCCAAAAGCAGCAAAAACAGTAAGAAGATACTGTTTTTATATAAAAAATTAAATATTTGCTGCATTGTGCTAAGTCGTTATTTTATAAGGATGCTCCTGTATTTTGGTATGTTTTTTAGTGTCATTCCGGTGCCACGCACTACGGCCCTCAGCGGGTCTTCGGCAATGTACACGGGCAGGTCAGTTTTTTGCGATATCCTTTTATCAAGGCCCCTTAGCATACTGCCGCCCCCGGCCAGGTAAATACCGGTATTATAAATATCGGCTGCAAGCTCCGGCGGTGTCTGGCTCAGGGTTTCCATTACGGCATCTTCAATACGCTGAATGGATTTATCAAGCGCCTTTGCAATTTCGCGGTAGCTTACATCAACCTGTTTTGGTTTACCTGTAAGCAGGTCACGCCCCTGCACGCTCATTTCATCCGGCGGGCTCTCAAGGTCTTCCAGCGCGGCACCTATTTGTATCTTTATTTTCTCGGCAGTGCTTTCCCCCACAAAAAGGTTGTGCTGGGTGCGCATGTAGTATACTATATCATTAGTAAACACGTCTCCCGCAATTTTAACCGATTTATCGCACACAATACCACCAAGCGCTATTACGGCAATCTCTGTAGTACCGCCGCCTATGTCTACAATCATGTTGCCTTTGGGCTGCATAATGTCTATGCCTATACCTATGGCTGCAGCCATGGGCTCGTGTATAAGGTAAACCTCTTTACCGTTAACACGCTCTGCACTTTCTTTAACCGCACGCATTTCTACCTCTGTAATGCCGCTGGGAATACAGATAACCATTCGCAACGCGGGCTGAAACAACCTCTTTTTTAGCGCCGGTATGCTCTTTATAAACATGGTAAGCATTTTTTCGCTGGCATCAAAATCGGCAATAACGCCGTCTTTAAGCGGGCGTATGGTCTTTATGTTTTCATGCGTTTTGCCCTGCATCATGTTAGCCTCCTTGCCTACGGCAATTATTTTGCCGCTTACGCGGTCGCGGGCAACTATAGAGGGGCTGTCTATAACTACTTTATCGTTATGGATAATGAGGGTATTTGCGGTGCCAAGGTCAATTGCAATATCCTCGGTCATGAAATCAAAAAATCCCATATTTATATGTGCGGGTTAGGTAATTTATAATAGTGTGTACTTAAGCGTACAAAAGTAATAAAATTAGTGTTTAAAATGACGGGTTCCTGTAAATACCATACTTACGCCGTTTTCATTGCAATAGTTAATGCTCAGTTCGTCTTTTATTGATCCGCCGGGCTGGATTACCGATGTGATGCCTGCATTTTTTGCCAGCTCTACACAGTCAGGAAACGGAAAGAACGCATCGCTGGCCATAACGGCGCCCTCAAGGCTAAACCCAAAAGAGTGCGCTTTTTCAACCGCGTGGTTAAGGGCGTCTACACGGCTTGTCTGGCCGGTGCCGCTGGCTATAAGCTGGCCATTTTTAGCAAAAACTATAGTATTTGATTTTGTGTGCTTACAGATTTTAGAAGCAAACAGCAGGTCTTCTACTTCCTGCGCGGTAGGTGATGTAACGGTAACGTTAGTAAGGTGCTCTTTATTGTCGGTAACATTGTCTTTATCCTGAACCAGTATTCCGTTAAGGCAGGTGCGCACCTGTTTTTGCGGCAGTTCAACATCATGCTGCACCAGGATAATCCTGTTCTTTTTTTCCTGTAGTATAGCGGTTGCCTCATCATCATAGCCCGGGGCTATAACCACCTCGCAAAACAGCTTTGTAATTTCTTCGGCGGCGGCCCTGTCTATATTAGCATTGGTAATAAGCACCCCGCCAAATGCAGAGGTTGGGTCGGCAGCAAGGGCATCAAGGTAGGCCTCTTTAACCGTGGCGCGTGTAGCCAGGCCACAGGCGTTGTTGTGTTTAAGTATGGCAAACGTGGGGCCATCGGTTTTAAACTCGGCAATAAGGTTAACGGCGGCATCTACATCAAGCAGGTTGTTGTAAGACAACTCTTTGCCGTGCACCTTTGTAAACATCTTATCAAACTCGCCAAAGAAAAAGCCTTTTTGGTGCGGGTTCTCGCCATAGCGCAGCACCTGGCCGTTAGCCACGCTTTGCTTGTATATGGTATCATCTGTATTAAAATAGCCAAAAATAGCGCTGTCGTAGTGCGATGAGGTATGGAAGGCTTTGGTTGCAAAAAGTTTCCGCTCTTCAAGCGTGGTGCCGCCATTGTTGTTTGTATAGGTATCAAGAAACAGGCTGTACTCTTCAACAGACGCCACAATAACGGTATCCTTAAAGTTTTTAGCCGCTGCACGGATAAGCGATATGCCGCCTATGTCTATCTTTTCTATAATATCACTTTCAGATGCGCCGCTTGCTACGGTTTTTTCAAACGGGTACAGGTCAACAATAACCAGGTCTATCTGCGGTATGTCAAACTCTTTCATCTGCTGCACATCGCCCTCATGATCCTGACGGTTAAGTATGCCGCCAAAAACCTTGGGATGCAGTGTTTTTACACGGCCGCCAAGTATTGAAGGATAAGAGGTTACATCTTCTACCGGTACTACGGGTATGCCCAGGTCTTTTATAAAAGTCTCTGTGCCGCCTGTAGAATACAGCGTAACGTTATTTGCGTGCAGTGCCCTTACAATGGGCTCCAGGCCGTCTTTGCTGAATACTGATATAAGTGCCGATGAAATGGTTTTGATGCTGCTCATTTGTTGTGTGTTTAATAAAGGTGCAAAAGTAATTATAACGCAGCTAACATTCAAAGTAAGAAAAGGCTATTTTTAAATTATTTAAAATTTTTATGCCCGTAAGGTTTCATGGTTGTAAAAAATTGCTGAATTTTACGCAAGCCAATACATTTTTGCTATGCTGCTCTACCTGCGATTGCTTAAAGAAAGTTTCTTTTTTGCCATAAACGCCCTTGCTACAAACAAGCTGCGCACGTTTTTGTCTTTACTGGGGGTTACCGTAGGCATCTTTTCTATTATAGCGGTGCTTGCCGCGGTAGACTCTATAGACAAAAAAATTAAGGCCGACATGAGCAAGGTGGATAAAAACACCATGTACCTTAAGCGTTTTTCTTTTGGGCCGAGTGAAATACCGGATTGGAAGATAGACCAGTTTCCTGAAGTTACTTATGATGAATACCAGTATTTAAAAGACGCCATTTCGGGGGTTGATTATATGGCGTTCCAGATATTTACAAAGAGCGAGGCCATAACGTATGAAGACCAGTCGGCCGCGGATGTAAACATGATACCGGTAAGCCAGGAGTTTATAGACATACAGGCGGTGGCGCTTGAGCAGGGCAGGTTTTATAACGAAAGCGAATCTAACTCGGGCAGCGCGGTTATTGTGCTGGGTTATGATGTGGCCCAGACGCTTTTTGGCGATGATAACCCGCTGGATAAAAAGGTGCGGGTATATGGCCAGCGCTTTACCGTGATAGGTGTAATGAAGAAACAGGGTGGGGGCAGCATGGGCCCCAGCAACGACGTATCGGCTATTTTTCCGGTAAACATGCTGCGCAAGCTGTATGGCGACACCAATAGCTTTATGACTCCCATAATTGTTATAAAGCCCAAACAGGGCGCCGACGCCGATGCCATACAGGCAGAGATTACACAGAAACTAAGGGCCTACAGGGGCATTAAGGCCGGCGAGGGCGATAATTTTATTATTGATATCATCTCCTCCTTTACTGATTTTATTGACCAGATTATGGGAGCGCTTAATATTGTGGGCTGGATTATAAGCGGGTTCTCTTTACTGGTGGGTGGTTTTGGCATTGCCAATATCATGTTTGTATCGGTTAAAGAGCGCACCAATATTATAGGCATACAAAAAGCGCTGGGCGCCAAGAGCCGTTTTATACTGCTGCAATTTTTGTTTGAAGCCGTTGTACTATCGCTTATAGGCGGTATTGTGGGGATACTTATGGTATGGGGCATTGCGGCCATTGCCTCTAAAATACTCGACTTTGATTTTGTGCTCAGCTTTGGCAACATTATGCTGGGCGCCGGACTTTCTACATTTATCGGGCTGCTTGCCGGTATACTGCCTGCAAATTCTGCCGCCAGGCTTGACCCTGTAGAGGCTATACGGAGTGGGATGTAGGTTTTAGTTTATAGTTTAAGGTTTAAGGTTGAGGGTTGGAACGGGCATACTGCCGCGGCTTGTCTACATGCAATTATTTATGAGAAATATTATACTCGTGCTCTTTTTAGTGTTTTATTCCTGTAAAAATGAGGCAGCAAAATGAAAGCGACATAACGAAAATAAAGAGGGGAATGTCTTACCATGAAGTTCAGGATATTATGGCTAACAAGTATTTTTCTGCTTCAGATAATATTTACAAACAAACCATTCCGGTGTTTACGCATCTTTATAAGGCGCCTGTCGGGGCTTCAGGACATATAGAAGTGTGGTACAGCAAGCGCGATAGCCTGGTAGTAAACGTACAGTATAGTGATTAAAGAGTGTTCCTTACATATCGAGATGTCCGGATAGATAGCAAATGGATTATAAACAAACTAACGACATAATTTTAAAGTTATACTCTGAGGCAGCCGGGCTGCTGTCTGACGAACAGAAGACAGTGCTTTATGATCAATACCTTGACAATATTAAAATCCTGGCACATCAGGGCAATGCTAACGCCCAATACGATTTAGCACAGCATTATGAAGATACGGGTTACTTCGGAGTTCCTAATCCTTATTTTGATAGTGCTAAGCGATTGTACTGGTACACGGAAGCAGCAAAGAATAATAATGCAGCGGCATATAATCATTTAGGTTATATAACAGAGTTAGCGGGAGGTGGCTGTGAAATGGATTTGAACAAGGCTTTAGAATATTATAAACAATCTGCGGAATTAGGCGATGCCCTCGGTAAAAAAAATTACCATAAAATGCTGAAGGATTTAAAAAAGGGCGGCATTTATAATTTGTAGTCTTAGTGTTGTTTTATATTCGGTATGAAATGTCAGCTATCAAAAACTTTGTTTTCTCCAAGTGAAATTTTCATGCTGCATATTTCGATGATGAAGGTCATCAAATTACCTCCTAAATTTTTGAAATTTCATAATTTCCATCAAAACTGACGATATATTTTAACACAGAAATATTTTAAGTGTGCCTGTAATTGATTGATAAATAGTGTTTTAAATAATAAAATTTCACTTTATAAAATCACAGAACTGACGATATAACTTGAAAAAACCTGAGCAAAGTATCACAGTGCAATATCCGAACCTGAATATTAATGAGAAAAGTAGTGGCACTTCTCTCAAATCTTAAAAATCGAACATTCTAAAAATCGAATTTCAAATTCCAAAAGTGAAGAATTACGCATAGACGTGTAAGAAAAATCCCCACTTTTTAAGGGCGGGGATTTTTTCGATCTTTATTATGGGGGACACTAATATAATTCTTTATCGTGGTCAGGATTTTTGCGTAGCAGGAAATTTACAGTAGTGCAAATGTAAGTCAAGAAATGTTAGTAACAATCTTTTTATAAAATTTATGCTGCTATAAATCAATTAATTACAGACTAAGTGCGTTTTTTATAGATGAAATGCATGCTATTTCAGGAAATTTTATGCCTTAAAATACCAGTACCAACTTTAAAATAATCAATTATGTATTTATAAGTGTAATTTTCTAACGATACCATAAAAGTGCCGCTGCTATATTTTTCGCATAAAAAAACCCCGGTTAATCCGGGGTTTGGTTTTATCTAACGGGCTGGTTTTGAATGAGGTCGAGGTAGAGGTTAACTTTATCTTTCAGCTCTTTGCGGGGCGTAATAAAATCAAGGAAGCCATGTTCCAGTAAAAATTCTGCCGTCTGGAAACCTTCCGGCAGCTCTTTGCCTGTGGTGTCTTTTACCACCCTTGGGCCTGCAAAACCTATTAATGCGCCTGGCTCAGAGATGTTTACATCGCCCAGCATGGCATAAGATGCCGTTGTGCCACCTGTTGTAGGGTCAGTGCAAAGCGATATATAAGGTATTTGCGCCTCTGCAAGCTGTGCCAGCTTGGCCGATGTCTTGGCAAGCTGCATTAGCGAATAAGCCGCCTCCATCATGCGCGCACCGCCTGATTTTGAGATCATAAGGAACGGCACTTTGTTTTTTATGGAATAATCTATGGCACGTGCAATTTTTTCGCCCACTACCGCACCCATAGACCCGCCTATAAAAGCAAAATCCATACAGGCTATAACCAGGTCTTTACCTTTAGATTTGCCTACCGCGGTACGCACAGCATCCTTAAGCCTGGTTTTTTCCATAGCATCTTTAAGGCGCTCATCATACTTTTTAGTGTCAACAAACTTAAGGCTATCCTTACTAATCATGTTTTTATCAAGCTCAGTAAACTCATTGTCGTCAAACAGTATATTAAAATACTCTGCGCTGCCTATCCTTACATGGTAGCCGTCTTCGGGGCTTACATAAAAATTACGGGCAAGCTCCTCTGCATCAACAATTTTTCCTGTAGGCGACTTATACCACAGGCCTTTAGGCACATCCCTTTTAGACTCTGTAGGTGTTTGTATGCCTTTTTCTGTTCTTTTAAACCAAGCCATAGTTTTACTTTTGATGAAAAAGTTGTCAGTTGCTGGTTGTCAGGCCTAGCTCATGAAGCTCCCGGCAACTAACAACTGACAACCGATATACTATAATGTATTAACGTTATTCAGGTCTTTAAACGCCTGCTCAAGCCTTGTATTGAAGGTAACTTCGCCTTCGCGAACCCATTTGCGCGGGTCATAGTGCTTTTTGTTTGGCGACTCTGGGCCGTCCGGGCTGCCTATTTGTGTTTTAAGGTAATCAATATTGTTTACCATATAATCACGTATGCCCTCGGTAAAGGCAAACTGCAGGTCAGTATCAATATTCATTTTGATAACACCATAACCTATGGCTTCCCTTATTTCTTCAAGTGTAGAGCCTGAACCTCCGTGAAAAACAAAATCTACAGGGTTTTTTTCAGTGCCAAATTTTTTCTCAACATATTCCTGAGAATCCCTTAGGATGGTAGGGGTAAGCTTTACGTTGCCCGGTTTGTAAACGCCGTGCACGTTGCCAAAGGCGGCTGCTACCGTAAATTTATCAGATATTTTGCTAAGTTCTTCATATACATGGCCCACTTCTGCCGGCTGTGTATATAGTTTAGAAGTATCTACATGGCTGTTATCCACACCGTCTTCTTCGCCACCGGTAATGCCCAGTTCAATTTCAAGGGTCATGCCCATTTTGCTCATTCTTTCAAGATATTTTTTAGATATCTCTATGTTTTCTTCAAGCGGCTCTTCGCTAAGGTCAAGCATGTGCGAGCTAAAAAGCGGTTTGCCAGTTTCGGCAAAATGTTTTTCGCTGGCATCAAGAAGGCCGTCTACCCATGGTAAAAGTTTTTTAGCGCAATGGTCTGTATGTAGTATAACTGTAGCCCCATAAGCTTCGGCAAGTGTGTGTATGTGCTTGGCCCCGGCAATAGCGCCTAATATTGCAGCTTTCTGGCCATCATTATTAAGGCTTTTGCCCGCGTTAAAAATAGCGCCACCGTTAGAGAATTGAATGATTACCGGAGCTTTTAGCTTTGCAGCTGTTTCAAGCACACCGTTAATGGTGTTAGAGCCTGTTACATTTACCGCAGGAAGTGCAAAACCTTTTTCTTTTGCATATTTAAAAATCTCCTGAACCTGGTCTCCGGTAGCAACACCGGGCTTAATGTTATGAGCCATTAGTTTGGGTTTTAAAAATTAATTCACAAAAATAACATTTTTAACTTTAGTACATCATTTTAGAACGGATAATTAATACCCACATTTAAAACGGCATGCTTAAAATCATGGTCTGTAAACCATCGTTCGCCTTCGGCACGCCCAGGGTTGTATGTTTTAAAGCCGAGGTCAAAGCGCACTACGAAGAAATTAAAGTCGTACCGAAAGCCAAGGCCGGTACCAAAAGCCAGATCCCTGAACGATGACAGCCCGTTAAAGGTAAAATCAGGATCATCTACCTGGTCAAACACATTCCATATATTACCCACATCGCCAAAAATAGCGCCGTTAAGTTGTCCAAATATGTTAAACCTTAGCTCTGTACTAAAAGCCATCTTAAGGTTAGCTTCATTAAAATCATTTAGGCCGCCACTGCGGCCGGGCCCAAGGCTATACGACTGCCAGCCGCGGTTATCATTAGAGCCGCCGGCAAAATAACTACGTGCAAAAGGTATGGAGTTAGAATTGCCATAAGGTACCGCCAGGCCAAAGAACGCACGCATGGCCAATACCTTGCCACGCCTAAGGTCAAAGTGTTTTATAAAATCTACTTCACCCTTTACATATTGCGAGTATTGCACGTCAAACAGGGTTTGGCTGCCTTTTGGCACCCCTTTGTTTTCGGCCAGCGCAGGTGCAAAGAGTGACAGGGTATTGCCGGCAATCTCTGCTTTGGTTTTAAATATAAAAAAGGTGTTATCGGTAGTGCTTTCGCGGGTGGTGGTGGTATAGGTAAAGTTAGAGGCTACAATAAGGTTGTTTTCGGTAAGCCTTTGCCGGCGCTCCTCAATACGGTTAATTTCGGTTTTTTCTTCGGGGGTAACAGGTATGGTGGGTGCATCGCCCACTGTTTGGGCAATAAAATAGGCTGTGCCTTCAGGTTTTTGAAGGCTAACGGCACCCGTAACAGGGTCTGTTACTAAATTATCTTCTCCTATAACACCCAGGTAAGGCTGCGCTAAATCATTTAGTCTTTCAAAAGAAGACTGGTAAACCGTAAAGTACCTGTCAGCATTTATGTTCCTGATGTACTGAATATTAAAAAGGTCAAACTTGGCCGTCTTGGCCGTGCGGGTGCGCCCCGCACTGCGCCTGGGGGTCCAGTTATAGCTCAGTACGCCCGTAAAATTTTCTTTATCAAGGCCTATATTTTGCTGCCTCCCAATACCAAAACTTAATATGGTGTTGGGTATCAGTTCTTTTGGTATAATCCTGTCGGTATTAAATGGCAGCCATATTCGGGGTATGCTCAGCTTTATATCGGCGCCATATTCTAATATATTGAAAAAAGTACGGTCTTGTATAGAAGCATCGCGAGAGGAACCAATGTTACCCCGGGTTGATATCTGTAATGTTTCGGCACCCCTGAATATGTTCCGGATGGATACGCCCAGGCTTCCCTGTATGCCAAAATCCTGAATGTTGCTGTGGTTAAAATCGGCAGCTACGTTAAACCTGAATTTCTTTTTTGGGCTAAGCCTTATATTAGCCACGAGCGAGTTTCCGGTGGCATCGGTGCTGTCTTCTACAAAACTTATAGACGGAAAATTAAATACCCCCAAATTGCTTAGGTAGCGCGATGTAAGTACGCGCCGATAATCAGCATACGTGCTTCCGGGCCCAATAAAAATGGGGTCGGTTATTGCCTTTGGCCGGTAGTTGAGCTTTCCTATACTGTAAATATTAAACCCCTTGTAATTAACGCTGTCTAACTGTTGTGTTTCATCGCTTGGGTTTTGCGTATACACATTTACTTTACTTATTTTGTACAGTTTAAACGGGCGTACAAAGGTAGAATCTCCCTGGCGTACCGACTCATTATCTATTATCAGGCTTACATTTGCCTTATAATTTGTATTTACGGTATCTATTGTATACGTTATGTTATTGGGTTCAAAATGGTAAGCGCCCCTGTTGCGGAAGTAGGTGGTAATACGTTCCCTTTCGGCTGTAAACTCGGCCTCATTATACTGCCTTCCTGTTTTAATAAGCGCATCGGCTTTACTGGCCCGGTACAGGCTATCCAGTACGGGTGTTTGTATATAAGGGTTTATGGAGTCTACCACATAAGGGGTGCCGGTTTGAACGGTGTAGTTTACAGTAGCCCTTTTATCTGCAGTAGTATCTATGGCATATTTAACATTAGCCCTGAAAAAGCCCTGCTTGTAATAATAGGCATACAGCCTGTTGCGGCCTTTTTTTATGCGGGCCTCATCTATAAGTACTGGGGGTTCGCCGGTTTTTTTAAGAAAGTTGCTCAGGCCCGATACTATAAAAGAGTTGCCCAGGCGGCGCACCTGCTTTTCTGATAGCGTTTTGCGTAAAAAATTATGCCAGCCGGGCTTGCGCTCCAGCCAAGCCAGATAAGAAGAATCAGCATTAGGCTTAGCCATGTTATACATGTGCAGCCTTACATGATAGCCCAGTATATTGGTGTTGGGCTGCTGATACAATTGCGCCTTATGCTCATCATCGTTCTTTGCCTCACCGTTTACATTAATCTCATTCTTTTCTAAAAGATGGTCGCCATTAGGCACCCGCCTTACGAGCGAACAGGAATAGAAAACAAAGCCCGATAATATAATTAGTGCTATTTTTGTTGCTATATTCTTCAAAACGGTACTGCCGGATAGTAATTCAAAAATACATTTTTTATGGTTAGCAAAAACCAGGTTAAACTTATAACGGGCTTACAGCAAAAAAAATACCGCAAGCAGCATAAATTGTTTTTTGCTGAAGGGATAAAGGTAGTGCAGGAATTACTCAATTCCAATTTTGAATTACATCATTTATATACTACAAAACATATTTTTGAAGGTATTGACGCCCAAAAACTTTCGGTTATAACCGATGATGACCTCAAAAAAATCAGCGCTTTAACCACGCCCCAGGCCTGCCTGGCTCTTTTTGAAATGCCACAGGAAAAGCCGGTTGCCTTAAATGGGCTTATAGTTGCCCTTGATGATGTGCGCGACCCGGGAAACCTGGGTACCATTATAAGGCTTTGCGACTGGTTTGGCATAGCCCACCTTGTTTGCAGCGAAAATTGTGTGGATGTATATAACCCTAAGGTAGTACAGGCTACAATGGGCTCTATATCAAGGGTAAATGTGGTTTATACTGATTTACAAGAATATGTAAGCCAAACAGCGTTACCGGTTTTTGGTACTTTTATGGATGGTAAAAACATTTATACCGAAAACCTTCCGCAAGATGCCATAATTGTAATGGGCAATGAAGCTAATGGCATATCAGGTAAAGTGGAAGCGCTTTGTACACAGCGTATTGCAATACCGCGCTTTGGTAATGTACAGCAAACAGAAAGCCTTAATGTGGCCACTGCGGCGGCTGTTACTTTAAGCGAATTCAGGCGAAATTTTAGTGGAATGTAAAGTTGATAAATACCGCACGGGTTTTCATGCTTTCTATATTGCCGGTATAAGGGCTGTCAATACTATTATCACGCACCAGCTCGTCGCTAAGGCCAAACACCCCGCGTATGGATGGTGAAAATTTAAAGTATTCAAAGTACAGGTCTACCCCAAAGCCCAGCTCATAATTAGTGGTCCAGGTTTTCATACGGAAACGCTGCCCGGTAAGGTTGTCATCTTTAGCGGCTTCATTACTGTCAAGGTTCCAGCTGCGCGAAAAGCCCCCTAAAAGGTAAGGCCTTACATTACCTGTGCGCTTTGCGGAATATTTAAGCAGTAACGGAAAATGTATATAGGTTGATTTTACCTCGCGCAGCCTGTCATAATCGTTTACCAGGCGGGTATCGCTATAGGTAAGGTTGCGCTGTGCATAATAAAGGCCGGGCTCAAAGCGCAGGTCAAGGTTTTCAAAAAGGCGAAGGTTGCCCACAAGGCCCACATTAAATCCTGAAATGGTTTTAGAAACAATATCAGCACCCGGGTTTGCTTTATAGGCAAATTTAAAATCGTAGCTGTTAAAGCCCAGAAAGTACCCCCAGTGCACACGCTGCTTGTCAAAGTTTTCCATATTGATTATGGGGTCTTTGCCAAACACGTCAGTGCCAAATTGCGCGCGGCTTAAAAGCCCTGAGAGCAGGAATATAAATAGAAGCAGTTTTTTCATTTTATTTTTTTGAAGCCGAATAAATAGTGGCTACACCCATAGTCTGGGGCAGGTGCTTAACCTCTATAAACCCAATTTTGCGCAAAATATTGTTTAATACTTCGCCATGCGGAAAAACCGACGCCGATTCGCTTAGGTAAGCATAGGCGCTGCGGTCTTTGCTAAACAGCCTGCCTATAAGCGGAAGCATATATTTTGAATAGAATTTATAGCCTTGCTTAAAAGGGAATTTTGTGGGTACCGATGTTTCGAGAATAACAAGTATGCCGCCGGGTTTTAAAACGCGCAGTATCTCGGCCAGGCCTTTATCCAGCGTCTCAAAATTGCGGATGCCAAAGGCTACGGTAATAGCATCAAAATACGCATCGGCAAAGGGCAGTTTTTCACTATCGCCATATACTAACTGTATGCGCCCGTCTAGGCCTTTCTCGGCTACTTTTTTACGGCCTACCTCCATCATGCCCTCGCTTATATCGGCTCCCGTAATTTCCTGAGCATTGGTTTGTGCCATCAAAATAGCCAGGTCACCCGTGCCGGTGGCAATGTCCAGTATGGTTCGCGGGTTTTTAGCCGCCACCATTTTCAGTACTTTTTTGCGCCATTTAACATCTATACCAAACGAAATTACACGGTTTAAACCGTCATAATTGCCTGATATGGTGTCAAACATTTGGGCTACCTGTTCTTTTTTGCCCAGGCCGGAATCTTTATACGGGGTTACTTGTTGCGACATTTCAGATATTTACGCCGCAAAGATAAAAATAGTTTTGTTAATGGGGCGTTATAATGTTGTTGTTCCTACTCATATACTTACTTCTTCGGCTATTTAAAACTATTCAGGCTTATAATTTCCCTTTGTAAAAAACATATTGCCAAATTTAGGTGAGTTAAATACAAGAGTAAAGCCCCTTGCGCTTCGGTAAACAGTAGGGTTAGTTGTCATTACATGATGTGAACGCAGTGGCATATGGACCGCTAATCTCTCTGATTCATATGGTTTAACTGTAAGTATTTTTCCTCTATAGGTTTGCAGTATTCTATCTTTATCGGTTACATAAAAATAGATAGAGTCATTATCTTTTATCTCAAACCTGAAATGGTCGTACTGCCAGTTAGCCTGCTTTCCAGGGATTATATCCCGATCAATAACATAGGTGCCATAATAATCATCTTTAGATAAAACCTTTTTGCTGGTAAGCGCTCTTACTATACCGGAAAGCGTAATCAGACTGAAAACGCCTATAAATATCCAGCCTATGGTTTTGATGAATATTTTTTTAGGATTTATGAGCCACAGTATAAACAGCAAGGCTAATAGGGGGAACAGTATGAATATGCAAAACAAAGTGAAACCAAACCCCATTTGCAGTTTTATTTAAGATTATTCTTTCCTCACCCACGTCTCAAAAACAAATTCATACGCATGCTTTTCATCTTTACCATGAAAAACACTTTCGGCCAGCTTCCAGGCATCAGTGTTGATTTCGGGGAAAAAAGCATCGGCATCAGGGCTGATGCCCAATACACGCGTAAGCTCAATGGTATCGGCTTTGGCAATGCTCTGGTTGTAGATTTCTCCGCCGCCAATAACAAATACCTCTTCATTCTGTGAGCAGGCAGCAAGGGCTTCATCAAGGCTGTTCACAATGATGCAGCCCTGATGAGTATATCCGGGCTGGCGTGTAATAACCACATTTGTGCGGTTGGGCAGTGGGCCATCGATGCTTTCCAGTGTTTTGCGGCCCATTATAATATAGTGCCCGGTGGTAAGCTGCTTAAAGCGTTTAAAATCATCGGGCAGGCGCCAAATCATCTGGTTGTCTTTGCCCAGGGCATTGTTTTCGGCAGCTGCCGCTATAAGGGTAACAGTCATTTTTAAGATGCGGTTGAGTGGGGTGTGGCAGGATTTTCTTTATCCAGCTTTTTTTGGAGCTCTTCTATGCGGCGTTCCTGGCGGGCCACCAGCATTTCTATCTGCTCGCGCTCCCAGGTTTTGTTTATAAAGCTTTCGGTAACAAACACCTTAATAAAGTGCAGCACAAAAATAAACGCCCAGGCGGTTATGGCCCACAGGTACCAGTCGTCTTCGGGGTCTACATCAAGCATTTTATTGATGACGTAAAAAAAGAAGCTGCTTACAAAAAAGAGTATAAAATGAAGGTACACACGCTTTTTTTGCTTAACGCGTTTACGGGCATATTCATACAGTTCGTGCTGGCTTTGTTCCATAAAAAAGGTTTAATATGCCTAAAGGTAGCAAATTTTTTAAACTGCCACAACACCTTTAATATGCGGGTGCGGATCGTACTCTGTAAGTGTAAAATCGTCAAATGTAAAATCAAAGATGTTTTTAACTTCGGGGTTCAGCGTCATTTTAGGCAGCGGGCGCGGCTCGCGGCTCAGCTGCAGCTCCAGCTGTTCCATGTGGTTGTTGTAAATGTGCGCATCGCCAAAGGTGTGAATAAAATCGCCCGGCTGGTAGCCGCACACCTGTGCAATCATCAGTGTAAGTAATGCGTATGAAGCTATATTAAACGGCACGCCTAAAAAGATGTCGGCACTACGCTGGTACAGTTGGCAACTCAGTTTGCCATCTGCCACATAAAACTGGAAGAACGCGTGGCAGGGCGGAAGCGCTACCTTGCCATCGGCTACATTATCTGCAAAAGATTGTGATGTATCGGGCAGTACGCGCGGATTCCATGCGCTAACCAGCATGCGGCGGCTGTTAGGGTTGGTTTTAAGCGTTTCAATAAGCTCGGTAATCTGGTCAATCTCGCGGCCATCCCAGTTGCGCCACTGCGCGCCATATACGGGGCCCAGGTTGCCGTTCTCATCGGCCCATTCATCCCAGATGCGCACGCCGTTATCGTTAAGGTATTTTATGTTGGTATCGCCGTTTAAAAACCAAAGCAGCTCATATATTATCGACTTAAGGTGCAGCTTTTTAGTGGTAACCATGGGGAAGCCCTCGCTAAGGTCAAAACGCATCTGGTAGCCAAAAACGCTTTTTGTGCCCGTGCCCGTGCGGTCGCCTTTTTCATTACCGTGCTCTAAAACGTGTTTTACCAAGTCTAAATACTGTTTCATACTACCAATTATCTAATTAAAAAATGCAACAATGTACCAGTTGTTTTTCCGACTGCAAATTAAAAATTATAAGCAGTAAAATTTAAAATCCCGCTCTTTTTTATACCCTGAGTTATCCACAAAAAAAAGCTGCCGTTAAGGGCAGCTCAATTATTATATTGTAAAATTAATGGAATTGATACCTTAAGATTCCCTCTTAGATATCTCATCCCTTATTTTAGCGGCCTTTTCATAATCTTCGTTTTGCACTGCGCTGTCAAGCTGCTCATGCAGTTCCTGAAGGTTGTATTGCGAATATCCTTCGCCCGATACATTGCTGTCTGTGCCAAAGGTTTCAGTAGGGGCAAGCACATCATCATGCGTGCCTTCTTCGCCTTCTCCGGGATTTATTTTGAGGTATATGCCGGCTTTGTCCAGTATGTTTTTATAGGTAAATATAGGCGCGTTAAAACGCAGGGCCAGTGCAATGGCATCGCTGGTGCGGGCATCGATAATTTCTTCAATGCGGTCGCGCTCGCAAATAATGCTGCTAAAAAATACACCGTCAACCAGCTTGTGGATGATAACCTGCTTGACAACAATATCAAACCTGTCGGCAAAGTTTTTAAACAGGTCGTGCGTAAGCGGTCTTGGCGGCTTTATTTCTTTTTCTAATGCAATGGCAATAGACTGGGCCTCAAATGCCCCTATAACAATAGGTAATTTGCGTTCACCGTCTACTTCATTTAATATCAGGGCGTAGGCTCCATTTTGTGTCTGGCTGTACGAAATTCCCTTTATAGTAAGTTTTACTAAGCTCATGTCTGGTCTGTGCTGTATACAAAAAAAGGCTATCGGGCAAAGATAAAACTATCCTTTACCTGATAGCCCTTAGATGGGCACAATTTATAATAAAATTATGAGTTTTGCGCCTTGAATGCTTTAATTTTTTCTGTCAGTTTTGGCAGTATCTCAAACGCGTCTCCCACAACACCATAGTCGGCTACTTTAAAGAAAGGCGCATCGGCATCGGCATTAATAACCACTTTTACCTTGCTTGAGTTAATACCGGCAATGTGCTGTATTGCGCCCGAGATGCCCACGGCAATGTACAGGTTAGCGGCTACAGGCTTACCGGTCTGGCCCACGTGCTCACTGTGTGGCCTCCAGCCCAGGTCGCTCACCGGCTTAGAGCAGGCCGTTGCCGCGCCTAAGGCAGCTGCAAGATCTTCAAGCAGCCCCCAGTTTTCAGGGCCTTTAAGTCCGCGGCCACCGCTTACTACCACTTCGGCATCGGCAATGGTTACTTTTCCCGTGGCTTTTTCAGATGATTCTACTTTTACGGTAAAGTCGTTATCGTTAAGCGACGGAGAAAAAGCCTCTTCTGTAGCGCTGCCTGCGGCTTCTACCAGGCCGAATGAGTTTTTGCCAATGGCAAGCACTTTTACATCGGTAGCTATTTCTGTAACGGTAAACGCTTTGTTTGAGAAGGCGTGCCTCTTAACCTGGAAAGGCGCTGTGCTTCCGGGCAGTCCCACCACGTTGCTGGCATAACCGGCCTCAAGGGCTACGGCCACAAGCGGTGCTATGTAAAGGCTATCGGTATTAGATGAGAAAAGCACAATTTTAGCGCTTTCCTTTTGCGCGGCCTGTTTAATAACATCGGCATACGCCTTAGCATTAAACGCCTTAAGCTTGTCATTAGTTACCGTAAGCACTTTATCAACACCATAAGCGGCAAGCGCCTGGTTATCGGTAACGTTAATGCTTAATGCTGTAACAGTAGTGCCGGTTTGGGCGGCTATTTTTTTAGCGTAAGATGCAAGCTCAAACGCGGTCTTTTTAAATTTTCCTTCGCCGGATTCGGCATATATAAGTATAGACATTTTAATTTCAGATTTTAGAATTCAGATTTCAGATTCACTCTGCAGGATAAACAATAGTAATAATCAATATAAAATTAGATTACTTTCGCCTCGTTGTGCAGCAGGCTTACAAGTTCATCAAGGTTATCAGGGCTAATAAGCTTTACAGCCGATTTTGGTGCCGGCTTTTCAAACTTAACCGATTTTGTTGCGGCGCCTGCTCCCGTAGGCTCCAGTATGGTAAGCGCCTTGGTGCGTGCTGCCATAATGCCGCGCATATTAGGTATCCTTAAATCTTTTTCTTCAACCAGGCCTTTTTGCCCGGCAATAACCAGGGGCAGCGTAGCGCTAAGGGTTTCTTTGCCGCCGTCTATTTCACGTACTACAGTTGCGCCAGTTCCGTTTACATCAAGCTTAATAGTGCCGTTTACAAAATCAAAGCCTAAAAGGCCTGCCAGCATACCGGGTACCATACCACCGTTATAATCTAATGATTCTTTACCGGCTATAACCAGGTCATAGCTGCCGTTTTTTACTACTTCAGCAAGTTGTTTTGCAACAAAAAAACCGTCAGTTGGGGCGGCATTTACCCGTATGGCTTCGTCAGCGCCTATGGCAAGTGCTTTGCGCAGTGTGGCTTCGGCATCGGTGCCGCCCACATTTACAACAGTTACGGTAGCGCCTGCCTGTTCTTTAAACCATATAGCGCGCGTAAGGCCAAACTCATCATTAGGGTTAATTACAAACTGTACACCATTGGTATCAAACTCGCTGTCGCCATTGGTAAAGTTTATTTTTGCAGTAGTATCAGGCACGTGGCTGATGCAAACTAATATTTTCATTATTATAAGGTTATAAGTTTGATTATTGATATTACGAAGTTAATAAAATTATCTAAATAAAAAACTATGCACGCATATTAAATATGATTTTTTCAAAAATTTAATCATTAAAATTAAAATTCAATATAAAATATCGTTGTAGCAATTTTTTATTGAGAATAATACCGGTGTTTTGGCCTTAGAGCTGAAAAAGAAGATAAAATTAGAGGTTGAATGTAAACAGGCATAAAAACAGCTATGAATAAAGGTTAAACCACCCTGTTCCGCTAATCAGGGCAAGTGTCTTTTGAGAGGTAAACAACTCATGCCTTGCTGTTGTAAGGAAATTAAGTCTTTGTCCTGTTTATGGTGCTCAACATGATACAATATATTATGCCCGCCATTCTCTAAGTTGTAGATAAAAAAGGAGAAGCCGTAATCAGTATAGCAGGGCTCCTGCCTTATGATAATTTTTAAACTTTTTGCTGTGTGGGTGTATATGTAATGGATGGCCCATTTTTGCCTGTTTAAATAAATGGTTTTTACCTGGTTTAGCTCATAGCCAAAATCATCAATTAAAACCCTGAAAAGCAGCGGTGCCTTTTGTTCAAACAGGGCAATTTTATCATTTGATGTAAGTTCCATAGATAAATAAAGGTACTTATAGGTTATTTGGCAAATATTACCCATATTATTACTTTTAAAAATAGCACGAAATAATTTTAAATTTTTATTTTTGCATCACATTTTTTAATACGCGAAAAACAATTACATGAAAACAATACAATTCAGGGAAGCTATATGCGAGGCGATGAGCGAAGAAATGCGCCGCGACGAAACAATTTACCTAATGGGTGAAGAGGTGGCCGAATATAACGGTGCCTACAAAGCTTCTAAAGGCATGCTTGATGAGTTTGGCGCCAAAAGGGTTATAGATACCCCCATTGCTGAGCTTGGTTTTGCAGGTATTGCCGTGGGCAGCGCCATGAACGGCAACAGGCCCATTGTAGAATTTATGACTTTTAACTTTGCCCTTGTGGGTATAGACCAGATAATTAACAACGCGGCCAAGATTCGCCAGATGAGCGCCGGCCAGTTTAACTGCCCTATTGTGTTCCGCGGGCCTACAGGATCTGCAGGCCAGCTGGGTGCTACGCACTCTCAGGCTTTTGAAAACTGGTATGCCAACACGCCGGGCCTTAAAGTAGTTGTACCATCAAACCCGTATGATGCAAAAGGGCTTTTAAAAGCATCCATCCGTGATAACGACCCGGTTATCTTTATGGAATCTGAGCAAATGTATGGCGACAAAGGCGAAGTGCCTGAAGGCGATTATACTATTCCGCTGGGTGTTGCTGATGTTAAGCGCGAAGGCAAAGATGTAACTATTGTAACTTTTGGAAAAATTATCAAAGAAGCTTTTGCTGCTGCCGATGAGCTTGAAAAAGAAGGCATAAGCTGCGAGATTATTGACCTTAGGACAATACGCCCTATGGACCATAACACGATACTTGAATCAGTTAAAAAAACAAACAGGCTTGTAGTGCTTGAAGAGGCGTGGCCATTTGGCTCTATAGCCTCAGAAATTACATATATAGTGCAGGAAAGGGCGTTTGATTACCTTGACGCGCCTATACAAAGAATTACTACTGCCGATACCCCCGCGCCTTATTCTCCTGTTCTTTTAAAAGAATGGATTCCTAACGCCGGAGATGTTGTAAAAGCAGTTAAAAAAGTAATGTATAAATAGTAAAATATTTACTTTATATTTGAAACTTCATCATACTAAATGATGAAGTTTTTTGTTTTAGTCCTATATGAAAAGAAGATTACTATTTGTACTGGGGGTATTTTTGCTTATTACAGGATCCCTTTTTTCACAAACCAAGATAGCCGGTATTGTTCTCGACGAAAAAGGCGAGACCATGCCTTATGTAAGCGTGTTTTTTAAGGGGACAAATAATGTGGTGATTACCAGCGAAAACGGTAAGTTTTACCTGGAGTCTCAAAGCAACTATACTGATGTTGTTTTTGCCTTTGAGGGCTATACAAATAAAGAAGTACACCTTGATAACCTTATAACCCTTGACCTTACGGTTACCATGAGCCAGTCTGAAGAGATTAGCGAAGTGGTGGTATACAGCGGCAAAACATCAAAAAAAAATAACCCTGCCATAGATATCCTCCGCAAAATATGGGAGCGCCGCCGCAAAAACGGCCTCAAGATGTTTAAGCAATATGCTTATGATAAGTATGAAAAGGTGGAGTTTGACCTGAATACCATAGACAGCGCCATGGTAAACAGCAAGGTATTTAGGGGTATGGAATTTATTTTTGACCAGGTAGATACGAGCGATGTTACGGGCAAGACCTACCTGCCCATATTTATAAATGAGCAGCTGGGCAAAGTGTATGGCGATAATACAAATGGCAAAAAGAAAGAAACCGTTACGGCTAACCGCAATAGTGGCTTTAGCGATAACCAGCAAATTATTGCCTTTGTAAAAGACCTCTATGCTGAGTATGATATTTATGATAATTACCTCAAGTTTTTTGACAAGGATTTTGTAAGCCCGCTTTCGCGCACGGGTATTAACGTTTATAACTATGTACTGGCAGACAGCTCTTTTATAGATAAAAAGTGGTGCTATAATATTGTGTTTTATCCGCGGCGAAAGGCCGAGCTTACCTTTAAAGGTAACTTTTGGGTAAACGATACTACCTTTGCCATTAAGCAGATAACCATGAGTGCCAGTAAGAGCGCCAACATTAACTGGGTTAAGGATATTTATATAGAGCAGGAGTTTGAGGTGCTTAATGATTCGGTTTTCCTGCTAAAGCGCGACCACATGATGAGCGACTTTGCCCTAAATAAAAAGGATGAGAGCAAAGGCGTATACGGCAAGCGCACCACGTTGTTTAGGGATTATGTATTTGACCAGAAAAAGCCGGATGACTTTTATAAACCCGAAGTAAATTATTATGATGAGGAGGTGCATAATAAAACAGATGACTTTTGGGACCAGAACCGGTTCGAGTCGCTCAATAACGATGAGCGGGGCGTGTATAAAATGCTCGATACCCTAAAGACGGTACCTAAGTTTAAGCGAATGTACAGCCTGGTGGCAACGCTGGGCAGCGGGTATTACCAGATGGGCCATTTTGACTACGGCCCCATATTTTCCACCTTTGGCTATAATGATGTAGAGGGGCTAAGGCTGCGCACGGGCGGCCGTACTTACTTTGGGCAAAACGACCCATGGCGTATAGAGGGCTACACGGCCTATGGCTTTAAAGACGATAAATTTAAATACGGCATATCGGGTAAATGGATGGTTAATAAAAAAAACCGCATTATACTTTCTGCCGGCAACCGCCGCGATGTAGAACAGATAGGCGTAAGCCTTACCGCAACTAACGATGTGCTGGGGCGCAGTTTTGCATCATCATCATTATTTTCCAGTGGTAATAACAACAAGCTTACTAATATAAGCTTTACCACCTTTTCGGCCGAAATAGAGCCGCTAAAAAACCTGGTGTTTCGCAGCAGCCTTAACTACCGCACCTTGCGCTCGGCTTCGCCGGTATTTAGCCTTGATTACTGGATAGACCCTAATGACCACTCACAGGGTGTAGAGAGCAATGTAAACCAGTATGAATTTGGCGCCCAGATAGACTATACGCCCAAGCGCCGCACGATAGGCTTTGGAGTAGAGCGCAGCGATGTAGACCTTAATTATACCCGTGTGTTTGTAAACTTTTCACAAGGTGTAAAAGGGCTCTTTAACAGCGATTTTGACTACCAGAAACTTCAGCTGTATTACAGGCAGCCAGTGCTTGTAGGTGGTTTTGGCCGCCTGTTTGCCACCTTTGAGGCCGGTAAGATATTTGGAACGGTGCCGTTGGGGCTTATGGGTGTTGTGCCGGGCAACCAGAGCTGGTTTAGTATAGAAAATACGTATAACCTGCTTAACTATTATGAGTTTGTGGCCGATGAATATGTATCGCTGCATTTTGAGCACAATTTTAACGGCAGGCTGTTTAGCCGTGTGCCGTGGCTAAGGGATTTAAACTTAAGGGAAATTATTGGTATAAAAGGCGTTTACGGTACCGTTAGCGATGCTAATATTGCGCTTAACGCGTCAAACACCATATACCGTTCGCCGGAGGATGTGTACTGGGAATACCATGCGGGCGTGGGTAATATATTTAAAGTGTTCAGGATAGATTTTGCATGGAGGGGCAGTTACTTTAACATACCTGATGCAAATAAATTTGCGATTAAGGGATCTTTTGGCTTCTATTTTTAATATTTGTTAAAATAATCCAAAATTTGTACATTCGTACCCCAATCACTTTATCTATAGCGTATATATGAAACGTTATTTACTTGCCTTACTCATTTCAATAACGCTAATTTCCTGCAGAGAAACATCTACAGAAAGCGGCGGCGTGTACCCATCTATTACAGTTGGTACAGAAAAAAACGGCAGCTTTATTGTTGCTAACGCCCGCATTATAAGAGCAGAATGGGAAAAAAAACTTCGTGAAGCTGAGGGCATTATGGGTTCTATTACCTCGCTTGAAATTTTAAAATCAAAAACCACCGGCAAAGCGCCTGAGGATTTTTATATGCTTCTGGCTAAGGTAAACGATGGGCAAACTGCCATGGCAACCGTACTGGTTGAAAAAGAAGGTTCTTTTTATTTTGATGAGGTTAACGGCATTATAACTGTGTGTAGCAGCAAGTGCGAAGAAGGCTGCCTGCCACAGGGCATTAGCCAGGAGGGCAAGATAAGGCTTGCCTGTGGTAAATGTGCTGATTGCGCAAAGACAGAAAACCCTTTGTAAAATTAACATTTCGTTAGCGCGTATCAGGCTGTAAATGTGTTACTTTAGTATCGGATTTATACGACTAAAATTTTTTATTATGACTAAAAATATACTAAAACTTTCGGCTTTTTTACTACTTGCTGCATTCTTTACATCATGTAGCGGAGAAGATACCACCATTCAAAATGATGCACCACACTCTTCTGCACGCAGTAGTTACTGGAATGGTGTTATTGGTGTTGATGGAGGTGGCAACAGGTACCAGATTACGGCAAATCCTGCTTTACTTATTGCAGATTTTGAGCAGCAGCTTGCTGCGGAAGGAGACACAGTGCAACTTCAGAGCCTTGCGATAGTAAAGAAAAAAGCAACCAATGACAGTACAGATGAGGCTTACATGCTTATAGCCACTGATAATGCAACTACATCTATAGGTGTTATGCTTGAGCGTACTGCCGAGGCTACCTTTAAGCTTAGCCTGAGTTCAGATGCCGGAACCAAGTCAGTAAGCTGCAGGGGTTGCGCAACAGGCTGCAACCTTGAATATCTTAACATGCCGGGTGGCAAAGTGCCTTACTGCAATGTTAACGGATGCGGTGAGTTTTGTACCAAGCGTGAAATTTCGATGGACTAAATTTACATCCTTGATTTTAATATATGGAGCCCCTTTTAAGGGGCTTTTTTAATACTCTTACTTTTTTACAGGTGGTGTAGTGCCTTAATAGCAATAAAATATAACGCTTTAAATATTTATATAATAATGCGGCAACTTAATCGTTTTCGTGCGTTAAATTTATGTAAAGGTCTTATTTTACTGGTGTTTTAAGCTGCTTAAACTTTGCATGATAGCTTTTTTATTATACTTTTGCGGCAAACAAAAATCGAAACAATGTCTGCAGCAAAATTGAAAACATTTGATGTACTTATAGAGATACCAAGGGGTAGCAGGAATAAATATGAATATGATTTTAAGCTGAAAAAAATCCGTTTTGACAGGATGCTTTTCTCATCAATGATGTACCCTGCTGACTATGGATTTATTCCGGAAACACTTGCCCTTGACGGCGACCCGCTTGATGTGCTTGTACTTGTTACAGAGCCTACTTTTCCGGGATGTGTAATGGAAGTTAAGCCTATCGGTGTATTTCATATGGCAGATGAAAAAGGCCCGGATGAAAAAATAATATGCGTACCGGTATCTGATCCTATTTGGAACAGGTTAAATGACCTGGGCGATGTTAACGCACATCTTCTAAAAGAAATTGAGCACTTTTTCCAGGTATATAAAGATCTTGAAAACAAAAAAGTTGATGTTGAAGGATGGGGCGATGTGCACGAAGCGCGTGAAATTATTGACCAGTGTGTAGACCGTTTTGAGTCTATGCAGGACAAGCCCGCAGAGCTTTTCAGCATCGGATAATAAGATACATATTTTATAAATTATAAAAAGCAATATTCTCTACATGAGGATATTGCTTTTTTTGGTTATAATTTTTGTTATATTTACAATACGTTAAGAAAACGATATAGTAAAATACAAACCAAACCGAACTTTATGGAATCATTTATTATTTACGTGCCCCTTGTTATGGCTGTGCTGGGGCTGTTGTTTATGGCAGCCAAACGTGCCTGGGTACTAAAACAGGATGCCGGTGATGGCAAGATGAAAGAAATTTCAGATTACATCTATGAGGGCGCGCTTGCTTTTTTAAAGGCTGAATATAAATTGCTTGCTATTTTTGTAGTAGTGGCCAGTATTGCCCTTGCCGCCATTGCTTATATTGTGCCCACCACGCACTACCTTATTGTGGTTGCGTTTGTTTTTGGGGCATTCTTCTCTGCGCTTGCCGGTAATATGGGCATGAAGATAGCCACTAAAACCAATGTGCGCACCACGCAGGCCGCACGCACCAGCCTGCCGCAGGCATTAAAAGTATCTTTTGGCGGCGGTACGGTAATGGGCCTTGGTGTGGCCGGCCTTGCTGTACTTGGGCTTACCGGGTTCTTTATATTTTTCTTCCATTATTTTATGCATGGCGTTTGGGCACCTACTGAATTTGAAGGTGTAACCAGGACGCCCCAGGAACTGATGACCATTGTGCTGGAAACCCTTGCGGGTTTTTCGCTTGGCGCAGAGTCTATAGCCCTCTTTGCACGCGTGGGCGGCGGTATTTATACTAAAGCTGCCGATGTGGGGGCTGACCTGGTGGGCAAAGTAGAAGCCGGTATACCGGAAGACGACCCCCGAAACCCGGCCACCATTGCAGATAACGTGGGAGATAACGTGGGCGACGTAGCCGGTATGGGTGCCGACCTTTTTGGATCATACGTAGCAACGGTGCTTGCCGCCATGGTACTGGGCAACTATGTGCTGAGGGACATTACTATGGCCGACCCAACATTTACGGATGCGTTTGGAGGTATAGGGCCGATTTTGCTGCCTATGGCTATTGCAGGCTTTGGGATATTATTTTCTATCCTGGGCACTTTTATGGTGAGCATAAAAGATAACAATGCTAAAGAGGCACAGGTGCAGGGTGCTTTAAACCGGGGTAACTGGGTTAGCATTATCCTGGTGGCCATATCTTCTTACTTTTTAATAGACTATATGCTTCCTGAAACTATGCAAATGGCATTTTATGGCGAGGCAGTACAAAGTATATCATCACTGCGTGTGTTTTATGCTGCGCTTGTGGGCCTTGTTGTAGGCGGGGTTATCTCATCGGTTACAGAGTATTATACCGGCCTTGGTAAAAAGCCCATCCTCGCTATTGTACAAAAGTCGAGCACAGGCGCGGGCACTAACATTATTGCCGGCCTTGCCACGGGTATGATTTCTACCTTCCCAACCATTATATTATTTGCTGCGGCCATTTGGTCAAGCTATGCGTTTGCGGGCTTTTATGGGGTTGCGCTTGCCGCAAGTGCCATGATGGCTACCACGGCCATGCAGCTTGCCATTGATGCCTTTGGGCCCATATCTGACAACGCCGGCGGCATTGCCGAAATGAGCGAACTGCCTAAAGAAGTGCGCACCCGTACTGATATTTTAGACTCGGTAGGCAACACTACTGCAGCTACCGGTAAAGGCTTTGCCATTGCATCGGCGGCACTTACATCGCTGGCTTTGTTTGCGGCTTATGTAACCTTTACAGGTATAGACGGCATCAATATATTTAAGGCTCCTGTGCTTGCCATGCTTTTTGTGGGCGGTATGGTTCCGGTGGTATTCTCGGCGTTAGCCATGAACTCTGTAGGTAAAGCGGCTATGGATATGGTATATGAAGTGCGCCGCCAGTTTCGCGAGATACCGGGCATTATGGAAGGTACCGGCAAGCCGGAATATGGCAAGTGTGTAGAGATATCTACAAAAGCCGCCCTGCGCGAAATGATGCTGCCGGGGTTGCTTACCATAGGTTTTCCTATAGCCATAGTAGGTTTAGGTATGCTTATCTATCCTGATAATAACCAGCTTACAGCCGAAATGCTGGGTGGCTACATGGCTGGTGTAACGGTAAGCGGGGTGCTGTGGGCGGTTTTTCAAAACAATGCCGGCGGTGCCTGGGATAACGCCAAGAAATCTTTTGAGGCCGGGGTAATGATTAATGGAGAAATGACCTATAAAGGCAGTGATGCTCATAAGGCAGCGGTAACCGGCGATACCGTGGGCGATCCGTTTAAAGATACTTCGGGCCCGTCAATGAATATCCTTATCAAGCTTACCTGCCTTATTGGCCTTGTAATAGCGCCTATACTGGGCAGCCATGCCGATGGTGCCGCCTCTGAAAATATGAATGTGCAAAGCACCACGGTTGTTGCGCAGCCGGTTGTAGTGGGCCAGGAAGAGAACGAGGACATTTCGGTTGAAAAACAGGTGGACGCTGACGGCAAAGTAACGGCTACGGTAACCATCTCTACCAAAACAAGCGATTCTGAAGTAAAAACCGAAGAAAAAGTATTTACCGGCACTGATGCGGAAGTGAATGCTAAAATTGAGGCACTAAAAGCTAAAAAATAATCCCATCAGTTTGGGACATGATTAAAAATCCTGCGGTTAAAAGCCGCGGGATTTTTTTTTGATACTGAAGGATTTTTCCCGTTTTTTTAATGTTAAACAGTTGATGAATGAAATTTAATCTGTTAGTTTTGCGGTAATGATAACGCCTTAAAGCAGTTACTCATAATTGTAAATTAGGCTATGATGAATTGAATTCATCATAAAAAGGCCTGAAGATTTTTTAATTTAAAATAGATTTGTGAAACGCAATCGTTTGCTATAACCTTTACTATACTACATGAAGATTAAATATATAGTTTACACACTTATTATTGTGGGTATTGGCGCGCTTGTATATTACCGCATTGCCGAAAATAAGAAGCAAAAACAGGAAACCGGCGGTGGCGGCGCTAAAGGTGGCCCTAAGCAGGCCATGGCAGTTAGCGGTATTGTGGTAAAGGCAGAGCAGTTTAACAATACGCTTTCGCTTTCGGGGTCTATAGAAGCTGATGAGCAGGTGCAGATAACCAGCGAGGTAAGCGGCATTGCCGATAAGATATTTTTTACCGAAGGCGCTACCGTGCAAAAAGGGCAGGTACTGTTGCATATAAATGATATAGAGCTGCGCGCGCAGGCCGCGCAGGCAAAAACCCGCCAGACGCTGGCCTCAGAAAATGAGCGCAGGGCAAAGCTGCTGCTGCAAAAAGAAGCCATTAGCCAGGAAGAATATGATATTGCCAGCGCCGATTTTAAGACTGCGCAGGCGCAAACCCAGCTTATTAACGCGCAGATAGGAAAGGCGAGTATAAGGGCGCCGTTTAGCGGCGTAATAGGATTAAGGAACATCTCTCCGGGCACGTATGTTACCCCGCAAACTTTAATCACTACGCTTGTAAACAGCAATAAGGTTAAGATAACCTTTTCGGTTCCCGAAAAATATGCGTCACAAATTAAAACCAGTTCAAAAGTAAAGTTTACCGTTGCCGGCGATGATAAAGAATACACCGCCACCGTATATGCACTGGAGCCAGCCGTTGAGGTAAGCACACGCACCATGCGGGTAAGGGCTATGGCAGATAACGCCAAAGGCAACCTGATACCCGGTACATTTGCTAATGTACAGCTGGCACTAAGCAAAGTAGACGATGCCTTTTTAGTACCTACCGAAGCTATTGTACCCGTGCAGGGTGGCAAAAAAGTGTTTGTAAGCCAAAATGGCAAAGCGAAAGAGGTGGTGGTGCAAACCGGCACCCGCACAGAGGCCGATGTTATTGTGCTGGAAGGCCTCAAAGCAGGAGATACGGTGCTTACTACCGGCGTGCTTACGCTGAAAAATGATGCTCCTGTAAAAGTAACGGTTACCCCTAAACAATAACCATGAGCATTTCTACCATTAGTATAAAACGGCCCGTACTTACCATAGTAATGAATGTGGCCATTATCCTTTTCGGGATAATTGGCTATACGTTTTTGGGCGTGCGGGAGTTCCCCAGTATAGACCCGGCACAGATATCGGTGCGCACCAGTTACAGGGGCGCCAATGCCGATATTATAGAATCTCAGATAACGGAGCCGCTGGAAAAAGCCATTAATGCTATAGATGGCATACGTAATATTACATCGAGCAGCAACCAGGGCACCAGCAACATTACCGTTGAGTTTGAGCTGGAAAAAAACCTTGAAGAAGCCGCTAATGATGTGCGCGACAAGGTAAGCCAGGCCGTAAGCAGCCTGCCGCAGGATATAGATGCGCCGCCGGTGGTAAGCAAGGCTGATGCCGACAGCGAACCCATTATAACCATGACGGTGCAAAGCGGTACACGCAATGCGTTACAGCTAAGTGATTATGCCGAAAATGTAATTGCCGAGCGCCTGCAAACCATACCCGGCGTAAGCAGCGTACAGATTTGGGGACAAAAAAAATATGCCATGCGCATGTGGCTTGACCCCGTTAAGCTGGCCAGCTATGGCGTTACCGTGGCCGATGTGCGCAATGCACTTGATGCCCAGAATGTAGAGCTGCCCACTGGTAAACTGACAGGGGAAAATACAGAGCTTACCGTAAAAACCATAGGCAACCTGAGCACGGCGGAGCAGTTTAACAACATCATTATTAAAAATGATGCCGAGAACATTGTGCGCTTTAGCGATGTGGGCCGCGCCGAACTGGGTCCGGAAAACCTGGAAACAAAAATGAGTAATGACGGCCTGCAACTGGTGGGCCTTGCTATTGTGCCGCAGCCGGGAACCAATTATATGGAAATTGCCGATGCGTTTTATGAGCAGTATGACCAGTTGAAAAAAGAGCTGCCCGGCGACCTGAAACTCAACATTGCTATTGATAATACTACGTTCATTAAAAAATCAGTGATGGAGGTGGCCGAAACCATTGGGCTTTCCATAATACTGGTAACGCTGATTATATACCTGTTCTTTAGGGACTGGGCCATTGCCCTGCGCCCCCTGCTTGATATACCGGTATCGCTCATAGCCACATTTTTTATCATGTATATTTTTGGGTTTTCCATCAATGTGCTTACGCTGCTGGCTATAGTACTGGCCACGGGCCTTGTGGTGGATGACGGTATTGTGGTGACAGAGAACATCTTTAAAAAAGTAGAGGAGGGCATGAGCCCCATTGAAGCTGCACTGAAAGGCAGTAACGAAATATTTTTTGCCGTAATATCCATCTCCATAACGCTGGCGGCCGTGTTTTTACCGGTAATCTTTTTAGAGGGGTTTGTGGGCAGGCTCTTCAGGGAGTTTGGTGTGGTTATCGCGGCGGCGGTATTGATCTCGGCATTTGTATCGCTCACGCTTACGCCCATGCTTAATGCTTATCTTATAAAAGGCGGCGTACATAAAAAATCGAGGTTTTATGATTTTACCGAGCCTTATTTTGTAAAGCTGAACAAAGGTTATGCGGGCATGCTTGATAGTTTTATGAAACGCAAATGGGTAAGCATCCCTATACTTGTAGTGTGCCTTGGGCTTATCATTTTATTCTTTTCTACCCTCCAGAAGGAAACCGCGCCTTATGACGACCGCAGTTTTGTGGGCGTTAATGTAACCGGCCCCGAAGGCGCATCGTATGACTATATGGACCGCTTTATGCAGGAAATGGAAAAGCTGGTAAACGATTCCATCCCAGAGAAAAAAGTGAGCCTTGTTATAACATCACCCGGATTTGGGTCGTCATCAGTTAACAGCGGGCGTATACGTATTGCCCTGAAAGAAACCGATGAACGCGAGCGGTCTCAAAAAGAAATCGCGGCTAACCTTGCCAAATGGACCAAGCGGTACCCCGAAGCAAGGGTGCAGATAAGCGAGCAGCCCACTATTGCCGTAAACCGCAGGGGAGGGCCACCCATACAATACATTATACAGGCACCAAATTTTGAAAAGCTACAGGAAAAAATTCCCGTTTTTATGGATGAGGTGGGCAAAGACCCAACGTTTAGCATGACTGATGTAAACCTTAAATTCAACAAACCTGAAATAAATGTAACCATAGACAGGGAAAAGGCACAAAGCCTGGGCGTATCTGTGCTTGATGTGGCGCAAACGCTGCAACTCTCGTTAAGCGGCCAGCGTTTTGGTTATTTTATAAAAAGCGGTAAGCAATACCAGGTTATTGGCCAGTTTGATGAAAACGACCGCGATGCGCCGCTTGACCTTACATCAACCTATGTAAAAAGCAACACCGGGCAACTGATACAGCTTGATAACGTGGTTACAACAGAGGAGCAGAGCAGCCCTCCACAATTGTACCATAACAACCGCTACATGAGTGCAACGGTATCGGCAGCGCTGGCGCCGGGCATGAGCATAAGCGATGGTATAGAGGCTATGGAACGGGTTAAAGCCAAGGTGCTCGACGATACTTTTTCGACCGATCTTGGCGGAGAATCGCGCGACTTTGTAGAGAGCAGCAGCAACACACTGTTTGCTTTTGGCCTTGCGTTACTGCTTATTTACCTGATACTTGCCGGCCAGTTTGAAAGCTTTATTGACCCGTTCATTATTATTCTTACCGTGCCTATGGCGGTGGCCGGTGCGTTATTTTCGCTGTGGCTGTTTGGGCAAACATGGAATATATTCAGCCAGATAGGCACTATCATGCTTATTGGCCTGGTAACCAAGAACGGTATATTGATTGTTGAGTTTGCCAACCAGCTGCGGGAAGAAGGTAAAGACAAGCTTGAAGCGATTATGGAGGCCTCCGAAAGCCGCCTTCGCCCCATATTAATGACCAGCCTTGCCATTGCGCTGGGCGCCCTTCCCATTGCATTATCATTAGGTGCTGCCAGTACAAGCCGTATTGGCATGGGTGTGGTAATTGTAGGTGGTACTGTGTTTTCGCTGGTGCTTACCCTGTTTGTAATACCGGCAATATATTTTATGTGGTCTCGCGCTAAAAAGCACAGGCCGGAATTTGATAACATTAAAGACCTGTAACCCATGAGGTTTTGTTTATATATTTTATGCTTTGTTACCATGGCTGCACACGCGCAGGATTCGCTGCGCGCACAGCTGCCGCTCCTTACCGTGGAAGATGCCGTGGCCGTGGCGCTTAAAAACAATTATGATATTCAGCTGGCTACTAACGACCTTAAGATTGATGAGCAAAACGTAAGCCTGGCAAATGCCGGCCTGCTGCCCAACTTATACGGGTCGGTTAACCAGAACAACAACGTGCAGTACAGCAAGCAGGTGCGTAGCGACGGCACCGTGCAGGAGCTCAACAACGCTAAAAACAACAGCCTTAACTATGGTGTTAACCTGGGCTGGACCATTTTTGACGGATTCAGGATGTTTGCCCGGTATGACCAGCTTAAGGAACTGCGGAAGTATGGCGAAACCGAACTTAAATATGCCATTACCACTCGTGTGGGCGATGTTATGGTAACCTATTATGACCTGGTGCAGCAGCAGCAAAACCTAACGGCGCTTGATACCGCCATGGTAATATCTAAGCAGCGTGTGGAAACCGCACGTAACCGTTTTACGATAGGTAAGGCAGCGAAGCTTGAGGTGCTGAACGCAGAGGTTGACCTGAATACCGACCGTACCAACTATTTTAGGCAAACGGAGCTGTATAATAATACCAAAACGTATATGAATGAGTTGCTGGCGCGCGATTTAGCAAGGCAATTCAGGGTGGCAGACAGCGTGGCTATAGATGAAAAGCTGGTGCTGGTAGACCTTATGAACCAGGCATCTCAGCAAAACCCGCAAATACAGCTGGCACTGATAAACAAGCGGGTGGCGGAACTGAACCTGAGGCAGGTAAAATCATCACGCTACCCACAGATTACGGTTACCACAGGATATGTTTTTAATGACGCCGAATCGAGCCTTGGATTTGCCCGTCAAAATAATTCGCGCGGCTTTAATTACGGGTTAGCGGCTAACATAAATATTTTTAACGGCTTTTTGCAAAAGCGTAATGAAAACATTGCCAAGATACAGATTGCAACAACAGATGTGCTTATAAAGCAGCAAACACAGGCAATTAACTCGCAGCTGCTTTCGGCATACCAAACGTACCTTACAAATCTTGAACTGGTAAAACTGGAGGCCAGTAATGTAGACCTGGCCAAGCAAAACCTTGACATTACCATGGAAAAGTACCGCATAGGTACCATAACACAGATAGAAGTGCGCACCGCCCAGCTTAATTATGTAAACGCGCTTACACGCAGCAGCACCGCCCAGTATAATGCCAAGATTAGCGAGGTTAATTTAAGGCAGCTGGCCGGAAGCCTGGCCTTGTAAGGCTTCTGACCGCTGAGCTTTTGCATGCTGAAAGGAGCTTAGGGGAGTTGAAGCTTTATAATATACCCCCAACCCCTATAACTCCTCGTTTATATTTTATTTTTGAGTCATTGAATCTTCGATTTCAAGAGGGGAGCAGCTTCACTCATTCACATAAAAAAAACTCCCGCGATTGCAGGAGTTTTTTATGTTTATAAGCTGAGTGGCTTAGTTGCCCAGTAGCGTTTTCAAATCAGCTATTGTAGTAATAGGGTCAGCCGCGCGGAACACAAAGTTGCCGGCCACCAGTACATCGGCGCCTGCCGCAACCAGCTGTGCAGCATTTTTATCGGTAACGCCGCCATCTATCTCAATCAGGGTAGAAGCGCCGTTGCGGGTAATGATTTCTTTTAGCTGCTTAATTTTATCATACGTTTTTTCTATGAATGATTGTCCGCCAAAGCCCGGGTTTACACTCATAAGGCATACCAGGTCGGTATCGTTAATAACGTCTTCCAGCAGGCTCACATTTGTGTGCGGGTTAACGGCAATACCGGCTTTCATGCCTTCGGCCTTAATGGCCTGCAGCGTGCGGTGCAGGTGGGTACATGCCTCAAAATGTACGGTAAGGTTGTGGGCACCCAGCTGTGCAAAGGTTTTAATATAGCGGTCAGGATCAACAATCATAAGGTGCACATCGATTGTTTTTTTTGCGTGGCGGGTTATGGCTTCGAGCACCGGCATTCCAAAAGAAATGTTGGGTACAAATACGCCATCCATAATATCAATATGAAACCAGTCTGCCCGGCTGGCGTTAACCATTTCTATATCGCGCTGCAGGTTAGCAAAATCTGCTGCTAATACTGATGGCGCTATAAGTGTGTTTTTCATGTAAAAGCTGTTGTTGTTTCCGCAAAGATAGGGTTTAGGGGCAAAGTAGCAAAGTGGCAAAGTTTTTTATTGAGAAGAGGCAGAGAGGCAGAGTCTTTTGACTACATAAGAGTGGGAAACTTTGTTATTTGCCTCTTTTGTTACTCTGAAACTTTATGAGCGGCATACTATTTGTAAGGTATATTGCGTTAATGTAATTGAATGAAGCAATACTGCCTGCAGAAAAGTAATTTTTTTGTGGGCTTATTGGTTATAAAATAAAAAACTCCGGTAATCAGCCGGAGTTCAATCATCAATCAAAAAACGAACAGTTATTGAACTGTTGGTGTCATTATATACTGTTAATCGGTATAGTGCATATTTGAACCGCCAAAATACAAATTATATTTATAATATGAAATTTTGGCGGTTGTTTTTTGCTAAAACCCCTTTATCCAAGGTAGGTTTTAAGTATTTTGCTGCGTGAAGTATGTTTTAACCTCCTGATAGCCTTTTCTTTAATCTGGCGCACACGCTCGCGGGTAAGGTCAAAGGTTTCACCTATTTCTTCAAGCGTCATTGGGTGCTGGTCGCCCAGGCCAAAGTATAAACGCACCACATCGGCCTCACGCGGGGTAAGGGTTTCAAGCGCACGCTCAATCTCAGTACGAAGCGATTCGTGTATAAGCTCCCTATCCGGGTTAGGCGATTCGCCAGAGCGAAGTACGTCATACAGGTTAGAGTCTTCACCTTCTACAAGCGGCGCATCCATTGACAGGTGGCGTCCACTGTTTTTCATGCTTTCCTTAACGTCGTTAACGGTCATGTCAAGCTCTTTGGCAATTTCCTCGGCACTTGGGGCACGTTCATTGCTTTGCTCAAGAAGCGCATACATTTTGTTGATCTTGTTGATAGAGCCAATTTTGTTAAGCGGAAGCCTTACAATACGTGATTGCTCGGCAAGGGCCTGAAGTATTGACTGACGGATCCACCAAACGGCATAGGATATAAATTTAAAACCACGTGTTTCGTCAAAACGCTGCGCGGCTTTAATAAGGCCAAGGTTACCCTCATTAATAAGGTCAGGCAGGGTAAGGCCCTGGTTTTGGTACTGTTTTGCAACCGAAACCACAAAACGAAGGTTAGCTTTAGTAAGTTTTTCAAGAGCGCGCTGGTCGCCGGCTTTAATGCGTTGTGCCAGTTCTACCTCCTCATCTGCCGTAATCAAATCTACTTTACCAATTTCCTGGAGGTACTTGTCTAATGATGCAGTTTCCCTGTTGGTTACCTGCTTTGTAATTTTTAACTGTCTCATGTAAAAATTCCTGAGTTATTATAAATATTCAGTAGTTATACGTAAGGACTGGAGAAAAGGTTACAAAGTGCATCAATAAAATGTAACTTTAACATTATAGCGCGTATGGTACCATAAAAAACCCCGCTGTTTAGGCGGGGTTCAAAAAAAACTAACTCATAGTAAATTAACTGTAACTAACTGTTATATAGCTTAAAACCTGTACAGTAAGCCCGCCTGAACATTGAAGGAGTAGGGGCTTACATTATCAAAGGTATTAAAGTAGTATTTAAAGCCGGGCTCTACATTAAGCTGCAGCTCGCGGGTAAATTTATAGTAAAAGCCAAAGCCCATATTGCCGCTAAAGCTAAAATCTTTAGTGTGGTTTAGGCTGCCCAGCAGCACGCTGCCCTGGCTGTTTTGCGCATGCAGCTCGTTATCCTGAAGAAAGAGCCCGCTAAAGCCGCCTTTAAAATACAAATCGGCACGGGTGCCAAAAAGCGCGTAGGTGGCCTCTACCGGCACTTCTATAAAAGTAGTATTTTGGCGCAGGGTAACAGGGCCGCCGCCCAGCGCAACGTTTGCTGCCGTGTTGCTCATGCCATTAGCATAATCTACACCGCTGTAATTAGCGCCCAGGGTAACGTTGCCTGTATTTTGTACAATTTTTGTGCTGGATACACCCGCACGCAGCGTAAGCTGGCTGCTGAACTCATAGCCAAAGTAGGCGCCAAAGTTAGTTGAGGTTTCGGCCGAGGTGCCGTGGTTGTTAAGCGACGGGTCTATTAAAGAGGTGCCTTCGCCAAATTTATAGTTAGACGGCGCTACAAAGGCATATACATAAAAGCCTTTAGCATAGCCATCGCCGCCCGTTAGGGTGTCCTGCAGCGGTGTATAAGGATTTTGCGCAAAAGTGCGTTCCTTGCTCTCTTTATAATCCAGTGCTTTTTGTGCCAGCACGAGGCTATCTGTAACAGCTTTTGTTATGGTAGGAAAGTTGCCCGCGCTGTATAATATATTAGTGTCTTTATTGTTTTTAGCCCGATAGCCGCTTGGAGTGCCTGTATTTGCAGGTGTAGCGGTTGTTGTAACCGGCTGGCTACTTTGTAAAGTGTTGCTGCTTTTTGCGTTGTTGCTGTCTGGCTGGGTTTCCCCTAAAGTGCCTGCGGTATTATTTTTACCGGCGGCGGCATTTGCTGTAACAGCTGTATGTATGCCAGGATCGGTAGTAGTTTTTGAAGGTGCTTTGCCATTTGATGCAGCCTTAACAGGATTACCCGGTGTTGCAGTATGTTTTGCCCGTTTTGCCGCAGTGCCATTAGCGCCGTTTGATGCAACCCCATTATTTTTGTGAGTTAAAGCCGAAGCTTTTGCCTGGCTGCCGTTTGCTGTTGTGGCTGTGCCTTTTGCCGAATTTGCAACACTACGGTTAGTGGCGGCATTCATTTTAGTATTGGCATCAGTATTATTATTAGCGCGGATATTGTTTTTGCCGGAGGCTGTGCCCGTGCTATTAGCGGCTTTATGGGTAGTGCGCGGGGTGTCATTATCAGCAGAGGCGCCTGCGGCTGAATTGTTGTTTACACCGGCGCCGGTATTGGATGTAACGGCGTTATCATCAGCAGTTGGCACAGCGGCTGCATCCTGTGAGCGTGGAGCGGCGGCTGTAGTTGTGCTGTTTTGTGTATTGCCAATGGCAGGATTTGCAGCAGCATCTCCGGATGGCTGGGCATTATCTGACCCATTGCCTGTACCTGTAACGGTTTGCGGCTTATCGCCGGGCATTTTAATTATTATTTCGGGCAGGTAGCCTTTGTACAGCGGGTGGGTGGCCACCGCCAGTAAAATGATGCCCAGCACTATGGCTGTGGCCCTGCCCCAAAGCGGCATGCGGAAACCGCCGCGCTTTTTTTGCCGCAGGCCGGCATTGATGCCTTCCCATACCGCATCGGCCGGCTCACGGTTGTAGCCGGCAAGCTTGTCGCGGAAAGCCTTGCCTATGTCTTGCTTATTTTCCATTGCTCACATTATAATTATCCAGGCTTTGCTTGGCCTTAATCTTTTCTTTTAGTGTTGCCTTTGCGCGGTGCAGGTTGCTTTTGCTGGTACTCTCTGTTATTCCCAGCGCTTCGGCTATTTCTTTGTGCGAATACCCATCCAGCTCATACATGCTAAATACAATACGGTACTGGTCTGGCAGCTGCTGCACCAGGTTCATGATAAAGTTAGCCGGCAGGTTCATTTCCTCTTCGGTAACATCAGTATCCTCGGGCAGGTTATCTTTAATGGGCACCATCTGGGTGGCCTTTTTAAAACTGTCTATTGCTTTATTGATGGTAATGCGCTTCATCCATCCTTCAAACGAGCCTGCGTTTTTGTACTTGCCTATATTGGTAAAAATTTCAATAAAGGCATTGTGCAGGTTGTCCTCGGCTTCTTCCTCATTGCGGCAGTATTTAAGGCACAGGGTATAGAGTACGCCCTTATAGGCCAGGTACAGCTGTTCCTGAGCCTTAGCGTTGCCTTTAATGCAGCCTTTTATAATGTCTTCGAGATTCAAAGCCTCTTGTTTAGGTAGGGTTAAAGCTAACAATTATACCGGTTTATAGCGTCATACTTCATCTAAAATTTAGCCGGCCTGAGCTTATTACAGCACAGCCGGCATGAAACCTTTCTCTTTTTACACAGCAATTTAACTTTAAGTCTTTTAACACGTAAAAAGGTTGCGTAGCGTTTACGTTTTGAAGTATTATTTTTCGAGAAGATTTACAAAGCATGCGCAACGCTTTACGAACGGATTGAAAATTCAAATTTATTCCTGTAATTTCTTTGTAGATCTTAGCGCCCCCTTTGCGAATCTTTGTGTAGTGAGCGCCGCAATCCAGGTTTAAAACGCCGGGTCGGCCTCGGCCTGCATGCGCTGCATGTATAAGTCTGTTTTTTGATGGGCGCGGTTAAAAAACACCTTTCTGTCGCGCGTGCCCGAGAGGTTGAGCGACTTGGAGTTCTTTAACTGCTGCTTAAAGAACGACTGCGCATTGGTGCACGTATCTAAATCATCGGTAATAAAATAACCCAGCATGGTGTAGGGCACAAACAGCGACTGCTTTTGCGGGGCGCTGAGCAGCACGTTGTTATTGAGTATAAGCAGCTCGTTATAATACAGGTTAAAGTTGCCCTGGCCGTTGCAGCAGCGGTCTTCGGCGTTTTGAAGGATGACTTTGAGGTCGGCGCACAGCAGCAGGGCATTAGCCAGGCCCAGCAGGCCCGACTGAAAAAAGTAATATACCTGCTGCAGCGTACTGTTTATGGTGGTATCGTTCCAGATCTCGTGTACCTCTACATTATCATACACCGCTTTTAGCTGTGCGCTGTATTGCAGCAGGGAGGCATCTACCGTAAACTGCTCAAAGGCATCCTGGTTTTGCGTGCCGGCCAGCAGGTTGAGCCATACATACAGCTTGAACTTGCTGAGCAGCGTGCCGCCTATGGTATAAAACAGCGGTATGTCTTTTGCCGAATAATACATCTTTGCTTCGGGGTACTGTAAAAAGCTGCTGATGTTCTCGGCAGAGTGCTTAAAGTACCCTGCCATATCGGCCATGGTGCGTATCTCGGCGGTTTTTTCTACAATTACTTTTTTACTTCCGGCAAACAGCCCGTCCATGCTCAGGCCATAATGGCGGCACAGGGTAATGGCCTCTTCAATACTGAATTTACTTTTTTGGCTCACACGGCGGTGCGCGGCATCATAGCTGATGCTGAGCACGGTAGCCACGGCATCTATTATAGAGGTAGTGCCATCGAGCCGGTGGCGTATTGCCCTGAGCAGTTTATCCTGGTTGTCCATTGCGTTTGCGATTTTCACAAATGTAGTATTTATATTAATTGTTTGGCACAAATGCAATTGCTGTTTTCGCGATAGATTTGGAGTAATAAAGGGGCTCAGGTTCTTAGATGCTTAAGCGCTGAGACCTGAACCTAAGTACCTAATCAACTAAGAACCTTGCATATGAAAAACCTGCTCATCACTTTATTCATTACGGTAAGCGCGCTTGCCCAAAATGACACCCTGCAAAATAACACGCTGCAAAACAACATGCTGCAAATGGACACCCTTAAGCCGGGGAAGCTTAAAACCCGCATCTTCAGCTTTACGCCAACACCCGATGCTGTTGACCGTGTAAACGGCCTGGCGCTGGGCGTAGGGTATGCTAACGCCACGGTAAACGGACTAAACGTGGAAATCAATCCGCTTTCTGTTATTATCGTTATGTTTCAGGATCCGGTAAGGACACTGGCGCGCGACAACGGAGAAATACATACCAAGGTAAACGGGCTCCATATTTCTACCTCAGGCTTTATGGATCATTCCCAGCTTAACGGCTTTGGCATATCAGTATTTAGCGTAACCACAAAAACTAATGGCGTGAGCCTTACAGGGTTTTACAATGTATCTAAAGAACTGAATGGCCTGCATGTAGCGGCATTGAACAACACCGCCACACAAAAAGGTAACGGCCTTTTTATAGCCCTATCCAACCGGGCGGGAAGGCAAAACGGCGTGCAGCTGGGTGCCTTTAACAGCACTGATTATGCCAGGGGGTTTACAGCAGGCCTTAGTAACACATGCACGCAGGAGATGACCGGTCTACAAATAGGCTTTTTTAACCGCACCAAAAAATGCCGCGGCCTGCAAATAGGGCTGTGGAATATAAACGAAAAAAGATCATTGCCTTTTATTAACTGGTAAGTTGAGGAGCGGCAAAGAGGCAAAGAAACAAAGTGGCAAAGTTTCTTTTCAGTGTGCTTAAACTTTGCTGCTCTGCCTCTTTGCCCCTTTGTAACTAAAATAAAAAAATTATGAAAAACCTGCTTATACTCCTAATCCTGCTGGGTGGTGCCGCGGCACGTGCGCAGGATGTTTTTAGAGACAGTACCACGACAGACAGTACATCATACCACCGGTTTATTATAGAAACAGGCATCCGTATACCGCTGGGCAACCTGGCCGGTAAGGTAAGCACATCGGCCGAGTTTGGCGCATGGTGGCGCACGCGTATTGCACATAACGATATGGCCGATGTGGGCTTTAGCCTCTACATTCCGCAAAACCCGAAAGATTTTACCTATCGGTTCAGAGACACTGATTATACTACAAAGGCCATAGGCGTATCGGGCATGGTGGGGGTGCGGTTTTGTAAAATATATAACCTGGGCAGCAAAGCCAGCGTAGAGTGGGTAAGCAGTTATGGCTATGCCTTTTTTACCTACTATGATGAGGCAAAAGACCAGGCGGAAGAAATGCTGCCCCGGGGTAAAACCCTGCAGGACGATAACACCCATACCATTACCATTGATACCTATGGGCGTGCGTTCAGTACGTTTCATGTAGGGCAGGGGGTGCGGCTCAACGTAGGCAGGGTATCAGTTTACGGCAGTTACAACTTTACGCCCTATGGCCTGCTGAGCAGTTATGTGCCCGATAACTTTGGGAGCCAAAGTGTGAGTGTGGCGCTGGGGTTTAGGATTTAGTCTAAGCTACCAAACCTCTCAATAGCTTCCTTTAAAAAAAATAACCCATGAAAAAAATTATAATAATTATACTGCTTATTGCGCTAACGTCTTGCAGCACAACACCTAAAACATTGCAATATCCTGATAAAGCGCTGCACATTGATGAATACAGCATAGTGCCTGTTAAACGATTAGACTGGGCGGGCCCCGCCTATTACCGGTATAATGTGTATAAAAACAGGAGGTATGAAGGCTATGCCACCCTTAGTGACTCCTGCCTGCTGCGTTTTGAGGAAAACAGGCAGCGCTTTGTAGATTTTAATATATGCGATGCTACCGGGCGGCTGTATACAGATAGTAAAGCCCCCGTTGACGTAAAGGCGGTGGATTCGGTGCTGGTTAGTGGCCGCAACGGCAGTGCCCTCCGGCTGACAAAGCGTGAGATACTAAAATATACCCGGATGTGGAACAAAGCCCAACCTAACGGGTTGTATCGCATGGGCAAAGGGTATGATTATGAGTTAACAATATATGCCGGTGGCGCAGCACGGCAGTTTAAGGTGCTTAACGATTATATTACCGAAGACGGCAGCTGGTCATACCGGTTTAAGTGGAATACCTTTTTTGAGAAAAGGCGGGAGATGCTTACAAACAATCAATAAAAAATAGAAACAAATGAAAAAAGTTCCTGTATTGCTTATCCTGTTCCGGCTGGTGCTGGGGCCGGTTATGATTGCCCTGGCGTACAATTATGGCCAGTCTGTACGTATAACGCTGATGTTTTTGCTGCTGGCGGGCATACTATCTGATATTTTTGACGGTATTGTGGCACGGCAGCAGGGTATAAGTACCGCTACGCTGCGCCGCATGGACAGCCAGACCGACCTTGTATTCTGGCTTTGCGCCGGATGGTGCGCCTGGGTGCTGAGTCCGCACATTATCATCAATAACAAATATGCCATCATGATGCTGTTTGCCATGGAAGGGCTTACCTATGTGTTCAGCTTTGCTAAATTTGGCAAGGAAACCTGTACGCACGCGCTGCTCAGCAAGCTGTGGGGCATTACGCTGTTTGGCGCCTTTACCGCCATACTGGGGTTTGATTATGCCGGCGTGCCCTTTGCCCTGGCTATTGCGTTTGGGGTTATTTCGCACCTTGATGTGTACCTTATTATACTCCTGCTGCCGCGGTGGACACACGATGTGCCCAGCGCCTGGCATGCCTGGCAGATAAAAATGGGTAAGGATATAAAGCGCAACAAGCTGTTTAATGGATAGCGCGCGGTAATGCGGCTACTTTACTCCTTTGATTTCCTGTTCGAGCCCGGCAATATCAGAAGGTGGTGTGGCATATTTTACGGCTATTTCTCCGTTGCTGCCTATAAGTATGTACCAGGGTATAGAAATGCTTTCGGTGCCGCTAAAGTGGTGGCTCACGCTGCTGTCTAACGCTTTGTTGGCCCTTATTTGGTAGCCGTGCAGGCCATAATGGCTTATCATTTTCTTCCAGCCTTCGTTACGCGCATCCTCGTCTATAGATATGTATACCATGGTTATATTGTTAGCGGCAAGCAGCTTGTACAGGGCATCCTTATACTTAAACTCATCGCGGCAGGGTCCGCACCAGGTGGCCCACACATCTATGTACAGTTTTTTACCGGGAAATTTTTTTATCAAATCTTCCAGCGAGTTGATATCAGCATACTTATCTACAAAGGCAGCACCCTGTGGCAGGGCGCCACTCTGGGCAAAAAAGGCAATAAGAGGGGCCATTTCGGGCTCCAGGTATTTTGTGTAGCTGCTGGCGGGGTAGGCCTTTTTAAAATCAAGATAACTTTCAAGGGCATATTTTTCCATCTGGCCTTCGTATACATTTTGGTGCTGGCTTACGGCAAGGTAGTATTCGGCATTTTGGGCAGGTATGTGGCGCAGGCTTTTTTTGCGTATTTCCTCTCGGCTCAGTTCAGGGTCAATTATAATTTTTGTGCCGTCAAACCCCGCTTCTTCATACATCTTAAAAAATTCAAACCCTTTAAGGTACCAATACCCTACGGGAAGTGTTTTAATGTATTCCTTATCAGGCGTAACTTTGGTATAAACGCCTTTCCATAACGCGATAAAAGCAGGAGGTATTGCCGGCCCGCCATAATACTTTACATGCTCAAACTTTGAATACAGGGCAAGGCTCATGGCAGTGGCATAAAAATACCGGCGTTCACGCAGCAGCGGCTCCAGGTAGTCAACAGCCGTATTTTTAGGCACGGCCGCGGTAAGGGCTTTGGTGTCGGCATTATATTTTGAGTCAAAAAAAGCTTCAAATTCAGCGGGTGCTTCAATTTCGGCGGCTTCATGCGCCAGGTTGTGCAGCAAGCTAATGCTGTAAAAAGGCACTATGCTGCCGTACTGTTTTTGCAGGGCGTCATCGGTTCCGGTTAATACATGGGTAACATTGCCCTTATTTTCGGTAATTTCCAGGCTGTACCGGCCCCCGGGCGCGGCCACAATATTGCCTGCCCACAGGTAGTTGTAAAAAACATCTATAAAGCTTACCTGGTCTATAGCTGCATTGATCTCAAAATTACCTGCAGCATCAACTTTAGCGGTATAATAGATATCAAACCCCGAGGCGCCGTTAACAGGGGCCGAGTAACGCAGGGTTTCGGGCAGCTTGCCGGTAATGTGGCCTTTAATGGTTATGTTTTTAGCCGAAGCAAATGTAGTAAGGGTAAATAATAGCAGGAGTAATTTTGATTTCATGACAGCGACCGCTTGGTTAGAAGTTTTTAAAAGTACAAAAAAACCTGACATCTGTGTACTACCCTGTGCTATTAATGGTTTATTTGCCCGGATATTTTTTTGGGTCCAGGTTGGTGTTGAAAACCGAGTAAATGTAAACTGCCTGTTCAGTCTCATCGATTTCATACAAAAGCAGGTAAGGAAATTTCTTTAAAGGAAATCCCGTTATATTTTTATAGCGTATACGGAAATGCGGGTTTTGGGACAAGGTGCTATAGGCAATTTCAAGTTCCTTGTCAAAGTTTATAAGAGTCTGCTTACTAACAGAATAATACTCAAAAGCATAAGAAATATCTATGTATGCTTTTGGGGAAAGGCTTATTTTATAAGCCATATTTTAGCCTCAAACGGGTTTGGGCATCCTCTGCCGAAATAAAGTCTGCTTTGTTTTCAGACGCAATGCGCTCATCAAGTATGGCTCTTGCTGCCTGAGGCAGTTGATAATCATTTTCATCTTCTTCAATATCAGCGTGCTTTGCTTTTATCTCATTCCACTGATCGATAGGTATAACCACAGCCGTGGTATGGCCTTGACTGTCTGAAATATATTGAATTTTCATTGCTTAAGCTTTTTACAAATATACAAAAAGGCATTTTAAAATAGTATAATCGTGGTTCAGAGTAAAGAAAGGTGTGGTTGCACAATAGCTTGTGTTTAGCTTGGGCGGTAACGTTATTAGTGGTTATTTGCAATCGCCCACTTTAAGCGGCAGCATTTTGCCCACGTCTTCAATATTTTCATACGGCATATCCAGGTAGTCAAGGTACAGCCACTGCCCGTCTTTAAACTCCAGCGCTTCAGGAATGTTTTTAAGTACAGCTACATCGCCCCGTTTAAAGTCAAACGCGTCTTCGTGCACATAATATTTAAACACCTCTTTCCAAACGCCGTTACAGAGCGTAAATATCCGGCACTCGTTAATCCTGCTTTGGTCAAGCCTGTCAATAACCAGGGCTATCTCATCGCCTTTAACAGTATTGAGGTTGCCCACATTTATAAGGCAGTATAATCCCTGGCTGTTGCTAAAGTACAGTGCCCCGGTTTTTGGGTTTTCGGTATGCAGGCGGGTGCGGTAATTAAAGCTGCTGTAAAATGCTATATAGCGGTACCAGCCCTCATTTGTGGTATCGTTTTCAATTTCGGCAGGCGTTTCGCGCAAGTATTTTACGGCCGTGCCCGTACTGTCAGCCATATCCTGAATAAGCCTTTCTGTAATGCCATCTCCGTTAAAGTCGCCGGTTATGGTTAGGGTAGGGGCATTAAAATAACCATCGGGTGCTTGCTGGCTTTGGGCCGCAAGGCTTAGTAAAAGCAGAATGAGGGTTAGGAGGTGTTTCATATTATTTGCAGTTGGGCACTTTTAAAGGTTTCAATGTGGGGTTGTCCATTTTTATAGCTTCATAAAAGTCAATATATACCCATTTGCCGTTGCGCTTTTCGAGTGATTCCGGTATTGTGTTGAAAATAACAGGGGAACTATCTCTTGCAACACTAAAAGAATTTTCGTTGACTGCAAAGCTAAAAACCTCTTGCCAGTTGCCAGAGCAATAGGAATAAATTCGGCAGGTATTGAGGTTGCTGTAATCTAAAAGCAGTGGCACCAGGGCAATCTCGTCGCCTTTTCTGTTGTTGACATCGCCCATATTGATGAGGCAAAACAGGCCCAGGTCTAAAAACTGCTCCACTTCGGTCGGGTTGCCGTTCAGGGTGTAGGCGGTATAGTAACCCTGGCGGTCTATTACCAGTGGCACATTGTTCCAGTCTACCTCAATAATGTAGTCAAGGCGGTTGCCCAGGCTATCGGCAATAAACTGGTTTAGGGTATCGGGTTTGCCATCGCCGTCAAAATCTCCGTTTACGGATAGGGCGGGCGCATCTGTATAACCTTTGGGAGGTTTCTTTTGTGCCAAAACTGAAAAAGTGCTGAAGAGGGCAAAAACTGATGCCGCAAAAAATTTCATGGGAGAAGAATTTCATCCAAATGTATAAAATTTTTGAAGCTGAAATTTTTTGAGGGAAATTTTTTAGACAGAAAAATAGGCTTCAAAATGTTATCCAGAGAAAATTTTTATAAAATCCAGTTAAAACTGACGACCTATTTCGAAATAAAAAATATTTTGAAATCATTCAAAATATTGAAAATCATATGATTAAATTATATTTTGAACCGTAAATAAATTATAAAACTGACGATATAATGACAGGTTATGCACGTTGAACAGATTTGCTGCGTGACAAAAATTTAAAACTGGGATGGCCGAGAATTTTATTTGCTAAAAAGCACTGATTTAAGAATTGAATCTTAATGTCCGAAAGTGAAATATTAGCCATATTGGCGTAAGAATTTACTTCGTTAAAATAAAAAAACCTGCCACAAAAAATGCAGCAGGTTTTTTTTCGAATTAACCTTATCAGTAATTAAGATTCTTGTGGCGCATCGCCATTATTTTCGTTGCGTGGCGCGTCCTCATTTCTGCGGTCTTCCCTTGGCGCACGGTCGCGGGAGTTGCGGTCGTCACGGCCATTTCCACGGTTGTCGCGGAAGTTGCCGCCACCACGGTTATCGCGGTAACCGCCTCTGTCTCCGTCTCTTGGGCGGTCCTCACGCTCACGCGGAACGTAATTTTCATCCCTTGGAGGGCGAGGCATAAGGGCTTTGCGCGAAACTTTTTCCTTACGGGTCTTAGGATCGATGCCAATGTACTTAACATCAAACACATCGCCCATGTTAACCACGTCGGTTACGTTTTCGGTGCGGGCCCAGTCAAGCTCAGATACGTGTAGTAATACTTCGTTGCCCGGAGCGTCTAAATATTCTACAACTGCCCCAAAATCAAGCAGTTTGATAACTTTTACCGAGTAGCTTTCGCCTACAGTCGGTTTGAATATAATAGAGTCGATCTTTTTAAGCACCATATCGATACCCTCTGGGCTTGTACCAAGGATTTCTACTTCGCCCTGCTCGTCTACCTCGTTGATAACGATGGTAGTACCAGAAGCCTTCTGTAGTTCCTGGATAACTTTTCCACCAGGGCCGATAAGGGCACCAATGAAAGCACCCGGAATGGTAACTTTGATGATTTTTGGAGAGTGGCGTTTAACCTCAGGTCGCGGAGTATCAAGTACTTCCACCAATTTCTCAAGGATATGAAGGCGTCCGTCACGGGCCTGTTCAAGGGCTTTCTCCATGATTTCATACTTAAGGCCTTTAATTTTGATGTCCATCTGGCAAGCGGTAATACCATCTGCCGTACCGGTAACTTTAAAGTCCATATCGCCCAAGTGGTCTTCATCGCCTAATATGTCAGAAAGCACGGCCCAACGGCCGGTTTCATCATCAGAGATAAGGCCCATGGCAATACCAGATACAGGCTTGATCATTTGTATACCGGCATCCATAAGTGCAAGAGTACCAGCACATACGGTAGCCATAGATGATGATCCGTTGCTCTCAAGAACCTCACTTACAACACGAACGGTGTAAGGGTTCTCGGCAGGAATCATGTTTTTAAGCGCACGCTGGGCCAGGTTACCGTGGCCTACCTCACGCCTTGATGTACCACGTAGCGGTTTAGCTTCGCCGGTAGAGAAAGGGGGGAAGTTGTAGTGCAGGTAGAATTTCTCTTCGCCCTGCTCAGTTGGCCTGTCGATAATATTAGCTTCGCGGCTTGTACCAAGGGTTACCGTTGCAAGTGCCTGGGTTTCGCCCCTTGTAAACAATGCCGAACCGTGTGTTGACGGCAGGTAATCTACCTCACACCAGATAGGGCGAATCTCGTTAGTTTTACGTCCGTCAAGGCGGGTACCGTTATCAAGTATTACGTTACGCACGGCCTCTTTGTTAACTTTAGAAAGGTATTTGCTTATAAGGTCGCCGTTTTCAAGTAGCTCATCGTCAGTAAATAACGCTTTCACTTCTTCTTTAACGCCTGCAAATTTTTCTGTACGCTCATGCTTGGCAGAACCTTCGCTGGCTATGGCAAAATATTTGTCATAGGCAAGCTCTTTTACTTTTGCAAGAACGGTTTCATCCTTACGCTCCTCATCATAAGTACGTACTTCTTTTTTGCCTACAGCGGCCTGAAGCCTTTCCTGTGCGGCAATCTGAACCTTAATGGCTTCATGGGCAAACTTAATGGCCTCAATCATCTCAAGTTCAGATATTTCTTTCATTTCACCTTCAACCATGGCAATAGAGTCCATAGAAGCGCCTATCATCATATCGATGTCAGACTCCGCAAGCTGGGCTTTGCTTGGGTTAATGATAAACTGGCCGTCTATCCTGGCCACACGCACCTCTGAAATAAGTGTTTCAAAAGGCAGGTCAGAGATAGAAAGCGCAGCCGATGCGGCAAGGCCTGCAAGGGCATCCGGCATAACGTCTTCGTCATGGCTCATCAACTGTATCATTACCTGCGTTTCGGCATGGTAATCTTTAGGGAAAAGTGGGCGCAATACGCGGTCTACCAACCTCATGGTTAGTACCTCGCCATCGCTTGGCCTTGCTTCACGCTTAAAAAAGCCCCCCGGGAAACGCCCGGCAGCAGCAAATTTTTCGCGGTAATCCAGCGTAAGCGGTAAAAAATCGATACCCGTGCTTGCACTGCGTGCAGATACCACGGTGGCAAGCAGCATAGCGTTGCCCATTTGTACTACTACTGCACCATCGGCCTGTTTTGCAAGCTTACCGGTTTCTATGGTAATAGTCCTGCCATCTCCTAAATCGATGGTCTCTTTAATAACGTTTGGAATCATACGTTTTTAATTCTTTTGATTAAACAATGGGTTGTTGTTGTGTTGTTGTTGTGTAGTTGCTTAGCCCCCAATGAAAAACCAAAACTTTTATGCAAAATATATAAAAACAAAAAGAGGCGCGCGGGCACCTCTTCTTATCTAGATTATTTCCTGATGTTTAATTCTTTGATAATCTCACGATACCTGTTGATTTCTTTATTTTTAAGATAATCAAGAAGGCTCCTTCTTTTACCTACCAGCTTAACCAGCGAGCGCTCTGTATTATAATCGTGGCGATTTTTTTTAAGGTGCTCAGTTAGGTGGTTGATCCTGAATGTGAATAATGCAATCTGGCCCTCAGAGGTACCTGTATCGGTTGGTGTTTTACCGTGTTTTGCAAAAATCTCTGCTTTAACTTCTTTAGTTAAGTACATGCTAATATTGTATAAATGATTATTATGTAATATCGGGGTTATCCCGATTTGGGTGCAAAGGTAAACTTTTTTTCAAAACGCGCAATAGTTTAAAGTTTAAAGTTTCAGGTTTCAAGTTGTTGTAACGTTCTGAGCCTGAAACCTGAAACCTGAAACAAATTAAAAAAGTTTCGCCACTTCCTGGTTTACAAACTCTAAAAACCGTTCATCGGCTTCGGTAAAAGCATCTAAAACCTCGCTGTCTATGTCTATCTGGCCTATGTTATTGCCGTTAACAAACATAGGTACTACAATTTCGCTTTTAACGGTAAGGCTACAGGCTATATAGTTGTCCTCTGCGGAAACATCGGGCACTACAAAGTTTTGGTTGCTTACCGCCACCTGTCCGCAAATACCTTTACCAAATGGTATCACGGTATGGTCAGTAGGTTCGCCTACATAAGGGCCAATTACCAGTTCTTCTTTATCGCCATTGCGAAAGTAAAACCCTACCCAGTCATAATAATCAATATTATCGCTAAGCAGGTGGCAAATTTGCAGTAGTTTTTCATCACGCAAAAGGTCTTCACGGTGCAGTATATCTACAACTTTTGGCTGTAATTCTTCAAATGTCATGGCTGTTAAAATAAAATTTAGCACAAAAGTAGTAGTTATACCTCTTGGCTTTTGCATATTTTTGTTAAAAATAATACCACTGTTGTGAACGTTTTTCAAAAAAATAAGCCCTTTTTTATCTTCCTGCTTAAGTTTGGGGGTACATACATGGTCCTGTCTGTGCTGTACTGGGCTTACCTGAGCCAGTACAATACCGAAAAGAACGAAGTAGATGGTATAACCCATCTTGTAAGTGACCAATCAGCCTGGGTGGCGCGTGTATTTGGCAAAGATGCCTACGTGCAACATCATGAAAGTGAGGCATCTTACCGCTTTTTTGTATATGGAAAGCACCTTACCCGCATAGTAGAGGGGTGTAACGCTGTTGCCGTAATGATATTGTTTGTAGCGTTTATTGTAGCGTTTTCGTCTACCTTTAAGCGTACATCATTATATATAGTAACTGGCCTGGTAATAATCCATTTGCTTAACCTTATCCGTATCGCGCTGCTCAACATAGGGCTGTATTATTATAAAGGCTCAGGGCCTTTGCTGCATGATATTGTATTTCCGCTCTTTATATATGGCGTGGTAATGCTTTTATGGATAGCATGGGTATCTAAATTTAGGGGCAATGCAGCAAAATAAATTCAGTATAAGCGGGATTCGCATGCTGGGTATAGTGGTTTTACTGGTGGCTTTAGTATGCGTGCGGTTTTTTGAGCAACATCTTTTTTATGATCCGCTTTTGCCTTTTTTTAAAAATGAAGGTAAAGAGCTTCCACCTTATGATGGAGCTAAGCTTTTTATGGGTCTGGCTTTCCGTTATTTTCTAAATAGCCTTATTTCATTAGGAATATTGTGGTTTGTGTTTAAAGATAGCCACGTTGTAAAGCTTAGCGCGTTTTTATTTGCGGGTTTGTTTGTCGTGTTAACAGGTGTATTGTTCATGGTGCTTTCTTTTGAGCGTCCTAATCTGCTTACCATATTTTATGTAAGGCGCTTTTTAATACAGCCTTATTTACTGATATTGTTTTTGCCCGCATTTTATTACCAGAAGCACCTTAAATAATTTTCTCTCAAAAACTACGTTATCTAAGGTAATTACCTATTTTTGCACTAATTATGAACATCCGTAAGCACATAAGCATAATTTTAAGCAGCCTGATATTGTTTGCCAATATCGGTCTGGCTTTCAATGTGCATTATTGCCACGGGGCTGTTTCATCGGTAGTTCTGTCTTATAAGGCAGAGCATTGCGCCACGCCTGAAAAAAAGGTAGTACAATCCTGTTGTGCCAAAGCGGCTAAATCTAAAGGGTGCTGTAAAAGCCACGTTGTAAAACTGCATGATAAAAGTGATAAAACCCTTGTAAAATCATTACAGCTTAACCTTAATGCCTTTTGCACTGTTGCCGAATGGAAGCCGCTTGCAACCGTTGCTCCTAAAGTTAGCCTTGCTAAAAAAGATACCCCGTATTTTTACTGCGATAGCAATGCGCCACCACTCTATAAGTTACACTGCCAGTTAGTTTTATACGCCTAAGTAGTATGTTTTTATCGTGCTTCCCAACCTTTTGGGCGGCAAATTGATCATTAACATAACTACATATTTATGCGTAATATATTTTTAATTGCATTATGTTTTATCTCCCTGCAAATGCAGGCACAGGATAAAATTACGGGCAAGGTGACCGATGAGAAAAATCAACCGCAGCCCGGAGCCGGCGTTTACTGGCTAAATACTACATTGGCAACTACTACTGATGCACAGGGAGCTTTTGAACTTCCTTATACACCTGCATATAACAAGCTGGTTATATACTCCCTGGGTTTTAAAACCGATACACTTACTGTTGCATCGGCACAATACATCAACCACAGGCTGATACCAGACGACGGTAATATTATTGATGAAGTAGTGCTCGAAAAACAGCGTAAAACGCTGGAAAGGCAGAAAGCTACAGCCTTAAACACCACTAGTATGGGCCATGGCGAACTGCTTAAGGCTGCCTGCTGTAATATTGCCGAGAGTTTTGAAACCAACCCCTCTATAGATGTTAGCTTTAGCGATGCCCTTACCGGCAGCCGGCAGATAAAAATGCTTGGCCTTTCCAGTCCCTATTTACTTATTGCTGAGGAGAATATCCCCGCAGTAAGGGGCGCGAGCCAGGCGTTTGGGCTTTCGTTTATTCCTGGTACGTGGGTGCAAAGCATTCAGATTACTAAGGGTGCCGGGCCGGTTATCAATGGCTATGAGAGCATATCAGGCCAGATAAACTATGAACTGCTTAAGCCGGCAGATGATGTGCCCTTTTTTTTAAATGCCTATGGGTCAACCGACAGCCGCTTTGAGCTTAATACGCATTTTAATAAAAAGTTTTCTGATAAGTGGAGCTCATCGCTTTTTGTGCACGGCAATGCCCGTGTAGGCAAAAATGACATGAATGATGATGGCTTTTTAGATAACCCGCTGGGCAAACAGTTAAACGTAATGAACCGCTGGCAGTATACCGACCTTGCCAAAGGATGGGTGAGTTTTATAAATGCGCGCTACATGCATGATGAAAAGCAAGCAGGTGAGGTTCATTTTGATCCGGACACTGATAAGTTTTCTACGCACCACTGGGGTAGCGAAATCAATACCGATAAGCTGGACCTTTCGGCTAAGCTGGGCTACGTTTGGCCTGATATGCCCTGGCAAAGCGTGGGGGTGCAAACAGCCTACAACTGGCATAACCAGGAATCTTACTTTGGGTTCCGGACCTATGATATTGAGCAGAAAAGCTTTTACAGCAACATGATATTCAGCTCAATTATCAATAATACAATGAACAAGTTTACAACAGGCCTTAATTTTACGTATGATAACTATAGCGAGTTTGTAAACGCGGCAGATTTTAGCCGTAAAGATAATTCAGCCGGGGCTTTTTTTGAATATACCTATGATAATGCTAACGACCTAAGCTTTATACTGGGCGGCCGCTTTGATGTGCATAACCGCCTTGGCGCGTTCTTTACGTCGCGTGCTCACATAAGGTACAACCCATGGGAGGGAGGCACCATACGTGCATCTGCCGGGCGTGGCAAAAGGGCAGCTAACATTTTTGCAGAAAACCAGTCGCTGTTTGGCAGCTCGCGCGCACTCCAGATACAGGGCAACGGTGGCAACCTTTATGGGCTTGACCCCGAAATTGCGTGGAATTATGGCCTTAGTTTTATACAATCGTTTCCACTGTTTAATAAAAACGCTGAATTTGTGGTAGACTTCTATCGTACTGATTTCCAGAACCAGGTGGTAGTAGATTTATTTAACTCGCCTCAACAGGCTTTGTTTTATAATCTTAACGGTAAAAGCTATGCAAACAGCCTGCAGGTAGAACTTAACTACGAAATTACCCGCCATTTCAATATTCGGACAGCCTATAAGTACTATGATATAAAAACAGATTATACTACAGGTACTTTTGAGCGCCCGCTTCAGGCTAAAAACCGCTTTTTTACCAATGTAGCTTATGAAACACATATTGTAGAGGGTGGCAGGCAATGGAAATTTGATTTTACCTACAACTGGATGGGCAGGCAGCGCCTGCCGTACACCGGCTCTAACCCGGTAGAATACCAGATGGGCGACTATTCGCCGTCATTCTCATTGATGAATGCGCAGGTTACACGCACATTCTCAAGTGTGTTTGAGGCATATGTGGGTGCAGAAAACATTGGTAATTACCAACAAAAGAAAGCCATACTGGGCAATGATGACCCCTTTGGCCAGTATTTTGATAGTTCTATTATTTATGCTCCTGTTTTTGGGCAGATGTATTACGCAGGCATACGCTTTAAAATAAAGTAAAAGCCTTAATTATTAACTTATAACCAATAAGTTATATATTTAACAACGTTTAATTTAATCAAGATGAAAAAACTAATTGTAATAATGATCATTATGCTTGCCGGATTTACCGCGCAGGCGCAGGAAAAAAGTAAAAATGCCAAGCACGAAATTGCTGTAAAAGGAAATTGTGGCGACTGCAAGAAACGCATTGAAAAAGCTGCTTATGGTGTTAAGGGTGTAAAGTCGGCGGCCTGGCATGAAGATCACCAGGACCTGCACCTGGTGCTCGATGAAACAAAATGCTCTGTAGATGATGTGCGTAAGGCAGTAGCTGCAAGTGGCTATGATACTGATACTGTTAAGGCTACTGCAGAAGCTTATAAAGCGCTTCCCGGCTGTTGCCAGTATGATAGAGAAGGCACAGCGAGCAATAAAGACGAACACGAGCATAATTAACTACTCGGCTAAAAAAAAACGTTATAATGTCCCGGAATTTTTTTCCGGGACATTTTTTTATAAAAAAGTGGTCCCGGTTTTAATTTTGTATCATATAAATCGTATACCTTTGTATTAGAAATTCTAATGTTGAATGAAAGCAATCAGAAAAATAGCGGACAATAATAAAGGTGTAGTTGCCTTTATGCTTGTCTTATTTTTCCTTACAGCAGGCCTTGCAAAAGGCTCTGTAAGCAAAGTTGCAAAGTTGCACGCAAAAGAAAAAGATCAGTCAGCATCAAAATATGTGCTAAGCGCAGAAGATGATAACGATGAATCGTCTTTAAGCTTTTTAGATCAGCCCAACGATGCTGATGGCGATGATTTAGAATTTACTTTGTTTACCACTCAAATTTTATCGGGGTTTTTTATTGCCCCGGCTCCTAAAGCTGGTTTTACACAGGTTAGCCTTTGTAAAGATGCGGCTGCTGTACCGTTATACGACTTGTATTGCAACTGGAAGCTTGCTGTTTCTTAGAAAAATAATTTCTATAAGCATTCTCTGTTTTGAGACCTGCATTCTGCTGAAATTATTTTAACCCCTTTTGATTTATTGTAATCTTAAGCACACTTTGTTAGTGATGTTTACGGTTGTTTTTAAGATCATTCAAATTGAAATCATATAAAAATATAAGTTGTTAATTGCCCGGAATACCGGCGGTACGCACTGCCTGTTTGCTAGCTGGTATTCCTTTTTTTAAACTGCGGTTATTTATTGTGCCTGTTTTCTGCCGTATTTTAGCGGCTCAAAAGTACATAACCCAATTTAAGCAATGAAGCATTTACAATCAGCACTGGCTCTTACGGCATTTATAACCTTATTTGCCACAAAGGCAGCCATAGCGCAGGATTTGCAACAGGCAACACCGGTACAGGCCACCACTGCCACACCTGCACCGGAATTTTTTAAAGACAGAAAGTTTTACCTTACTGATGATGGCAGTAATTATATAAAGTTTACGTTCATGACACAGGCCTGGGCACGTATGGCAAATTATAACCCTGGTACCACAGTAAACGGCTTTGCAAAGACCAGCGGTACTGATTTTGGTATCCGCAGGTATAGGGTGCAGTTATACGGCCAGCTAACGGATAGGGTATTTGCCTACAGCCAGTTTGGCGAAAATAATTTTAATGGATTAAGCGATAGGAAGCAGGGCTTTTTTGTACATGATGCCCTGGGTGAATATGCTATTGATAAACGTGCGCTCTCATTAGGTATGGGCATATCAGGCTGGAATGGCCTTACCCGTTATGCTTCATCATCAGTAGCTACAATTATGGGGCTCGACCTGCCGCTTTACCAGGAGGCTACTAATGATGTAACTGACCAGTTTGGCCGAAAATTGTCAATATATGCTAAAGGTAAATTAGGCAGGGTTGATTACAGGGTATCTATGGTACAGCCGCTTTCGGTGCAAAAAATGGCAAGTTATAATAGTGCCGTGGGACCTAATGCCAGTTTTAGTGGCAAGCCTGCAAAAATGCAGTATAATGCCTATGTGATGTACCAGTTTTTAGATGAAGAGAGCAACCTTACACCTTATGCTAACGGGTCTTACCTGGGTAAAAAGAAGGTATTTAATATAGGTGCCGGCCTGATGTATCAAAAAGATGCTTTATGGAAGCATGGTGCTATAGCTACCGATACGGTTTATCAAAATATGGCCCATGTTGCCGCAGATGTATATTATGACGCGCCAATAGGTAGCAGTGGGCAGTCTATAAGCCTTTATGGGGCTTATACACATTATAATTTTGGGCACAATTACCTGCGCAATACCGCGCCGCTCAATCCGGCTAACGGCACCACAAATGCTGATGTGCTTAATGGCGGGGGTATAGGGTTTCCGGCATATGGTACCGGTAATGTGGTTTACATACAGGCAGGCTATAAGTTTAGAGATAATTTGATAGGCAAAACAACGCTTATGCCTTATTTAACATTACAGCATGCAACGTATGACAGGCTTAAGAATAGTATGGATTATATAGATGCGGGTGTTAACTGGCTGCTTTCGGGCAACGTTTCCAAGCTAACGCTGGCATATCAAAACCGGCCTGTGTTTAACACGGCAGGTAATAAAACAGAGCGTAAAGGTGCTTTTATACTACAGTACCAGGTGTTTTTTAATTAGGTTAGTACCCCGAAAGCCTCTTTTGTTAGGGGAGGCTTTCTTTTTTAGAGAAGACATACAGCCTTATAGCAATTAAAGATATGGCGTTTATAGTAAGGCGCCGGGTGTTTTTTAATTAGTTGGTTACCCTTAAAGCCTCTTTTGTTAGGGGAGGCTTTCTTTTTTTGAAGAGTAAGCGCCTGTGGTGGCTGTTTTTAAATAAAGGCGCTTTTTAGCAAGTGCTGTGTTTTTTAATTAGTTGATTACCCTGAAAGCCTCTTTTTTAGTAGGAGAGGCTTTCTTTTTAAAGTAAGTATGCCGTTTCATATCGGTTAAAGATAAGGCGTTTTATAGCGAGGCGCCGGTGTTTTTTAATTAGTTGGTTTTAGAAATCCCTGCCCTTCCCCGGTGGGGATTTCTTTTTATACTCTTATAATAACCAAATGCTGGTGTGTTGCTAAGAAATAGTTTTACGTACTTTTGGGTAAGTGAACATAAAACATGTAAAAATACCCGCTACTAATTACAGTATATGGTTATGGATACCCATAACGGTGTTTGCATATTTTTACTTTCTTATGGCAAAAATTACTCTTTATTATGTTCCCTATAGCACAGATGCGGCCTTTTTAAAAATAAAACAAACCGAAGTTGCAGCGCACAGAGAATATTTGTATATTTTTTATGCCCACGTTTATACCAGTATTTTTGTACTGCTCTTTGGTTTTATGCAGTTTTTCTCTTTTAAAACAATACCCGGCCGGCGCCTGCACCGCTTTTCGGGTTACCAGTATGTTGTGTTGCTGCTCGTTTTTGCAGCCCCCAGCGGCCTCTATATGGGCTGGCACGCTAACGGAGGCACCGCATCTAAAGCATCGTTTATTATACTATCGTTGCTGTGGTGGGTTTCAACTGCTATGGCTTTGTATAAAATAAAACAAAAACAATATACCGCCCACCGCAACTGGATGGTGCGCAGCTTTGCTCTTACGCTGTCGGCGGTAACGCTTAGGCTGTGGAAGGTAATTATTGTGTTTTTTTTCCATCTGCCACCCATGGAGGTTTACCAGATTATTGCCTGGCTGGGATGGGTACCTAACTTTATAATTGCCGAGATTATAATACATAACCAACAAAAGAATAACCAACTATGAAAAAAATGATTATTACCGCCTGCCTGCTGGTGTGCCTTGCGGGATGTAAAGGCGATAAGGAAGCTCAAACAGTAAAGACAGAAGCTAAGGAGCTGGTTGTAAATATGCCGGTAGAAACCCATAAGGAATTTTATGGCATATGGACGGGTATGCTAAATCCGATACCGGATGACGCTGAAGAATATCAAAGTGATATAGCCGATCCGCCTAAAAAAATAAGTATAAAGATCAACAAGATTGTTAAAGACTCTGTATATGGGCAAAGTATTGCAGGTGGTAACCAGAGGCCACTTGTTGGCGTGCTTACTACCGTGGGCAATAAAACCATGTTTACGCTTGATGAGCCCGGAACAAATAAATATGACGGCAGGTTTGAGTTGGTGCTAAAAAATGACACGCTACAGGGAAAATGGACATCTTATAAAAATAATGGCGATGTTTATGCCAATAAAACGCTGGCACTGGTGCAAAAGCAGTTTGTATACAATCCTAATTTTTTGCTGGAAGAAGATATTGAAGCTTATGACTGGGAGCATCCTAAGCAGGAAGAACGCAGCGTTATAGAAGGAGAAAACAGCGAAGAAGAGATGTATGTAGAAGATGTTTACCGTTTTGCATCAGAAAATATTTATATGCTAAATGCCTCTAAAGAAATACTGACTGAAGAACAGCTTAAAAACCTGCGGAAGCTTGACCTGGAGATTATACGGAATACAATTTTTGCACGACACGGCTACTCTTTTAAACGCGGGTTCTTGCGCGAATTTTTTGAAGCAAATACATGGTATGTCCCTTTTTCGGATAATGTAGATAAGGATCTTACCAAAATTGAAAAAGAAAATATTGCAGTACTAAAAAGGCTGGAGCAATATGCCGAAGACCATTATGATTCATTTGGAAGATAATAAAAAGGCAGCCCGTATAAGGCTGCCTTTTTGCTTTATAAAAAATAAGGCTTAATTATTACATCATGCCCGGCATACCGCCGCCCATTGGCATTCCGCCGCCGGCACCTTCTTCTTTAATATCTATAAGGGCACACTCTGTAGTAAGTATCATACCCGCTACCGATGCGGCATTTTCCAGCGCCACACGTGTAACTTTTTTAGGGTCAATAATACCAGCTGCAAGCATGTCTACATATTCATCTGTTTTAGCGTTATAACCATAGTCACCTGTACCTTCGGCCACTTTTGCTACAACAACGCTGCCTTCAAGGCCTGCATTCTCAACAATAGTGCGTAACGGAGATTCTACGGCGCGGGCTACAATTTGTATGCCTGTAGCTTCATCGGCATTTTCGGCTACAATGGCAGCAAGGGCGCCTTTAGCGCGTAGCAATGCTACACCGCCGCCGGCAACAATGCCTTCTTCTACAGCTGCACGGGTTGCGTGAAGCGCATCATCCACACGGTCTTTTTTCTCTTTCATCTCCACTTCAGACGCTGCACCTACATACAATACAGCCACACCGCCCGCAAGTTTTGCAAGGCGCTCCTGAAGTTTTTCACGGTCATAGTCAGATGTTGTACTTTCCATCTGTGCTTTTATCTGATTAACACGGCCTTTAATATTTTCTGCACTGCCTGCACCGTTTACTATGGTAGTATTGTCTTTGTCAATAGTTACTTTTTCACAAGTACCCAGCATTTCAAGTGTAGCATTTTCAAGGGTATAGCCTTGCTCTTCGGCAATAACGGTACCACCTGTAAGTATGGCAATATCCTCAAGAAGTGCTTTTCTGCGGTCGCCAAAGCCCGGTGCTTTAACAGCAGCAATTTTAAGCGCGCCGCGCAGCTTGTTTACCACAAGGGTAGCAAGTGCTTCACCATCTACATCTTCTGCAATGATAAGCAGCGGTTTACCGCTTTGTGCAACCGGCTCAAGTATTGGCAACAGGTCTTTCATTGAAGACACTTTTTTGTCGTATAAAAGTACGTAAGGCCTGTCAAGTTCAGCCTCCATTTTTTCAGAGTTTGTTACAAAGTACGCCGATAGGTAACCGCGGTCAAACTGCATGCCTTCTACCACATCTACATACGTATCTGTACCTTTAGCTTCCTCTACGGTAATAACACCTTCTTTACCTACTTTGCCAAAAGCCTGGGCAATTAGCTCGCCTATACTTTCGTCATTATTGGCAGAAATAGAAGCTACCTGCTTAATTTTATCAGATGTGCTGCCCACTTCTTTGCTTTGTGTAGCAAGGTCAGCCACAATGGCGGCTACTGCTTTGTCTATACCTCGCTTAAGATCCATTGGGTTAGCGCCCGCTGCAACGTTTTTAAGGCCTTCTTTTACAATAGCCTGTGCAAGCACGGTGGCGGTTGTAGTACCGTCTCCGGCAAGGTCATTAGTTTTAGAGGCTACCTCTTTAACCATTTGCGCGCCCATGTTTTCAAGGGTGTCTTTAAGCTCAATTTCTTTAGCTACACTTACACCATCTTTAGTTACGGTAGGCCCGCCAAATGATTTGCTGATAATTACGTTACGGCCTTTTGGGCCCAGGGTTACCTTTACGGCATTAGCCAGTGCATCTACACCGCGTTTTAAGCCATCGCGTGCTTCAATATCAAATTTTATCTCTTTAGCCATTGTTGCTTGTTTTTTTAAATATTAAACTAATTACAGTATTGCAAAAATTTCCTCTTCCTTCATGATAAGGTAATCTTTACCTTCAAATTTAAGTTCGGTGCCTGCATATTTGCCATACAAAACGGTATCGCCCACATTTACAGTCATGTCATGGTCTTTAGTGCCGTTGCCTACAGCTACCACGATGCCTTTTTGTGGTTTTTCTTTTGCAGTATCCGGAATAAAAATGCCTGAAGCAGTTTGCGTTTCTGCAGCTACCGGCTCTATTAGAACTCGGTCTGAAAGCGGTTTAATGTTTAAAGCCATATTTTTTATTTTTTGTTATTAATTTGTTGTCTTGTGTTTTTCAGAAATTGTGCCAGTTTCAAATTCTGCCAAATTTACAGGTATAAAAAATGCCAGCTTTGACAGGCTGGCATTTTTTATGTATATATTATGATATTATTTTTGCGGTTGCGCAGGAGTGGCAGGTGTTGTGGCCGGTGCCGCTGTACCTGCAGGAGTAGTTGCTCCTTTAGCAGGGGCTGTTTTAGCCGGTACTGCGGTTTCATCTGTTATATCTGTATCAGTACCCGATAGCCTGTCAGAAAAGCTAAGGCTTGACAGCAATATAAGTGCTACCAGTATAGCGCCCAGTGTCCAGGTGCTTTTATCAAGGAAATCAGTGGTTTTTTGTACACCACCCATTATCTGAGGGCCGCCTATTGATGAAGAAAGGCCGCCACCTTTAGGGTTTTGCACCATAATTACCACTACAAGCAAAAAGCTTACTATTGTGATAAGGACTAAAAAAATTGTAAATTCCATTTTTGCTTTTAATTGTTATTTTGTTGTAAATCTTTTATCTCTGAAATACGGTCTGCAAAGAAAACACTTTTTTCCGGATATTTCAAAATTAAAATTTCATAGGCCTGTATGGCTTTAGTATATTTTTTTTGCTCTAAATAAACCCGCGCCAAGGTTTCGGTCATAAGGGCCGGGCTCTCTGCTGTGCTGCGGCCCAGGTTTTCCCATTTAGAGGGATCGTTTTTAACCGATACAATTTTTGGGCTGGCCTGTATAAACTTATCAATCAGGCTTATTTTTTTAGCCAGTGGGGCTGGTGCTTCGGGCTCTTTTACAGGCTCTTCACGATCAATGGGTTTCAGGCGGCTCAGTTGCAGCCATTCGGCAAAGGAGTGCGTTTCTGCCTCATTAAATACAAGGGGCCTGCCTATGGTTTCCGGCAGGGGAATTGGTATCTCTGTAACTTCCGCTGGTTTTGACTCCGCCTCAGGTGTAACTATAGGTTCACCTGCTATGGTTTGACGGGGTACCGGAGTTTCTTTAATCAATGATTTTATAGACTGCTCAAGTTTATCGGCAGTGGGCAGGGCGGGTGCATGTACAGGTTGCGCTGCATCTTCGGTCATGGTAACCTCTATGCTGCTAATCATCTTTTCTTCAGCTTCAAGTGCATGTTTATCAATGCCCCGAAAATCTTCTGATGTTATAAAATCGAATAGTACACTTCTGTCAGCAGTATGGGCAGCCGTTTTTTTGAGCTCAGTATTATACCTGAAACTGTCTTTGTTGTAGAGTCCCTTTAGATAAACTGCGCGCGCACTTTGAAGGTATGGAAACTCTGCAAGGATGCTTTCAAGTTCCACAGTATCCCTGTCGCTAAGCGAATAGGGTTTATTGAGCAGGTATGTATAATTTTTTGTAGTCAATTAATGTTCAAAGTTTAAAGTTCAGGTTTAAAGTTGTGCGGCCCTGGAATTTGAACCTTAAACTTTAATAACCTGAGCGCGTAGCTTACCACTTAGCCAGTGAGGCATTAAATATATCCTGTGTTATCCTTTCAAAAATTTCATCAAGGGCCGCGTTTAGTGTAGACCCTGTAGGCAATTCATTGCCCGAAAAGTCATAATAAAAGCTAAAGGGCTTCTCAAAGTCATCATCTTCTTTTTTCTTGTTTGTAAACCTTACATTAACTGTAATAGTTAGCCTGTTTTGTGCCGCACGCTGGTTAGCGGTAGCCGTCATGGGGCTAATGCGGTACTGGGTAATCTCTCCCTCATACAGCAGGTCGGCACCGGCGTTGGTAAGGCTTAAGTTGGTCTGGTTTTGTATCAGGTTTTGCAGCCTTTGGGTAAAGGTGCGCTCAATGCCGGGTTCTACCACTTCGGCCGTATTTTGGAAATAGTTTACCTGAAACGTTTTTACCGATGGGTCTACATTAGTGCCCGTAAAAGAGTAGATGCCGCAACCACTTAGCATTGAAAGCGTTGCAATAACCATCATTGTTTTTAAAGTCCTTATCATGGGCATGGGCTTATAAATCAAATTGTTTAATTTTTCTATACAATGTACGCTCAGATATTCCCAGTTCATCGGCTGCGGCCTTGCGCTTGCCTTTGTTGCGTTCAAGGGCTTTTTTTATCAGCTCAATCTCTTTTTCGTCAAGGCGCAGTATCTCGCTTTCTTCTACTGCTTCGGTATACAAATAATGGCCATCATCATCGTCTTCATCATCATGCTGCTCTATAACAGGCTCTGCGCGATTGGCCTGCGGCGTATAAACCTCAGTGCGGGGCAGTTCTTCATAGCCGCCGCGATGGTTTTCATCCTGGCCGTAAATGCGCTGAATAAGCCCTTTGTTGCTTTCCTGCACTTTTGAGCTGTTGCCGTTTTGCATGAGCTCCATGGTTAGCTTTTTAAGGTCATTAATATCGGCGCGCATGTCAAAAAGAACTTTGTATAAAATTTCGCGCTCGTTACTAAAGTCGCTCTCAGGTTTCTTGTCACGAACTACTGCCGGAAGGTTACTACCTTGTTCAGGGAGGTAATTTCGGAGTGCAGAAAGTGAAATATTACGGTTGGTTTCTAAAACGGAAATTTGTTCGGCAATGTTGCGCAGCTGCCGTATGTTTCCGCCCCAACGGTATTTTTGCAGCAATTCTATGGCATTGTCATCCAGTTTTATGGGAGGCATTTTGTACTTCTGTGCAAAATCTGACGAAAACTTGCGGAACAGCAGGTGTATATCATCCTTTCTTTCGCGCAGGGGCGGCAGCATAATTTCTACAGTGCTAAGCCTGTAGTACAGGTCTTCGCGAAATTTGCCCTTCTCTATGGCGTCAAACATGTTAACGTTAGTTGCGGCTACTATGCGCACATTGGTTTTTTGTACCTGGCTGGACCCTACTTTAATAAACTCGCCATTCTCTAACACACGCAGCAAACGAACCTGGGTGGTAAGGGGCAGTTCGCCCACTTCATCAAGAAATATGGTACCGCCGTCTGCTACCTCAAAATAGCCTTCGCGGGTATTGGTAGCGCCGGTAAAAGCACCTTTTTCATGGCCAAAAAGCTCACTGTCAATGGTTCCCTCGGGTATGGCACCACAGTTTACAGCAATGTACTTGCCGTGCTTCCGGTGGGATAGGGCATGTATGATTTTTGGGATGCTCTCTTTACCTACGCCGCTCTCTCCGGTTACCAGCACAGAGATATCTGTAGGCGCCACCTGTATGGCTTTTTCTACCGCACGGTTAAGCTTAGGGTCATTCCCTATAATTTCAAATCGTTGTTTTATGGCTTGTACGCTTTCCATCTTTCTTATTTTTTAAGCGATACTTTTACTTTAGGGGGCAGTAATTTGAAAAATGCCCTTAGATCTTCGGTTGAAAAATCTTTAATCTGCGCTTTATCAATAATGTGCGCCTGGTACTTGTTAACATATATCAGGAACCAATGTTTGGTTTCTTTTATTTTATGATAATTTTCCCACGGGCTGGTGTTTTCAAAATCCTGCCCCTGTATTTTAAATGAATGAGCCGTAAGTGTAGATGTTACATTAGTGTAATATCGGGGGCTCTTTTTATAATTTTTCAATATTGTTCTTTTTGTAGTATACCAAATGCCCGCAAACACTACTAACGGTACTGCAAGTGGCACAAAAGAAAAAGCATCTGCCCCGGCATATCTTGCATCAAGTAAAGACATTAGGCCATTTACCCCCATAACAAATAGCAATATACCTATATAAATCACCATCCTGCCGGTAAGAAGAATTTTAGTGCTTACTTTAACAAGCGTTCTTTCATCAAAGCTTTGGGCAATAACAAATTCTTTACTTTCCATAACTACTGCATAGAACTATAACCCACTGCTTCGCCTATAAGGGTTGATGTGGTGCAGTGCGTAGTGAGGACATTTACAAAATCGCCGGGTTTATAGTTGCCTTTAGGGAATACAACAGTGGTGTTTTGCGAGTTGCGCCCGCTCCAGTGCAGGTCAGAGCGTTTAGATTCTTTCTCAACCAGTACTTCAACTACCTGGCCCACAAAACGCTGTGTGCGCTCTAACGCCATTTTTTGCTGAAGGTTGATAATCTCTGTAAGCCTACGCGCTTTTACCGGCTCAGGTATGTCATCCACTAATTTTCTGGCGGCCAGGGTGCCGGGTCGCTCTGAGTAGGCAAACATAAAGCCAAAATCATACTGGCAATGCTCCATTAAACTCAGGGTATCCCGGTGGTCTTCCTCTGTTTCGGTAGGAAAGCCGGTTATCATATCCTGTGAAAGGGAAATCTCTGGAATAATGCGGTAAATATTATCAACAAGCGCCATATATTCTTCCCGCGTATGCTGGCGGTTCATAGCTTCAAGTATTCGGGTACTGCCGCTTTGTACCGGCAGGTGTATGTATTTACAAATGTTATGGTATTTTGCCATTACCTCAATTACTTCAAGGTGCATGTCCTGCGGGTTTGAGGTGCTAAAGCGGAAACGCATTTTAGGAAATGTTGTGGCAACGGCCTCAAGCAGCTGTGCAAAATTTACCGCTGTTGCTTTTTGCATGTAGCTGGCTTTATCGTAGTCTTTTTTAAGGCCGCCACCATACCAAAGGTAACTGTCAACATTTTGGCCCAGCAAAGTAATTTCTTTAAAGTTTCGGCTCTGCAGGTCGGCAATTTCTTCAACAATGCTTAGAGGGTCACGGCTGCGCTCACGGCCACGGGTAAAGGGAACTACACAAAATGTGCACATGTTGTCGCAACCACGGGTTATAGATACAAACGCGCTTACACCGTTGCTGTTAAGCCTTACCGGCGCTATATCGCCGTACGTTTCATCTTTAGAGAGTATAACGTTTATGGCATCCCGGCCTTCTTCAACTTCCTTAAGCAGGTTAGGGAGGTCTTTATAGGCATCAGGGCCTACTACCATATCTACAATTTTTTCCTGCTCCAGGAACTGGCTCTTTAAGCGCTCGGCCATACAGCCAAGTACCCCAACCTTCATTCCGGGGTTTATCTTTTTTACGGCATTATATTTTTCCAGCCTTTTGCGCACAGTCTGCTCCGCTTTATCGCGTATTGAGCATGTGTTAACCAGCACAAGGTCGGCATCTTCAAGGTTCTGTGTTGTATTATAGCCCTCATTTGCAAGGATAGACGCTACAATCTCACTGTCAGAAAAATTCATCTGACAGCCGTAGCTTTCTATAAAAAGCTTTTTTGTGTTACCCGCCTTTTGTTCTAAAACAAGGCTTTGGCCCTGTTTGTTTTCTTCAATAATCTTTTCCATAATACACTACTGCGCATGCTTTTTTAGAATGGCAAAGATAATAATAAAACTATTACCCTGTCATCTTGGCAGAATGTTGTTTTAGCTATTTTTACATTTTTACACCTATATATATTATATATATAACATTCCGCCTGCCGTCTGCCGTTTTATAAAAAGTGCTTAATAAAAGGTGTGTACATTATAATATTTAAAAAAATCATATACTTTTGCGACCAAAGAAATGTTGTATGGCAAAGAATTTAGTGATTGTTGAGTCGCCCGCAAAGGCAAAAACCATAGAGAAATTTTTAGGGAAAGACTACCAGGT